>Ga0209269_1000015_pt1 | contig 454426 bp, 404 predicted proteins | sample MTBAKMMethaMetaG_FD_187455 | JGI IMG/M metagenome (GOLD analysis project Ga0209269, IMG submission 187455) | Enrichment culture microbial communities from Arthur Kill intertidal strait, New Jersey, USA, that are MTBE-degrading - MTBE-AKM (Arthur... | ecosystem: Environmental > Aquatic > Marine...
GGACGGCAGCGGGTACCCCCTCGGGCTGTCCGGCGACGCCATCCGCATCGAGGCCCGGATCATGGCCGTGGCCGACGTGGTGGACGCCATGGCCGCGCACCGGCCCTACCGGGCCAGCCTGGGCGTGGACAAGGCCCTGGAAGAGCTTGAGGCCAATCGCGGGATACTCTACGACGCCGCAGCGGTGGACGCCTGCCTCGCGCTGTTCCGGGAGGAAGGGTACGAGCTGGAGATGTCGGATGCGGCGGAAGGGCCGGCCTTTCTCGCGTGATCCCGCGAGGGCTCCGGAGACGAGACGCCAAGGGGACGCGTGAGCGTCCCCTCTGCGTTGCGCGGGATCTGGCGAAAAAGGGAGGACCACCCCTGGCCTTGGCCTCCGGACGGCATTACCTATCCCGGTATCATGAGCAGGGCCCGGCCGTTCGCCGCCAGGCGGGCCGGAGCCGAAGGAGAGCTGACATGCAGGACAACATCGCAGGCAAGGTGGTGGTCATCACCGGCGCGAGCAGCGGGCTGGGCGAGGCCGCGGCCCGGCTGCTCGCCTCCCGGGGCGCGAAGCTGGCGCTGGGCGCGCGGCGCGTGGGCCGCATCCAGGCGTTGGCGGACGAGCTGAACGCCGCGGGCGGCCAGGCCCTGGCCCTCGGGACCGACGTGACCGACGCGGCCCAGGTCACGGCCCTGGTGGACGCGGCCGTGGCGAGGTTCGGGCGCATCGACGTGATCCTGAACAACGCCGGGCTCATGGCCCTGGCCCCCATGGAACTGGGCCGCACCGGGGAATGGGACCGGATGGTGGACGTGAACATCAAGGGCGTGCTCTACGGCATCGCCGCGGCCCTGCCCCACATGAAGGCGCAGAAGTCCGGGCAGATCATCAACGTCTCGTCCGTGGCCGGGCACAAGGTGCGGCCGGGCAACGCGGTGTACGCGGCCACCAAGCACGCGGTGCGCGCCTTTTCCGAGGGCCTGCGCGGCGAGGTGAAGCCCTACGGCATCCGCACCACCATCATCTCCCCGGGCGCGGTGGCCACCGAACTGGCCGGGGGCACCGTGGAGCCGGCCTCGGCCGAGGCCCTGGGCGCCTACTACGCCCGGGTGGCCATCGCGCCGGACGCCTTCGCCCGGGCCGTGGCCTTCGCCATGGAGCAGCCCGAGGACGTGGACGTGAACGAGATCCTGTTCCGGCCCACCAGCCAGGAGTTTTGAGCGCCTTGCCCCGCAGGGGCTTGGACGCCCATATGCCGCCTGGCCCTTCTTCCATGCCAGGCTGTGCTGGAGAACGGCCGCCGGAGACCGAAACGGCAAAGGGGACGCTCGCGCGTCCCCTTGCCGTTTCGGGTGTCCGCCCAGTTGCCGGGGCGTTCGTGGCCGCTAGACGTACACCAGGGTCAGGCCGATCATGGCCGCCAGGTAGATGCCGCCGAAGACGACGCCCAGGAACCACCAGCGCGCCTGGCTGATGTAGCCCGCGCCGTACCAGATGGGGCCCGGGCCGGTGGCGTAGGGGGTGATGATGCCCATGAGGCCCAGGCTGGCCGCCAGCATGAGCGCCACCTTGCCCTGCATCTCCAGGGGCAGGAGGGGCGCGGCGATGGCCAGGAACAGCGGCATGAGCGCCGTGGTGTGGGCCGTGGTGCTGGCGAAGAAGTAGTGCAGGGCGAAGAACAGCACCACCAGGAGCAGGGCCACGCTGGTGGGCGCGAGCCCCTGCAGGTAGACCGAGACCAGCTTGCCCAGCCAGTCGAGCACGCCCGCCTTCTTGAGCCCCGCGGCCATGGCCACCAGGGTGGCGAACCAGACCAGCACGTTCCACGCCGCCTTGTTGGTGATCACGTCCTCCCAGCTCACCACCCGGGTGAGGACCATCAGGGAGAGCACGGTGATCGCCGCCACGGTGCTGTCCACGCCCACCTGCTTGCCGAATATCCACAGGAGCAGGGCCATCACCGCGTAGCCCAGCATCAAGAGCTCCTTGGTGCTGACGCGGCCCATCTTGCGCAACTCCTCGGCGGCCCAGGCCGGGGCCTCGGGGGACTTCTTCTGGGTGGGCGGGTACACCAGGTAGGCCAGGAGCGGGGTGGCGAGGAACAGGGGGATCATCACCGGCAGCATGACCTGGGCCCACTGGCTCCACGAGATGCTCACCTTGATGGTCTTGTTGATGATGTCCAGGGCCAGCAGGTTCGGGGCCAGGGAGGTCAGAAACATGGAGCTGGTGACGCAGGTGGCGGCGAAGGCGGTCCAGTACAGGTAGGAGCCCATCTTGCGCGGGTCCTTGTGGGGCAGGGACTCGAACATGGGCGGGATGTTGCTGACCACCGGGTAGATGGTGCCCGCGCTGCGCGCCGTGTTGGAGGGCATGAAGGGCGCGAGCACCGCGTCGGAGAAGGCCACCGCATAGCCCAGGCCCAGGGTGTTGCGGCCCAGGTGCTTGACCAGGATCAGGCTGATGCGCCGGCCCAGGCCGGTCTTCTGGTAGCCCATGGCGAACATGAAGGCCGCGAAGATGAGCCAGATCACGCCGTTGGAGAACCCGGACAGGGCCCAGGCCCGGCTGGCCGCGGCCTTGGGATCGATGAGCCCCAGCACCGCCACCAGGGAGACCCCGGAGAGCCCCACCAGGGCGGCGGGCACCGGCTCCACGATGAGCCCCACGATCACGCCGACAAAGATGCTGAGGAAATACCACCCGTTGGGCGAAAGCCCTTCGGGCGTCGGCAACAGCGCCAGGATCGCCGCGACGATGATGGGTGAAAACTTCTTGAGAATGCTCATGCGCCCCCCCCGGGATCAAGCTAGGGTTTGGGAACGGGCTCACCCTCCGACTCTGTGGGCCATATGCCCGGCGCTGCGAAGTCGGCAGAGTGGCGTCCGCTGCGGAGCCGCACCTTCCCGCGGATTCACATGAATACATAACGGAAGACACGGCGAGAGGGCAAGAATTCGTCTATATTGTTAATTGAGTGCATAATGTTCTTGCCCTATCCCGACGGGCGGGCGGCCGGCTAGTTCTTGATGAACCCCGCAACCGCCAGGTCAGTGGCCCAGGCCTTCCATTCGCCGTCCAGGAAGGCGGCGCGCAGGGTGGCGCGGTTGTAGAGCACCTGGGCGCCCGTCTCCAGGCTGCACTCCCGGTCGTAGTTGGCGTGGCTCACCACCAGGAAGAAGGCCTCGTCGCCGTGCGGGGCCACCTGCTCCACCACCAGGGCGTGGCCCGTGGGCATGTTGCGCCGCACGTTGGCCTTGAGGATCATGACCATGCCCGGGGCGGGATCGGGGGTGGTGTTCTTGTGCTTCTGCTCGCAGGCGAACCAGGTGAGGGAGTTGTTCTCCGGCCCCAGGCGGCAGGACATGACCCCGGTGCGGCAGCGGGCGTAGGGGATGCACTGGGGCTCGCAGCGGCCGCGCCGGGTCTGGGGGGTGTACGCGTAGCACTGGGCCGGGGCCTTTTCCGGGCCCAGGGCCGGGGCCTCGGCCCTGGCCTTGGCCGCAGCCGCCTCCTTGGCCTTGGCCGCCTTGGCGTCCTTGGCCTGGGACCCGGGGTCCTTGGCCTGGGATTTCTTCCTGGCCGCCGGGGGCTCGGGCTCGGTGATGTCGCTCTCCTGCATGGCCAGGGGCGGGGCGGGCTCCGCCTGTTCGGCAGGAGCCGGGGCGGCTGCCTCCGGCGCAGGTTCGGCGAGCGCGGCCGGGGCGGTGGCGTTGGCCGCGGCCGGGGCGGGCTGGGGCGTCCGCCCGGCGCAGGAGAGGAGCAGGACAACGGCGAGCGCCGCGGCGGCAAGGCTGGTGGACCGCATGGGAACCCTCGGAACGCGTTTTGGGAGGCGGGCGGCCGGGGGCTCCTGCCATGGCCTCGCCCTGCCCGGCCGCCGGGGTCCCTTCTACGGCAAGCCGGGCCGCGGGGAAAGGGGTTTGCATCCGGCCGCGGCCGGGTCTATGCTCGGCCGCAACCCAGTGAAAGGAGAGGACATCCCATGGCAGCACCCGTGTATTTCGCCAACCTGCGCAGCCGGTCCGCGCACGAGAGCAAATCCGCCAAGATCGCCCGCCTCTTCGCGGCCGCGGGCCTGGGCTCGGCCCTGGCCCCGGGCCGGCTGACCGCGGTGAAGCTGCACTTCGGGGAGATGGGCAACGACACCTTCCTGTCCCCGGTGCTGGTGGCCGCGGTGGTGGCCGAGATCAGGAAGGCCGGGGCCAAGCCCTTTCTCACCGACTCCAACACCCTGTACGCCGGGGCGCGGCACAACGCGGTGGACCACCTGGAGTGCGCGCTCCGGCACGGGTTCGGCCTGGAGGTCACGGGCGCGCCCATCCTCATCGCGGACGGGCTGTTGGGCGAGAACCAGGCCGAGGTGGAGATACCCGGCAGGCACGTGACCCGGGCCAAGATCGCCGGGGCCGTGGCCCGGGCCGAGGCCCTGGTGGTGCTCTCCCACTTCAAGGGGCACGAGCTGGCCGGGTTCGGCGGGGCCATCAAGAACCTGGCCATGGGCTGCGCCACGGGCGCGGGCAAGCGGGAGCAGCACTCCCCGCGCTTCGGCATCGACGCGGACAAGTGCCTGGGCTGCGGCGAATGCGCCGAGGTCTGCCCCACGGGCGCGGCCGCGGTGGCCGAGGGCCGGGCCGCCATCGACAAGGAGGCCTGCATCGGCTGCGGCGAGTGCTACATCCACTGCCCGGAAAAGGCGGTGCAGATCGACTGGCGCACCGAGGTGCCCATCTTCATGGAGCGCATGACCGAGTACGCCCTGGCCGCGGTCAAGGACAAGCGGGGCCGGGCCGGGTACATCAACTTCGTGCTCAACGTGACCCCGGACTGCGACTGCCTGCCCTGGAGCGACGCGCCCATCGTGCCGGACCTGGGCATCCTGGCCTCCACCGACCCGGTGGCCCTGGACACCGCCTGCCTGGACCTGGTGGACCGGGCCGCGGCCCTGCCCGGCAGCCACCTGCGGAAGAACCTGGAGCCCGGCGCGGACAAGTTCACCGGCGTGTGGGGCCACACCCAGGGCCGCATCCAACTCGAATACGGCCAGGAGCTGGGCCTGGGCACGATGGAGTACGAGCTGATGCCTGTGTAGGGCTCAGTCCTTGAACTGGCGGCTGGCGCGGAGCACGGCCAGGCCGGTCTCGATGCGGGAGCGGCACCACTCGGCCGCCTCCTCGCTCCAGCGCAGCTTGCGGATGAGGTAGTGCTTCACGTGGGACAGGGCCACCGGCCGCCGGGAGTGGCGGGACAGGCAGCAGATGAAGCGGTCCAGCCGCTGCACCGCTGCCTCGCGGCCGCTCAGGGGGTCGTGGCGCAGGTAGTCCTCGAACAGTTCCCGGGCCTTGCTGCCGGGCACGATGTCCTTGAGGTCCAGCCCGGGCTTGGTGAGGTCCACCTCCACCGGCAGCTCGCCCGCCAGGACGAACCGCTTGTACTGGCTGGAGAAAATGCTGGCCACGATGTTGTATTCGTCGATGTCGATGCGCGGCTTGCCGTAGCGGATGATGTTGACCAGGCGGAACACGCCCTGCTCCCCGGTGAAGGCCAGGCTGTAGACCTTGCCACGGCTGTGCACATAGTTCAGTATGCACGACAGGTTGCGGGTGTACAGGGTGTACTCGCAACTCTTGGCGTGGATGAAGAACCACTTGGCCGCGGCCAGGGCGAAACGCCGCAGGGTGGCGTAGACCTGGGCCTCGGGCAGGGCCCGGGAGCTGATGGAGATTTCGCGAAACGTGCGCATGCCCGGCCACCTTCCTGAGGACGGCATGCTAACCCTACCGGAACCAAGGCACAACCATGCGGCGGCGTCCGCGCCCCGGAGCGCCGCCTGCCCCCAAAACAAAGGAGAGAGCCATGTCCGTCGTCTTCATCACCGGCGCCACGTCCGGGTTCGGCGCAGCCTGCGCGCGCCGCTTCGCCAAGGAAGGCTGGTCCGTGGTGGCCACCGGCCGCAAGCCCGACCTCCTGAAGGCCCTGGCCGACGAACTGGCCCCGGCCCCGGTGCACACCGCGGTGCTGGACGTGCGGGACAAGGCCGCGGTGCAGGCCTGCGTCGCCGCCCTGCCCGACGCCTTCAAGGAAGTTGACCTGCTCCTGAACAACGCCGGCCTGGCCCTGGGCCTGGACAGCGCCTGGCAGGTGGACCTGCAGGACTGGGAGACCATGGTGGACACCAACATCAAGGGCCTGCTCTACTGCACCCGGACCCTGCTGCCGGGCATGGTGGAGCGCCAGCGCGGCCACATCGTCAACCTGGGCTCCATCGCCGGGTCCTACCCCTACCCGGGCTCCAACGTGTACGGCGCCACGAAAGCCTTCGTGAAGCAGCTCTCCCTGAACCTGCGCTGCGAACTCATCGGCACCAGGGTGCGGGTCACGGACATCGAACCGGCCATGGCGGACACCAACTTCTCGCCCACCCGGTTCAAGGGCGACATGGAGCGCGCGAAAAAGGTGTACGAGGGCATGAGCCCGCTCACCGCCGAGGACATCGCCGACGCCATCTTCTGGTGCGCCTCCCGGCCCTGGCACGTGTCCGTGTCCCGGCTGGAGCTGTGGCCCACCCAGCAGGCCCCGGCCTTCTTCGCCGTGCACCGGGAGAAATAGCCTCCCTCGCCTTCGCCCGGGGCGCGGCCGGAATTCCGGCCGCGCCCCGTTGTCCGCATGGACAATCCAAGAAATTCCCTCTAGATTCAGAATAGATGTTCCGCACCCTCTTCCGGAGGTCGCAGCATGCGGGCAACCCAGTACGTCTGGACCGAGGCCGGGGGCTGGTCGCCCCCCTTGCCGGCCCCGAACCCCTCCCCCCAACTCGTCCTGGCCTTCGGTTCGCCCCAGGTGTTCCTGCGCGACGGCCTGTTCGCCGAACTGGCCCGCGCCTTCCCTTCCGCCTGCCTGGGCGGCTGCACCACCGCCGGGGAGATCCGGGGGGCCTCGGTGCTGGACGATTCCCTGGTGGCCACCGTGGCGACCTTCGACCACACCCGGGTGCGGTCCGCATCCGTGCGCATCACCGCCCACCGCGGCAGCCGGGAGGCAGGCGCGGCCCTGGCCGCGAGCCTGGACCCCGAGGGGCTGCGCCACGTGTTCGTGCTCTCGGACGGGCTGGCGGTCAACGGCAGCGACCTGGTGCTGGGCATGACCGATGCCCTGCCGCCCCAGGCCAGCCTCACCGGCGGCCTGGCCGCGGACGGCGGCCGGTTCCGGGAGACCCGGGTCCTGGCGGCCGGCCGGCCCGCGATGGGCGCGCTGGAGGCGGTGGGGTTCTACGGCGACCGCCTGCAGGTGGGGTACGGCTCCATGGGGGGCTGGGACCCCTTCGGCCCGGAGCGCCTCATCACCTCCTCCACGGGCAACGTGCTCCACGAGATGGACGGGGCCTCCGCCCTGGACCTCTACCGGCAGTACCTGGGCCGGCATGCCGCGGGCCTGCCGGGCACCGGCCTGCTCTTTCCCCTGAGCATCCGCCAGGAGGGCTCGCGGCAGCGGGTGGTGCGCACCGTGCTGGCCGTGGACGAGGCCAGCAAGAGCATGACCTTTGCCGGCGACATTCCGCAGGGTGCCTATGCCCGGCTCATGAAGGCCAATCCCAACGGCCTGGTGGACGGAGCCCTGGGCGCGGCCCGGGCGGCGCACCTGGCCGGGGCGGCGCACCCGGCCCTGGCCCTGCTGGTGAGTTGCGTGGGCCGGCGCATGGTGCTCAAGCAGCTGGCCGAGGAGGAGCTGGAGGCGGTGCGCGACGAGTACGGGCCGGACACGGTGCTGGCCGGGTTCTATTCCTACGGCGAGATATCGCCCTTCCGCCCGGGCGGCGACTGCGAACTGCACAACCAGACCATGACCGTGACCACCCTGACCGAGGAGTGAGGCCCATGCACCGCCTGCTGAAGCGGCAGTTGGCCCGCCTGTTCGGGGAATCCGGCCCGCCGGCCGAACTGGCCGAATTCCTCCAGGTCGTGGACCAGACCTACGGGCAATTCGACGACGACCGGGAGCTGACCGAGCGCTCCCTGGAGCTGGGCTCCCAGGAGCTGCTCCAGAAGAACGCCGAACTGCGGGCGGTGTTCTCCGCCTTCCCGGACTCCTTCTTCTGGCTGGACCCCTCGGGCCAGGTGGTGGACTACAAGGGGGGTCGCGACCCGCTGTACGCCATGTCTCCCCCCGAGGTCCTGGGCCGGTACATCTCCGAGATATCCTTCTGCCGCAGGCCGGAGCTCTTCGCCCCGGCCCTGCGCGCGGTGGAGAAGAACCGGGAGCCGGTGGAGCTGGAATACGAGGTGGAAATCGACGGCCGGACCGAATCCTTCGAGGCCCGGCTCCTGCCCCTGGTGTACGGCCGCATCCTGGCCATCGTGCGCAACATCACCCGCCGCAGGCAGGACGAGCAGGCCCTGCGCCGCAGCCGGGAGGAGCTGGAGCAGCGGGTGGCCGAACGCACCGCGGCGCTCTCCGCGGCCAACGCGGAGTTGACCCAGGAGATCGCCGAGCGCACGCGGGCCGAGACCCGCTACAAGGAGGCCAAGGAGGCCGCGGAGCGCGCCAACCGGGCCAAGACCGACTTCCTGTCCATGGTCTCCCACGAACTGCGCACCCCCCTGACCTCGGTGGTGGGGTTCGCCAAGATGGTGCACAAGCGCCTGGCCGAGTCGGTGTTCCCCCACACCGCCCTGGGCGACGCCCGCACCGACCGGGCCGTGGCCCAGGTGGAGGGCAACCTGCTGATCATGGTCAGCGAGGGCGAGCGGCTCACGGACCTGGTCAACGACGTGCTGGACATCGCCAAGCTGGAGGCGGGCAAGGTGGTCTTCCGCATGGATGCCCTGCCGGTGCGGGTGCTGGTGAACCGCGCGGCCGAGGCCACCGCCGCCCTGTTCGCGGACAAGGGCCTCGCCCTGGAGCGGGACATCCCGGACAGCCTGCCCACGGTGCTGGGGGACCGGGACCGGCTGCTCCAGGTGCTCATCAACCTGTTGTCCAACGCGGTGAAGTTCACGGACAGCGGGGGCGTGCGCTGCGCGGCCCAGGCCGGGATGGGCGAGGTGCGCATCAGCGTCACGGACACCGGCCGGGGCATCCCGCCCGAGGAGCAGGCCCGCATCTTCGACAAGTTCCAGCAGATCGGGGACACCCTCACCGACCGGCCCAAGGGCACCGGGCTGGGCCTGGCCATCTGCCGCCAGATCGTGGAGCAGCACGGCGGGGTCATCTGGGTGGAGAGCTTCCCGGGCCAGGGCAGCACCTTCATCTTCACCCTGCCCGTGGCCCTGGACAAGACGGCCGAGGCGGCCCCGGACGAGAAGGATGGGAAGGGCGAGAAGGACGCGGCGAACTAGAGCTTCAGCCTGAGCTGCGCCAGCTTCCAGCGCAGGGTGCGGGGGCTGATCTGGAGCAGGCGGGCGGTCTCGGCCTTGGAGCCGGTGGCGGCCTTGAAGGCGCGGCGGATGGCGCGGATCTCCGCCTCCTTGACCGCCGCGTCCAGGGACAGGCAGGCCGGCCCCTCGCTGCCCGGGGTGCAGGCCACCTCCATCTCCATCTCCAGGGGCAGGTCCGCGGGGGTGATGTCCCCGCCCTCGTGCAACAGCACCAGCCGCTCGATGAGGTTCTTGAGCTCCCGCACGTTGCCCGGCCAGGAGTAGTTCACCAGCACCTTCACCGTGTCGTCGGACAGCTCCATGTCCGGCCGGTGGTAGCGCACCCGGTAGTGGTCCAGGAAATGGGCGGCCAGGAGCGGGATGTCCTCGCGCCGCTCCCGCAGCGGCGGGATGGCGATGGGGATGACGTTCAGGCGGTAGAACAGGTCCGCGCGGAACCCGCCCTCGCGCACCATGTCCTGGAGCACCCGGTTGGTGGCGGCCACGATGCGGGCGCGGAAGGGCAGGTCCTTGGCCCCGCCCAGGCGGCGGAACCGCTTCTCCTCCAGCACCCGCAAAAAATCCACCTGGTTGGTGGCCGGAATCTCGCCCACCTCGTCCAGGAACAGGGTGCCGTCCTCGGCCAGCTCGAAGCTGCCGCGCTGCAGCCTGAGCGCGCCGGTGAAGGCCCCGGGCTCGTGGCCGAAGAACTTGTCCGCGAACAGTTCGCCCTTGAGCACGCCGCAGTTCACCGGCACGTAGGCCTTGTCCGCCCGGGTGGACAGGGTGTGCAGCAGCCGGGCGAAGAGCTCCTTGCCCGTGCCGCTCTCGCCGGAGATGAGCACCGGCGCGTCGGACGGGGCCACCTGGGCGGCCACCCGGTGCAGGTGGCGCATGACCGCGGAGCGGAAATGGAACTCCACGCCGCCGCCCAGCACCGCCATGATGGCGCCCCGCCCCTCGGCCGGCAAGAAATTGCCGCTCGTTTCCTGTGTGGCCATCCCGCCCCCCTGGGGCGGGCCAGGGTCCCGAACCGGAACCAGACCGCGCCCCTTCTCAACCCTGATGCCGCGCCAGGGGGTTGCGCCGCCGCCCGGGCAGCGGCCGCGCCCCCCTGCCGGCAAGATATTGCCGGCTTCCCGCCGCGGCGTCAAGCGGCCCGCGCCGGCTGCGTCCCGGGCGGAGCCAGCGGTATCGGAGGATTGCCGAGGATCGCGCTCCGCCCGTATCCCTCCCGTGTTCCAGGGATTCAATTCCTTGCCCCCAAACCGGCAAGATATTGCCGCATCGCCACGCCGCCGATCGAATTTCTTCAAGCATTCAAGCCAAGTGAATTTTGGCACACCCTGTGAATAGTGTTCCCGGGCAGCCGTGACGGACGGCCGGCCCGGCACGCTGTCGCGGAAAGGGTGCACGCTTGCGCCGCGGCGCAGGGTTCCACAACGTCTGTGAAAAAGGGGTATGCTGACCATGAACTGGAAATCCAACTCCGTTCGGCTCGGGGTCCTGGCCGCCCTGGCCTGTGTCCTCCTGCTCGCCGTGGCCGCCTGGGCCTCCTCGGACGCCGGCTCCACCGCCGCCGCGGCCGAGGCCGCGACCCAGGCCGTGACGAACGGCTCCAAACTTCCCTGGTGGGCCTGGCCCATCATCCTCCTGTTCTTCTGTTTCATCCTGGGCATCATCGCGGTGCTGGCCGGGGTGGGCGGCGGCGTGCTCTACGTGCCGCTGGTCAGCGGGTTCTTCCCCTTCCACCTGGACTTCGTGCGCGGCACGGGCCTGCTGGTGGCCCTGGCCGGCGCCCTGGCCGCCGGGCCGGGCCTTCTGCGGCGCAACCTGGCCTCCTTGCGCCTGGCCCTGCCCGTGGCCCTCATCGCCTCGGCCTGCGCCATCGTGGGCGCGTTTCTGGGCCTGGCCCTGCCCACCAACGTGGTGCAGCTCTGCCTGGGCGGCACCATCATCTTCATCGCCGGGCTCCTGCTCTTCTCCAAGAACGTGACCCGCCCGGTGGTCACCAAGCAGGACGCCCTGAGCATCGCCCTGGGCATGAACGGCGTCTACCGCGACGAGTCCACCGGCGAGACCATCGAGTGGAAGACCCACCGCACCCTGGGCGGCCTGCTGCTCTTCATCGTCATCGGCGTCATGGCCGGCATGTTCGGCCTGGGCGCCGGCTGGGCCAACGTGCCGGTTCTCAACATCCTCATGGGCGCGCCCCTCAAGGTGGCGGTGGGCACCTCCAAGTTCCTGCTCTCCATCACCGACACCTCCGCGGCCTGGGTGTACATGAACAAGGGCTGCGTGCTGCCGCTCATGGCCATTCCCTCCATCATCGGCCTGATGATGGGCTCCTTCGTGGGCGTGAAGCTGCTGGCCAAGGCCAAGCCCAAGTTCATCCGCTACATGGTCATCGGCGTGCTGGCCTTCGCCGGCGGCAAGGCCCTGCTCAAGGGCCTCGGGATCTAACCCCCCTCCACTCCAAGGAGACACGATATGTCCGCCATCAAGACCCCCAAGGAACAGATCACCTACGCCAACCTGCTCTTCTACGGCGCCTGGAGCGCCCTGGCCATCATGACCGTGACCTACCTCGCCTACGTGTTCGGCATCCTGGCTCCCCACGTACCCATGGAGCAGGTCGCCGCGCTCTGGGGCAGCCCGGTGCACGTGTACCTGGAGAAGGCGAACGTGCCCACCGGCTGGAACTGGTTGGTGCTCATCGGCAAGGGCGACTTCCTGAACTTCCTCGGGGTGGTGATCCTGGCCGGCATGACCATCGTCTGCTACCTGACCCTCATCCCGGCCTTCCTCAAGGAAAAGAAGACCATCTTCGCGGTCATCGCCATCCTGGAAGTGCTGGTCCTGTCCCTGGCCGCCTCCGGCATCGTGGGCGGGGGCGGACACTAGGCCCCATGCCGCGCAGGGACTAGGAACAGGCCATGACCGCCAAGAGCGCCTTGCCCGCCTCCGCCCGGGCCGAGTCCGGCCTGGCCGGGCTGCCCGGAGCCGCCTTCCTGGAGGCGCTCGACCGGTTTCCGGCCGGGGTGGCCATCGTGGACCGCGCCCGTTGCATCCGGTTCATGAACCGCCGCCTGGAGGCCATGACCGGCTATGGCCGGGAGGAGGCCGCCGGCCTGCCCTGCGCCCAGGTGCTGAAGAGCGCGGCCTGCGTGCGCGCCTGCCCGGTGGCCGCTGGCGGCGACGCCATCGGCCAGGACACCGACCTGCTCACCCGGTCCCGGCAGCGCCTGCCCGTGCGCCTGTCCGCCGTGCCCCTGGCCGAGGGCTACTGCCTGGAGGTCCTGGAGGACCTCTCCCCCCTGCGCGACGCGGAGAAGCGGCTGGCCGCGCCCTTCGGGGCAGGCTCGCTGCTCGGCCGCTCCCGGGAGATGGAGCGCCTGTTCGGCCTCATCCCGGTTCTTGCCCAGTCCGACGCGCCGGTGCTCATCACCGGCGAGACCGGTTCGGGCAAGGACCTGGCGGCCGAGGCCCTGCACGCGGCCTCGCCCCGCTCCCGCGAGCCCTTCCTGCGCCTCAACGTGAGCCCCATGCCCGAGGCCCTCATCGAGTCCGAGCTCTTCGGCCACCGCCAGGGCGCCTTCCCCTGGGCCGAGGCGGACAAGGCCGGGGCCTTCATCGCCGCGGGCCGGGGCACCGTGTACCTGGCCGAGATCGGCGACCTGCCCTCCCCGCAACAGGCCAAGCTGCTGGGCGTCCTGGACCAGGGCCTGGCCACCCCGGTGGGCGCGACCTCGGGGGTGAAGGTGGCGGCCCGCCTCATGGTGGCCACCAACCGCGACCCCGAGGACCTGGTGCGCGAGGGCCGGCTGCGCGAGGACCTGTTGCGCCGGCTGGGGGCCATGCGCATCCACCTGCCCCCCCTGCGCGAGCGCGAGGGGGACGTGGAGTACCTGCTCCGGCACTTCCTGGGCACCTATGCCGCGGCCCTGCGCAAGGAGGTCACCGGCTACGCGCCCAAGGCCCTGCGCCTGCTCCTGGACTACCCCTGGCCGGGCAACGTGCGGGAGCTCAAGAACGTGGTGGAGTACGCGGTCATGGTCTGCTCCGGCCGGCTGGTGCTGCCCCTGCACCTGCCCCAGCACGTGGCCCAGCACGTGGCCGAAAGCGGCCAGGCCAGGCCCGCCAAGGCCCCGGCCAGGCCCCGCCGGAGTTCGCCTTGAGCGCCCACACCCTGCTCGTCCCCCTGCTGCGCATGGACGTGGCTCCCCGTTTCGACCTGGCGGTGGAGGTCCTGCTGGTGGGGTTCGACGAATCCTCGGCCGAAACGGGCCGCCAGCACATGATGCTGGCCCACTCCTCGGCCGATGACCTGTGCGATTTCATACTCCGCCAGGGGGTAACCGTAGTTGTCGCCAACGGTATCGAAGAAGGGTACTATCATTACCTGCGCTGGAAGCGGGTCGAAGTCCTGGACGGGGTGATGGGACCCGCCGACCTGGTCGTGGAGCGTTTCGCCCAGGGCCGATTGGCAGCAGGGGACATCCTCTTCGAACGGAGCGACGCCCGTGGCAATTAGAGCGTACATCTCCCGCCACTTCGACGAGCTGCTCGGCAAGGTGGAGGCCGCGGCCTCCCCGCACCGCTACGCGGTTCTGCGCCGCAAGCTGGTGCTCATCATGGTGGCCGTGGCCGTGCTGCCCCTGGCCATCATGTCGGCCATCAACTTCGTGCAGTACCAGAACTCCCTGTCGCGGGAGCTGCAAAGCCCCATGCGGGTGCTCCTCAACAAGACCCGCAGCGCCTTCGAGTTCTTCCTGGCCGAGCGCACCGCCACGGTGAGCTTCGTGGCCGCGGCCTACAGCTTTCAGAACCTGGCCGACGAGCACGAGATCAACCGCATCTTCCAGGTGGTGAAGCAGAAGTTCGAGGGCTTCGTGGACCTGGGCCTCATCGCGGCCAACGGCACCCAGGTGTCCTACGCCGGCCCCTACAAGCTCCGGGGCAAGGACTACTCCGAGCAGTCCTGGTTCAACGAGGTGATCTTCAAGGGCCGCTACGTGTCCGACGTGTTCCTGGGCTTCCGGCACTTCCCCCACCTGGTCATCGCGGTGCAGCACCTCACCGAGGACGGCTCCTACTGGGTGCTGCGGGCCACCATCGACACCCGCCAGTTCGAGCGGCTCATCGCCTCGGCCGGGCTGGAGCCGGACATGGACATGTTCCTGGTCAACCGCTCCGGGGTGCTCCAGACCGCTTCCCAGATCTACGGCAACGTGCTGCAGAAGCTGCCCTTCGATATGCCCGGGGCCACGTACGAGACCAACGTACGCACCTTCATCGACCCCGAGGGCCGCGACCTGTTCATGGCCTACTCCTATTTCCCGGAGACCGAGTACGCGCTCATGGCGATAAAACCCCGCACCAGCGCGCTCAAGACCTGGTACACCCTGCGCACCGACCTGGTGGCCATCTTCCTGGCCGGGGTGCTCTTCATCCTGGTGGCGGCCTACAAGCTCATGGGCGTGCTCATCCGCCGCCTGCAGGAGTCCGACGAACGGCGCGAACTGGCCCTGCGCCAGATGGAGCACACCCAGAAGCTCTCCTCCATCGGCCGCCTGGCCGCGGGCGTGGCCCACGAGGTGAACAACCCCCTGGCCATCATCAACGAGAAGGCCGGGCTCATGAAGGACCTCATGGCCATGCGGCCTGAGTTCCCGGACCGGGACCGCTACACCGGGCTCATCGACGCCATCATCCGCACGGTGGAGCGCTGCCGGGGCATCACCCACCGCATGCTGGGCTTCGCCCGCCAGATGGACGTGAAGATCGAGAACATCGACGTGAACGAGGTGCTCAAGGAAACCGTCTCCTTCCTGGAAAAGGAGGCCACCTACCGCAACATCGAGCTGGCCATGAACCTGGGCGACTCCCTGCCGCCCATCGCCTCGGACCGCGGCCAGCTGCAGCAGGTGTTCCTGAACATCGTGAACAACGCGTTTGCGGCCGTGGCCGACCAGGAGGGCAGGATCTCCGTGACCACCTGGGAGAAGGGGCCCGACAGCGTGGGCATCTCCATCCAGGACAACGGGTGCGGCATGAACGACGAAACCCTCAAGCACATCTTCGAGCCCTTCTTCACCACCAAGAAGGGTTCGGGCACCGGGCTGGGCCTCTCCATCACCTACGGAATCGTCAAGCGGCTGGGGGGGGACCTCGCGGTGCAAAGCAAGCCGGGCCAGGGCACGGTGTTCACCATCTTCCTGCCCAGGACCGCGCCGGACGGAGCGTTCAAGTCATGAGCCTGAACATGGACCAATGGAAGGTGCTCCTGGTGGACGACGAAGAGGAATTCGTCACCACCCTGGCCGAGCGGCTCTCCATCCGGGGCATTGCGACCCGCACCGCCCTGGACGGCGAATCCGGCCTGCGCCGGTTGGCCGAGGAGATTCCCCACGTGCTGCTCCTGGACGTGATGATGCCCGGCATGCGCGGCCTGGACGTGCTGCGCGCGGTGAAGCGGGACCACCCCGCGGTGCAGGTCATCCTGCTCACCGGCCAGGGCTCCTCCAAGGACGGCATCGAAGGCATGAACGAAGGGGCCTTCGACTACGTGATGAAACCCTTCGACATCGACGGCCTGGTGGCCAAGATCGGCGAGGCCGTGGCCAAGGCCGTGGGGGGCCGGTAGGCCATGGGCGCCGCCAAGCAGATGGGCAAGGTGTCGGCCACGGCCATGCACGACATGCTGAACGTGCTGGCCGGGATCAAGGAAACCGTGGGGCTCATGGAGGACCTGTTGTGCCGCTGCAAGCTGGACGCGGCAACCCTCCAGGCCCGGTTCAAGACCATGGTGCCGGCCATGCACCAGCAGGTGGCCAAGGGGGTCATCCTGGCCGAGTCCCTGAACCGGCTGGGCCACGTGGTGGCCGACCCCGAGGGGCCGGTGGACGCGGCCAACCTGGCCCGGCTGCTGGTGGCCCTCACCAGCCGGCGGGCGCGCATGCGCAAGCTTTCCGTGCACGTGGAGGAGAACGGCCCCACCTGCGCCACGGCCGAGCCCCAGGGGCTATTGTGCGGCCTGGGGATGGTGCTGGAGGCCTGCTACGCCGCCCTGCCCCCCCAGGCCGAGCTTAGGCTCAAGCTGGGCCAGGAGGACGGGGTCGGGGTGGTGCGGCTGCGCTGCACGCACCCCGAGGCCGCCGCGGCCCTGGCCGGCCTGGCCGAGGCCTGCGCCGGCCTGCCCGACGGCGTGACCCTGCGACAGGATTCCCGGGACAGCGGATGGAGCCTCGGCTTCCCCTGCGCCCAAAGGACATAGCAACCCCGCGGGATGCGGACATACGTGGCAACGACCTTCCCATAAGGAGAGAGGACATGAAGAAGATCAAGCTGCTGCTCGTGGACGACGAAGAGAACTTCGTGAAGACCCTGGCCGAGCGCCTGGAGATTCGCGGGCTCAAGCCGGAAGTGGTGCTGTCCGGCGAGGAGGCCATGGACTTCATGGACAAGAGCGTCCCCGACGTCATCGTCCTCGACCTGCGCATGCCCGGCATCGACGGCATGGAAGTGCTGCGCCGGGTCAAGAAGAATAAGCCCGACGTCCAGGTCATCATCCTCACCGGCCACGGCACGGACAAGGACCAGGCCGAGGCCACCCGCATCGGCGCGTTCGAGTACCTGAAGAAGCCGGTGGACATCGACGCCCTCATCTTCAGCATCAAGAACGCGTTCCAGAAAAAGGTCGAGAGCGTGATGGTGGCCGCCACCTATGCCCAGGCCGGCGACTTCGAGGACGCCAAGCAGTCCATGCTGGACAACGGCCTGGCCGACAAGACCGGGAAGTAGGGTCACACCCGCAAAATACCCCAGGGTATTTTCGGGAAAAGAAACCATGACGCCACACTATTGCGCAACTCGTCCGCGACGCCGCGCGGCGCGGGCGCGGAGCTGACGTGCCGCCCCGCGTCCTGCTGGTGGACGACGAGCGCGACTTCGTGGACGCGCTCGCGGCCCGGCTCGACCTGCGCGGGATGGAGGTCCTGGTCGCCTACGACGGCGACCAGGCCCTGGCCCGCCTGGAGGAGCACGACGCGGACGTGGCGGTCCTGGACATCCAGCTCCCGGGCAAGAGCGGCCTGGAACTCATCGCCGAGGTGCGCGCCGCCCGGCCCCTGACCCAGGTGGTCATGCTCACCGGCCGCAGCAGCCTGACCACCGCGGTGGACGGCATGAAGCGGGGAGCCCTGGACTACCTGGTCAAGCCGGTGGACATCGAGGTGCTGGAGGCGGCCATCCGCTCGGCCGCCGAGCGCCGCTCCTCCCAGACCGAGTCCAGGCGCATGATCGAGGCCGGCCGGCTGCTCATGCTGGGCCACCTGGCCCGGGGCGTGGCCCACGAGATATCCAACCCGGTGAACAACATGGTCACCGCCGCGGAGTGGATGCTCGACCTGCTGGAGGAGTTGGACCCCGCGGCCTGCGCGGACAAGGACGAACTCGCCACCTCGGCCGCGGTGGTGCGCGACAACGGCATGCGCTGCAAGGACATCGTGCTGCGCCTGCTCACCTACTGCGGGGCCGGCGACCCCCGCGCCCGCGACCTGAACCTGGCCGCCCTGTTGGGGGACGTCCTGGAGCGCCGCGCCGAGCGGGTGCGCACGCTGGGGGTGGCCGTGGAACTGGACCTGGACCCGGATCTGCCGACCGTGCACGCGCCCGAAGCCGAGCTGGACGAGGCCCTGTCCGCCCTGGTGGACAACGCCCTGGACGCCCTGGACCCGTCCCTCGGCGCGGCCCGGCCCGAGGGCCAAACCGCCCCGGACCTCGCCTGCCCCGCGGACCTGGCCGCCGCGGCGGCGGCCACGGCCCCACCCACGCACCGGCCCGCCAATAACGTGACCCGCCGCCTGCGCATCACCGGCCGCTCCGGCGCGGCCGGCCTGGGCCTGGAGGTGGCGGACACCGGCCGGGGCATGGCCCCGGAGGTGCTGCCCAACATCTTCGTGCCCTTCTATTCGACAAAAGAGAGCGGCCAGGGCGTGGGCCTGGGCCTGGCCATCGCCCAGCGCGTCATCCACTCCCTGGGCGGTGAAATCACCGCCACCAGCGCCCCCGGCGAAGGCGCGACCTTCACGGTCAGATTGCCGGTGTAGCCCCCCTACTCCCCCTCGGCCAACGCCCCCAGCCTTTCCCTGTCCAGTATCTTCACGCTCCTCCCCTTGACCTCCACCAGGCCGTCTTCGGCCATGCGGCGGAACGCCCTTGAAAGGGCTTCGGGCGTGGCCCCGACCAGCTTGGCGAGTTCGCGGTGGGTCATGGGGAGCTTGACCGTGGCGACCTTGGGGCCGCCGTGCTCGGCGTGGGTGAGGTACAGGGCCACCCGGCCGGGTATCTCCCGCAGGGACAGGGACTCCACCAGGTCCATGGCCTCCTTCAGGCGCCGCGACACCACCCGCAGGATGTTGAACAGGATGGAGGGCTCCTGCCGCGCCATGGCCTCGAAGGTGGCGCCGGACAGCACCAGCACCCGGCTCTCCTCCACGGCCGAGGCGTTGGCCGGGGCGCGCCGCCGGTCGAACATGGTGCACAGGCAGAACGGCTCGCCCGGGCCGAAGAAGTAGAGGATCTGCTCCCTGCCGTCCTTGGCCAGCTTGAACAGCTTGGCCCGGCCCGAGAGCAGCACGTACATGCCCCCGGCCTCCTTGTGCTCGTCCAGGATCATCTCGCCCGCGACGTACGTGCGGATGATGGCGCTCCGCTCCAGGAGCCCCAGTTGCTTCTCGGGCAGGCCCTTGAACAGGGGCAGGGTGTGCAGGGTGAGGGAGACTTCGCCTGGGGGCATTTTCTTCTCCAACGTTGATGTCCATCAATGCAGGGGCGTTGCCGCCCTGGTAGCACGGACCCGTACGATCACCAAGAGGAGGCCCCCCATGATCCACATGAGCGACGAGGCCAGGCAGCGGATGCAGGACTACCTGGGGGCGGAAGGCCCCTGGGGAATCCGGGTGGTGGCCAGCCCGGGCTGACACGGCCCGCGGCTGTCCCTGGTTCTGGACGAACCGGACCCGCAGGACGAGGTGCTCGAAGCCGGCTCCCTGCGCCTCATGGTGGACCCCCACCTCGCGGCCGAGGTGGGCGACATCTGGATCGAGGCCAATGGCGACGGCCTGGCCATACGCTCGGAGAACTACGGCGCGGGCTGCTGACCCGCACCTTCCTGGAGACCGCATGAACCGACGAACCTTCCTGAAGACCCTGGGCCTCGCTGGAGCCGGGGCCGCCTGCGCGAGCGCCGCCTCCGCAGTGCAGGCGGCCCCCTCCGCCCCGCCCTCCTCCCCCCGGGCCGGCGACCAGGCCACCCTGTTCGACCTGTCCAAGTGCGTGGGCTGCGGGGCCTGCGTGGAGGCCTGCCGCGAGGCCAACGCGGACCGCTACCCCGAGCCGGCCAAACCCTTCCCCACGATGTACCCGACGGGCCGCGCCAAGCCCGAGGACTGGTCGGACAAGCGCGACGTGGACGACCGCCTGACCCCCTACAACTGGCTGTACGTGCAGCACTTCGAGGTGGAGCACCAGGGCCAAACCGTTGAGCTGCACATGCCCCGGCGCTGCATGCACTGCGAAAACCCGCCCTGCGCCAACCTCTGCCCCTGGGGGGCCTGCGCCAAGGAGGGCGACGGCGCGGTGTCCATCGCCGCGGACCTGTGCCTGGGCGGAGCCAAGTGCCGCTCCGTCTGCCCCTGGCACATCCCGCAGCGCCAGACCGGGGTGGGCCTGTACCTGGACATCCTGCCCTCGCTGGCGGGCAACGGGGTCATGTACAAGTGCGACCGCTGCGCCCCGCGCCGCGCCCGGGGCGAGCTGCCCGCCTGCATCGAGGCCTGCCCCTTCGGGGTCCAGAGCATCGGCCCGCGCCAGGAGATGGCGGCCAAGGCCAGGGAACTGGCCGCGTCCATGCACGGCTTTATCTACGGCCTGGAGGAGAACGGCGGAACCAACACCATCTACGTGTCGCCCGTACCCTTCGAGACCCTGGCCGCGGTTGCGCCCCAGGCCCCGGGCCGGCCCGGCCTGGGCAAGGTGGCGGACAGCATGGCCGACTCCAACAAACTCGCCGCCGCGGTGCTGCTGGCCCCGGTGGCCGGGCTGGTGGCCGGCGCGCGCCAGGCCTGGCGCGCCTGGAGCGGCAAGGACGACGCCCGCGCAGCGCAGCGCACGGAGGACCGGCATGACGGCTAGAACCCCCCGCGCCGAGCGGTGGATATTCGGCATCTGCGTGGCCGTGCTGGCCGTGTCCGGCATGGCCCAGATGCCCATCTTCAAGCGTTACGGCATCGCGGACCTGCCCGGCCTGGGCTGGACCGCGGACTTCTATTTCACCCACCTGCTCCACTACCTGGCCGCCGCCGTCGCGCTCTTCCTGCTGTTCCGCGCGGCGCTCCTGCGCCTGGCCGAGCCGCGCGCCCTGCCCGCGGGCCGCTGCCTCATGGCCGGGCTGTGGGCCGGGATCGTCGCCACCGGCCTGGCCCGGGTGGTCAAGAACCTGCCCGACTGGTCCCTGGGCCCCGGCCCCACCCTGGTGGCGGACTGGGCCCACCTGGGGCTGGTCATGCTCCTGGGCGTGGCCGCCCTGGCTTTGCGCTGGGCCGAGGGTCGGAAGTAGGGTCTACCGCCGGAATGCGTGTGGGAAGAATCCCCCGGCATTGACGGACATCAATGCACCGGTACTGGCCCTGGGCTATTCTCGGGTCCACAAGCCACCCCCGGACACGCAACCCGGTTTTTTAGAAATCCGGTGGACGCACCAGCAAGGACGTGCTAAAGCACTATATGCCTATAAATCTCTTGGGATAAACCCGGCAAGGGGCCACGGGGGCGCGTTGCGCCCCGGCTGCGGCGCTGCGCGGGATATGGGCTTCAACCTGCAATGCTGTCCACTCAGGAGGACCGCTATGGACACCACTCGTGGAGTACGGCGAGCGGCAACAGCCATGGTCGGCCTGGCGGCGCTCTTTCTGGCCCTGGCCCCCCCGGCCTGGAGCCAGGCCCCGCAACGGGCGCCGCGCTGGATCACCACCGACCACTCCCTGCATGAGGCGCTGAAAAAGCCCTTCGCCAGCCCGGAGGAGGTCACCCGCGCCTGCCTGTCCTGCCACAACCAGGCCGCGCTGCAGGTGCACAAGACCATCCACTGGACCTGGCTGTGCCCCAAGGCCCCGGAGGGCTCCGGCCTGGGCAAGGGCGGGCTGGTGGTGAACAACTTCTGCGTGGCCGTGAAGTCCAACGAGCCGCGCTGCACCTCCTGCCACGCGGGCTACGGGTGGAAGGACGGCAGCTTCGACTTCGCCAGCGAGGAGAAGGTGGACTGCCTGGTCTGCCACGACTCCACCGGCACCTACAAGAAGTTCCCGCCCGGCGCGGGCTATCCCGTGATGCAGCCCACCCAGTTCGGGGGCAAGCAGTGGCTGCCGCCCGACCTGAACAACATCGCCCAGAAGGTGCGCCGGCCCGGCCGGGCCAACTGCGGCGAGTGCCACTTCAAGGGCGGCGGCGGCGACGGGGTGAAGCACGGCGACCTGGACACCTCCCTGCTCAAGCCGTCCAAGAACCTGGACGTGCACATGGCCGCGGACGGGGCCAACTTCACCTGCGTGCGCTGCCACACCACCGAGGCGCACAAGATCTCGGGCCGCTGCTACGTGACCCCGGCCTCGGACACCCGCATGAGCCTGTTGCAGGACGACCAGATGCACAAGATCACCTGCGAGTCCTGCCACTCGGCCACCCCGCACAAGGCCGGGCACAAGGCCAACGACCACACCGACAAGGTGGCCTGCCAGACCTGCCACATTCCCGAGTTCGCCCGGGAAAAGCCCACCAAGATGTCCTGGGACTGGTCCACAGCGGGCAAGAAGAAGGACGGCAAGCCCTTCACCGAGGAGGGCCCCTACGGCAAGCACAGCTACGACACCATGAAGGGCGACTTCGTGTGGAAGAAGAACGTGCAGCCCGAGTACCTGTGGTTCAACGGGTCCATGGGCAACGTGCTGGCCACCGACAAGATCGACCCGGGGAAGCCCATCGAGCTGAACCTGGTCTACGGGTCCAAGGACGACAAGAACTCGCGCATCTACCCGTTCAAGGTGCACACGGGCAAGACGCCCTACGACACCGAGCTCAAGACCATGGTGATCCCGCACCTGTTCGGCAAGGACGACGCGGCCTACTGGAAGACCTACGACTGGGACAAGGCCATCGCCGCGGGCCAAGCGGCCTCGGGCCTGCCCTACAGCGGCAAGTACGGGTTCGCGGACACCATCTGGTACTTCCAGACCACCCACATGGTGGCGCCCAAGGAAAAGGCCTTGCAGTGCGGGGCCTGCCACTCGCGCGACGGCCGGCTGGCCAAGCTCGGCGGATTCTACATGCCCGGCCGCGACCATGCGTCCATCGTGGACGTCGCGGGCTGGGGCGGCTCGGCGTTGGCGCTCATCGGCGTGCTGATCCACGGCCTGATGCGGCTGGTCTCCGGCAGCCGCCGCAAGGAGGGATGACCATGACCGGAACCGAGAAGCTCTACCTGTACTCCCGGTTCGAGCGGCTGTGGCACTGGCTGCAGGGCGGCCTCATCATGCTCTTGCTGCTCACCGGGTTCGAGGCCCACGGCACGTACGCCCTGTTCGGGTTCGAGCGGGCCTACACCATCCACAACTGGTGCGCCTGGACCTGGGTCATCGGCAGCGCCTTCGCCATCTTCTGGCTCATCATCACCGGGGAGTGGAAGCAGTACACCCCCACCACCCGCAAGGTGGCCGAGGTGATCCGCTACTACGCGGTGGGCATCTTCCGCGGCGAACCGCACCCGGTGCCCAAGAGCCAGCGCGCCAAGCACAACCCGCTGCAGCGGCTGACCTACCTGTCCCTGGCCGCGCTGCTGCTCCCCCTGCAGATGGCCACCGGCCTGCTCTACTACTACTACAACGCCTGGCCCGAGATGGGCATCGGCACCTGGCACCTGCAGACCGTGGCGGTGCTGCACACCCTGGGCGGATTCGCGCTCCTGGTGTTCCTCATCGTGCACGTCTACATGACCACCACCGGCCACACGCCCTGGGCCCACATCAAGGGCATGGTCACCGGCTGGGAAGAGGTGGAGCACCCCGACGCGGTGCAGGACTGGGAAAAGAAGAGCGCCTAGCCCGCGCCACGGCATGAAACGAAAAGCGGCCCCCGCCATCCGGCGGGGGCCGCTTCATTTTCAGAATGGGACGCGGGCTGCTCAAGGGCCGACGCGGCCTTCCTGGCCGTCCTGGCCCGGCCCACCAGGGCCGGGCTAGAGCAGATCGTCTTCGCCGGGCTTGCGCAGGGGATTGGTGCGGCGCGGGGCCTCGCCCAGCAGGTCGTCGTGCAGGGAGGGCGGGGTGCCGTGGGGGCCGAACAGGGGGCGCATCTTGAGCGCCTCCGGCGTGGCCGGCTTGAGGAGGTCGTCGAGGTCGATCTCGTCGGCCGCGGGGCGGGCGGGCTCGCCCAGCAGGTCGTCCAGGTCGGGCGGCGCAGGGGGCTCGGGCTCGGCGTCGAGGTGGGCCTCGGCCAGCTCCAGCAGGGGGCTGTCCAGCTCCACCGCGGTCATGTGGCGGGGGCGGGCCGGGTCGGGCATGCCGGGGTCGTAAAGCATCCCGGTGGGCATGCGCAGTTCCTTGGCCGCCTTGGCGTCCATCTCCACCAGGATGACGTCCAGGTAGACCAGGAAGACGATGGCCTTCTCGTACTGCTTGAAAACGTAGTGCAAGGCTCTGACCATGTTCCAGGCGTCGCGGCAGGTGGCGAAGGCGCTGTGCTCGTAGTTGGGGCCGAGCTTGCGCAGGAGGTCCTTGAACTCCCCCTCCACGCGCTCGATCTTGCCGATGTACCAGGCCACCTTCTGGGCCACCCGGTCCGAGCGGGACAGGATGTCCTTGCCCTTGGCGATCTCCTTGAGGGCCTGGACCGCCTCCTCCTGGGAGGCCATCTGGGCCTCCAGCAGCTTGAAGACCCGGTTGCGCTTCTTGAGCACCGCCCGCTTGATGAGCCGGTTGCGGGCCGTGGCCGCCAGCTCCTCGGCGAACAGGGTCACGCCCGCGCTGACCACGGACACCGCGGCCTGGGCCACCGCCGCGGGCGCGGTGACGACCCCGCGCCGGTACTGGTCCACGGTGACCTGCCGGTCAAGGCCCGGGATGTTCGCCTTCCACGCCTCCCCGGTCTTGGGGAGCACCCCATGCTGGGCCACGTCCTGCATCAGCAGGGTCGCGCCCTTGGACGCGGCCAGGTTCGCCGCGGCCTTGGCCCGCAGCTCCACGTCCTTCTCGTCCCCGGAGCGGGTGGCGTACTGCTTCACCTTGCCCGTGACCGGGGCGTGCCAGGGCGCGTCGTCCGCGGGCGGGATCTCGCCCTGGGCAAGGCGGATGTTGGTGGCCAGGTTCTCGGTGCTGCCGATGCGCGGGGGCACCTCCCGCTGGGACGCCATGGCGTGCCCGGCTCCGGCGAACGCCTGGGCCTGGCCGGGCTGGCTGGCCAGCAGGGCCACGGCCTGGTCGATGCGCTGCCGCACCTCCGACTCCTTGGCGCTGTAGCAGCAGGAAAAGCAGCGGGTGTGGTTGCCGGAGATGTGCACCTGCCGCACCACGTGGGCGTAGATGAGCTCGGCGTACTCCTCGTAGTTGTCGCGCTCCCTGATCAGGGCGTCCAGCACCGAGGCGGCGTAGTTGCCGAGCATCTGGGCATAGTAGTGCAGCTCGAAGAGCCGCTGGTTGATCTCCTTGTCGTGGGTGGCCTCGTCGCCGTCCTTGAAGTACCCGGGGAAACCCTGGCCCGGGGCCACGTCCCCCTCCCGCCAGGCCCGGAAGGCGGTGCGGGCGTGCCGCACCTTGGCCCAGACGCCGCCCGCCCCGCCCGCCAGCTGGTCCCTGCGGCGCAGCACGCGGTCGAGCTTGCGCATGATCTTGGCCATGCCCGGCTCCAGCAGCGCGGGGTCGGCGATGGAGTCGCCCTGGGTCGAGTGGGTCACGCCCTCGCGCAGGGCCTTGGTCTTGAGCTGGTACTTGGCCTCGGTCGAGGCCTTGTCCACCACCCCGCTCAGGATGAGGCCGATGACCGGGCCGATGCCCAGGGTCACCACCGAGCTGGACACCCCTGCGGTGATGATGGCGGCCGAGGCCAGGGCCTGGGCCAGGTTGATCCCGCTCTTGGACGCCAGGAAGCCCAGCTTGCCCATGAAGCTGGCGTTCTGGAGGTATCCCTTGAACGCCTGGGCCCCATGTGAATTGGCCATGGCGTCCTTGATGGCGTCGTCGACCAGTTGCCCGGCCCGCGACTCGAAGTTCGGGTCCAGTTCCTGGATGGTCTTCTCGTTCATTGGGCTCCCGTGGAGGCGTGGTTGGAGCCCGCACTATAGCCCGGACCGGGGAAATGACAACCCGGGCTAGCTAGCTCCCGTTCCGGGTCCGGCCCAGGGCCACGCCTTCGGCCAGGGCGCGGAGCAGTTCGGCCATGTCCACCGGCTTGGAGATGTACCCGTCCATGCCCGCGGCCAGGAACTCCTCCCGGTCGCCCTTCATGGCATGGGCGGTGAGGGCAACGATGGGCACCCTGCTGGCCTGCTCCCCGGCCTCTCCGGCCCGGATGCGGCGGGTGGCGCCCAGGCCGTCCATCTCCGGCATCTGGATGTCCATGAGCACGCAATCCACCCGGTTGGCGGACAGGAACCGCACCGCCTCCGCCCCGTTGTTGGCCGTGTGCACGACGTGCCCGGCCTTGGTGAGCATGTGGTGCACGGTCATGCGATTGACCATGTCGTCCTCGGCCACGAGCACCGTATAGCCCCCCAGGTCCAGGGCCGGGGCCGGGGATTCGGACGGGCGAACCTCCCGGCCAAGGCCCAGGCGCAGGGTGACGTGCACGTCCGAGCCCTCCCGCACCTGGCTGCAGAACGAGATGTCCCCGCCCATGAGTTCCACCAGGCGCCTGACGATGGCCAGTCCCAGGCCGGTGCCCCCGTACTGGCGGGTGTAGGAGCCGTCCACCTGGGTGAAGGCGTCGAAGATGCCCGCCAGCTTGTCCGCAGGCACCCCGATGCCGGTGTCGGACACGGCCAGGTGGAGCCGCACCGCGCCCGCCTCTTCCGGAAGCGGCAAGGGATAGGCCTCCACCCGCACCTCTCCGGCCGTGGTGTACTTGAGGGCATTGCCCACCAGGTTGTAGACCACCTGGCGGATGCGGCCCGCATCGCCGCGCAGGGTCGCGGGCAGCCGGGGGTCCAGCTCGCAGGACAGGGTCAGGCCCCTGCTCCGGGCCTGTTCCCCGAAGGCCTGGAGCACAGGGCCGAACACCTCGGCCAACTGGAAATCCTCATTCAGGATGGGCATGCCCCCGGCCTCGATGCGGGAGATGTCCAGGATGTCCGAGAGCACCCGCAGCAGGCCGCTGCCGGACTTGAGCGCCATCGCCACGTACTCGCGCTGCTCCGGGTCCAGGTCCGTGCCCAGGGCCAGTTGGAGCATGCCCAGCACCCCGTTCAGGGGAGTGCGTATCTCGTGGCTCATGGTGGCCAGGAATTCGCTCTTGCCGCGGTTGGCGGCCTCGGCCGCCTCCTTGGACCGGCGCATGTCCTCCTCGGCCGCCAGGCGCTCCAGTTCGCCCGCGGCCCGCACCCCGGCCAGGCGCACGATGGACTCGGCCAAGGCCGGTTCGACCAGGGGCTGGCGGCCGATGGCCGCGATGAGCCCGATGGGCCGGTGGTCGACGCTCCACAGCACGACGCCCACGTAGCTCTCCGCCCCCATGTCCTGCAGGGCCTGGTCCTTGGGGAACCTGTCCCGCACCCCGCGGGTGAACACGCACACCCTGTCCTCCACCGCCTTGCCGCAGGGGGTGTCGTTCAGGGTGTAGGTGTGGTTGTCCTCGAACCGGCCGTCGTGGAACACCGCCACGGTGGTGGCCGAAAGGTGGCCCCCATCCAGCCGGTCGATGCAGATGTAGTCCATGCCCAGGACCTGGGACAGGAACACCGCCAGGGACCGGAAAAACTCCCCCCCCCCGCCCTGCGCCAGGAAGGCGAGGGTCTGTTCCACCTTCTTGCGGTCGGTCTCGTCCCGGGCCAGGGCGTAGGTCAGGCCCAGGCCCGGCCGGGGATGCGAGACCCAGGAGAGCCAGCGGTAACCGCCGTTCCTGCAGCGGTAACGGTTTTCGAAATTGATGACCTGGTCGCCCCGGGCCAGCTTCTCCTCCAGCACCTTCCGGGTGGGCTCCAGGTCGTCGGGGTGGATGAAGTCCAGGAAGGGCCGGCTGAGCAGCTCCTCCCGGGGGTAGCCCAGCACCCGGGTGAAGGCCGGGTTGACCTGGATGAAGGTGGCGGTGGCGATGTCCGCCACGCAGATCATGTCCAGGGACATGGCGAAGATGGAGGCGAAGTCCTCCTCGGCCCTCCGGCGATCGGTGATGTCCTGGATCACCCCGCGGACCCTGAGGGGCGCTCCGCGGTCATCTTTGCGCAGTTCCGCCTTGGAGATGATGACCCGGGGCGGGGAGCCGTCGGCCGGCCTGATCTCGAATTCCAGGTCGTAGGGTTTCCCCTGCTCGAGCAGGTCCAGCAAGGCCTGGTGGACCCGTTCCTTCTCCGGGATGCAGGCCTCGATGGCCTCGACCGAGAGGAGGTTCGAATCCGGCGGGGTCATGCCGTAGATCCGGAACCCCTCGTCCGAACCCCAGATATGTCCGGTGGCCAGGTCGAATTCCCAGCTTCCGACCTTGGCCAGCTTCTGGGCCTCACGCAGCCGGAACTCGCTCTCCCGCAGGGCCTCCTCCGCGGCCCGGCTGAAGCGCTCCTCGCGGGCGGCCACCACTACGCGCAACAGGAAGACGCCGGCCAGGGCGCCGCTTCCCCCCAGCGCGGCCAGCATCCACACCCAGGTGCGGCGGAAGCCCGCGATGGCCGCAAGCACCTCGGATTCCGGAGTGGCCACGCAGATGCTCCAGAAGGTGCCGCCCAGGTCCACCGGGGTGAACACCGCGTGCTTGAGCACCCGATCCACCTGGGATTCCCGCACCATGTCGAAGTGGTAGGAGGCCTCGCCCTCCTCGCCCTTGACCATGCGGCGGGCCATGGCCTGGATCTCGGGAAAGCCCTTGGCGTTCTCGAAGATGCTCTTGCCCGTGTGCCCGGGAACCGGGCAGTAGAGTTCGATGCCGGCCTGGCTGACGACGAAGGCGTACCCGGTCTCAGCCACGCGCACGGTCTCCAGGTAGTGGCGGGATATCTCCTGGAAGGGGATGAGCACCCCCAGGGAGCCCGCGGAATCCGGGCCGTCCATGACCGGCACGTGCAGGGCCACCGCGGGATAGCCCTGCACCGCGGTGAACACGTCGCTGACCACCGGCTGGTGCTCGGCCAGGATGCGCTGCACGTGCTTCTGGGAGGAGATGTCCCGGCCCACGACCTTCAGGTTGGGATAGGAGTACATGATGCTGCCGTCCGGCCCCACCCGGGTGACGGCCCGCATGGACTCGGAGCTGGTCGCCAGGAGCCGCGCCAGGATCACCTTGCCCTCGTCGTCCATCCGCACCACGTGCCGGTTCTGGGCCGCCAGGGACAGTATCCGGACCTGGCCGGCGAAGAAATCCTGGATGCCGTTGGCCGCCTGCCGGGCCAGGATCATCTGCTGGGTGTTCAGGCTGCGCACCGCATCGTCGTTGACCTGGCGGCCGGCCCGCACCAAAAGGCCAACGCACAGGCCCACCAGGGCCAGGGACAAGAGCACGAAGGCCAGAAGGCGTTTCATGGGGCCATGTCCTCGCCGGCCGAACCGTGGGCGCAGAGAGCGCTCCTCCGGGCCAAGGCGGAGCGCAACCCTGCGGCGGATTTGGGAATGCGGCGTGCCGTCACGCCCATGCCGGCTCCGGGCAGAAAACAACCGCGGCGTGGGCCGCGGCAAGGGTTCCTGGACATGCCACAGTGTTAGCATGGACGCTCAGCCACAGCAACCGATGCACGCTTTTCCCGACGAGTTGCGGAATGCGCCGGCAACGGTCCGGATATTCCAGCAGGCGAGCAGCGCCGCTTGGCCTGATGCCCGCCATGGCCGGGCGCGGCAGGGCGGGCCTTGCCCCGGCCGCCCGGTTTCGCGTATGGAGGGATGATCAGGAGGCCAGCCATGCCCATCGACCGCAACATGCGCGTGCTCATCGTGGACGACAACCAGGCCATGCGCCGCATGCTGTCCGACATCCTGCGCGCCGTGGGGTTCCGGAACTTCCAGTACGCCGAGGACGGCCGCCTGGGCCTGGCCAAGCTCGCCTCGGACAAGGAGGATTACGGCCTGGTGCTCCTGGACTGGGACATGCCGGTGATGAACGGCCTGCAGATGCTGGAGGCCATGCGCGCCAACCCGCGCTTCGCCGAGGTCCCGGTGATCATGGTCACGGCCGAGGCCTTCTCGGAGAAGGTGGTTCAGGCCATGCAGACCGGGGTCACGGACTACGTGGTCAAGCCCTACACCCCGGCCACCATCTACAAGAAGATCGGGCACATCTTCGGCGAAAAACTCTAGCCGGCCGGCCCCTCGTTTACCCTCCCGGGAATCTCCACGGTCACGGTGGTCCCGTCCGCCTCGGACGTGGCGAAACCTATGCTCCCGCCCATGACCTCGGCGGTGAGCCGGGCGGAATAGGTGCCCAGGCCGGTGCCCCGGTCCTTGCCGCAGGTGGCGTACTTCTCGAAGAACCGCTCCCGCACCTCGCGCGGCACCACCCCGGCGTTGTGCACCGCGATGCGCACCGGGTCGCCGCCCATGAGGCTCACCCGCACTACCCCGCCCCGGGGCGAGGCCTCCAGGGCGTTGCGCACCAGGTTGCCCAGCATGGAGTGGCACAGCAGCTCCTCCCCGGGCACAGCGAACTCCTGCCCCGCCTCCAGGGGCCGGCCGTCCACGTCGATCTCCACCCGCGCCCCGGCCGAGCCGGCCAGGTCCTCCAGTTCCGCCGCCACCCGGCGGCACAGCCCGGCGAGGTCCAGGGGCTCGGGATGGTAGCGGTAGACCCCCTGCTCCATCTTGAACAGGTCCAGGGAGAAGTTGATGAGCCGCAGCATGGCGTAGCCCGCCTGCTCGATGCGGCCGAGCATCTCCTTCTGCCCCTCGTCCAGGTTGTCGGCCAGGGCCAGGAGCTGCGGCAGGCTGATGACCTCGGTGAGCGGGTTCTTGAGGTCGTGCCGGGTGATGCGCTCCACGTCCTCGCGGAGCCTGGCGGCCTGGCGCAGGGCCAGGTGGTTGCGCACCCGCGCCCTGACCAGGGCGGGGTTCACGGGCTTGGTGATGTAGTCGATGGCCCCCAGGTCCAGGCCCTTGGCCTCGTCCTCCTCCTCGCTCATGGCGGTGACGAAGAGCACGGGCACGTCCCGGGTGCGCTCGTCGTCCTTGAGGCGGCGGCAGACCTCGTACCCGTCCATCTCCGGCATCATGATGTCCAGCAGGATGAGGTCCGGCGGCTCGTCGGAAAAGGCGATCTCCAGGGCGCGGGCCCCGGACGGGGCCAGGGCCAGTTCGCAGTCCGCGCGCAGGGCGTCGGACAGGATGCGCAGGTTGGCCGGGGTGTCGTCCACCACCAGCACCCGGGGCCGGCGGCCAGGGGTCACGGCCGCCCTCCTCCCTGGCCCCGGCCCGCGCACAGAGCCTCCTCGTTCAGCTCGGCCAGCCGGCCCAGCAGGCTGGGCACCGGGACCAGCCCGGCCAGCAGCCCGGCCTCGGTGACCAGGAGCGGGTCGCCGGAACGGCCGTTCTCGCGCTGGGCCGCCATGCGGGCGGCCTCGGCCAGGGACACCGCGGACTCCAGGGCCAGGGGGGCGGGGTCCATGACCTCGCCCGCCGGCCGGTCCAGGGCCGCGGCATGGCCCCCGGCTTCCAGGAGCATGAGGTCCAGGTTGCGCACCAGGCCCAACGGGGTGCGGATGCGGACCACCACGGCGCAGGCCAGGGGGTTGTCGCCCAGGAGCCGGCGCACCTCGCCCGCGGGCGTGTCCTGGGACACGGCCGGGGCCTCCTCGGCCAGGCTGCCCAGGGAGAAGGCCGGGTGGCCGCCGGCCAGGCGGTCGTAGGTGTCCACCACCTGGTAGGTGGGCACCGGGTAGGGGATGCCCTTGAGGGTGAGGGGCTTGCGCTTGATGCAGTAGAACCGGTCGCGGATGAGCGACCAGGTCTCGTGGGACACCAGCACCTGGTCGGGCTCGGCCGCGGTCTGCAGCCGGCTGGCCAGGTTCACCGGCGCGCCGATGATGGTGTACTCCATGCGCTCGGCGCTGCCGAAATTGCCCACGGTGCAGAACCCGGTGTTGATGCCGATGCGCACCGAGAAGGGCGTCTCGATGCCCGAGTTGAACCACGCCTTCTGCAGCCCCTTGAGCGCCTCGCGCATGTCCAGGGCCATGGCCGCGCAGGCCAGGGCGTCCTCCTTCTCCCCCCGGCTCTCGGGGTCGCCGAAAAAGGCCATGATGGCGTCGCCCATGAACTTGTCGATGGTGCCCCCGTGCTGGTGCACGATGCCGGACATGGCCTCCAGGTAGGCGTTGAGCAGGGCGCTCATGGCCTCGGCCTCCATGCGCTCGGTGGCCGTGGTGAAGCCCACGATGTCCGAGAAGAACACGGTGAGCCGCTTGCGCCGGGACTCGATGCGGGCCTGGGTGTTGCCCGCGAAGATGGACTGGCAGATCTGGGGCGAGAGGTAGCGGGCCAGCTTGCGGGACAGGGCCTCCATCTCCCGGGTCTTGCGGCGCAGGGCGATGGCCGAGCGCACCCGGCTCTGCACCACCGGCGGGCTCACCGGCTTGGTGATGTAGTCCACCGCGCCCAGGTCGAAGCCCTTGGCCTCGTCCTCGTCCTCGGCCATGGCGGTGACGAAGATCACGGGCACGTCCCGGGTGCGCGGGTCGGCCTTGAGCCGCGTGCAGACCTCGTACCCGTCCATGTCCGGCATCATCACATCCAGGAGCACCAGGTCCGGCGGCTCCTCGCCCCAGGCCAGGGCCAGGGCGCGCGCCCCGCTGGTGGCCACGGCTATGGCGTATTCATCCCTGAGCAGGTCGTTGAGCACCTTGATGTTGGCCGGGGTGTCGTCCACGATGAGCACGCGGGGCTTGTCCATGGGGTCCGCCATCAGGCCTTCAGCGCCTCGCGCTCCTCGGGGAAGTCCGCGTGCTCGATGGCCGTGGCCCGGAAGTGCTCCGCCTCCATGAGGAAGGCGTCCACCACCGCCGGGTCGAAGTGCGCGCCCCGGCCCTGGACGATGATGGTCACCGCCTGGGTGTGGGGGAAGGGCATCTTGTACACCCGGCGGCTGATGAGCGCGTCGTACACGTCGGCCAGGGCCATGAGCCGGCCCGCCGCCGGGATGGCCTCCCCGACCAGGCCCTGGGGATAGCCCGTGCCGTCCCACCGCTCGTGGTGGGTGTAGGCGATCTCGGCCCCCAGGCGCAGGAAGGAGTTGTGCCCGAGCCTGGCCTCGGCCAGGGCCAGGGAGTCGCGGCCGTAGACCGTGTGCCGCTTCATGATGGTGAACTCCTCGTCCGTGAGCCGGTCGGGCTTGAGCAGGATGTGGTCGGGCACCCCCACCTTGCCCACGTCGTGCAGGGGCGCGGACTGGAAGAGCAGATCCACGATATCGTCGTCCAGGGCCCACTGCCCGGGGTTCTCCAGGCGCAGGCGCTCGGCCAGGATGCGCACGTAGTGCTGGGTGCGGCGGATGTGGCCGCCGGTCTCCGGGTCCCGGGTCTCGGCCAGGCTGGCCAGGCTCTCGATGGTCACCGCCTTGGTCAGGGACAGTTCCGCGGTGCGCTCGCGCACCATGGCGGCCAGGTCGTCCCGGTGCCGCTTGAGCTCCAGGTGGTTGCGCACCCGGGCCTTGACCAGCCCGGCCCGGAAGGGCTTGGTGATGTAGTCCACCGCGCCCAGCTCCAGGCCCTTGGCCTCGTCCTCCTCCTCGCTCATGGCGGTGACGAAGATCACCGGCACGTCCCTGGTGCGGGAGGCGGCCTTGAGCTGGCGGATGACCTCGTACCCGTCCATGTCCGGCATCATGATGTCCAGGAGCACCAGGTCCGGGGTCTCCTCGCCCCAGGCCAACTCCAGGGCGCGGGGGCCGCTGGTGGCCACGGCGATGATGTAGTTGTCCCGAAGCAGGTCGTTCAGGATCTTTATGTTGGTCGGCGTATCGTCCACTATGAGCAGGCGGGGCTTCTGCATGGCGTCCTCGCGACGTCCTCGGTGCTTCAGGCGTCCAGGTTGAGGTCCAGGGAACGGGCCAGGGCGTCAAGATGCTCCCGGGCCGCGGAAAAGTCGAACTGGTCCAGGGCCGCGGCCACGCGGGCGGCCTCGGAGGCGAACTCGCCGGCCAGGGCCTCCCGCGCCTTTGCAAAGGCCTCCTCCGCGTCCGGGTTGCTCCGGGCCAGGAGCGCCGCGGTTTCCCTGAGGGCCGCTGCCGCGGCCTCCCGGTCCATGGCGGCCGCGAGGGCCCCCGCGGGAGCCGCGGCCGCCGGTGCCGCCTGCGCCTCGGCCAGGGTGGCCAGGCCGGCCACCACCTCGGCCAGCTTCTCGGCGGTGGGGCCCAGGGCGGCCCGGGCCGCGGCCTCGTCGCCGGCCTTCATGGCCGCGTCCAGGTCCTTGGCCGCCAGGTGCAGGCCCATGGCCCCGATGTTGCCGGCCACGCCCTTGAGGGTATGGGCCAGCCGCGCGGCGTCGTCATGGCGGCCGGCGTCCAGGGCCTCCCGGATTTCCTCCACGCTGCCTGGGTAGTCCCGGGCGAAGTCGGCCAGGAGCTTGCGGTACAGCTTCTCGTTGCCCGCCACGCGCTTGAGGCCCAGGGGCACATCCACCCCGGGCAGGCCGCCCAGCGCGGGGCCGGGGGCCAGGCTGGCCGGGGCCGGGGCTGCGGCCGGGGCGGCCGCGGGCGCGCGCGTCCCGGGCTTGATCCACCGCACCAGGGCCGCGAACAGGGCGTCCGGGTCGATGGGCTTGGTCACGTGGTCGTTCATGCCCGCCTCCAGGCTCCTGTCCCGGTCCCCGGCCATGGCGTGGGCGGTCATGGCCAGGATGGGCAGGTCCGCCAGGCCGGGATCTGCGCGCAGCTCGGCCGCGGCGGCCAGGCCGTCCAGCACCGGCATCTGGATGTCCATGAGCACCGCGTCGTAGGCCCCGGTCCGGGCCATGTCCACGGCCTCCTGGCCGTTGTTCGCTATGTCCACGGCCAGGCCCACGGATTCGAGCAGTTCACGGGCCACCTGCTGGTTGATCTCGTTGTCCTCGGCCAGCAGCACCCGGGCCCCGGCGATGGCGGCCAGGGCCTCCTGCTGCTCCTGCCTGGGCCGCAGGGGCCGCACGTCCTTCTCCACCTTGCGGCCGAACACGTCCATGATGGTGTTGAAGAGCACCGACTGGTTCACCGGCTTGATGAGGAAGCCCTCCAGCCCGGCGGCGTCGGCCCGGCGCATGACCTCCTCCCGGCCGTAGGCCGTGACCATGATGATGGTGGGCACGGTGGAGAGCCGGCCTTCGCGCTTGATGCGCAGGGAGGTTTCGATCCCGTCCATGCCCGGCATCTTCCAGTCCATGAGCACCAGCTCGAAGGGCGCGCCCTGGTCCGCGGCCCGATCCAGGGCGGCCAGGGCCTCCTCGCCGCCGGCCACGGCCTCGGCCGCGAAGGTCATGGCAGTGAGGGCCTCCACCAGGATGTCGCGGGAGGTGGCCGAGTCGTCCACCACCAGCACCCGCATGCCGCGCAGGTCCCCCACGGCCATGGCGCGGCGGGCGCGGGACTCCTTCTGCAGGCCGAAGGACGCGGTGAACACGAAGGTGGAGCCGCGGCCCGGCTCGCTCTCCACGTGGATCTCGCCGCCCATCATCTCCACCAGCCGCTTGGAGATGGACAGGCCCAGGCCCGTGCCCCCGAACTTGCGGGTGGTGGAGGTGTCGGCCTGGGAAAAGGCCTGGAAAAGCTTGGCCGCCTGCTCCGGAGTCATGCCGATGCCGGTATCCCGGACCGAGAAGCGCAGCACCGCGTTGTCCCCGGTCTTGTCCACCAGCTCGGTGCGCACCACGATCTCGCCCTTGGACGTGAACTTCACCGAGTTGCCGGCCAGGTTGATGAGCACCTGGCCCAGGCGCAGGGGGTCGCCCACCAGGTTCAGCGGCACGTCGGGCTCGGTGCGGAAGAGCACCTCCAGCCCCTTCTCCTCGGCCTTGACCGTGACCAGGTTGCCCAGGTTGTCCAGCACGTCCTCCAGGTTGAAGTCCACGGCCTCGATGTCCATGCGGCCGGCCTCGATCTTGGAGAAGTCCAGGATGTCGTTGATGATGCGCAAAAGCGCCTTGGCCGAGCCGTCGATCTTCTTCAGGTAGTCGCGCTGCTTGGGGGTCAGGTCGGTCTGCAGGGCCAGGTGGGCCATGCCGATGACCGCGTTCATGGGCGTGCGGATCTCGTGGCTCATGTTGGCCAGGAAGTCGCTCTTGGCGCGGGTGGCTTCCTCTGCAATCTGCTTGGCCTCGGCCATCTGGCGCTGGGCCTCCTTCTGGTCCGAGATGTCCACGAAGGTGCCCACCAGGCCGCCGGGCGAGCCGTCGGCCAGGCGGAAGCCGGACACGAAGTACAGGGTCGCGTGCATCCGGCCGTCGGCAAAGGTGATGGGCATCTCGCGGCGCACCTGGCCGGCCTCGCGGATGGCGGCCTCGTCCTCGGCCTGGTACGCCCTGCGGTCCGCCTCGGGCAGGTAGCCCAGCTCCAGGACCCGCTTGCCCACCAGGTCGTCCCTGCGCACCCCGAAGGCGTCCTCGTAGGCCCGGTTGAAGTCCAGGAACCGGGTGTCCGGCCCCTTGGTGAACACCGGATAGGGGATGGTGTCCACCAGGGCCTGCTGGAAGGCCAGCTGGTCGGCGATGCGGCGCTCCATCCGCTTGCGCTCGGTGATGTCCGTGGCCAGGACCACCAGGCCGCAGACCTTGCCGTTGTCGTCGAAGCGCGGGACCTTGGTGACCAGGAAGTCGCGCATCTCGCCTTCCGGACTCGGAATCCTCTCCTCCACGCTGCGGATCCTGCCGGTCCGCATGACCTCCCGGTCCAGCTCCATGATGGGGTCGGCCACCTCGGGGGGCAGGAACTCCCCGTCGGTCCTGCCCAGGACGGCCTCCTGGGTGTTGCCGGTGGCCACGGTGTAGAAGGAGTTGACCCTGAGGAACCGCCCCTGGCCGTCCTTCAGGATGACCATGCTGGGCAGGTTCTCGATGATGGCGGTCATCTGCTGCTCGCGCTGGCGCAGGGCCTCCTGGGCCGCCTTGGTCTCGGAGATGTCCAGGAAGGCCACCACCGCGCCCAGGTAGTCGCCCCCCCGCAGGAGCGGGGTGGCGGTGTAGGCCACCGGGAAGGAGGTCCCGTCCTTGCGCCAGAACACCTCGTCGTCCCGGCTCACGGTCTCGCGGCGCCCGAGCGCGGCGTTCAGGACGCACTCCCCGGCCGGGTAAGGGCTGCCGTCGGCCCGGCTGTGGTGCATGAGCGCGTGGCTGTCCTCGCCCAGCAACTGGTAGGCATGGAAGTAGCCCAGCAGACGGACGGCGGCCGGATTGGCGAAGGTGATGCGGCCGGACTCGTCAACCCCGTAGATGCCCTCGCCCACGGACTCCAGGAGCAGGCGGGTGCGCTCCTCGGACTTCTTGAGCTCCTCGGTGCGAGCGGCCACCTGCTCTTCCAGGTTGTCCTTGTAGCGGGCGATCTCGGCCCGGGCCTGCTCCGCATCCTCGGCCAGGCTCATGGCCGCCAGGCGACCCTGGTGCAACTCCCCGGCCCGGCGCTGCATGGCCGCCTCGGCCTGGGCCGCGCGGCGGCGCTCCAGGGACAGGGAGGCCACCAGCTTGGCGAACCCGGCCAGGAAGCCCAGGATGTCCGGGAGCCCGGCCTCGTCCACCACCGGGGCCTCGCGCACCGCGGCCAGGTATTCCTCGGGGTCGAAGCCGCACTCCGCGGCCTGCTTGCGGAAGAAGTCCTCGTCCGGCTCGTGCAGGTGGAACTGGCCGATGAACACGTTGGCCAGGTGGCGGCCGTCGATCACGATGGGCGAGGCCGCGTCGGTCATGCCGTTCTTGCAGCGGTAGAGGGTGAAGTCGCGTCCCTCCTGGAGCTGGAGGGCCAGTTCGGTGTCGCTCTCGACGCAGCGGGCGCAGGACGCCGCGCAGGCCCGGTGGAACCCGGTGCAGGCGCGCTGCCAGCGGGCCGCGGCCTGAACCTCTCCCTGGACGTCGATGATGGCCGCGGCCACGCCCACCGAGTTGCAGAAGTTCTCCAGCAGGGCCTGAAGCTCGTCCATGTCCAGGAGTTCGGCCAGGGGCAGTTCGGCCTCGTCCACTGCGACCGGTTCGGCCGCGCCGGCCGGCATGGCCTCCTCCAACTCGTCCAGGACCGGGAAGGGCGGCTCGCCGCCCGAGGCCGCCACCACGTCGTTGAGCAAGCCCTTGAGTTCCATGATGCGCGCTTCCCGGCCCTGGGCCAGGCGGTTGAAGCGCTCGATCTCGGCCATCTTCTCCTGGAGCTCGGCCTGGGCCTCCTCCGCGGCCCGGCGCGCCTCCTCGGCGCGGCGCGCGGCCTCCACGGCCACGTCGCGGTCCACCTTGAGCGCGTCGGCCTTCTTGCGCTCGGTGATGTCGCGCAGGGCGGCCACCACCAGCAACCCTTCGGCCGAGGCGATGGGCGAGAGGCTGATCTCCACCGGGATCTCCCGGCCGTCCTTGTGCCGGGCGCGCAGTTCCACGGAGATGTTCGCGGGCTTGGCCACGTAGGAGGCGCGCAGGCCCGGGTGCCGCGGCCGCACGTCGTCGGGCACCAGCATCTCCATGGCCTGGCCCAGCATGTCCGCCTGGCCGTAGCCGAAGAGCCGCGCGGCCTGGGCATTGGCAAGCTTGATGCTGCCGTCCTCGGCGATGACCAGCATGGCGTCCGGGGCCGACTCCAGCAGGGCCTCGAAGCGCTCCTGGCTCCGGCGCAGGGCCTCCTCGGCCTGGCGGCGCTCGGTCACGTCCTTGAACACGATGACCGCGCCGGTGACCACGCCGCCCACCTGCATGGGCGAGGCGGTGTACTCCACCGGGAAGCCCGTGCCGTCCTTGCGGAACAGGTGCTCCTCGTCCACGTGGTGCATCCGGCCGTCGGTGTAGGCCGCCCGCATGGGGCACTCGTCCACCGGGTAGGGGCTCCCGTCGGGCCGGTGGTGGTGGATGAGAGAGTGGATGGGCTGGCCGATGATCTCGCCCGCCTGGTAACCGAGCATCTTGAGGGCCGCGGCGTTGACGAACTGGGCTCTGCCCTCGGTGTCCACGCCGAACACGCCCTCCCCGGCCGAGTCCAGCACCAGCCGGGTATGCTCCTCGGCCCGGCGGCGGGCCTCGGCCTCCCGGGCCAGGCGGCGGTTCCAGATGACGATGACCGCCAGGACCGCCAGCACGCCCAGGCCCACCCCGCCGCCGATGCGCCAGACCCGGCCCCAGTCCACGGCCCGCTCCACCCGCAGGCTGACCCACTTGCGCAGGGCCGCGTTCACGTCCTCCTCGGTCAGGGAGGCCACCCCCTTGTCCAGGATGGACACCAGCTCGGGCGGGGCGTGCTTGCCCACGGCCATGCGCAGCTGGCGCTCCAGGGGCAGGCGCAGGCTGACCTTGAGGTTGTAGAGGCCGTTCTGGTTGATGAGGTAGCCCAGCACCTCCAGGATGTCCGCGTAGGCGTCCAGGTCGCCCCGGGCCAGCATGCGCAGCCCGTTCAGGCTGCCCTTGCTGGGCACCAGGACCAGCTCGGGATGGTTCTTCTCCAGGTAGCGGTGCAGGGAGTTGCCCTCGTTCACGCCCACCCTCTTGCCCGCCAGCTCGCCGATGTCGTTGATGAACGGGGCGTCCTGGCGCATGACCAGCACGTTGGACAGGGTGAGGTAGGGCCGGGTGAAGTCCAGGAACTCCTCGCGCTCCGGGGTGGCGCTGGCCGAGGGCAGCAGGTCCGCCTCGCCCTTCCTGACCCTCTCCACCGAGTCCGCCCAACTGGCGGTGGCAGCCAGCTCCAGGCGCAGGCCGGTGCGTCCGGCCACCAGGCCCAGGAGGTCGGCCACGATGCCGCGGTACTGCCCGCTCTCCGGGTCGATGCGCTCCAGGGGCGGCCAGTCCGGGTCCACGCAGTAGCGCACCACCGGGGCCTGGGCGATCCAGGCCCGCTCCCCGACGGTGAGGTCCACGCGCCGGGCGTCCTTGCCCTCCTCGCCCACCCAGCGGCCCAGGATGGCCCGCTCCTCCTCCGGGGTGACGCTCGCCAGGGCCCGGTCCAGGAGCGCGGCCAACTCGGGCTCGTCCTTGCGCACCCCGATGGCCAGGGCCACGGGCTCCTTGTCCAGCCGGCCCGTGATGGCGAGGTTGGTGAGCAGGCCCTGCTCCATGAGGTACAGGGCCACGGCCCGGTTGCCGGCATAGGCGTCGGCCCGGCCCTCGGACACCGCGGCCAGGGCCGCGGCCGTGTCCGGGTACTCGGCCACGGCCACGTCCGGGCGGTTCTGCCGGAACCACTTCACGTTGTAGAAGCCCTTCTCCAGGGCCAGGGTCTTGCCCGCCAGGGCGGCCTCGCCGGCCAGGGGCGGTGCGTAGCGCCGGCCCACGATCACGTGGGGGATGCGCATGTAGGGCGTGGTGAAGTTGAGATAGGCCTCGCGCTCGGGCTTGGGGGTCACGTCCATGAGCGCGTCGAGCGTGCCGGCCTTCACCGCCTCCAGGTTGGCGGCGAACGGGCCGGGCACGATCTCGATGCGGCTGCCCAGCCGCTTGCCCAGGAGCCGCAGCAGCTCCGCGCCCACGCCCCGGGCCTTGCCGTGCTCCGAGTAGTCCAGGGGGGGCCAGGCGTCCATGGCCCCGATGCGGATCACGCCCTTGGCCCGGAGCAGGGCCTGCTCCCGGCCGGTCAGCTCGAAGGCCGGGGCCTGCTCGGCCGTGGCCCGGCCCACCCAGCGGTCGGTGATGGCGGCCATCCGTTCCGGCGGGATGGCGGCCAGGCCGCGGGACAGGAGCGCGTGCAGATAGGGCGCGTCCTTGCGCACGGCCATGGAGAGCTTGAGCGGCGGCAGGTCGGACAGGGTGCGCAGGGACAGGCCCGAGAGGTAGTTCTCCCGGACGAGGTGGTTCACCAGGGCCAGGTTGCCGACAAAGGCGTCGGCCTGGCCGGTGGTCACGGCCAGGAGCGCGCCCAGGGAGGTGGCCGTCTCCCGCAGGGCGATGCCCGGATGCCCGGCCAGGAGGCTCTTGGTGTAGTAGCCCTGCTCCACGGCCACGGTCCTGCCCTTGAGGTCGGCCAGGGAGGCGGGCGCAAAGTCCCCTTCCCGGACCACGGCCACGTGGGGCGCGGAGATGAAGGCCGGGGTGAAGAGAAGCTTCTTGTGGCGCTCGGTCAGGTCCACCACCCCGGCCAGCATGTCCAGCCTTCCGTCTGCCACCTGGGCCAGGCCCTGGGCAAAGGGGAGGGGCGCCGGCCGGATGTCGAACCCGGCCTCCTGGGCCAGCAGGCGCAGAACCTCCACCGCGGCGCCGGTGAAGCGGCCCTCGGGGTCGATGAACTGGAAGGGCGGGAAGTCGGGCACCGCGGCCACCCGCACCACCGGGTTGGCCTTGATCCAGAGGGCCTCCTCCGGGGTGGGCACCAGGAAGCGGTCGGCGCGGGGCTCGGTCTGCGTGGGGCCTTGGCCGGGACGCCCGGGCCGGGAGTAGAAACGGTCCTCGGGATCGGGCAGCCAGCGGCCCTCGATCTCGGCCAGCTTTTCCCGGGGGATGGCCGCGAAGCCCGCGTCGATGCGGGCCACCAGGTCGGCCCGGCCCGTGCGCACCCCGGCCAGGATGGGGGTCGTGAACAGGGTGCGGGACAGGGGCACCGCCCCGTAGAGGCCCAGGCGGGCCAGGGCGGCGTCCATGTTGGGGGTCTCGTTGAGCGCGGCCGCCACCTCGCCACGGAACAGGGCCGCGGCCAGGTCCTCGGGGGTCGTGAACTCCACGGCCTTCACCTGGCGCGCAGTGTCCCGGAGGTAGGCGGCGTGGACGCTGCCGGCCAAGACCCCCACCCGGCTCCCGGCCAGGTCCTCCAGCCCCTTGCCCGGGGCGCTGCCGGGTGGCAGGTACAGCCCGGTCCGGGTCTCGTGGATGGGCCTCGAGAAGTCCATCCACTCGGCGCGGTCCCTGGTGCGGCTCAGGCCGGAGTGGATGTCCGCCCGGCCGGAGCGCACCGCATCCAGGGTGCCCTGCCAGTCCGAGGGCAGGAACTCCACCGGCGCGCCCGTGGCTTGGCTCCAGAGCTTCCACATCTCCACCAGCATGCCGGTGGGCCGGTCTCCCGGGCCCAGGACCGTGAACGGCGGGTAGCCCGGGTCCATGGCGATGCGCAGGGGACGGCCCGGGTCGGCCGGGACCGGAGAGGCGGCCAGGGCCAGGAGGGCCAGGGCGACGGCGAGGCGGAGTCCGGTCTTGCGCATGTCCACGCGGCATCCTTGCCGCCGCCGGGAAGACCGGGCGCGGCGGGTGATTTGAACAATGATTTATACAATATGCCCGAGGGGCTGCGCTGCGTCAACGCCGCGGGGCGAAACCGCCTCTCCCGGCGGCCTGAACGCCCGGCCCGGCAGGTCCGAAATCCAAAACAAAAAGGCGGCCGCTTGCGCGACCGCCGTAAGATCATGGCGTCCCCAAGGGGATTTGAACCCCTGTTACCGGCGTGAAAGGGTGAAATCCGCCCAGTGCAGTTCAATGATTTCAGCAGGTTGCGTGGACGTCTACGGACGTATTTACCCCTATTTCCCCACCTTTGGACAAGCTTTTTACACCTGATTTTACACCTGCCCCATACCCGCCCAAGCCAAGCTGGGGGCTCTTCACGCGTCGCCCTCGCTCCCAAACATCGCCTCCACAAGAACCTCCGCCCTTGCCTCAGCAACCAGCCCGTCCACCAGCCCGGGCTGCTCGCCCAGTGTGCACAGCAACTCCTCGAACCTCGCCCTGCTCCCGAACTTTGCCCACGGCCGTATGGCCTCGTAGCGCTTGCGGGTCATCTTGAGGATGGCCCAGGGGCGTTGCCGCTGGAGCTTCGACTTGAGGGTGAGGTTTTCACCTCGTCCCGGGGACCCCAGTTCGTTCCATGGATTGCCCTCAGATTAGTCTATCTTACTGCCAGGCTTACTAAATCTGAGATGGTTTCCGCCATCTGGTGCCCCTTGGGGGTCAGGTCGTATATCAGCCTGCGTCCCTCGTAGGGGTCATTCCGGTCCTCGATGAGGTTGTAGCCGTAGACTGCCTCACCGGTCTTCCTGTTCACGAACTCCTTCCTGAGCAGCTGGGTGTGCCTGCTCACGGAGGTCTGCGCCAAATTCAGGCCGTCGCAGATGGCCTTGGTGGTGACCCCCGGGTTAGCCGCGATGTAGAGGAACGTGGCCACCGTGTGGATGCTCATGTCCTTCTTCACCCCCGCCATCTTCCTGAACTCGTCCACCGCTCTCAGTGTCGCCGTGATAGCCCGCCTGTCGATGCCCATGGTTGCGTGTGCCTCCTGATGATGGATGGATGAATTTGTTACCTGCATCTGGGTACTTCAGCGCAAACAAATGGACAATACCCACTCTACAGGTATTGTAAAGAGCCGATGTTGGAGCTTTACACCATGAACGGCCTTGTTACCTTACGTCCGGTTGCACGTCAAGCTTTTTCACGAATGCCCTAAGTTTTTCTTAGGCTATTCGCCCGGAGTGCAGCCAGGGGGTCATCAGCTCAGGAGCTTCGCAACCCCATCCTCGGGGAACGCCTTGGTGACCAGAACCTGCGGGATGTTCTTGGTGAAGTCGAAGCCCTTGGAGGACCAGCCAGATAATCCGCTATTCACCAGGAATACCAACAACTCTTGGTTGATGGCGTACTTCCCAACCATGTGCTTTACCAGCATCCCGTGACAGCCGAACACCGGGTTGATGATGCCCAGCGAGGAGTCCCCCTTGGTCTTGTCCAGGATGACGATATGCACCCCTCCATGATGGTACACGTCCACCCAGGCGTACTCGATGCCGTCCTTGGTCCTCCAGTTCATCTGCCCGGAGTACAGCGGCTTGGCCTTGGTGGCTGCGGCTGGGGCAGCTGGGGCAGGAGCAGGGGCATCCTCCTCCAGGCGGTACTGCCCACGGATGCTCCACCAGTCCAGTTCCTTGATGGCCTTGGCCAGGGTGTACCCTTCGGCAGCCAGTGCCGCCCCAGCTTTTTCTTGGTCCTCCACAAGCTCATCCACGTCATACCCCCGGATGCGCAGGAACTCCCCCCGGATTATCGCCTGCTCATACTCGCCGCAGTCGGCCATCAGCTGCTTGATGGGGGGCTTCGTCTTCTTCGCCGCCTTCGTTGCCTTCTTCCTTGTCGCCATGGTGGTGCTCCCCCACTAGCCCTGATTCCTGGGGAACAGCTGGAGGAGCTTGCCCTGGAGCTTGCCCGGTACTCCAGCTCCATCGGCATGACCAGCAGAGGGCCTATCCTTCCAGGGACGCTGCGGGTCGAAGTCCATCGCAAGGAGCACCGTGGCGTATGCGTCCGGGCTGAAGTCCTCAATCTCGCGCTGGGTGAATGTGGTATTCCGCAGTATGAAGGCGTCCGCCTCGGCAGACCGGCAGTAGGTCACCAGAAGTTCCGCGTGTGTGGGGCCGGGAGTTAGCTCCGGCATGTCAAACTCGTCTTCATCCTGCCCAACCACAGCAGCTGCTGCTCGTGGGCTACGCGGGGTGGAGTGCGGCTTGCTCTGCCTGGGCTTCGCCGGTCCAGCTGATTTCTTCGTCGTCGTCGTCATCTTTTTTGTTGACATTTGACCAAATCCCTTTTATGTCTTCTTCTCCCAGAGTTCCCTACCCCGCAGCCCCATGCTGCTGGCAGGCGTCCCCAGGAATTTGCGGGACAGCCAATCTATAGATTCGCTCTCCGCTTGGCAAGGGGCTGTCTGTCACTTTTTCCAGTACCCCCCTACCTCCAAGGTTGCCTACGGCTGCCAGAATCCTTTCAGCAGAAGGCATTCACTGCCTGCCCACCCGATGTTCCACGCCTAAAATTTATTTTACGCGGCCTTGATCACGGTCTTTTCGCTGTTTCCCCGCAAAGTGAGATGCACGGCGATGACCGGAATGCTGCTCCGTTAATCGTGGGGGACTTGTGCATGCTCTGCTGGGTTGTATAGGCTCTTTTCGTGGGTACAAGCTGCTAGAGGGTGTAGCTATTATTTACGCCCTCTGGGGACTGCCAGTTGCCCAAGGGGGGTCCATACTGTGGACTCCTTTTGCCGGGTGCAGCTACCTCCGTGTGCCTACGGTCATGACCATCCTGTCCTGACATACTGGGGCAGTGGGACAGAAAGTGAAGTAACAGCGCTGAGCGGCTGGGTGGTGCCACCGGCGGCAGCCTACAGACGGGAATGGACAGGATAGCGCAGGCCAGGACCTGGACGTGTTCGTCTGAGTTCAGGTGCCCGGAGTCCAGAGAAAAGGCCGTGCCGGCAAGATGCTGGCGCGGCCTTCTCCTAGTCGAGCTGGCCCTCCAACGCCATGCCCATGAGCAGATCGTGGGCGTGGCTCGCATTCCCAATCGAAACCAACCCCATTTTTTGTTATAAGAATTAGAGGGATATCTCTAAATCCCTCGTCTTTCCCGCCATCTCCCACAAATCCCGGTTTTTAGCACCCCGAAAAGGAGGTCCACGCCGCCATGATCGCGGACTACCTGCGTGCGGGCTATCCAGCGCTCGCCGTCATCACCCACGAACCCCAACGCGCCGAACTCATCCTTCGCCAGGGCTGCGACCACTGGCGGTTCCACGCCTGGGACTGCATGCGCGGTACCCGAGACCTGGCCGACAACGCCGTGGTCAACGACACCACCGACCCTCTGGAAGCCGTCCGCGCCCTGGATTCCGCCCGCGACACCGTGCTCATCGCGCACAACCTGCACCTGTTCATGGACAGCCCGGAAGTCACCCAGGCCATCGTCAACGGCTCCCAGCGCTGGAAGGCCCTCGGCTCCTGCCTGGTGCTCATTGCACCCGCGCTGCACCTGCGCCCCGAACTGGAAAAAGTCTTCACCATCCTGGACATGCCGTTGCCTGACCCTGAAGCCCTGCTGGCCATGCAGGCGGAACTGGGCCAAAGCGTCGACATCGCCGCAGACCCACATGCCGCCGCTGCCGCCAAGGGGCTCACCGAAGCCGAGGCCGAGGCGGCGTTCGCACTGTCGCTGATTCGAAGAGGCAGCTTCTCGGCCCGGTTCATCGCCGACCTGAAGGCCCAGGCGCTGCGCAAGACGGGCCTGTTGGAATACTGGGAGCCTGCCGACATCAACCAGGTGGGGGGCCTCGACAACCTGAAGGCGTTCATCCGCAACCGGGTGCCGTCGCTTCAAGGCGCACCCGGCCTGCCCCGGCTCAAGAGCATCCTCCTGGTCGGCATTCCTGGCTGCGGCAAGTCGCTGACGTGCAAGGCGGTTGCTTCCATGCTCGACTGGCCGCTGGTGCGACTCGACATCGGAAACCTCAAGGGCTCGCTGGTGGGAGAGTCGGAACGCCGGATGCGCGAGGCCACCAAGGTCATCGACGCCTTTGGCCAGGCTGTGGTCTGGTGCGACGAAATCGAAAAGGCATTCGCCGGCACGCGGTCATCCGGCATGACCGACGGCGGGGCCAGCGCGGGAATGCTCTCGCACTGGCTCACCTGGATGCAGGAGACCACGTCGCCGGTCCTGGTCATCGCCACAGCCAACACCGTGTCCGCCCTGCCGCCCGAGTTCCTGCGAGCTGGCCGCTGGGACGCCCTGTTCTTCGTGGACCTGCCGACGCGCTCGGAGCGGGCGGAAATACTCACAATCATGAACGCCAAGTACTCGGCCAAGATCCCGCTGGCCTACGCCGAGATGCTCGACGGCTTCTCCGGGTCGGAAATCGAGCAGGTCGTCAAGGACAGCCTGTTCGACGGAATCGACGAGGCCGTAAAGTCTCTCGTGCCGCTGTCCCGCACCATGCATGAAGAGGTTTCCGCCCTGCGCAACTGGGCACGGTCACGCGCCCGGCTGGCTAATGCCCCGGAACCCAGCGAGCCCACCACTACCCGCAAGGTCCTTTCCATCAACTAGGAGGTTCAACCCCGTGATCATTCCCATCCTGATCGACACCGCGGCCTACCTGATCAAGCGCTACCTCTGCAAAGGCAGCAACCCCAGCTACGCGGACTTCTTCACGGTGCTGCGGCGCATGGCGCGCAGAAGGAGCTGACCCCATGAGCCACATCAGCAAGATCGAACTGGTCATCAACGACCTGGACGCCCTGGCCAGGGCCTGCAACGCCCTGAGCCTGGAGTTCCTGCGAGGCCAGAAGACGTTCAAGCGCTACCAGGGCGTCAGCCCCTGCGAGCACGCCATTCGGGTACCAAAGGCCAGTTACGAGGTCGGCGTAGTCCAGCAGGGCAAGGGCAAGGGCTACGGCCTGGTCTGGGACGACTTCTCGGCGGGCGGTCTGGTCTCGGTTCTTGGCAAAGGCGCAGGCAGGCTCAAGCAGGCCTACGCCGTGGAGCGTGTCAGGACCGAAGCCCGCCGTAAGGGCATGCGCCTGGCCGAGCACCGCGTGGACAACACGGTGCGCCTGGTTCTCACTGCCTAGTTTCTCTCGCCAATCCATCCATCTGAGTATCGAGCAAGGCCGTGGTTCTCACGCGGCCTGTGGAGGTCCATTCCCATGACCAAGAAGCAGATCATCATCGACGTGGCCGAAGACGGCGAAGTCATCATCGTGACCAAGGGCTACACCGGCAAGGCCTGCCTGGAAGATTCCCGGTTTCTCAAGGAGCTGCTCGGCAAGGAAATCGCGGTGCAGCTGTGCCCGCTCTACTACCGGCGCGGCAACGTCACCATGAAGAAGCACATCCCGCTCTGCGGGTAAGGAGAGTTCACCCATGGACAACATCTTCGACAAGGCGTGTCTGATTCAGCTGTCGGCCCGGCTCTGGCAGGGCCTGAAGATGATAGACCCCTCGGTCATGGCGCAGCTCGGCAACTCCGACTGGGTCAAAGGCCGCAAGCACCTGGTGGACCCCGAGCACCTGGCGCCCATCAAGGCCTGTGTTTCCCGCGCGCGGTGCCTGCTCAAGAAGCAGGCGCTGCCGTTCCCCCTGGACGGCCTGACCCTGGTGCCCAAGGACGCCATCAGCGGCATCGAGCTGGGGTTGCAGGATGTCCAGCGGGACTTCTGGCAGTCGGTGCTGGGATTCGTGGACTACTACCCCCGCATCCGCGAAGAAGCCCAGCAGGGCCTCGGAGACCTCTTCGACGAGACCGACTACCCCATGTCCGTGCGTGACCGCTTCAACTTCGAGTGGCGCTACGTGCAGTTGGCGCTGCCCGGGCGCAGCCGGCTGCTCTCTCCGGAAATCTACGAGCGCGAGCGCCGCAAATTCGTGGATCTCATGGAGGCCACGCGAGCCGAAGCCACCCTGGCCCTGCGAGCCGAATTCAGCGGCCTGGTCGGGCACCTCGCGGAGCGGCTGTCCGACAACAACTCCGACCGGCCCAAGGTGCTGCGCTCCAGCATGGTGGAAAAGCTGTCCGATTTTCTGGACAGCTTCGGCAACCGGAATCTGTTCCAGGACGAGCAGCTGGCCGACCTGGTGCGCGAAGCCCGCGGCATCATCCACGGCGTGGACGGCGACGCCCTGCGCAACAACGAGTCCCTGCGACAGCGGGTGGGCTCGCAGATGCAGGCGGTGAAGGAGGCCATCGACGCGGCCATCGAGAACCTGCCCAGGCGCAGGGTGCTCATGGCGGCCTGAAACGGCACGACGCAAAGGCCGGGTGGGTGAAAGCCTGCCCGGCCTTTGTCATTTCAGGAGGGAACCGACATGCTCCTTTCCAAGAGTCGGCTCGCGGCGTTCACCCAGTGCCCGGAGAAGTACAGGCTGGGCTACCTGCTGGGGCTGCGGCCTTTGAAGGACAAGCCGGCGCTCGTCGAAGGGCGCTGCCTGCATGAACTAGTAGAAGCCGGGCTTACTCGGACAGGCGACTTCGATGCCATCCTGGCGGAAGCCTCGCTGGACTTCTGGAAGGCTACGCCCCTGGAAAGCGTGGTTTACAAGGACGCTGCCGAATACCAGGCCGCGCAGGTCAGGTGCCTGGCCGAGGCCAAGCTGTTCCTTGAGCAGATCGGCGAGCTTGAGGTGCTGGCCACCGAGATCCACCTTGAGCAGCCGGCTGTGGACCTGGAATCCGGTGCCGAACTGCCCGACCTGCGCTTGCACGGTTTCGTGGACCTGCTGGTACGGGACCCGGACGGCGAGGTGCGCATCGTTGACATCAAGACCACCAGCCGCAAGCCCCAAGACCTGTCTGGGCTGTCGCTGGACTTGTCCGTCTACACCTACCTGCATCGCTATCCTCGGGTGTTCAACGGCGCGGTGTACCCGGCGTCCCTGCTCTACCTGGTCAGGACGACCAAGCCCCAGTCGCTGTGGCAGCACAGCATCCGGGGAGTGAGGGACTTCGTGGACCTTCTGGCGCTGTGCCAGGCCGTGGCCACGAACATCTTGGAAGGGCGCTTCTGGCGGAACCCCGGCATGGGCTGCTCGTGGTGCGACTTTGCGCCGCTTTGCCTGGGCGACCACAAGGCTGCGGCTGGGGCATTCGGGGCAGAGGCCCTGGACGCCTACAAGGCCGGGGTACCCGTCACGCGGCTTGACCAACTGAACGACAACGACCTGGGCGAATAGCCCAGGAGGGAGAACTAACATGGACAATCTGGCGATCTGGAAGTCAGTGGAGAAGACCGACCCTGCGGCCACCAAGCCGTTCACACGGGCTGGGGGCTTCAGCGGCACGGCCATTGATCCCATGCACCTGGTGAAGAAGGCCACGGAGATGTTCGGACCGGTTGGCCTGGGCTGGGGCTTCGAGGAAGTCGAGCACCTGGTGGTTGACGGGGCGTGGTTCAGCAAGGTGCGGCTCTGGTACGTCCAGGGCGAGGAAAAGGCCGAGGTTGAGCAATGGGGCGGGACGGTCCTGGCCGGAACGCGCAAGGACGGTACTCCCTACACCGACGAGGACGCGCCCAAGAAGTCCGTGACCGACGCCCTGACCAAGTGCCTTTCGTATCTGGGCTTCGCGGCGGACGTGCACATGGGGCGCTATGACGACGTCAAGTACGTGGCCGAACTGCGGAAGGAGTTCAGTTCGGTTGGAGCGGCTGCTCAGGAGGGCCAGGAAGGCGCTGAGGCAGGGCTGCCCGCCATCGAGGGCGTGAACTACGAGCGGGTGTCTGCCGAAGGTCGGGTGTTCCTGCTGGCCAAGGGTAAGACCTACGGCAAGAACGAGGCGTTGAAAGCGGCGGGGTTCCGCTGGGAACCTGCGAAGAGGGTCTGGTACCGAGAAGCCGCGTAGTTGCTGAGGAGAATGGAGCCCCTGCCCAGTTGGTGGGTGGGGGCTTTGACCTGCCTTTTACGCCCCTTTCACCCTGCACCCCTCCGAGCTGGTCCGGGTCGGCGCAGAATCGATCCTGGTTGATGCCACACTCCCCGCATCTTGCTGCGTTAAAACGTACAATAGCAACTGGTTGCGACTGATCCCGAGCGCGCGAACTGCTAGCCAGAAGAATCGTATTCGGCTATTCGTTTCCTCAGCTTTCACGCTGGGGGAGAAATCATGACACCGCTTCAAGCCATACTCAAGGCCTATCGTGACGCAGCTGTTACGGAGCGCGAAAAAGGCACTTACTTTGAAGAGCTGATTCTGTGCTACCTACGCAACGAAGCAAGCTACAGGGACTTATACAGCCATGTATGGACGTACGCGGACTGGGCCAAAGAGCAGGGAATAGACCAGCGTGACACTGGCATTGATCTGGTTGCCCAGACCAGCGGCACAGGTGAGTACCATGCCATTCAATGCAAGCTCTACGATGAAGGGTACACGCTTAAAAAAGGCGACATCGACAGCTTCTTTACGGCGTCTGGTAAGAAAATCTTCACTCACCGTATCATCGTCAGCACAACGAATCTGTGGAGTGAGCACGCAGAGGACGCACTCCGGGACCAGCAACCGCCAGTCAGCAAGATAGACCTTTACGACCTGGAGAATAGCCAGATTGATTGGGCGCAGTACCAGCCCCAAGTTACCCCCGTGCTCAAGGAGAAAAAACAACTCCGGGAGCATCAGAAGAGGGCTCTTAAGGCCGTTCAGAACGAGTTTGAGGAAGCCGCCAGAGGCAAGCTCATCATGGCTTGCGGCACTGGCAAAACCTTCACCAGCCTAAAAATTGCCGAGACGTTGGCGGGCAAGAACAAGCGGGTTCTATTTCTCGTCCCTAGCCTCGCCCTCCTTTCTCAAATCCTGACGGAGTGGACCCAAGAGAGCACAACTCCGCTCCACAGCTTCGCGGTGTGCTCGGATAGCGACGTAGGCAAGAAACGCAAAAAAGATGATGACATTGTGATGACCTTCATGCATGAGTTGCGCTATCCTGCCACAACCGATCCCGCCAGGCTTGCTGATGAGATGACTAAGCGCCACGACGCCCAGCACATGAGCGTCGTGTTTTCGACCTATCACTCCATTGACGTGCTGAACCGCGCTCAACAGCAGTACGGACTTGCAAACTTTGACCTAATAATCTGCGACGAGGCCCACCGCACGACCGGCGCAACCTTCGGAGACGAAGACGAAAGCAACTTCGTCAAAGTCCACAACGCGGAGTTCATCAAGGGCGTTAAACGCCTCTATATGACAGCCACACCGCGAATATACGGCGATAGTGCAAAAGCCATAGCAGAACGGGATAACGTAGCCTTGTGTTCAATGGACGATCCCGCGCTCTATGGCCAAGAACTCTTTGTGCTTACCTTTTCTGAGTCGGTCAAGCGTGGCCTCCTGGTGGATTACAAGGTGCTTGTGCTGGCCGTTGAAGAGAAACACGTTAGCCGCCGCCTGCAAGATCTTTTGAAAGATGCAAACAACCAACTTGTTGTAGATGACGCCGCAAAGATTGTCGGTTGCTGGAAGGCGCTCTCTAAACAAGGTGTAACGGATGACCTAGTTGGCGATAGCGAACCTATGCGCCGTGCCGTAGCATTTTGCCAAGTCATAGAGCCGTCCAAGGCCCGCACCCACAAGGTCAGCTCAAAGAGCATCGCGGCCATGTTCCAGGCCGTTGTGGAAGCCTATCAAGCATCGGAGGAAAGCGAGAGCGAACCCGCCGCTCAACTCACCTGTGAAGCCGAGCATGTGGACGGCAGCATGAACGCCAGCGAGAAGGAATCCAAGCTTGCCTGGTTGAAAGCGGAAACCCCACCGAACACTTGCCGCATCCTCAGCAATGTGCGCTGTCTGTCCGAGGGCGTTGACGTGCCTGCACTAGATTCGGTGCTGTTCCTCACCCCACGCAATTCTCAGGTGGATGTCGTACAGTCGGTGGGCCGTGTCATGCGCATAGCGCCGGGGAAAAAGCGCGGCTACGTCATCTTGCCTGTTGTCATTCCCGTCGGCATGGAACCGCACGAAGCCTTAAATGACAACAAAATATACGCCGTCGTGTGGCAAGTGCTCCAGGCGCTCCGCTCCCACGATGACCGCTTTGATGCCATGATCAACAAGCTTGATCTTATCGGCAAAGATATCAGCAAGATGGAAGTTATTGCCATAACTGATAAGATTCAACGAAAACAAAACAAACAGCAGAAGTTGAAGATTCCTGGCTTGCGGGGACAATCCATCGGCACATCCCAAAAGCACCCCAAGCAAACAGACCAGTATGAGCTTGAATTTGAGGTGAGCGAAATTGAACGCGCCATTTACGCCAAGCTTGTACAGAAATGCGGCAATCGCCACCACTGGGAAGACTGGGCGACTGACATCGCCAAGATCGCCAAGACGCACATAGACCGCATCGGCGGCATTCTTGAGAACGAAGAGAACACGAAGGAACGGGAATCATTCCAGACTTTCGCGGCTGAACTCCGCGATGACCTGAATGATAGCATCACGGACGCCGAAATTGTTGAAATGCTTGCGCAACACCTCATCACAAAGCCGGTGTTTGAAGCCCTCTTTGAGGGCTATAGCTTTGTTCAGAACAACCCTATCTCACTAGCAATGCAAGACATCCTGGACGTGCTCCAGGAACACCACCTGGGCAAAGAGGCCGCGACACTGGAAAGCTTCTATGCGAGCGTTAAGCTCCGTGCCGAGGGAATAGATAGCGCTGCAGGAAAGCAACGAATCGTCGTTGAACTATACGACAAGTTTTTCCGCAATGCCTTTCCAAAAATGACAGAGCGTTTAGGCATCGTTTATACGCCGGTTGAAATTGTAGATTTTATAATTCATAGCATTAATGAAGTATTGAAAAAAGAGTTCAACCAAACTTTAGGCAGTGAAGGCGTACACATTATTGATCCATTTACCGGAACTGGGACATTTATTACTCGTCTTTTACAAAGCGGAATAATTTCATTTGATGAACTTCCTCATAAGTATAAATATGAAATACACGCTAATGAAATAGTGTTATTGGCCTACTATATCGCAGCTATCAACATCGAAGCTGCCTACCATGATCTTATTGGTGGTGATTACCAACCTTTTGAGGGCATCTGTCTTACTGACACCTTTCAGCTATCAGAAAAAGACGATCTGATCAGCTATCGACTGGAAAACAACAGTAATAGACGTTCTCGACAGAAGAAACTTGATATCCGTGTCATTATGGCGAATCCACCATATTCCATCGGCCAGAAGAGTGAAAACGACAATAACTATAATGTTGAGTATCCGCATCTCGATAGTCGCATCAGAAATACTTACGCGGCTCACTCAAAAGCAACACTATCAAAAGGGTTATACGATAGTTATATTCGGGCAATCCGCTGGGCATCAGACCGTATTGGCGACAGTGGGATTGTTGGATATGTTACAAATGCTGGCTTTATTGATGCAAATACAGCAGATGGACTTCGGAAATGCCTTGCCGAAGAATACTCAAATATATTCATATTCCACCTTCGTGGAAACCAGCGAACTTCTGGCGAAGTATCTCGCAAGGAAGGTGGCAAAATATTTGGAAGTGGCAGCCGTGCTCCCGTGGCTATTTCCTTGTTGATAAAAAATCCGAATGCCAAAAAGCATGGACAAATTTCCTTCCATGACATTGGCGATTATTTGAGTCGCGAAGACAAACTTATAAAAATATCTAAATACAGAAGCATTTCTGGAATTACTGAAGTCAACGGATGGCAAGCAATTTCCCCAGATGCACATGGCGACTGGCTCAGGCAGCGCGACAATAGCTTTGCGGATTACATAGCGATGGGTGATAAAAAAAGCTCAGCGCCAAAGCTGTTTGAAAATTTCTCAATGGGTGTCGTCACTGCTAGAGACGCATGGTGTTACAACGCTTCTCGATCAAAACTGATTCACTCCATGGGCAGGCTGATTAATTTCTATAATAGTGAAGTTGTTCGCTTTGAAAAAACTTATCCTGACAAAAAATTAAAATTACGCGACTCGGATATTGACGATTTTGTAAATACAGATACGGCCCAGATAAGTTGGACACGCGCACTTAAACACGATCTAGCCAAATACAAACTTTTAAAGTTTGATAAAAATAATATAACTTATAGCGTTTATAGGCCCTTTACTAAACAGCACATGTATTACAATCGTCGCCTTAATGAAATGGTATACCAGATGCCTCGCATATTTCCAGATGCTGAGTCCCCCAATGTTGCCATAATGGTAAAACAAAGATGGCCAGGATACGGTCAATTGGCGTTAATTGTTGACCATGTTGTTGAATTCCAAATAGACGGCGGGGCGCAATGTTTTCCATTATATTTATATAATGAGCAAGATTTAGGCTCTCCAGTGCAATTAGCACAAGCATCTTTGCTAGAAGATGCACAGAAAAAATCTAGCTCAACTCGGTATGAACGCCGTGAAGCAATCACAAATGAGGGGCTTGCTCACTTCAAGGCAGCCTATCCCGGAGAAACAATCGGCAAGGAAGACATCTTTTACTATGTATATGGCCTTCTGCACTCGGAAGACTACCGCGAACGCTATGCGGACAACTTGGCGAAGGGGCTTCCGCGCATCCCTTGTGTGAAGTCTGCCGTTGACTTCTGGGCCTTCAGCAAAGCCGGCCGCGCCTTGGCGGAACTACACCTGAACTATGAAACAGTTAAACAGTATCCTCTTCAAATACAGGGCGGCGGAGCTGAGTTGACTGACGCGGATTACCGAGTGGAGAAGATGCGCTACGGCAAGGTGGGCAAGGAGAAAGACCTCACAACGCTGATCTACAACAAGAAGATCACGCTGACCGGCATCCCCTTGGAAGCCTATGAGTATGTCGTCAACGGCAAATCTGCGCTGGATTGGGTTGTAGAGCGCCAGTGTGTAAAAACTGACAAGGCCAGCGGCATTGTCAATGACGCAAACGAATGGGCCGTCGAGACTATGCGTAACCCACGCTACCCGCTGGAACTCTTTGCACGAATGGTGACTGTGAGTCTTGAAACGATGAAGATCGTGAAGGCGCTTCCAGGGCTGGATATTTAGCGGGCTAGAGCAGATCGCCCAAAATCGATGAGGCTGCAAACAGGGTTTTCCCATGACCCAAAGGGAATCAACTATGGAAGATCTTGATCGCCTTTACCAGATTCTTGAGGGGAAAGCACGGGAACACGACCGGTTGGTGGAAAAATTCTCGGAGATTCACAAGGCTACCCGCCATCTGCTGGAATTCAAGAGTGGCTTGCCCATTGATATTGATGAAGAGTGCGGTCGGGAATCATTCGGCCTGACCTTCATGGGGTACCAATTCTCGGTGAGCATGTGCTACCGCACCGACGATAAGGGAACCTGCGCCATCGTTAGTCTCCGTTCCTTCGGTAATGAGCCAGAGGACATCGGCACGCCTGTGCCCGGAACGCTAATTTTCGACAATAGCGGCAGGGTAACGACCGAAGAAGGAGAAGAAAATGAGTCGCTGAGGTATCCCGGCCCGGTCAACAGGTGGCTGACCAGATGCCTCATCACCTGGTGCAAAAACATTGGGCTCTGACAATCCCCACATCTTCTTCCTAGCTGTGGCCACCTAATCGGCCAATTGGGCATGAGAGTCCCTAAGGGGATTACGAATCCCGCCTGATATTTCAAGCAATCCTGGTGAGTTAGTTCCGAGATAAGGTGATCTATGGAGAGCTTTTCGGGGCTATTCTGAAGGCAAGTTACTCAACATTTACTTCTCCCCGCAGAGAAATAAGATACAGGCTCACAGGATCTTAACTTTCATTGCCTTGTAGCAACCAGTCGGAAGGGACAAGCTTAACACCATCTCGCCATGTTTCTACTAAATGTATATTGGAACAATCTTTCCAGACTTCTTTCGGAGCATGGTCAAAAACCATAATCTGAAGATTTCCTGATGCTTCAGTTGACACTGAGTTCATTAGTGAAAATATTTTTTTAACACTTTCAGCGTCATCGTCTTGTATCTCTTCCCAATACTCACCATCGTCTTTAGGTATATATATCTTTTGTGGAAAGTACACCTGACTTGGTTGATCGAAAATGATAAAAGAGGGAACAGGGTTAGTCGCAACTTTTAGGAAAAAAGTATGGAGTGCGAGTAAAACCGAAATATGGTATGCAAGCCAGTTTGATCCACTGCCAATCTCCCAGAGGTAATTGCTCCTTAATTCATCCTTGATAATTACTGTTAATGACTTAATATCAAGTTCAATCTTGTTATTTGGCGACTCACTGTCAAGCTGTTTTATATAGTCGCCAGACAAAGAAGAAATGCGTCCTAAAGCGTACTCTTGGCGTCTTAAAGTTTGAGCGCCAGAAATAACCTCGTTAAGTCGCTGAATTTCATTCTTTAGTGTTGCAATTTCTTCTAACAATAAATTATTATCTCGTGCGCTTGAAAATGTTTCTAAAGCCTCTTCAAGCCGTCCGATAAACCTGTTCGCTTCTGAAATTGTATACAGCACTTTCTGCTGTTCTTTTGACTCACCAGCAACAGCGTGTATTTGTTTTTGTACGTTTTTTAACTCAGACGATGTTTGATTGAACTCATCTAAAATTGTTGCATACTCTCTATCAAATGAACTGGGCACCTTTGAGTACATAGAAATCTCATTTTCTGTTTTTCTTAACGACTGAATAAGTATTTCAAGGTTGTTGTCACATTCGACATCTTTCGCGTCACAAAATGGACAACTTGCAGTTTTATGTACTTCTTCTTCGATCCACTGAGAAATAAACAGCCTGTCTCTTAAGATTTGCAGAGTGCTATGGTAATCATTAGAACTTGATTTCAAGTTCTCCATGTCTGCAATTCTGCGCTTGAGAGAGGACAATTTAAAAGAAAGGTCATCCTCTTTTAAACGAAGCTTTTGAAGATCAGCACTTAGAGCCTCAGCGAGATGTGAATCTAATTTAGGTTCTAACGGGCCTCGAATTGCTAGGTCTTTCAAAACACCCATAAGATACTCAGGGTTTCCGTCAATTGACACAACATTATCGATCAAACCTAGCTCTTTTGCTTTTATTACTTTGGTCCGAATGTCAGAAACCCACTTCTGAAATAGAGAGTGGTTGTTTTCGAATTCTTTTTCTTTTTTTCTAAGCTGCTTATTTAATTCGTTAAGCTGGTGTTTATTGTAAAACCATTCTGCATTTACTGCGTTCAGAACATATGGGAATATATTTCTAAGTCTTTCTTGGTATTTATGCTCATTTGCTTTGTAGAACAAAACATCCTGGTTAGCGATAATGTTTTGAGACTGAAACAAAAAAGATATTGTATCTCGGAAGCTTGGGCGCGTTGTGAAAGCTTTATCTTCTTCGCCGTAATCAAGCATTGGCAATCCAGCAAATTCACTCAATCGTCTTTTAACACCTTCCGTATCTTCATTCTTCTCTAGGATGACGCTAGGGATAACGATTGCATCACCTTCGAGAACTAGCATATCGCCGGTTTGCTTCTGTTCGTCAGGATTCCTTCTAGCAAGAAGAATCTCCCCGTGCTTTGTGGCAAGGATAATGCCAAACCAAGAACATGTATCACGAATAATACCTACAGGAATTGAACATTTAGAAGAGCAAAGACAGTAATCAATTATTGGAATAATAGCTGATTTTCCTGTCCGAGAAGCTCCGGTTATCACATTTACTTTGCCCAACCCAAACTCAACTCGACGAGGCCCACGGTTCAAGTCTTTGGGCCAGAGAATTAACTCTTTGATTTGAAATTGCATTAGAACCTCACCTTCAAATTTGAAGCAATCTCGTAAAGAGAGTTCCTGGCAAACCACGCACCAAGCTTGTCAGCTCCATTAAGCATTGGCTTGATTGAGGAGCATTCATATTTTCTTGGCACCGTCTGATCCCGAGAAACGACCAAGGCATCTTCTGGGATAACAGCAAGCATATTTACTTTATACGCGAGAATGAACGATGCCCATGACAGATTCTTATAGCTCTCAGCTATAACATGAACACGCAACAACACATCAGTGCCTTTAACTTGAGTCGAAGAAAATTTATTAGTAAATTTTCTTATACCAGATTGAATCTGTGTTGATTTCAGCACTGTCCTTATATCTTTTTGATATAGAATAGGAAGGACTAGAAAAAGCAGCAATAGTGGACAACCAGAATTTGTTTTTTCGTTTTCCTCGTATGATTTAACAGTTCTAAACATCAAAAATGCACCTAGTGCTTTATTTTGCACCAAGTCTACTTCAAACCCATATTGATTATTCATCTTTATCACCGCTTAGCAGTTTGAGGTACTCTTCATGCCAACCAATTTTAAGCATATCTGAGCAGTCATGAAAACATCCTTTCGTAAAGTGTGATGGCACGTGCAACCCAGATAGATGTCCTTGAAAATTGCTGCACTCATAAAGAACAATTTTTCCTCTTTCTTCAGGCTGGATATCCCTATGCAGCACAGAAGCTTTGCGTTTTTCATTATTCCACTTATTTTGAATAGATGAGTAAAACTCGTCAAAACTATTCTTGTGAACTAATCCATCGTCAGCCCATCGAATTTTATTTGTTTTTGACTTTATATAAGAAGATATTGCATCCATCTTTTCTTCAGTATCACAAGCTATGAGTTCTAGCTGTTTTACATATGTTCGAGTGATATGCTTTCCAGTTTCTTCTGGAGCTGGTTCCTGTGCATAATCGTGCAAAAGATGAACTTGAGCCAACTCTCTTCTCGCGGAAAATAGCTGTAATCTGAATTCTTTTCCTTCAATAAATGGAGGGTCTCCATCAAGTATCAAAGTTTCGATCTTGTTTTTAAGCCAACCTGTCATCATAACGAAAATGCCGTCAATGCTTCTCTCTTCTTCTTGCTTTCTGAGTATCGAAAGTATCTCATTTCTTGGATCATCATAAATTTCTATGCTAAAGTTTAATATGATATGCTTCAATATGCTGACATCAGCCTCATAGAATATTTTTAAATAGCCCGTAATGCCTTCAGGAATCCCATCTTTAAATTCATTGCGCACTGATTCTAATACATCATTGAAATTTTTATCAGTCACTGCGTTCATAAACATCGTAGAAAGAGCACCTTTTTTTTGTTTTGCAAGAGCAATTACGAATTTAGTTTGTTCAGGTACCAATATGCCCTTTTGAGACATCACTATCCAGTTTGAAATAGTCTTCCATAAATCTTTTGATCGATTTGAAACTGGATTCCAAGACAGAGCGCTTTTTGATTGTACTGCTGAAATATTCCCATTAGGTTTTTCTACTGCAATATCATCATAATATTCAAGACTAACGATATCGCTATCGTCAGCCCCTAAAAGATATTTAAACATAAGAGTCTCTTGCACCATGTGCCCATAGTGCGGCCCAGCTGCGCTATATGGATTCTTTTCATCCATGAGACTCTCCACGTATTAAATTGTAAATTTCTTATCCTTATACCGGTATATACAACTGCTCATGAAATCCAACAAAAACATCCTCGACTGCCGCCACGCTGCCGAGTATCCCACCGATATAGCTTAATTCTTATACAAAAAATGCCTCCTTTCGGAGGCATTCCCTTTCAGTTGACCAACCCCAGAATCATCCCACCGACTCTTTGCAGCCGGAAGGACGACTCTGCACTCAAACCCGGATACTGAGCTGCCCGAGTGTAGGCGTTCACCACGTTGAACATGGTCTCTCCCCTCTCCTGGGGCCAGGCCCACTCCACCGCATCCTGCTCCACCTTCCCAAGCTGGAATCGAAGGTTGAAGGACTTCATGGTCTGCTGGGGGTCAGGCACCGGGCTCTGGAGCGACAGCCCCAGCTGATGTCTCTGAACCCCCAACTCTTTGACCGTCCCCTCCAGCACCTCCGGAAACTTCTCCAGGACCTTGGCCGAGATGTGTCGGTAGGAAACCGTGACATCCCTGGTCCCGATGCGCCCGTTGGTGCAGACCAACCTGAGAATGAACGCCGAGATCGACAAGGACCGCAAGCCCACTTCAGAGTTGCCAATAGACAACCCCGAACGCATCTTGTCAACACCCTTTAAATCCACGGAAAACTCAGTCTTTCGGTCGGGTATAAATGAGAAGTGCCCCGCCTCAATCACAGAGGCAGGGCACTTCTCGAAATCCTATCCTGAGAGCTATTCCGACTTCGCAGCCTCAGCCTTGGCAGGTTTCTTCACCTTGGCGGGCTTCACCACCTTGGCAACCGAAGCAGCCCGGGCGGCCTTGGGCTTTCTCCGCTCCCAAAGCTTCATTTCCTTCATTTTCTTTCGCCTGGCCCTCTGGAGCGACTTGGCTGCCAAGGGGGTACCTTTCTTCATGCCGTACTTTTCTTTGTACTCGGCAGGAGTCAGGTTGTGCTGGGCCAGATGCTTCTTGGTAATCACCTTGAAACTCTTGCCGCATTCAAGGCAGATGACTGAATTCTCTCTGAGGGATTTCTTGGGGTCCATAAGCTGTTCCGAAGGGACCACCGCATCCGGTTCGTTGGCAACGCCACGAATGCCCACCGAGAGCTTCTTCACCATATCGACGATTTCATCCACGCCCATATCACGCACGCTGGCCTGAGCCTTGACTATTTCAAGTGCCAGCTTCACGAAGTCATCCATGATGATCCTCCTTGATTTGGAGGATTGCATAGTATGTAGACCTGTGACTGTCAATAAAAGACAAGGCATGTCAGATGATTTTGCAGTTTTACATGCGCATCACTCACAGAACATTGTCCATGCTTTACGCCATAATAGCTCTGTTTCGTTTAAATCCTTCCGAGTATTATCGTGATCTTCTGGCCATACAACAACAAGGCGGAGCCCCTCACCGCCAACCGGTGAAAAAGGATCCGCTCCAAATAGCCAGGGCTCAGATCAAGCCCAGCCCCCACTGGCTACAGCTCAAAGCCCTCCTCGGCGTCCTCGTTTCCTGATTCTTCCACTGGCGCTTCGCCGACCTCTAGCCATATCTCTTTAATATTATACTAACTATAATAGACAATTCTGCTTATAGGTGCTAGGTTGTTAGTCACGTGCGTTGCCAATGCAGCGCCCTTGGATGGATCGTAGGAGTCAAAGGCCTTGACCGCAAGCAACTTGGCTTCATTGACCAGAACGTCTCTGGGTACGGGCCCTGCCCACTTGTTGACCTGGGACTGAATGACAGGGTCGAACCGGCGCAGTAGGTTGGCACGGTCTACCGACGACTTGGTGCGCTTGTATTGCTCCCAGAGAGCAAGGTCTTCGTCTTTGAACTTGGTGTTTAGTGGGAGCATTATATAAACAGCTTAGTTTGTGAGAGGTTGGTAAGATGAAACGTAGTATATTCTTTGTGTTTGTGCTGTTCTTGGCTAGTATGATGGCTAGCATTTGCGTAGCGGAGACAAGGCAGGCTGTTAGTATCCCGTCCGTACACGCTATGACAATTTATTACCCAAGTGGACAGATATATGCCTACGGCGGAGCTAGGCTGATTTACTATGATGATGACAGCGTTTCGTTCTGTGAAGCTAACCAGCGAAATCTGAGATTCAATCTAACTAGGGATATGCTGGATGACATCGAGAGTTACGTTAAAAAAGCTAAGAAGTGGGCACAAAAAAATACAGAGTTGCGAGTAGACGAATCTCAAGGAGTAGGCACATTCAAAATAAACAACATAGCTATCTGCGAAGTATGGTTCCAGGCATTCAAACAAGGTAATAGTGAAATCAGTGTGCATTTTCGGCAAGAAGCAACTAACTCTGGATTCGGACTGATTTTTCCTGCGGAAAACATAGATACCCTGACCAACGCCTGGTCAGAAGAAAATACCTACGACAAGTACATGCCGGAGTTCGAGGCTAAAAAGCCCAAGAAGCACTTCTTCTGATTCATGGAAAATATAGTGAGAACCACCCGCTTATATTAAGGGTTTCAGCTGTAGATCTTGTGGTCCATCGCCCGCACCAGGACCTGCTTCAGCACGGTCTTAAGGCTGTCGGAGGTGGTGGGCAACGGAGCGCGCGTGTCCAAGAACGTCTTGGTCTTGGACAAGCGCGCTTTTGTTTGTTTGGGGGTATGGAGAGGGCGGCACCCTACCTACAGAAGAGCGCGCCGCCCAATCCAATCCTTTGATTTATAACTCAAAGTCCTCTTCGGCGTCCTTGACCCTGAACTCGACGAAGATGGTCCTGCCGGGGTTGTACCACCCGTCTCGGGCCGACATCCTGACGTCGATGCCATATCTGGCAGCTAGTTCTCCGCACTGCCGGATGCCGTTCATGTCCAGGCCATAGGGATGGCTTACCCGACTGAAAGGCTTTCCGTTCTTGGTGAACAGGTAGCTGTGGTCATTGGCCTGGAAGTTCAAACCTTCCTGGGCGTCGTTATCCCACAGCCGGTTGAGGATGTTCGGACCTTTTGCCAATTCAAGACCGAACTCAGCCATGTACTTGTCTAATAGCTCTTGATTTACGGGGTACATTGGATATTCCATCCTGTTAATTGTTAATTGAAAAATAGCAGCTGAATCATCATGTCAACTGCGCCCAATGCCAACATTCCAAGGGTCATTTTGAGAACAACCTTTGCTATTTCCATGATATCCTCCGTGATCTTATATTAAATAGTGCTATCCACAGCGTGGGATATGAAGAGTTTTTTCATGAATAAAAGAACATTTTTTCGTTCGTTCTTTTGCTCCAAAGAGTAATAGCCGTGCTTCCAGGCGTTGCGGTTGCCGGGCTGGACAACCATGAGCCCAATCAAGATCATGTTAGCGGGGCACCACGAAGCATCTCAACTCTCGCATGCCAGCCAGTAACGACTTAACCAGTTCTTTTTCTTTCAGAAACACGGCACTGCTAGTGCCATGTTTTCTTGCATTCTGATTGCCTGGCTGTCCGCCTTTCAAACGGCTGCACTTGCGGCAAAGCTTCGATTCGTCCTCAGCTTTTTTCATGACCCCCTCCAGTTACATTGCCGATGATTGCCTGGCCGCCTTGGATGGTCACGTGTTCAACCCGGACCGTTTGCTCGCCGCCGCGCCGGTACTTGGCCAGCATTTGGACCTGCTCGGTGTAGGTCTTCATCAGCTTCCGGGATAGCGACAAGTAGCTTCCGGACAATTCGGGGGAAAAGCTGTCCAGGGACTTAGCCATTAGGCGCATCGCATGTGTGTGGCAGGCAATCATCTGGAGGGCCAACATGGCTTCGATCGGGTCTCGTGGGGCTATCGCCTTCAGATTGGACATAAGGCTGTTCACGGCAGGGCGGTCTTCAGGGGCAAGCTTGGAAATAGCCTTGATCCCCTGGCCGAGCATGGTGAGCGTTGAATCAGCATCGTCCAGGCCAATCGCTTTCCCCAATTCCAGGAGCGACACATCCGGATCCCGTTCTGCCAAGCTGAGTTGATTATCTCTCATGGCGCTCATCCTCCTACGCCACCTCAGCCATCCGGTAGCCGCAAGAGTGAGGCGCGGGGGTCTCGCTAGGGACGGTGACATCGACAGAAAGCAAGGGGAGGCTGGCCAAGATAGGGCGTTGGAGGGCTCTTCGCTCGATACGTCGAGACTCCCCCAAGGAGCCCGCTTTCTCCAAAGCCCATCTTTCAGGAATATACTTCATGCCTGCCAGTTCATGAAAAGCCTTAATGACGTACATATTCCCGACACACAGGCTAGGCTTGCCCTTTACTCCCTCGCTATTTCGGAGGACAGGGATGCCAGACTCTGCATGCAAGGCATGCACGAGCTTTGACCATGAATCATTCCCTGGCAGGATAACAGAACCTCTGGTTTTAATTGTCCTGACTCTTATAAGTATATTTCTTATTAGAGTCGGGACAAAAAGAAAGGCATGTTCACCTTTGTCCCCCGCTATGATCCTCTGCCATGTCTCAACGTCGTCCTTGTCTTCCCTGCACCCGATTCCAAGCATGCACGCTATCTTCCTCGTCACGAAGCCCGCGTTTCCAAGGAACATCCGCAACCGCTCAAGCGCTTCATCGAAATCATTGCCCTTGCGCGTAAGGTCTTGGGTAAGGTCAGGGTCTCCCAACTGGTCTGTGGGCCAATAACTTCCCATGACCACAAGGTGCTTTGAGCCGTAAACCGGTCGGATTCTGTTCACCGACTGCGTGAGGTCCCTCGGCCCCAGCTGAGCCATCCAAGCTTCCATGGCCTTCCTGTCCTCAAACAGCGCCATGGCCTTGTCGATGACGCCGCCAACGCTCGCCGTGGGAGTGCCGTACGAAACACAGGCATCGAATTCCTCATAGGCGTTGATGCCGCGTGAAGCCCAGAAATGGGCGCTGGCGATCTCCTTGTCAGGCGCGATGTCCTTGGCGATGCTCAGGAGCTTCTCCTCGATGTCCTTGTGCGTCAGCAGGAGCACTCTCCTGGCATCAGCAGGCAGCTGTTCAAGGCAGGTGCGCATGTCGGAAGCCATCTGCTGACGGGGAAGCTGGCCAACTCGAATCTTGCCCCGGGCAACCTTCAGCCAGACCTTGCGACAGGCGACCAGAGGCACACGGGCTTCAACCATCTTCAGCTTCCCATCGAAAAGGGCATCAACCTCAGAGGGGTCCGCTGTGGCGTCGAGCATCACGACACGGCAGTCCTCTCCAAACTCGGGAACCTGCCGGTAGTGGGTGATGAACTGGATTGGCTTCTTGGCCCGCTGGACCTTGATATAGGCAGAGTACCCCTCGGAATCCAAAGTAGATGCGCCGGCCTCAGAGCCTCTGCTGAGATCATGGTCCCGCCCGCCAGCAAGGAGCGCCTCGAACCAGCGGTACATCCGCTTGTCCACGCCCAGCGTCTTGAAGAGTTTCAACTCCCACGCCAGTCTATTGGCACCTGGGGCCATTCGAAGCGATCCCACACCAGCATTTACAGCTTCCCAAAACTCATGAGGAGACTCCACCAAGTCCCAGAAGTCATCGGTATCCTCCCATTCGCCAAACGGGCTGAGCGTCACGTATAGCCTGCCCTGCTCATGCTCCGACTTGACCTGGCCGAGCAGTTTCCGTGCGAATTTTTCGATCTCTGCGATGTAATTTATTGTTGCATCATCGAGTGCTTCATCGAGCTTGTCGGACATTGCGCCAACGAAGTTGTAAAATTCGTCCAGACCTACAGAATCCATATGTAAGAATACATCCGTAGGGCTCTCGTCAATTACCCATAAATCTGGAATCATGTGCGAGCCAAGATATAGCGCCTTATGATGACTTGTTATTACGAGGCCTTTACTTGGAATATTCTCAATCTCCTGAGCATACTCGCATTTCTTTTTATTGGCGCAAAGGGCACAGACAACCAGGGCTGGGAAATACCCCATGCTGCTTGCATGGCGGACAGCCTTGAAATTGGAGCAGTTATCCTCATTTCTTCCGTGTAATACTTTGATATTTACTTCGAGATTTATGGCAGCTGCCTGCTGAGTCGCGGCCTCATAAATTTCTTCAGCGAGTTCATTGGTTGGGACTGTGTACAGAACCAGCTGCTCAACACAGAGTGGGAGAATCTCTTGCAGCGTAGTCGTCGTTTTGCCAACCCCGGCACTTGCTCTGATGCAGCAATTCTCACCTGACCTGATCGCAGACCGGATAACCTCGCGGGCATCCTCGACGGTCATCTCCGAGACATCGGGGGTGGACTGATCCTCTTCAAGGTCCATGGCCTTATAGCCAGGAACCCAGCGCGACGGAGGCAACCCCCATTCCAAATATTTCCCCCGGTACATTGACGAAGCGCCGGCATCACAGTTGTTTGATCTGAAGCACTTCAGCCAGCCATTCTCAGTCAGGTAGGGATTTCCCTCCTTTTCCCCGCATGATGGGCATGTTGAGAGGCGGAAGATCTTGAAGTCGCGGTAGGCCACTTCCTGCTTTTTGATTCCCTGCATTATCAAATGATCGTCGATCGCGAGCCAATCGACTTTCCTGCGGCCTTGAAGCTGAGGTGGCCTTAGCGAGAGGACATTTTGCCTCAACTTGTTCAACAGCCTGTAAGCCGACAGGAAATCCACCCAAGGGTCCGGCAAAGACCCCTTGGGCAGCAACCTGGGTAGGGTTTCCAGGCTGCTTACAAAACTGGGCTTGCCCGACACGAGTTCGAGGTACTTATCCTTTGTCAGGGCGAGTAGATCTGTAGCGGCAGCAAGGTATTCGATGTGAACGTCTTTCTGAGAACCTTGCCGTGGATTGTTCCGGTACGCCAATACCCGGGCAAAGTGCCCATTCGACTGAAGGCACGGATCTATCCCGACGAAGCGATCGTCTTTGACGAAACTCTGAAAGGACTCGTTCAACTGCGGGTGAATGAAGTATGGCCAGATAAACCTGAGGCCACGACCGGACAAACCAACGACCAGTTCATTAGCAAGGCCATATTCTTCGAGCTGGAGAAACAGGTTCTGGGCAACTTCGATGTTGCTTTCGATACTGTCGTGCTTGGGGCTTTCAACGTCCAGCCACGGCAGCAGGCTTGTCTCAATGGCTGACGGGGCAACCCTTGCCTGCATCCAAAGCGCTTCGTGGCCGGATTCATAGAAATCCTGTCTGCGCCGGCTAAAGTAGTGCGGCAAGGTTGCAATGGGAACTTCCAGCCATTCTTGTTTCTTTGCGAACTGATGGCTCTTTATGACAACCGTTGAGTTTGCATAGAATTCATCAGGTACGGGTAGAAGCTTGCGTCTCATCTGGGGCTGACTCGTTTATCGTGGAAATTCATGTGGCAGAAGCTGTTCTGTCGAAGTACGGATTTACCTGGCTCACGGCTGGGCCTCCTGCCCGAACTGGGCAAGCAGCCCCTTGACCTCGGTCAGGGGGACGATGGCCGCGACCACGGCGTTGTTCTTGAGGATGAGCAGCGGCTGCCGTGTGTTGGCAACGCCGCAGACGTAGTCCGACGGCCGGCGGATGAACACCGAGATCGGGACGGTTCCGGGGATGGCCATGGCCACCTTCACTTCTTCACTGGTCATACCTATATCTCCTGGAATTTTTTCGGCACCAAGGCGTGTAGTGCCCTATATAAAATGATGTGGTAGGCAGCGCTGTTTTTGTAGTGAATTTTTGCAGCAATATTCTGAGTTGTTTCGAAATGTTGCAGACATGTCTCGGGCATGTGGTGCACCTGTTTCACCGGCGGAGGGCAGCAGGTCCCCCTGGTCGGCTCGTTCGACAGTGGCATGGCCGGCACCTCGCCCTCATCACGACCGTGGCCGGGGGGCATGCCCCCGCCATAGGCCGCGCCTTCTCGAAACTTTTCAATGATGCCAGGCAATAAGAGGCGATCTCGTCCCGGCGCTTCACTTTTCCGTCCCACGGGCCTCTATCTGCGAAAGATTCAGGAAGGTGGACCGTGATGGACAAGGTTCTCAACGTTGAAGAGGTGGCGGCTCTCTTGCGCGTCAGCACCAAGTGGGTCTATCGTCACAAGACTGCGCTGGGCGGATTTCAGCCCTGCCGAGGCGGACGCCTCCTCTTCTTTGAAAACGAAATAGCGACAAGGATGAGGGACGACCATGCCGTACAAGCAGAAGAACGGAACGTGGCGGGCGGCAAGGATGATCGCCGGCAAGCGAAAGACCAAGATATTCGGCACGAAGGCCGAGGCCAAGGCCTGGGAAAGCAACCAAAACCAGGAATCCTGGACAGCGCCTCCGCCGACCCCCATGGTATCTTTGGCCGAGTGGGCTAACGCGTACCTGGACTTTGCGAAGGAGCGCGTTTCCGAGAAGACCTACGGGGAGAAGAAGCGGGCTTTCCGCTTGTTTTTTAAGCAGATAGACCCAGCGCTGCCAGCGGAGCACTTGACCCTGGCTCAGGCCAGGGTGCACCTAGCCAAGCAGGCGAAGGCAAGAACAGGGGCCGAGGCCAACAAGGACAAGAAGAACCTGGCGGCAGGATGGACCTGGGGCACCAAGTACCTGGACATGCCGACCGTGAACCCATTCTCCCGGGTGGAGAAGTTCAAGGCGGACAAGAAACCCCGGTACGTGCCTTCCGAGGAGGACTTCTGGAAGGCGTGCGAGGCCGTGGACACTCCCGCAGATCGGGTATTCCTGCTGACGTTGCTTCACACCGCCGCAAGGCGGGGGGAACTGTTCCGGCTCCGCTGGGACGATGTCGACTTTGAGAACTCCAAGATCAGGCTCGGTACCCGCAAGCGGGAAGGTGGCAACCTGGAGTATGATTGGATCCCTATGACCAGCGTCCTGGCTGAGGCGCTTCGGACGCACAAGCGTGATGCGAACAGCGTGTTCGTGTTCAGCGACGCCTTGACCGGGCAGCCCTACGAGTACCGCATCCATCTGATGGGGAACATCTGCCGACGTGCCGGGGTGCGAAAGTTCGGCTTCCACGCCATACGGCACCTGTCGGCTTCGATGATGGCCAAAGAGGGGGTGGACATCCCAACGATCCAGGCCATACTCCGCCACCAGAACAGCGTTACGACAAGCCGGTATCTGAGGTCTCTTGGAAATACCCGGAACGTCCTGGAAGGGGTATTCGGGAGCGGCCCGAAGCCTGGGGATGTCCCTGGCCTCCGGTTGGCGAAATAACGTGAAATTGGGCTCCTCGGATTTTACACCAGATTTACACCTGGTCCGAGGAAATCGTCAGGTAAAAAAGAGGCTGGGCTACAAGTTTCCTTGCAGCCCAGTGAGTTTCATGGCGTCCCCAAGGGGATTTGAACCCCTGTTACCGGCGTGAAAGGCCGATGTCCTGGACCAGGCTAGACGATGGGGACGTAGAAAAAAAGTGGCTGGGGGACGAGGATTTGAACCTCGGTTAACGGGGCCAGAACCCGTCGTCCTGCCGCTAGACGATCCCCCAGCACGAGGCGACCCGTTTATAAAGTCCGGGGAAGGCTGTCAAGAGCCTTCCGGACCCCATTTACGGTCGCAGGAAAATCAGCGTGTTAGACCGCTTTGGCCAGGCGGCGGGTGCGCTTCTTCAGCTTGTTGATCTTGCGGCGCATGATCTCCTTGGCCTTGCGGGTGCCGGCCTCGGTCTTGGCCGCGCGCATCTCGCGGATGGTCCGCTTGGTGGCCAGGATCTGGTCCTTGTAGGGATTCGCCCCGCCTTCCTCTTCCTTGATGCCCAGCACGTCCTTGATGGCCGGGAGGAGCTCCTCCTTGGCCATGCCCGAGGCGCCGGTGATCTGCGGGATCTTGGACATGACCAGCTCGCGCAGTTCCTTGGCGGTCATCTTGTCCAGCTGCTTCTTGAGGCCCAGGCTCTCCAGGGTCAGTTCCACGCTCATGACGGTCTCCTCTCTTTTCTGGTCGCTCCGGGGGATCACTCGGTCCCGCGCCGGGCGAAAAATTCCACATAAGCCCGATACGCCCGCGCCACCGGATCGTCCGGCGGCAGGTCCGCGAGCAGCCCGCCCAGGGACCCGGGCCGCACCGGCTCGGGCCGGTGCACGGGGCGCTGCCCGCCCTTCCCATCCAGGGGAACTTGCCCCCCTAGCAGATGCAGTTCCACCTTGTCAAAGAAATTCCTTCCCAGAAACTCATTGGCCTGGGCCAGGACCACCGGGGCGTAGTGCACCATCTCCTGCATGACCATGGCGTCTTCCACGCCCAGGAGCAACTTGGTCTGGCGGTGGCCCAGGGGCCGCGCCAACTCCGCGATGTCCGGCCCCACCACCTCGGGCCAGGCCCGCCACAACCGGGCCAGAATGAGCGGCTCCTGCCCGCCCAGGCGGTCGAACACCGCGGCCAGGGCCTCCCCGGCCCGCCGCAACTCCTCCACCCGCGGCCCGCCCCAGTTCCTGCGTTTCACCATTCCCCCAGATGAGCATACCCGCCCCGGCTTGGCAAGCGGCTTGCCCCGGCCGGAAATTTCCGCAAGAACGGTCAAGCGCGGCGGGCCACAGTCGCGTACACCCCTCCCCACGAGGCGCACATGGCCAAGGGAACCGTCGAAGACTACCGCGAACGCCTGAACCGGGTGCTGGTCCTGCTGGAATCCCGGCTGGACGAGCCGGTGTCCCTGGAGGACCTGGCCCGGGCCGCGCACCTGTCGCCCTGCCATTTCCACCGGGTGTTCTCCGGCATGGTTGGCGAGCCGGTGGCGGCCTACCAGCGGCGGCTGCGGCTGCAGCGGGCCGTGGGGCAATTGTCTCTCTCGGCCCGGCCGGTCACGGACATCGCCCTGGAAGCCGGGTACGAGAGCCACGAGGCCTTCACCCGGGCCTTCAAGGCGGCCTTCGGCGAGACGCCCTCGGCCTACCGCAAGCGGGCCGCGGCCGGGGACCGGTCCCTGGCCGGCGCGCTGCGCCCGGTCTTGCCAGCCAACCACGGGAGGAACGACATGGAAGCGGAAATCGTGCGATTGCCGGCCCGGCGCGTGGCCTTCGTGCGCCACGTGGGGCCGTACCAGAACTGCGGCGCGGCCTGGGCCAAGCTCTGCGCCTGGGCCGGGCCCAAGGGCCTTCTGGGGCCGCAGGCCCTGTGCATCGGCGTGGGCCACGACGACCCGGAAATCACCCCGCCGGACAAGGTGCGCTACGACGCCTGCATCACCGTGCCCGACACCGTGGCCGCCGAGGGCGAGGTTGGGGTGCAGGAACTGCCCGGCGGCGAATTCGCCCAGGCCGTGCACCAGGGGCCGTACGAAGACCTGGCCTCCACCTACTACGCCCTGTGCGGCCAGTGGATTCCGGCCCAGGGCCGGGAGATGCGCCACGCCCCGGGCCAGGAGGTCTACCTCAACCACCCGGACCGCACCCCGCCCCAGGACTTGCGCACCCTGGTCCTGGTCCCCCTGGAGCCCGCAGCCTGACCCTTTCGGCCGTGCCGCGACTGCGCCCCCGGCTGGTCGACCGGGGGCGCTTCGCCTCCTGCCTGGTCTTTCTCCAGGCAGCGGGAAAGACGGGTTGACATTACTAGACGACCGGTCTAGTCGTGGCGGCGTGAAACGCGACACCCGCCAAGCCATCATCGAGGCCGGGGGGGACCTGGTGCACCGCCAGGGCTTCCACCACACCGGGCTCAAGGAGATCCTGGACGCCGCCGGCGTACCCAAGGGCTCCTTCTATTTCTATTTCACGTCCAAAGAGGACTTCGGCCTGGCGCTCATCGCCAATTGCGCCCGGAACTTCGCCGAACTGGCCGACCAGCACCTGGACGCCCCGGTCGGGACGCCTCTGGCGCGCCTGGCCGGGTTCTTCGCCTTGATGCACGAACGGCTCGAGGCGCGGGGCTTTGAGCGGGGCTGTCCCCTGGGCAACCTGGCCCAGGAGATCAGCGACCTGTCCCCGGCCATGCGCCAGGCGGTGAGCCAGGCCCTGCGCAGCATGGCCGGCCGCATGGCCCGGGTCCTGGCCCAGGCCCGGGATGCGGGCGAGATACCGGCCGACCTGGACCCGGAGCGCACCGCGTCCTTCATGCTCGAGGCCTGGGAAGGCGCGCTCCTGCGCATGAAGGCCGAGAAATCCGGGGAGCCCCTGCGCCGCTTCGCGGACTTCATGTTCCACCGGGTGCTGCGCTGAGGGCCGCGGCCCGTCGGGCGCTTTTTTTTGGCGTGCTTTCTAGACGACTGGTCAACTATAAACTGTGACCCAGGAGGTTTCCATGTTCCAGATCGCCACGGTTTCCCCGGACCAGGCCACCGGCAAGGTGGCCGAGATGTACGCCGCGTTCCCGCCGGAGTTCGGCATCCCGGAGCCTGCCCTGCTCCTGAGCGCCAGCCCCGGGTACATGGAGCGGTACTTCATGACCATGGGCTACTACCGGGCGCACCCCAACCTGAGCGCGCCCCTGCTGGCGTCCATCCGCTACGCGGTGGCGGCCAAGGCCGACCACGTGGCCTGCGCGGACTGGAACGGCTGCGTGCTGAACAAGATGGGCGCCAGCGCCGCGGACCTGGAGGCCCTGCGCGCCGGCGCGGACGAGACCATCCTGGACGAGCGCGAGAACGCCATGCTCAAGTTCGTGCTGCGGGCCGTGGACAACCCCGCCGCCATCGCCCCCGCGGACCTCGACGCCCTACGCGGCCTGGGCTACACCGACGCCGACCTCTTCGACGCCCTGGCCCACGCCGGCAACATGCTGGCCGGCACCCTCATCTACAAGACGTTTTCCAGACCCTAGCCCTGCTGCCTGCCCCCTAAACAGAGCGCCCCGGACCTCGCGGCCCGGGGCGTTCTCTTGCTTATTCGACACGGCACGGCGCTATCCCCCCTCCTCCGCGGGCTTGAACCTCGCCCCCACCAGGGTGGCCATGACCACCAGGCTGGTGGAGATGGCGATCATCATGAGGCCCAGGGCCGAGAGCTTGCCCCACAGGCCGTCCTCGGCAAAGCGCAGGATCTGCACGGCCAGCACCTCGGTGCCGGGGCGCGAGAGCACCACGGACAGGGTCAGCTCACGCACGAACATCGTCGCCATGAGGATCCAGGCGGACACCATGCCCGGCACCAGGAGCGGGATCACGATGCGGCGCATGGTGGTCACCGGCCCGGCCCCGCACACCAGGGACGACTCCTCCAGGTGGGCGTGCACCTGCACGAAGGCGCTGGCCAGGGGCCGCACGCCGTAGGGCAGGTAGGTGGCGATGTAGCCGATGAGCAGGGCCCAGATGGTGGCGTACAGGGGCGTGCGCACGAAGAACCACATGAACCCCACGCCGATGACGATGCCCGGGAAGGAGAAGGACAGGAAGGTCAGCGTCTCCAGCGCGCCCGAGGCCGCGGTGCGCACCTTGACCACCACGTAGGCCACCAGCACGGACAGGGCCATGCCCAGGGTCGCGCCGCCCACCCCCAGGACCAGGCTGTTCTTGAGCGAGAGCAGGGAGATGGGGTCGGCCAGCACCTCGCGCCAGTGCCGCAGCCCCATCATGGAGAAGGCCCGGGCGCTGGGCGCCATGGAGTACGGGGTGAGCGAGGTGTAGATGAGCACCAGCACGGGCAGCACGATGAGGATGAAGGACAAAAGCCCCACCACCCCGAACAGGGGCGCGCGGGCGCGGCCCAGGCCCACCACCGTGGGCTTCCAGCCGCGGCTGGAGATGGTCACGAACCGCCCGCTCTCGGAGGTGAGGTAGCGGTACACGTAGATGAGGCTCACCGAGGCGGCCAGCACGCTCATGCCGATGGCCGCGGCCGCGCCGAAGTCCGCGGCGAATCCCGTGGCGATGGACTGGTAGATGTGGGTGGCCAGCACGTAGATGCGGCCGGGCATGCCCAGCACCGAGGGCACGGCGAAGGACGCCAGGCTGCGCACCAGGGACAGGATGAAGGCCGCCAGGATGGCCGGCCGCAGCACGGGCAGGGTCACCCGGGTCAGGGTGCGCCAGACCGAGGCCCCGCACACCCGGGAGGACTCCTCCAGGCTCACGTCGAAGGAGGCCAGGGCCGGGGCCAGGATCAGGTAGGCGATGGGCAGGTCCAGCAGGCCCTCCACCAGGATCATGCCGCCCAGGGAGTAGATGTTGAAGGGCGAGTTCTCGAACCCCAACACCTGGCGGCAGAACAGGTTCAGGATGCCGTTGGACGGGTTGAGCAGGAGCGCCCAGCTCACGGAGAACAGGATGTGCGGCACCATCATGGGGATGATGGAGATGATGCGGAACATGACCTTGAACGGGATGTCCGTGCGGGTGTTGAGGTAGGCCAGGAACAGGGCCAGCAGCGTGGCCAGGCAGGAGGAGCCCAGCACGAAGATGAGGGTGTTGCCCACGATGCCGAGCAGGGCCGGGTCGCCGTACGCCGCCACGTATTTGGCCAGGGTGAAGGTCCCGAAGGCCCCCAGGCCCTCGGAAAAGCTGCCGAAGGCCAGCATGACCACCGGGCAGACCGTGAGCAGGCCCACCACGAGGATGAGGCTGGTGGTGAGGACCGGGCGGTTGGGGGAAGCCATGGCGGGCGGTCCCTAGGCGGCCAGAAGCAGGCAGTGCCGCGGGTCCACTGCCACGCTCACCGCGTCGCCCTGGCGCAGGTCCAGGTCGGGAGCGGCCTTGACGAAGAGCAGGGCCTCCCCGGCCTTGACCTCGCCCTCGAAGGCCTCGCCGATGAACACCAGGCTCTCCACCGTGCCCGCGAAGCGGTTCTCGCCCGGGGTCCGGTCCTTGTCCAGGCGGATGAACTCGGGCCGGAAGCACAGGGTGGCCGCGTCGCCGGGCTTGAGCGCCGGCCGCGGCTTGCAGGCCACCCGGCCCAGGGCCGAGTCCACCACGGTGCGGCCCTCCTCCTGGCTGGCCACGGTGGCGGGCAGCAGGTTGGCCCGGCCGATGAAGTCGGCCACGAAGCGGTGCTCGGCGTCGAAGTAGATCTTCTCGGGCGCGCCGATCTCGATGATGCGGCCCTGGTTCATGACCGCGATGGTGTCGGACAGGGCCAGGGCCTCGATGCGGTCGTGGGTCACGTACACCGCGGTGATGGAAAGCTCGGTGAGGAAGGTGCGCAGCTCCTTGCGGGTCTCCTCGCGCAGCTTGGCGTCCAGGTTGGACAGGGGCTCGTCAAAAAGGATGACCTTGGGCTCGGCCACCAGGGCGCGGGCCAGGGCCACGCGCTGCTGCTGGCCGCCGGACAGCCGGGTGGCGGGCCGGCTCTCGTAGCCCTCCATCTGCACGAAGCGCAGGGTGCGGGCCACCCGCTCCCGGATCTCGGCCCGGGGGACCTTGCGGGTTTGCAAGGGGTAGGCCACGTTGTCGAACACGGTCATGTGCGGCCAGATGGCGTAGGTCTGGAACACCATGCCCAGGCCCCGGCGCTCGGTGGGCACGAAGACGCCCTTGTCCTTGGACCAGACCACCTCGCCGCCGATGGCGATCTCGCCCCGGTCCGGGGACTCCAGGCCCACGATGGACCGCAGCAGCGTGGTCTTGCCGCAGCCGCTGGGGCCGAGCAGGGTGAAGATGCCCTGGGCCGGGATGGTGAGGTCCACCTCGTCCAGGGCCTTGATGGTCTTGCCCCCGGACACGTAGTGCTTGGACAGGCCGGCGATGCGGATTTCCATGGATATTCCTCGGCTGCGCCCGGTTGCACTCGGATGCGCGATCCCGCGCAGGGCCGGAAACGGACCCGCCCGCCCCGCTCCCCGGCAGGGGAACGGGGCCGGGCGGGCCGCAAGGGTTCAGGACAGGACGCGGGCTACTGCGCGAAGATGGCCTTGAACTTCTCGCCCCAGGCCTTGGTCTCCTCGTCCGACAGCTCGCGGATGGGGATGACCTTGGCCTTGTCCATGCCGGCGATGGGCGGGAACACGCCCGGGGCCAACACGTACTCGCCCACCTTGGAGGCGAGCAGGCCCATGGCCTCCTTGCCCAGCCACCAGTCCAGGAAGGCCTTGGCCGCCTCGGGGTGCTTCGCGTTCTTCACCAGGGCGATGGCGCGCGGGGTGCCGAGCAGGGGCTGCTCCACCCGGGCCCAGTCCAGGGGCGCGGGAGCCTTGGTGATGATGTACTTGGGCATGGAGATGCCGATGAGCTTCTCCCCGCTCTCGATGGGCGCGGGGGTGGGGCCGAAGGACTTCACGAACATGGGCTTGTTGGCGGCCAGGCCCTTGACGAACTTCATCCAGTCGGCCTCGGTCTTGAAGACCTTCTCCTTCAGGCCGATGAGCCAGGCGATGGTGGTGGCGTGGTTGGAGGGATCGGCCATGACGATCTTGTCCTTCCACTTGGGATCGGCCAGGTCCTCGTAGCGCTTGGGCGCGTCCGCGGCCTTGACCAGCTCCTTGTTGTAGATGAGGCCCACGTACTCGATGCCGAAGAGCTGGATGGCGTCGTCCTCGCGGGTCCAGGCCGGGTAGCCCTTGGCCGCGGGCGAGGCGTAGGGGGCCAGCACGCCCTTTTCCTTGAGGAACTGCAGCACCGGCAGCGGAGCCTGCAGCACGTCGGCCTGCAGCTTGCCGGCCTCGAACTCGGTGAGCACGGTGGCCAGGAACTTGGAGGTGGAGACCCGGGTGTACTGGCCTTCGATCCCGGAGGTTTTGGTGAAGGCCTCCATCAGGGGCTCGATGGCGGTGATGTTGGCGTAGAACGCGGCCTTGCCCTCGGCCTTGGCCTTGGCCATGTCCGCGGCCAGGGCCGGGGCTGCCAGGCCCAGAACCAGCAACAGAACCAGGATACGCTTCATGATCGCACTCCTTTGGGCGACTGCCCGGGGTTGTCCATCTGAAACCGCCTGGTCCGGCGCGAACCCCTCGAGGGTCCCGGTCGGCCGGCCGAGGTTTGGGTCCACACCTCTCATACAATCGCAACAATCCGTCTGTCCATGGCAAATCCGCATTTGTGGAACAGGACGCGGACCCGCGGCCCATACCGGGCCCGGGGCGGGCATTTTCCTTATCCCGGGGCCTTGACCAGGGCCGGGAATATGCGTAAATGGACACATCAACATATCCGGATATACACCAAACGCCATGCAACTCCTCCACTTCTCCAAGGCCCTGGCCGACCCGACGCGGCTGCGGCTCATGAACGTGCTCTGCCGGCACGAGCTGTCGGTGAACGAGCTGGTGGCCGCGCTGGGCCTGGGCCAGTCCGGGGCCTCGCGGCATTTGCGCATCCTGGCCGAGGCCGGGCTGCTGGACGCCCGGCGCGACGGGCAGTGGGTGTTCTACCGCGCCGCGGCGGAAGGGCCGGGCAAGGACTTCGTGGCCTGCCTGCGCCCCTTCCTGGACGCGGACGCGGACGAGGACCCCGCCCTGGCCGCGGACCTGCGCGCCGCGCGCGAGGTCATGGCCGGCCGCTCGGCCGAGTCCGCGAAGTTCTTCAACGCCATTGCCCAGGACTGGGACCGCCTGCGCCACGAGCTGCTGGGCGGCTTCGACCCGGCCCCGGAACTGCTGGCCCGGATGCCCACCTGCGCCGCGGCCGCGGACCTGGGCTGCGGGGCCGGGGACCTGCTCAAGGCCCTGCTCTCCAAGGCCCGCACCGTGGTGGGCGTGGACAACTCGCCCAGCATGCTGGAGCTGGCCCGCCGCCGCCTGCCCGACGCCAAGCGGGTGGACCTGCGCCTGGGCGACCTCATGCACCTGCCCCTGCGCGACGGCGAGGTGCAGGCCGCGGTGTTCAGCCTGTCCCTGCACCACGCCCCGGACCCGGCCCAGGCCCTGGCCGAGGCGGGCCGCGTCCTGTCCCCGGGCGGCACCCTGCTGGCCCTGGATTTCACCCGGCACGGCCGCGAGGAGCTGCGCGAGCAGTACGGCGACCGCTGGCTGGGCTTCGACACCGAGGAACTGCGCGCGTGGATGGAGGCCGCCGGGCTCGGCGAGGCCCAATCCACGCGCATCACCCTGCTCTCGGGCCTCACCCTGCTGCTGCTTTCCGCCCGCAAGAGCTGACGCCAACCCCTTCTGGAGGACCCCATGCCCAAGACCCCTGCCAAGAAAGCCACCCCGGCCAAGAAGGCCCCGGCCCAAAAGTGCGGCGGCCGTGCCTGCGCCAAGAAGGCCGCCCCGGCCGGCGGCCCCAAGCCCCTGGACCTGTCCCTGCCCTACCAGGTGGCGGACATCTCCCTGGCCGAGTGGGGCCGCAAGGAGCTGCAGCTCTCGGAGAACGAGATGCCCGGGCTCATGGCCCTGCGCGCCAAGTACGGCAAGAAGAAGCCCCTCAAGGGCCTGCGCATCGCCGGGTCCCTGCACATGACCATCCAGACCGCCATGCTCATCGAGACCCTGCACGCCCTGGGCGCGGACCTGCGCTGGGCCTCGTGCAACATCTTCTCCACCCAGGACCACGCGGCCGCGGCCATCGCCAAGGCCGGCACCGCCGCGGTCTACGCCTGGAAGGGCGAGACCCTGGAGGACTACTGGTGGTGCACCGAGATGGCGCTCACCTGGCCCGACGGCACCGGGCCGGACCTCATCGTGGACGACGGCGGCGACGCCACCCTGCTGGTGCACCAGGGCGCGGCCGTGGAGAACGACCCGGCCATCCTGAAGAAGAAGGTGGACAACAAGGAGTTCGCCATCGTCATGGAGCGCCTGGGCCTGTCCCACAAGCTGACTCCCAAGAAGTGGACCGGCATCGCCAAGAAGATCCGCGGCGTGTCCGAGGAGACCACCACCGGCGTGCACCGGCTCTACCAGATGCAGGAGAAGGGCGAGCTGCTCTTCCCGGCCATCAACGTGAACGACTCGGTGACCAAGTCCAAGTTCGACAACCTGTACGGCTGCCGCGAGTCCCTGGCCGACGGCATCAAGCGCGCCACGGACATCATGGTGGCGGGCAAGGTGGTGTGCGTGGTGGGCTACGGCGACGTGGGCAAGGGCTGCGCCCAGTCCATGCGCGGCTTCGGCGCGCGGGTGCTGGTGACCGAGATCGACCCCATCTGCGCCCTGCAGGCGGCCATGGAGGGCTACGAGGTCACCACCATGGACAAGGCCGTGGAGGAGGCGGACATCTTCGTCACCGCCACGGGCTGCTGGCACGTGATCACCGGCAAGCACATGGAGCGCATGAAGAACGAGGCCATCCTGTGCAACATCGGGCACTTCGACTCGGAGATCGAGATGAGCGCCCTGGAGTCCGGCAAGGCATGGACCAAGGACACCGTGAAGCCCCAGGTGGACAAGTGGACCAACGCCAAGTCCAAGAAGTCCATCATCGTGCTGGCCGAGGGCCGGCTGGTGAACCTGGGCTGCGCCACCGGCCACCCCAGCTTCGTCATGTCCAACTCCTTCACCAACCAGGTCCTGGCCCAGCTCGACCTGGCGGCCAACACCTACGAGCCCAAGGTCATGGTCCTGCCCAAGAAGCTGGACGAGGAAGTCGCCCGCCTGCACCTCGCGCGCCTGGGCGTGACCCTGGACAAGCTCACCAAGGCCCAGGCCGAGTACCTGGGCGTCTCCCCCGACGGCCCCTACAAGCCCGACCACTACCGCTACTAGCCCGACCCTGAACCGATGCAGGCCCCTCCTCCCGCCCGTGAGGAGGGGCCTTTTTGTTGAAACCCGTCATTTATATTGCCGACATTCTAGCGCAACATGTCAAAATAACAATACTAATTTTTTGTTTTAAACCAAGGCCGGCAGCCACCCGACCCTATACGGACCGGTATTGATAACCATCGTATTTATCATGCGAAAATATGGGTTGCCATAATTGCTCAAAGTCACGTATGAGCCATGCTATTGCGTTCTTTTACCAAGGAGTTCCGACGGCTACTGCACGGTGCAAGGGGGGGATGCCATGCGCCAGTACATCTGTTGTCTGGAGAGGAATTGCCTCGTGCCCGCGGCCCTGGCCGCGCTCCTGATCCTCCCGGCCCTGACCGGCTGCGCCACCACCGAGGGAACCGTGGGCCTGACCGCCGCGGGGGCCACCGCCTTCTTCGGTGGCTCGCCCAACAACGAGCTGGAACAGATCTACTACCTGGGCGTGTTCGACGAGCGCGAACAGTTGCCCCCGGTGTTCTACCGGGTGCGGGTGCGCGGCCAGGCCAGCGGCCTGAGCGGGGTGAAGTTCGCCTCGGGCTGGGTGCAGGCCAACCTGGTGGACTCGCTGGGCACGGGCATCGCCTTTGACGAGAACGGCGCGCCCAAGATCACCGGCACGGGCGGGAGCGCGCTGTCCGCCTCGCCCGCGGACCGAAAGCTGGTGCTCTTCGGGCCCGAGGGGATGCGCAAGGTGCCCAAGGACCACCGCCTGGTCATCGTCATGGGCGCCTCGCCCGAGGCCTACTTCAGCGCCATGGACCAGGCCCTGGGCCAGGTGAGCCAGGCCGCTGCGGACCAGCGCACCCTGGAGCTGGACAAGGAGCTGTTCCAGGCCATCGTCAAGCTCGCCTCGGAACAGGAGAACCTGGCCACCCTGCAGAACGACGTGACCCTGGAGCTGGGAGGTGCGCGATGAACGTCCGCCGCATCGCCCTCCCCGCCCTGGCCCTGGCCGGGCTGCTGGCCGCGGCCTGCGCCACCCTGCGGGTGGACGTGGACGTGTACAAGGGCCCCCTGGCCGACCACGAGGACATCCAGGCCGAACGCATGGCGGTCATGGCCATCGGCGCCAAGCCCCTGCTCATCGAGCTGCGCGACCGGCTGGAGAAGAAGGCCCGGGAGGATACGTGGCCCGACCTCAAACAGAAGGAGCGGGACCTGATCGGCGACCGGCGCGAATTCGGCCCGGGTCAGGAAGGATACAAGGCCAAGTTCATCCAGGTCTGGGATTCGCCCGAGAGCTACAAGAGGTGGTCAACCCTCATCGACACCAAGGCCCGCCGGGTCAACGCGGTGCTGTGGCTGTACGAGGACTCGCTGAACCCGGAGCTTGCCCCCTACATCGCGGACGCCCGGCGCTACTACGATGGGTACATGGCGAGTTCGGCCACACTGGGGTCCAAAGCCGCCGAACGGATGCACGACACCCTGGCCGGCCTGGACAAGACGTCCACCGGGAAGGAGCCGAGCCTGGCCCGCGCATACGCCAACTTCTTCCAGAAGGATCTCTGCATCTTCGACCTGGCGCGTATCATGCCGGGTACGGGGGAGCCCGGGTGCGGCGCTTCCCATGATGAAATCAAGAATCTGCCCGGCGAACGCTCCACCCTGTATTTCCTCAACCTAGCCCACGACCGGGACAAGTTCGTCACCAACCATGCCAAGGTTCTTTTCAAGGACAGTCCTGCAGACCGCGAAAACTTCGTCACCCTGACCAAGGAACGCGCCGCGGCCTTCCTGGGCAAGCGCCGGGCCTTGGAGGGGCTTTTCTCCCTCAGCCTGTTCTTCCTCCGGGACATCACCGAGGAACCCCTCCGGTCCACGATGAAGAACCAGGAGCAGCTCGTCTCCATCGCCTCCGACCTGGCCGCCGACATACTCACTGCCGGCTATCTCACCGACCTGAAGAAATGCTGCAAACAGGCTCCAACCTGCCCCGACTGCAAGGAGATAGAGGGCCTCACCGGGAAACTCTCCGGTTCCTGGAAAGAGGTTAAGGCCACGGTGAAGAGCCTGCTGCGCACCCAGACCCACGACACGGCGGTCCAGCTCCTGGCCGCGCACAACATGGTGAAGCAGGGATACTGCATCAACCCCGACCCGATTGCCGCGCAGTTCGGGGCCACGCTCTTCCGGGCGGACAAAGGGGTGCCCACGCCCACGCAACTCCTGGACACCCTCGACAAAATGAGCTGCCTGGTTTCGGCCTCCGGCCTGGACCGGGGGCGCGGCCCTTGGGGCCTGGAGCGGCTCATCGAGGATTACCTCAAAGCAGCCCAGGATTTCACGGCCAATGGCTGCGGCAAGGTCGACGCCGAACACCCCGCCGAGGCCTGCGGGGAACCCGCAGCCAAGCTCCGGGCGAAGCGCGACCTCCTGCGCGAGGAGTTGGTGCGGTTCGCGGAGAAGATCCTGGTCATCGCCAACCACGAGGTCCTGCTCACCCAGTACGCCGAGAATACCGGCGAGCCCCGCGCCGAGATCGTGGACAACATCCAGGTGCTCCAGGCCGTTGCCAACTCCCTCCTGAACCAGGCCAACGAGTTGCGCTTCCGCCAGGAGCACCGCGCGACCCTGGCCAACCGCCTGCCCGGCCTGAAGAACACCCTGGAGGAGACCTACGCCCCGGACGGCCGCCGCACCCTGGCCCTGGTGGTGCAGCAACTGGCGGCCGAGCGCGCGGCCCTGGCCGCGAGCCTGGCCAAGTCCGCCGAAGCGGCCAAGGAGACGGAGAAGGAACTGGCCAAGCAGAAGGCCGCCCAGGAGGCCAAGACCAACGAAGCAACCGGCCTTGCGGCCAAGCGAAACGCCTTCAAGCCGGCCGAGGACTTCAAGGCCGCCCTGGCCGCCGCAGCGGCCCAGGCCAAGGCCATGCTCGGCCAAGGGAACGCGCTCAAGGCCCTGGCCGTGTTCAAGCCATACGAGACCCTGGCCCCGGACAAGGTGGCGGGCATGACCGGCTACACGGCGTCCGTGCAGGCGGCCGGGACCTATCTCGCAACGGTCACGGCCGAACTGAAGAATCTGAACGACACGATGCAGGCGTTGGGCGGGACGGCCTCATCGCTCCAGCTTGCGGCGCTCCAGGACGAGGCGCAAGCGGTGCGGGACGCTTACGGCGCGGCCCAGGGCGTGGCCAAGCACGCAGCCGACCTCCATGCCCTCCAGGGCAAGGTGGGCGCGGAACTGGCCGAACCTTCGGCCCTCCACAAGAGCGCCGCGGCCTGCTACGCCTTGTATGTCGCGAACCAGGGCTGGACCGAGAGCGACACGTGCAAAACGTTCGGCGACGCCCCGGGCCTGGCCAAGAAGCTGGCCAGCCTGGCCGGCTCCCAGCTCCTGGCCGCCCTGGGCGACCTGCAGGGCTCCCTCTCCAGCAACGCCACCGTCCTGGATGCGGCCTGGTCCCCGGCCATCGCTACTCGGCTGGCGGAATTGGACAAGGCCGAACAGGCCGCCAAGCAGGAGGCCGCAACCGCGGGCAAGAAGGTGGAGGAACTCGCCAAGGCCAGCGCGGCCGCGGCCCAGCCCGACGCCTCGGGCAAGGCCACCCTCGCCAACCTGGGCGCGGCCATCCGGACCGTGGACGCCATCCGCGCCACCTGGCTGGAAAAGACCCCGGCCGAATCGCCACAGGAGGTGGTCAGTTCGCTGCTCAAGCTGCTCGAGGCAAAGGCCAAGGACAACCAGGACTGCGCGACCACCCTGGGCGTGATCGGGGCCCGGCGCTTCAGCTTCCCGACCTTGGGCACGCTGAGCCCGGCGATGAACAACAAGCAGGACCCGCGGCTGGCCCTGGACCAGCTCCTGGACTCCCTGCACCTCATCCTGGCCCAGGAGGTGAAGGCCGGCGGCGCGCAGTCGGAGACCGCGGCCCGCACCCGGGAGGCCATCGCAGTGGTGGAGGCGCAGCGCTCCGGCCTTATCTTCCTGCAGCCTGCCTCGGCCTTCCTGCGCTCCAGCTACCCGGCCACCTCGGTGCAACCCGGGTACGAGCCGGGCTGGCAGAACACCCTGGTGAACAACTTCTTCCGGAGCTTCCCGTTGCTGGGGGGGCAGCGCAGCACCCGCGCGGCCCGGCAGCTCAAGGTGTTCGCGGAGATCGACCGGCAGTCTTGGCAGACCGTGAACACCGTGCGGCTGGAGGGCGTCGGCAACACCAACTACGCCATCGCCAAGGACGACATCGGCAACTGGTACGCCAAGGCCTATTCCACCGACCCCACGGACATCATCAAGGGCGCCCGGAGCCTGGCCATGTTCTCCCTGAACATGCCCCCGGCCGCAGTGTCCGACACCCTGGCCAAGGCCCAGGCCCCCACGGGCGACGGGACCCCGGCCAAGCAGCAGACCGCCCTGGAGAAGCTGCTCGGCCAACACGCCGCGCGCTATGACCAGAACAGCAAGGCCGAGGCCGAGGACCTGGCCGGCTGGCTCAAGAGCGGCAATGCCGCCTCTCTCATCCAGGATGCCTGGGCCGCGGACTCCCTGGTCGAGCCCTTCCTGGACGACCTGAAGCCGGCCCTGCCCGCGGCCGCCAAGGTGGAGGACCTCCCGGCCCAGGCCGCCAAGCTCCCCACGGACCCGGCCAAGGCCGACTACGGCGGGTTCATCCTGGCCGGGCTCAAGGCTGTGAAGCGCTACGCCGCGGCCCTGGACAGCAAGCTGGCCAGCCAGCCCCTGAGCGATGCGGTCAGGGACGCCTACGCCACGGACAAGAAGGTGGCCGATACCGAGAAGGAGGCCGTGACCAAGGAGGCCTTTGCCCTGGCCGTGTCCCGGGCCCGGGATACGGCCAGGACCATGCTGCGCAACGCCATCGCGCAGCGCCTGGGCCACCGCCAGGACACTGTGAACGAATACTTCCGCGCCGCCAGCTTCATCGGCCAGGCCGCCGGGGTGTCGACGACGACCGAGTAGGTTGCACCGGCACCGGGCGCGCCTGGTGCAACAGACCAGGGCCGGGCAGCGGGGATGAGCCGCAGGCGCAATGAAAGGGGGGCGGTTCGCGAACCGCCCCCTTCCCGGGCCATCCTGCTTTTCATTTACTGCCTGAAAATACGGTCCCTACTTTCTTAACAGCACCCACCTTGCCCCCATGTCCTCGTACCAGGGCATGAGTTGGCGGGCGAGGGAGGCGGCCTCGTCGTCCTGCGGGGCCGCGTCCTCGGGGAACAGGGTGGCCTCCACGGGCCGGCCCGACCTCGCCAGGTTGCCCAGGAAGCGCACCGCGCCGCGCCACTCCCGGGCCGGGTCCGGGCCGGAGAGCAGCCAGAACTGCGGGACCCGCAGCGCCGCCGCGTCCGCCTCGGGCACGGCCAACGCCCCGCCCTTCCCTGCCGACGCCGCGCACACCACAAAGGACGGCTCCATGCCCGGCGCGGCCTTGACCGCGGCGCGCAGGGCCACCCACAGGCCCTTGTCCCGGCCCCACAGGCCGCAGCGAGCCGCGTCCACCCGGTCCTGAGCCCGCAGCTCGGCCAGGGCCGCGGCCACGTCCCGGGCCAGGTCGTCCAGGGTCACCCGGCTCGACGCGCCGGCCTCGGCCCGGCAGCCCGGGTAGTCGAACACCAGCACCGCCAAGCCGCGCACCGCCAGGCTGCGGGCGAAACCCTCCCGCACCGAGGCGGGCTCGCACCCCCCGGGCAGCCACACCACCCCGGGAAACGAACCGCCCTCCAGGGGCATGGCCACCATGGCCTCCAGGTCCCGGCCCCGGGAGCGCACCGTGAGCTGCTCCTCGCGGATGCGCACCATCTGCGCCACCAGCGCGGGCGGCTGGTCCCTCATCCACACGATCTGGTGGGGCAGGTTGATGTTCTCGTTGGCGTACCGCGCCTTGCGCGGCATGAGGTACACCACGCCTTCCACGGGCTCGTCCCCGCCGCCGGCAGGGCCGTAGGTGTAGACCATGGTGTTCTTGGGCGTGAGCGCGCGAAGGAAACCGGTGCGCCGGTCCAGAAGCAGCAGCCGGCCCCGGGTGGCCGAGGCGTCCACCACCACCAGGAAGCGGTCCGGCTGGCCCTGCACCTGGTAGAACCCGGCGAACTCCCGCAGCTCGAACTCCTCCCGGGCCAGCTGGTCCAGGGCAAAGGAGTCGGCAAAGGCGGCGAACCCGTGCAGCCCGCCCACGTCGGTCTCGCCCGCCTTCTCCACCACCCCCACCACCGGGCCCGCGTCCTCGCCTGCCTTAGGTACGGGCTGCGCCGGCGGCCGCTCCTGGCGAGGGGCGATGTCCAGGGCTCCGGGCTCGGCCGGACCCGCTGGCTCGGCCAGCCCCAGGTCCGCGTCCGACACCCGGGCCGGGGCCACCATGTCCAGGCCCTGGGGCGCGATGGCGGGCGCGGGTTGCGGCTCTGGCTGCCGCGGCGCGGGCCGGGCCGCGGGCCGTGCGGCCGCGGCCTCGCTGCGCGCCACCTGGCCCTTCTGGGGCTCGGGCGGGGCCACGGGCGCGGGCGGCGTCTCGGGCCTGGCCTCCTCCACCGGGGGGGGCGGCTCGGGCCGGATGATCTCCACCTCGTACACCCCGGACGGCAGCTCGGTGTGCGGGAACGTGGCGGCCAGCCACAGGCCGCCCGCCACCACGGCCACGTGCAGGGCCATGGAAAAGATGAGCCCCACCGGCCGCAGCCGCCGGGCCACCTTGCCGCACCCCAGGAGATTCACCCCCGGGATAAGGCACGTGTCGTCGGTATGTTCGGAGTCCTTCGCCATATCCCGCACCCGACAATTCCCCTAGCACGAAGGCGGGGAATTGGCGAGACGACCGGAGAAGCCCGGGGCGCAGTGCGGCTGCGTCCCGGGCGCAGGGGATGCGCGCGGGACTCAGTCCTTGAGCTGTTTCTTGACGGTCTTGATGAACTTGCCGAAGGCCTTGTCCTTCTTGCGCTTGTCCAGGGAGGACAGCTCGTAGAAGGCGGTCTCCTTGCGGAGCTTGAGGTAGTTGGCGTAGCGCTCCGGGGCCAGGTCCCCGCGCTCCACCGCGGCGCGGACCGCGCAGCCGGGCTCGCGCTCGTGGGTGCAGTCCGCGTAGCGGCAATCACCGGCCAGGGCGGCGATCTCCGCGAAGCCCGCGTCCACGCCCTCGGCCGTGCCGGACATGCCCAGCTCCCGCATGCCCGGGGTGTCGATGAGCATGGCCCCGGAGCCGAGCGTGATGAGCTGCCGGCGGGTGGTGGTGTGGGTGCCCTCCCCGGTGCCGCTCACCGCCCGGGTGGCCAGGTCCTCCCGGCCCATGAGCCGGTTGATGAGGGTGGTCTTGCCCACGCCCGAGGAGCCCAGCAGGCAGTACGTCCGGCCCGGGCAGAGCTCCTGCTCCAGGTCCGCGACCCCCTCTCCCGTTGCGTTGCTGAGCGCGATGACCCGGGCCCGCGCCGTGGCGGCCACCAGCCCCGCCATCTCCTCCAGTTCTCCCGGACCCACGAGGTCCGTCTTGGTGAGGACCACCACCGGCTCCACGCCACCGTCCGCGGCCATGACCAGGTAGCGGTCCAGGCGGCTCGGATTGAAGTCGAAATGGCAGGACTGGACCAGGAAGGCGGTGTCGATGTTGGCCGCGATCATCTGGGCCTGCGCCGCGTCGCCCGCGGCCTTGCGCCGCAGGAAGGTGGAGCGCGGGAACACCCGGTGGACGATGGCCGCGGTGTCGTCGTTGTAGAAGCTGGCGACCACCCAGTCACCCACGCAGGGCAGGTCCGCCGGGCTGTCCACGGAGTAGGAGAGCCGCCCGGACAACTCGGCCGGGACTTCCCCTCCCTCGTTCCTCAAAAGATATGCGCCCCGGTCCACCGCCGCCACCCGGGCGAAGCCGCAGCCCTCCTGCGCCATCTCCCCGGCCTGCGCCTCGAACCAGGCGTCGAACCCAAGCTCCCGCAGTTCCATGGCTCTCTTGAAGGGCCGCAGGCCCGCGATAAAAGTTCTTGCAGGAGAGGGGCGGGAGAGCACGAGAGGGAGGGGAGAACCCGCTTCTTTCAAGAAGGGGGTTCTCCCCTCCCTCTCGTCTCTTACGCCTTCCCGAGCCGCTCCATTTTCGCCCACGTATCCCGCAGCGTCGCGGTGCGGTTGAACACCGGGGCTTCGGGCGCGTGGTCATGGCGGTCGGTGGTGAAGTAGCCCAGGCGCTCGAACTGCACCGGGGTCTCCGGGGGGAGGAGCGCCAGGGCGGGCTCCACCTTGGCGGTGATGGCCTGCAGGGAGTCGGGGTCGATGTTGTCCTTGAAGGTCTTGCCCTCGGGCACGTCCATGGGGTCGGCCGTGCTGAAGAGCTGGCCGTAGAGGCGCACCTGCGCGTCCTTGGCGTGGGCCGCGCTCACCCAGTGCAGGGTGCCCTTGACCTTGCGGCCGTCCTCGGACCAGCCGCCCTTGGTGGCCGGGTCGTAGGTGCAGCGCAGCTCGACCACGTTGCCCGCGGCGTCCTTCACGGCCTCGCGGCAGGTCACGTAGTAGGCGTAGCGCAGGCGCACCTCCTTGCCCGGGGACAGGCGGCGCCACTTGGAGGGCGCGTCTTCCCTGAAATCATCCTGCTCCACGTAGAGCACCCGGGAGAAGGGCACGGTGCGCGAGCCCAGCTCCGGCTTTTCCGGGTGGTTGGGGAAGGTGAACTCCTCCACCTGGCCCTCGGGGTAGTTCTCGATGACCACCTTGAGGGGATTCAGCACGCCCATGTAGCGCGGGGCGTTCTCGTTCAGGTCCTCGCGCAGGCAGTATTCCAGGAGCGAGTAGTCCACCAGGTTGTCGGCCTTGCCCACCCCGATCTTCTCGCAGAAGGCGCGGATGGAGGCCGGGGTGAAGCCGCGGCGGCGCAGGCCCATGATGGTGGGCATGCGCGGGTCGTCCCAGCCCGAGACGTGCTTCTCCTCCACCAGCTGGATGAGCCGGCGCTTGGACAGCACGGTGTAGGTCAGGTTCAGGCGGGCGAACTCGATCTGCTGCGGGTGGTAGACGCCCAGGGTGTCCAGGGTCCAGTCGTAGAGCGCGCGGTTGTTCTCGAACTCCAGGGTGCAGATGGAGTGGGTGATGCCCTCGGTGGAGTCGGATAGGCAGTGGGTGTAGTCGTACATGGGGTAGATGCACCACGCGTCGCCGGTGCGGTGGTGGTGCGCATGGCGGATGCGGTAGAGCGTGGGGTCGCGCAGCACCACGTTGGGGCTGGCCATGTCGATCTTGGCGCGCAACACCCGGGACCCGTCCGGGAACTCCCCGGCCTTCATGCGGCGGAACAGGTCCAGGTTCTCCTCGGGCGAGCGGTCGCGCCACGGGGAGTTGACCCCGGGCGCGGTGAGGGTGCCGCGGTTCTCCCGGATCTGCTCCGCGGTCTGGTCGTCCACGTAGGCCCTGCCCATGGTGATGAGCTGTTCGGCCCAGGCGTAGAGCTTGTCGAAGTAGTCCGAGGCGTAGAACTCCCGGCCTTCCCAGTCGAAGCCCAGCCAGCGCACGGACTCGCGGATGGAGTCCACGTATTCCTGCTCTTCCTTGGTGGGGTTGGTGTCGTCGAAGCGCAGGTTGCACTTGCCGCCGAACTCCTTGGCCAGGCCGAAGTTCAGGCAGATGGACTTGGCGTGGCCGATGTGCAGGTAGCCGTTGGGCTCGGGGGGGAAGCGGGTGTGGACCCGGTTGCCCCACTTGCCGGTGCGGTTGTCCTCGGCGATGATGTCCTTGATGAAGTTGCCGGGCGCGGCGGCGGGGGCCTTGTCATCGCTCATGGCGGAGGTCCTTCTTTAAAAGAATGATGGTGTCCGCCCCATGGCCGGGGCGGATGCCTTGCATACCGGGAGGGGGGCGGTGTGGTCAACGGGCCGGGAGGGCCAGTTCCTGGATGCGGGACTTGCTCTCCACCGTGTCGAAGCAGACCCCGAATTCGCGCTCTGCCGGGCGAATCCAGCTCACGATGCCGCGCTTGCCCTTCAGGAAGTCGAAGCGGTCCTCCTCGAAGGAGGTGAACTCCACCCGCTGCCCCTCGTGCAGCAGGCCCATCCGGGCCTCGGGGTCGGCCACGGCCAGGCGCGCGCCGCCGCAGGAGATGTCCGCCAGCTCACAGTCCAGGTCAGTCCCGGCCACGTCGGCGCGGCAGCGGGGCCGGCCGGGCCGGCCGGCGATCTTGAGCAGGAAGCGTTCCCAGCGCCGGCGTTCGGCCATGATGCTCTCCTTGCGGCGGAAAACTGGTGCAGTCGCGCGGGGTTCGCGCTCCCGGGACTATACTGCCCGGCCGGCGCGGTTGTCCAGCGTGGCCCAGGGTTCGGGTCGGGCGGCTGAAACGAAAAAACCCCGCCGCCCGAAGGGGACGGCGGGGTCGAAGTCGCGTAGAGAAGGCCTAGGAGGCCTGCTTGGCCACGGGCTTCTGGATGGCGCCCGAGCGCAGGCAGCGGGTGCAGACGTTGGCCTGCTTGACCTCGCCGCTGGCGGTCTGGATGCGGACTTTCTGCAGGTTGGGGTTGAACCGACGCTTGGACTTGTTGTGGGCGTGGCTCACATTGTTGCCGACCTGGGGCTTCTTGCCGCACACGTCGCACTGCTTGCTCATGGGACTGTCCTCCTTCACTGCGCCTTGGTGGCGAAATAACGTTCCGGCCCTGGGCCGGGGATGGTTTCCGGGGCCTGCGGCAGCCCATTCCGGGCTTCCCGCCGCAGGGAACTTGCCTCCTTATCCAATCGTCCGGAAAAACGCAAGGGGTTTGTCCTTGACAATGTCGATTCATCGCCTGTAGAAGGCGCGTCTGCGAGGATGTAAATGGCCGGAGCGTGGTTGCCCATAAACGACATCCCGGCCGAGGGCCGGGAGTTTTCCTTCGCGGACCAGTCCCTGTGGACCGGCCCGGCGAACGAGCACGCCCTGGGCCTGGAAGTGGTGGAGCCCCTGTCCGCCACCCTCCTGGTCATCCCGCAGAAGCGCGGCGCGTACATCAAGGGCCGGCTCGCCGGCGTGGTGTCCATGCCCTGCGACCGCTGCGCCGCCGAGGCCCGGGTCACGCTGGACCACGAGTTCGAATACGTGGAGGAGCTGCCCGCCCCCGGCCAGGCGGTCGAGGACACCTGGCTGCGCGAGACCAAGGCCGGGCTTGAGCTGGACGCGGCCGGGCTGCTCTGGGAGCAGTTCATGCTGGCCCTGCCCACGCACGTGCTGTGCACGCCCGAGTGCAAGGGGCTGTGCGCCATCTGCGGGGCGGACCTGAACGTCGCGCCCTGCGACTGTTCGCCTGCGGGCGGCGATCCCCGGATGGCGGCCCTGCGGGGCCTCAAGATCGAGAAGAAGTAAGATTTTGCAGCGAACCGGAACCCGCCCCGATTGGGCGGCCATTCCATAGAAAAAGGAAGAGAGCCATGGCCAACCCGAAAAAGAAGACCTCCAAGGCCCGCAAGCGCAGCCGTCGCGCCCACGACGCCCTGACCCGGCCCACCGTGATCTACTGCCAGTGCGGCGAGCCCACCCTGCCCCACACCGCCTGCGGGAAGTGCGGAACCTACAAGGGCCGCCAGGTGCTGTTCGCGGCTGATGGGAAGTAGCATCCCGCGCATCGCCGTGGACGCCATGGGCGGGGACCTCGGTCCCTCGGTGGTGGTTCCCGGCGCGGTACAGGCCGCCCGCGAGGCGGGCCTGGCCCTGTCCCTGGTCGGCAGGGAGGACGAGGTGCGGGCCGAATTGTCCAGGCTGGATACGTCCGGCCTGGATGTGGTCGTGGTGCACGCCCCGGACGTGGCGGGCATGGACGAGAAGCCCTCGGACATCCTGCGCCGCAAGAAGGACTCCTCCATCCACGTGGCCTGCCGCCTGGTCAAGGACGGCGCGGCCGACGGCGTGGTGAGCGCCGGCAACTCCGGGGCCACCGTGGCCTGCGGCATGTTCATCCTGGGCCGGATCGAGGGCATCTCCCGGCCGGCCCTGGCCTCGGTCATGCCCACGGCCAAGCGGCCCATGGTGCTCATCGACGTGGGCGCCAACGTGGACTCCAAGGCCAAGCACCTGTTCCAGTTCGGCCTCATGGCCGAGGTGCTGGCCCAGAGCGTGCTGGGCGTGGAGAAGCCCCGGGTGGGCCTGCTCTCCATCGGCGAGGAGGAGGGCAAGGGCAACACCATGGTCAAGGAGGCGTACGACCTCTTGCGCGCCTCCAAGCTCAATTTCGTGGGCAACGTGGAAGGCCGGGACGTGTTCACCGGCGACGTGGACGTGGTGGTCTGCGACGGGTTCGTGGGCAACGTGGCGCTCAAGCTCTCCGAGGGCCTGGCCGCCACCATGGGCCACGTGCTCAAGCGCGAGCTTCTGCGCCACTTCTGGGGCCGCATGGGCGCCCTGCTCGCCCGCGGGGCCCTGCGCCGGTTCAAGAAGGTGACCGACTACGCCGAATACGGCGGCGCGCCGCTTCTGGGCCTCACCGGCCTGGTGGTGGTATGCCACGGCGCGTCCAGCCCCAAGGCCATCAAGAACGCGGTGAAGATGGCCGGCTCCTTCGTGCAGAACAAGGCCAGCGAGGACCTGGCCCGCAAGCTCGCGGCCCACGGCCAGTCGGCCCCCGAGGCCCCGGCGGCCCCGGCCGCCTGATTCCGCTCCCCGCGCGCCCCCGGGCGCGACAACCCCCCGATACGCCATGCAACACCCCGTCAAGATCATCGGCCAAGGCTTTTACGTTCCAGAGAAGGTGCTGACCAACGCCGACCTGGAGCGGATGGTGGAGACCTCGGACCAGTGGATCGTGGAGCGCACCGGCATCCGCGAGCGCCACATGGCCGCCGAGGGCCAGCCCACCTCGGACCTGGCGTTGCGCGCCGCGCAAAAGGCCATGGCCAGCGCCGGCGTCACCGCCCAGGACCTGACCCACATCCTGGTGGCCACCCTGACCCCGGACGCCTACTGCCCGAGCACCGCCAGCAAGCTGCAGCACCTGCTGGGCTGCCGGCCCGTCATGTCCATGGACCTGAACGCGGCCTGCTCCGGCTTCCTCTACGGCCTGCAGACCGGCCGCGCCCTGGCCACCCTCGCGCCCGGGTCCACCGTGCTCATGGTGGCGGCCGAGGTGCTCACCACCCGCACCAACTGGACCGACCGCACCACCTGCGTGCTTTTCGGCGACGGGGCCGGCGCGGTGGTGCTCTCCTCCGACCCCGCGGCCAAGGGCGCGGTGGTGGAGGACGTGGACCTGCACGCCGACGGCCAGTTCTGGGACCTGCTCACCGTGCGCGGCGGCGGCTCGGGCACGCCCTACAAGCTGGGCGACACCGTGGCCGAGGATTTCTTCATCCAGATGGGCGGCCGGGAGACCTTCAAGCAGGCCACCCGGGCCATGGAGGCCGTAAGCCGGGACATGCTGGCCAAGCACGGCATGACCGTGGCAGACGTGGACGTGTTCATCTCCCACCAGGCCAACCTGCGCATCATCAACTACGTGGGCAAGAAGCTGGGCTTCACCGAGGAGCAGGTGTTCGTGAACGTGGACCGCTACGGCAACACCTCGGCGGCCAGCATGGGCATCGCCCTGGCCGAGGCCCGGGAACAGGGCGTCATCAAGGAAGGCCACCGGGTCATGCTCACCACCTTCGGCGGCGGCCTGACCTGGGGCACGGCTCTGTTGCAATTCTAGGCCGAGACACAACACATTGATTTTATTCAATAAGCCAGGAAGGGGCCGCAGATTGAAGTCCTCCTGGTTTTGCGGTAAGGATTCGCCTTCGCCTCTAACCCGAACCCCCATCGCACCATGACCGAACTCACCAAGACCGCACTCGTCACCGGCGGCTCACGGGGCATCGGCAAGGCCATCGCCAAGGCCCTGGCCGCCGACGGCCTGCAGGTCTACCTGACCTACGTGAGCCGGCCCGAGGAGGCCGCCCAGGTGGTGGCCGACATCAAGGCCGCCGGGGGCAGCGCCCGGGAATTCAAGCTGGACGTGTCCGACCGCCCCGCGGTGGCCGCGTTCTTCGCCGAGGAGATCAAGGACAAGGTGTTCCTCTCCGCCCTGGTGAACAACGCCGGCATGACCAAGGACGGCCTCATCCTGCGCATGAAGGACGAGGACTGGGACCGGGTGCTGGACGTGGACCTCACCGGGCCCTTCGCCTGCCTGCGCGAGGCCGCCAAGATCATGGCCAAGCAGCGCTTCGGCCGCATCGTGAACCTGTCCTCGGTGGTGGGGCAGATGGGCAACGCCGGCCAGGCCAACTACGTGGCCGCCAAGGCCGGGCTCATCGGCCTGACCAAGACCGCGGCCCGGGAGCTGGCGTCGCGCAGCGTCACGGTCAACGCCGTGACTCCCGGCTTCATCGCCACCGACATGACCGCCAGCCTGCCCGAGGCGGTGCTGGCCAAGTTCCTGGAGTCCGTGCCCCTGGGCCGGGCCGGCACGGCCGAGGACGTGGCCGCGGCCGTGTCCTTCCTGGTGTCCGACGCCGCCGCCTACATCACCGGCCAGGTGCTGTCGGTCAACGGCGGCATGTACATGTAACCATTCGTCAACCCGCTTGCCACAGCCCCGGCCCCCCGGGGCGGAAAAAAACCATTTGGAGGGGACCATGTCCGTTGAGGAAAAAGTCAAGGCCATCATCGTGGACCAGCTCGGCGTCGCGGCCGAGGAAGTGAAGCCCGAATCCTCCTTCGTGGAGGACCTGGGCGCGGACTCCCTGGACCTCACCGAGCTCATCATGGCCATGGAAGAGGAATTCGGCGTCGAGATCGATGACGAAGAGGCCCAGAAGCTCATCAAGGTCAAGGACGCCACCGACTACATCTCGTCCAAGAGCTAGCTCGCGGACCCGTTCGACCCTCGGAAGCGTCTTGCGGCATCCGCCCAAGACGCTCCCTTTTTCTCGGGAAACGGCCGCCCACGAGGACCCATCATGAATAGACGACGCGTGGTGGTGACCGCGGTTTCCGCCATCACCCCCATCGGCAACGACGCCGAGACCAGTTGGACCAACCTGTGCGCCGGCATGTCCGGGGCGGGTCCCATGACCCGCTTCGACTGCACCGGGTACGAGACCACCTTCGCCTGCGAGGTCAAGGGCTTCGCGCCCACGGACCACATGCCGCCCAAGGCGGCCAAGCGCATGGAGACCTTCACCCAGTACGCGGTGGCCTGCGCCAAGATGCTGGTGGCCGGCTCGGGCTTCGACCCGGCCGCCGAGCCGGAGCGCACCGGCGTGGTCCTGGGCTGCGGCCTGGGCGGGCTGGAGACCATCGAGAAGCAGCACCAGCGCCTGGTGGAGGCCGGCCCCGGCCGGGTGTCCCCCTTCTTCATCCCGGTGGTCATCGCCAACATGGCGCCTGGGCAGGTGTCCATCTTCACCGGCGCGCGCGGCCCGCAGTACGCCACCACCTCGGCCTGCGCCTCGGGCACCCACGGGGTGGGCTACGCCTACACCGACATCGTCATGGGCCGGGCCGACGCCATGATGTGCGGCGGGGTGGAGTCCTGCATGACCCCCACCGCGGTGGCCGGGTTCAACGCGGCCAAGGCCCTGTCCACCCGCAACGGCGACCCCGCCCGGGCCAGCCGGCCCTTCGACAAGGACCGGGACGGCTTCGTCATGGGCGAGGGCTGCGGCATGCTGCTCCTGGAGGGGCTGGACCACGCCAAGGCGCGCGGGGCCAGGATCCTGGCCGAGGTCATCGGCTTCGGGGCCTCCTCCGACGCCTACCACATGACCGCCCCGCCCGAGGACGGCTCGGGCATGGCCCTGTGCATGCGCGCGGCCCTGCGCGAGGCCGGCCTGCCGCCGGAGGCCATCGACCACATCAACGCCCACGGCACCTCCACCTACCTGAACGACCTGTGCGAGACCCGGGCCGTGAAGACCGTGTTCGGCGACCACGCCTACAAGCTGTGCCTCACCGCCAACAAGTCCATGATCGGCCACCTGCTGGGCGGCGCGGGCGGGGTGGAGAGCGTGTTCTCGGTGCTCACCCTGGACCGCCAGACCATCCCCGGCACCATCAACCTGGAGAACCCGGGCGAGGAGTGCGACCTGGACTACACCGCAGGCGGCACCGTGCAGAAGCCCGTGCAGTACGTCATGTGCAACTCCTTCGGGTTCGGCGGCACCAACGCCAGCATCCTCTTCAAACGCTTCGAGGACTAAGACCATGGAAGAGCTGTTTTTGTCCGACCTGGAAGTGGCCAGTGCGGTCCAGTCCGAGATCGGCCGCCAGATCCACAACGTGGAGCTCATCGCCTCGGAAAACTTCACCTCCCCGGCGGTTCGCCAGGCCATGGGAAGCTGCCTGACCCACAAGTACGCCGAAGGCTACTCGGGCAAGCGCTACTACGGCGGGTGCGAGTACGTGGACGTGGTGGAGGACCTGGCCAACGGCCGGGCCAAACAGCTCTTCGGCTGCGGCTTCTCCAACGTGCAGCCCCACTCCGGGTCCCAGGCCAACATGGCCGCCTACTTCGCGGCCTGCGAGCCCGGGGACACGGTGCTGGCCATGGACCTGTGCCACGGCGGCCACCTGACCCACGGCAGCCCGGTGAACTTCTCGGGCAAGCTCTACAAGATCGTGCCCTACGGCGTGTCCCGCGACACCGGGCTCATCGACTACGAGACCCTGGCCAAGCTGGCCGAGGAGCACAAGCCCCGCATGATCATCGCCGGGGCCACGGTGTACCCGCGCATCATCGACTTCCCGCGTTTCAGGGCCATCGCGGACTCGGTGGGCGCGACCCTCATGGTGGACATGGCGCACATCGCGGGCCTAATCGCCGGTGGCGCGCATCCTACTCCGATAGGCCACGCCCACATCACCACCACCACGACCCACAAGACCCTGCGCGGCCCGCGCGGCGGCATGATCCTGTCCGACGACGAGGCCCTGGCCAAGAAGCTCAACTCCCAGATCTTCCCGGGCATGCAGGGCGGCCCGCTCATGCACGTGATCGCGGCCAAGGCCGTGTCCTTCGGCGAGGCGCTCAAGCCCTCGTTCAAGGAGTACGCGGCCCAGGTGGTGGCCAACTGCAAGGCCATGGCCCAGCCCCTGCTGGACGCGGGCTTCACCCTGGTCTCCGGCGGCACGGACAACCACCTGATCCTGCTGGACCTCACCGGCCGGGACATCACCGGCAAGGACGCCCAGATCGCCCTGGACAAGGCGGGCATCACCGCCAACAAGAACACCGTGCCCTTCGAGACCCGCTCCCCCTTCGTGACCTCGGGCGTGCGCCTGGGCTCCCCGGCCATGACCACCCGCGGGTTCAAGGAGAAGGACATGGCCCAGGTGGGCGCGTGGATCGTGGACGTGCTCAAGGACATCGGCAACGAGGCCCGGCTGGCCTCCATCCGGGACGAGGTGCAGGCCTACACCCGCCAGTTCCCGCTGTTCGCCTGGTAAGGCCGACGATTTGCGGGATGCGTTGTCTGACGCCGCGCCCGGAAGTAAAATTATTAATTTATAAAATACCTTACGGTATTTTATAATGGGATGGTAGGACGGCATGGACACCCGCGTACCCTGGCCGGATTACTTCATGGGCATCGCCCATCTGGTGGCCGAGCGGTCCACCTGCTGCCGGCGCAAGGTGGGCGCGGTGGCGGTGCGCGACAAGCGCATCCTGGCCACGGGCTACAACGGCGCGCCGGCCGGGGTGGCGCACTGCCTGGACATCGGCTGCCTGCGCGAGAAGCTGGGCGTGCCCTCGGGCCAGCGCCACGAGATCTGCCGCGGCCTGCACGCGGAACAGAACGTCATCATCCAGGGCGCGCTGCACGGGGTGAGCCTCAAGGGCGCGGAGCTGTACTGCACCACCAAGCCCTGCCTCATCTGCGCCAAGATGCTCATCAACTGCGGGGTGACCGCCGTGTACTACGCGGAAGGCTACCCGGACGAACTCTCCGACGCCATGATCGCCGAGTCCGGGATGCGTTGCGTGCGCTTCGCGCCGGGCTGCGGGCCCGACGGCTCCCCCGGCGGCCTGCCGGTCGCGTGATGGACTGGTCCGGCTTCATGCTCCGGGCCCGGGACCTGGCCCTGCGGGGCCGGGGCGCCGCGGCCCCCAACCCCTGCGTGGGCGCGGTGCTGGTGCGCCAGGGCGAGGCCGCGGCGCGGGGCTGGCACACGGCGTACGGCGCTCCCCACGCCGAGGCGGAGTGCCTGGCCGACGCCAAGCGCAAGGGCGTGGACCCCAAGGGCTGCACCCTGGTGGTGACCCTGGAGCCCTGCAACCACCACGGCAAGACCCCGCCCTGCACCGAGGCGGTGCTGGCCGCAGGAATCACCCGGGTGGTGGTGGGAGCCGCGGACCCCAACCCCGAGGTGGCCGGGGGCGGCATGGACCGCCTGCGCCAGGCCGGGGTGGAGGTGGTGGCCGGGGTCTGCGAACAGGAGTGCCGCGACCTGATCGCGGACTTCCTGGTCTGGAAGACCACCGACCGGCCCTACATCGTGCTCAAGCTGGCCGCCACCCTGGACGGCAAGATCGCCACGGCCGCGGGCCACTCCCAATGGGTGAGCTGCCCCGAGTCCCGGGAGGAGGTGCACGGCCTGCGCGCCCTGTGCCACGCGGTGCTGGTGGGCGGCAACACCTTCCGCGCCGACGACCCGAGGCTCACGGCCCGGCCGGCCGGGGTTGCGGCCGAGCGCCAGCCCCTGGCCGTGGTGGTGTCCACCCGGCTGCCCCAGGCCCAGAAGGACTACCACCTCCTGGCCGAGCGGCCGGAGCAGACCGTGTTCTGGACCACCGAGGCCGCGGCCGCCGGCCCCAAGGCCGAGGCCCTGCGCGAGCGAGGCTGCCGGGTCTGGGGCCTGCCCCCGGGCGACGGTGGCCTGGACCTGGAGCCGGGCCTCACCCGCCTGCGCGCGGAGCACGGCTGCCTGTACGTGCTGTGCGAGGGCGGCGGGGCCCTGGCCTTGAGTTTGCTGCGCCAGGGACGTATGGACGAGCTGCGGCTCTACTCCGCGCCCAAGGTGGTGGGCGACCCCGCGGCCCCGGGCCTGTTCACCGGCCTCTCTCCCGAGACCATGGACCAGGCCATCGCCCTGCGCCTGGCCGAGGTGGGCCGCCTGGGCGCGGACGCCCGGCTGGTCTACCGGCCGCTGGCGAATGCCGCGGAATAGCGCATTTTTTGGGCGGCCTCCGGGTCGACGTTCTTTCTCTACGTGGAGGGCTAGATGTTCACCGGACTGGTGCAGGGAACCGGAACCGTGCGCGCGGTGCAGCCGAGGGCCGGGCAGTCCCGCCTGACCCTGGCCCCGGACTTCCCGCTCACGGACTACGCGCGCGGCGAGAGCATCGCCGTGTCCGGGGCCTGCCTGTCCGTGGAGGAGTTCGGCGCGGACTCCTTCTCGGTCTACGCCTCGGCCGAGACCCTGGCCCACACCACCCTGGGGGCCCTGCGCCCCGGGGCCAGGGTGAACCTGGAGCGGGCCCTGGCCCTGGGCGACCGGCTGGGCGGGCACCTGGTGTCCGGGCACGTGGACTGCGTGGCCCGGGTGGAGAGCGCGGCCCCGGCCGGGGAGTCCAAGGTGTACCGGCTCTCGTTCCCGGCCGAACACGGGCCCCTGGTGATCCCCAAGGGCTCCGTATGCCTGGACGGGGTGAGCCTGACCGTGAACGAGTGCGGCCCGGACTGGCTCACCGTGAACATCATCCCGGAAACCCAGGCGGTGACGACAATTTTGTCCTGGAAATCCGGCGTGTTGGTCAACATGGAAACGGACTTGCTTGGCAAGTACGTGAAGCGTATGTTGGCCGCTTGGCGCGACACCGGCGGGAGTGGCCCAAACGCCGCGCCCTCCGGCCTTTCCGAAGACTTCCTGCGCCGGCACGGGTTCTGATCCCGGCCGGGCGCTTTTTCCGAGGTATACCCGAGTGACCCATATCTGCAGCATCGAGGAAGCCATCGAGGACATCCGCAAAGGGCGGGTGATCATCCTGGTGGACGACGAGGACCGGGAGAACGAAGGCGACCTGACCGTGGCCGCCGAATTCGCCACGCCCGAGGCCATCAACTTCATGGCCACCCACGGCCGCGGCCTCATCTGCCTGGCCATGAGCCCCGCCATGGTGGACCGCCTGGGCCTGCCCATGATGGCGGCCAAGAACGACTCGCCCTTCGGCACCGCCTTCACCGTGTCCATCGAGGCGCGATCGGGCGTGACCACCGGCATCTCGGCCTACGACCGCTCCACCACCATCCTCACCGCCATCGCCGACGACGTGCGGCCCGAGGACATCGTGACCCCGGGCCACGTGTTCCCCCTGCGCGCCAAGGAGGGCGGGGTGCTGGTGCGCGCCGGCCAGACCGAGGGCAGCGTGGACCTGGCGCGGCTGGCCGGGCTCAAGCCCGCCGGGGTCATCTGCGAGATCATGCGCGACGACGGGAACATGGCCCGCATGCCCGACCTGATCGAATTCGCGAAAAAGCACGGCCTGAAGATCGCCACGGTGCGCGACCTCATCCAGTACCGGATGAAGTTCGGCCAGTCCGGAGTGGAGCGGGTGGCCGAGGCCGAGCTGCCCTCCTGCCACGGCGGCACCTTCAAGATCAACGCCTTCCGCGCCGAGGCCGACGGCCGCGAGCACGTGGCCCTGACCATGGGCGCCTGGGAGCCGGGCGAGCCGGTCCTGGTGCGGGTGCACTCCGAGTGCCTCACCGGCGACGTGCTGGGCTCCATGCGCTGCGACTGCGGCGGCCAGCTCCAGGCGGCCATGCACCAGATCGCCCGGGAGGGCAAAGGCGTGCTCCTGTACATGCGCCAGGAGGGCCGGGGCATCGGCCTGTGCAACAAGATCCGCGCCTACGCCCTGCAGGACAAGGGCTACGACACGGTGGAGGCCAACCAGCGCCTGGGCTTCAAGGCCGACCTGCGCGACTACGGGGTCGGGGCCCAGATCCTGGTGGCCCTGGGCGTTTCCAAGATGCGGATCATGACCAACAACCCCAAGAAGATAGTGGGTCTCGAAGGCTACGGCCTGGAGATCGTGGAGCGGGTGCCCATCGAGGTGGACTCCTGCGAGTGGAACATCGGCTACCTGGAAACCAAGAAGGCCAAGATGGGCCACCTGCTCGAACTCAAGAAGGAAGGAACCGGGAAATGAAGCACGTCAAGACCATCGAGGGACAGCTCGACGCCAAGGGGCTCAAGTTCGCCATCGTGGCCAGCCGCTTCAACGACTTCATCGTGGACAGGCTGGTGGGCGGGGCCGTGGACTACCTCACCCGGCACGGGGCCGAGCGCGAGGACCTGACCCTCGTGCGGGTGCCCGGGGCCTTCGAGCTGCCCCTGGCCGCCAAGAAGCTGGCCGCCTCGGGCAGCTACAACGGCGTGCTGTGCCTGGGCGCGGTGATCCGCGGGGCCACGCCGCACTTCGACTTCGTGGCCTCCGAGGCCACCAAGGGCATCGCCCTGGCCATGCTGGAGAGCGGCCTGCCCGTGGGCTTCGGCCTCCTCACCACCGACACCCTGGAGCAGGCGGTGGAGCGGGCCGGCTCCAAGGCCGGCAACAAGGGCGTCGAGGCCGCCTCGGCCATGCTGGAGATGGTCCGGGTCATGGAGCAGCTCTAGCTGTCCGCCCGCATCGCACCCATGCTCATTGAAACCAGGAAGGCGCACCATGCCGGCTGAGGCCAAGGGCGCCAAGAAAGCCGCCCCGGGCAGGGGCACCCGCCGGGGCGGACGCCGCCGGGCCTTCGAGGTGCTCTACGGCCTGACCTTCGTGCCGGCCGAGAGCGGCCAGACCCTCGAATTCGCCTTTGCCGAGACCCCCCGCGCCGCGTCCGAGGCCGACGCCGGCGACCGCCAGGACTTCGCCTGGGACTTGGTGCGCGGGGTATGGGCGCGGCGCGCGGAGCTGGACGAGATCATCACCCGCTTCTCCAAGCACTGGAAGATCGCCCGCATCGCGCGCATCGAGCTGACCATATTGCGCCTGGCCCTGTTCGAGATCCTCCACCTGCCCGACGTGCCGCCCAAGGTGGCCATCAACGAGGCCGTGGAGTTGGCCAAGCGCTTCGGCGACGAGAACTCCAAGAACTTCGTCAACGGCATCCTGGATGCCGTGGCCCGGGCCGTGGACAATGGTACGCTTGGGATTCGCTAGGAACATGGAGCAGGCCCCGGAGGGCACGCCCCGGGTGTTCCTGACCCCGGGCACGGACCCCTCCCCCACCCTGCTGGCCGGGCACGCGCCCGGGCAGGGCCGCTTCGAGATCATGTGGGAGGCCCCGGCCGACCCCGCCCGGCTGGCGGCCTGGACCCCCCGGGTGGCGGCCTCCCTGGCCGACCTGGGCCTGGCCGCCTTCTGCCTGGACCCCGTGTCCGTGTCCCGCACTCTGGGCCTGCCCGTGGAGGAGGCCCTGGTGGCCTTCGGCCGGGACTTCTGGCCCGCGGTGGACCGCGACATGACCGCCTACCTGCTGGTGGGCGAGGCCAACCGCTCCATGGTGTACCAGGCGGTCCGCGCCTGGGAGCGCGCCTTCCCCTTCCTGCGCTTCGACTCCGCCCTGGACCTTGACCTGCGCGAGCGCGAGACCGCGGCCGTGGCCGCGGCCACCCCCCGCCGGGGAATCAAGGGCCTGTTCCCCCGACTCTTCAAATAGCCGCCCAGAGGGATACGCATGGAACCGTACGATCCGCAGCACGTCGAAACCAAATGGCAGAAGATCTGGGCCGAGGCCGGCATCTTCAAGGTCGCCCCGGACCCCTCCCGGCCCAAGTACTACGTGCTGGAGATGTTCCCCTATCCCTCGGGCCGCATCCACATGGGCCACGTGCGCAACTACTCCATCGGCGACGTGGTGGCCCGGTTCAAGCGCATGCAGGGCATGAACGTGCTGCACCCCATGGGCTGGGACGCCTTCGGCCTGCCCGCGGAGAACGCGGCCATCAAGAACAACACCCACCCCGCGGCCTGGACCTACGAGAACATCGCCACCATGCGCACCCAGCTCAGGCGCCTGGGCTACTCCTACGACTGGGACCGGGAAGTGGCCACCTGCCACCCCGGCTACTACCGCTGGGAGCAGCGCTTCTTCCTCAAGTTCCTGGAGGCCGGCCTGGCCTACCGCAAGAACGCGCCCGTGAACTGGTGCCCGTCCTGCAACACCGTGCTGGCCAACGAGCAGGTCATCGAGGGCCAGTGCTGGCGCTGCGACTCCCAGGTTGCGCAGCGCGAGTTGACCCAGTGGTTTTTGCGCATCACCGACTACGCCCAGGAGCTCCTGGACTGGCTGGACAAGCTGCCCGGCTGGCCCGAGCGCGTGCTCACCATGCAGCGCAACTGGATCGGCAAGAGCGTGGGCTGCGAGATCGACTTCGCCCTGGAGGGGAGGGAGGACTCCGTCCGCGTCTTCACCACCCGGCCCGACACCCTGTTCGGCGCGACCTTCATGAGCCTGGCCGCGGAGCACCCCCTGGTGGAGGAGCTCATCGCGGGCCGGCCCGAGGCCGAGGCGGTGCGGGAGTTCTGCGCCAAGGTGCGCAACATGGACCGCATCGTGCGCGGGGCCGAGGACCTGGAGAAGGAGGGCGTGTTCACCGGCGCGTACTGCGTGAACCCGGTGAACGGCCGGCGCATGCCCATCTGGGTGGCCAACTTCGTGCTCATGACCTACGGCACCGGCGCGGTCATGGCCGTGCCGGCGCACGACCAGCGCGACTTCGAATTCGCCCGCAAGTACGATCTGCCCGTGCAGGTGGTCATCAACCCGCCGGGCCAGGACCTGGACGCGGCCGCCATGGACGCGGCCTACACCGACCCCGGGACCATGGTGAACTCCGGCGAGTTCACGGGCGCGCCCAACGAGGACGGCAAGGCCAAGGTGGCCGAGCACCTGGAGGCCCAGGGCAAGGGCTCCCGCAAGGTGCACTGGCGGCTGCGCGACTGGAACATCTCCCGGCAGCGCTACTGGGGCGCGCCCATCCCGGTGATCCACTGCGAGGACTGCGGGGTGGTGCCGGTGCCCGAGGCCGACCTGCCCGTGATCCTGCCCCTGGACGCCAAGGTCCGGCCCGACGGCAAGAGCCCCCTGCCCGAGACCGAAAGCTTCCTGAACGTGGCCTGCCCCGCGTGCGGCAAGCCCGCCCGGCGCGAGACCGACACCATGGACACCTTCATGGAGTCCTCCTGGTACTTCATCCGCTACTGCTGCGCCCGGGAGGAAGGGGCGGCCTTCAACGACGAGGCCGCGTACTGGATGAACGTGGACCAGTACATCGGCGGCATCGAGCACGCCATCCTGCACCTCATGTACTCCCGCTTCTTCGTCAAGGCCCTGCGCGACTTCGGGTACGTGGCCAAGGACCTGCACGAGCCCTTCGCCAACCTGCTCACCCAGGGCATGGTGCTCAAGGACGGGACCAAGATGTCCAAGTCCAAGGGCAACGTGGTGGACCCGGACCTCATGATCGCCAAGTACGGGGCGGACACGGTGCGGCTGTTCTGCCTGTTCGCCGCTCCCCCGGAAAAGGACATGGAGTGGAGCGACCAGGGCATCGAGGGCGCGGCCCGCTTCCTGAACCGGCTGTGGCGGCTGGTGGACGAGCTGCTGCCCGTGCTCTCGGCGGTGGGCCCCTGCGCGGGCTTCTCGCCCCAGGAGGCCGCGGTGCGCGATCTGCGCCGCAAGGAGCACGAGACCGCGGACAAGATGGCCCGCGACCTCACCGACCGGTTCCAGTTCAACACCGCCATCGCCGCGGCCATGGAGCTGGTCAACGCCCTGTACCTGGCCAAGGACGGGCTGGCCCACAGCGACGAGGGCCGCCTGGCCCTGTCCTCGGCCGTGGGCACCGTGCTGGTCTGCCTCTCGCCCGTGTGCCCGCACATCTGCGAGGAGCTGTGGTCGACCCTGGGCTACGAGCGGCCCCTGGCCGCCGAGCCCTGGCCCCAGGCAGAGGCCTCAGCCATGGCCCGCGACCTGCTCACCGTCGTGGTGCAGGTCTGCGGCAAGGTGCGCGGCCGCATCGAGGTGGCCGCGGACATGCCGGAGGAGGAGGTCAAGGCCGCGGCCATGGCCGAGCCCAACGTGGCCAAACACCTGGAGGGCAAAACCCTGCGCAAGGTGGTGCTGGTGCCCGGCAAGCTGGTCAACGTGGTGGCAGGTTAAGGTCGCCCACGCCATGTCCCGCACCGCACGCTCCGGAATCCCCAAGGTCCTCGCGGCCTTGGCCCTGGCCGCGCTGCTGGCCGCCTGCGCGGGCTACGGCCCGGCCGGCCGGGCGGCCCTGACCCTGCCCGAGGACCGGCGCGACCTGTGCATCGTGGAGGTGGACAACCCCACCCTGCGGCCCGACCTCTCGGCCCTGCTGCGCGGGCTTCTGCGCGACGAACTGTCCCGGCGCGGCCAGGTGCGCTGGACCGACCGCGAGCACGCCACCGGCCTGGTCCACCTCATGGTGCACGATTTCAGCTCCCAGACCACGCTCACCGGATCCCACGAGCAGGCCCTCAAGTCCTCGGCCAGCATCAGCCTGGAAGCCTGGATCGAGCGCCGGCCCGAGGGCGGCGAGATATGGCGCACCGGCAGGGTTTCCCTGTCCCGCTCCTTCTCGGGCAACGACCGATCCGACGCGGAGAACCGGGTCCTGGAGCAGGCCGCCCAGCGCCTGGCCGACCTCCTGGGCCAGGCCTACTGACCTGGCGAGGCCCGGCCCGCGGCCATCTTGCGTCGCGCGGGCCGAGCACGTATTACGGGAAGCGCAGTATCAACGATACTGCGCTTCTGCGGCTACGCCGCCTGCCCCTCCTACGGCGGGGCCGTACTTATAACTCGCAGCACGAAAATGCTGCGCATTTTCTGCTCCGAGTAATATGCCAATGATGCGCGGGAAGGCCCGCACCCGCGCGCCAGGAGGCCCCGACCCCGCATGCCCCGCCCCGGCTTCACCTTTCTCGTCTGCCCGGACCCGGAGCTGGTGCGCCAGCGCGTCCGGGCCCTGGCCGCGGACCAGGGCCCGGCCATGGAGCGCCGCACCTACTGGGGCGACGACGAGCCCCTGCCCCCGGCCTTCTGGCAGGACCTGTCCGTGGCCAGCCTGTTCGCCGCACCCAGGATGGTGGTGCTGCGCCGGGCCGACTCCCTGCCCGAGGCCTTCTGGACCCAGCTCACCCCCCACCTGGCCGGGTTCAACGACGCGGTCTGGCCGGTGTTCTGCCTGGAGGGCGACTGGGACAAGGGCAAACCCCGCCGCCCCAAGGCGGTGACCAAGCAGAAGTACTGGGCCGTGGCCGACAAGCGGGGCTGGGTGCAGGACGTGCCGGGCCTCGGCCCCCGCACCCTGGCCGACCACCTGCGCCGGGAGCTGGGGCAGCGCGGGCTCAAGGCCCCGGCCCCGGTGGCCAAGCGCCTGGCCGAACTCCTGCCCCCGGACGCCGCGGCCGTGGCCGCGGAGCTGGACAAGCTGGCCCTGGCCGCGGGGCAGCGCAAGGAGCTGGCCCTGGCCGACCTGGCCGTGGTGGCTGCCGAGCCGCAGCTCGGGGTGTTCGACTTCCTGCGCGCCGCCCTGGAGGGCAACGCGCCGGTCAAGGTCTGGAGCCGGGTGCTGGCCGACCACCAGGCCGCCAGCAACGACAAGATGCTCTTCGCCTTTCTGGGGCTGCTCACCCGCGAGGCCAGGCTGCTCTGGGAATTGGCCCACGGCGACAAGCCCTCGGTCTGGGTCTCGGACTACGCCCGGGACCAGAAGCTCTCCCTGGTGAAGCGGCTGGGGCCGTCCCGCATCGCGGGCATCTTCGACCTGGCCCTGGCGGCCGAGCGGGGGGTCAAGTCCGGGACCCGGGACCCGGAACAGGCCTTCGAGGCCCTGGTGGCGGGCCTGCACGCCCTGTGCGCGCCCCCGCCGCGTCCCCGGCCGGGACGCCCCCGGCACTTGCAGCGCCCCTGATTCGTGCCTATTATGGCTACAGCACCGCACTACCACGGACACCGCAAGCGCCTGCGGGAGCGGCTGGCCCGCAACCCCCGGGAGCTTTCGGACTACGAGGTGCTGGAGTTGGTGTTGGGGTACGTGCTGGTCCGCCAGGACACCAAGCCCCTGGCCAAGGAGTTGCTCAAGAAGTTCGGGACGCTGCGTGGAGTGTTCGCCGCCCGGGGCGAGGAGTTGCGCCAGGTGGCGGGTTTCGGCCCGGCCCTGGAGGCCTACTGGTCCCTGTGGCGGGAATGCACGGCCCGGATGAAGGAAGCGCCGGTGCAGGAGCGGGCGGTGCTCTCCCGGCCCGAGGCGGTGGCCGAACTGGCCATGGCCCGGTTGGGGTCCTCCTGCACCGAGGAGTTCTGGCTGGCCCTGGTGGACAACAAGAACCGGCTCATGGCCTGGGAGCAGGTGAGCCGGGGCACCGTGGACCGGACCACGGTGTACGCCCGCGAGGTCCTGGCCCTGGCCCTGGGGTGGAGCGCCAGCGGCGTCATCCTGGTGCACAACCATCCCGGGGGCGATCCCCGGCCCTCGGCCCAGGACCGCGAGCTGACCAAGCTCCTGGTCCGGGCTGCCGGCGACCTGGGGCTGCGCATCCTGGACCATGTGATCGTGGCCGAGGAGCGCTACTTCAGTTTCCAAGCCCAGGGCCTGTTGTAGGCCCACCCGCAACAGGTCCCAACAAAGGAGGAACGCCATGATCCGCAGCCTGCAATGCCTCATCACCGGCAAGGTCCAGGGCGTCATGTTCCGGTCCTGGGTGCACGGCCAAGCCGAGAGCCTCGCCATCAAGGGCTGGGTGCGCAACCTGGACGAGGGCAAGGTGGAAATCCTGGGCCAGGGTGACGAGGCCAACCTGAAGGAATTCCAGACCCGCCTGTTCTCGGGATCGCCCCTGGCGCGGGTTGACGGCCTGGAATGCAAGTGGATCGACTACGACAAGCAGCACGACGAGTTCGAGATCCGCGGCTGACGCCGCTCGCATCTAGTGCCCGCGCCGCGCCCCCGACCGGGCGCGGCGCCCCTGACCTGGATTCCCAACCCGAGAGTACCCCCCCGCATGCCCGATGATCCCCTGGACAACCTGTTCGTGATCGCCGACTCCAAGGACGCCGACGCCCTGAACCCGGACGAGGCCGAGCAGGACCCCAGCCATCCCGAGATACCCGAGGTGCTGCCGCTCCTGCCGGTGCGCGACATCGTGGTGTTCTCCTACATGATCCTGCCCCTGTTCGTGGGCCGGGAGAAGTCCGTGGCCGCGGTGGACGCGGCGCTGGGCTCCGACCGCTACATCCTGGTCCTGGCCCAGAAGGACGAGAAGACAGACGACCCGGGGCCGGACGAGCTGTACGCCACCGGCACCGTGGGCCTCATCATGCGCATGCTCAAGATGCCCGACGGCCGGCTCAAGGTCCTGGTGCAGGGCGTGGCCCGGGCCCGGGTGCTCCGGTTCGTGGATGACGGGCCGCACCTGAGCGCGCGCATCGAGATCATCCCCGAGCGCAAGGCCCCGGAGGCCGACCCGCCCGACCCGGAGAACGAGGCCCTGATCCGAAACGCCCGGGAGCAGAGCGAGCGCATCCTGTCCCTGCGCGGGGTGGCCTCGCCCGAGATCCTCTCGGTGCTGGGCGGGGTGTCCGAGCCCGGCCGCCTGGCCGACCTCATCGCCTCCAACCTGCGCATGAAGGTGGCCGACGCCCAGCGCATCCTGGAGACCGAGGACCCCATCGACCGGCTGCGCCTCATCAACGAGCAGCTGGCCAAGGAGGTCGAGGTCGCGGCCATGCAGGCCAAGATCCAGGCCACGGCCAAGGAGGGCATGGACAAGGCCCAGAAGGACTTCTTCCTGCGCGAGCAGATGAAGGCCATCCGCCGCGAGCTGGGCGAGGACGAGGAGTCCGGCGACGAGCTGGAGGAGATGCGCGCCGCCCTGGACAAGGCCGGCCCGCCGCCGGACGTGCGCAAGGAGGCGGACAAGCAGCTGAGGCGCCTGTCCAACATGCACCCCGACTCCTCCGAGGCCACGGTCATCCGCACCTATCTGGACTGGATCGCGGAGCTGCCCTGGAAAAAGACCTCCCGCGACCGCCTGGACATGGCCAAGGCCCAGGCCATCCTGAACGAGGACCACTACGACCTGGACAAGGTCAAGGAGCGCATCCTCGAATACCTGGCCGTGCGCAAGCTGAACCCCACCATGAAGGGGCCCATCCTGTGCTTCGTGGGGCCTCCCGGGGTGGGCAAGACCTCGCTGGGCCGCTCCATCGCCCGCGCCCTGGGCCGCAAGTTCGTGCGCGTGTCCCTGGGCGGCATGCGCGACGAGGCCGAGATACGCGGCCACCGCCGCACCTACATCGGGGCCATGCCCGGCCGCATCATCCAGGGCATCAAGACCGCGGGCACCCGCAACCCGGTGTTCGTGCTGGACGAGGTGGACAAGCTGGGCGCGGACTTCCGCGGCGACCCGGCGTCCGCGCTCCTGGAGGTCCTGGACCCGGAGCAGAACCACGCCTTTTCGGACCACTACCTGAACGTGCCCTTCGACCTGTCCAAGGCCATGTTCCTGTGCACGGCCAACTCCCTGGACACCATCCCCGACGCCCTGCTCGACCGCATGGAGACCATCCGCATCCCGGGCTACACCGAGCAGGAGAAGAGCATCATCGCCCGCACCTACCTGATCCCGCGCCAGGCCAAGGACAACGGGCTCAAGGACGCGGACCTGGCCTTCTCGGACGAGGCCCTGTCCCGGGCCATCCGCGAGTACACGCGCGAGGCCGGGCTGCGCAACCTGGAGCGGGAGATCGGGTCCGTGTGCCGCAAGCTGGCCCGGCGCAGGGCCGAGGGCCAGAAGGGCGCCTTCCGGGTCACGGCCCGCACCCTGGAGACCTTCCTGGGCGCGCCGCGGTTCAAGGACGACGAGATGGAGAAGGTGCTGCCCCCGGGCGTGGCCCTGGGGCTGGCCTGGACCCCCTACGGCGGGGAGATCCTGCACATCGAGGCCAGCACCATGCCCGGCAAGGGCAAGCTCACCCTCACCGGCAAGCTGGGCGAGGTCATGAAGGAGTCGGCCCAGGCCGCCATGTCGTTCGCCCGCTCCCGGGCGGACCGGTTCGGCATCGACCCGGACTTCCTGGACAAGACCGACATCCACATCCACGTCCCGGCCGGGGCCACGCCCAAGGACGGCCCCTCGGCCGGCGTGACCCTGGTCACGGCGCTCATCTCGGCCCTGACCAACACCTCGGTGTGCGCGGACGTCTGCATGACCGGCGAGGTCACCCTGCGCGGCCGGGTGCTGCCCGTGGGCGGCATCAAGGAGAAGATCCTGGCCGCGGCGGCGCACGGCATGTCCCGGGTCATCATGCCCCAGCAGAACAAGCGCGACCTGCAAGACATCCCGGCCGAACTGCGCAGGAAGCTCCACGTGACCTTCGTGGAGCACGTGGACGAGATCTGGCCCCTGGCCGCCATCACCACCGGCACGGTGCGGCCCGAGCCCGCCCCGGCCCGCAGGAAACCCGCGCCCAAGAAGGCGGCCCCGGCCCCGGCCAAGAAGAAAAAGCCCGCCAAGCGCCCCTCCCGCCCCGGAGCCCGGGCCTAGCAGGCGGTCGCGGGCAGCAGCGACGAGGCCCAAGCGCGGGCGATTCGTGAATCGCCCCTACGGAAGAGGGCCCAGCCCGCCGCGCCGGCACGCTCCTCTTGTGTAGGGGCGATTCACGAATCGCCCGTCTTCATCGTGCTTTGCTCCTACACGAAAAGCCCCCGCAACCTCACCGGCTGCGGGGGCTTTCCTTTCAGCCGCGCCTGCGCTGCGCGGCCGTCCTTATGCCGCTTTGGCCAATCGCCGCCGGTAGGCCACGAGCTGGGCTACGGCCACCACGGGCAGGCCGTGCGACTCGGCAAAGTCCCGCACCTGGGGGCCGCGGGCCATGGTGCCGTCCGGGTTGGTGAGTTCGCAGAGCACGCCGCAGGGGTCGAGCCCGGCCAGGCGCATGAGGTCCACCGTGGCCTCGGTGTGGCCGGGGCGCTCCAGCACCCCGCCGGCCCGGGCGCAGAGCGGGAACACGTGGCCGGGCCGGGCCAGGTCCCCGGGCTTGGCCCCGGGGTCCGTGGCGGCCCGCACCGTGGCCACGCGGTCCGCTGCCGACACCCCGGTGGTCACGCCCTCGGTGGCCTCCACGGACACGGTGAAGGCCGTGCCGTGTCGGCTGGTGTTGCGCTCCACCATCATGGGCAGGCCCAGGGCCGCCACCTTGTCCGGGGGCAGGCACAGGCACACGATGCCGCTGCACTCCCGGATGAGCTGGGCCATCTGGGGCACGGTCAGGGACCGGGCCGCGAAGACGAGGTCAGCCTCGTTCTCGCGGTCCGCATCGTCGGTGACCAGAACGCCCCGGCCGGCGCGCAGCGCGGCCAGAGCCTCCTCCACCGGGTCATGAGCCGCGGCCTGGGCCGCATCGAGAGGGGAAAGGGAGGTCTGATTCATGGTTTTCTCCGTAAATCAAGGGAGTTGCATGAATCAGGGCGCAGGAGATGGCCGCCCGCGCGGGCGCAGGACGCACCACGGGGCGCGCACCGGGGGAACCCCGGCCACGCGGGAGCCGCATCCTCTTCCATCCGGACTGTGACCGTCGGCCCTGGCCTCGCACCAGGTCTGCTGACCCCTCCCCCCGACGGGGAGGGCGCTCGCGGGCTCCCCGGTGACCCGGGATACCGCCGGTGGGGAGTTCCACCCCGCCCTGAGGATGGCCCAAGCCTACCCCTGACCGCCCCGGCCCGCAACCCCCCGCCCGGCCAAAACAAAGCCCCCGCGTCCGGCCCATTCGGGAAGGTCGCGGGGGCGTTGCGCGCAATCCGAATTCCCGGTCACCCGGCCCGCAACTCCTGCTCTGCGCCCTTGCAGGCCAAGCGCACCACCTTGGGGATGAGCCGCGCCCCGCTGTCGTAGTAGGCCACCATGCGCCGGGACAGGCCCAGAGCCTGGGCGGCCCGAGTCAGGGAAAGCTTGTGCGCCAACCGCCAGGCTCGGAACTCCTCCCGGGGCATGGCCTCCCCGGCCTGTTCCAGGGCGAGCCTCCACAAGGTGTCCGCGGACAACTCCATGTCCCCGCCCCAGCCCAAGTCCGCGCCCCACTCGCCTACCCTGACCTGGCCGAACAACTCCGGCCGCTCCCGCAGTGGAGCGAAGACCACCAGACCCCGGACCAGACCGCCGACATCCACCGCGAACTCCGCCTCGGATGCGAACACCACCCGCAGCACATAGGGCCGCATGGCCTCGACCTTGGCTATCTGTGGCAATCGCTTCATGGCTCGATCCTCCGATTCAGCTTTTCCCACTCGGCCAGCAACAACGCGGCGTTTTCCGCAGCCCAAGCCAGGGCTTCAGCCACATCCTCCCGCCGCGCCACCCCCCGCAATACCCTGAGGCTCCCAATCTCCACCACCAACCGGAAACCTGGTCCCGCCACGTGGAAATGCGGCGCCCCGTGGTCATCGGCGTACACGGTGATCTTGCACCGGGCGAATCGTTTCAGGGTGGGGGACATGCCAGCCTCAAGATAGTGCACCTATTGCACTGCGTCAAGTCCTGAAAAAGCCCGGCCGCGTCGCTCCGGCCGGGCTTGCCGATTGGCCTGGAAGATTACTCGTACCGCTCGTCCACGGTCCGCTTGGTCTTGCCGAAGGTGCGGGGCAGGGTGAGGGGGTCCACGATCTCCACCACGGGCCGGGCCATGAGCGCCTTGTGCAGCACCGCGCCGACCTTGCCGGCCAGGTCCGCGTCGCCGCCGGCCTGCGCGCCCTCGCGGCGCTCCACCTTGAGCAGCAGGTGGTCCTTGCCCTCCTTACGGGTCAGCTGGATCTGGTACTCGCTGGACAGGTCCGCGAACTTCTCCAGCACCGCCGCGATCTGGCCGGGGTAGATGTTCACCCCGCGGAAGATGATCATGTCGTCGGACCGGCCCAGGATCTTGTCGTGCCGGGGCATCCCGACCCCGCAGGAGCACTCGCCGGGCAGAAGCCGGGTCAGGTCCCGGGTGCGGTAGCGGATGAGCGGCGCGGCCTGCTTGCACAGGGTGGTCACCACCATCTCGCCCACCTCGCCCGGGGCCACCGGCGTGAGGGTCTCCGGGTCCAGTATCTCCAGGATGTAATAGTCCGCCCAGTAGTGGATGCCCTCGTGCGCGGCGCACTCCAGGCCCGCGCCCGGGCCGTACAGCTCGGTCATGCCCGAGATGTCGAAGCTGTGCTTGATGCCCAGCATCTGCTCGAACCGCGCCCGCATCTTGGGCGAGTGCGGCTCGGCCCCGAAGATGCACGCCTTGAGCCTCAGCCTGTCCCGCAGCCCGTACTTCTCCACCTCTTCGCCCAGGAGCAGCGCCATGCTGGCGGTGGAGCACAGGCAGGTGGTGCCCAGGTCCGTGAGCAGCTGCATCTGGATCTCCATGTTGCCCGGCCCGATGGGCAGGGCCATGGCCCCGAAATGCTCGCACCCCAGCTGGAACCCCGCGCCCGCGGTCCACAGGCCGTAGCCCACGCACACCTGCACCCGGTCCAGGGTGGTGAGCCCGGCCAGCTCGTAGCAGCGCGCCATCATCACCTTCCAGGCGTCGATGTCCGCCTGGGTGTAGGCCAGCACCTTGCGCTTGCCCGTGGTGCCGCTGGAGGCGTGGATGCGCACCACCTGCTCCTCGGGCACGGACAGGAGCGGCAGGGGATAGCCCGCGCGCAAATCCTCCACCGAGGTCAGGGGCAGCCGCGTGAGGTCGTCCAGGCTCTGCACGTCCCCGGGCGCGAGGCCCGCGGCCTCGAACTTCTCCCGGTAGGCCGGGCACCCGGCAAAGGCGTGCTGCACTGTCCACTGGAGCCCCTTTAGCTGGATGCGGGCCAGTTCCTCGGCGTCCAGGTCCGGGATGAATCGATGCTGCATGAAACCGCTCTCGCTTGCTGAGATAGTGAGAAAACTTGTCTGTGGGGTGGAAACAACGTACCAGGGGGCTCGGCCCCGCGGCCGGGAAACCTTGCACCAAAACCCGACGGGCTTCAACTCCGCGCCATGAGCTTCGAGACCCTTTTCCCCCACTACTTCCCCTGGATGGCGTTGGTCCTGGGCCTGTGCCTGGGCTCCTTCTCCACCGCCTGCGTGCACCGCTACCTGGTGGGCCAGACCGTGCTCAACCCGCCCCGCTCCTATTGCCCCCACTGCGAGCGGCAACTGAAGTGGTGGGAGAACGTCCCGCTGGTGAGCTACCTGATGCTGCGCGGCCGCTGCTCCTGCGAGAAGCGCGTGCCCATCGGCTCCCGCTACCTGGCCCTGGAGGCCCTGTCCGGGGCCTTCGCCCTGGGCTTCGCCCTCAAGTTCGGCCCCACCCCGGCCTTCCTGGTCTACGTGGCCTTCACCACCGCCCTGCTCATCGCCAGCTTCATCGACTTCGCCGAGTTCATCCTGCCCGACCCCATCACCCTGGGCGGCACGGCCGCGGCCCTGGTCTGCGCCCCGCTGTTTCTGGGCGTGGAGCTCTTCGACTCGGCCCTGGGCGCGATCCTGGGAGCGGGCCTGTTCTGGGCCCTGCAGGTGGCCTACCGCCTGCTGCGCAAGGACGAGGGCATGGGCACCGGCGACATCAAGCTCATGGCCCTGCTCGGGGCGTTGAACGGCTGGCAGGCCCTGCCCTTCACCATCCTGGTGGGCGCGCTTTCGGCCCTGGCCGCCTCCCTGTTCTACCTGCGCCGCGAAGACGGCCAGGGCATGAAGACCGCCGTGCCCTTCGGCCCCTTCCTCACCCTGGGCGGCCTGCTCGCCCCCCTGGTGGGCGACCTGGTCACCGCCTGGTACCTGGGCCTGCTCTAGCCGCAATACCCGGGTACCCTATACCTGCCCTCCCATAACTCGGCGCTTTTTCGGGACATTTCCCTGTCACGAAAAATAATGTTTTCCATTGTATTTCTCCAAACATAATGTATGATCCTCTATGCCGGAAATTCCTACCGGCAAGACAGGATATGCCAGGCATATCCGCAACGGGAACCGGTTCCGCCGGACCTACGGCAGGCTTCGGCGCCGGGTGGGTTGCCCCGCCGGGCCGAGAGCCCCGTGACGCCGTGTTCCGCAAGCAAGGAGGGTCTCGATGAAAATCCTGCGCCGTGATTTCCTCAAACTCACCGCCGCGGCAGGCGTGGCCGCGGCCTTCGGGGGGCTGGGGTTCAGCCTCTCCCCGGCCCAGGCCGCGGCCCAGGAGTTCCGGCTCAAGGGCATGAAGCAGACCACCTCGGTGTGCTGCTACTGCGCGGTGGGCTGCGGGCTCATCGTCCACACCGACCCGCTCACCGGGCGCTCGGTCAACGTGGAGGGCAACCCCGACCACCCGGTCAACGAGGGCACCCGCTGCTCCAAGGGCGCGTCCATCTGGATGCTGGCCGAGAAGTCCCCCCGGGTGCTGAAACCCATGTACCGCGCGCCCTACAGCGACGTGTGGGAGGAGAAGAGCTGGGACTGGATGCTCGACGCCATCGCCAAGCGGGTGAAGAAATCCCGTGACGCGGACTTCACCTTCCAGAACGCCAAGGGCCAGACCGTGAACCGCACCGAGGCCATCGCCTCGGTGGGCTCGGCGGCCATCGACAACGAGGAGGCCTGGCTGATCCAGGCCATCATGCGCCACCTGGGCCTCACCTACGTGGAGCATCAGGCCCGCATCTGCCACAGCTCCACCGTGCCCGCCCTGGCCGAGACCTACGGCCGCGGGGCCATGACCAACCACTGGAACGACATCGCCAACGCCGACGTGATCCTGATCATGGGCTCCAACGCGGCCGAGAACCATCCCATCTCCTTCCGCTGGGTGGGCAAGGCCATGGACAAGGGCGCAACCCTCATCCACGTGGACCCGCGCTTCACCCGCACCTCGGCCAAGGCCCACCACTACGCGCCCATGCGCGCCGGCACTGACATCGCGTTCTTCGGCGGCATGATCAACTACATCCTGCAGCACAACCTGCAGTTCACCGAGTACGTGGCCCAGTACACCAACTGCTCCTTCATCCTGACCAAGGACTACGGCTTCAAGGACGGGATGTTCGCGGGCTACGACGCCGCGGCCAACAAGTACGACAAGAAGGCCTGGGCCTTCGAACTGGACGAGGCGGGCGTGCCCAAGAAGGACCTCACCCTCAAGCACCCCCGCTGCGTGTTCCAGCAGCTCAAGAAACACTACGCCCGCTACACCCCGGAGAAGGTCTCCGCGGTCACCGGCACGCCGCTGGGCGACGTGCTCAAGGTCTACAAGCTCTACTGCGCCACGGGAAAGCCCGACAAGGTGGCGACCATGATGTACGCCATGGGCCAGACCCAGCACACCGTGGGCGTGCAGAACATCCGGGCCATGGCCATGATCCAGCTGCTCCTGGGCAACGTGGGCGTGGCCGGCGGCGGCATCAACGCGCTGCGCGGCGAGTCCAACGTGCAGGGCGCCACGGACCACGCAGTGCTCTACCACATCCTGCCCGGCTACCTGGGCACCCCCCAGGCCTCCCTGGACACCTTCGCAAAGTACAACGAGAAGAACACCCCGGTCACCAAGGACCCCAAGAGCGCCAACTGGTGGGGCAACTTCCCCAAGTACTCGGCCAGCTACCTGAAGGCCATCTTCCCGGCCATGGACCCGGACAAGGGCTATGAGCTCATGCCCAAGCTGGACGACGGGCAGAACGCCTCCTGGCTGGTGCTCTTCGACCAGATGCTCAAGGGCCGGTTCACCGGGGCCTTCGTCTGGGGCCAGAACCCGGCCTGCGGCGGCGCCAACGCGGACAAGAACCGCAAGGGCATGGCCAAGCTGGACTGGATGGTCAACGTCAACATCTTCGACAACGAGTCCGGCTCCTTCTGGAAGGGCCCAGGCATGGACCCCAAGCAGATCAAGACCGAGGTCTTCTTCCTGCCCTGCTGCGTGTCCGTGGAGAAGGAAGGCTCGGTCACCAACTCCGGCCGCTGGTCCCAGTGGCGCTACGTGGGCCCGGAGCCCATGGGCGAGTCCAAGAGCGACGGCGAGATCCTCTGCCTCATGGCCGACCGGATCAAGAAGCTCTACGCCAAGGAGGGCGGCCCCCTGGCCGAGGCCATCCTGGGCATGAACGTGGAAGGGTGGACCACCGCGGGCCACTACGACCCGCACAAGGTGGCCAGGCTCATCAACGGCTACTTCACCCGGGACGTGACCATCAAGGGCGCGCTGTACAAGGCCGGCACCCTGGTGCCCTCCTTCGCCTTCCTCCAGGACGACGGCTCCACCTCCTCGGGCAACTGGCTGTACTGCGCGTCCTACACCGAAAAGGGCAACATGGCCGAGCGCATGAGCCGCGAGCAGACCCCCATGCAGGCCAACATCGGCCTGTACCCCAACTGGACCTGGTGCTGGCCGGTCAACCGCCGCATCATCTACAACCGCGCCTCCGTGGACCTCGCGGGCAAGCCCTGGGACCCCAAGCGCGCGGTCATCGCCTGGGAGGGCGACAAGTGGGTGGGAGACGTGCCCGACGGCGGGTGGAAGCCCGGGGACAAGTACCCCTTCATCATGAAGACCGAAGGCCACGCCCACATGTTCGGCCCCGGCCGGGTGGAGGGCCCCTTCCCCGAGCACTACGAGCCCATGGAGAGCCCCCTGGCCAAGCATCCCTTCTCCAAGGTGCGGTCCAACCCCATGGCCCTGCAGTTCAAGGAGGAGTACAAGGCCGCGGCCGATCCCAAGTTCCCCATCGTGTGCACCACGTTCCGCTGCACCGAGCACTGGCAGACCGGGGTCATGACCCGGCACAACGCCTGGCTGCTGGAAACCCACCCCCACGTCTGGTGCGAGATCAGCCCCGAACTGGGCAAGAAGCTGGGGGTCAAGAACGGCGACATGGTGGAGATCGAGAGCGTGCGGCACAAGCTGAACGCGGTGGCCATGGTCACCGAGCGCATCCGGCCGCTCACGATCATGGGCAAGACCATCCACCAGATCGGCGTGTCCTGGCAGTTCGGCTGGCAGTACCCCGAGAACATGAAGGGCGGCGACTCGGCCAACCTTCTGACCCCCTCGGTGGGCGACGCCAACACCGGCATTCCCGAGACCAAGGCCTTCATGGTCAACGTGCGCAAGGCCTAGGGAGGACCATACCATGCCCAAGAGCTTCTTCGTCGACCTGTCCCGCTGCACCGCCTGCCGCGGCTGCCAGTTGGCCTGCAAACAGTGGAACATGATGCCGGCCGAGGACACCAAACAGACCGGCACCTACCAGAACCCGCCGGACCTCTCGGCCAAGACCATCCGCGTGGTGCGCTTCACCGAGCACAAGGTGGACGGCGCGTTGCGCTGGCTGTTCTTCCCGGAGCAGTGCCGGCACTGCATCGTCCCGCCCTGCAAGGCGGTGTCCGACTCCTACGTGGAGGGGGCCATCACCCAGGACGACACGACCGGCTGGGTGCAGCACACCCCGCTGTCCGCCAAGCTCACCGAGGAGCAGCGCCTGGAAGTGAAGGAGGCCTGCCCCTACAACATCCCGCGCTGGGACCCGGCCGACGGCATCCTGCGCAAGTGCACCATGTGCTGGGACCGGGTGCCGCAGGGGCTCAAGCCCGCCTGCGTGGCCACCTGCCCCACCGGCACCATGAACTTCGGCGAGCGCGACGAGATGCTGGCCCTGGCCAAGCAGCGCCTGGCCGAGGTGAAAAAGAAGTTCCCCAAGGCCATCCTGGTGAACCCGGACGACGTGAGCGTGATCTACCTGGCCCACGTGGACCCCAAGCTGTTCTACGACTACCTCATGGCCGACGCCGGAGGGCCCGGCCCCATGGACCGCAAGACCCTGTTCGCCCAGGTCTTCTCGCCCCTGCGCCACCTGGGCTAGGCGGCCCCCCTGAAACACGAGCGCCGCGTCCCGCAAGGGGCGCGGCGCTCTCGTTTCCCCCTACACCCCGCCGGGCTTGCTTCCCAGGTTGTCCTTGACCACGTCCGAGGTGATCTCGATGACCATCTCGCCGCTGGCGTCATCCAGCTTGGCGAAGCGGAAGGGCTCGAACTCGAAGTCCGCGATGATGCGGCCGAACACCTCGCGCAGGGCGCGCGCGCCGATGCGGGTGTTGGCCTCGGCGTGGTGGGTGATGATGTCCAGGGCCTCGGACGAGACCCGAAGCTGGATGCCGAAGGTCTTGAAGAAATCCACCGAGGCCCGGTAGGGCGAATCCTCGGCCTGGAGAAAGATGTCCTTGAGCTGGGGGGCCTTCAGGTCCTCCAGGATGGCGATGGACCCGAAGCGGGAGATGAACTGGGGCAGCATGCCGTACTCGAAGATGTCGGACATGCGCAAATATTCCTTGAGGCTGAACACGATCTTCTTGTGCAGCCGCTCCTCCTCCTGGTCCCACTCCTTTTCCTCGCGGAAGCGCCGGTCGTCCTCCCGGTCGCGGATGAGCACGTAGACCTGGTTGTACAGCTCCTCGAAGGCCCCGCCGCAGATGAACAGCACGTTCTTGGTGTCGATGGGGATGCGCACCTTCTCGGGCTTGCCCTCGAAGTGGGCGATGGTCTCGTGGGCCACGGTCTCGCCCTCCAGGATGGTGAGCAGGGCCTGCTGGAACGCGATGCCCGTGACGAAGGTCTTGCCCGCGATGCGGGCCGAGAGCTTGTCCAGCTCGTCGAAGCAGACCGTGGCGTTCTCCATGCGCCGCCGCAGGGTCTCGCCGTCCACCGTGGGGCCGACCTGCTGGCGGGTCACGGTCTCCAGGGTGGAGAAGATGCGGCCGGTGTTGATGACCCCCTCCTCGTCCACCAGGGTGTTGGCGTTCATGATGACCATGGTGCGGTAGTCGGCCAGGCCCTCCACCTGGTGGTAGAATTCGCGCACGGTCTTCATGATGGTGGTCTTGCCCGTGCCCGAGTTGCCCATGAGCAGCACGTTGCCGCCGCGGATGCCGTTCACGTGCTTGTAGAGCGCCACGGCCAGCTTGCGCAGCACGTCCTCCTGGCCCAGGATGCGCTCGGTGAGGAACGAGAAGATGTGGCGGGGCATGGGCTTGTCCATGGGTACCTCCGGGTCGGCGTTGCCCTTCCATAGCGCGGAACCCGGGCGAGTGGAAAGCCTTTCCCCCCGCGATTGACAGCCCCCGGGGGTTGGTACACCATGCGATCGTCAGGAAAAACCACCATCCCAAGGGAGCGACATATGGGCCTCATCTCCGCAACCCGCGCGTGGAAGGCGCTGGCCGACCACTACGCCACCATGAAGGACGCGCACATGCGCGACCTGTTCGCCGAGGACCCTCGGCGCTTCGAGCGCTTCAGCCTGCGCCTGGGCGACGTGCTGTTCGACTTTTCCAAGAACCGCGCCACCGCCGACACCATGCGCCTCTTGCACGACCTGGCCCTGCGCGCCGGGCTGCCCGAGAAGATCGAGGCCATGTTCCACGGCCAGAAGATCAACGCCACCGAGGGCCGGGCCGTGCTGCACACCGCCCTGCGCAACCGCTCCTCGCGGCCGGTGTACGTGGACGGCGTGGACGTGATGCCCGCGGTGGACGCGGTGCTCGCCAAGATGCACGCCTTTGCCGAGAAGGTGCGCAGCGGCGCATGGCGCGGGTTCACGCGCAAGCGCATGACCGACGTGGTGAACATCGGCATCGGCGGCTCGGACCTGGGGCCGCTCATGGTCACCCACGCCCTGGCCCACTACGGCGACCCCAAGCTCAAGGTGCACTTCGTGTCCAACGTGGACGGCACCCACATGGCCGAGACGCTCAAGAACCTCTCGCCCGAGACCACCCTGTTCCTGGTGGCGTCCAAGACCTTCACCACCCAGGAGACCATGACCAACGCGCACACCGCGCGCAACTGGCTGCTCGACGTGGCCGGGGACAAGAAGGCGGTGAAGAAGCACTTCGCGGCCCTGTCCACCAACACCCGCGCGGTGACCGAGTTCGGCATCGACCCGGCCAACATGTTCGAGTTCTGGGACTGGGTGGGCGGCCGCTACAGCCTGTGGTCGGCCATCGGCCTGTCCATCGTGCTGGCCGTGGGCTTCCACAACTTCGAGGAGATCCTGACCGGCGCAAGCGAGGTGGACGAACACTTCCGCACCGCGCCGCTGGAGGCCAACATCCCGGTGACCATGGGCCTGCTCGGCATCTGGTACAACAACTTCTTCGGGGCCCAGACCCACGCCATCCTGCCCTACGACCAGTACCTGGACCGGTTCCCGGCCTATTTCCAGCAGGGGGACATGGAGTCCAACGGCAAGCGCGTGACCCTGGACGGCGAGTTCGTGGACTACCAGACCGGCCCGGTGATCTGGGGCGAGCCCGGCACCAACGGCCAGCACGCGTTCTACCAGCTCATCCACCAGGGAACCAAGCTGGTGCCCTGCGACTTCCTGGCCGCGGCCCACACCCACAACCTGCTGGGCGACCACCACCACATCCTGCTCTCCAACTTCTTCGCCCAGCCCGAGGCGCTCATGCGCGGCAAGACCGAGGCCGAGGCCCGGGCCGAGCTTGCGAAGGAGGGCAAGAGCCCCGAGGACATCGACCGCCTCGCGCCCCACAAGACCTTCCCGGGCAACCGCCCCAGCAACAGCTTCCTCTACAAGCAGCTCGACCCCCACACCCTGGGCATGCTCATCGCGCTCTACGAGCACAAGATCTTCACCCAGGGCGCCATCTGGAACGTGAACAGCTTCGACCAATGGGGCGTGGAACTGGGCAAGCAGCTCGCCAAGACCATCCTCCCCGAACTCACCGCCAAGGCCGAAAGCACGGGGCACGACTCGTCCACCAACGGGCTCATCAACGCGTACAAGAAGATGGCGAGGGAGTAGGCGGGAACCAGAAGAACACGCAGAAGACCAAGACGGGCGATTCGTGAATCGCCCCTACACAAGAGAGCCCTGCCGGGCAGTTGGCGCAATCCTCTGGTGTAGGGACGATTCCCGGGTCGCCCGTCTTTCAAGGAAGAACCAGCACGAAAAACAGGGCGGCTTCCGCCCTCTTCATCCCGCCGCCCCCCGCGAACTTCTCCGCGCCCGCGCGTCCGGCCTAGCCCTCTTGTGTAGGGGCGATTCACGAATCGCCCGCGCTTCGGTTTTCGTTCCCTCGCTCCCCCACCCTACCCGGCCCGCTCCGCCGCTCCGAACTCCCGGCCATCCCAGCGCACCATCCAACCCGGCCCCTGGCGAACGTTGCCCACCAGCGCAGGCCGGAAGCAGGCCAGGCAGTCGCCAGGGTGGCGCACGCTGGGATAGGCGATGCCGGACGAGCCGGCCTCCAGCAACGCCTCGGCCAGGGCCTGGGAGGCGCGGTGGCTGGCCGGGTCCAGGCAGGGGTCGAAGTCCACGTCCTCGCGGATGTCGTGGAACTCGGCGTCGAAATTGGCCAGGTAGTCGGCGTAGGCCGCCTGGTCCGGCTGGTCCCAGCCGGTCTCCAGGTAGTCCAGGCGGCGGTGGTGCATGACCTCGGCCAGGGAGGTTTCGACCTGGAATCCCGCGTACCAGGCCCCGCGGTCCGGGCCGTTGAACCTGCTGCCCAGGGGATGGGCGTGGCAGAACGCGGCGTTGATGATGCGAAAGTGCGGGACGGCGGCCACCAGCTCGTCCCGGCCGATGCCCGGGAGCAAATCGTTCTCCCCGGCCAGGCGGTCGTTGGACGCGTGGTCCAAATCGAAGATGTCCAGCAGGTGCGCGTCGTCGTCCGCAATGCGGGCCAGCACGCTTGCGCCGTCGTCCGCATACTTGGCCGGGATGAGGCGGTGGGTGTCGGTCAGGCGCAGGGCCGCGACCTGGGGCAAATGCGCCATCGCGTGGCGTCAGCGCCCGCGCCGCGCGTCGAGCAACCGGCGCACGGTCGACATGGCCGGCAGCCCGCCCCGCAGCATGTACTCCAGGGGCGACGCGCCGCCGAAGATGCGGTTCGCGTTGGGCCGCGCCACCCAGGCATCGGCCAGGGGCCGGTCGTACAGGATGTTCAGCGCCTTGAAGATGCCCACCAGCAGGGACACCCGGTGCAAACGGTCCTGCTCCAACACAACGGAGGGCGACTTCTTGAGCCCGTAGTACTTCCCGTGCGACATGCCCCCCAAGAGGGCCATGCCATCACTGTCCCGCACCCCCCACGCCTCCAGAATATTGAAAAACGCCCGCAACGCTGAAGACGAGAGCCTTTCGCGCTCCCCCTTGTCCGACAGGTCCACCAGGGGGGACACGGCATAGCGGGAAGAGGGGGCGAGTTGGGGGGCGAGCATGACGATTTCCTTTTTTAAATTAAATAAACTCCAAAAATGGATACGTCAAGCCGCCTCGCACAGCATCCTAACGCCCTGGCGTTTTTCTACCGGTGGCCATATAGTATGCCGGAGGCAGGGCGTCGAACTCGGCAAGCAGCTCGCCAAGACCATCCTGCCCGAGCTCGCCGGCAAGGCCGAAAGCACCGGGCACGACTCGTCCACGAACGGGTTGATCAACGCGTACGAGAAGATGGCGAGGGAGTAGGAATATATTTGTCTTACTTTTTATCATTTCTACTCTGATAGCTGATTTCATGGAGTTAGCATGGACCCATCAGAGTTACCCGATACACCTTATGAACGAGCGCTAATGCTCCAAGGCATGCTAGTCAGTCTAGCAACTGGAGGCAAATTTGACGAAAATATCTATCTAGAGTTGCGAAGTTATTTTATGGGCTCAAAAGAAATGCGGAACTTACTCCCAGATTTTGTTAGAGCCAGTCGTGCAAATAGAGCACTTTGGGGGCATTTCAAAAGAATTTCTAGTAGTTACCAAGGCAGAAGTGAGCACATTTATGACTCATTCAAGCCGCTATTTGATTTTATTGAAAACAAATATCAAGCACCAGCAGATACTAATATTTCAGAAATATTACAGTCTTTTGATCCAGAAGGTGTACATTTATTATGGGACAAGGCATTAGACCGCAGACACTCTGATCCTGAAGGTGCCATTACATTAGCACGCACCATACTTGAATCTGTTTGCAAGCGAATTCTTGACGAATACGAAGAGGAGTATAAAGACGCCGAAGATCTCCCGAAGCTGTATCATATGGTAGCAGAAAAAATGAACCTAGCTCCATCTCAACACACAGAAGTTGTTTTCAAATCTATACTTGGCAGTTGTCAAAATATTGTAAATAGCCTAGGAACACTGCGCAACAAGATTAGCGATGCACATGCACAGGGCAAAAAGCCAATTCGCCCAAGCGCTAGACATGCAGCATTTGCCGTTAATATCGCTGGGGCAATGGCGACATATTTAGTCGAAACTTATTTTTTCAATAAAACAAAACAATAAGAGGGCCGCAAATGCGGCCCTCTTTATGAAAGTAACGGGAGCGGTGAAACCATCGTCGCCACCAGGCTAGCACCGATTGCCCATGCCGTTTCGGCTAGATAGGTTATCGGCTCAATTACCTTGGTAAGCGCTGTGCAAGTCCTGGCATTAGACCTTTCATGCTGGTTCATAAGCTCCTCCTTGATTTTTTCACTCACCCACCGGATGAGGGTTAGAACAAGAAGGACAATCAGCACTAGCCCAGTAGCGGGAATCGAACCCGCTCCGCTACCCGAAGTATAAAGTCAAATTTATTCAATAATTTATATATCATCCTGCCGCAAACAAATAATAACCAACAAATCCTAGAACATATCCTTCTCGCTCTCCGCGATGGTCTCTTCGATGACGTCCTTGAGGGCCTGGGGCAGGCCCATGATGTCCACGTTGAGGAAGCCGCGGACGATGGTACTGGTGGCTTGCTCCTCGTCCAGACCGCGGGCCATGAGGTATTCGATTTCTTCCTGGGCGATCTTGCCGACCGCGGCCTCGTGGGAGAGCTCCACGCCCTCGACCGTGCCTTCCAGCTCGGGGATGGCGTGGATCACGCCGTTGCCCAGGATCAGGCCCTTGCACTCCAGGTGGCCGCGCGCGGGCACGGCGTTGGCCTGGATATGGCCGGGGGCCACGATGACCCCACCGGTGGTGATGGTGCGGGCGATGATCTCCGCCCGGGTGTCGGGCGCGTTCATGATGACCCGGGAGCCGGAGTTGATGTAGCTGCCCTTGGGCGCCACGATCACCGAGTTGAACCGGGCGCGCGCGCCGCGGCCGGCCAGGGTGATGGTGGGGTACATCTGCAGGTCCCCCACCGGCTTCATGAGCACGTAGTTGTTCTGGTAGACCCCGCCTTCATCGACCCAGCCCGCGCTGCGCGGCCGCACGTCCACGTTCTCGCCCCAGTTGTGGATCATGGTGAAGGTGAGCTTGGCGTTCTTCTGGACGAAAAACTCGGAGATGCCCACGTGCGCGCCGCGCTGCGTCTCGCGGGACACGGCGCAGCCGGTGATCATGTGCAGCTCCGCGCCCTCCTCCACGACCACGATGTTGTGCACGCTCTGGCCGACCTTCTCGCCCTTGATGAACAGGCAGGACTGGAGCGGCTCCTCGATCTTGGCCCCGGCCTTGACCCGCACGAAGTAGCCGCCGTGCAGGTTCTCGGCCGCGGCCTTGGTGTAGGCGTCCTTGTCCTTGTCGATGAGCTTCCAGTAGTAGTCGGACAGGTCATACTTCTTGAGCGCGTCCTTGATGTCCAGGACCTCCACGCCCGGGTCGTTGGAGCGGCAGTGGGCGTTGCCGTGGTCCATGTGCAGGAAGCTGCCGCTGCGGTGGGTCTCCTCCACGTCCACGCCGGCCATGAGCAGGCGCTTCTTGTCCTCGGCGTCCAGGGTGCGCAGGTCGGAGAGGGCCGGGGCGTCCGCCCCGGTGAAGCTGTATTGCGAGAGGTCGACTTCGCGGGCCATTAGTGCTTTCCTCCGTTGCTCAGGCAGCGCACGCATTCCTGGTACCCAAACTGCTCCACGTGCTCCAGGATGTCCCGGGGCCGGGCCTCGCAGCACAGGTGCCCGCCGTACATGACCTGGCCGCGGTCCGCGTTCAGGTATTCCAGGATGTAGCCGGTGTGGGTGATGATGAGCCCCGCGGTGCGGCGGCGGGACTTCATCTCCTTCATGGACTGGTCCGGCTTGGGCTCCAGGTCGCCGTCCAGGAGCTTGCGCACGGTCTTGCCGATGAGCTTCATGTTCTCCAGGTCCACCCCGGACTCGGGCTCGTCGAAGAGCACCAGGCCCGGGCCCTGGGCCATGAGCTGCAACAGCTCCGAGCGCTTGATCTCGCCGCCGGAGAACCCGGCGTTCACGTCGCGCTCCAGAAAGTCGGTCATGTTCACCCGGGCGGCCAGGCCCTCCACGTCCACGGGCTTGTCCTGGGCGCACATCTTCACCAGGTGCCCGGTCTTGAGGCCGTGGATGGTGGGCGGCCGCTGGAAGGACATGCCGATGCCCAGCCGGGCCCGCTCGAAGGTGGTGGCGCGGGTGATGTCCTGGCCGCGGAAGGTGATGCGGCCGCGGGTCACGGTGTAGTTGGAAAAGCCCATGAGGGTCATGAGCAGGGTGGTCTTGCCCCCGCCGTTCGGCCCGAAGAGGATGAAGGTCTCGCCTTCCTCGATCCTCAGGTTGATGCCCTTGAGCACCTCCTTGTCGCCGATGGACACGTGGAGGTCTTCGATGTGCAGCATGTGGCGCTCCATGGATTGCGGATGCGTCCCCGGCCGTGCCGGAGGCCCGGTCACAGTAATCATTGGCAGGAAAATGTCTACCCAGGGGATATGGCTAACGGCGCGTGAGCGACTTCCAGTCCCTTTCCCCGCGCCAGCAGAACTCGCAGCGGCCTGGCCGCCGGAAGACCGGCATGAGCAGCATGCCGGCCACGAAGCCTCCGGCGTGCGCCCACCAGGCGATGCCCCCGCCCTGGTGCGCGCCCAGGCTCCACAGCCCGGAGAGGAGCTGCACCCCGAACCACAGGCCCAGGAACACCACCGCGGGCAGCTCCACGATGTACGGGATGATGATGATGGGGATGAGGGTCACCACCTTGGCGTGGGGGTAGAGCAGGAAATACGCGCCCATGACCCCGGCGATGGCTCCGCTGGCCCCCACCACCGGCTGGGTGGCGTGCAGGTTGAACACGTAGTGCGCGGTGAGCGCGGCCAGGCCGCAGCAGAAGTAGAAGGCCACGAAGCGCGCCGGCCCCATCACGTCCTCCACGTTGTCCGCGAAGATCCACAGGCTCCACATGTTGAAGCCCAGGTGCAGCCAGCCGCCGTGCAGGAACATGTAGGTCGCGAAGGACAGCGCGCCCCAGCCCGGATAGCCCGCGGCCGCGGCCCAGGCCGGGTCCGAGAACCGGGCCGGCACCACCCCCAGGACGTGGAACAGAATCTCGGTCTGGCGCGCGTCCAGGCGCAGGGTGAGGAGGAACGCCCCGACGTTCAGGAGGATGATGGCATACACGGCCCAGGGCCGGCGCACCGAGGGAATGTTGTCGCGCAGGGGGATCACTGCCCGTCCGTCCCGGCCTCGTCCCACTCCGCGCCGAACATGTCCCGGAACCGGCCGGCCTGCTCCCGGGCCTGAGCGCGGCGCAGGCCGCGCAAGGCGCCCAGGGCCAGGGCCGCCTCCCGGGCCAGGTCCGCGCGGGACCCGGCGTTGTCCACCACCAGGCCGCAGGCGGCCAGCTTCTTGTCCTCGGGCCACTGCCAGGAGTCCAGCACCGCGGCCAGGCCCGGGTCCACGCCCCGGCCGGCCAGGCGCTCAAGCCGCGCCCCGGCCGGGCAGGCAACGCCCAGCACCAGGTCCGCGGCCTTGCCCGTGGTTGGGCCCGGGGTCCAGCCCGACTCCAGGAAGAGCGGCACCTCGGCCGCGGCCAGGCGCGCGCCCGCGTGCTCGGCCCAGAAGGCGTCCAGCGCGTGCCGCACCAGGGGATGGATGAGGTGCTCCACCTCGCGGCGCGCCCCGTCCGAGTCGCGCATGCGGGCCAGCAGGGCGCGGCGGTCCACCGGCGCGTTGTCCGGGGCCAGCTCCTCGCCGAAGCGCCGGCGCATGAGCTCCCAGCCCGGGGCTCCCGGGGCGTAGAGTTCGGCCACGGCCGCGTCCGCGGAAAAGGTGGGCACGCCCGCCCTGGCCCAGTCGGCCAGCAGGCTGGACTTGCCGCACCCGGCCAGGCCGGTGACCACCACCCGCTGGGTGCGGCGGGACAGGGCCAGGAGCAGGGAGAGGAAATCGCGGGGCGGCGGCTCCTGGAACACCAGGCGCTCGCCGGTGGCGGGATGGTCGAAGGCCAGCCGCCAGGCGTGCAGCATGTGGCGGCCCAACAGCCGGAGCGGCACGGGCGGGTTCCTGCGCCACTCGGCCTGCTCCAGGGGGCCGTAGGTGCGGTCGCCCAGGATGGGGTGGCCCAGGTGGGCCAGGTGCACCCGGATCTGGTGGGTGCGGCCGGTGAAGATGCGCACGGCCACCAGCGAGGCCCGGCCCGCGGGGTCGGCCCAGAGCACGCGCCAGGCCGAGCGCGCCGGCCGGCCGCCCTTGTCCGCCACGGCCATGCGGATGGGGTTGCGCGGGTCGCGGCCGATGGGGGCCTCGCAGATGCCCGAGGAGAACATGGGCACGCCGTGGGCCACGGCCAGGTACTCCTTGGCCACCTCGCGCTCGGCGAACGCCCCGGCCAGGGACAGGCGCGAGGCCTCGGTCAGGGCCAGGACCAGCAGCCCGGAGGTGTCCTTGTCCAGGCGGTGCACCACCCCGGGCCGCTCCCCTTCCATGGCCGCGAGCTGGGGGTAGGCGGCCAGGACCCGGGCCACCAGGGTGCCCAGCTTCTCGCCGGGCGCGGGGTGGACCGTGAGGCCCGCGGGCTTGTGCAGCACCAGGAAGGCCGGGTCCTCATGCACCACGTCCAGGACCCCGGGCTCCGGGGCCAGGGCCGCGGGCAGGGGCTCCATCTCCAGGGCCAGCTCGTCCCCGGCCTCCAGGCGCAGGCCGGGCTTGGCCGCAGGGCGGCCGTTCACCACGGCCTTGCCGGCCTTGATCCATTCCTGGATGCGGGCGCGGGACACGCCATCGCCGGCCAGCCGGTGCAGCACAACGTCCAGCCGCTGCCCCGCATCCTCGGGGCCGGCGGTGGCGCACAGGGTGAAATCCGGTTTGCTGCTCACCTGGCGTGCTCTTCACGGGCCTGCTTGAAGGCCTTGAGCACGGCGTTCATGCGGGTCTGGTAGCCCGGCCCCTGGGCCTTGAACCAGTCCAGCACCTCCCGGTCCACCCGGATGGTGATCTGGGCCTTGGGCTGGGGCAGGAGTTCGCCCAGGTCCACCCGGCGGGCAGTGGCGAAGAAGTCCTCGTCCAGGGGCGGGGAATCGGGGTCGGCCTGGGCCGCGGCGGTCAGGGCCGCGTCGTCGGCCGCGTCCACTTTCTTCCAGTCAGTCTTGTCCTTGTACGGTGCGGGCATGGAGCCGAACCTCCCGGGCGTTGGCCTTGCGTGCAGAAATTATGCGGAGCGACGATCCGCGAGGGGTGAAGACAACCACCAGGAGCCGGCCGTCCAGCCTGCCCAGGGCCACGTAGCGCGGCTCCCCATAGTCGCGGCGTTCGTCCGCCAGGACCAGGGGTCCGCTCTCCAGGACCTGGGCCGCGGCCGGAAAATCCACCCCGTGCTTGGCCAGATTGGCCGCACGCTTGGCCTCGTCCCATTCGATGTCCATGCCTAATGTAATGCCGAAATGTAACTACGTCAATCAACTCACAGCAGGTACGACTTGGCGACCCGGTAGAGGTCCTCGTAGGGGAGTTCGCGGCGCAGGGCCAGGGCCAGCTGGGTGGCCATGTCCATCTTGATCCGGGCGTCCTCCAGCAACTCGTTCGCCTGGAACTCCACCCGACGCTTGACGTAGGGCGGCTCGAACCCGTCCACCACCAGGGACAGGGACTCCTTGAAGAACCGGCCCCCGGCCATGACAAAGGCCGGGATGGCGTGCCTGCCCTCGCGACGGGCCCAGTACGCCAGAAAGAGCAGCTTGACCAGCAGCCGGTCCGAGCCGTCGCGGTGGTCCACCCGGCCCAGCACCCCGGCGGCCAGCTCGGGCTTGTTCTCGGCGATGGCGGTCTGGGCGGACTTGACCGTGTCCACGGCCAGTTGGGTGGCCTTGGACTCGGTGAGCGGCGGCACCGCGAAGCGGGTCATCATGGTGACCAGGAGCTGGCGCGGGTTCTCGCCCGCGGCGATGGACAGGAGCGCGTCGCGCATGAGGTCGAACTTCATGTGCAGATCGCGCAGCACCGTGTCGCGCTTGGCCGCGGCCAGGGTGAGGAACTGGGAATCGTCGAAGGAGGCGGCGCACAGGTCCAGCAGGTGGCGCACGAAGGGCTCGGAGGTGCGTTCCGCCTCCTCGGGCAGGGCGCGCAGCAGGATCTTGCGGTTCACCTTGTCGCCCAGGAGCTTGCGCAGCGAGAGCCAGTAGGCGGCCAGCCCCTCCAGGGGCATTTCCAGGATGTCCAGTTCGCGCGGGGTCTCGTCGGTGCTCATCCGGCCTCCAGGGTTTCGCCGGGACTGTAACCGGTACCCGTACCCGGAGGCAAGGAAGCGCTAATCCCTTGCCAAGTCCGCCACCACCTGCCCGGCCAGCTCGGCCAGCTCGGGCGCGACCGGGAGCCGGGAGGCCAGCTCCCGCACCAGGCCGCTGGCCAGGAGCGCCCGGCGCGCGGCCGGGAAGTTCAGGTCGTACACCCAGGACAGGAGCAGGAGCTTGAAGTCGTTCACGTACGCCATCTGCCCGTACTCGGCCAGGCGGCGGGCGCGGATGTCTGCGGCGATGCGCGCGCTCCAGGCCCCGGGCTCGTCCCTGAGGCCCAGGGTGACCACCGGGTTCAGGGCGCGGCCGGGCGCGAAGTGGGAGACCATGACCCGGAAGATGTCCAGCTTGTCCGCGTCGCGCACCACCCGGGTCGCCAGCAGGTGGTCCGCGGGCGCGGAAGCGGGCAGGGCGCGGCGGTTGTGCAGCATCACCGCGGCGCGCACCAGCCGGCGCACCCGGGCGCTCTCCCCGGCCAGGGCCGGGGTGCGGCCGAGCACCGTGCAGCCCAGCCGGCCGTGGTCCACCGAAGAGCGGTCGTCAAAGGTGCGCCAGTCGCGGTACTGCTCGAACCGGCCCATGTCGTGGAACAGCCCGGCCAGGCGGCAGGCCCGGTCCACGTCCGGGGCCAGGTCCAGGGAATCGGCGATCATGGCCGCGTGGCCGGCCACCAGCAGGGAGTGCTCGCGCTTGATCTCGATGTTCTCGTCATGGGCCGCGTCGCCGGTGAGGAAGCCGTCCACGTAGCGGCCGAAGAACTCCCGGAGGGGAGCCAGGTCCGGGGCGCTCATGGGGTGGGCTGGCCCTCTTCCTCGCGGATGCGGCGGGACTCGGCCAGGTACTCCTCCATGCTGATCTCGCCGCGCTTGCAGCGGCGGCGCAGCTCCTTGATGCGGGCCTGGCGCTCCCGGCGCTGGGCGATGTGGCTGGTGCCGAACTCCTTGGGCCGCAGGGGGCCGCCCGGGCCGAAGAGCCTGCGCAGCAGATAGGCGATGCCCGCGAAGAGCAGGATCACGAAGAGCATGCGCGCGGCCGCGGACAGGAAGGTCTCGCCGTACCCGGCAAAGGGCCAGGTGGTCCAACTGCCGGCCGCGGCCAGGGGAAGGGGGATGCGATCGAGCATGGGGCCTCCGGGCGCAGGCATATCCCCTCGGCCCGTTGCGGGCAACCTTCCCGGCTGCCGGAAAACCGGAAAAACCACCAGGATATCCCCAATCGCGCCACATTGCCAGGTGTTTGAAAAAAGTTTATGGGAACACCTGGATGAGAACCACTCCGGGGGGGCGAAGGATGCGCGTACTCATCGTTGACGACGATTTCGACAGTCGCAGGCTGCTCCAGAAGATCATCTACCCGTACGGCTACTGCGATGTGGCCGTGGACGGGGAGGAGGCTGTGGAGGCGTTCCGCCGCGCCGTGAACGACGGCGAGCCCTACGACCTGATCTGCCTGGACATCATGATGCCCAACATGGACGGCCAGCAGGCCCTGCGCGAGATCCGCGACATCGAGAAGGAAGAGGACGTGGCCAAGGACAAGGCCGTGAAGGTCATCATGGTCTCGGCCCTGGACGACTCCAAGGAGTTGCACGACGCCTTCTTCCTGGGCGAGGCCACCTCCTACCTGGTCAAGCCCATCCGCAAGCAGACCCTCCTGGAGGAGATGAAGAACCTGGGCCTGGAAGTGACCGAGAAAGCCGGCGCCTAGGTCCGGACCCCACCGAACGCACAGGCCGCCCCCCGCACGGGGGCGGCCTTTTTTCTTGGCCCGCGCCGCCCAGTGACCGGCCTTGCCCTTGCCCTGGCAACGCGCTATGTCCGGCTTTTCGCAACCATACCGCCGCCGGCGGCCCTGCCCGGACGCGGTTTCGCATTCCCCAAGGAGGACACCGTGATACCCAAGGATCTGCTGTATTCCCGCTCCCACGAGTGGGCCCGCATCGAGAACGGCGTGGCCGTGGTGGGCATCACCCACTTCGCCCAGGACCAGCTTGGCGACCTGACCTACGTGGAGCTGCCCGAGGCCGGCGCAAGCGTTGCGGCCGGGGCGGAGATGGGCTCGGTGGAGTCGGTCAAGGCCGCCAGCGAACTCTACTCCCCGGTCAGCGGCGAGGTCGCGGAAGTGAACGCCGAGCTGGCCGCCTCGCCCGAGCTCATCAACCAGGAGCCCTACGGCGCGGGCTGGATGCTCAAGGTCAAGCTGGCGTCCGACCCCGAGGGCCTGCTCTCGGCCGCCGAGTACGAAGAGCTGGTGGCCAGCGAACAACACTAATTCCGGCAAGAGGCCCCGGCCGCATTCCGCTGCCTGACATACCGCGGCCGGACCGGCCTTGCGGCAAGGAGTTCCCATGCCCTACGTGCCCCATACCCCCGAAGACGTCTCCGCGATGCTGGCCGTGCTCGGCGCGGCGTCGGTGGAGGAGCTCTTCGCGGACATCCCGGCCGCCCTGCGGCCCAAGAGCTTCGACCTGCCGCCCGGCCTGCCCGAGATGGAGGTCCTCTCCCGGTTGGAGGCCCTTTCCGCCAAGAACCGCACCGACGTGGTGAGCTTCCTGGGTGCGGGCTTCTACGACCACTTCATCCCCGCGGCCGTGGACGCCCTGTCCTCGCGCGGCGAGTTCTACACCGCGTACACGCCCTACCAGCCCGAGGCCTCCCAAGGCACGCTGCAGGCCATCTTCGAGTACCAGACCGCGGTGTGCCGGCTCCTGGGCATGCAGGCGGCCAACGCCTCGGCCTACGACGGCGGCTCGGCCATCTACGAGGCCATGATGATGGGCGTGCGCAAGACCCGCCGCACCCGGCTGGTCATCTGCGAGACCGTGAACCCCATCTACCGCACCATGCTCGACTCCTACACCCTGAACCTGAAGCTCGAGCTGGTCACCGTGCCCCACAGGGACGGCGCGCCGGACCTGGGCGCCCTGGCCGCGGCGGTGGACGACGCCACCGCGGCCGTGGTGGTGCAGAACCCGGACTTCTTCGGCGGGGTGCACGACTTCACCGGGCTCTTCGCCCACGCCAAGGCCAAGGGCGCGGTGGCGGTCATGAGCGCCTACCCGGTCATGGCCTCGGTGCTCAAGACCCCGGGCGAGATGGGCGCGGACGTGTGCGTGGCCGAGGGCCAGAGCCTGGGCCTGCCCCTGTCCTTCGGCGGCCCGTACCTGGGCATCATGACCTGCACCCTGGACATGATCCGCCAGATGCCCGGCCGCATCGTGGGCCAGACCAAGGACACCCGGGGCCGCACCGGCTACGTGCTCACCCTGCAGGCCCGCGAGCAGCACATCCGGCGCGAGAAGGCCACGTCCAACATCTGCTCCAACCAGGCCCTGTGCGCCCTGCGCGCGCTCATCCACCTCTCCCTCCTCGGCCCCGAGGGCCTGGCCCGCACCGCGGTGGCCTCCATGGAGCGCGCCCACCAGGCCGCGGCCAGGCTCTGCGCCCTGCCCGGGGTCGCGCGCCTGAACGACGGCCCCTTTGGCAACGAGTTCGCGGTGCGCCTGCCCATCTCGGCCTACGAGGCCATCGACAAGCTCACCGCGCGCGGGTTCGTGCCCGGGTTCCCCCTGGGCCGCTACTACGCGGGCCTGGAAAACTGCCTGCTGGTGGCCTGCACCGAGAAGCACTCGGCCGCCAACGTGGGCATCCTCGCCGAACTGCTGGGCGACATCATCGGAGGTGCGCTGTGAGGACCATCTACGCCAAGTCCGCGCCCGGCCGCGCCGGGGTGTGGCCCCGCGCGCCCAAGGCGGCGGCGTCCGACCTCCTGCCCGCGTCGCTGCTGCGCGCCGATGCGCCCGACCTGCCCGAGCTGGCGGAGTTCGACGTGGTGCGCCACTTCACCGAGCTGTCGCGCCGCAACTTCGGGGTGGACTCCAATTTCTACCCCCTGGGCTCGTGCACCATGAAGTACAACCCCAAGTTCACCGAGACCGTGGCGTCGCTGCCCGGGTTCACCCGGCTGCACCCGCTCATGGCGCAGCTCAAGGGCGCGGGCCACTACGCCCAGGGCGCGCTGGAGGTCATGTACGAGCTGGAGGCGCTGCTGTGCGAGATAACCGGCATGGCGGGCTACACCCTGCACCCCATGGCCGGGGCGCACGGCGAGCTGACCGGCTGCATGATCATCGCAGCCTACCACGCGGACAAGGGGAACACGAAGACCAAGGTCATCTGCCCGGACTCGGCCCACGGCACCAACCCGGCCTCGGCCGCCATCGCCGGGTTCGACGTGGTGACCATCAAGTCCGAGGACGGCATCATCTCGCCCGAGGCGCTGCGGGCCGCCATGGACGACCAGGTGGCCGCGGTGATGATGACCTGCCCCAACACCCTGGGGCTCTTCGAACGGCATCTTCCTGAAATCGTCGAGATCGTGCACAGCCACGACGCCCTGCTGTACTACGACGGGGCCAACCTGAACGCCATCCTGGGCAAGATGCGGGTGGGCGACGCGGGCTTCGACGTGGTGCACCTGAACCTGCACAAGACCTTCGCCACCCCGCACGGCGGCGGCGGCCCGGGCTCCGGCCCGGTGGGCGTGGGCGGGAAGCTGCTCCCCTACCTGCCCATCTCCCGGGTGAAGAAGCTGGAGGACGGCCGGTTCTTCCTGGACTACGACCATCCCAAGTCCATCGGCTACATGGCCCCGTTCTACGGCAACTTCGGGGTGGCCCTGAAGGCCTACGCCTACGTGCTGCGCCTGGGCCGGGAGGGCCTCGTCCGGGTGTCCGAGAACGCGGTGCTGGCCGCCAACTACCTGCGCAAGCGGCTGGAAGGCGTGCTGGAGATTCCCCACAACCGCACCTGCATGCACGAGTTCGTGGCCTCGGCCGCGCGCCAGGCCGCAGGCGGGGTGCGCGCCCTGGACCTGGCCAAGGCCCTGCTGGACCGCGGCCACCACGCGCCCACCATCTACTTCCCGCTCATCGTGAAGGAATGCCTGATGGTGGAGCCCACCGAGACCGAGAACAAGGCCACCCTGGACCAGTTCGTGGACGATTTGGTGGCCATCTGCCAGCAGGCCGAGGCCGATCCCGAGGCCGTGCACCAGGCTCCCCAGACCCTGCCCGTGACCCGGCTGGACGAGACCTGGGCCGCGCGCAGCATGTGGCTGACGGAGGACCTCTGTGGAGAGTAAGTTCGACCTGGTGGTGCTGGGCGGCGGCCCCGGCGGACTGGACGCGGCGCTCACCGCGGCAGGCCTGGGCATGTCCGTGGCGCTGGTGGAGAAGGAGGCCCTGGGCGGCACCTGCCTGAACCGGGGTTGCATCCCCACCAAGCTCTTCCTGGGCGCGGCCGAGCCGACCCACTCCCTGGCCGCCCTGGGCAAGTTCAAGCTGGCCTCGGGCCAGGTCACGGTGGACCTGGCCGCGCTGCAGGACCGCAAAAAGAAGATATTGGACGGCACACGCAAGGCCACGGGCCAGAAGCTCAAGGCCGCGGGCGTGGAGCTGGTGCCCGGGACCGGGACCCTGCTGCCGGGCAAGGTGGTCATGGTGCGGGGCGAGGGCTGGGAGCGGACCGTGCACTACGGCTCGCTCATCGTGGCCACCGGCGCGCGCCCGTCCGCGCCCAAGGCCCTGGCCCCGGACGGGGACCGCATCCTGGACTCGGACGCGATTCTCGAACTCACCGAGGCCCCCAAGCGCCTGGCCGTGATCGGCGGCGGGTTCATCGGCCTGGAGCTGGCCCGGTTCTTCTCGCTCCTGGGCGCGAAGATCACCCTGCTGGAGGCCCTGGACCGGCTCCTGCCCCTGGAGGACCCCGAGGTGTCCAAGGCCCTGCTCTCCGCGCACAAGCGCGAGGGCTGGGACATCAGGCTCGGCGCGAAAGTCGCCGGGTTGAAATCCGAGGGCAACGAGGCCGTGGTCAGCCTGGAGGACGGCAGCGAGGTCCGGGCGGACTGGTGCCTGGTGGCCATCGGCCGCGCACCCAACACCGCGGGGCTCGGCCTGGAAGAGGCCGGGGCCACGCTGGACGCGCGCGGATTCGTGTCGACCGACCCGTACCTGGTGGCGGCCGAGGGCGTCTACGTGATCGGCGACGCCAGCGGCCGGCTGCAGCTGGCCCACGCCGCGTCCAGCCAGGGCGCGTACGCGGCCCGGCACGCCGCGGGCCGGGAGCGGCTGCCCTATTCGCCCGGCCCCATCCCCTGGTGCGTGTACGGCGAGCCCCAGGTGCTGCGGGTGGGCAAGAGCGCCGCGGACCTCAAGGCCCAGGGCGCGGAGCCCAAGGTGTCCGCGGCCCAGCTGGCGGCCAACCCCATCTGCCAGGCCGCGGCCCAGACCCAGGGCTTCGTGAAGTGCGTGTGGGCCTACGGCCGCCTGCAGGGGGTCACGGCCGTGGGGCACGCGGTGTCGCACCTGGTGAGCGCGGCCACCATCATGGTGTCCCAGGGCTGGAACCATGTGGACGCCGAGCGCCTGGTCTTCGCCCACCCCACCCTGGACGAGGCCCTGCGCGAGGCGCTGCTGGCCGAGCGCAAGCCGGCGTAACCCGCCGCACGGACCCTCGCCCTCCTGCGCGGACAAAGGCGGCGGGGTGAGCCGGCGGGGCTCGCCGGGCCCTGCACACCTGCATCCATTTTCTGGATTTATTGAATTCTCGCCGGATGGCATGAATTTTTAATTTTGAATTAAACTTTCTGATTCCTTACCGAAAACTTGCAGAATAAAAGGCACAGCACCCGGCCATGCCCGACTCGCCTCCCCCCGCGTCCGACAGCATCCTGCTCCCCGGCCCGCCCCCCGGCGCTTTCGAGGCCGTGCTGCCCCTGCTCCTGGCCTCGGCCTCGCCCCGGCGGCGGCGGCTGCTGGCGTCCCTGGGCGTGGAGTTCGCGGTGCTGCCCGCCAGCGCCGAGCCCGACCCGGCCCCGGGCGAGGGGCCGGCGGACTACGCCCTGCGCGCGGCCCGGGCCAAGGCCGAGGAGGCCGCGGCCCTGCGGCCAGACTGCCTCATCATCGCCGCGGACACCATCGTGGTGCTGGACTCCGAGATCATGGGCAAGCCGCGGGACGCCGCCCACGCGGTGCAGATGCTCACACGCCTGGCCGGGCACACCCACCAGGTCATCACCGGCTGCTGCCTGTTCCCGCCCGGCGGCAACGGCAGGAAGTCCACCACCTTCGCGGCCTTCTCGGACGTCACCATGCTCCAGGCCGACCGTCCCATGCTCGAAGCCTACGTGGCCACCACCGAGCCCATGGACAAGGCCGGGGCCTACGCCATCCAGGGCAAGGGCGGCTTCCTGGTGGAGCGGGTGTCCGGCTCCTACACCAACGTGGTGGGCCTGCCCCTGGCCAAGCTCACCCGGGCGCTCCTGGAGATGGGGGCCATTGTCCCGCGGGTCATGGCCCAGGGCTGACTGCGACAGCGAATCCCCTCCCGAACAAGAACGGCGGAGGAGCGGCGCCTTGCCGCTCCTCCGCCGAGTTTGTTCAGGCCGGCGGGCCTAGCCGTGAAAGGCCGGGTGGGCGGCGATGGCTCCCACTGGGTCCTCGCCGCGCAGGGTCAGGGCCAGGACGTACTGGTTGGGCACGCCGGGGTATTCGAGTTTGTCGTAGGTGCGGAAGCCGAAGCGGGCGTAGAAGCCCGGGTCGCCCACCAGGACCACGCCGCGGGCCCCGGCGTCGGTCAGCACCCGCAGGGCCTCGCGGATCAGGGCCGAGCCGATGCCCTGGCCCTGGCGCTCGGGCAGCACGCCCACCGGACCGAGCAGGTACCAGTCCTCGGCCTCCTCGCCCACGGGCGCGGGGGAAAGGGCCAGGTGGCCCACCAGGCCGGCCTCGCTGTTCCCCCCGTCAACTCCCCCGTCCTGGGCCACCAGGGACAGGGCCAGGGCCCCGGCCTCGCGCAACCGCTCCACGATGCGATGCTCGGTGGGCTCGGCCCCGGGCGGGTGCATGGGGTGGTTCTTGAACGCCGCGTATTCGATGCGCGAGACCGCCTCGCGGTCCCACGCCTCTTCAGGCCTGATATGTATTGACTTAATGCGCACGGGCGCACTCCTTGTTGGCAACCGGTTGTCGATAGCCCCATCCCGCCGGGGCGCAGGGCCCAGGCGTAGACGCGGCAGACCACGCCGATAGGTTCGGATAGGCGGCTGCGAGCGGAAGGTACAACGCGAGACGGCCCGGGCTGGCCGGACCTACGGAAGGCGAGCGGGCGGTCCGCAGGAGCGGGCCGCGCCGAGGCGGCTACCGGTTGTCGCCCTCGCAGGCAACCAGGCGCACAAGTTCCCTACAACAGTGTTTCATCAAATCTCCTTTGGCAGCACCCACTTACGCCGCACTGCCCGGGGCGTCAAGCGCCCGGCCTGGGTTTCCTTCCACCCGAATCCGGGCTTCGCAAAATCCGAATGGGAATCGGCCCGAAAGTAGGCTAGGGTCATGGCACGCGTGGAAACCGTTTATTCAGCCGAGGCTCGCCATGAACGACGTTGCGGAGATTTTGACCAGCCTGGAGCAGGTTCCGGTCATCCTGGCCGGTCTGGTGGGAGCCGTGCCCGCGACGCGGCTCACCGAGCGGCGGCGGAAAGGGGCCTGGACCATCGCCGAGCACGCCGTGCACCTGGCCGAGGCCCAGGTGCGGATATTCGGCCGCATCCGGCTCATCCTGTCCGAGGACGACCCGGAGATCGCGCCCTTCATCCCGGACCCCGACGCCCCGCCCAAGCCCACCGTGACCCTGGCCGAGGCCCTGCCCGTGTTCGCCGCGGAGCGGGCCAAACAACTGTCCATCCTGCGGCCCCTGCCGGCCGCAGCCTGGAGGCGCACCGCCCGCCACCCGGAGTACGACGCCTACGGCCTGTACATCCTGGTGCGGCACGTGCTCCTGCACGACCACTGGCACATGCACCGCATGGAGGAACTCTGGCTCACCCGCGAGGCGCTCCTCGCGGCCTGAGCCGGCCGACGGCGCACGCAAAAGGGCTTCCCGAACCACGGTCCGGGAAGCCCTTTGCTTTTTTGCGTCATGCCTGGCGGCTAGGAACGCACATCCTCGGCCAGGGCCTCCAGGCCCTGGGCCACGCGGTTGGGGGTGAACTCCACCACCGCGTACTCGGCAGCGCCGGCCTGCTTGAAGGGGTCCTGGCCCAGCACCTGCTCCAACTCCTGGCGGGACCCGGCCCGGGCCAGGATCATCCCGCCGGTGCGCGGCACCTGCCGGCCTGCGGCCAGGAACCGGCCTGCCGCGAAGTTTTCGTCCAGGAACGCCGCGTGCGCGGGCAGGAGCGCGTCGATCTCCTCCAAGGGCTTCACATAGGTCACGGTCACCACGAACATGGCATCTCCTTTCCCGCCCGGGCGGGGCATCTTCGTTGCATCCAGGCCGCGCACCCTAGGCCTGCCGGAGCGGGCTGGCAAGGCCCGGCTTCGCCTCCCTTTCCCGAATTGCCCGTCGCGTTCCGGGGCGCTTCCCTGGCGCGGCGGGAGTATCTTGCCCCCATGAGCCGAAGGAGGCGCACCATGGACACGACGCAAACCACCCACCCGGACGACGCGGCCCGCTGGCGGGCGGTGGAGGAGCGCGACCCCGCGGCGCGGGGGGCGTTCGTGTACGCGGTCCTCACCACCGGCGTGTACTGCGCCCCGGGCTGCGCCTCGCGCCGGCCCCGGCGCGACAACGTGTGGTTCTTCCCGACCCCCGCCACGGCCGAAGCCGCGGGCTTCCGGCCGTGCAAACGCTGCCGGCCGGACGCTCCCTCCTCCGACACCCCGGGCCTGGCCGCGGTGCGGGCCGCCTGCCGGGCCGTGGCCCGGGCCTGCGCGGCCAACCCCCTGGCCCTGGCCGTGCCCTGCCACCGGGTGGTGCGCGGCGACGGAAAGCTGGCCGGCTACTTCTGGGGCCTGGCCCGCAAGCGCGCCCTGCTCGGCCGGGAGGCCGCCGCTCTTGCCGGCTCCTGACCCCGGGGGCCCCGGGGACGCACGGGCTTGAATCCCGCCGCCCAAGCGCTTATGGTCTGACAACGGAACCACAAGCGTCCGGCGCGGCCGGGCGCCATGCCAAAACCTTACAGGAGGCTTCCCATGGCCAAAGCTGTGAAATCGGACAAGGACACGCGCCGCGCCAAGGTCATCGAGGTGCTGAACAAGGCCCGCTCCATGGAGCTGCACGGCATCTCCCAGTACATGAACCAGCACTATGCCCTGGACGCCATGGACTATGGCGAGCTGGCCCGGGACATGAAGCTCATCGCCATCGACGAGATGCGCCACGCCGAGCAGTTCGCCGAGCGCATCAAGGAGCTGGGCGGGGAGCCCACCACCGACCTGGCCGCCAAGGTGACCAAGGGCCAGGACGTGCGCACGATCTTCCCCTTCGACGCTGGCCTGGAAGACGACACCATCGACGTGTACAACCAGTTCCTCAAGGTCTGCCAGGAATGCGCGGACAACCAGACCGCCAAGCTCTTCGAGGCCGTCATCGAGGAGGAGCAGACCCACTTCAACCACTTCGACAACGTGGGCAACCACATCAAGAGACTGGGCGACACCTACCTGTCCAAGATCGCCGGCACCTCCGCGTCCACCGGCCCCTCCACCAAGGGCTTCATCCTCGGCGCCGGCGCGTAGGCTCCGGCCCGCGCCCCAAACAAAAACGCCCCGCTCACGCGGGGCGTTTTCATTTGCATCCGGCCCAGCCAGCTAGGCCAGGTCGAAGCGGTCCAGGTTCATGACCTTGGTCCAGGCGGCCACGAAGTCGGCCACGAACTTCTTCCCGGAATCCTTGCACGCGTAGACCTCGGCGATGGCCCGCAGCTGCGAGTTGGCGCCGAAGACGAGGTCCACCCGGGTGGCGGTCCACTTGGGCTTGCCCGTCTTGCGGTCGCGGCCCTCGAACAGCTCGTTGTCCTTGTCCGCGGGCTTCCACACCGTGCCCATGTCCAGCAGGTTCACGAAGAAGTCGTTGCTGAGCCTGCCCGGGGCCTTGGTGAACACCCCGTGCCTGGACCCGCCGTGGTTGGCCCCCAGGACGCGCATGCCGCCCACCAGCACCGTCATCTCCGGCGCGGTCAGGGTGAGGAGCTGGGCCTTGTCCACCATCATCTCCTCGGCGGACACCGCGTACTTGGCCTTTTGGAAGTTGCGGAACGCGTCGGCCTTGGGCTCCAGCACGGCGAAGGACGCCGCGTCGGTCTGCGCGGCCGTGGCGTCGGTGCGGCCCGGCGCGAAGGGCACCGTGACCTTGTGGCCCGCGTCCAGCGCGGCCTTCTCCACCGCGGCGCAGCCGCCCAGCACGATGAGGTCGGCCAGGGAGACCCGCTTCCTGCCGGTCTGGGCCGCGTTGAACGCCTTCTGGATCTTCTCCAGGGCGGCGAGGACCTTCTTCAGCTTGGCCGGCTCGTTGGCCGCCCAGTCCTTCTGGGGCGCGAGCCGGATGCGCGCGCCGTTGGCCCCGCCGCGCATGTCCGAGCCGCGGAAGGTGAAGGCCGAGGCCCAGGCCGTGGCCACGAGCTGGGACACGGACAGGCCCGAGGCCAGGATTGTCTCCTTGAGCGCGGCCGCGTCCTTCTTGGTGATGAGGGGATGGTCCACCGCGGGCACCGGATCCTGCCAGATGAGCTCCTCCTTGGGCACCATGAAGCCCAGGTAGCGCGAGCGCGGGCCCATGTCGCGGTGGGTCAGCTTGAACCAGGCCCGGGCGAAGGCGTCCGCGAACTTCGCGGGATGCTTCAGGTAGTCCTGGGCGATCTTCTTGTAGACCGGGTCGAACTTCAGGGACAGGTCCGCGGTGGTCATCATGGGCCGGTGGAACTTCTTGGGATCGTGGGCGTCCACGATCATGTCCTCCTTGTCCACGTCCTTGGCCAGCCACTGGTGCGCGCCCGCGGGGCTCTTCACCAGTTCGTAGTCGTACTTGAAGAGCACCTTCAGGTAGTTCATGTCCCAGGTGGTCGGGTGCGGCTTCCACGCGCCCTCGATGCCGCTGCCGATGGCGTCGCCGGCCTTGCCGCTGCGCCAGCTGCTCTTCCAGCCCAGGCCCTGCTCCTCCAGGCCCGCAGCCTCGGGCTCGGGGCCCACGTGCTTGGCCTCGCCCGCGCCGTGGCACTTGCCGAAGGTGTGGCCGCCGGCCACCAGGGCCACGGTCTCCTCGTCGTTCATGGCCATGCGCGCGAAGGTCTCGCGCACGTCCACGCCCGAGGCCTTGGGGTCCGGGTTGCCGCCCGGGCCTTCCGGGTTCACGTAGATGAGGCCCATCTGCACCGCGGCCAGGGGGTTCTCCAGGTCGCGCTTGCCCGAGTAGCGGCTGTCGCCCAGCCAGGTGTCCTCGGAGCCCCAGTAGATGTCGTTCTCCGGCTCCCACACATCCTCGCGGCCGCCCGCGAAGCCGAAGGGCGGAAGCCCCATGGACTCGATGGCGCAGGTGCCGGCGAAGACCATGAGGTCGGCCCAGGATATCTTCCTCCCGTACTTCTGCTTGATGGGCCACAAGAGCCGGCGCGCCTTGTCCAGGTTCACGTTGTCCGGCCAGCTGTTGAGGGGCGCCAGGCGCTGGCTGCCGGAGCCCGCGCCGCCGCGGCCGTCGCCCATGCGGTACGTGCCGGCGCTGTGCCAGGCCATCCGGATGAACAACGGGCCGTAGTGGCCCCAGTCCGCGGGCCACCACTCCTGGGAGTCGGTCATCAGGGCCATGAGGTCCTTTTTCAGGGCCTTGAGGTCGAGTTTCTTGAACTCCCCGGCGTAGTTGAAGGATTCGCCCATGGGGTTGGACTTGCTGGAATGCTGGCGCAGGATGTCCAGCCGGAGCTGGTTCGGCCACCAGTCGCGGTTCGATGTGCCGCCGCCGGCCACCTTCCGGTGGGCGTGGCCCGTCACCGGACACTTTGCTTGGTCACTCATGATGACCCCTCCTCTCGCGTATGGATGTTTATTGTTTTGGTATAATTATAAGGCCTTACACCTCACGCCGGGGGTCGGGGCTGCCGGCCCGCCGCGTCGGAGGCGTCAACGTTCGTCCGTGTCCTTCCTGCCGGCCTTCTCCTCGGCCGCGCAGGCGTGGCAGACTCCCTTCACCTCCACCTGGGTCCGCTCGGTGCTGCCGATGGCGGCCACCTCGGCGGGCAGCTCCAGGTTGTCCAGGACCTCGCTGGTGAAGTCCCGGGTCAGGCCGCACCGCACGCACACGAAATGGTGGTGACGGGTCAGGTTCCCGTCGAACCGCGTCCGGTCCGGCGTGGGCCCGAGCGCGGTCACCAGGCCCAGCTCCGTGAGCCACCACAGGGTCCGGTAGACCGTGTCCAGGGAGATGGCCGAGAGCCGCTGGTGCACGCCCCGGTAGACGGACTCCGCATCCGGGTGCTCCTGGCTCCGGGCGATCTCCCGGAATATCTCCCTGCGCTGCGGGGTCAGCCTGGCCCCGGCCTCCTGGCACGCCCGCGTGAAGGCCTGCATCCGCCGCTCGACCTCTTTTTTCTGCAATTCCATGGCACTTCCTGAAATTGATTCCTTAATAGGAATGGTTTCCTATTTTAGGCTATCCACTACTCCTCGACCAGCGTCAAGCGGAAAACGCATGTGGAACCACCCGCGTGCGCAGGGCGTTTTCCTGCAGCCCCGGGCGCCGCAATCCCCGCCCCGACGCTGGACAACCTTGCCGGGCTGGTGTACCCGGCGCGAAGGGTCTAGATTTTTTTTAAACTTTGTCAGTGCGAGGGATGCCCCATGGACCAGGCCGCGACCCCGCAGGACCGCAAGGGCGGCCGACTGCTGGTTGTGGACGACGAGCCCGAACTGGCCGCGGTGCTCTGCGAGACCCTGGCGGGCCTGGGGCACAGCGTGAGTTCCGCCTGCGACGGGGCCGAGGCCCTGCGCGTCCTGGCCCGGGACCCGGCCCAGGTGGTCATCTCCGACCTGCGCATGCCCCGCATGGGCGGCATGGAGCTTTTGGAGGCCGCCTCGGGCCGCGGCCTGGACGCGGACTTCATCTTCCTGACCGGGTACGGCACCGTGGAGAACGCGGTGGAGTGCATGCGCCTGGGCGCGGCCGACTACCTGCTCAAGCCCTTCAAGCTGGATACCTTGGCCCAAGCCGTGGACAAGGTGCTCTGCGAGCGCGAGGTGCGCCTGGAGCGCCGCCGCGCCGCCCTTCCCGCGCCCGTTCCCGCGTCCTTTCCCGCTTCCGGGCCCGCGCCCCGGCCGGCCGGCCCCGGCGAAGACCCGCTGGCGCTGTTGCGCTCCTTCCTGGTCCAGGTGCGCGAACTCTTCGCACCCCAGGGCATGGCCCTGTTCGTGTACAACGGCGGGGTGCGGCGCACGGTGCACGGCAGGGCCCTGGCCGCCGACCCCGCGGCCCAGGACTGGCTGGCCGCCCTGGGCGCGCGCCTGGCCGCCGAGGGCCGGCCCAAGCTCCTGGAGCCGCGCCTCACCGCCGCGGCCCGGGGCGTGCCCGAATCCCTGCGCGGGACCTGGATCATGGCCGCCCCGGTGGCGGGAAGCGGCGCGGACAACGCGCTGGCCGCGCTGGTGCGCGACCCCTCCGGCCCGGGCTGGAGCGGCCAGGACCTGCGCATGCTCGCCGCCCTGGCCGGGCACGCGGCCCAGTCCCTGGAGGGCCTGCGCGCCTGCCGCCAGCTCAAGGACCTGAACATGGAGGTGGTGCTCTCCCACGTGCGCGCGGTGGAGGCCAAGGACACTTACACCTGCGGCCATTCCGAGCGGGTGGCCCGGTACGCCGTGCGCCTGGGCGAGCGCCTGGGCCTGGCCCAGGCCGACCGGGAGACCCTGTGCGCGGCCGGCTACCTGCACGACGTGGGCAAGATCGGGGTGCCGGACAAGGTGCTGGCCAAGCCCGGCCGGCTCACGGACGTGGAGATGGGCATCATGCGCCGCCACCCGGTGCTGGGCCGGGAGATCCTGGGCCGGGTGACCACCCTCGGGCCGGCCCTGCCCGCCATCGAGCACCACCACGAGCGCTGGGACGGCCGGGGCTACCCCGCCGGCCTGGCCCGGGGGGACATCCCCTTTCTGGCGCGCATCGTGAGCGTGGTTGACGCCTACGAGGCCATCACCTCGGAGCGGGCCTACCAGCCCGCGCGCAGCGATGCCGACGCCCGCCGCATCCTGGCCCGCGGCGCGGGCGGACAGTGGGACCCCGAGGTGACCGCGGCCTGGCTGGCCCTGCTGGAGGCCGAAGGCCCCCCGGCCCCCTGAGTCCCCGAGCCGTTATACGCAACGGCGTCAGTTGCGTGTGCGCGCCAGGAGGGCGCGCCGGATGCGAAGCATCCGCAAGCAGAGGAAAAACCACTTTTTTCCCTCTGCGCCCCAGTCGGAAATGCAGGACGCATTTCCGACTCTTATATAGACCGGACACTTGCCGGTTCATCGGAAACTGGCGTAGGGTGAGGCTGCGGAACCCGGCCGATCGCGTCGTCCGCGGTATGCGCCGGGCCGCCGAGGCCCGCGTGAGAATCAAGCCCAAGCTCGCCCTATCCTTTCTCCTCCTCTGCCTGGCCCCCCTGGCGGTGTCGGGATTCGTGTCCTCCACCATGGCCGAGCGCGCCCTGACCCAGCAGGTGCTGCACCAACTCGAATCCGTGGCCGCCATCCAGAAGAGCCGGCTGGAGGCCATCTTCCAGCAGAACCACGAGCGGCTGCGGCTCATCGCCACCCGCACCCAGTTGCGGCGCAGCCTGGCCGCCTACCTGGCGTACCGCGACCCGGCCCTGCGCGAGGGCATGAACGCCATCCTGGCGGACAGCCTCACCGCGGTGGCCGGGTTCAAGGAGATCACGGTCCTGGACCCCGGCGGCCGGGCCGTGGCCGGCACCGAGCCCGCCCACCTGGACCGGGAGCACGCCGGGTCCCCGCACTTCGAGCACGGCCGGCAGGGCCCCTGCGTGGACCTCTTCTTCCTGGACGAGAAGGGCCGGCTGCGCTGCCGGCTCTCGGGCCCGCTCTTCTGGAACAACCGCCCGGTCGGGGTGGTGCTCATCGACACCGCGGCCGAAAACGTCACCGCCCTGGCCTCCGACTACTCCGGCCTGGGCCGCACCGGCGAGACACTCATCGCCCGCCGGGGGCCGGCCGGGGAGGTGTCCTACATCGCGCCCCTGCGCTTCGACCCCGACGCGGCCCTGCGCCGCCCGGTGGGGTTGGAGTCCCAGGACCTGCCCATGTCCCAGGCCCTGGCCGGCCGCGAGATGCTGATCCCGGACGGGGTGGACTACCGCGGCCTGCGGGTGCTGGCCGCCACCCGCTTCCTGCCCGCCTACGACCTGGGCCTGGTGGTGAAGCTGGACCGCAACGAGGCGTTCGCGCCCATGGTGGAGCTGCGCCACACCCTCATGCTGGTCACCGGCCTGTCCGCCATGCTGGTCTTCACCCTGTCCATTCCGGTGGGCCGCACCCTGACCCGGCCCATCCTGGACCTGGCCGAGGTGGCCCGCCGGGTCTCCAGCGGGGACTTCACCCAGCGGGCCGTGGAGCTGAAAGAGGACGAACTGGGCGACCTGGCCCGCGGCTTCAACCACATGACCGCCAAGCTCACCGAGGACATCGAACACCGCCGCCGGGCCGAGGAGCAGCTGCGCTCCCGCACCGACCTGTTGCAGGGCATCATCGACAATTCCTTCTCCGCCATCTTCGTCAAGGACGTGGACCAGCGCTTCATCATGGTGAACCGGGTGTTCGAGGAGATGTGCGGCAAGCCCAGGGACGAGATCCTGGGCCGCACCACCGCCGACGTGTTCCCCCTGGAACTGGCCTCGGGCACCGCGGAGCACGACCGCCAGGTGCTGGAGACCGGGGCCGCCATGGAGCACGAGCGCACCTACGCCCTGGCCGGAGGCAGCCGCACCTACATCGCCACCAAGTTCCCGCTCTACACCGCCCGGGGCGAACCCTACGCCCTGTGCGGCATCTACACCGACATCACCGAGATCAAGCGGGCCGCGGCCATGCGCGAGGAGGTGGAGCGCATGATCCGGCACGACCTGAAGAGCCCGCTCATGGCCATCGCCGGCCTGCCCGCGGTGATGAAGAACGAGGCCAACATCACCGAACGGCAGCGGGAGATGCTGGCCGCCATCGAGGAGGCCGGCCGGCGCATGCTGGAGATCATCGGCCTGTCCCAGGACCTCTACCGCATGGAGACCGGCACCTTCCGCCTGGACCCCCAGCCCGTGGACCTGTTGGCCCTGGCCCGGCGGGCCCTGGCCGACGGGTCCTGGCTGGCCGAGCGCCGCCGCCTGGACATGCACCTGGCCCTGGACGGCCGGCCGGCCCAGGACCACGACACGGTGCGGGTGCCCGGCCGGGAGCCCCTGCTCTACACCATGCTCGGCAACCTGGTGGGCAACGCCCTGGAGGCCGCGGCCGAGGGCACTGCCGTGGAGCTGCGCCTGGAGACCGAGGCCGACGGGGTCAGCCTGGCGGTGCGCAACGCCGGGGTCGTGCCCCCGGAGATCCGCAGCCGCTTCTTCGAGAAATACGTGTCCGCGGGCAAGAAATCCGGCACCGGCATCGGCACCTACAACGCCAAGCTCATCGCCGAGGCGCACGGCGGCTCCATCACCATGCGCACCTCGGACCAGGAGGGCACCGAAGTCACGGTGCGCCTGCCCCGCCTGGCCTGAGCCGCCCTCCCCTGGAAAGGGGATTCGCGAACCCCCCGCCAAACAAAGGATTCCTCCACCACTTCGGCAAGCCGGCATTGCCTTGACCGAAAAAAAAACATATGCCGTTCTCCATGTCCGCCCCGCGCATCCTGGTCGTGGACGACAGCATCGTCATCCGCAAGGCCCTCACCAAGCAGCTCGAAGCCATCGGCGCCCAGGTCACCCAGGCCAAGGACGGCGCCGAAGGGCTGGAAACCGCGCGCGGGTCGCGCTTCGACCTCATCATCTCCGACGTGGACATGCCCCGCATGATCGGGCTGGACATGTGCGAGCGGCTCAAGTCCGACCCCGCCACCCGCACCATGCCCATCATCATCCTCTCCTCACGCGACTCCGAGGAGGACATCGAGCGCGGCTTCAAGGTGGGCGCGGACTCCTACCTGTCCAAGAGCGTGGGCAAGGACGAGTTCCGTGAACGGGTGCAGCAGTTCCTGCGCCAGGTGGACTTCATCCGGGAGCGGCTGGTGCTTGTGGCCGACGACTCGGAGTACATCCGCGACCACCTGGCCCAGGGCCTGAGGGACGTGGGCTTCCAGGTGATCGAGGCCAGGGACGGCCGCGAAGCCCTGGACGCCCTGGCCGAGGACCGCAAGCCCGACCTGGTGGTCTGCGACATGAACATGCCCGGGGTGGACGGCCTGGCCGTGCTCCAGGCCATGCAGATGAACCCGGACCTCAGGCACATCCCCTACGTGGCCATGAGCTCCGAGGACTCCCGGGCGGCCATGCGGAGGCTGTTGCAGCACGGGGCCGCGGCCTTCATGGTCAAGCCCTTCAACGTGGAGCAGCTGGTCATCACCGCGGAGAAGCTGCTCTCGGACCAGTTCACCATCCTCCTGGCCGAGAAGGAGCGCCTCAAGACCGAGCGCTCACTGATGCTCTCCAGCATCACCAGCCTGATCCAGGCCCTGGAGGCGCGCGACCTCTACACCCGCGGCCACTCCGAGGCCGTGGCCGAGATCGCGGTGGGCATGGGCGCGGCCATGGGCCTGGACCCGGTGGAGCTGGAAAAGCTGGAGATCGCCGCCCGGCTGCACGACCTGGGCAAGATCGGCATCCCGGACAACGTGCTGCTCAAGCCCGGCCGGCTCACGGACGACGAATACACCATCATCAAGACCCACCCCACCATCGGCGCCGAGATCCTGGCCCCCATCCCCAGCATGGCGGACCTCATCCCCGCGGTGAAGTTCCACCACGAGAAGATGGACGGCACCGGCTACCCGGACGGCCTCAAGGGCGACCAGATCCCCCTGTGGGCGCGCATGATCGCGGTGGGCGACGTGTTCCACGCGCTGACCAGCAACCGCCCCTACCGCGAGCCCATGGCCGAGGAAAAGGTCCTCCAGATCATCGAGGACGCCCGCTTCAACCACCTCTGCCCGGACTGCGTGGCCGTCTTCTTCAAGATGATGGGCGTGTAGGGTCGGCCAGCCCGCGGCTGGGCCGGGGATTTCCCCGGGCGCGAATCGGCGTCGCGCCGGTCGGTCTTTCCCCTTGTCTGCGCGCATCGTTTCCAGTAGTGAGGGGCTACGGGCGTGTAGTCAGGATAGTCTTCCCGGAATCCGGGATGCCGGAAGCGGCAAACGGGCGAAATGAAGGTGTGGCGGGGCGGTTGCCCCGCATGGTGCCGGAGTTTCGGCTTCACCCGTTTTGCGCAGTACAGGTGTCCCATGGATCAGACCACCCGCAGTCTCCCCTCGTTTTTCCTCCTCTGCTTCGGACTTCCCCTGCTGCTGGCCGCGACGGCCATCGCCGCCCTTGCCGCCATGCCGCTCATCGGCGGCGACGCGGCCGGGCTTTCCCGGGCCGGTTCGGCCTGGGTGGCCGGCCTGGCCCTGGCGGTGGCGGCCTGGCCCCTGGCGGCGGCATCCTTCCTGGGACGGCGCGTGGCCGGGCCGTTGCGCGCGCTGGGGACCTTTGCCGCGAACGCTGCGCAGCACGGCGGCGCGGCCGCGCCCCAGGGCCGGTTCGCCATGGAGGCCGGCCCCCTGGCCGAAGGCGTCCGGTCCCTGGCCGCGGAGCACCAGCGGCTGTCCGACCTGTTCCACGGGCTGATCTCCGGCATGCCCGTGCCCTACCTGCTGGTGGACACCAAGGAGCGCGCCCTGAACCTCAACGCCGAGCTCCTGGACATGGTCCAGATAGCGGGCCGGGTGGAGGACCACCTGGGCCGGACCCTGGCGGACATCTTCTACAACGATCCCACCCGCACCACGGTGGTGGGCAAGGCCATGGCCAACGGCCAGGTCTTCCGCAACCAGCAGGTGGAGATCACCGGGCACAAGGGCCTCAAGCGCACGGTGCACTACAACGTCTATCCCATCTACGGCAAGGACGGGGCGTGCCTGGGCGGGTTCTGCCTGTACCTGGACATGACCGCGCTGGTGGAGAAGGAGCGGCAGATCCAGGGCCACGTGGCCCAGGTCCAGGCCGCGGCCCAGAGCGCGGGGACCATCTCCGAGCAGGTGATGGCCGCATCCGGCCGGCTCACCGGCCTGATGCAGGAGTCCAGCCGCCGGGCAGGGGCGCAGACCGGCCGCTCCGGCCAGGCGGCCACGGCCATGGGCCAGATGGCCGCCACCGTGCTGGAGGTGGCCAGGAACGCCTCCCAGGCCGCGCATGGGGCGGACCAGGCCCAGGCCAAGGCCAAGGACGGCGCGCAGGTGGTGCGCGACGCCATCGCCGCCATCTTCCAGGTCAAGGAGCACTCCGAATCCATGCGCGCCAGCCTGGGCGACCTGGGCGGCAAGGCCGAGGCCATCGGCCAGGTCATGAACGTGATCAGCGACATCGCGGACCAGACCAACCTGCTGGCCCTGAACGCGGCCATCGAGGCGGCCCGGGCCGGCGACGCCGGCCGCGGCTTCGCGGTGGTGGCCGACGAGGTGCGCAAGCTGGCCGAGAAGACCGTGCAGGCCACCTCCCAGGTGGGCGCGGTGGTGGCGGGCATCCAGACCGGCACCACCGCCAGCATCGCGGCCATGGACACCGCGGCCGGGGCCATCGAACGCAGCACCGAGCTGGCGGACCGGGCCGGGGCCGCGCTCGGGGAGATCGTGGCCCTGGTGGAGTCCACCGCGGCCCAGGTCAGCAACATCGCCACCGCCGCGGAGGAGCAGTCCGCGGCCAGCGAGGAGATCAACCGCTCCATCGAGGAGATCAACGAATTGTCCGAACACACCGCCGACGCCATGGCCGAGTCGGAAAAGGCCATCGGCGACGTGCTGCGCCTGTTCGAGGAGCTCACGTCCCTGATCGGCAACATGCGCGCCTCCTAAGGGGGAGCGGGCCGGGCCGGCGGTATGCCTCCTACCCCAGCCCGGCCCGCTCCAACCATTCCCGCATGCGGTCGTGGTGGGAGCCGGGCCAGTAGATGCGGTCGCAGGTTGGGCAGCGGTAGAACGTGTCGAAGTATTTCTTCGTGAGCGGCTGCAAGCGGTGCAGGACCGCGGCCTTCTCGACAGGCTCCAGGGGCTCGTTGCACTCCAGGCAGCGGGAGAACGCGGCGAACGGGCCGCGCACCCTGAAATGGCGCAGGACCTCGGCCAACTGCTCCCGGGGGTCGTGGGCCCGCACCAGCCGGCCGAAGCCCACCTGGCTGCGCTTCAGGAGCGCCCGGTCCATGGTCAGCACGATGCGGCCCTCGCCCCCGGCCCGCTCCGCCACCTCGGCGTCGTCCCAGGCCCGGTCGTAGGCCGCGTCCTGGCCCACCAGCCGCAAAAGCCGCGCCAGCTTGCCGCAGGTGGCGTCCACCAGGAACCGCACCCCGTCCAGGGGCTCGGGCCGCAAGAGGCTCGGCCGGGTCACGTCCAGGGGCGGGGCCACCGCGTACACGTCCAGTTCCTGCCCCGGCCCCACGATGTGCGAGAAATCCACGTCAGTCCCGGCCTTGCCGCCTTGGCCACCCGGGCTCCCCGGCCCGGCCACCCCGATGCGGCCCACCTCGGTGTGCGGCACGCCCAGGGACTCCACCACGTCCTTGACCGCGGCGCGGCGGTCCACGGCCCAGCCCAGCCGGCCGTCCGCCAGCCGCGCCGACTTGCCGGGCCGCACGATTTCCCGTACTCCCGGGTGGAACCGGAACAGCGCCACACCTACCGCCATATGAATCCCTACCTCGCCGTCGTGCTCCTGGCCCTCGCCGGGGCCTGGGTCCTGAACACCCTGGCCGCGCTCCTCAACCTGCGCGCCCTGGACCCCACCCTGCCCCCGGAGTTCAGCGGGACCTACGACCCCGAGCGCTACCGGAAATCCCAGGAGTACGCCAGGGCCAACACCCGCCTGTCGCTGCTGCGCGACACCCTGGGCACCGCCCTGCTCGTCGGGTTCATCCTCTGGCCCGGGTTCCCCCTGGCCGACGCCGCGGCGCGCTCCCTGGGCTGGGGCGAGCTGCCCACGGGCCTGGCCTTCTTCGCCCTCCTGCTGCTGGCCTCGGAGCTGCTCGGCCTGCCCTTCGAGATCTACGATACGTTCGTGCTCGAAGAGCGCTTCGGGTTCAACCGCACCACGCCCGCCACCTTCGCGCTGGACAAGCTCAAGACCCTCCTCCTGGCCGTGGCCCTGGGCGGGCCGCTGCTGGCCGCGATGCTCTGGTTCTTCCTGCACGCCGGCCCCTGGGCCTGGCTCTGGGCCTGGCTGGCCACCATGGCCGTGCTTTCGGCCATCCAGATCCTGGCCCCCACCCTCATCCTGCCGCTCTTCAACCGCTTCATCCCGCTGGAGCACGGCCCCCTGCGCGCGGCCATCGCGGACCTGGCGGACAAGGCCGGCTTCGCCCTGGCCGGGGTCTTCGTCATGGACGGCTCCCGCCGCTCGGCCAAGGCCAACGCCTTCTTCACCGGCCTGGGCCGGCGCAAGCGCATCGCGCTCTTCGACACCCTCGTCGACGCCCACCCCCAGGACGAACTCCTGGCCGTGCTCGCCCACGAGATCGGCCACTTCAAGCACGGCCACATCCGCACCCGGCTGCTCCTGTCCTTCGCGCGCCTGGGCCTGGCCTTCCTCCTGCTGTCCCTCGCGCTCAAATTGCCCGGCCTGCACGCGGCCTTCGGCATGCCCGAGGTCACGGTGCACGCGGGCCTCATCTTCTTCGCCCTGCTCTACACCCCCCTGTCCCTGGCCCTGTCCCTGGCGGGCAACGCCCTGTCCCGCCGCCACGAGCGCCAGGCCGACGCCTTCGCCGCGCGCCTCACCGGCGACCCCGCGGCCCTGGCCCGCGCCCTGGCCGGGCTCTCGGCCCACAACCTGTCCAACCTCACCCCCCACCCCCTGCACGTGGCCCTGCACCACTCCCACCCCCCGGCCCTGGAGCGGGTGCGCAGCCTGAACGCCCTGGCGGACCGGCCTTGACGCCGCAACCGCCCGGCCCTACCGTGCCGCCCATGCCCATGCCCAAGCCCGCACCCCTCGACCGCCTGGCCCTGTTCCTGGCCACCCTCGGACCCGTCGGCAACATGCCCAAGGCCCCCGGCACCTGGGCCTCGGCCGCCGCAGTCCTGGCCGCGCCCTTCTGCTTCCTGCCCCTGGAGCCGCCCTACCGCATCGCGGTGCTCGTCGGCATCTTCCTCCTGGGTTCCTGGGCCGCCACCCGCGCCGAGCGCGCCCTGGGCGCGACCGATCCCGGTTGCGTGGTCATCGACGAGCTGCTGGGCATGTGGATCGCCCTGGCCCCCTTCAACTTCCTGCGCTGGTGGCAGATCCTGGCCGCCCTGGCGTTCTTCCGCATCCTGGACATCGCCAAGCCCTGGCCCATCCACCGCCTGGAAAAGGCCCTGCCCGCCGGCCTCGGGGTCATGGCCGACGACGCCCTGGCCGGCCTGCTCGCCGCTGCCGGCGTCTGGCTCCTGCGCTGGGCCACCTGGCCCGCCGGGCCGGCCGGCCTGCCGTAGAGCCGGGACAAGCCCCGAGCAGAAGCACGGGCGATTCGTGAATCGCCCCTACGTAAGAGGGCCGCACCTGCGCGTTCGGCAGGGCTCTCTTGTGTAGGGGCGATTCACGAATCGCCCGCTCTTCTTTGCCGCCCCACTCTCCGACCCTCCCTGAAAAATCGTCACGAAGACTCCACTTGACTCCCGCCGCGCTCCGTGCCAAACGTTCGATTAAAACAATTGATTGAAACCTACGTTTCGCCCGGAGGAGACGCATGGCTGAAGCCAACGACCTGAATACCAAGGAAAAGATATTCCGCGCCGCGGTCAGCGTGTTCGCGGCCAAGGGATACGCCGCGGCCACGGTGCGCGACATCTGCGCCAAGGCCGAGGTCAACATCGCCGCGGTGAACTACCACTTCGGGTCCAAGGAGAAGCTCTACGCCGGAGTCCTGGACTTCATGTTCGCGGGGTCCGAGAGCCTGCCCCGCGCCGCGGACTCCACCCCGGCCGACGGCCCTCCCGAGGAACGGCTGGCCGCCTTCATCACCGCCTTCGTGCGCAACATCTACCAGTCCTGCGAGGGCTACGACGACTGCGACCTGGGCGCCATCTTCCTGCATGAGATGGCCAACCCCTCCACCGGCCTGGGCGCCATCGTGGACCGCTACATCCGGCCCGACGCCGACCTGCTGCGCAGCCTGCTCCGCGAACTCCTGGGCCCCGGCGCGCCCGAGGACCTGATCTGGGCCTGCGGCGGCAGCATCGTGGCCCAGACCCTCTACTACTGCACCATCGGCCCCATCGTGCAGATCCTGCGTCCCAAGCCCGAGAACTTCGACCGCGACGCCTTCATGGAGCGGTTCGCCGGCCACATCCTGCGCTTCTCCCTGGGCGGCATCGCCGCGGCCCGCGCCGCTCTGGACGCAGCCCCCGCCACCCCAACCCGGAAAGAGCCATGAACGCCAAGACCCTTTTCCCCCTCGCCCTGCTGCTCCTGCTGGCCGCCGGCCTCCCGGCCCGGGCCGGGGAGCCTGCCGCGAACCTCGCGGAAGCCCAGCCCGCGGACCGCCAGGTGGTGCTCACCGCCTTCACCCGCGCCCGCGCGGCCATGGACCTCACCGCCGAGAACCCCGGCAGGGTCGCCTTCGTGGCCGGCGAGGTGGGCCAGGCCATCGGACGTGACGGGGTCTTCGCCCGCCTGGACGCCACCCTCACCGCCTTGGAGCTGGACAAGAACCGCGCGGACCAGGCCCGCCTGGCCTCCTCCGTGGCCTACCTGGACAAGGAGGCCGGCCGCTACCGCACCCTGGTGGCCGAGAGCGTGGCCGACCAGGCCACCCTGGACAAGCTGGAGCAGGACCTGGATTCCGCCCGCCTGCAGCTTGCCGCGCTGAAGGTCGAGGAGAAGCGCCTGGCCGAGGTCATCGCCCGCTCCACGGTGCGCGCCCCGGCCGGCTGGCGCATCATGGCCCGCGACGTGGAGCCCGGCCAGTGGGTGGCCGCGGGCCAGGTCCTGGGCCGCGCCGGCGATTACGGGGTGCTGCTGGCCCCCCTGGCCCTGGCCCCCAAGGAGCTGGCCGCCCTGCGCCAGGCCGGGGACGCCCTGAAGGCCGAGCTTCCCGACCTGGGCCTCACCGTGCCGGCCCGCGTCTATCGCATGTCCCCGGCCTTCGACCCCGACACCCGCAAGACCGACCTTGACCTGGTCCTCGGCGGCGACATCCCGGAGCGCCGCGGCGGCTTGCGCGTACGCCTGGCCCTCTCCATCCCCGACGCCGCCGGCGCGGTGCTGCTGCCCGAGGCCGCCCTGCGCAAGCGCTACGACGAGTACTACCTGCTGCGCGAGGACGGCTCCCGCGTGCCAGTGGTGCTCCAGGAGCGCACCCAGGACGGCATGGTCCGGGTGGTCAACCACGGCCTCAGGCCCGGCGACCGCTTCCGGCTCGGCACGGAGAACTAGGCCATGCGCGCCCTGATCCGCTTCACCCTGGCCCAGCACGTGCTGCTGAACCTGGTCTTCGCCGGGCTCATCATGGCCGGGGCCTACGCCCTGCTCACCTCCCCGGTGGAGCGCTACCCGGTGGTGAACTTCGGCAAGGTCTTCATCACCACTTACTACCCCGGGGCCTCGCCCCAGGACGTGGAGGCCCTGGTCACCCGCAAGATCGAGGACGCCATCGAGGACGTGGAGGACGTGGAGTTCGTGCGCGCCTCCTCCCACCGCGAGCGCTCCCGGGTGGTGGTCAAGTTCGTGGACGACGCGGACTACGACGCGCTCTACGACGAGCTGCGCTTCAAGGTCCTGTCCGTGCTGGGCGAACTGCCCGGGGACGTGGACCCGCCCCAGTTCAACATGATCACCGTGGACGACTGGCTGCCCGTGGTCAGCGTGAACCTGGCCGGCGACCGCGGCAACCGCGCCCTCACCCTCATGGCCGAGGAGATGAAGGTCCCCCTGGCCCAGATTCCAGGGGTCAAGGAGGTCAAGCTCCAGGGCGAGCACATCCGCGAGTTCCACGTCACCCTGGACCCGGCCCGCATGGCCGCCCGCGGCGTTACCTTCGACCAGGCGGCCGCGGCGCTGACCGACGCCAACCGCATCCTACCCGCGGGCGACTTCACCGATCCCTCGGGCGAATACGTGGTGCAGGTGGACGAGCGCTTCCGCTCCCGGGAACAGGTGGTCAAGGCCGTGCTCCGCCGCGACGCGGATGGCTCCTTCGTCACCGTGGGTGACGTGGTCGCCGACGCCCGGCTCTCCTACCGCGACCCCCACGTCATCTCCTCGGTGAACGGCCGCGACTGCGTGACCCTGCAGATCGTGAAGACCGGGGAATCCAACGCCCTGGACATCGCCAGGGAGGTGGACCGGGTGGTGGAGGAGTTCACCCCGGTCCTGGCCCGGGAAGGCGTGGAGCCCGTGCTCACCCAGGACTCCACCACCTACATCAGGGACGCCATGCACACCCTGGGCTGGAACCTGGTGGTGGGCGTGACCCTGGTGGCCCTGGTCATCTGGTACTTCATGGGCTGGCGCAACGCCGGCCTCACCGTGGTGGGCATCCCCTTCTCCTTCCTCACCACCATGGTGTTCATGCACGCCACGGGCAACTCCCTGAACGAGATCACCCTGTTCTCCTTCGTACTGGTCTCGGGCATCATCGTGGACGACGCCATCGTGGTGGTGGAGAACATCTTCCGCCACGTGCAGGAGGGCAAGAAGCTGCGCGAGGCGGTCATCGACGGCGCCGCAGAGGTGGTGGTGCCGGTCATCTCCGCCACCGCCACCACCGTGGCCGCCTTCCTGCCCATGCTCATCATGACCGGCTCCACGGGCGAGTTCTTCGCCCTCATCCCCAAGGCCGTGTCCTTCGCCCTGGCCGCCTCGCTCTTCGAGTGCATGTTCCTGGTGCCCATCCACTTCCTGGATTGGGGGCCGCGCAACGGCGAGGCCGCGCGCCGCGACGAGATCAGGGAGAACGCCGGCATGCGCGCCACCCGCGCGGTGGCCGACCGCCTGGTGCGCTTCACCACCCGCCACCGCATCGCCAGCAGCGTGGCGGTGATGCTGCTCTTCGTGGCCGCCATCGTCATCATGGGCCTGTCCGTGTCCGGCCGGGCCCGGATAGTGCCGGTGAAGTTCTTCCCGGACGATTACCGCCTCTACTACGTGACCCTGGAGGGGCCTGCCCCCACCCCCATCGCGGAGGTCTCCCGGCGGCTCAAGGCCATCTCCCGCCTAGTCATGGAGGACGGCCCGGGCATGGCCCGCACCGCCCAGGCCTACGCCGGGTTCTACGTGAACGAGGACTACGAGAACATCCTCGGCCACAACGTGGGCACGGTCATCGCCACCCTGCCCGTGGCCGACGACCAGCACTTCGCGGACTACCCCGTGAACGACCCGGCCGCCCACCTGGAGCGCATGCGCCAGCGCATCGAGGAACGCTTCGCCACCGATGGATTTACCGTGAAGCTGCGGCCCGAGAAGGACGGCCCACCCGCGGGCAAGGACGTGAACGTGCGGGTGGTGGGCGCGGACACCGAACGCGTCTCGGCCCTGGCCGCGGACATCATGGAGTTCATCCGCGGAAGCAAGGACCTGGGCCCCAGCCTGGAGCAGGTGGAGGACGACCGCGGCCGGCCCAACCGCATCTTCCGCATGGAGGTGCGCGAGCGCCGCGCCGCGGAGCTGGGCATCTCCGCGGGCCAGGCCGCGGCCCTGGCCGGCGCGGTGCTGGACGGCCGCTACCTGGGCAAGTACCGGGTGGAGGACGAGGAGGTGGACCTCAAGCTCCTGGTGGACAAGGCCTCCCTGGCCGCACCCCAGGACGCCCTGCGCACCCCGGTGCTGGAGCACCCCGAGGGGCCGGTGCGCCTGGACGACGTGGTGCGGCCCCGGCTCTTCACCGAGCCCGGCCAGCTCAACCGCTACGAGGGCCAGCGCTCGGTCACCATCACCGCCAACATCAAGCCCGGAGCGCCCCTGTCCAGCCCGGGCGCGGTCAAGGCCATCCGCGACCACTACCAGTCCGTGCGCGCCAGGTTCCCGGGCGCGGGCATCGCCTTCGGCGGCGAGTTCGAGGACACCCGCCGCTCCTACACCTCCCTCACTTACGCCTTCGCCATCGCGGTGCTGCTCATCTACGCCATCCTGGCCACCCAGTTCCAGTCCTACACCCAGCCGGTCATCATCCTGTCCTCCATCGTGTTCTCGGTGATCGGCATCGTGTACGGCAAGATGCTCACCCAGACCCTGTTCACCATCAACAGCTTCATCGCCACGGTGGGCGTGGCCGGGGTGGTGGTCAACGACGCCATCGTGCTGGTGGACTTCATCAACGCCCGCTACCGGGCGGGCATGCCCCGGCGCGAGGCCATCCTGGACGCGGTTCGCGTGCGGCTGCGCCCCATCCTGCTCACCACCGTGACCACGGTGCTGGGCCTGCTGCCCATGGCCGTGGGCTTCCCCCGCTACTCCCTGGTCTGGGGCACCATGGCCTCCACCTTCGTCACCGGCCTGGTCACGGCCACGGTGCTCAACATCTGCGTGGTGCCGGTGCAGTGGGAGCTGCTCATGGGCGCGAAGGAGCGCCTGGCCCGGCGCAGGGAGCGCAAGCAGGCGGCAAGGGCGGCGAACAAGGCCGGCACGGCCTGATTCCCTTTCCCGGCCGAGTCTGCTACCCAGGGTGAACCCGGCACGGCGGCGCACTCGCCGCGCGGGACGCCGCCTTCAAGGAGTTCGCATGCCTTTCATGACCCAGATGCAGGCCGCCCGCAAAGGCGTCCTGACCCCCCAGATGCAGGCCGTGGCCAGGAAGGAGGGCATCAAGCCCGAGGACCTCATGGCCCTGCTCGCCGCCGGAACCGCAGTCATCCCCTGCAACAGGAACCACGCCACCCTCGATCCCCAGGGCATCGGCGCGGGACTGCGCACCAAGATCAACGTGAACCTGGGCGTGTCCTCGGACTGCGCCGACTTCGAGACCGAGCTGGCCAAGGTGCGCCTGGCCATCGGCATGGGCGTCGAGGCCATCATGGACCTGTCCTGCGCCGGCGACACCCGCGCCTTCCGCCGCCGCCTGATGTCCGAATGCACCGCGCCCGTGGGCACGGTCCCGGTCTACGACGCGGTGGCCAAGGCCGATTCCGACGTGACCCGGCTGTCCGTGGACGACCTCTTCGACACCGTGCGCGCCCACGCCGAGGACGGGGTGGACTTCCTGACCATCCACGCCGGCCTCACCCAGGCCGCGGCCGCGCGCCTGGACAAGAGCGACCGCATCATGTCCATCGTGTCCCGCGGGGGCTCCCTGCTCTACGCCTGGATGCGCCACAACGGGAAGGAGAACCCCTTCTACGAGCACTACGACCGGCTGCTCGACCTGTGCCTGGAATACGACCTGACCCTCAGCCTGGGCGACGGCTGCCGGCCCGGCTGCCTGCACGACGCCACCGACGGCCCCCAGGTGGACGAGCTCATCACCCTGGGCGAGCTCACCCGCACGGCCTGGGAGCGCGGGGTGCAGGTCATGATCGAGGGACCCGGCCACATGGCCATCGACGAGATCGCGCCCAACGTGACCTTCCAGAAGCGGCTGTGCTCGGGCGCGCCCTTCTACGTGCTGGGCCCCCTGGTCACCGACGCGGCCCCGGGCTACGACCACATCACCTCGGCCATCGGCGGCGCCATCGCCGCGGCCGCGGGCGCGGACTTCCTGTGCTACGTGACCCCGGCCGAGCACCTGCGGCTGCCCACCCTGGACGACGTGCGCGAGGGCATCGTGGCCTCCAAGATCGCGGCCCACGCCGCGGACATCGCCAAGGGCCTGCCCGGCGCGCGGAAGCGTGACGACGACCTGTCCCGCGCCCGCGCGGCCATGGACTGGGAGGGCACCTTCGCCCTGGCCCTGGACCCGGAAAAGCCCCGCGCCTACCGCGAGTCCTCCAAGCCCGCGCAGGAGGACACCTGCACCATGTGCGGCAAGCTCTGCGCGGTGCGCACCATGAAAGAGGCCTGCAAACCCAAGGAATAGACGATGGCCGGCAACACCTTCGGCACGCTCTTCCGGCTCACCACCTACGGCGAGTCCCACGGCCCCGGCCTGGGCGGGGTGGTGGACGGCTGCCCGCCCGGCATCCCCCTGGCCGAGGCCGACATCCAGAAGGAGCTGGACCGCCGCAAGCCCGGCGGCTCCAGCGCCTCCACCAGCCGCAAGGAACCGGACACGGCGCGCCTGCTCTCCGGGGTGTTCGAGGGAAAGACTACGGGCACGCCCATCGCCTTCCACATCGAGAACCAGGACCACCGGTCCACGGACTACTCGGCCATCAAGGACCTCTACCGGCCCGGCCACGCGGACCTGACCTTCGACGCCAAGTTCGGGGTGCGGGACTACCGCGGCGGGGGCCGGTCCTCGGGCCGGGAGACCGTGTCCCGGGTGGCCGGGGGGGCCATCGCCCAGGCGGTGCTGGCCCGGCACGGCATCACGGTGCTGGCCTACACCCTGGAGCTGGGCGGCGTCCCGGCCGCGTGCGCGGACCCCGAGGGCGCGCAGGAGAGGCCCTTCTTCAGCCCGGACCCGGAAGCCCCGGCAAAGTGGGAGGAGCGCATCCGCGAGGCCAAGTCCAGCGGGGATTCGCTGGGCGGCATCGTGCAGGTGGAGGCCCGGGGCGTGCCCGCGGGCCTGGGCGAGCCGGTGTTCGACAAGCTGGACGCGCGGCTGGCCTACGCCCTCATGGGCGTGGGCGCGGTCAAGGCGGTGGAGATCGGGGCCGGCCTGGCCGCGGCCCGCGCCACGGGCAGCGTGAACAACGACCCCATCACGCCGACCGGCTTCGCGACCAACAATGCCGGCGGCATCCTGGGCGGCATCTCCTGCGGCGCGCCGGTCATCGCCCGGGCCGCGGTGAAGCCCATCCCGTCCATCTCCATCCCCCTGGCCACGGTCACCACCGACGGCCAGCCCGCCACCATCGTCACCCCGGGCCGCCACGACGTGTGCGCCATCCCCCGCATCGTGCCGGTGCTCAAGGCCATGATGGCGCTGACGCTGGCGGATTTCCTGCTCTTGCAGAAGAGAATCTAGCAGGCGGAAAAAACAAGACGGGCGATTCGTGAATCGCCCCTACACGAGAGAGCCGTGCCGGCGAGTTTGGCTGGGCCCTCTTTTGTAGGGGCGATTCACGAATCGCCCGTTCTTCATGTCGGGCGAAGCTACGCCGCTCCGTCCAGGGGCACGGTGAAGCGGAAGGTCGCGCCCGAGCCGGGGGTGGATTCGATCCAGATCCTGCCGCCGTGGTGCAGGATGATCTCGCGGCAGATGGCCAGGCCGAGGCCGGTGCCGTGGGGCTTGTCCGTGAGCACGTCGCCGCGCTGCCAGAACTTCTCGAACATCTCCTGGTGGAATTCCGGCTCGATGCCCGGCCCGGTGTCCGACACGCTCACGAGAATGCGGTCGCCGTCGGGTTCGGCAATGCAGGTGATGGACCCCTGATCCGTGAACTTGATGGCGTTGGAGAACAGGTTGAGCGCCACCTGGCGCAGGCGGTCCGCGTCGCCGTGCGCCGGGGGCAGGCCCGGGGCCACGCGCACATCCAGGGCCAGGCCCTTGTCCTGGGCCTGGACCCGCATGGTGGCCGCGGCCAGGGAGAGCACCTCGCCCATGTCCACCCGGCCCATGCTCCACTCCATCTTGCCGGCCTCCAGGCGGGTGAGGTCGAGCACGTCGTTGACCAGGGAGGAGAGGCGGTCGCCCTCGCTGATGACGATGCCAAGGTTCTCGGCCACCTGGCGGGCGGCCTTGCCCGCCGTCGAGTCGGCGGGGTCCAGGCGGGGGAAGATCACGGTCTCCAGCTTCTTGCGCACCAACTTCACGAACCCGGCCACCGAGGTGAGGGGGGTGCGCAGTTCGTGGGAGACCATGGACAGGAAGTGGGTCTTCATCTGGCTGGCGGCCTCAGCCTCGTCGCGGGCCTGCTCCAGGGCCCGCTGGGAGAGTCGGCGGGCGGTGATGTCCTGGATGAGGCCCTCGGTGAAAAGCATGGCCCCGTCCTCGCCGCGCACGGCGCGGGCGTTGACCTGGCCCCAGAAGGTGGTGCCGTCGCGGCGCTTGAACTCGGCCTCGAAGCCGTTGACCGCGCCGTGGGCGTCCAGCAGCCGGAGATAGTCCTGGCGAAGCGTGGGGACGGCGTAGATCTGGTTGGGGATGTCCTGGATCCCGGCGATCAGGGCCTCGGGCGAGGAGTAGCCGAAGAGCCGGGCCATGGCCGGATTGGCCCGCAGGTAGCGGCCGTCCGTGGTGGACTGGTAGATGCCCTCCAGGGCCTTGTCGAAGATGTCGCGGTATCTGCCCTCGGCCTCGCGGGCGTTGTCCAGCGCTTCCAGCACAGCGCCGGCCATCTCGTTGAAGGCCGCGGCCAACTGCCCCATCTCGTCGCGGGAACGGACCTCCAGGCGGGCGTCGGCGTCGCCGTGCTGGAAGGCGCGGATGCCGCGGATCATGGTGGTGATGCGGCGGGTGAGGGTGGAAGCCATCCAGATGGCGATGAGGATGACCGCCACCACCATGAGCATGGTGGAGGAGGCCAGGTTGTTGGCGGTACGCTCCTGTTCCCCTGCCAGGGTGGCCAGGGTGGCCTCCTTCTTGCGGTCCAGGTCCTTTTCGAAGTCCGCGACCATGGCGTCCAGCTCGCGGGCGGTCGCGGTGGCCGCGCGGTGGAACTCGTCCACGTTGGCCCCGATGGTGACGTAGCCGAAGCCGCGGGGGCCGGCGTACCTGCCGGTGTGGTAGGGGATGGCCGCGGCGGTGGTGAGTTTCCACAGGCCGCTCCAGAAGATGACGAAGGAGCCCGAGCCGCCGTGCCGGGTGAGGTTGGTCCAGCCCGCGCACTGGGGCGCGAAGTTCAGGTAGCGGCAGTCCAGGCCGAGCTGGCCGTTCTTGGTGAGCTCGGCAGCGGGCTTGCGCTGCAGGGAGGGGGACACGAACTGCGGGGCCTGGGGCTGGAAATGGGCGTAGTCCAGGCCGCTCGCCTGCCACAGGTCGTAAATCTCGCGGTCCAGCCAGGGCACGGCCGGGTCGCCGGTGGCGGGATCGTAGCCCGTGATGAAGTAGTCGCGGGGGTGGGAGATGCAGCGGCCCTGGTAGTCCCACATGAAGGCGTAGTTGCCGGCCGAGGCGTCGGAGATGTCGGTGTAGCGCTCCTCGGTGGGCAGGATGTGGTCCGTGAAGTCCATGATGTGGCGGTGGTCCAGGGCCAGGGTGACGTAGCCCAGGAGCCGGCCGGAGCGGTAGACCGGGGCGGCCCAGCGCACCAGGCCGGTGAAGCGGCGGCCCACCGGGTTTTCCTTGCCCGCGTAGGCGGCCTGCTCCGGCGCGAAGGGAACCCCGGCGGCCACCGCGCGCCTGGGGGTGTAGGGCCCGATGAGGGGGCTGCCCACGTAGGGCCCGATGACCTCGGACACGTAGACCTCCCCGGGCCCGAGCTTCGTGAGGGCCGGGAAGTAGGATTCGGCCTTGCACCAGGTGTTCGCGCGCCGGGACACGTCGCGCAGCCCGGAGGGCAGCAGGCCGGAAGTGGTCGCCTTGACCAGCTCCCGGCCCTCGGTGTCCAGGAAGGTCATCTCCAGGTACAAGGGCCGGGTCACGGCGCGGGGCGCGTTCTCCGGGGGCCGGGAGTGGAAGTCCTTGCGGTTGTCGTCCACCTCGGCGGCGACCACCGGGCCGGGGTCGCGCTGCTCGCCAGGGACCCAGCCGTCGCCCGCCGCATTGACCACCCAGGGGCCGTGCTCCACGGTGGCGCGGGTGCGCAGGGCCAGGAAGTCGCGGTAGGCTGCGGGGTCCGGAGGCAGGGCCGTGGCGAGCAGGATGTCCTGGTCGCGCTGCTTGAGGAAGTCGGCCACCGCCCGGGCGGTGTCGGTGGTGAGGCGCTCGATGGCCTCGCGGGAGCGCAGGTCCAGGGCGACGATGGAGTTCTCGGTGGAGCGCCCGCCCACCTGGCCCACCACCTGGCGGGTGTCGGCGATCATGGCCGCGGTGCGTTCCTCCACGGTGCTGCCCAGGTGGGAGATGGCCTGTGCCGCGAACCAGGCCAGGGCCAGCAGGGGGACGACCTTGATGAGGATGAAGATGGCGATGAGCTTGGCCCTGATGCCGGTCAGCCAGCGCCGCATCGCATACCCCGGTGTTGGACGTTCTCCACCCGCGTCCCGGCGTGCCGGGCGCGCCTCTGCCATTCAACTAATCTAAAGTAAAAGAAGTCCTGCGTCCACAGGTTGCGGCGCATTGGGCGGGAGGAAATTGAGGACGGCGCGAAAGAGGGCCGGCCCGGCCTACTGGCCGTTCTGGCCGTAGACCTGGTCGAGGATTTCCGCGCCGCCGGAGGTGAGCACGGTGTCGGCCAGGGCCAGGCCCAGTTCGAAGGCGCGGGCCGCGGGGCCGGTGGTCTCCTGGCGCACGGAGTTCTTTCCGTCCAGGCCGGCCACGAAGCCGGTGAGATGGACGATGCCGTCCTTGAGGGTGGCGTGGGCCGCGATGGGCACCTGGCAGCCGCCGTCAAGGCCGGTGAGGAAGCCGCGCTCCGCGGCCACGCAGGTGTGGGTCTCGGGGTGGTCCAGGAAGGCCAGGGCCTGGGCGGTGTCGGCGTCGGCCTCGCGGTATTCGATGCCCAGGGCGCCCTGAGCCACGGCGGGCAGGAAGTCCGGGGGGCCGAGTTCGCTCATGTGCGGGGCGGACAGGCCCAGGCGCCTGAGGCCCGCGGTGGCCATGACGATGGCGTCGAACTGGCCCTCCATGAGCTTGCGCAGGCGGGTGTCCACGTTGCCGCGCAGGTCCACGATGTCCAGGTCCGGGCGCAGGGCCCGCAACTGGGTGGTGCGGCGCAAGGAGCTGGTGCCCACCCGCGCGCCCTGGGGCAGGTCCGCCAGGGTGGCGAACCTGGCCGAGAGCAGGGTGTCGGTGGGCTGTTCGCGCTCGGGGTGGATGCCCACCACGAGGCCGGCGGGCAGCTCCACGGGCACGTCCTTCATGCTGTGCACGGCCAGGTCGGCGCGGCGGTCCAGCAGGGCCTCCTCGATCTCCTTCACGAACAGGCCCTTGCCGCCGATCTTGGCCAGGGGCACGTCGAGGATCTTGTCGCCCGTGGTCTTGATGACCAGAAGCTCCACGCTCAGGCCGGGGTGCTGGGCCTCAAGGCGGTCCTTGATGTGGTTGGCCTGCCACAGGGCGAGCTTGGAGCCCCGGGTGGCGATGGTGAGGGGGCCCATTAAAATACCCTTTGGTATTTTAAAAAAAATAGACTTTCCAGGGGCATGGGACGGAAATCCTCCGGAAGGAAGGGATGGGTCGGGCTGCTAGCCGCAGGTGGAGCAGTTGCCGCCGGAGCAGGAGGAGCAGCCGCCGCCGGAGCCGGAGGAGGGCGCATCCGGGAAGCCGGGGCCGAAGCCGTGCATCTTGGAGCGGCAGCGGGAGATGAGCTTGCGGGTCTTGGTGCTGCCGCACTTGGGGCAGGGCACGGCTTCGGGCTCGCCGAACACGAGTTCCTCGAACTCGGCCTTGCAGGCGTCGCACTGGTATTCGAACATGGGCATGGCTGGGTCTCCTTGGGTGGTCAGGCGCCCTGGTCCAGGTAGGGGGTGAGTTCCATGACCGCCTCGAAAAGGTAGTAGTCCACGAGCTGGCAGAGCAGGTGTTCCACGGCCAGGTGGACTTCCTGGATGAGCGGGGTTGAGTCCGCGTCCACCAGCAGGGCGTGGTCGCAGAAGGGGAGCATCTCGCCGCCGTTCTTGCCGCCCAGGCCCACGGTGGCCAGGCCCTTTTCCCGGGCGGCGCGCAGGGCCAGGTTCACGTTGGCGCTGTTGCCCGAGGTGGAGATGGCCACCAGGACGTCCCCGGGCTTGCCCAGGGCCTGGACCTGTTTGGAGAAGACCTGCTCGAAGCCGTAGTCGTTGCCTATGGCGGTAAGCACCGAGGTATCGGTCGTCAAGGCCACGGCGGGCAGGGGGGGGCGCTCCAGGAGGAAGCGGTTGACGAATTCGCCGGCCACGTGCTGGGCGTCGGCCGCGGAGCCGCCGTTGCCGCACAGGAGGATCTTGCCGCCGCGGGCCAGGCACACGGCCAGGAGCCGGGCCACCTCCACCACCTTGCGGCCGTGCTCGGCGAAAAACGTCTCCCGCGCCTCGCGGCCCTTGGCCGAGTGGTCGAGCACGATGCGCAGGGCTTCTTCGGACATGGGGACTCCCGGGTGCTGGACTTCCGCCGGCGGACGGCGGAGGGGGGTGACGCTACCCCAAATCGCGGGGTCTTTCAACGTGTCCGGGGGCGGGGGGTCCGGTGCGGAACCCATGGTGAGATTTTGACAATTCTGGGGATTCAGGGCTTTTATTTCGCACGGTTTTCAGGTAGGTCCCACCTTTGGTTCCGTGCGTAATCCCTTTCTTTCACCCTTGGGAGGTAGGATATGAAAAAGATCTTGGCGTTTGCGTTCCTAGCGGTCCTGTTTGTGCTGCCCGGCCAGGCCCTGGCCAAGGACGTGGTGAAGCTCGGCTTCAACATCCCGCTGACCGGCGACATCCCGAAGGTCGGCGAGGCGTCCAAGTACGCGGCCGAGATCGTGATGGAAGAGGTGAACAAGGCCGGCGGCCTGGAGATCGGCGGCAAGAAGTACATGCTGGAGTGCGTGTTCCAGGACAACGAGTCCAAGCCCGAGTCCGCGGTGGCCGCCCAGCTGAAGCTCATCACCCAGGACCAGGTCCTGGGCATCGTGGGCCCGCAGTCCTCCAAGCAGGCCGTGCCCGCCGGCGAGGTGGCCAACGAGAACGAGACCCCGATGATCTCGCCCTGGTCCACCAACCCCGCCACCACCCTGGATCGCCCCTACGTGTTCCGGGCGGCCTTCCTCGACCCCTTCCAGGCTCCGGTGGCGGCCAACTTCGCGGCCAAGACCTTCAAGGCCAAGACCTCGGCGGTCATCTTCGACCTGGCCAACGACTACTCCAAGGGCCTGGCCGAGGACTTCAAGGCCTACTTCGAGAAGAAGTTCGGCGCCGGCTCCGTGAAGGCCTTCGAGTCCCACGGCAGCCAGGACCAGGACTTCTCCGGCCAGCTGACCAAGATCATCGCGGCCAAGCCCGACTTCATCTTCGTGCCCGACAACTACAACCAGGTGGCGCTGATCATCAAGCAGGCCCGGGACCTGGGCTACAAGGGCCCCTTCATGGGCGCGGACGCCTGGGGCAGCGCCGAGTTGATGCCCCTGTGCGGCGACGTGTGCAAGGGCCAGTACTTCTCGACCCACTACACCGCCAAGGGCGCCAAGGGTAAGACCAAGGAATTCATCGACAAGTACAAGGCCAAGTACGGCTACGAGGCCGACGACGTGGCCGCCCTGACCTACGACTCCATCTACGTGATGCTCTCCGGCCTGAAGAACGCCGGCAAGCTGACCGGCAACGTGGAGAAGGACCGCAAGGCCCTGAAGGACGGCATGCGCGCCATCAAGCAGTTCGACGGCATCACCGGCAAGATGAAGTACGGCGTTTCCGAGGACAACACCCCCGAGAAGTGCGCGGTGGTGGTGAAGATCTCCGACGCCGGCGAGTTCGAGTTCACCGAGTCCGTGTGCCCGTAAGCCTGGACCGCGTGGTTTGAGGGACCTTTGGCCGGGGGCGGCGCCGCCGCCCCCGGCCCTTTGCGTCACGCCAGGAAACCCGGCTTGACCTGCGGCCGGGGGTAACCTAAAGCCCGGCGTGACACCATCGCCCCCGGGGAGCCCGCCATGTTCGACACCCTGCTCCAGAACATCCTGAACGCCTTGCAGTGGGGCAGTTTCTACGCCCTCATCGCCCTGGGCTACTGCCTGGTGTACGGGGTGCTTCTGCTCATCAATTTCGCGCACGGCGACATCTTCATGGTGGGCGCCTACATCGCCTTTTTCGTGTCCTCCTTCCTGCTGGGCAAGTACCTGGCCATTCCCGACCTGCCGAGCTGGCTGGTGCTGGCCGTCACCGTGCCGGCCACCATGCTGCTCACCTCCGGGGTGGGCGTGTTCCTGGAGCGGGTGGCCTACCGGCCCCTGCGCCGCAAGGGCGTGAACCGGCTCTACGTGGTCATCACCGCCCTCATGTGCGGGCTGATCCTGGAGAACGGCAACCTGGCCATGCTGGGCGCCAGCCGCAAGAGCTTTCCCGAGCTCCTGGACAAGGCCATCTGGACCTTCGGCTCGGTGAGCGTGACCAACCTGAAGATCCTGGTCATCGTGTCCGCCTTCGGGGTGTTCTGGCTGCTGAACACCATCGTGACCAAGACCAAGATCGGCATGGCCATGCGCGCCCTGTCCTGGGACCGCTTCGCGGTGCCGCTCATGGGCATCCCGCCCGACACGGTCATCGTGTTCACCTTCATTCTGGGCTCGTCCATGGCCGGCCTGGCGGGCATCCTCTTCGCCATGAGCTACCCGGTGCTGGACCCCTACATGGGCGCGTCCATCGGATGGAAGGCCTTCATCGCCGCGGTGGTGGGCGGCATCGGCGACATCCGGGGCGCGTTCGTGGGCGGCTTCATCCTGGGCTTCGTGGAGATCATGGTCGTGGCCTTCTTCCCCTCCTCCTACCGGGACCTGTTCGCCTTCACCATCCTGCTCATCATCATGACCTGGAAGCCCACCGGACTCTTCGGCGTGGCCAAGACCACCAAGATCTAGGGGGACACGCGCATGCAACGCTTCACCGTCCCCGCCCTGGTGGCCGCCGCCGGCCTGCTCCTGTGCCTGGCCTCGCAGTACGGCTGGCTGGACCTCTACGTCCAGACCACGATCATGTTCCTGTTCATCAACGTGATCATGTCCACCAGCCTGAACCTCATCAACGGCAACATGGGCGAGTTCGCCTGCGGCCACGCGGGGTTCATGTGCGTGGGGGCCTACGTGTCCTCCATCGTGTCCGTGGCCCTGTTCGCCAAGTCCACCTATTTCGGCGCGCCGCTTTTGCCCCCCGGATGGGCGGTGGTGGGCATGCCCCTGTCGCTGCTGGCGGGCGGAGTGGCGGCGGCCTTCGCCGGGCTCCTGGTGGCCTTCCCCTCGTTCCGCACCCGGGGCGACTACCTGGCCATCGTGACCCTGGCGGCCAACTACATCATCATCAGCGTGTTCGTGAACCTGGACATGGTGGGCGGCCCCCGCGGGTTCATGGGCATGAAGAAGGTGGTGTCCGCCATGGGCGACGTGCTGGACATCCCCTGGATGATGCTGTGGACCTACGCCTTCACCGTGTTCACGGTGTTCATCCTGCGCCGGTTCCTCTGGTCCTCCCTGGGCAAGGGGGTCATGGCCGTGCACCAGGACGAGATCGCGGCCGAGATCATGAGCGTGAACACCAACCGCATCAAGCTGGTGGCCTTCATGCTCTCCTCGGGCCTGGCCGGCATCGCCGGCGGGCTGTTCGCCCACATCCTGGGCTATGTGAACCCCTCGGCCTTCGGCATCCTCAAGTCCACCGAGGCCATGGTCATGGTCTACCTGGGCGGCATGGGCTCGCTCACCGGCGCTGTGCTCTCGGCGGTGCTCATGACCGGGCTGGGCGAGGTGCTGCGGCCCCTGGGCATCTTCAAATGGGTGGTCATCCCGCTGCTCCTGGTGCTGCTCATGCAGTTCAGGCCCGCAGGCATCATGGGCAACCGGGAGCTTTCCGACATCTTCCCGCGGCTGCGCCGCTTCTACAAGTTCAAGTGAGGAGCGCGCCATGGCCCTCTTGGAAATCAAGGACCTGACCATCCGCTTCGGCGGCCTGGCTGCGGTGAGCGAGTTCGAATGCGCCTTCGAGGGCGGCGAACTCATGGGCCTCATCGGCCCCAACGGCGCGGGCAAGACCACGGTGTTCAACATGGTGAGCGGGTTCTACAGGCCCACCGGCGGGAGCATCGTGTTCGACGGCACGCCCACCGCGGGCCTCAAGCCCCACCAGGTGACCGCCCTGGGGATCGCCCGCACCTTCCAGAACATCCGGCTCTGGAAGGAGATGAGCGTGCTCGACAACATCCGGGTGGCCCAGTACTACCGGCTGGGCTACGGGGTGGCGGGCTGCTTCTTCCGTTCGCGGCGCTACATGACCCGCGAGGCGGAGATCGAGCGCACCTCCCGCGAGGTCATCGACGCCCTGGAGCTGACCCGCTACACCGACGAGCGGCCCACCAACCTGCCCTACGGGTTGCAGCGCCGGGTGGAGATCGCCCGGGCCCTGTCCCTGCGGCCCAAGCTGCTGCTCCTGGACGAGCCCGCCGCGGGCCTGAACTCCGCGGACGTGGAGGGGCTCATCTCCCTCATCCGCTGGGTGCACGAGGAATACAAGCTCTCCATCTGGATGATCGAGCACCAGATGAAGGTGGTCATGAGCCTGTGCCAGTGGATCAAGGTCATCGACTTCGGCCGGATCATCGCCGAGGGCACGCCCGAGCAGATCCAGGCCAACCCGGAGGTCATCAAGGCCTACCTCGGGGACGAGAACATCTAGGGCCCATGGAATCCCCTGGTATTTTATGAAGAAAATACCTTCCTTCGCATGGCTGCGCCGCGCTCCCGAGCCCGGGAGGCGCGACGGCCGAGGGTCCCTCCCGGGCCAAGGACGGACAGCGTGAGCACCCCCCTTCTTTCGGTGGAGAACCTCCACGTCAAGTACGGCAACATCGAGGCCCTGCACGGCCTGTCCTTCACCGTGCGCGAGGGCGAGATCGTGACCCTCATCGGCGCCAACGGCGCGGGCAAGACCACCACCCTGCACGCCATCACCCGCCTGCCCCCGCCCGAGGCCCCGCGGGTCACGGCCGGCGACATCAAGCTGCGCGGAGAGAGCATCCTGAGGACCGAGCCCCAGGACCTGGTGCGCAACCTGGGCGTGGCCCTGGTGCCCGAGGGCCGGCACATCTTCGGCAACCTCACGGTGTTCGAGAACCTGGAGCTGGCCACCTATTCCCGCAAGGACACCGAGAACGTGGCCCGGGACTACGAGCGCATCTTCTCCCTGTTCCCCCGCCTGGCCGAGCGCCGCAAGCAGCGCTCCGAGTCCCTGTCCGGCGGCGAACAGCAGATGCTGGCCGTGGGCCGGGCGCTCATGAGCAAGTGCACCTTCCTGCTCCTGGACGAGCCCTCCATGGGCCTGGCGCCCCTGCTCATGTACGACATGTTCCGGACCCTTAAGACCCTGAACCAGGAGGGCATGACCATCCTCCTGGTAGAGCAGAACGCCCGCCTGGCGCTCCAGTTCGCCCACCGCGGCTACGTGCTGGACACCGGCCAGATCGTGGCCGAGGGCAAGGGCCAGGAGCTCATGGAGAACCCCGAGGTCAAGAAAGCCTACCTGGGCGGGTAGCAGGCCGCTGAAAATCCCGCGATGGCTGCGTTGCTTCAAAAAAGTCGCACCCTCGCGCATGTCGAATACGCCACGGCCGCGCCTTTTCCTCGCGCCTTGCCCTCGCGGTTTTTAGAGCGTCTTGCGCTGCTAAGCGCTAGAGGCTCTTATGCAGCACAGGCTGCGCTGAGCGGCCTGCAAAACCCGGACTCGTAATCAGGCCATTGCCATGATCAATTGCACCCCTCCCTCCCGCCCGCCCTGCGTGACCCTGGTGGGCATGGCCGGGGCCGGCAAGAGCACCGTGGGCCGGCTGGTGGCCCTGGGGCTCGGCTTCGCCCACCTGGACACCGACGACCTGATCTGTGCGGCCTACAGCCTGCCGCTCCAGGCCGCCTACAACCTGCTCGGCCGGGAGCGCTTCCTGGCCGCGGAGGAGGCGCTGGTGGCCGCGCTGGACGTGACCCGCTGCGTGGTCTCCACCGGCGGCAGCGTGGTCTACAGCCCCCGGGCGGTGGCGCGGCTGCGCTCCCTGGGGCCGGTGGTCCACCTCTACGCGGACCTGGACAGCGTGGCCTCCCGGGTGGCGCACAACCCCGAGCGCGGGCTGTGCATCGCGCCCGGCCAGAGCCTGGCCGAGCTGGTGGCCGAACGCGAGCCCCTGTACCGCGCGGCCGCGGACTTCACCCAGGACTCCAGCGGCCTGGACCCGGCGGCCTGCGCCGCGGGCATCCTGGACTGGCTCGGCGGGCAAGGATTCGACCGTGTCGCGTAGGCTCGGCGTGTTCCGCCGCCTGGAGGCGCTCTACGCCCGCATGCAGCGCGAGTACGACGCCGTGGCCGCGCCGCTCGGCTTCACCTGCGCCGGCTGCCCGCAGAACTGCTGCGTGAGCTTTTTCCAGCACCACACCTACGTGGAGTGGGCCTTCCTGTGGAAGGGCCTGGAGGCCCTTCCCGCGCCCCGGCGCGAGGCCCTTCTGGCCCGGGCCCGGGACTACGTGGACCAGGCCCGCGCCGCCCTGGACCGGGGCGAGACCCCCTCGGCCATGTGCCCGCTCAATGAGGAGGGCCGCTGCGGCCTGTACTCCCACCGGCTCATGATCTGCCGGCTGCACGGGGTGGCCCACGTGCTGGCCGCGCCGGGCCGGCCGGTCCAGTCCTTCCCGGGCTGCTGGCGGCACCAGGAGCTGGCCCGGGACGCGGGCCACGCGCCGGTCATGGACCGCACCCCGCTCTACCGCGAACTGGCCGCCCTGGAGCGGGACTTGCTGGGCCCGCGCGCCGGCCGCCTGCCCCGGGTGGATTTGACTCTGGCCGAGATGCTGGTACAAGGACCGCCAGGTATCTAATCCAAGCCCGTGGAGCCCAGATGGCCCGTCCCGGCCGACTCCTTCTTCTCCTCTGCGCCGCCCTGCTTCTGGCGGCCTGCTCCACCCTGACCGTCCGCCACCTGGCCCGCGCCCCCTGGAGCGTGGCGCCCGGGCAGTCCCTGGCCATGAAGTACTGGCGCTTCTCCTACGACGTGGTGCAGCTGCCCGACCAGTTCGGGATCAAGGGCCACGCCCTGCCCACCCCCGAGGTGCCGGACTGGGTGGCCTTTGCCCGGGACCTGTGGTTCGAGGCCTATCTCTGCGACGAGCAGGGCCAGGTTCTGGCCCGGGACTCCCGGGTGTACCAGTCCCGGCCCCTGGACCGGACCGCGGGGGTGGAGTTCGAGTTCATCCTCAAGCCCTTCCCGCCCCGGAACAAGGACGCCAAGCTCTTCGTGACCTTCGGCTACTCCATGAACGCCGCGGACAGCGCCCCCCAGGCCCCGCAGGGCGCGCCAAGGCCCGCCCCGGCCCGCATCTTCTTCGCCAGCGAAAGCGCCCTGTCCCGTTTTTAGTGCCTCTTAACCCCGCAGGGGTTTAGAGGCACTTATGCGTTCCGCTGGAATGCCGCTTCGGTATTCCAGTTCCTGGTCGTGCTTCACGACCGGAACGCGTCAGGGCGTCTTTGCCCCGCAGGGGTTTAGAGGCACTTATGCGTTCCGCTGGAATGCCGCCTCGGCATTTCAGCTCCTGGTCGTGCCTCACGACCGGAACGCGTTAGAGCGTCTTTGCCCCGCAGGGGCTTAGGCGCGCCAGCCCGCATCCTGCCTCGCTTTTCGCGCCTCCTGCCGGCAGATCGCACAGGAAGCGTTGTCCATCGCCTTGAAATCATCTAGTATGCGCGGAAATTCCCCGACGCCCACCCGCAGCGGACCCGGCCCCGGGCCGCCGCGGCAAGGAGGAAGCATGTCTACCTTCATGGTCAAGAACTTCCTCAAATACTCCGTGATCTTCCAGGAGAACAGCAAAGGCGAGTGCGCCTACCTGCTCAAGGAAGGCCGGGTGGAGATTTCCAAGATCCTGGACGGCAAGAAGAAGGTCCTGGCCGTGCTCAAGCCCGTGTCCATCTTCGGGGAGATGGCCATTCTGCTGGGCGACGAGCGCCGCACCGCCACCGCGGTGGCCCTGGAGGACTCCAAGGTGGTGGAGATCAAGAAGTCCGACTTCGAGGACTACATGCGCAAGTCGCCGCAGATGATCTCCACCATCCTGAACGTCATGGTCTACCGGCTCAAGACCGCCACGGCCAAGGCCATGCGCGCGCCCAACATCTTCCTGGGCATCGTGGGTGTCCTGGACCTCATGGGCAAGAGCGGGGCCGGGGAGATCAACTACCTCAATGCCGTGAATTCCCTGTCCACGGCCTTCAACACCCCGGCGGAATCGGTGGAGAAGGCCCTCATGATGCTGGCCGACGACGGGCTGCTCGCGGTGCAGGCCAAGGGCGGGGGCGAGAAGTCCATCACTCTCGTGGACTCGGCGGATTTCATGAACAAGGTCATGAGCAAGCGCAAGGGCGGCGAGTAGCGGCCACCCCTCTCCCGGCCGCTCCGCCGGGATTTCTTGGCCAGGAGAGTTGACGGCCTTATGATTGTGATTATCATTCTCATCAGGACGGCTCTCTCCCTCGCCCCTGACCTGGTTCTCCTCCGGGCGGCGTAACCCCGCAGAGCCCCTGACGACGACCTGATACTCGACGCCGCTGGCCGTCCTGACCATCTGGGCGCCCACCCGCAGCCGCGGGTGGGCGCCCTTCGGCTGGGCAACCCCTGCGGCGGCTTGTCTTTTGCCCAATTTCCGGTAGAAATGGCCTGGAGTTCTTTCCCGGCGTGCGGGTTCCGATTTCGCCCCCGGGCGGATGGCCGGGTTGGGGAACCCATGCAATGCCGGACAACGTATTGACAAGGGACGGCTTTGCCTTTAGCGTCGTGATTCTGTACTTGCGTGAAAATTCACGAAGTGCAGGTTTCTTTCTCAGCCGTCGTTTCCAAGGGGATACGCCGCCAAGCCGCGCACCCGCGCGGAGCGGCACTGTGTATAGGGTACAACCATCACACACAATGGAGGCAGCAGGATGGCAAAGCACCAAACTCCGTTGTTGGACCAGCTGGAAAGCGGGCCGTGGCCCAGCTTCGTGTCCGACATCAAACAGCATGCCGATTTTCGGCACGCCAACGAGGGCAAGATCGAGTACCAGATTCCGGTGGACGTCTGTGACGACCTTCTGGGCGTCCTCGAACTGTCCTACGTGGACGGCGAGACCCACTGGAAGCACGGCGGCATCGTGGGCGTGTTCGGCTATGGCGGCGGCGTCATCGGCCGGTACTGCGACAGCCCGGAGAAATTCCCGGGCGTGGCCCACTTCCACACCGTGCGCATCAACCAGCCCGCGGGCAAGTACTACACCACCGCCTACCTGCGCCAGTTGGCCGACCTGTGGGACTTCCGCGGTTCGGGCCTCCTGAACCTGCACGGCGCCACCGGCGACCTGGTCTGCCTGGGCACCACCACCCCGCAGCTGGAAGAGATCTTCTGGACCCTGACCCACGACATGAACACCGACCTGGGCGGCTCCGGCGGCAACCTCCGCACCCCGGCCGACTGCCTCGGCCAGTCCCGGTGCGAGTTCGCCTGCTACGACACGCAGGACCTGTGCCACACCCTGACCAACGACTATCAGGATGAGCTGCACCGGCCGGCGTTCCCCTACAAGTTCAAGTTCAAGTTCGACGGCTGCCCCAACGGCTGCGTGGCCGCCATCGCCCGCTCCGACTTCTCAGTCATCGGCACCTGGAAGGACGACATCAAGGTCGACCAGGACGCCGTGGCCGGGTACGTGAAGGGCGACTTCAAGCCCAACGCCGGCGCCCACGACAACCCCAAGTGGGGCAAGTTCGACATCGTCAAGGAAGTCATCGACCTGTGCCCGACCAAGTGCATGAGCTACGATGGCGCCCTGAAGATCGACAACAAGGAATGCACCCGCTGCATGCACTGCATCAACACCATGCCCCGCGCCCTGCACATCGGTGACGAGCGCGGCGCGTCCCTCTTCGTCGGCGCCAAGGCCCCCATCCTTGACGGCGCGCAGATGGGCTCCCTGCTCGTGCCCTTCACTCCCGTCGAGTCTCCCTACGACGAGATCAAGGAAGTCATCGAGAAGCTGTGGGATTGGTGGATGGAAGAAGGCAAGAACCGCGAGCGTATCGGCGAGCTCATCAAGCGCCAGGGCTTCCCGAAGATGCTCGAAGCCACCGGCATCAAGGCCGACCCGCGCCACGTCCTCGAGCCCCGCTCCAACCCCTACATCTTCTGGAAGGAAGAGGACGTCAAGGGCGGCTGGCAGCGCGACATCAACGAGTACCGCAAGAAGCACGCGCTCTAAACCAAGGGGGAATGAAAGATGGCATTCATCTCTGCCGGATACGATCCCAGCAAGCCGATGGAGAACCGGATCACGGATATCGGTCCGCGTCACTACGCGGATTTCTATCCGCCGGTCATTAAAAAGAACAAAGGCCAGTGGGCCTACCACGAGATCTGCGAAGCCGGCATTCTCATGCACAAGGGCAAGAGCGGCGACGAGGTCTACACCGTGCGCTGCGGCGGCGCCCGCCTGATCTCCGTGACCCTGCTGCGCGAGATCTGCGACATCGCCGACAAGTACTGCGGCGGCTACGTGCGCTGGACCACCCGCAACAACGTCGAGTTCATGGTCGACTCCCTGGCCAAGGCCAAGGAGCTCAAGGCCGACCTGAACTCCCGCAAGTTCGCGGGCGGCTCCTTCAAGTTCCCGGTCGGCGGCACCGGCGCCGGCGTGACCAACATCGTGCACACCCAGGGCTGGGTGCACTGCCACACCCCGGCCACCGACGCCTCGGGCACCGTGAAAGTGGCCATGGACCAGCTGTTCGAGCACTTCGGCAAGATGGACCTGCCCGCCCCCGTGCGGGTGTCCATGGCCTGCTGCCTGAACATGTGCGGCGCCGTGCACTGCTCGGACATCGCCATCCTGGGCTACCACCGCAAGCCGCCCATCATCGACAACAAGGTGCTGGACAACATCTGCGAGATCCCGCTGGCCGTGGCCGCCTGCCCCACCGGCGCGATCCGCCCGACCAAGACCGAGTACGAGGGCAAGACGGTCAACACCGTGGCCATCAAGCAGGACCGCTGCATGTTCTGCGGCAACTGCTACACCATGTGCCCGGCCCTGCCCCTGTCCGACAAGGACGGCGACGGCCTGGTGATCATGGCCGGCGGCAAGATCTCCAACCGGATCAGCCGTCCCAAGTTCTCCAAGGTCGTGGTCGCGTACATCCCGAACGAGCCCCCGCGTTGGCCCACCCTGGCCAAGACCCTGAAGCAGATCATGGACGCCTACATCGCCGGCGCCAACAAGTACGAGCGCCTGGGCGACTGGGCCGAGCGCATCGGCTGGGAGCGGTTCTTCGAGAAGACGGGCCTGGAGTTCTCCGCCCACCTGATCGACGACTTCCGCGATCCGGCCTACTACACCTGGCGCCAGACCACCCAGTTCAAGTGGTAGAATACGCCGACTAACGGGGCGCGGGCAAAACGCCCGCGCCCCATTTTCCCAAAGGGGGAAATCATGGCTCTTGATCCCACGGCAGCCCGGGAGCAGATTCTCGAGTTCTGCAAATCCAAGACCAAAACCAAGTTCTACTTCAACGACTTCACCAAGCTGTTCCCGGATGCCGGCCAGCGCGAAGTCAAGAAGGTGCTGACCACCCTGGTCAACGAGCAGATCATGGAGTTCTGGTCCAGCGGCTCGACCACCATGTACGGCCTCAAGGGCGTCGGCAAGCAGCACTCCGGGGAAGGCGAGGAATAAGCCTCACCGGACCGGCTTCCACCCGCTGCCCGGCAGCGCCGGGGCCTTGCCCTGCGCGCCCTGCACGGACATCTTTCAAAGCCGATTCCGAGGGTCGCACGCCGGCCCCCAGAATCGGCTTTGTTGTGCAGGCCGCTGAAAATCCCGCGATGGCCGCGTTGCTGCGAAGACGGCAACCCCTCACGCATTAGGAATACAGCGATGCTCTCTTGCGCCGTACGACTCGAAGACTCGTCAACGGTTCAAGGGCTTCGGCCTTGCCGTCTTCTCGCGCCGTGCCCGCGCGGGTTTTGAACGACACCCTGAAAGACCAGACCATGGCCCCTGAAGCGACCATCCCAGCCTCCATCCCCCGCCTGCTCCTGGCCGGCCTGTCCGGCGGCGCGGGCAAGACCATCCTCTCCCTGGGGCTCTGCCGCGCCCTGGTGCAGGACGGCATGGACGTGCGCCCCTTCAAGAAGGGGCCGGACTACATCGACGCCCAGTGGCTCTCCCTGGCCGCGGGGCGGCCCGCCAGCAACCTGGACCCCTTCTTCCTCGGCCCCGAGGCCCTGCGCTCCCTGTTCCTGGCCAAGGCCTCGGGCTGCGACATCGCCCTGGCCGAGGGCAACCGCGGGCTGTTCGACGGCATGGACGTGGAGGGCTCCTGCTCCTCGGCCGAGCTGGCGCGGGTGCTGGAAATGCCCGTCATCCTGGCCCTGGACTGCACCAAGATGACCCGCACCGCGGCCGCGGTGGTCCAGGGCGTGTCCCATTTCGAGCCCGGCGTGCACCTGGCCGGCGTGGTCCTGGGCCGCACCGCCGGCCCGCGCCACAGCACCATCCTGCGCCAGGCCATCGAGTACTACACCGACGCGCCCGTGCTCGGGGACCTGCCCAAGATCTCGCCCGACCCCATCCCCGAGCGCCACATGGGCCTCATCTCGGACCGGGAGTTCGGCGGCCATGACGCCATCCTGGACAACCTGGCCCGCATCATGCGCGAGAACCTGGACATGCCGGCCATCCTGGCCGCCGCGCAGAGCGCCCCGCCCCTGCCCCTGGGCATACCGCCCCTGTGGCCCGACGCAGGCAAGCCCCCGGCGGTGGACATCGGCTACGTGCGCGACGCCTGCCTGTGGTTCTACTACCCCGAGAACCTGGAGGCCCTGGAGCACGCCGGCGCGCGGCTGCACGAGATTTCCCTGCTCTCACCCGAGCCCTGGCCCGACCTGGACGGCCTGTACCTGGGCGGCGGGTTCCCCGAGACCCAGGCGGAAGGGTTGAACGCCAATCCCGGGCTCGCGCGCCTGCGCGAACTGCACGGGAAGGGCCTGCCCATCTACGCCGAGTGCGGCGGATTCATGGTGCTCTGCCAGAGCCTGCAGACCCCGGACGCCACCCTGCCCATGGCCGGCATCCTGCCCCTGCGCACCACGCTCTGCGCCCGGCCCCAGGGCCTGGGCTACGTGGAGGCCGAGGTGGTGGCCGACACCCCCTTCCACCCGCTGGGCGCGCGCTTCAAGGGCCACGAATTCCACTACTCCCACTGCGTGGCCCCGGAAGGAACCGCCCTCCCCCTCACCCTGCGCCTGAGCCGCGGCTCCGGCATGGCCGAGGGCGGCGACGGCTACCTCCTGGGCAGCACCTTCGCCTCCTACACCCACCTCCACGCCCTGGCCTGCCCCTGGTGGGCCGACCGCTTCGTGGCCGCTGCCGCGGCGTACAAAGAGAAGATGTAGGCATCCGGCGGGCTGGTTTGTGCTGCACGGATGAACAACAAAACACTTTGTTGCGCACAAAACGGCATTTCATGCGCAACAAACGCTGGTAGAGCGTCTACGGGCCGGGTGGATTCCCTCAGCCTTTACCCGCTTAGCAGGCGAGCTCCTTCGGCCGACTCGGACACCTCTCCGAATCCCCCTGTGGGGATAAGGGTTTCTGAACGGCCGGAAGCGATGTCGCAGGCCGAAATGCTGCCCGAACGTATGCCCGAACCTGAGCGCAAGGACTATTCTGTAGTGATGTTATTTTTTACTAATTCATTAACGAAGTTATCACACTCTATTAACAGCTTTGATTCATCGTCGCTAAAACTATGCCCAAGAACTTTTGCCATAAGGCTTGATGATACACCTAATGTTGACATAATTAACTCAATATACATCATTTTGTCTTCTTTTGCTATATCTCTATAGCAACATATCGTACCATCATTATCTAAATTTGAACCCTCTAGCGAATTCACATTAACATGAACACCCGATGAAAATGATGCGTACTGATTGAGATACACGTCTATTAGGCCTGCTTTTTCAAAACGTTTACATACCGTTAGTTTTTTAACTCCTTTAGATTTAAATTCACTTATTTTTTTATCCAAATCGTCTAGCCGTGTCAAAAATTCTTTAGATTTTACACGATCATCATCATCTAAAATCTGTATTAAATTATATCCATAGTTTCTCTTTTCAATATGTGCAGAAAGCATCATATTATTGATGTAAGCTGCGTCTCCTGATAATATCTTTAAATCTGCAAATGCTTCTAGCATACTCCGCATCAACACAGGAATTGTGCTATATATCTTTGATTCAAATAGTTTTAAACAAGATAAAACTAATTCATCTATCCGGACAAACAGGCACGAACAAACAAAGTGCTGAGCATTGTCGTTACCATAACCCAAACGCTGAATGATTTTTGAGATATCACTAGTAAATTTATTAAGCGTACTTAAAATATCAGCCTCACTCTTGGTAATATCATAAAGCATCTTTCCTCTCCTCATAAAAAGTCTCTCTGCAATATAAAAGATGAGACAGAAGCGAACGCCTTTTCCTAACCTATCCTCCAATGGAAACGGTTGCCCATCTTCCTAAAATTCCAGTAGAAATAAGATTCAAAAATAGGTTTACTTTTAAATCTCAACCAGAGAGGCGGCAACATATCAAGCCGCCTCGCTGGGGGGCTGTCAGAATAGCATCGCCTCCCGCGCCACCCCTGCCCTACCGCCCTAGCCCCGCCAATCTCTCCACCAGTTCCAGGCAGCGCAGCCGGGCTTGGGGGAAGTAGTCTTCGTTCTGGAGCAGGGTGAGGCAGTAGGAGCGGGCCGGGCGCAGGAGGGGGGGGCCGGCGGTCCAGAAGTCGGGGGGCAGGGTGCGGCCCTTGGACGCAGCCTTGAGGTCGCGGCCCAGGCGCACCGCGCCAAGGGCGAAGCGCTCGGCCAGCACCGGGTGCTCCACGGCCAGGGCCGCGAAGGCCGCCTCGGCCAGGTTCCCGGGCCACACGCCGAAGAGTTCCCCGAACACCCGGTGCCAGACCCGGCCCACCAGGTTGCGCGCGCTCTCGCGATCAGGCTTGGTGACCCGCTCCAGCCGGTACAGGCCGTACTCGCCGCGGCCGGTGCGGTAGAGGTCCAGGCTGGGGATGTCCACCTTGGCCAGGGCGCGCGCGTTGCCCCGCACCATCTGGCGGATGGCCATGGCGATGCGCTTGGGCTGGTAGTTGCGCCGGCACACCGGCTGCGCCCGCTCGCAGCGCCAGCAGCCCACGCAGCTCGCCTTGGAGCGCAGCACGTAGTGGCCGGGCTGGTAGGGGCCGGTCTCCCAGGAGTTGATGGGGCCCATGGAGATGCTCAGGGTCCGCAGGCCGGTCCAGGCCGCCAGGTGCATGGGGCCGGTGTCCGGGGTGACCATGAGCTGCAGGGTGTGCCCCGCGGCCGCGAACTGGGACAGGGACAGCCGGCCCGCCAGGTTGAGCACCCTGCCCCCGGCCATCTGGGCGATCTCGTCCGCGAAGAACTTCTCCTTGGGCCCGCCCAGGAGCACGGGCCGCAGGTCCCGGCGCAACAGCTCCCTGCACAGGCTCGACCAGAACCAGGTGCCCGGCCGCTTGGACTCCTCGCTGGCCCCCACGAACAGGCCCACCCGCGCGTTGTCCGCGTCCAGGGTGCGGGGCTCGGGCCAGGTGGTGGCAGCCATGTCCGGCCGAGGGATGAGGTCCAGGGCGTTCAGGTCCGCCCAGTGGAACCGGTTGTGCCGGTTGGCCGCCACCAGGGAGGAGCGGTAGAGCTGCCAGTCCCCGCGCACGTAGGTGGCCTCGCCCTCGCGCACCGGGCCGACCTTGCGCGGGGCGCGCACCGCGCCGGCCAGTTCCGCGGCCTCGGGCCGGTGGGACAGGTTCACCACCAGGCTGAACTCGTGCCTGGCCAGGTGCTGCGCCGCGGCCCGGGTCCAGGGGAAGTAGGTGGCCCCGGGCGACAGGGGCACGAGCTGGGAAAAGAACATCTCCTCGGCCACCACCCAGATGGGATGGCCGGGCATGGTGCGCTTGAGCCACAGGAGCAGGGGGAAGGACAGGATCAGGTCCCCCATGCGCTGCATCTGCAGCACCAGGATGGGCGCGGGTTCAGCCATAGATTTTCTTCATGGACCGGAAGAGCGTCTCCAGCCGGTGTTCGTAGGTGTGCTGCGCCAGCACCCGGCGGCGGGCCGCCGTCGCGATACGCCGGCGCTCGGCCGGGTGGTCCAGGTAGTGGCGCACCAGCTCCGGCACCTCGGCCGGATCACGGTAGAAGGCCACCTCGGCGCCGGGCTCGAACAGCTCCTCCATCTGCTCCCGGTGGTCGGTGAGCACGAAGGCGCCGGCCGCGGGCACGTCGAACACCCGCTGGTTCACCGCGCCCTTCATCTGCTGGCTGGTGCAGTTGAAGTTGACCTCGGACAGCGGATAGAACCCGGGCAGCTCGTCGTAGTAGGACAGCTCCTTGTGCCAGCGCCAGTCGCGGCCCTGGCCGGGGAAGGTCTTGTTCCAGCCCTTGTCCCCGGCGATGAGCGGGGCAAAGGGCAGGATGCCGGCCACGCAGGCCTTGCGGTACTGCCGGGTGGCCTCCCAGGTGACCATGGTCTCGTAGCAGAGCTTGCGCTCGTCCGTGTCCAGGGCCGCGAAGGCCGCGTGTTCGGCCGGGTGGTGCGCGGCCAGGAAGGCGGACACGCTGCGCTCGTCTGAGGCCGCGAACCCTCGGGCCACCTGGCGGTAGCCGGTGAGCAGCTCGCGCGGAAAGCGGCCGGCCTTCATGCGCGCGCCCACCTTGTAGATCATGGAGTTGCCCACAAAGGACACCCGGGAGCGCCAGGGGTGGCGCTCGGGCAGGCTGCGGGGCGGCGTGAAGCGCGAGGCGTCCGCGGCCAGGGGCAGGTAGTCCACGTGGGGGAACCCGCGCTCCCTGAGGCTGGCCACGTTGTCCGTGTCCCAGGTGTAGATGGCGGTCCAGGGCGTGGACAGGTTGGCGTAGAGGTAGAGGATGAGGTGGGGGTTGTCCACGAACCAGGAGGCCAGGGGCAGGCGGAGCTTCTCCAGAAGCCCGGCCAGCACGCCCTCCCGGTCCACGCCCAGGTGGTTGATGGTGAACACGAAGTCGGGCTTGAACTCCACCACCGCGGCCAGGAGTTTCTCCACGAAGTCCTGGCGGGCGATCTCCTTGCTTCCGATGTTCACGAACATGTGCGGCGCGCCCAGGCGTTCGCTGGCCCGCACCACCTCGCCCAGCAGGAAGTAGTCGGAGGTCAGGTGCAGCACCCGGGGCGGCCAGGATGTGAACTTGGGGTAGTCGGCCCGGCCCCAGAAGTCGAACTTCCGGCTGGCGGCCAGGTTTTCCTGGAGCAGGCCGTACCAGGCCCGGTCCAGGCGGGGGTACAGGGGAAGGACGATGGGGGCCAGGGGCCGGCCGCCGTGCTCCATCTGCCAGCGGGACAGGGCCTTCAGGGCGGCCATGGGGTCGGGGTCGGCCACGTGCAGGGCGCGCGGGTCGGGTGGGCCGGAGAGCGCGAGCAGCGCCGCCTCCTTGTCCGCCACCGCCACCGGCCCGGGCCAGGCGTCGAGCAGGGCCGCCAGGCCGTGCCCCAGGCCGTGTCCCAAAAGCACGGGCAGGACCGGCGCGGGCTCGCCGGGCGCGGGGGCGGGGTGCTCGGCCAGGAAGCGCTCCACCGGCCGCAGTTCCGTGGCCGGGCCGGAGCGGCCGAGCAGCCGCCAGGACTTGCCGTCGGCCAGGGTCAGGCAGAGGTCGGCCACCTGGCCCTGTTCGTACAGGGCCTCGGCCGTGTAGGCGGATTGTGGTTCGGTAGGCGGCATCCCGGCCTAGATTCGGGCATTTTCCCGAGAAAAGCAACGAGGCGCAGACCGTTGAAAAACTCGCGATGGCTGCGTTGCTGCGAAAAAGCCAAACCCTCACGTATGTCGAATACGCTTCGGCCTTGGCTTTTTCTTGCGCCTTGCCCTCGCGGTTTTTGAACGGTCTGCTGAAGCAGTCTGCTCCAGACGCACGGGCCATCGGCGCCCTACCACGAGAGTGTATTCGGCCGATGGAAGAAGAATTCCACCCGGCGGTTGCGGATGCGGTTGGCCTCGGAGCTGTTGGGCACCAGGGGCCGGGAGTCGGCGTAGCCCACGGCCTTGAGGCGCAGGGGCGAGATGCCGCCGTTGTCCACCAGATAGCGCAGCACGCGCGCGGCCCGGGCCGCGGACAGCTCCCAGTTGGAGGGGTAGGCCGAGCCGCTCTCCGGGTTGTCGTCGCTGTGCCCGCGGACCACGCAGTGGAAGGTGTATTCCTGCAGGGTGGCGATGATGCGGTCCAGGGCCGCGGTCGCGCCGGGGGTGAAGGTGATGGCGCCGGGCTCGAACAGGTAGCCGGTGTCCACCCGCACCAGCACCCCGTCCTCCTCGGCCTCCACCCCGGAGGCCTTCTTGAGCTGGGTGTCCTGGCCCATGAGGTCGCGCAGCTGCATGGTGAGCTTGAGGTCCACCCGGGCCTGGCGGCTCATGTCCACCCCGGGCCGGTCGTACTGCTTGCTGGAGAAGGCGGCCTCGTCGATCTTCTTCTCCTTCTGCACCCCGAAGGCGTCCTTGATGGAGCCCAGGAGCATCTTGAAGTTCTCCAGGTCCTGGTTGGCGAAGGAGAGCAGGAGCACGAAAAAGCAGAGCAGCAGGGACATCATGTCCGCGAAGGTGGCCAGCCACGGGGGCAGCCCTTCTTCGCAGCGGACCTCCTGCTTGCGGGCCATCTACTTCTTCTCCCGCATGGCCGGGGCCAGGAAGGCCATGAGCTTTTCCTTGAGCAGGGCCGGATGGTCGCCGTTCAGGATGGAGAGCACCCCCTCCATGGCCAGCTCCATGTACAGGGCCTCGTCCTCGGAGCGGTCCTCCAGCTTCTTGGCCATGGGCAGGAAGATGAGGTTGGACAGCACCGCGCCGTAGAAGGTGGTGAGCAGGGCCACGGCCATGGCCGGGCCGATGGAGGCCGGGTCGTTCAGGTTCTGGAGCATCTGCACCAGGCCGATGAGGGTGCCGATCATGCCGAAGGCCGGGGCCATGGTGCCCAGGCCCTTCATCACGTCCTGCCCCTTGCGGTGGCGCTGCTTCATGAAGGCGATCTCGGTCTCCAGCACCGAGCGCACCAGGTCCTCCTGGGTGCCGTCCGCCACCAGCATGACGCCCTTCTTGACAAAGGGGTCCTCGATGGTGGCCTTGCCCAGGGCCACCAGGCTCTCCTTGCGGGCCTTCTGGGCCAGGGCCACCATCTGCTCGATGAGGTCCTGGGGCGCGTGCTCCCTGGAGAAGAAGGCCTTCATGGCCACCGAGAAGCTCTTGAACACGATCCGGAGCGGGAACATGACCAGGATGGCGGCCATGGAGCCGCCGATGACCACCAGCACCGAGGGGATGTCGACGAATCCCAGCAGGGAGCCGCCCCCGAACATGATGGCCCCGACGATGAGCCCCAGGCCCAGCACGATGCCTATGAGAGTCGCTATGTCCATGGTATCAGGCCGCAGGCGAGGCATAGGTCACCTCGCCGTCCTTGTAGCTGAAACGGACGTTCTCCAGGAAGTCGTCGACCTCCAGGCACGAACCGCCGATGCACACCTCGACCCCGGGACGGACCTTGCCGGGCACGATGACCGCGCACTTCTCCAGGTCGGCCCGGGCGTGAATCCCTTGCCAGATTTCGTTGTGCCGCTCCTTGAAGCGGTCCAGCTTGTCCTGGCAGGCCAGGAGCTTCTCCGTGAGTTCCTCGCGCAGTCCCGGATTGGCCGCGGACAGGGCGGTGAGCTCCTCCAGCCGGCGGGTTTCCTCCTTGATGCGGCGCTCCACCAGCATGGCCTTGTTCAGGGCCATGGCGTCGTAGCCCAGGAGCACCAGGGTCTCGGCCCCCAGGCCGCCGCCCAGCTGCTCCTCCACGTAGACCACGCTGGAGGCGTAGACCGCGCCGCCCACCAGCATGCCCTTGATGGCGGCCCGGCCGCCGGCGTAGACCTCGCAGTGCATGCAGGCCCCGTCCACCAGCAGGTTCTTGCCGGCCAGGAGCATTGCCTTCTCGGCAAAGGGCAGGCGCAGGTTCTCCCCGGCCTTGAGCACGGCCTTGCCCGCGCCCTTGACCCCGCCCTCGCAGGACAGGGAGGCCGAGGCCCGGATGAGCGCGGCTTCCACCACGCCCTTGACCAGCACGCTGCGGCCCGCCACCGAGAACCCGGAGCGCACCGCCCCGTGCACGGCCACGTCGGCCACGAACTGCACGTTGCCGGTGCGCACCCCCACTTCCTGCCGCACGTTGAGCAGGGGCTTCACCCGCACCTGGCCGTCCAGCAGCACCGCATAGCCGTCGGCGGCAGCCAGCAACCGGTCCGGATTGGCCGGGTCGGGCGCGGTGCCCTGCCCGGCCGGCAGCACCCGCTCCGCTAGCTCGACCACCGGGCCCGACGGCTGGGCGCCGTCCAGCCACTCGGCCAGGACCTCGCCCTGGCGCACGTTGTGCACGTAGCCGAGGTTGCGGTGATCCACCGAGCCGTCCACCAGCTCCCTGGGGTGCAGGTGCAGGTAGTCGAAGCCGGGGTCGAAGTACAGGGCCAGGGAATACGGCATGGGGCTTACGTTTTCGTGATAGGGTCCTGGGCCTCCAGGCCGGCGAGTTGCTCCCGGCCGGGCAACACCTGAAAATAGGTGATGAGTTGGACGAGTTCAAGGGTCTTGCGCACCTGGGGGCTCAGGTCGAGCAGGTAGAACTGACGACCGGCGGCCTTGGCCCGGGCGGCCAGGGACACCAGGAGCCCGATGCCCGAGCTGTCCAGGAAGGGCACCCCGGCCAGGTCCACCACCAGCGCCCCGCAGCCGGGGTCCTCCAGGGCCTGCTCCAACTCGCGCCGCGCCGCCGCGACCCGCTCGTTGGCCAGCTCCCCGGCAAAGGCCGCCAGGCAGAGGCGGCCGCGACGCGTCAGGCGCAGGTCTTCCATGCGTCCTTCCCGATGCGCTTGGTGAAGCCCACCACGTTGGCGTCGCCCTCGCGGCGCACCTCCATCTCGTCCATGAGCCGGGAGATGATGTACACCCCGCGGCCGGACTCGGCATCCGGCGCGGGCGCGTCCAGGACGGCGCCGTCCAGGGCGAAGCCCGGGCCGAAGTCGCGCACCTCCACCTGCACCGCCTCCCCGCGCACCAGGCGCAGGCGGATCTCCAGGTCCCCGGGCTCGCCCGGGGCATAGGCGTGCTCAACCACGTTGGCGCAGGCCTCGGTGAGGGCCAGGTCCAGGTCGTAGAGCACGGCGTCGCCGCTCACGTGGTCCCCGGCCAGGGCCAGGGCGGCCCGGGAGAGCCGGCGCGCGGCCGGGGCCGAGGCCCGGGAGCGCAGGCGATACTCCCGCACCGGGTCGGGGTCGGGCTCGCAGGCAGCGGCCCCGGGGGCAGGGGGCAGGGCCGCGGCCCCGGGGGCCACCCGGATCCACAGGGCGGACACGTCGTCCCGGAACTTGCCGTGGGAGAGCTTCTTCCACTCCACCTGGGCCAGGACCTCGCTCAGGAAATCGCCGGTGGCCTCCACGGACGCGGCCAGTTCCCAGAAGGCGTCCAGGTCGATGAGCTCGCCCGGGGCCATCTCCCAGTCGTAGAAACCGTCGGTGAACAGGAACAGCCCGGAATCCGGGGGCAGGTCCAGCACCTGGGGCTCGAAGGCGAGGTCGAAAAAGCCCAGCACCGGCGAGGTGGGGCCCAGGGCCTGGGCCTGGTCGCCGGTGCGCAGCATGCCCGGGGGGTGGCCGGCGTTGACGTAGGTGAGCTTGCCCCGCCGCACGTCGATGTCCGCGGCCAGCACGGACACGAAATCCGGCTCGTTGCCCAGGATGTCCATGAGATGGGTGTTGATCAGGGACAGGGTGTCGGTGAGGCGCAGGGCGTGGGAGCGGCCCAGGTGGAACAGGGTGCGCACGATGCCCATGAGGAAGGCGGCCCGGGCCCCGTGCCCGGACACGTCGGCCACCACCACCCGCAGCACCCCGTCGGCGATGGGGAAATGGTCGAAGTAGTCGCCGCTGGCTCGGCCCGAGGGGCGGTACACGCTCTGCACCGTGATCCCCTCCAGGTCCGGGGGGCCGGAGGGCAAAAGCCGGGTCTGCAGGCTGGCCACCAGGTCCATTTCCGCGGCGATGGTCTCCGCGGCCTGGCGCAGGCTGCGGTTCAGGCGCACCTGGCGGGCCGCGGCCGCCACCCGGGCCAGCAGCTCGGCCCGGTCGAAGGGCTTGTTCAGGAAATCGTTGACCCCGGCGGTGAAGGCCGAGAGCTTGAGGCCCTGGGACTCGATGGAGGTCACCATGATGATGAGCGTCTCCTGGTCCCCGTGCTCGCCGCGGATGGCGTTGATGACCCCCAGCCCGTCCAGGCGGGGCATGTTCATGTCCAGGAGCAGGATGTCCGGGGCCTGTTTGGCGTAGACGTCCAGCGCCTCCTCCCCGTCCTCGGCCAGGAGCACGCGGTAGGAAAAGTCCGCGAGCAGGCGCTCCAGGAGGTTGCGCATGGTCCGGGAATCGTCCACCACCAGGATGGTGACGCTATCCTTGCTCTCGCCGCGGTGCACCGTGCTCGGGCTCCTTGCGGCGCTGGGCGCGGAGGGTAGGCCCTCGGCCGCGCCGGCGCGCTGTTGGTCTGGCAGTTCTCCGTATCCCCGGGGTACTACGCACAAATCGCAGGGAATTTCAAGCGACTGGGGCTATCCTTTGAAATCGCCGCTGTCCAGCACGATGGTCACCGGCCCGGCGTTGACCAGGCGCACGTCCATCTCCGCCCCGAACTCCCCCTGCTCCACCCGGCCGGGCAAAAGCGCGGCTAGGCCGGATACGAAATCAGTGTACAACTGTAGCCCAAGGGCCGCATCCGCGGCAAGATGAAACGAGGGACGCCGGCCCTTGCGGCAGTCGGCGTACAGGGTAAACTGGGACACGGCCAACACCTGGCCGCCCGTGTCCTTGATGGACAGATTGAGCTTGCCCGCCGCGTCCGGGAACACCCGGAGGTTGATGAGCTTGTCGAGCATCTGGGACCAAACTTTCTGTCGGGGCAGGTCGGCCGGATCATCCGCCCCGAACCCCACCAGCACCAGGAACCCCGGCCCGATCTCGCCCACGGTGCGGCCGCCCGCGGTGACGGAAGCGGAAGAGACGCGCTGGAGGACCAGCCTCACGCCTGCTCCCGCCAGGCCGCCCACTGGCCGGGCTTCTCGAAGACCCGGACCAGGGTGAGGCGCACGGGCAGGCCGGCCAGGCGCTCTTTGAGCGCGCCGAAGATGTAGCGGGCCAGGTGCTCGGACGAGGGGTTCACGCCCTCCAGGCAGGGGGCCTCGTTCAGGAAATGGTGGTCCAGGCCGGCCAGCACGGCCTTCACGTGCCCGCGCAGGTCCTTGAAGTCCAGGAGCAGGCCGGTGGCCGGGTCCGTGGCCGCGCCCTCCACCTCGGCCTCCACCGTGTAGTTGTGGCCGTGCAGGTTCTCGCACTTGCCGCCGTAGTTCTCCAGCCGGTGCGCGGCGGAGAATTCCTCGCGCACGCCCACGGTCCACTTGCCCATGGCCTCCTCCTTATCCCGAAACCACTCTACCCATCCACTGCAAAGATTGCTTCGGCAGACCGTTCAAAAAACACGAGGGCAAGGCGTGAGAGCACGTCAAGGCCGACTCGTATTCGACATACGCGAGGGTTTGACGTGGTCGAAGCAACGCAGCCATCGCGAGGTCTTCAACGGTCTGCCGGGCCCAGATTCAGCATGGGCCGGAGCGCCTGGTAGAGCACCTGCACCCCGTGGGTGTTCAGGTGGTAGTCCCGCAGGGAGTCCGTGACCTTGGCCTTGGCCGCGGCCGCGGCCAGGGCCGGCCGGGCGTCGTACACCAGGCGGTCGCCGGTGAGCCGCGCATCCAGGAAGGCGCGCAGCCGGGCGTAGTCCGTCCCGATCCGGGCCTTGGCCTCGTCGTATCCCGTGACGTAGGTCCCGTACAGCCCGTCCCAGTTGGGCATGATGACCACCAGGCAGCGCGCGCCCGCGGCGTTGGCCTGGGCGATGATGCGGTTCAGGCACTCGGCCAGCTGGTCCCCCAGGGATTCGTCCAGGTATTTCAGGTACTCGATGCCCATGGTGGCCAGGCGCAGGTGGGGCAGTTTGTCCGAGCCCACCGGGGTGGTGAACGCCACGTCCTCCATGGCCTGGGGCTGGCCCTTGGCCTCGGCGGTCAGCTTGCGCCACAATCCCTTGAGCACGATGGGGGTGAGCAGCTTGTAGCGCTTCTTCTCCGGGATGAGGTGCTTGTTCAGGTACTCGTAGTAGGTCAGGTTCTTCTTGTAGTAGATATCCAGGGACTCTTCCAGGTCCTTGAGGTCGTTGGCCGTGCACAGGGTGATGACCACGTTGCGCGGCGCGAGGCCCGGCCCCACCACGTACTTCTCGTAGGCCAGGGCGTAGTGCAGCGGGCCGTAGCCGCCCATGCCCAGGTTGTAGGCCGAAAACCCGTCGTCCCGGGCCAGCTGCCCCAGGTCCTTGTCCGCGGACTCGGCGATCATCAGGGAGTCGCCCAGGAACACCACGTCCAGCCCGCTGCCCGAGGCCGGGACCGCGGCGTTGCGGTACCCGTTCTCGTCGATGGGAAAGGACTTCTGGCTGAGCGCGGTGGTGGCGTTCAGGGAGTACAGGTACTGGTCGCCACGGTACATGGTGGCGGTGTTCAGGCGGTGCTTCTTGGCGAAGTAGCCGCGCTGGGGCGAGGGAAACCGGGCGATGATCTCCGGCGGGATGGCGGTGGGAAACAGGTAGATGGCGGCCTCGCACACCAGGAGAAAGACCAGCAGGTTGATGGCCGCCACGCGCAGCGGCCGCCAGGGCGCGCGCGCCAGAAATTCCTTGAACTGCACCAACGCCTCCTTGTTTCTACGAATCACGCTGTCAGCCTGTCTACCGGCCGCTCAAAAACCGCGAGGGCAAAGCGCAAGAAGGCGGCAAGCCCGAAGCCCTTGGGCCGTTGGCGAGTCTTCGAGTCGTACGGCGCACGAGAGCATCGCTGTATTCTTACATACGTGAGGGTTTGACGCCTTCGCAGCAACGCAGCCATCGCGGATTTTTCAACGGCCGGCTACGGCCGCCCGAGCCAGTCGTCCACGGCCCGCCAGAACTCCGGGCTCACGAACACGCAGTGGTCCTTGCCCAGTTGCAGGTGGCAGTCGCACTCGGGCAGCAGGACCCGCACCTGCAGCGGGGTCTGCCCGGGGTGGGCGCGGGCCAGGCCCTCCAGCCGCGCGAGCCCGGCCTCGTCCAGGGCGTTGCCCGGCAGGTCCAGCACCACCGGCTCGTTGGTGGAGCTGAGCGCGTCGGCCAGCCGGCCCACGGTCTTGGCCAGGAGCTTGGCCACCTTGGGCGGCTGCTCTTCGTCGTCGTCGGACGCCGCGGCAGGCACGGCATTGCGGCCGTCCACCTCGGCGGTGACCAGGAGCGGCTCATCCGCCTCCACCAGGGGCTTAGCGTCCTTCCAGATGTCCGGGAACAGGGTCATCTCGCCCGAGCCCGTGAGGTCCTCCACCGTGAGAAAGGCCATCTTGTCGCCCTTCTTGGTGTAGTGCTCCTTGGTGGCGGTGACGATGAGGGCCAGGCGCACCTCGGTCTTGTGCGGCAGGTCCGCGGCCCGGTCCAGGTCGGACAGGCGCAGGCGCTTGAGCTCGCGGCGGAAGGCCAGGAGCGGGTGGCTGGACAGGAAAAAGCCCAGCACCTCCTTTTCCTGCCGCAGCTTCTCGTCTTCCGGCCATTCCTCCGGAGCGGGACCATCATCGGGCAGGCCCAGGCCGGGCAGGGGCGGCGGAGGCGTTCCCCCGGCCATGGCCAACAGCGACATCTGGCCCGAGTCCTTGTCCTTGGCCCGCTTCTGGGCCACGGCCACGGCCCGGTCCAGGTTCTCCAGGAGATGCCGGCGCGGCGCGCCCAGGCTGTCCATGGCCCCGGCCTTGACGAGGCTCTCCAGGACCCGCTTGGTGACCTTGCGCAGGTTCACCCGGGTGCACAGGTCCAGGAGCGAGGCGTAGGGCCCGTCCGCGGCGCGGGCGTCCACGATCTCGCGGATGGCCTCGTCGCCCACGTTCTTGACCCCGCCCAGGCCGAACACCACCTCCCCGGGCTCGGGCACGGTGAAGTGGCGCATGGAGCGGTTCACGTCGGGCTGGCGCACCGCGATGTCCATGTCCCGGCACGCGCCGATGTACTTCAATATCTTGTCCTGGTTGGACAGCTCCGAAGTCATGAGCGCGGCCATGAACTGGGTGGGGAAATGGGTCTTGAGATAGGCGGTGTGGTAGGAGATGAGGGCGTAGGCCGCGGAGTGGGACTTGTTGAACCCGTAGGCCGCGAACTGCTCCATCAGGTCGAAGATCTCGTTGGCCTTCTTCTGGTCCACGCCCTGGTCGGCCGCGCCCTTGACGAACACGCCGCGCTGCTCGGCCATGGCCTCGGCGATCTTCTTGCCCATGGCCCGCCGGAGCAGGTCCGCGCCGCCCAGGGTGTAGCCGGCCACCACCTGGGCGATCTTCATCACCTGTTCCTGGTAGACGATGACCCCGTAGGTGTCCTGCAGCACCGGCTCCAGGCTGGGCACGGGGTAGACCACCGGCACCTCGCCATGCTTGCGCTTGATGAACTCGTCCACCATGCCCGAGCCCAGGGGGCCGGGCCGGTACAGTGCCAGCATGGCGATGAGGTCCTCAAAGCAGGTGGGCCTGAGCATGCGCAGGTAGCGGCGCATGCCGTCGGACTCCACCTGGAACACCCCGTCCGTGTCGCCCCGGGCGTACAGGGCGTAGGTCTTCTCGTCGGTGAGGGGCAGGGTGTCCAGGTCCGGGGCGTCGAACCCGCCCTCGGAGATGATGTCCAGGCAGTCCTGCAGCACGGTCATGGTGCGCAGGCCCAGGAAGTCGAACTTGATGAGCCCGACCTTCTCCACCATCTTCATGTCGAACTGGGAGACGATTTCGTTCTTCTTGCCCCGGTAGAGCGGCAGGTAGTCGGTGAGGGGCCGGTCCGCGATGACCACGCCCGCGGCGTGGGTGGAGGCGTGGCGGTGCATGCCCTCCAGGCGCTTGCACACGTCCAGCAGCTTGGCCACGCGGGGGTCGGACTTGGCCGCCAGGGTCAGCTCCGGCTCCATGTCCAGGGCCTTGGCGATGGTCATCTTGAGGTCGTCGGGGATGAGCTTGGCGATCTTGTCGGTCTCGGCGAAGCTCAGGCCCAGGACCCGGCCCACGTCGCGCACCACGGCCTTGGCCTTCATGGTGCCGAAGGTGGTGATCTGGGAGACCTTGTCCTCCCCGTACTTCTCGGACACGTAGCGGATGACTTCGACGCGGCGGCGCTCGCAGAAGTCCACGTCGATGTCCGGCATGGAGATGCGCTCGGGGTTCAGGAACCGCTCGAACAGCAGGTTGTAGGGGATGGGGTCCAGGTTGGTGATGCGCATGGCGTAGGCGGCCAGGGACCCGGCCGCGCTGCCTCGGCCCGGCCCCACCGGGATGCGGTTGTCCTTGGCCCAGTTGATGAAGTCCGCCACGATGAGGAAATAGCCCGAGAACCCCATGTTCTTGATGACGGAAAGCTCCAGCTCCAGCCGGGCGCGGTAGGCGTCCGCGTCCACCGCGTAGGGCATGGCGGCCAGGCGCTGCTCCAGGCCCTTGCGGGCCATGTCCGCCATGGCCTCGTCCAGGCTCAGGCCGCCGGTGTCGTAGACCGGGAACACGTTGCGGCCGAGCGGCAGGTCCACGTTGCACGCTTCCGCTATGCGCACGGTGTTGGCCAGGGCCTCGGGGCAGTGGGCGAAGGCCTTTTCCATCTCCTGCGGCGGCCGGTAGTAGAGCAGCGCGTCGTCCATGCGCATGCGCTTCTCGTCCTCCACCATGGCGTTGGTGCCCACGCAGATGAGGATGTCGTGCGCCTCGCAGTCGTCCTTGCCCAGGTAGTGGCAGTCGTTGGTGGCCACCAGGGGCAGCTCGGTCTCCTTGGCCAGGTCCAGGAGCATGGTGTTCAGCCGGTCCTGGGCGGCCAGGCCGTTGGCCTGCATCTCCAGGTAGAAGCGGCCCGGGAACAGGGCCTCGTATTCCCGGGCCTTGCGCACCCCGGCCTCGAAGCCGCGGTCCATGAGGGCCCGGGGCACCTCGCCCTGCAAACAGGCGGACAGGGCGATGAGGCCCTCGGAATGCTTGGCCAGAAGCTCCCGGTCCACCCGGGGCTTGTAGTGGAACCCCTCGGTGCAGCCGGTGGACACCAACTGCACCAGGTTGCGGTAGCCCACCAGGTCCTGGGCCAGGAGCACCAGGTGGTAGCGGGTGCGGGCGTCCTCGGACTCCCGGTCCTGGTGGTGGGTCTTGGCCAGGTAGACCTCGCACCCGATGATGGGCTTGAGGCCGAAATTCTTGGCTTCGAGGTAGAACTTCACCGCGCCGTAGAGGTTGCCGTGGTCGGTGATGGCCGCGGCGGGCAGGCCGAAGTCGTGCGCCGTGCGGCACAGGTCCTTGAGCCGGATGGCCCCGTCCAGCAGCGAGTACTCGGTGTGGCAGTGGAGATGGACGAAGTCGGACATGTTTTTCAGCTATTCCGGGAGGTTGGCAAGACGTGGCCGAACAGCCCCCAGGCTAGCAGAAAAGGGGGTGGGGGACAATTGGGACAGGAGGCGGAACAGGGGAGGCTCGCGACGGCCGGGTGAATTTTCGTAGCGTCCCGGCAGGCGTTGCCCCCCGCCCCCTTCCCGTGTACGAACAGAATACTGGCTTTCGCGCCAAGGAGTTTCCCGTGCCCCAGCCCCGCAAGACCTCACGCCTGACCCGGTTCCTGCCCCTGGTGGCCGGGCTGCTCATGGCCGCGGCAGTGACGGTGGTGACCTCGGCCATCGAGGCGGCGTGGCAGACCCAGCACGCGCAGCAGGAGCGGCTCTCGGCCACGGAGAGCTTGGGCCAGGCCCGCAAGGACTTCGAGCTGCTCACCTACAGCCATTTCCTGCTCACCACCAACCTGGTCTCCTACCTGGCCAACAATCCCAACCCCGCGGACAAGGACGTCGCGCTCCTGGCCCGCGACCTGGTGCGGCTGGAACAGGGGTTCCTGGGCGTGCGCCTGGCCCGCAACGGCGTGGTGAGCCACGTCTACCCCCGGGACGGCCGCGCCCACCTGCTTGGCCAATCCATGGCCGAGATGCTGCGCCCGGACTGCGCGGCCCGCCTCTCGGACCTGGTGCGCATGAACGGCCGCCTGCTCTGCGGCCCGACGCCCACCGTGAACAACCGGGAGATATTCCTCTACGTGGCCCCGGTGTACCAGAACGTGGTGGGCCTCACCGGCACCGGCCCGTTCTGGGGCATGGCCGTGTTCGAGGTGGACCTGAAGCTGCTCCTGGAGGAGGCGGGCATCGGCCACAAGGGTTCGCACCCGGTGGCGGTGCGGCCCCTGGACCCCGCGCCCGGCCCGGCCCTGGCCGGGGACCCGGCGCTGTTCGAGCGGGCCGACTCGGTGCGGACCGAACTCTCCCTGCCCTGGGGCCGCTTCGAGTTCGCCACCGTGCTGCGCCACCTGCCGCCGGTGCGCAACGTGACCCTGCTGCTCGGCCTGGCCGCGGCCCTGGTCCTGGGCGCGGCCACCGGGATCGCCATGCACGAGGTGCTGGTGCGGCTGCGCACCCAGGCCCGCTACCAGGAGCTGGTGCAGAACGCCCGCTCCATGATCCTGCGGGTCACCCCCGCGGGCGCGGTGAGCTTCATCAACGAGTACGCCCAGGAGTTCTTCGGGTTCCCGGCCGGGGAGATGGTGGGCAGGAGCCTGCTCCAGACCATCGTGCCCCCCGCAGGCGAGGGCGGCCGCGACCTGCGCCAGGAGGTGCTGGACCTGCTGGCCCGGCCCGAGGACTTCCCCTTTGCCGAGCACCAGAACGTGAAGGCCGGCGGCGAGCTGGTGTGGGTGTCCTGGGCCGTGCGGCCGCTCTACGCTGCGGACGGCGCGGTGGAGGAGATCATGTTCGTGGGCATGGACGTGAGCGCGCGCAAGGCCATGGAGGCCCAGCTCATCGAACTGGCCACCACCGACTCCCTGACCGGGGTGGCCAACCGGCGGCACTTCCTGGAAAAGGCCGAGGCCGAGGTGCTGCGGGCGGAGCGCTACGGCCACCCCCTGGCCCTGGCGCTCATCGACCTGGACCATTTCAAGAAGGTCAACGACACCCATGGCCACCACGTGGGCGACAAGGCCCTGAAGCATCTCTGCAAGGTGCTCGGCAAAAGCCTGCGCGACGTGGACCGCTTGGGCCGCATGGGCGGAGAGGAGTTCGCGGTGCTCTTGCCCGAAACCGACCTGGCCCGGGCCAGCCAGGTGGCGGAGCGCATGCGCGAGGCCCTTGAGAACGCTCCCGTGGCCGTGGAAGGCGGCCTGGTGTGGCTCACCCTGTCCGCCGGGGTGGCGGCCTACGCCCCCGACGCCCCCACCATCGACGCCATGCTCCAGAAGGCGGACGCGGCCATGTACGAGGCCAAGTCCCAGGGCCGCAACCGGGTGGTGACGGCCTAGCTAATCGATCCCGCAGGCCGCGCCGCAGTTGAGGCGGATCTCCGCGGAGGCCAGGCGCTGTTCCGATGCGGCCTGGATGCAGGCGTCGCATACGGACATGGGCTGGGCCGGCCGCCAGCCGCCTTCCGCGTACATCCGCACCCGCAGGGTGAAGAGTTCCTCGGCGCGGACCGAATCCGCCAGCCGCCGCGCCTGCCGGGCCTCTTGCCAGTCCTTCCAGGGCACGGCCGCACCCGCCGCGACCAGCAGGCCCAGCCCGAGCACCATTGCCAACACCGCCGTCATCGTCACCTTGCGCACCATGGCCGCCTCCCGCGCCTCGCCCCGGCGACCAGCCGCCGGGCCTTTCGGGATGGAGACTAGCCGCGCCCGGAGCGCGAATCCAATCGTTCCTTCCGAAGAGGGGCTTCAGGTATTGCGAACGCCCGGTCCGTTGCCCCGAAACCGGTTTCGTGGGATAACCCGGGCCATGGAACTCTACCACCTGCGCAGCTTCGTGGCCGTGGCCGAGGAGGGCAACCTGTCCCGGGCCGCGGCGCGGCTCTACCTGTCCCAGCCGGCCCTGTCCGCGCACATCAAGGCCCTGGAGGACGAACTGGGGGTGGCGCTCTTCGTGCGCACGCCGAGGGGCATGTCCCCCACCCCGGACGGGCTGGCGCTCAAGGCCACGGCCGAGAAGGCCCTGCGCAGCGCGGACCGGGTGGCGGAGCAGGCCCGCGCCCTGCGGGCCACCCTGTCCGGCGTGGCCCGCATCGGCCTGAACACCGACCCTGCCTACCTGCGCGCCGGCGCGCTCATGAACACGCTGGTGGTGCGCCACCCGGGCCTGGAGATCCGCTTTGTCAACCGCAACTCCGGCGAGCTGCTGGAGGGCATACGCCAGGGCGCCCTGGACGGGGCCTTCGTGAACGGGGACGTCACCTTCCCCGACGTGGCGAACCTGGACCTGGGACACTCCCGGGTGCGCATCGCCGGGCCCGCAGCCTGGAAGCCCCGGCTGGAGCGGGCCAGCCTGCGGGAGCTGGCGGAACTGCCCTGGATCGGCATCCAGGAGCACTGCCCCTACTGCACCCTCCTCTTCTCCGTGCTGCGCGAGCAGGGCATCCCCCTGCCCACCGTGGGCGAGGCGGACAGCGAGTTCGTGCTCCTGGCCATGGCCGCGGCCGGCCAGGGCCTGTGCCTGGCCCGGGAGGACCTTGGCCTGGCCGCGCAGAAGCGCGGCGAGGTCTGCCTGTGGCCGGGCGAGCCCTTCCCACTGCCCTTCCACTTCGCCTTTCTGAAGGCCCGGGCCGAAGACCGCCTGGTGAGCGCCCTGCTGGAAGCGGTGTGCGAGGTGTTCGCGGACCGGCTGGGCCACGAAAAAAGCCCTGCCCCGGACTCCCGGAACCGGGCAGGAGCCACCGCCCAATAGCGCCCCGGAAAGCCCTATATCCTTTCGCCTTTTATTCTGTCGGGATACGGTGTACCCTCGCGCGAACAGCGAGGCACGCATGACCGACACCCCGGAACCGGCCGCCACACCCACCCCCTCCCCGACGCCCGTGGGCGCACTGGCGCTGGGCGCCCTGGGCGCGGCCTTCTGCGTCCCCCACTACCAGCTCCTATCCGCGTTCCTTGTGTGGGCTGTGTTCCGGAGCAATATCTTTCAGCCCTTCCTGGCGGCAGTGCTCGCAGGTTTCTTCCTGCTCCGGTTGGCAGTGGTGGCCGGTCTGGCCGGAAAACAGGAGCGCCGCGCTCCCCTCCTGTCCCTCTACCTCCTGCAGCATCGAGTGTACGCGGTCCTCGCCTTGGGTTATCTCGTGCTCCTCCTACCCGCCCGGCACGTCCGGGGCTTCCCCGCCCTCTTCTTCGTGGCCGCGGCCCTGGCCTCCCTAGCCTACTCCGTCCGCATCTTCGGCCGCGTGAGGCGGGCGGCGCGGACCGAGATTCCCGAGGCCCAGCCCGTCTCCCCCCGCGACTCCCTATTCCAAGGGCTGCTGGGCTGCGGCGTGGCGGCGGTCCTGGTAATGGCCCACCCCGGCATCATGGAGATGCTCCACATCACGCTCATGATCCTCGCCATCTTCGCCTCGTGGATTCTGGGTCTCCCCATTTGACCGGCAAAGAAAAGCCCTGCCCCGGACTCCCGGGACAGGGCGCGCGCAACCACCCCATAAGGGGAATCAGCCTAGAAAAGCGTCTTCAGCCACTCCTTCACGTCCTCCGGCGCGGTGTACGAGCCGCAGGCGTGATCGCAGCAGCTCCAGAACCTCTCGGGCAGCTCGATCTCGTGCAGCACCGTGGGGCCGTCGCTGTCCATCTTCTGCAGCCGCACCCGGAAGGGCTTTTCCCAGGAGTCCACGGAAAAGTAGTACGACTCCTCGTCCTGGGTGGCGTATCCGCCGCCGTAGCCGGTGTTGCCCCACTCCAGGTGAAGGGCCACGGCGTCCGCCGGCCCGATGTCCCAATTGATGGGAAGATCCTTGAACTTCGTCAACTCGCCCATGGCACACTCCTTGGGTGTGGATTCTCTACCGAATCCTACTTTAATCCTTCCCATCGCTTCTGGCAAGGCAAGGGGGAAATTTCACGCGTCCTACCGCCAAAATCCCCCGATTCTCCAGCGCGGCCGACCGCCCGGCGGGGGGAAGGGCAGGGAGAAGGGCTCGGCCGGCGCGGGCCGCTCCCGGTCCTGGGCCAGTTCCCGGAGCCTGGCGATGCGCTCGGCGTGCACCGGGTGGGTGCGCAGGAGGGACGGGTGCGGTGAGCGGTTGCCGGGCAGGAGCAGCCGGGACCAGAACCCGGACTCGGCCCGCTCCATCTTGCCCAGGGCCGAGGCCAGGCCCAGGGGGTCGCCGGAGAGCCGGGCCGCCGCGGCGTCGGCCGAGAACTCCCGGGTGCGGGACAGGGCCAACTGCAGCAGCGAGCTGGCCCCGGGCGCGAACACCAGGACCAGCACCAGCACCCAGGACACCGGCGACGCGCCCAGCAGGATGAGCGGCAGGTTGAGCACCAGGAGGAACTGGCCGGCCATGGACAGGGCCGCGGTGACCCGGGAGATCACGTCGGCCAGGTTCATGAGCCGCAGGTCGCCATGCAGCACGTGGGCGGTCTCGTGGGCCATGACCGCGGCCAGCTCCCGGGTGTCCAGGGAGCGCAGCAGCCCGTCGGTGAGGGCCATGGCCACCTCGCCGCCCGCGCCCACGGTGAAGGCGTTGGCCACGGGCGAGGGGACGTAGTACAGCCGCGGGATGCGGGCGAGCCCGGCGCGGCGGGCCATGGCCTCGGCAATGCCGTAGAGCCCCGGGGCCTCGGCCCGGGACAGGGGCCGGGCCTGGTACAGGCGCAGCACGAAGCGCGGGGACAGGCGCGGGGTGAGCGCCAGGGCGAGCACCGTGAGCCCCCCGGCCCACCAGATTCCGGAAGGCCCGGCCAGCAGCCACCCGGCCAGGGCCATGAGCGAGGCCATGCCCAGAATGAGCCCCAGGGTCTGGAGCGCGTTGCGCAGGCGGTGCTTCAGGGAGGCGGACATGCGACTACAGATAATCCCTGGTCCCGCGCCTGCCAACCGCCCGCCGGGAAAAAATCGCCGCTCCCCTGCCCGGCCTTGCCTGGGCAGGGGGGAGCCTGTACTCTCCGGCCTGAACGCAACCGCCGCGACGCCGACGGAGAGTGTGGAGCCGTATGGGAACCCTGTGGACCGTGGCCGTGCCCCTGGGCAACGACCGAGACCTCTCCCCCCGGGCCGCCGCGGTGCTGGGCCGGGCCGACCTCATCCTGGCCGAGGACACCCGGCGCGCCGGGCTGCTCCTCTCCCGCCTGGGCGTGAAGGGCCAGCGGTTCCTCTCCCTGCACGATCACAACGAGGAGGCCCGCATCGACCGGGTGCTGGCCGCCCTGGCCGAAAGGGACGGAGAGGCCGAGGTGGCGCTCATCTCCGACGCCGGCACCCCGCTGCTCTCGGACCCGGGCTTCCGCCTGGTGCGCGCCTGCCGCGCGGCGGGCCACCGGGTCTCGCCGGCGCCCGGCCCCTCGGCCCCGGTGGCGGCCCTGTCCGCCTGCGGCCTGCCGCCCCAGCCCTTCGCCTTCCTGGGCTTTCTGCCCCGCAAGGCGGGCGAGGCCAGGGGCGTGCTGGAGAAGTTCGGCCGGGCGGGCTGCACCCTGGTGCTCTTCGAGCGCAAGGACCGGGTGCAGAGGACCCTGGCCCTGGCCGCCGAGGTCCTGGGGCCCAGGGAGTTCTGTCTGTGCCGGGAATTGACCAAGGACCACGAGGAATTTATAGTGGGCCGTTTGGACGCGCTGGACGGCCTGGAGTTCACCGAACTGGGGGAGTTCACCGTGGTGCTGGGGCCGGCCGAGGCCCCGGCCGTTGCGTCCGATGAGGAACTGGACGCGGCGCTCCGCCAGGAGTCCGCGGCCGGCGGCAGACCAAGGGAGGTGGTGCGCCGGGTGCTTGCGCGGGTCACGGGCTGGTCATCCAAGGCGGTCTACGCGCGGCTTGAGGCCCTGAACTGCCCGAGACGGGGGCGGTGATGGCCCTGGATGCACGCGTCAAGGCCCAGCCGGCGGCCGAGGCCGCGGTGCGGTCCCGGCCCATGGCCTGGCGGACCCTGGCCTCCTGCCTGGCGCGGACGTACCTGGTGGGCGCGGCCTTCAACACCCGGGGCATGCAGAACGTGGGCCTGGCCTACGCCATGGAGCCGGGGCTGGCGGTCATCTACAAGGATGCCGCGCGCCTGGCCGAGGCCCAGTTGCGCTATGCCCGGCACTACAACACGCATCCGTTCTGGTCGCCGATGCTGGTGGGCATCTTCCTGTCCATGGAGCGGAAAATCGCCAAGGGGCTGTTCCCGGCCCAGATGATGGACGGGGTGAAGGGCACCACCATCTACACCCTGTCGGCCATCGGCGATTCCCTGTTCGGCGGCAGCGTCATGGTGCTGTGGTCCCTCAGCACCATCATCCTGCTGGCCGCCGGGTGGCCCGGGGCGGCCGTGGCCCTGGGCGCGCTCTGCTTCCTGGGGCTGCAGTGCTTCAAGGCCGCCACCTTCCTCCTGGGCTTCCGGGAGGGGCTGAACGTGCTGCGCCGGTTCCGCCGCTGGGACCTCATCAACTGGGGCCAGCGCCTCAAGATGGTGAACGGGGCGCTGCTCGTCGTGTTCTGGACCCTGGTATGGCCCGGCCCCATCTTCTGGTGGCAGTGGATGGCGGCGGGCGGCATCCTGGGGGCCACCGCCTGGGCGGTGAACGCCCTGGGGCTCACCCGCGAACTGGTCGGGGTGATGCTCCTGGCCGGCTATCTGGCCTGGCCGATCCTGATTAAACTCTTCGCCATGTTCGCGCCATGACGAGGAACGACCCGCTTCCCGAGGGGAAGAACGTGACCCAAGACACCCAACAGACGGACAACTCGGTCTGCGCCCAGGTGCGGGTGGCCAACGAGCTGGGGCTGCATGCCCGGCCCGCGGCCCGCCTGGCCCAGGAGGCGCAGAAGTTCGAGAGCGTGATAGTCCTGGCGTCCGACAACCAGCAGGTGGACGCCAAGAGCATCCTGGACATCCTGACCCTGGCCGCACCCCGCGGCTGCGGGCTCACCATCAAGGCCTCGGGCGAGGACGCCCGGGCCGCGGTGGAGCGCCTCACCGGATTGTTCCGGGAACGCTTCGGCGAAGACAAGTAGGAGAAAAGCCATCGTGGCCAGATCCGTTCTCTCCGGCATTCCCGTGTCCTCGGGCATCGCCATCGGCAAGGCGTACTTCATGAACCGCCGCCTGGCCGGGGCCCTGCCCCGCCAGAGCATCGCCGCCGAGCTGGTGGGCGAGGAAATGGACCGCCTGGCCCAGGCCATCACCGCCGCGGCCCAGGAACTGTCCGACGTGCGCGCCAAGGTCCCGGTGGAGCTGCGCGAGAACGCGCTCATCATCGACACCCACATCACCATCCTGCGCGACCCCAAGCTCCTGGCCGCGGCCCAGCGCTTCATCGCCGAGATGCACATCAACGCGGAATGGGCCCTGATCAAGGCGGTCAAGGACCTGGAGACCGCCTTCGCCGCCATCGGCGACCCCTACATCCGCGAGCGCATCCAGGACGTGCGCCTGGTGGCCGACCGGGTCCAGGCCAAGCTGCTGGGCATCGACCCGGGCACGAAGGCCATCGAGGGGCGGATCATCCTCCTGGCCTTCGACCTGGCCCCGGCCGACACCGTGGGCCTGCAGGTGGACAAGATCATGGCCCTGTCCACCCGCCAGGGCGGCAAGACCTCACACACCGGCATCCTGGCCCGCTCCCTCCAGATCCCCGCCATCGTGGGCGTGGACGGCCTGGAGGAGAAGGTGGAGGACGGCGACTTCCTCGTCGTGGACGCCCTGGGCGGCAAGGTCCTGGTGGACCCCACCGAGGAGGAGCTCGACCACTACGCCAGCCTCAAGTACCAGTTCGAGTCCTACCAGAAGAGCATCATCAAGAACTGCTACCTGCCCGGCGAGACCATCGACGGCTACCGGGTGCAGGTGCACGCCAACATCGAACTCTTCGAGGAGGTCTCCCAGGTCCTGGACCACGGCGGCGAGGGCATCGGCCTGTACCGCACCGAATACTCCTACATGAACCGGCCCGAGCTTCCCAACGAGGAAGAGCTGGTGGAGGAGTACATGGACCTGGCCTCCATCATGGTGCCGCGCAAGGTGGTGTTCCGCACCCTGGACCTGGGCGCGGACAAGTTCCTGAGCCCCGAAGGCGCGCTGGACGAGCGCAACCCGGCCATGGGCCTGCGCTCCATCCGCTTCTGCCTGCAGAACCCCGAAATGTTCCGCATCCAGATGCGGGCGATCCTGCGCGCCGCGGTGGTGGGCAACGTGTCCATGATGTACCCCATGATCTCCGGCCTGCGGGAGCTTCGGCAGGCCAACCGCCTGCTGTGGCAGTGCAAGCGCGAGCTGGCCGCGGAGGGCGCGGCCTTCAACGGCGACATCCCGGTGGGCATCATGATCGAGCTGCCCTCCGCGGTGATGACCGCGGAGCTCCTGGCCCAGGAGGTGGACTTCTTCTCCATCGGCACCAACGACCTCATCCAGTACTCCCTGGGCATCGACCGCACCAACCGGCTGGTGTCCTACCTGTACCAGCCCCTGCACCCGGCGGTGCTGCGCTCCATCAAGCACGTGGTGGACGCGGCCCACCAGGCCGGCATCGAGGTCTCCCTGTGCGGCGAGGTGGCCTCGGACCCCTTCTGCGTGCCCATCCTGCTCGGCATGCAGATCGACTCCCTGTCCATGAACCCGCAGGCCATCCCGGGCATCAAGCGCATCATCCGCCAGACCACCATGGCCGAGTGCAAAAACCTCTTGCGCGAGGTGCTGGGCTGCCGCACGGTCTCGCGCATCAACCGTCTGGTGCGCGACTCCATCTTCCAGCGTTTCCCCGAGGAGCTGACCTTCTTCTCCTCCCTCATCGAGTCGGACGAGGCCCCGACCCCCCATGCCTAGCCCCTCGGGCCACAAGCTCATCGCCCTGAACAAGCAGGCCCGCCGCGAGTACGAGCTGCTCGACGTGCTGGAGGCCGGCGTGGCGCTCACCGGCTCCGAAGTGAAGAGCCTGCGCGCCGGCAAGGTCAGCCTCAAGGAGGGCTTCGTGCGCCTGGCCGACGGCTCGGCCTGGCTGTGCGGGGTGAACATCGCGCCCTACGAGAACGCGGGCTACGCCCAGCACCAGCCCGACCGCGAACGCCGCCTGCTCCTGCACCGCGACGAGATCGCCCGCCTCGCCATGAAGGTGGAGCAGAAGGGCCTCACCGTGGTGCCGGTGCGCATGTACTTCAAGAACAGCCGGGTCAAGGTGGAGATCGCCCTGGGCCGCGGCAAGAAGATGCACGACAAGCGCGAGGACCTGAAGGCCAAGGAGATGCAGCGCGACACCGCCCGGGAGCTTGCCCGGTTCAAGTAGTCCTTGGCGAATCCTGGGAAAATGGGATAGGATAGGCAGGACATCCCTTCAATCCCAGGCGGACCATGGACACCAGGAACAGCAGCTTCCTCGGCCGGCCGGCCTTCGCCACCCTGCTCATCGGCCTGGGCCTGGTCCTCTTCGGCCCGCCCCTGGTGGGCATCCCGGCCCGGGCCGGGGGCGCGGCCCTGCTCATCTACCTGTTCGCGGCCTGGGCCGTGCTCATCGCCGTGCTCCTTGTCCGGACCCGCGCCCTGGCGCCCAAGGCCCGCCATCCCGAACCGGGCCAATCCGGGGAGCGCCCCTGATGTTCGGCACCCTGGCGGTCCTGGGCGCGGTTCTCCTTTACATGGCCGGACTCTTCGCCCTGGCCCTGTGGGCCGAACGCAGCCCGGCCGGCCGACGGCTGGCCGAGTCCGGGCCGGTCTACGCCCTGGCCATGGCCGTGTACTGCACCTCCTGGACCTTCTACGGGTCCGTGGGCAGCGTGGCCACCTCGGGCATGCTCTTCCTCACCATCTACCTGGGGCCCACCCTGGGCGCGATGGCGTGGTGGAACGTGCTGCGCCGCCTGGCCCGCATCAAGCACCGCTTCCGCATCACCTCCATCGCCGACTTCCTGGCCGCGCGCTACGGCAAGTGCCCCTGGGTGGGCGCCCTGGCCGCCCTGGCCGCCCTGGTGGGCTCCACCCCCTACATCGCGCTCCAGATGAAATCCATCGGCGCCACCTTCGCCATCATCGGCTCTCCCACGGGACCGGCCGGAACCTGGGTGTCCGACCACTGGGGCCTGGCCTTCGTGATCCTGCTGACCGGCTTCACCATCATGTTCGGCGCGCGCCGGGTGGACCCCACCGAGCGCCACCCCGGCATGGTGGTGGCGGTGGCCGCCGAGTCCCTGGTCAAGCTCGCCGCGTTCCTGGCTTGCGGCCTCTGCGTGATGCTCTGGGACAGCTCCGGCCTGGACACGCTGCTGCAGACCCTGCAGGCCGGCGACCCCGCCTGGCCCGGCCTGGGCACCCTGGCCGGCAACGCGGCCCAGCCCTACGCCCTGTGGACCACTTCCCTGCTCCTGGCCGCCTCGGCCATCTTTTTCCTGCCCCGCCAGTTCCACGTGGCTGTGGTGGAGAACCCGGCCGAGAGCCGCATCCTCACCGCCAAGTGGCTCCTGCCCCTGTACCTGCTGCTCATCAACGTGTTCGTGGTGCCCATCGCGGTGGCCGGGCTCCAGGCCGGCATCCCCCTGGACAAAGCGGACACCGCCGTGCTGCTCCTGCCCATGCTGCACGGCCGCTCCTGGATCGCCCTGCTGGTGTTCCTGGGCGGGTTCTCCGCAGCCATGAGCATGATCATGATCTCCTCCATGACCGCCTCGACCATGCTGGTGAACCACCTGGTCCTGCCCCTGGCCACGGCGCTCAGGCCCCTGGGTTTCCTGCGGCGGCACGGCCTGCGCTGCCGCTGGGCGGGGGTGGCGGCCACCATCGCCCTGGGCCTGTGGTTCGAGCGCCTGGTGGGCGAGTCCTACGCCCTGCTCAACATCGGGATCATCTCCTTCGCCGCGGCGGTGCAGTTCGCCCCGCCCATCCTGGGCGGCCTGTTCTGGGCCGGGGCGCACCGGGCCGGGGCCCTGCTCGGCCTGGGCGGAGGCATGGCGGTGTGGGCCTACACCCTCCTGCTGCCCGCCTTCAGCCGCAGCGGCTGGATACCCCGTGACCTGCTGGTAGCCGGTCCCTGGGGCGTCGCCGCCCTGCGGCCCGAGGCGCTCTTCGGCCTCGCCGGCATGGACCCCCTGACCCACGCGGTGTTCTGGTCCCTGGCCGCCAACCTGGGCCTGTTCACCCTGGGCTCCCTGGCCCTGCGCCAGGACCCGGACGAGGCCGCCCTGGCCCGCTCCTACGTGAACATCATGGGTGCGGAGCCGGTGGCTCCCGCCGCCCTGGGCGAGGCATCCATCCCCCTGGAGGCCAAGGCCCACATACTCATCGAGGCCCTGCGCCCCTTCCACGGCCTGCCCCAGGCCCGCGAAATCCTGGAGGCCTGCCTGCGCCGCACCGGGCTGGCCGGCCGCACTCAGGTCTCCCTGCACGAGATCTCGGAGTTGCGCGCCGAGGTGGAGCACGTGCTGACCGGGGCGGTGGGCGCATCCGTGGCGCACGGCGCGCTCATCCGGGCCGGCCTGCTCACGGCCGAGGAGACCGAGCAGCTCTCCCGGGGGTACGCCGAGATCCTGGCCGACCTGAACCTCCCGCCCGAGGAGCTGCGCCGCCGGGTGGACTACTACCAGGAGCGCGAGGCCCTCATCGCGCGCCACGCCTCGGAGCTGGAGCGCACCGTGGAACTGCGCACCCGCGACCTGGCGGCCAAGGCCCACGAGCTGGAAGAGGCCAACATCCGCCTGCGCGAGCTGGACCGCATGAAGAGCGCCTTCCTGTCCTCGGTGTCGCACGAGCTGCGCACCCCGCTCACCTCGGTGCTGGGCTTCGCCAAGCTCATCCGCAAGGACCTGAACGCCGTGTTTCCCCTGCTGGACCCGGAAATGGCCGGGACGCGCCGCCAGCGGGTCCTGGCCAACCTGGGCATCATCACCGACGAGGGCGAGCGCCTCACCCGGCTCATCAACGACGTGCTGGACCTGACCCGCATCGAGGACGGCCGCATGGTCTGGCGCGACCAGGACGTGCCCCTGCGCCAGATCCTGGACCGGGCGGTGCACGCAGTGAGCGGCCAGTTCGCGGCCAAGTCCTCCTTGCGCCTGGTCACCGAGCTTCCCGACCAACTGCCCGTGCTGCACCTGGACCCGGACCACCTGCTCCAGGTGCTCCTGAACCTGCTCGGCAACGCGGGCAAGTTCACCGACGCGGGCGAGGTGCGCCTGTCCGCCGGCTCCACGCCCGACGGCGGCTGCCGGGTGAGCGTGGCCGACACCGGCCCGGGCATCGCGGCCAAGGATCTGCCCCACATCTTCGACGCCTTCTACCAGGCGGCCCTGGACACCCTGGTGGACAAGCCCAAGGGCACCGGCCTGGGCCTGTCCATCTGCCGCCGCATCCTGGGCCACTACGGCGGCGACGTGTCCGTGGAGTCCGAACCGGGCCGCGGCGCCACCTTCCACGTGGATCTGCCCCCGGCGGTGGTGGCCGGCCCGGCCCCGCCCGCTCCGGCCTGGGAGGCGGACGCGGTCCATCCCGCGGAACAGGAGCGGCCTCCCGTGGTGCTGGCCGCCCATGCCGACCCCGGGGTCTGCGCCGCGGTGGCCGAACTGCTCGCCGGCCGGGGCTACGAGGTGGTCACGGCCCACGACGGCCCCACCGCCCTGGCCGCGGCCCGCGGGATGCGCCCCGACCTGGTGGTCCTGGACCTCTTCCTCCGCCTGGGCGAGGATACGGTCTTCGCCGCCCTGCGCTCCGACCCGGGCCTGTGCGCCATCCCCCTCACCCTGGCGCCCACCCAGCCGGTGCTGGGCCACGCCGGCGGCCGGCCCGATTTCGACACCCCCTTTGACCCGCAGCTCCTGGCCGAGGCCGTGGACCTGCTCCTGGACCGCAGCCGGGCGGCCTGCTCCTACGCCCTGCTCCTGGCCCCGGACCCCGCCACGGAGACCGTGGCCCTGCCCCTGTGCCCGGACGGGGTGCGCGCGGTTTCGCCCCGCGAACTCTGGGAATTCATCGGGACCGGCTACGAGGGCACGGTCCTGGTGCCCGGCCCCATGGCCCACTACCTGGACCTGGAGCGCCTGTCCCGCGAGCCCCGCATCCAGGTCCTCATCCTGCCCGACACCCCCGCCCCCCTTTCCGGCGTCCAACCCTCCGATTGACCCGCGCCGCGGTTTGTGCCTCAATGGGGGGCCGGCCCATGGCCGGCCTATTTCCCTGGAGGCCCCATGTCCCTGTCCCGTTCCCATGCCCAGACCCTGAAACGCCTGTTCCCGGGCGACGGGTCCCTGTTCACCCCCGAGGAGGCCGCGCCCTTCGGGACCGACGCCAGCCGCGGCTTTGCCCAGCCCTGGGCCGTGGTGCGGCCCCGCACCCTGGAGCAGGCCCGGGAGCTGCTCTCCTTCGCCCACCGCGAGCGCATCCCCCTGTTCCCCCGCGGCCACGCCACCAACGTGGTGGGCGACTGCGTGCCGGCGGGCGGGGGCATCGTCGTCTCCACCCTGTTCCTGGACAGCCTGGCCATCGACTCCGAGGACTTCGTGGCCGTGGCCGGCCCCGGGGTGGTCACCTCGGACCTGGCCGCGGCGGCCGAGGCCCAGAGCCTGTTCTACCCCCCGGACCCGGCCAGCGTGCGCATCTCCACCATCGGCGGCAACGTGGCCACCTGCGCCGGCGGCATGCGCGCCCTGAAGTACGGGGTGACCCGCGACTTCGTGCTGGGCCTCACCGCGGTGCTGCCCGGAGGCCGGGTGATCCGCTGCGGCGGCCGCACCCACAAGAACGTGGCCGGCCTGGACCTGGCCCGCCTGCTGGTGGGCTCCGAAGGCACCCTGGCCTTCATCACCGAGATCATCCTGAAGCTGCTGCCCAAGCCCGCGACCACAGCCTCGGTGCTGGCCGGATTCGCCACCGAGCCCCTGGCCCTGGCCGCGGCCCGGGAGGTGTTCCGGGCGGGCATGCTCCCCGCGGCCCTGGAGTTCATGGGCTCCGAGGTGCTGGACTGCCTGGGCCTGCTGGGCCCCACCCCCTGGCCCCGGGAGACCCGCGCCGCCCTGCTCCTGCGCCTGGACGGGAGCGCCGCGGGCCTGGCCGCGAACCTGGAGAGCCTGACCGCCATCCTGCGCGCCGCCTCGGCCAGCCACCTGGAACAGGGCCTGGGTTCGGACCAGGAGGAGCCCCTGTGGGAGCAGCGCCGGCTCATCAACCCCGCCTCCTTCCACCTGAAGCCGGACAAGATGAGCGACGACGTGACCGTGCCCCGGGGCAAGGTGGCCGCGGCCGTGGCCGGCATCCGCCAGGCCGGGGCCGCCGCGGGCCTGCCCATCCTGGTCTTCGGCCACATCGGCGACGGCAACCTGCACGTGAACATCATGTACGACGCCGCAGCCGGCGAAACCGAGGCCGCGCAGCGCGCCAAGTCGGACACCCTGGACCTGGTGCTCTCCCTGGGCGGCACCATGAGCGGCGAGCACGGCATCGGCCTGGTCAAGGCCGCCTACCTGCCGCGCCAGATCGGCCAGGAGGAGCTCTCCCTCATGCGCCGCATCAAGGACCAGTTCGACCCCCACCACATCATGAACCCGGGGAAGGCGTATTAGCCATGCAGCCGGACTGGACCCTCCTCCCCAACATCTTCCTGGAGTTCCCGGCCTACAACTGCGTGGCGTGCAGCCCACACCACGCCTTCGGATTCCGCCTGAAGTTCTACGCCGACCCGGAGCGGGGCGCGGTGGTCGCGCCCCTGACCCCCCGCGAGGACATGGCCGGCTACCCCGGCATCCTGCACGGCGGGTTCCAGGCCATGCTCATGGACGAGGTCTGCGGCTGGGCCGCCCTGCACCTGGCCCGCAAGATCGTGTTCACCGCATCGCTCACGGTGCGCTTCGCCAAGCCCATGCGCACCGGGGTCCCGGCCCTGGTCTGCGCCCGGGTGGACAGGGCCGGCTCCCGCCTGGTCAAGGCCACGAGCTGGATCGAGGCGGAAAACGAGCGCAAGGCCGAGGCCGAGGGCTCCTTCTACGCCCCCACGAAGGCCGAGTTCGCCGCCGCCACGGGCGCGGACCCGGTGCCGGCGCTGTACCTGCCGTACCTGCGGTAAAAAACAAGGCACGGGCGGTTCGCGAACCGCCCGTCTTCTCTTCTTGCCCACAGGGGCTTCCCCTTCCGCGCCCGCTCTGCCATCATGGCCGCCATGAAGCTGGCCGTGCTCTCCGATGTCCACGGGAACGTGGAGGCCCTGCAGGCGGTCCTGGCGGACCTGGATGCCCAGGGGGCCGAGGCCGTGGTGTGCTGCGGGGACATGGTGGGGTACGGGCCGGACCCCGAAGAGGCGGTGGCCATCCTGCGCGAGCGGGGGGCGCACATGATCGCGGGCAACCACGAACTGGGCCTGTGCCGTGGCAACTGCCTGGGCTGGTTCAGCTCCCACGCCCGCTGCTCCCTGGAGGCCACCTCCCGCCTGGTGACGCCCGGGACCATGGAATTCCTGGGGAGCCTGAAGAAGCACCTCATCCTGCACGGCTGCCGCTTCGTGCACGGCCTGCCCCCGGACTCGGCCCACACCTACCTCTTCGCCACGGACGACCACAAGATCGTGGACGCCCTGGCCAGGATCGACCAGCGCCTGTGCTTCGTTGGCCACACCCACGAGGTGGGGCTGGTGACCTGGACCGGGGAGCGGCTCACCCGCCTGGACCCCGGACCCGGTGTGCGCCGCCTGGACCCGGAGGCGGCCGTCATCGTCAACGTGGGCAGCGTGGGCCAGCCCCGGGACGACTGGGACAAGAGCGCCAAGTACGCGCTGTACGACGACGCGGCCGGCACGGTGGACTTCCGCTTCGTGCCCTACGACCCCACCGAGACCATCCGGAAGATCCTGGAGCGCGGCATGCCCGAGCGCTACGCCAATATCCTGGAGCCCAGGTAGCATGCCCCGCAGGAAGCGGGGCCGGGCGCGCAGGCGCCCGCGAGGCCGGGAAAAACCACCCGTATCCCCGGCCGGGATGCGGAACATGCCAGGCCGGCATGTTTCGCATGGGGAGGAGGCATGAGGGCCATCGGGAAATACGAGATACTGGGCCTGCTGGGCCGGGGCGGCATGGGCGCGGTGTACAAGGTGCGCGTCCCGGAGGTGGGCCGCATCCTGGCGCTCAAGCTCCTGGCCCCGGCGGAGATGGTGGCGGCCTTCGTGGGGCCCGAGGAGTGCGAACGCCGCTTCCTGCGCGAGGCCCGCACCATGGGCGCCCTGCGCCACCCCAACCTGGCCGGGGTCTACGACTTCGGCCGCGATGCCGCGGGCCGGCCCTTCTACACCATGGACTACTGCTGCGCCAGCGTGGGCTCGCTCATCGGCGAAACCTACCGCGTTGAAGACCCCTCCCGCGTGCTGCCCCTGGACCGGGCCGCGGACATCGCGCTGCAGACCCTGGCCGGGCTCTCCCGGCTGCACGCCGCGGGCGTGGTGCACCGGGACGTGAAGCCCTTCAACCTGCTGCTGTCCGACAGCGGGGCCCGGGAGGCCCCGGGGGACGGGGTGGTCAAGCTCATCGATTTCGGCCTGTCCCGGCTGCGCGGGGAGGCGGCCCAGGCCGCCACCGGCGAGAAGCTGGGCTCGCCCTACTACGCGGCCCCGGAGCAGGAGGAGGACCCGGATTCGGCCGACGCCCGGGCCGACCTGTACGCCGTGGCCGTGACCCTGTACCGCATGCTCCTGGGCCGCCTGCCCGAGCCGGGCGCTCCCCGGCCCGGCAGCCAGAGCCCGGACCTGGACCAGGGCTGGGACGCCTTCTTCGCCTCGGGCCTGGCCCCGGACCCGGCCCGGCGCTTCGCCTCGGCCGCGGACATGGCCGCGGCCCTGCGCGCCCGACTGGACGCCTGGCGCGACCGCCTGGACGCGGCCTGCGCCCTGCCCCCCGGCCCGGCCCGGCCCGCCCCCGCGCCCGGCTCCCGACCCAGCTCCGCGCCGCGGCGCACCGGCCCAGGCCCGGCCCGGGCGTTCTTCCCGGTGGACGAACTGGCCCGGCCGCTGGCCTACCTCGACCCGGAACGCTTTGCTGACCAGGACGAAGCCCTGGCCGACCCGACCACGGGCGTCCCGAACCTTGGTGAGGCCTTGGCCGACCCGGCCACGGGCCTCACCTGGCAGCGCGGGGGCTCGGACTTCGCCCTGGCCTGGGACGAGGCCCCGCAGTGGCTGGCCGGCCTGAACGCCGCGCGCTTCGCGGGCCGCGCCGACTGGCGGCTGCCCACGGCCGAGGAGCTGCTCACCCTGCTCGCTCCGCCGCGCCAAGGCGCGGACTTCTGCCTGGCCCCACGCTTCGACCCGGCCCAGACCCGGCTGTGGTCCGCGGACCGCGCCACCCACACCTCGGCCTGGTTCGCCCAGGCGGAGGTGGGCTGCCTGGACCGCATGGACCTGACCTGCCTGGCCCACGTGCGCGCCGTGGCCGGACCCGGGGACGCCCCGTGAGCGCGCCCGCCTGCCAGCGCTGCGGCCAGTGCTGCCGCCAGGGCGGCCCGGCCCTGCACGCCGAGGACCTGCCCCTGATCCGGTCCAAAGCCCTGGCCTACGCGGACCTCTTCACCCTGCGCCAGGGCGAGCCGGCCCGGGACCAGTTCCAGGACCGGCTGCTCCCCCTGGAGCGTGAGCTGGTCAAGCTCCGGGGCGCGGGCGACCCGTCCTGGGCCTGCATCTTCCTGCAGGAGCCCGCGGGCTGCGGCATCTACGCCAACCGGCCCCTGGAATGCCGGCTGCTCTCCTGCATGGACACCGCGCCCCTGGCCCGGGCCTACGCAACGGACCGCCTCACCCGCGCCCACATCCTGGCGCCCGGCTCGGCCCTGGCCCAGCTCGCGGCCGAACACGAGGCCCGCTGCCCGGTGCCCGAGCTGGCCCGCCTGCTCGCCGCGGCCCGCCAGGGCGACGCCCGAGCCGCCCGCGAGGCCGCGGACATGATCGGCTACGACCGCGCCTTTCGCGCCGCCCTGGTCGAAAAAGGCCTGCCCGCCGACGTCCTGCCCTTCCTGCTGGGCAGGCCATTGGATGTTGTGGCGAGGCAGGTTGAAGCGGCCGAGAGGGCTGCCGCGGAAGCGGAAGGGAAGACGGGCGATTCGTGAATCGCCCCTACGAAGATCGAAGCGGGAAGGCAAGGCGGATCGCGATCCGCCATTTTCGCGCGCCGCCCGCACGCCCAGCATCCTGCCCTCCGCGATGGCTCCGCCCCTCTTCTGTAGGGGCGATTCACGAATCGCCCGCTCTTCTGCCTTGTTGCCTTGCGCACCCCCGGTGTACAGACCCGCGCAAAAGGATTAGATTCTTGGGAGGCCCGCAAGGAGGGCGCATGGTCGAGGTGGAGAAGAACGTCCAGGTGGTGGACGATCGGGGGCAGCCGGTGAACGACCCGGGCCGCTGCAAGTTCACCATCCGCGGCGCGCGGCCCAAGGCCGCGCCGGGGCCACGCACCGGCCCGGACGTCTCCACCAAGCGCTCCCGCGACCTGCCTCCGGGCGAGGTCTACATGGGCAGATATTATTAGCCGGCCGCAAGGCCGGTTTTCATCAGCAACGCAGCAGTGAGGTTCGGGAATGATCGGAACGTTGCGCCGGTTGGCGCGGCTGTTTGACGGGCAGAGCGGACGGGCGGTTATCCTGCCCTTTGACCACGGCATGGCCGAGGGCCTGGCGCCCGGCCTGGTGAACGTGCCGGCCATCCTGGCCAAGGTGCACGAGCACCGGGTGCAGGGCGTGGTGCTGAACAAGGGCCTGGCCCGCAGCCTGGGGCCGGGCGTGCACCCGTCCATGCGGATGCTGGTGAACCTGTCCGCGGGCACCAAGCACGGCCTGCCCTCCTGGAACAAGAGCGTGGTGTGCAGCGCGGCCGAGGCGCACCGCCTGGGCGCGGACGCGGTGGCCATGCACGTGAACATCGGCAACGACCTGGAGGACCGCATGCTCACGGACCTGGGCCTGGTGACCGACGAGGCGCACCAGCTCGGGCTGCCGGTGATGGCGGTCATCTACGCCCGGGGCGGGCAGATCGTGAACGAGCTGGACCCCACCCTGGTGGCGCACTGCATCCGCCTGGGCGCGGAGATGGGCGCGGACCTGGTGTGCGCGCCGTACACCGGGGACAAGGACTCCTTCGCCGCGGCCGTGGCGGCCAGCCCGGCCCCGGTGCTGGTGGCCGGCGGCCCGGCGCAGCCGGACTACGAGTCGTTCCTGCGCATGCTGGGCGAGGCCATGGAGGCCGGGGCCATGGGCGCGGCCATCGGCCGCAACGTGTTCCAGCACGCCGAGCCGCTCACCGCGGTGGCCGAACTCTGCCACCTGGTGCACACCCACGGGCTGGGCACGAAAGAAGCGTAGTTTTCCAGAATCGGAACAAGGGCCGGCCGCACTGCACGAGCAGCGCGGCCGGCTTTTTTGTTGCTACGCGAGCGCGAAGTAGACCGCGGCCACCAGGCCCAGGCTGACCACGCGCAGGGCCTGGTTGTGCACGATGAGCTTGGCGGCCAGGCGGGGGGTGAAGATGCCGGCGTAGTACGGGAACTGGTGGCGGAAGGCGCGCATGGGCGTGGACAGGAGGTTGCCCACCAGAAGCGCCATGACCACCTGCTCCGGGGTGAGGCTGCCCGCGGCCAGGAGCGCGCCGGCCGAGGCCAGCCCCGCGCTGAACTCGGCGGCCACGTGGAACACCACGATGGACAGGGCCTGGGGCGGCAGCCAGGTGAGGGCCGGCACGTGGTCGGCCATCACGCGCTCCAGCACGGAGAACAGGCCGAAGCGCTGGGCCGCGTCGAAGAGCAGGTAGATGGGCAGGGTGATGACCAGCACCTTGCGGATGCGCTTGGTGAAGCGCTTCCAGGACGTGGCCCAGGCCTCGCGCCAGGTGGCGGTCTTCTGCTCGTCCAGGCGGCAGGGGATGCAGCCCGGATCCAGGGGCGGCTGGGTGAGGCGGCCCACCAGGGTGATGGCCGCAGTGCGCAGGATGGCGGCCAGGAAGGTCAGGCCCACGTACACCCAAGCCGCGGACCCGATGAAGGGCACGGTGATGAAGAACATGGTGGGAAGGTGGGTGAAGTAGGTGGGCGTGGAGTTGAACAGGTTGGTGAGCACCAGTTCGCGGTCCGTGAGCCGGCCCTGGTCGTAGGCCTCGGCCAGCATGGTGTTGGCGGCCACGCCCGAGAAGAAGGCCAGGGAGAAGCTCGCGCCCGAGATGTCCTTGAGCCGCGCGGCGTTGGTGAGGGGCGCGGCCAGGCGGGCCACGCCGCGGGTCCAGTTCAGGGCCTCGATGAGGTTGCCGATGAGCAGGCCCACGGAGATGGAGACCACCAACCGGGTGAGCGGCCAGCCCAGGGAGTGCCAGAGCCCGGGCAGGGACAGTTCGTGCGGGGACATGGGTGCGGTTCCTTTGGCCTGCCGCTTTGACGGCGGGGAGGCGAGAAGGTAAGACATCCGGGAGCCATCGGCAAGGTGCCTGACCCAGGAAGCATGCATGACACTGCCCGCCCTTCCCTCACCCCTCATCTGGATAAACGCCGGCGAGACGTCGGGCGACGTGCACGGGGCGCTGCTCATGCGGGAGCTCGCGCGCCTGTCGCCGAGCGCGCGGATCACGGGCATGGCCGGGCCGGCCATGCGCCAGGCCGGGGCGGTGGCCGTGGCCCGCACCGAGGAGCTGTCGGTGATGGGCTTCACCGAGGTGCTGGCCAAGATCGTCACCATCGCGGGGCTCCTGCGCCGCATCCGGGCCAACCTGGAGGCCTGCCGGCCGGACGTGGTGGTGCTCATCGACGCGCCGGCCTTCAATTTCCGGGTGGCGCGCATGGCCAAGGCCCTGGGCATCCCGGTGGTGTACTACATCTCGCCCAAGCTCTGGGCCTGGCGGCAGGGCCGGGCGCGGTTCATCAAACAACACGTGGACCGCATGGTCTGCATCTTCCCGTTCGAGAAGGACTTCTATGCGAAGTTCGGGGTGAATGCCGATTACGTGGGCCATCCCCTGCTGGCGGACCTGACCACCCCCGAGCTGGACGCCATCAAACCCGACCCCAAGCTAATCGGCATCCTGCCCGGGTCGCGGCGCAGCGAGATTTCGTCCCTCACCCCGGTGTTCGGCAAGGCGGCCGAGACGCTGTACGACCACGACGACTCCCTGCGCTTCGCGGCCATCGCCGCGCCCGGCGTGGCGGAGGAGACGCTGCGAAACCTGTGGCCCAGGCACGTGCCCCTGGAGGTGCTGGGCGCGCGGGACCGCTACGCCCACATGCGGGGGTGCGGGTTCCTGCTGGCGGCCTCGGGCACGGTGAGCATGGAGACCGCGCTCCTGGGCGTGCCCACCATCGTGGCCTACAAGCTCTCGGCCCTGACCTTCTTCCTGGCCAAGCGCTTCGTGAAGGTGGACTACGTGAGCCTGCCCAACATCATCCTGAACCAGCCCGTGTTCCCGGAATACCTGCAAGACCAGGCCACCCCGGCGGCCCTGGCCCGCCAGGCCCGCGACTGGCTGGACACGCCCGCAAGGCTTGAGAGCATCAGGCGCGCCCTTGCGCCCCTGCGGGAGATATTGGGGCCCGAGGGTGCGGCGGGGCGGGCGGCCGAGATCGTGCTGGAAACGGCTACCTTTTAATTTTTCTATGGCTATCGGCTAACGAGGGTATTTATGCTCGAAATTTCAAACTTTTTAAGAGACATATCTATCCTCATTGCATCTATTACTGCAATACTTGGCATTAGTGCGTGGAGGAGAGAGTTCAAGTGGAAAAAACGAGCCGAATTAGCAGAAGAAGTTCTGATACTGTTTTATGAAGCACGAGATGCAATTAGACACATCAGGAATCCTTTTGGCTTTGGGAATGAAGGGACTACAAGAAAACAAAACGAAAACGAGACAGAAGAAGAAAAAGCAGCCTATGACAGAGCTTATGTTGCCATTGAAAGGTACAATAATTACCAAGAATTATTTAGTAAAATCGGCGCACTAAAATACCGCTTTATGATATACTTCGGAAAAGATACCGAAAAACCGTTCAGCGAAATAATACAAGTCATTAATGAGATATTCTTCGCATCACGCACACTTGCACGTTTATGGGTTAGATCTTCAAGAATTATAAATCCCAGAACAGAAGAACAGTTAGAAAAGCTTCACAGTGATATTGAAAAATATGAGGCTATTTTTTGGCAAACATTGCCTGAGGAAGACGCCATTGATCCCAAAGTAGAAAAAGCCGTACAAGCTATGGAAAGCAAATGTAATGCTATTTTACATAGTTCTATAATAAAATATCCAACTAAATTTTCTACAATCTTTGAGTATATCAAGCGTATATGCAATAAATTTTTCTCTTCAAAAAGCAATCAATAGGGCCTTAGCGTTACACACAACCTGAGGGGTTGCGCCGCCTAAAATCCTACACTTTCGTCACTCGTTATCTACATTTTTGTCCGCTTTTCACCCGCCTTTCTGCTGTAAAATTCTGCAATTTCATCTGGTTGACCTTATGGCACGCCCCATGCTCTGTCCTGGGCATGAACACGTGTGGTGACAATCGGACCGTCTCTTTCCGGCGCGGATGCTCCCGCCACCCCACAGGGGAGCGCGCCGGGCTGACTGTCCCGGGGTTCCCGGCCGGAGCGGATACCGCCATCCCGTCCGTTGCGGCTGAAGGACCCCGCCCAAGCTGATGCCCAGGAGGTTTCCCATGCAGCGCTTACTCTTCGCCCTGTTCCTGGCCCTGGCCTTGCTGCTCGCCTCCCTTCCCGTCCGCGCCGGCGGCCACGCCCCCCTCATGGCCGCCGACCCCGTGGGAAGCTTCCTGGGCATCTCCCTGGCCCTCTTCGCCGCAGCCCTGCTGTGCCGCGCCGGGCTGGAAGCGGTCCGGGCGCGGACCCGCTGCCGGAGGAATCCGTGAGCATCGCCAAGTACCTCGTGATCTTCTGCCTGGTTCCGGGGAGCCTGCTGGGCGCGGCCCTGGCCCTGTGCGCTGCCGGCCTGCTGGCGCGGGCCGGGCTGGGCGTGGCCGCGGACCACCTGCTCCCGGCCCGGGGGGCGTGACGTGCCGCGGCTCTTTTCCCGGTACCCGAGCCCGTTCTGGGCCTCCCCGGACCCCGCCCTGGCCCGGGTGCGGGTGCTGGTCTGCGGATGCAGCCCCCGCCTGGCCGAGCGCCGCGCGAAGGCCCTGCGCATCCCCCTGGCCGCGCCGGTGGCGCTGGTTCCGGCTCCCGGACGCCCGACCCTGCGCGGCTTCGCCGTGAAGCCCGTCCCGCAGGCGGTTCGCGTGGGCAACGCCCGGGCCGCTGTCCGCGCCCTTGCCGCGCGGCGAAGCTTCTAGCCTGCGCCACGCCGCGCCTGCCCCGGGCAGGGCGCTCACCAGTGTGGAAAACCGGACGATCCGCACAGGCGTCCGATTGCCCGGACCGGACAGGACAACCCGCCCTGGCCTGGTCGCGCGCCCAGGCCCACCGGGGCTGAACGCCTGTGGACAGCCCTCACACCCCGCATTGTGTCATGCGTCGTGCCCGGACTTGTCCGATTTTTCGCCAAGACGAAATGGCATACCGTGTAATTTCAACGAGTTATGTCTTGGCCCACTCTTTGCTCTCTCAGGGCATGAACACTGGCGACGTCAATCGAACCGCAATCTTCCGGCACACCATGCTCCCGGCCCCCACCCGGAAGCGTGCCGGCCAGGCGGTTCCGGGGTTCTTGGCCGCGGCGGTTGCCGCCATCCCTTCCGACGTGGCGGAAGGACCCCACCCACGCTGATGCCCAGGAGGCCCCCCATGCAGCGCCTATCCTCGCCCTGGTCCTGGCCTTTGCTTTGCTGCTCGCCTCCCTGCCTGTTCGCGCCGGCGGTCCCGCAACCCAGCTTTGACCGCTGACCACATGGGGGGCTTCCTGGGCATCTTCCTGGTCTTCTTCACCGCGGCCCTGCCCTGCCGCGCCGGGCTGGAAGCAGCCCCGGAGCGGGGCGGACACGCGACTCGCGAGCCCAAACGACCTGACATCCTGTGAAGAAAACGCTGTCCATCGCATGGAGAAGGGGACGCTTCCTGAGCCTCACCCTGGTTCTCTTCGCCGCCGCCCTGCTGGCCAGAACCAGGCTGGGCGCCCCCCTGGAACGCGCACGGGTGCGGGCCAAGCGCCGCTAGCCTGGGACGCTTGCCGGCCGAACCGGGCAGGCGTAACCAGAACCCGTGCTCTTCGATCTCGCAATCACCAAGACCCTGAACGCGGGCAGCCGGCGCTTCACCCTGGACGCGCGGCTGGCCACCGACGCCACCCGGCTGTCCCTGTTCGGCCCGTCGGGCGCGGGCAAGTCGCTCACCCTGCGCGCCCTGGCCGGGCTGCTCACCCCGGATTCGGGCCACATCCGCGTGGCGGGCCGCACCTTCTACGACTCCGCGGAGCGCGTGAACCTGCCGGCCCGGTCGCGGCGGGTGGGCTTCATGTTCCAGCAATACGCCCTGTTCCCCCACCTCACGGTGCGCGAGAACGTGGCCTTTGGCGTGAAGCGGCCCCTGCGCCGGCTGCGGCCCGAGGAGGGGCGGCTCGTGGACGAAACCCTGGCCGCCTTCGGCCTGGACGGCCTGGCCTGCTGCCTGCCCCGGGACCTGTCCGGCGGCCAGCGCCAGCGCGCGGCCCTGGCCCGGGCCCTGGTGACCAGGCCGGACCTGCTGCTCCTGGACGAGCCCTTCTCGGCTCTGGACGCTCCACTTCGAGGAAGATTACGCGCCGAACTGGCTGCGGTGCTGGACCGCACCGGCCTGCCCGCGGTGCTGGTGACCCACGACCCCGAGGAGGCGGCCCAGTTCGCCCAGGCCGTGGCCCTGGTGCAGCATGGGGGCGTCGAGGAAATGCTCGGACCCGGCCACTCGCGGCCGGTCAGCGCGGCGGCCCTGGCCCTGGCCTTTGACGCCACGTAGCTTGTTGACAATCCAGTTCCGAATCACGAACCATCGCATGCCGGGCATTTGCGGCTCGACCGCTGCCGGGAAGAGGCTGGCCGTGGCTGGCCGCCGGCGCCTCCTGTATGGCGCCTCGGGATGTTCCGCGACCAGGCGGTGCGGTGTTGCTGCGGCCCTGGCCGCGGGGCATGCTATTGGGGCGTGTCCACGCAGACCTGGTTGCGGCCGTTGCGCTTGGCGCAGTAGAGGGCGCGGTCGGCCTGGGCGATGACCTGGTCCAGGACCTGGGTCGGGACCTGGCCGGTGGCGCCGAGTCCTTGATAGGCGGCCACCCCGAAGCTGGCGGTCATGGGGATGTCCTCCGCCCCGGCGCGGACCGGGGCCTGCTCCAGGCTCCGGCGCAGCCGCTCCGCGGCCTGGGCCGCCTGCTCCAGGCCCACGTCGGGCAAGAGCGCGATGAACTCCTCGCCCCCGAAACGGCACAGCCGGTCCACGTCCCGCAACTGGGCCCTGAGGCGCTGGGCCGCCTCCTGCAAGACCGCGTCCCCGCAGGGATGCCCGTACCGGTCGTTGACCAGCTTGAAGAGGTCCAGGTCGATCATGACCAGGGACACCGATCGGGAATAGCGCTCGGCGCGGTTGAACTCGGCCGAGGCCAGTTCGAAGAACCGCCGGCGGTTCTCCAGCCCGGTCAACTGGTCCACGCAGGCCAGGAGCCGGTAGCGCTCCTCGCTTTCCCGGAGCTGCTGCATGGTCAGTTCGAGCTGGACCGTCATCTCGTTGAAGGCGGTTGAGAACTCCCCCATGAAATCGAGGCGCTGCGAGAAATCCCCGGCCGCCACCATCTGGGTCTGCCAGGTGACGTGCCTGAGATGGGCCTGCAGCCGCTTCAGCGCGCCGGCCAGGTACCCCTTGACCATGAGGACATTGGACAGGTCCCCGTCCGACAGGGCGTACACGAACTTTCGAAGGGCCTGGATATCGGCCAGCAGGCCCTGGAACTCCTCGTTGCCGGCCAGGCGCGCCGGCACGGCGGAGAGGAGGTGGGGCGCATCCATGGCCTCCCGGATGATGTGCACGGCCTCGGCGACGCCCCCGTCCCCGGGGTCCGCACCGGGAATCGCCCCCGGCCGCTCCGCCTCCGCGCCCTCGCCGGTTCGCCCGGCCGCCCTCGGCTCATCGTCGGAGCCAGGGGCGGCGCCACCCCGCTTTGACTGGTGCGTGGACACGGCTAGCCCCTATCGAGTTCAGCGGTGAAACGGCAGGTCCGGCCACCGGTGCACCAGCAGTCCACTTCCTTGACCTTGAAGGGGTGGCCGGTGAAGCTCTCCATGAGCCCGGCAATGAATCCCTCGTCGTACACGCAGATCTCGTAGTCGAGTTCGGGCAGGCCGGAGCAGTCCAGGTCCTCGTCCACGGTGATGACAAAGGACCCGGCGGCGAGGTCGGCCTTTTCCACGCGCAGGATGCCGATGCCCATCTCCCGAAGCTTGAGCTGCAGGCCGCGCACGAACTCGTTGAAGTCCGTGATCTGCCCGAAGACGTTCTTGTAGAATTCCGCACCGGCCAGCTTCCCGGCCCGGCAGAACAGGTCATCGGCCTTCTCCGTGCCGAATTCCCTTTCCAGCACGTCCCGCAGGGTGAACTGCATGAGCCGGTAGACCTCCAACCGGGAATTGGGCCCCAGGTTGGGGCGTCCCAGTTCGGGATCGCCGAGCAGGCTCCAGGAGAAGGTGTACTTGCGGTCTGGCATGGCGCTCCCCCTTGTGGAAATGCCGGTCGGGCAGGCCGGCTGCTCCCGGGGCGGATTCCCCCACTCGAACGCTAGCATGCCACCGTTCCCGAGTAAATGGCAAACGCGCTGACCAGGAGAGGGGGCGGCCAGCCCCCGAAGGGCAAGGCCGCAGCCTCCGGGCTACAGGTCCAAACCCCGCCTCAGCAGGCCGTTCAAAAACCGCGAGGGCAAGGCGCAAGAGGAGGGCAAGCCCGAAGCCCTTGGGCCGTCAGCGAGTCTCCGAGCGCTACGGCTCATGAGAGCAGCGCTGTATTGCCAATACGTGAGGGTTTGCCCTCGTCGCAGCAACGCAGCCATCGCGGGGTTTTCAACGGCCTGCTACAGCCATTTCTTGCGCACGAACCATACCGCCATGCCCATGCCCAGCACGGCCATGGCCGCCAGGGAGATGAAGTAGCCGTAGCGCCACTCCAGTTCGGGCATGTAGCGGAAGTTCATGCCGTAGACCCCGACGATGAAGGTCAGGGGGATGAAGATGGTGCTCACCAGGGTCAGCAGCTTCATGATGGAGTTCATGCGCATGCCCGCCAGGGAGATGGCCAACTGCAGCATGCCGCCCGCCACCTCGGCCAGGCTGCGCGAGGCGTCCACGGCCTGGGCCGCGTGGTCGTACACGTCCTTGAGCACCGCGGCGGCGTGCTCGCCCGCGTCCTCCCCGAACTCCCGGGCCAGGCGGCCGATGGCCTCGCGGAAGGGCCACAGGGTCTCGCGCAGGAAGATGGCCTCCCGCCGCAGGGCGTAGATCTCGTAGAGCAGGTCCTGGCTCTGCCGGAGCATGACCCGGTCCTCCAGGTCCTCGGCCTGCATGCTGATGTGGCCCAGGGCCTCCAGGCAGCCGTCCACCAGCCCGTCCAGGAGCGCGGCCATGAGCAGGCCGTAGCCTCCCCCGCGCAGCTTGCCCCGGCCGCCGCGCAGCCGCTCCAGCACCACGTCCCAGGCCGCGTGCTCGCCCTCCTGGAAGCTCACCAGCGCCCCGTCGGCCCAGGACAGGCACACCTGCTCGCTCACCACCCCGCCGGTCTCGGATTCGTACTCGATGTCCTTGCCCACCACGGACAGCACGTCCCCGCTCTCGTGGAACTTGGGCCGCTGGGTGGTGTTGAGCACGTCCTCCAGGATCAGGGGGTGCAGCCCGAACCGATCGCCCACGGCCCGCACGAGTTCCGGGTCGTGCAGGCCCACCACCCGCAGCCAGTGCACCTGGTCCTGGGGCAGGGCCAGGCCGGCCAGGTCCCCGGGCTCCAGGCGGCGCTCGGCCAGGCCCTGGGCGGAATAGGACACCAGCTCCAGCCGGGGCGCGAACTCCTGGCCCCGGCCCACGTACACCAGGGCGCCGGGCGGCAGCCCGGTCTTGCTCAGGCGTTTCTGCATCTGCTCGAACATGTGCCTCCGCTCCTTTTCCGACCTATGCCTGCCGCATGTCCTGTGCTAGGTTCTCCATGGTGCGCGGGTAGTTCCCGCTGCCCATCCTACACCCAATTCCCGGCCTTGCCCACCCTGGCCGGAGCGCACGGAGGCCCCTATGGGCAGGAAGAGAAAGAAGCACGACCCGGCCGGCGGCCCCGAGCCCCGGCCCCAGGGCGGTTCCAAGCCCCGGACCCAGGCCGATTCCAGACCCCGATCCCAAACTGATGCCAGGCCCCGGACCCAGCCCGATGCCAAGGGTCCCGAGACGGCCCCCCAGGACCGGCCCAAGGCCAGGATCCTGCCCATGCCCGCGCCCAAGTTCACGGCCAAGCTCCAGGAAAAGCCCGCCCCCTCGGAGCGGGATGCGGACCGGCCCTCAGACACGCGCAAGGACAAGCGCGAGGGCACGCGCTCCGGCAAGGGCAAGCGCCCGGGCAGGGACGCCGTCCGGACCGTGGACGAGGCCGCGGTGCTGCGCGCCCTGCGCGAGGCCAACCGGCCCCTGCGCCGGGCCGACATCCTGCGCAACCTGAACGCCCCGCGGGACCAGAAGCAGAACCTGCGCACGGTGCTCTCCCGCCTGGCCTACGAGGGCCGCATCATCCGCACCAAGGGCGGGGCCTTCGGCCTGGCCGAGAGCATGAGCATGGTCACGGGCGTGCTCCAGATCCAGCGCTCCGGGGTGGGTTTCGTGCTGCCCGAGGACAAGCGGCGCAAGGACATCTTCGTGAACCCCTCGTCCCTGGGCGACGCCTGGCACCGGGACAAGGTGGTGGTGGCCATGCTGCCCGGCACGGACAAGGGCCGCCGGCCCGAGGGCCGGATCGTGCGGGTGCTGGAGCGCGGCGCGCAGGAACTGCCCGCGGCCATGGTGCGCAAGCTGGGCCGCGACCTGTATCTGTGCAAGCCCACGGACCAGCGTTACCACTTCAACCTCATGGTGCGCACCTCGGCCGGCCAGCCCCGGCCCGCACCCGGGGAGGTGCTCCTGGCCCGGCCCGGGGAGCGGCTGGAGCGCGGGCTGTACAAGGCCGAGGCGGCCGAGGTCCTGGGCCGGGAAGAGGACGTGGCCGTGCAGGAGCGCCTGGTCAAGGCCGCGCACGGGGTGCCGGGCGAGTTCCCCCCGGGCGCCCTGGCCGAGGCCGAACGCCTGCCCGCAGTGCCGGACACGGCCGACTTCGCGGGCCGCGAGGACCTGCGCAAGCTCCCCCTGGTCACCATCGACGGGGCCAAGGCCCGGGACTTCGACGACGCGGTGTGCGTGCAAAAGGAAGGCAAGAACTCCCGCCTCTGGGTGGCCATCGCGGACGTGGCTCACTACGTGCAGCCCGGCACCCACCTGGACACCGAGGCCAGGGAGCGCGGCAACTCCTACTACTTCCCCTCGTCCGTGGAGCCCATGTTCCCGGAGAAGCTGTCCAACGGCTTGTGCTCCCTGAACCCCGGGGTGCCCCGGCTGTGCATGGTGGCGGAGATCCTCTTCGGCCCGGACGCCCAGGTGCGCGACGAGAAGTTCTACCCCGCGGTGATGCAGAGCCACGCCCGGCTCACCTACGCCCAGGTGCACCGCGCGCTCTTCGAGAACGACCCGGCCGAACAGAAGAACCTGGCCGAGCACCTGCCCATGCTGCGCCAGGCCGAGGCCCTGGCCCGGGCCATCAACCGCATGCGCACGGCCCGGGGCAGCCTGGACTTCGACCTGCCCGAACCGGAAATCCACTTCAACTACATGGGCGAGGCCGTGGACATCAGCCCGCGGCCGCGCACCTTCGCCCATCAGCTCATCGAGGAGTTCATGGTGGCGGCCAACGAGGCCGTGGCCCGGCTGCTCACCGACCGGGGCCTGCCCTGCGTGTACCGGGTGCACGAGAGCCCGGACCCGGACAAGCTGGGCGCGGCGCTCAAGCTCCTGGCCAACACCCCGGCCGGGCACGGGCTGCCCAAGCCCAAGGCCGGCGGGCTCACGCCCAAGGACGTGCAGAACGTGCTGTCCGCGGCCCAGGGCACGGACATGGAGTACCTGGCCGGCCGGCTCATGCTGCGCACCATGATGCAGGCCAAGTACATGACCCGCAACCTGGGCCACTACGGCCTGGCCTCGGAGTGCTACTGCCACTTCACCTCGCCCATCAGGCGCTACGCGGACCTTTTGGTGCACCGCGCGCTCAAGGGGGCGCTCTCGGGCCAGCCCCCGGCCCTGCCCGCGCCGCAAAAGCTCTCGGCCTGGTGCGAGGACATCTCGGCCCGGGAGCGCGTGGCCATGGAGGCGGAGCGGGAGATCGTCAAGCGCCTGACCATCATCGTGCTGGCCGGCCGGGTGGGCGAGAGCTTCACCGGGGTGGTGAGCGGGCTGTCGGACTACGGGTTCTGGGTGGAGCTGGACCAGGTGCTGGCCGAGGGCATGGTGCGGCTGTCCACGCTCACGGACGACTACTACGGCTACGTGCCCGAGCGCCAGGAGATCTGGGGCCGCCACACCCGGCGGCGCTTCGGGTTGGGCATGCCGGTGAAGGTGGCGCTGTCCGACGTGAACCTGTCGCGGCAGGAAATCAACCTGGTCCTGCAGTCGGGCTAGGCCCTGCGCGGCTTCCCGGCTGCTCCTGTTTTCGTTCTTTTATTCACAATCAAAGGGAAGGCGGCGCTGATGCCGCCTTCCCTTTGATATTCATGGAATTATTTGCAATACTCCATCTCGGAATCTTGGCCTGACCATCAGACATTATCTGGGGCAAAGATGAAGATTTTTCATACTTTGCTGAATTTAAAAGGAATTATTTTTAAGAATCATCTTGCCATGTCTTGTGAAAATAATTACAAAGAAGGCGCGTACAGAGTGAAAGAGGGATCGGGCTGGGCCGACTCCGCAGGATGGCCAGCCTCGCCTTCGCGGTCCGGATATTCCGGCCGCGGGCAGGCCTCCGCATACGCCGGCAACGGACTCCCCCCGCCGGTCGGCCAGCCTGCCAAGCTAACCCGGTCCCTCCTCCTGCGAACCACCTCCCGGGCCCCCGCCTCCCCCGGCGACCGGGCCCAAGGGTACGCACCCCACCCCACGGAAGCCCGGCAACCACCCCTGCCGGGCTTCCCCCTTTTCGGCGACCGTCTAGCTCATTTTCATCTTGAAACAAGACAACAGCCTGAAATAATGCTTTATTATTCCTAAACGCGCCAGAGCGTCTAGGCCCTTTCAAGGCCCAGGCGCTCTAGAACCGGTGCTTGAGGCCCAGGAGCAGATAGTTGGACCCGCCCTTCACGTCGTTCACCAAGCCCCAAACCCCGGAGCGGTGATGCACCCGGAAGGCCAGCTCCCAGTCCGGCCGGCTGGGCAGGGCTACGGTGAATTCCAGGGCCATGGCGCAGAGCGCCTGGTCCGTGGCGCCGTTGATGCGGCGCTCGTGTTCCGGCTCCTCGCTCACCGCGGACAGGCCCAGGCCGAAGGCGATGCTGGCGTCCAGGGCCTCGTCCCAGGGCATGTCCCGCCAGCGCAGCAGGCCCAGGCCCGCCAGTTCCTGGTACTCCTGGGCGTCGCCCCGGAAGGGGCCCCAGTGGTGCGCCCCGAACAGTTCCGCCTCCAGCGTGAAGTCGCCCAGGAGCGCCAGCTCCCGGGCCAAGGAGAGTCCGGCCAGGTAATGCTCCTCCATCTCGATGGGCGGAATGAACCACTCCCGGAAGCCCTCGGCCGAGAGCCACCCGCCCCAGGCCGCCACCGTGACCGTGTCGGCCTTGCGCCTCCTCTCCTCTTCCGCGTCCTGGGCCCAGGCCCCGGCCGCGCCGGCCAGCAAGGCCAACACGGCGCACAGCCCGACCACGGCCCCCCGGTGCAGCGTGCGCATGGTCGTCCTCCCGGCCCGTCCTTTCCCCCCCTTCCTCCATCCCGCGGACCGGATATGCTGTCAAGCTTCCCGTGAGAACCCCTTGGCGAAGTCGGTTTTTGCGGTTACTTAGGGGAGACGCGCCGCGCAACCCGCGGCCGGGACGCACCATGCACATCCCCGAAACAGGCTCCATCCGCCGCACCCTCTACCTGGGCATGGCCCTCATCCTGGCCGTGGGCTTCGGGGTGTTCCTGTTCTTCTCCTTCTACACCACCGGCCAGGTGCGCTCCATCCTGCGCCGCGACCTGGGCGGCCTCGCCTCCCTGGCCTCCTCCTCCCTGGAGCGCGAATACGGAGCCCTGCGCAAGCGCGTCCAGGACATGGCCGGGTCCAAGGCCCTGAAGGTCATCCTCCAGCTCGACATGCCGCCCCAGGCCGCCCTGTTCCTGGAGGCTAACGCCCGCCTCGGCCCCTTCACCCGATTCTGGATACTGGGACAGGACGGCGCGGCCTATTCCGTGTTCCCCGTGGACGCCGGCCCGCCTCCGGACTTCGCCCCGGAGACGGACTCCGCCTTCCTGGCCCGGCAGGGTTTCCTGGAACTGGCCATCCGCGCCGGCATCCACGCGGGCGGCCAGGCCCTGGGCGTCCTGGTGGCCCAGGCGCCCTTCCCGGACCAGGCCCTTATCGAGGGCTTCTCCCACCCCGGGGAAACGGGCATGGCCCTGTGGCTGGACAACAAGCCCCTGGCCTTGTCCTCCTGGCTGGACACGGTGGGGTACCCCGGCCTGGGCGCGCCCACGGACCGGGACACCCTGGTTCTGGACTGGAGCCATGCGCAGCGCAAGTTCCTGGCCCACGCCGAGCCCGTTCCCCTGGCCCCGCCCACCATCCTGCGCCTGGAGATGGTCCGTTCCCTGTCCCATGCCCAGCAGCCCTTCCTCCACCTCCTGGCGGCCTTCTTCGCGGGCTGGGTGCTCATCCTGGTCTCCTTCCTCATCTTCGCCCGCTACGTGAGCACCCGCCTGGTGGGACCCATCCTGAACCTGTCCCGGCTGGCCGGCAGGATCGAGGCGCACGGCCAACTGCCCGACGAGATGCAGGGCTGGAAGGACGCCCCCGGGGACAACGAGATATCCGTGCTGCACCGGGCCTTTTCCCGCACCGTCACCTCCCTGCACCAGGCCCTGGTCAAGGCCGAGGCCGGGGAGCGGGCCAAGGGCGACTTCCTGGCCAGCGTGTCCCACGAACTGCGCACCCCCCTCACCTCCATCCTGGGATTCGCCAAGATCGTGCGCCGCCGGGTGGTGGAGCGCATCTCCCCCGCCCTGGCCGACTGCACCGATTCCAAGGCCCTGGCCGCGGCCGAACTGGCCCAGGAAAACCTGGACATCATCCTGGCCGAGGCCGGGCACCTCACCGCCCTCATCGACGACGTGCTGGACCTCACCCGCATGGAGGCCGGCACCATGGACTGGGCCATGGCCGAGGTGGACGTGCCGCCCCTGGTGGAGGAGTCGGTGGAGGGCTTCCGCGAGTCCCTGCAGGCCAAGGGCCTGGATCTCGAGGTTTGGGTGGAGCCCGGCCTGCCCCGCATCCCCGGCGACCGGGAGCGGCTCGTCCAGGCCCTGGGCAACCTGCTTTCCAACGCGGCGAAGTTCACCTCCTCCGGCCGGGTGGAGGTGCGCGCCGCCCGGGACGGGGACGGGGTGCGCCTCACCGTGGCCGACACCGGCCCGGGCATCCCCGGGGCCGAGCGCGAGCGCATCTTCGACACCTTCCACCAGGCCGGCGAGACCCTCACGGGCAAGCCCAAGGGCACCGGCCTGGGCCTGGCCGTGACCCGGCTCATCGTGCACCGGCACGGCGGACGCATCTGGGTGGACTCCCGGCCCGGCCAGGGCAGCGCCTTCTCCATGCACCTGCCCGCAACCAGCCGGGAAAGCACGCCCTAGCCCCTTGCCCTGTTGCCCGTTGCGGGCTATTACAGCGCAAAGTCTCTGACTTTGCGCTCCAGCGGCTACGCTGCTTGGCCCCGCCGCTGGCGTGGCCGTACGTACAACCCGGAGCACGAAAATGCTCCGCTTTTCTGTTCCGAGTGCTATCAAGGGACGCATGCCTTCTCTCAAAAAGGCATGACAACCGACGGAGGGGTGCGGTGGCGGTTCTCAGGTGCGAGGCGTGTGGCTTTTCCAAGAAGGTCCCGGACAAGTTCCTGGGCCGCAAGGTGCGCTGCCCGGGCTGCGACCAGGTGGCCACCGTGGAGCCCGACGCCCAGGACCTGGCCCTGGACGACGTCATCTCCGCCCCGCCCCCGCCGGCTGCCGAGCCGCCCAAACCCGACGCCCCCGCGCCCGACCTCTCCCTGGCCATGGAGGCCCCGCCCGTCCGGCTGCGGCCCAACGTGCTGGCCGGCAACCCGGTGAAGAACATCCTGGCCGGCCTGGCCGCCGGCATCCTGGCCTTCCTGTTCTGCCTCACCACCGCCACCCTGGTCTTTTCCCCGGGCCAACTCCCGATCTACCTCACCCACGGCCTGACCATGGCCCTGTTCGGCGCGGTGGCCGTGGGCGCCGCCTGCGCCCTGCGCAGCGAACTGGGCTTCGCCCTGGCCGGGCCCGAGGCCCTGACCACCGCGGTGCTCTTCCTCATGACCAGCTCCATGGTCCGCAGCATGCCGGGCATGACCCCGGGAACCGTGTTCGCCACGGTCACCGCGGCCCTGGTGCTCACCGCCCTGTTCGTGGGCCTGGGCCTGGTGGCCGCGGGCGCGGTGGGCTCCGGCGCGGCGGTGCGCTTCATCCCCTTCCAGGCCATCGGCGGGGTCATGGCCGGCCTGGGCTTCCACCTGCTGTCCGGCGCGTATGCCCTGTCCGTGGACCACTCCCCCTGCCTGGGCAATCTCACCGGCCTGCTCACCGACCTGGCCCCCTGCCTGGAATGGCTGCCCGCCCTGGGCCTGGGCCTGGTGCTCTACACGGTCATGCGCCACTGCTCCAACCTCCTGGTGCTCCTGGGCCTGCTCCTGGCCGCGGTGGCCGCCACCCACGGGGTGATGTACTGGCAGGGCATGAGCATGGACGCCGCGGCCCAAGCCGGCTGGCTCTTCCCGGCCCTGCCCCTGGACGCCTACTGGGAGCTGTACAACCTGGATTTCCTCGGCTCGGTGCGGCTGCCCGTGATCATGGACCACGCGGGCTACATCGCGGCCACGGCCGGACTGCTCATCGCGGCCAAGATGCTCAAGGGCACGGAGTTCGAACTGGCCCTCGGCCGGGAACTCGACCTGGACCGGGAGATGGAGGTGGTGGGCCTGGGCAACGTCATCGCCGGCGCCCTGGGCGGCATGCCCGGAGCCCTGTCCCTGCACCGCTCCATGGGCGCGCGCGCCCTGGGCGCGACCGGCCCCCTGGCCGGGGTCACCGCGGCCGCGGTGTGCGCCGCGGCCCTGCCCTTCGCCGGCGAGGCCGTGGCCTGGGTGCCGCGCTTCGTGCCCGCCGGCATCCTGGTGTTCCTGGGCCTGTCCCTCATGGTGCGCTGGCTGGTGGACACCCGCACCGCCTTCACCCGGGGCGAGGACTACTCCCTCCTGTTCCTGGTCTTCCTGCTCACCGTGACCCTGGGCTTTTTGCTCGGCACCGCGGTGGGCGTGGCCCTGTCCATGATGGTGCTGGTGGGCCGCTACGGCAGCGTGAGCGTGGTCAAGCACGTGCTCTCGGGCGCGGCCTTCCGCTCCAACGTGGACCGCGCCCCGGCCCAGTTCCGCACCCTGAAGGCCAAGGGCGAACAGATCTACATCATGCGGCTGCAGGGCTTCGTGTTCCTGGGGGCCTCGGGCGGCATCCAGCGCCTCATCCGCACTCGGCACGAAGACCAGTCCAAGCTGCCCCTGCGCTACCTCATCCTGGACTTCTCCCGCATCGCGGGCCTGGACTCCTCGGTGGCCATGGCCTTTGCCCGGCTCAAGCAGACCGCCTCCGAGGAGGCGTTCACCCTGGTCTTCTCCGGGGTGCCCTTCGAACTGGACCGCCAGCTCGCCGAGGCCGGGTTCCTGCTGGACGACCCCGAGGGGGGCTCGCGCACCTTCGTGTCCCTGGACTACGCCATGGAGTGGTGCGAGAACCACATCCTGGAAATGGAGGGCGCGCTGCGCCTGGGCAAGAGCGAGCTGCCCCAGCTCCTGGCCCCGGTGTTCCCCGAGCCCCGGCTCATCCCGCTGCTCATGCGGGTCATGAAGAAGGTGGAGATCAAGAAGGGCGAGCCGGTGTTCCGCCAGGGCGACCCCTCGGACGCCATGTACTTCGTGGAGTACGGCATGGTCACCGTGCAGCTGGAACTGGGCGGCAACCGGGTGCTGCGGCTCAAGAAGATGGGGCCGGGCACGGTGTTCGGCGAGATGGGCATCTACACCTCGGCCCCCCGCTCGGCCTCCATCGTGGCGGCAGAGGACTGCACCGTCTACCGCCTGTCCAAGAAGGTGCTCGACGCGCTCCAGGCCAAGAACCCCCACCTGGTGTCCGCCATCCACCGCTTCATCGTGGCCCTGCTCTCCGAGCGCGTGGCCGACGCCAACGACAAGATCCGCGACCTCCAGGCCTAACTGTGGAGCACACGCAACAGGGCCTCCCCCGCCACGGCGGGGGAGGCCCTGTCATGCGCGGGCCGGACGCGGCTATTCCTTGACCGCCACCTCCAACTCCTTGCGAGGCGGAATCGCGCTGTAGTGGAAGGCGAGGCGGCCGAGCATGATGCCGCCGTAGACCGCATACCCCTCCGGAACCTCCAGGTACTCGCGCAGGGGCGCGTGGTGCTGGGCGGCAAAGATCACGTAGCCCGCCCAGCAGGCGCCCAGGCCCAGGCCGTGCGCGGCCAACTCCGCATAGGCCACGGCAATGACCGCGTCCTCCCGGGGCGTGGGCACATGGCCGCCGGGCTGCGGGGCCAGGGCCACAGCCAGGGCCGGCGCGCCCCGGCAGATGAGGTCCTTGCCGTTGTCGAACGCCCGCACCACCCCGTCCAGGTGCAGGGCCGCGGCGCGCGGGTCGCCGGCCTCCACCAGGCCGCGCATCCAGTCCGCGGTGTGCGCGGCCGCCCCCAGCACCGCCTCCCGGGTGGCCAGCAGGGTCCAGCGCACCGGCTGGCTGTGGTGGCCCGACGGGGCCCAGCGCGCCAGGTTCAGAACCGCCAGGAGGTCCTCCCGGGGCACGGGCTTGTCCACGTAGGAGCGCACCGAGCGGCGGGTGCGCAGGAACTGGCCGGCCTGCTCCGGGGAAATGCGCAGCTCGCGGCGCACGGGGACGAACCGGTCAGCGGAAAGGGCTCCCACCTCCAGGGCTTCGGCCGGACAGACGCTCATGCAGTGGCCGCAGGCGATGCAGGCCTCTTCCTTGCCCTTGCGGGCCACCGGGGGTTCGCCCGGCTCCTCCTGGATGATGAGGTGCAGGGGGCAGGCCCGGCTGCACATGCCGCAGCCGGTGCAGGAGCCAGGATCGACACGCAGGAATTCCATGAAAAACTCCCCAGGCGGCCCGGCCGTTGACCCGAACCCGGCGCGCCCCTATATTCTATGCTCCCGGTCATGTTCTCCCACCATCCCCGGAGGCCCCATGGCCCGTTTCGAGGACATACATCAATACCAGACCGTGGACTTCGGCTATATCTACGACTCCGACCGGGGGGACGGCAAGGGAAAGATAGCCGCAGGAGCGCCCTGCTCCGACTTGCCCGAGGAGTGGCGCTACCCCATCTGCGGCGGCAGCAGGAAATGCTTCCGGCCCTTGGCCGGCCCCGGCTCCACCAAGGAGGCCGGGTGTGAACTGCCCACGAAGTGACCGGAGGACCCCATGCCCGACTTCACCGCCACCGTGACCATCCGCGGCGAAACCTGCGACTACGACCCCCAGGCCAAGATGGCCCGCATCTACTGCGAGAACTGCAGCCACCCCAACGAGATAGAGATCGACCTGGACGCGGACGGAAACCCCGTGTTCACGGGCTTCGCCTGCGAGAACTGCGGGCACTGGAACGGACCCGAATAGCCGGGGCGCGGCACGGTCCTTGCTGATTTCCTGGCCGGACCCCCTTTTCGTCAATTTTTCAACGGGAGCCGACCATGCCCGGGACCGAGCCCGTGCTCATGATCCTCACGTCGCACCGGCGCGACTGCTTCAACCTGTGCCTGCAGTGCCTGGAGTGGTTCACCGACCTGGGCGCGTTTTCGCGCATCTACATCCTGGCCAACGACGTGGACCCGGAGCACCGCCAGGACATTGTGGACTTCAAGGCCCGCCGGCCCCGCGGCCAAGTGGTGGAACTGCATTGCGCGCCCCGGGCACAGGGCGACAACCCCTGCCTGCGGGCCATGTGGAACGAGGTGCTCCGCCGGCACAAGAACGACCTCATGGTCAAGCTGGACGAGGACGTGTTCGTGACCCCGGGCTGGCTGCCCCGGCTGCTGGCGGCCTTCCGCCACCATGCGGACGACGACACCCTGCTGGTCAGCCCCCTCATCCCTAACAACGACCAGGGCCGCGCCTTCATGGACGGCTATCTGCGCGCCCGGTGGCCAGAGGAATTCGCTGGCGAGGTGGCCAGAACCCCCATCTTCGCCAACGGCGACTACGGGGCCTGGGTGTGGGGCAAGGTCCTGCGCGAGGGCTTGGTGGAAGGCTTCCGGGACTTCGGCCACCCGGCGGGCATGCCCATCCCCGGGCTGTCCATCAACTGCATCGTGTTCGGGCCGCTGCTCACCAACCTCATCTTTCCGCTGGTGGCCAACGACGAGTTCACCATCAACAACCTGCTGGCCCGGGGCGGCATGCGCGGCTGGCTGGAGCCCTCCGCCGTGGCCCACCACTACAGCTTCTACCGGCAGCAGGACGCGGTGGACGCCGCGGTGAACCTGGACGCGGTGCGCCTGCACCTGGCCCGCCCCCTCGCCAGCCAGGCGGCCCGGGCAGCCTAGATGTCCCCTTTCCCGGCCCTGACTTCTCCGTCGCGGCGCTGAATCACCCGGGAGCCCGGGGGCACGTCGCTGGTGAGCCACACGTTGCCGCCGATGACCGAGCCCTTGCCGATGGTCACCCGGCCCAGGATGGTGGCACCGGAGTAGATGATCACGTCGTCCTCAACGATGGGGTGGCGGGGGATGCCCTTGATGGGGTTGCCCCGCTCGTCCTTGGGGAAGCTCTTGGCCCCCAGGGTCACGCCCTGGTAGAGGCGCACGTTGTCGCCGATGATGGCGGTCTCGCCGATGACCACGCCGGTGCCGTGGTCGATGAAGAACCGCTTGCCGATCCTGGCCCCGGGGTGGATGTCGATGCCCGTGCGGGAATGGGCCAGCTCGGTGATGATGCGGGGGATGATGGCCACCCCCAACTCGTGCAGCTCGTGGGCGATGCGCTGGTTGGTCACCGCCGAGATGCTCGGGTAGCAGTAGATGGTCTCGCCCGGGCTCTTGGCCGCGGGGTCGCCCTCGTAGGCGGCCTGCACGTCGCTGGCCAGCATCTCCCGGATGTGGGGCAGCCGCGCCAGAAAGCGCAGGGCCAGGTCCCGGGCCTTGGCCTCGCAGTCCACGCACTGCCCCACTTCCTCCCGGGTGCACACGAAGCAGGTGCCCCGCTTTATCTGCTCGGCGAGGATGCGGAACACCGCGTCCAGGTGCGCGCCCGCGTGCCAGCCCATGGACTCGGGCGTGACCTCCGAATCGCCGTAGTACCCCGGAAAGAGCACCGCGCGCAGCCGCTCCACCATCTCGGCCAGGGCCTCGCCCGAGGGCATGGGCACCTCCTGCCAGTGGCGGTGGTACACCGCCTCGTAGGAGGCCGGCCGGCACAACTCCTTGATGACCGCCTTGAGGGAGGGGGTCTCGGCCGTGGTTTCGTCCTTGCTTTTGTCGGCCACGGCTAGTTCCCCTCGGTGAAAAGCGGGGTGGACAGGTAGCGCTCGCCCGTGTCGCAGGCGATGAACGCCACCAGCTTGCCCGCCATCTCCGGCCGGGCCGCCACCCGAAGCGCCGCGGCCGCGTTGGCCCCGGAGGAGATGCCGGCCAGGATGCCCTCCTCCCGGAGGAGCCGCCGCGCCGTGGCGAAGGCCTCCTGGTGCTCCATGACCAGGACCTCGTCCACCAGGCCGCGGTCCAGCACCGACGGCGCGAAGCCCGCGCCGATGCCCTGGATGGGGTGCGGCCCGGGCTGGCCCCCGGAGAGCACCGGCGAGCCCGCGGGCTCCACCGCGATGGCCAGAAACGACGGCTTGCGCGGCTTGAGCGCCCGCGCCACGCCGGTGATGGTGCCGCCGGTGCCCACCCCGGCGACCAGCGCGTCGATGGCCCCGTCCGTGTCGGCCCACAGCTCCTCGGCCGTGGTCAGGGCGTGGGCCTCGGGGTTGGCCGGGTTGGCGAACTGCATGGGCATGAAGGTCTTGCCCGGCCCGGCGCACAGCTCCTCGGCCTTGGCGATGGCCCCCTTCATGCCCTCCTTGGCCGGGGTGAGCACCAGCTCGGCCCCGAACCCCTTCAGCAGCATGCGCCGCTCCAGGCTCATGCTCTCGGGCATGGTGAGCACCAGCTTGTAGCCCTTGACCGCGCAGGCCAGGGCCAGTCCGATGCCGGTGTTGCCGCTGGTGGGCTCCACCACCAGGGTGCCCGCGTCCAGCAGCCCGGCCTCCTCGGCCCGGCGCACCATGTTGGCCGCGATGCGGTCCTTGACCGAACCGGCCGGGTTGAAGAACTCCAGCTTGGCCGCCACGCGCGCGGGCAGGCCCGCGGCCAGGCGGTTCAGGTACACCATGGGGGTGCGGCCCACCAGGGCCAGCATGTCCTGGGCGATCTTCATGGCGCGCCTCAGCAGGTGCAGGCCGGCGGCTCGCCGGCCCCGGCCTTGTACGGGGATATCTCGCGCAGCCGGGCGATGATGCCGGGCAACTCCTGCTGCACCAGGTCGACGTCCGCCTCGGTGGTGAAGCGCGACAGGGAGAAGCGCACCGAGCCGTGCGCAAAGGTGAAGGGCACGCCCATGGCCCGCAGCACGTGGGAGGGCTCCAGGCTGCCCGAGGTGCAGGCCGAGCCCGAGCTGGCGCAGATGCCGAAGCGGTCCAGCATGAGCAGGATGGCCTCGCCCTCCACGTACTTGAAGGCGATGGACAGGGTGTTGGGCAGGCGCTCCACGCCCTCGCCGTTCACCATGTTCTCCGGGATGGCGGCCGTGAGCCCGGCCTGGAGCCGGTCGCGCAGGGCGGCCACGGTGGTGCGCTCCTCCTCCAGGTGGGCCGCGGCGATCTCGCAGGCCTTGCCCAGGCCCACCAGGCCGGCGGTGTTCTCGGTGCCCGCCCGGCGGCCGCGCTCCTGGTGGCCGCCCATGAGGAACGGCCTAAACGGCGTGCCCTTGCGCACGAACAGCGCGCCCACGCCCTTGGGCCCGTGCAGCTTGTGCGCGGACAGGGTGAGCATGTCCACGGGCAGGGTCTTCAGGTCGATGGGCAGCTTGCCCACGGCCTGCACCGCGTCGGTGTGCAGGAGCACCCCGCGCTCCTTGCAGATGGCGGCTATCTCCGGGATGGGGAAGATCACCCCGGTCTCGTTGTTGGCGTACATCACCGACACCAGGGCGGTGTCCTTGCGGATCGCCGCCTTGAGCTCCTCCAGGTCCAGGCGGCCCTGGCCGTCCACGCCCAGGAAGGTCACCTCGAAGCCCTGCTCCGCCAGGTGGCTGGCCGGGCCGAGCACCGCGGGGTGCTCCACCCGGGTGGTGACGAGGTGGCGCTTGCCGGGCTGGGCCTCCAGCGCCGAGTGGATGGCGGTGTTGTCGCCCTCGCTGCCGCAGGAGGTGAACACGATCTCGCGGGGCGTGCAGCCCAGGAGCGCGGCCACCTGCTCCCGGGCCTGGCTCACGTCCCGGCCCACGCCGCCGCCGAAATTGTGCATGGACGAAGGGTTGCCGTAGCGCTCGCCGAAGAAGGGGAGCATGGCCGCGAGCACCGCGGGGTCCACCCTGGTGGTGGCGTTGTTGTCCAGGTAGACCTCGCTCATGAGCGCACCTCCTGCACCGTGATGTCCGGCTCCACCAACTCCCTGAGCTTGCGCTCCACGAAGTCGGTGAGGGTGAGCTGGCTGGACGGGCAGCCGGCGCAGGCCCGGCGCAGGGCCACCAGCACCTTCTTGCCCTCCACGTCGATGAGTTCGATGTCCCCGCCGTCCTTCTTCAGGCTGGGCCGGATCTCCTCCTCCAGCACCTGCATGACCCGCTGCATGCGCTGCAGGTTGGTGAGGCGCTTGGCCGCCTCGGGCTTGGGAGCCGCGTCCTTGGCCGCCTCCCCGCGCACCTCGGCGATGAGTTCGGCGATGCGGTCGTGGCACTCCTCGCACCCGCCGCCGGCCTTGGTGTAGTCGGTCACCTCGGCCACGGTGGACAGGTCGTTCTCGCGCACCGCGCGGCGGATCTGCTCGTCCGTGACCCCGAAGCAGTGGCACACGATCTCGCCCTCGGCATGGGCCTGGGGCGGGGCCTCGCCGCGCAGGTTCTTGACCGCGGCCTCCAGGGCCTCCCGGCCCATGACCGAGCAGTGCATCTTCTCCCGGGGCAGGCCGCCCAGGGCCGCGGCGATGTCCTTGTTGGATATCTTGAGCGCCTCGTCCACGGTCTTGCCCTTGATGAGCTCGGTGAGCACCGAGGAGGAGGCGATGGCCGAGGCGCAGCCGAAGGTCTGGAAGCTGGCGTCCACGATGCGGCCGGCGTCGTCCACCTTGAGATAGAGCTTGAGCGCGTCGCCGCAGGCCAGGCTTCCCACCTCGCCCACCGCGTTGGCGTCCGCCAGTTCACCCACGTTGCGCGGGCTCAGGAAGTGTTCGCGCACCTTGTCCGTGTATTCCCACATGGTCGTCCTCCTTGCGCCGGCCTCCCGGGCCGGCTTCGTAGCCCCGTATGCGGGGGCGCGCGAAAACGCTGCGCTTTCCCGCTCCGGATAGTCTAGGACCGGGATGCGGAAATGGCAATCCCTGGTTTTTTGCTATGACAATAACGTGCCGTGGTCCTTGACCTATGTCAAGGCTTTGCCGTGTCGGCCAGAGTGTCGGCCAGGGCGCGGTCCTGTTCGGCCAGGTGGGCGGTCCAGCGCGCGGCCAGGTCGTCCAGCAGGTCGCAGGTCAGGTCCGCCTCGCCGTCGGCAAAGTCCAGGAGCTGGGCGGTGCAGTCGCGCATGATGGCCGCATGCGCGGCCCGGTGCTCGTCAATGCGCGCATAGCCCGCCTCGGCCATGCGGTCCTCCTCCACCCCGAACACATGCTGGGCCAGGTCGTGGAGCTCCTCGGCCATGTCCCGGAGCAGTTCCTCGTCCGAGCCGCGCAGGTGTGCGTCCGCAAGGTCGCCGATGACCGAGGTGAGGTCCTGGTGCAGTTCGTCCAGCTCGGCCACGCCCTGGCGCATGGAATCGTCCCATCGGATGCGGGCCATGGTCGCCTCCCTGGTTCCGGTTCGTGCCCGGGCCCGCCGGGATGGCGGGCCATATACGAGATGTACGCCCGCGCCGTGGGCGGGGTCAAGGCAGGAGGGACGTGTTGAAAACCGGCAGGAAATCAGGCGGCAGGTTCGGCGTCCGCCTTTGAGCAGACCATGAGCACCGTATCCGGGGGGATGCAGGCCAGCTGGACCACCAGGCGCAACGCCCGGCCCTCGGCGTCCGCGACGTCCATCTCCAGGCGGCTGTCCTTGCCGGTGCCTTGGCACTGGGCCAGGGCCTGCTCCAGCCCGGGCAGCTCGGGCCGGTGCGGCCCGGGCGCATCGCCCGGGTCGCCCGTGATCCGCTGGCAGAGCCGGGCCGCGGCCAGGTTGTGCTCTTCCAGCACGAAGGTGTCCCCCTCCCGCCGCCAGACCGCCACGGGCTGCGGGCTGTGCAGGAACAGGGCGCGGTAGCGGGCCTCGCTGGCGGCCAGCCGGTCCCGGCTGCGCTTGAACTCGAGGTGGGTGCGCACCCGGGCCAGGAGCACCCGGGCAGGGCAAGGCTTGATGATGTAGTCCACCCCGCCCGCCTCCAGGCCCTGCACCTCGTCCGGCTCCGTGTCCCGGGCGGTGATGAAGACCACCGGGATGCCCCGGGTGGCGGGGTCGGCCTGCAGGGCGCAAAACACCGCGAACCCGTCCATGCCCGGCATCTGGATGTCCAGCAGGATGAGGTCCGGGGCCTCGGCGCGGGCCGCGGCCAGGGCCTCCTCGCCGTTGCCGGCCAGGACCACGCGAAAGTGCTTGCTGAGTACCTGGTCCATGAGCCTGGCCTGGATCAGGGCGTCGTCGACAACGAGGATGGTGGCGTCGGGCATGGTCTGGAACCTCCTGGCGTTCCAGCTTCGTTGTATAGCCGTTCATTCGCCACAATGGCAAGGCGGCCGCAGCAAGATATTGCCTTGTGCCGGGCTCCTGGCGTATGGGAATGCCAACACTGGGACCAGGGGACAACGCCCGAGACCCAGCGCATGTGCTTCCTGCGAGGTGAGTCATGTTCTGTGGTTCCGGCGCGGCCCCGGTTGCGGGCCGCACGTGGTCGGTGCTCTCGTCCTTCCTGGCCGCCGCCCTCGCCGCGGGCTGCGCCCTGGCCGCCGCGCGAGGGGGCAGCCTGCCCGCCGCCAGCCTGGCCGGCGGCTGCGGCCTGGCCGCCTCCTGGCTCCTGCTCCACGCCCACGCCGGCCGCCACCCCCGCCCGCGCCAGGCCCTGGCCGGCTTCCTGGTCCCGGCCCTCTTCGCCCTGGCCGCGGACCCGGGCCTGCACATCTGGCAGATACCCCCGGACTTCGCGGGCGCGCTGCGCCTCACCGGCCTGGCCGCGGCCGCGGGCTGCCTGGCCCACCTAGTGCTGGTGCTCCAGTCCGCCGCGGGTCGGCGCAGCCACCCCCCGGCCCTGGCCAGCCTGTGCGTGCTGGCCGTGCCCTTCCTGTTCAACTGGCTGCTGGTCCTGGCCAACCCCGGCCTGGTGGAGCGCCTGGGCCGCATCGCCCTCCTGGGCCAGGCCCAGGACCCCGCGCTCCTGGCCGCGGCCGGCCGGTTCCTGAACCTGTTCGCCCTCAACCAGGTGGTGGTGCTGGCCATGAGCCTGCTCCTGTCCGGCCGCCCGGCGACCCGGGGCCGCATCCACCTGGCCCTGGCCGCCGCCGCCCTGGCCGCGGCCGCGACCCCGCCGATCGCGGACTGGGGCTCCACCGCAACCCTGGCCTCCTGGCACATCCTGCCCGCCACCCTGGCGGCCATCGGGGCCACCATGCTCTCCCAGGCCGGGCTGTGGGCCGAGACCTTCCTGGTGACCGGCATCATCCTCGACGCCCTGCACGGCAAGACCCCGTCCTCCTTCTGGGTCTCCGAGCACCTGCTGTCCGGGTTCAAGAAGGGCGCGGTGTACAGCGGGGTGTTCATGGCCGTGGTGCACGTGGGCGACCTGCTGGCCGGGGCCGACGCGGTGCGGGCCGCCATCCTGGGCAACTCCTGCCTGAGCTGCGCCCTGTTCGGAGCACTGGCCTTTCCCCTGTTCAAGACCATCATCGAGACCTTCGACGGCAGCCCGGCCTTCTTCCCCCGCCTGGCGCACTCGGCCAAGGACCCGGCCCACTACGCCCGGGGCATGGTGGTGGGCGTGGGCCTGGGCTCGGCGCTGTTGGCCTCGGTGCAGGCCGCTGAGCCCGGGGTGCGCTTCGTGTACGGCTGCGCCGTGGGCGCGGCGGCCTATGCGGGAGTGGACATCCTGCGCGACGCCCTGCTGGTGGCCGCGGGCCGGCGGGGCCGGCTCCAGACCTGGAAGCTCTACGCCCTGGGCCTCTTCCTGGGCGCGTTCTGCGGCGGGGCCCTGGCCTGGTACCTGGACACGGCGCAACTGGCGGTCATCGCGGCCAAGTACGCCAAGTACGCGGCCCTGCACTTCCCGGCCGCGGGACTGCAGATCGAGGACTACGTCATCTACCCGCTGTTCAACAAATGGGGGGCCATGCCCCTGGGCCAGCCCGCGGGCGGGGTACGGCTGTTCTACTCCGAGGCCGTTTCCGGGGTCATCAACTGGTCCCTGGCCGCGCCGCTCTTTTCCGTGAACCTGGTGCTGCTCACCGCCCTGCTCAAGCGCTCCACCCGCCCCCTCAAGGACCTCTTCACCCGGCAGGGCGCCGTCGGGCTGGTGGAGCAGGCCGTGCGGGTGCTGCGCTGGGGCCTGTGGATGGCCCCGGTCATCTACTCCTTCCTGCGCATGTCGCCCGACCCCGCCTGGTACAACCAGGACGGGGCCCTGCGCACCCTGGCCGCCACGTTCCAGAGCATGGCCCTGGACCCCGGCGCCTTCCGGGCCTGGAGCCTGAACCTGTTCCTGCTCATGCTGGTGCACGACTGGCTGCGCATCGCCATCTGGCTGGACCACATGGGCCTCAGGGTAGCCACCCTGGTGAACCTCTCCTTCGTGGGCGTGGACATCCTGGACGAGAAGTCCGCCCGGCTGGTGGGGCATTCCGGACGCACCCGGCACATTCCCGAGGGCCTGCGCCGCTTCGCCACCTGGGCGCCGCTGCTCATCCCCTTCTACCTGCCCCGGGGCAAGGACTGGGACTACGCCTGGAGCCGCATGGAGGCCCTGCGCGCCGCGGCCGGGCCGGACCTGCCCCTGACCCCGGCCCAGGCGGCGGTGGGCATCGCGGCCGCGGGCCTGGCCGCGGCCCTGTTCGCGGTCCTGCGCCGCCGGCCCCTGCCCGGCAACGGCGGCCAACCCGCACCCCGGAACGGCTCCTGCCTCGCGGGCCCGCCCTGCATCCTGCAGAACGGCGTGTACGTGCTCTCCATCGGCGGCGACGGGGCCTGCTACAGCCGGGCGGTGAGCGCCGAGCGGCCCGCCGAGGAGCTGGACCTGACCCGCCGGCCCGACGACCGCCTGCACCTGGCCGGCAAGTACTTCTACCTCACCGACCCGGCGGCCCCGGAGGCCGAGCCCGGCCGCTCCTGGTCCGTGGGCTGGTCGCCCATGCGCCGGGTGGGGCAGGACTACGCCACCTCCCGGCCGGACCGCACCTCCTTCGCCTTTGGCCACACCTGGCGCGAGATCACCGCCCGGGCCACGGCGACCGTGCCCGCCGACGACCCGGTGGAGGTCTGGACCGTGCGCCTCGCGAACACCGGGAGCGCGCCGCGCACCGTGGTCCTGACCAGCTATTGCGAGCCGGTGCTGCACGCGCCCGACGCCTACCGCCGCCACCCCAGCTTCACCACCATGCACCTGGCCAGCACCTTCGTGCGGCCCCTGGCCGCGCTCATGGTGCGCAACCGGCTGCTCAAACACGGGCCCAAGCACCCGGAAAAGGGCCGCCCCTCCCGCGAGGTGGCCTTCTTCGCGGTGCGCGAGGCCCCCGGGGTGCGGCTCGCGGCCTACGAGGACTCCCGCTCCCACTTCATCGGCGCGTCCACCCTGCGCGATCCCGACGGGCTCGGGCTTCCCCTGCGGCGGCCCGAGGACCAGGGCCGGCTCTTTCCCTTCGACCCCGCGGCCTGCCTGCGGGTGGAGGTGGACATCCCGGCGGGCCAGGCCGTGGAGGTGCGCTTCGTGGACGGCTACGCCAGGGAGGAGTCCCGCGCCGCGGAGCTTATCGCCGCCCACCTGGGCCTGGCCACCCCGGCCCTGGACTGGGACTTCCTGGCCCGGCCCCGCGCCCTGCACGGGTTCGGCGCGCCCGGCGACGGCCCCCCGGCCCCGGCCCCTCAGTTCGCCTTCTCCCCGGGCGGGGACGAACTGCTGCTGCACGACGACCCGCCCCGGCCCTGGGCCCACGTCATGGCCAACGAGAAGGGTTACGGCATGGTGGTGACCAGCGCGGGGGCCATGTTCTCCTTCATGGCCAACGCCCAGCAGAACGCGCTCACGCCCTTCTGCCTGGAGAGCGTCACGGCCCAGCGCCCGGGCCAGGCCATCTACCTGGTGGACCAGGCCACGGGCCGCATGACCTCGCCCACCCTCCTGCCCTTCCGGGAGCCCGGGGCCAGGCGGCGCACGGTGTTCGGCCTGGGCTACGCCACGTTCCACAAGGAGCTGGGCGACCTGGAGACCGAGCTCACGGTGTTCGTGGTCCCGGACCAGCCCATGGAGGTGAAGCTCCTCACGGTGCGCAACCGGGGCCGCCGGCCCCTGACCCTGCGGGTGGTGGCCTATCACGAGATGGTCCTGGGCGAGCTGGCCCTGGACACCCGGGGCAAGCTTACGGTGCGCAAGGTGCCGGGCCTGGAGGCCCTGTTCTTCGCCAACCCGGAAAACGACTTCCACAAGGGCAAGGCCTTCGCGGCCATGAGCCTGCCCGCCCAGGCCATGGAGACCGTGCGCTCGCGGGTGGTGGGCGGCCCGGACCGGGATTTGGACAATCCGTACCTGGCCGAGTTCGGGGAGCCGGACGCCTCCCAGCCCGACGACGGGGCGCGGGTGGCGGCCCTGGTGGGCGTCCTGCACGTCCCGCCCGGCGGCGAGGAGAGCATGAGCCTGATCCTGGGCCAGGCCCGGCACATGGAGACCGCCGAGACCCTGGTGCGGGAGTTCAGGCCCCTGCCCGCGGCAGCCAACGCCCTGGTGCGGGCGCGGCGCTCCTGGGCCGAGACCCTGGGCGTGCTGCGGGTGCAGACCGACCGGCCGGACTTCGACCGGCTGGTGAACTACTGGCTGCCCTACCAGGTGCTCACCGCCCGGCTCTGGGGCCGCACCGGCCCCAACCAGCGCAGCGGGGCCTTCGGATTCCGCGACCAGCTCCAGGACGTGCTGCCCCTCATCGCCCTGCACCCGGGCCTGGCCCGCAGGCAGATACTCCTGCACGCGGCCCAGCAGTTCCCCGAGGGCGACATCATGCAGTGGTGGCACCAGAGCTGGGAGAACAAGACCGGCCTGGGGATGCGCAACTTCGCCTCGGACCCGCACCTGTGGCTGCCCTACCTGGTCATGCACTACGTGCGCGGCGCGGGCGACGCGAAAGTCCTGGACGAGCGCATCCCCTTCCTGGAGGGCAAGCCCATCCCCGACGGGGCGGACGGCTACGTGTTCGCGCCGCGGCCCTCGCGGGATGCGGACACCCTGTACGGCCACTGCCTGCGGGCCGTGAACCTCACCCTGCGCCGCCGCGGCCAGCACGGCCTGCCGCGCATGGGCACCGGCGACTGGAACGACGGGCTCTCGGCCGTGGGGCCCAGGAAGCGCGGGGAGAGCGTGTGGCTGGGCTTCTTCCTGTACCACGTGCTCACCGGGTTCGCGGGCCTGGCCGACGACCGCGGCGACCACGCCACTGCGGAGCGGTTCCGGCGCAAGGCCCAGGGCCTGCGCCGCGCCCTGGACGCCATGCGCCGGGGCCGGCGCTTCGTGCGCGCCATCACGGACAGCGGCAAGGAGATGCTCTTCGCCGACGCGCTCACCTCGTCCTGGTCCGCCATCTCCGGGGCCGTGGACTTCGAGGCCGCCCTGGCCGCGGTGGAGGACGGCCTGGCCGACCTGGAAAAGGAAAACCTGGTGCTCCTGCTCACCCCGGCATTCAACGAGAAGTCCAGCCCCTACCCGGGCCGCATCGCCGAGTACCCGCCCGGCGTGCGGGAGAACGGCGGCCAGTACTCGCACGGCGCGTCCTGGCTGGTGGACGCCCTGGCCGGCCTGGGGGACGAGGCCGCGGCCGCGGACTGGAAGAAGGAGGCCGCCAGGTTGCGCGCCCGCGCCTTCGCGGTCTGGGCCAAGATATCCCCCCTGGCCCACTGCACGCCGGAGGAAATCGTCCGCTACGGCCTGCCCCCCCACCAGCAGCCCGCAGGCATAGCCTACGGCCCCGGCTACCAGGGCCGCGGCGGCTGGAGCTGGTACACCGGCGCGGCCGCGAGAATGCTTTACGCGGCGTATGCCGTACTGGGCATCAAGGTCGAACACGGCCGCCTCGCCCTGGCCCCGGACTTCTTCGCCAAGGACCGGCCCGTCCAGGTGGAGCGGCTGTTCTTCAAGGGGGAGGAATATACGGCGGACAAGGGGTAGGGGAGAAAATACAACGCTAGCAGAAAGACGAGGGGAGGTACGGGTACCGCCCCTCGTCCTGTCTTCCCCCCCTCCGCCGCTCCCCGCTCCCACTCACCGTTCGTCACGGCATTTGCCGCCGTTCACCCAAATTCGGTTGTGGTCTTGTGCATTCTCTCACTAGGTAGGCACATCAGCGGCCGGGCCTGCACCCGGCCGCAAACGCGTGCAACTCGGGGGGGGCTCTATGCAACTGGACACGAAGAAGTTCAATGAACTCGTACGGCGACGCTGGACGGTATCCCTGATCCTGACCGCCTTGATGCTGGCCATCTACTACGGCTTCGTGCTCATCCTGGCCTTTGACAAGGAACTGCTCTCCGGCAAGGTGGCCGGCGGCAGCATGACCATGTGGATTCCGGTGGGGCTGGCCGTAATCGTGGCCGCCTGGGTGCTCACCGGCATCTACGTGTTCTGGGCCAACGGCACCTACGACCGGCTGGTCAGGGAAATCAAAGACGGGATGAGGGACTAGCCATGAACGAATTCACCTCCACCATCGGCCAACCCAACCTCGTCTCCATCATCTTCTTCTTCGTGTTCATCGTGGCCACCCTGTACATCACCTACCTGGCCGCCCTGCGTTCGCGCACCGCGGCCCAGTACTACACCGCCGGCCGCAGCGTGACCGGCTGGCAGAACGGCCTGGCCCTGTCCGGGGACTACATGAGCGCCGCGTCCTTCCTGGGCATCGCGGGCCTGGTGTCCCTCAAGGGCTACGACGGGCTCATCTACTCCATCGGCTTCCTGGTGGGCTGGCCCATCATCATGTTCCTGATCGCCGAGCCCCTGCGCAACCTGGGCAAGTTCACCTTCGCCGACGTGGTGGCCTACCGCCTGCGCCAGAAGCCCATCCGCATCGCGGCCTCGGTGGGCTCGCTCATGACCGTGTGCTTCTACCTCATCGCCCAGATGGTGGGCTCGGGCTCGCTCATCAAGCTCATGTTCGGCCTGCCCTACGAGGTGGCGGTGCTCTCGGTGGGCGCGGTGATGATCGCCTACGTGCTCTTCGGCGGCATGCTGGCCACCACCTGGGTGCAGATCATCAAGGCCTGCCTGCTCCTGGGCGGGGCCACGGTGGTGGTCTTCCTGGTGCTCATGCACTTCAACTTCGACGTGACCGAGATGTTCGACCAGGCCACGGCCAAGTACGGGGACAAGGTGCTGCTGCCCGGCGGCCTGGTGTCCAACCCCTGGGACGCGGTGTCCCTGGGCCTGGCCCTCATGTTCGGCACCGCGGGCCTGCCCCACATCCTCATGCGCTTCTACACCGTGCCCGACGCCAAGGAGGCCCGCAAGAGCGTGTTCTACGCCACCGGCCTCATCGGCTACTTCTACATCCTGACCTTCACCATCGGCTTCGGCGCCATGATCATGGTGGGCCAGGACGTGATCACCTCGTTCGACAAGGGCGGGAACATGGCGGCCCTGCTCCTGGCCGAGGTGACCGGCGGCACGGTGTTTTTGGGCTTCATCGCGGCCGTGGCCTTCGCCACCATCCTGGCGGTGGTGGCGGGCCTCACCCTGGCCGGGGCCACCACCCTGTCCCACGACCTGTACGTGAACGTGTTCCGCTCGGGCGAGTCCTCGGAAGAGGACGAGGTCAAGGTGGCCAAGCGCGCCACCGTGGCCCTGGGCATCGTGGCCGTGGCCCTGGGCATCGCCTTCAAGGGCCAGAACGTGGCCTTCATGGTGGGCCTGGCCTTCGCCATCGCGGCCAGCGCCAACTTCCCGGCCCTGCTCCTGTCCATCCTCTGGCGCAACCTGTCCACCTTCGGGGCCACGGCCTCCATCGCCACGGGCACGACCCTGGCGGTGGTGCTCATCGTGCTCTCGCCCACGGTGTGGGTGTCGGTGCTGGGCAACCCCACGGCCATCTTCCCCTGGAAGAACCCGGCGCTGATCTCCATGACCGGCGCGTTCCTGGCCGGCTGGCTGGGCTCGGTGCTCAGGCCCGACCCGGGCGCGTCCGAGGCGTACGAGAGCCAGAAGATCCGCAACTACCTGGGCGTGGGCGCGGAATAGCGGAATTGGCCAAATTCCCCCTTGACCGCCGTGTGGCGGCGGGGGTAGATTGCCTGCAACATCATTGGTGAATTGAGGACAGACCCCATGCAGCATTCATTCGACCTCGCCCCCGCCGCTTCGCGGACCCTGGTACAGGTCGTCGTAGTCGGCGTAGTGTGCGCCGTCGCGCTGCAGGGGGCATAGTCTCAAGTCCGGACACCCGAGTACAACCGCAACCCCCCGCAGGCGCGACGCGCCGGCGGGGGGTTTCTTTTTCCGATCCCCCATCCGGCGCGCGCCTGCGGAACACCACGGAGGGACGACCCATGCGCATGACCGGAGCCCAGCTCATCGTGAGCCTTCTGGAACGCCAGGGCATCCGCGCCCTGGCCGGCATCCCGGGCGGGGCCAACCTGCCCATCTACGACGCCCTGGCCACCAGCTCCATCCGCCACGTCCTGGCCCGGCACGAGCAGGGCGCGGGCTTCATGGCCCAGGGCATGGCCCGGGCCACGGGCACGCCCCAGGTCTGCCTGGGCACCTCGGGCCCGGGCGTCACCAACCTGCTCACCGCCCTGGCCGACGCCCGCCTGGACTCGGTGCCCATGGTCTGCATCACCGGCCAGGTGCCCCTGTGCATGATCGGCACCGACGCCTTCCAGGAGGTGGACGCCTACGGCCTCTCCATCCCCATCACCAAGCACAACTTCCTGGTGCGCGAGGCCCGGGACCTGCTGCGGATCATCCCCCGGGCCTTCGCCATCGCGGCCTCGGGCCGGCCCGGCCCGGTGCTGGTCGACGTCCCCAAGGACGTGCAGATGCAGCCCGTGGAGTTCGACGCCTGGCCCGAGCCCGGCCGGCCCGACGCGCCGCCGTCCCTGGACCGCGCCGCCCTGCGCGAGGCCGCGGACATGCTCAACGCCGCGCGCCGGCCCATGCTCCTGCTGGGCGGCGGCACCATCGCCGCCGGGGCCGCAGGCATGGCGGTCTCCCTGGCCGAACGGGCCTCCATGCCCACGGTCATGACCCTCATGGGCCTGGGGGCCATGCCCGCGGACCATCACCTGAACCTGGGCATGCTGGGCATGCACGCCGCGCCCTGCGCCAACATGGCCCTGGAGGAGTGCGACCTGCTCCTGGCCCTGGGCGCGCGCTTCGACGACCGGGCCACCGGCATGGTGAGCCGCTTCTGCCCCAGCGCCTCCATCATCCACGTGGATATCGACCCCGGGGAGATGCACAAGATCAAGGCCGCCCACGTGGGCATGGTGGGCGACGCGGCCGAGGCCGCGCGGCTGCTCCTGCCCCTGGTGCGGCCCGAGGCGCAGCAGGAGCCGCGCCGCACCTGGCTGGCCCGGGTGGCGGGCCTGAAGGGCCGGCACGGGCTGGACGCGCCCGGGCTGGACGACCCGCGCACGCCCTACGGCCTCATCGCGCGCACCGCCGAGCTGGCGGGCGACGATGCCATCGTGGCCACCGACGTGGGCCAGCACCAGATGCGCACCGCCCAGGCCTATCCCCTGCGCCGGCCGCGGCAGTGGCTCACCTCCGGCGGCCTGGGCACCATGGGCTTCGGCCTGCCCGCGGCCATCGGCGCGGCCCTGGCCTGCCCGGACCGCACGGTGCTGTGCTTCACCGGCGACGGCAGCCTGCTCATGAACATCCAGGAGATGGCCACCCTGGCCGAGTTGGGCCTCAACGTGAAGATCGTGCTGGCCAACAACAACGCCCTGGGCCTGGTGCACCAGCTCCAGGACCTGCTCTACGGCGGCCGCACCTTCGCCACCCGCTATGCCGGCCGGGTGGACTTCCCGGCCGTGGCCAGGGGCTTCGGCCTGGCCGCCTGCGACCTGGCCGACGGCGCGGACCCGGCCGCCACGCTGGCCCGCGCCCTGGCCGAGCCCGGCCCCTGCCTCATCCATGCGCCCGTGGCCGTGGAGGACAAGGTGTTCCCCATGGTGCCCCCGGGCCAGCCCAACATCGCCATGCTGCAAGGAGACCGCCATGCCTGCGCCTAGCCCTCACCCCCGCACGGTGATCGAGCTCACCGTGAACAACCACCCCGGGGTCATGTCCCACGTGTGCGGCCTGTTCTCGCGCCGCGCCTACAACGTGGAGGCCATCCTGTGCCTGCCCGAGCCCGACCCGGCGGTGAGCCGCATCTGGCTGCTGGTGGACGCCACCCAGGTCCTGGAACAGATGCTGGCCCAGGCCCGCAAACTGGCCGACGTGCAAAAGGCCGTGCTGCGCGGGGTGGACCAGGCATCCCTGGACCGCATCACCGCGTTTTTCGGCCGGCCCGAGCGGGAGGCCGTGACCGCGTGAACGAAAAACCGGGCGCTCCCGCCAGGGAGCGCCCGGTTTTCTTGCCGCGCGTGGCGAAGGGCTACGCTCCCCCCACCGCCAGCTCCGCCGCAGCCAGGTCGAACAGGGCGTGGCCCACGGTCTTGAAGAGGATGGGGCCGCCGGCGACGCCCGCGGGCCGGGGCTGGTCCAGGGCGTCGGCCAGGGTGGTGACCTCGCGCCAGTCCACGTCAGCCCGGAGGAGGTCGCCGGCCTCGGCTTGGGCTGCCTCGGGCATATCCACGTAGATGCGGCAGCGTTGGACCAGGGCCGCGGGGATCTCGGCCTCCGCGGGCGAGTGCGCGCCCACCGCGGCGATGAAGGCGTCGGGGCGGACCCCGCCCCCATCCGGCAGGTCCGGCAGCACCGGCCGGCTGCTGGTGGTGGCGGTGACGACGAGCGCAGCCCTGGGCAGCACCTCCTCCACCCGTTCCTCCGCCCGGCAGTCCAGGCCCAGGGACCGGCCGTGCGCTGCCAGGGCCTCGGCCTTGGCCTGCGTGCGCGAGCACACCCAGGCCCGGCGCGTGCCCAGGCCCGCGGCGAACGCCTCCAGGTGCCCCCTGGCCTGCACACCCGAGCCCACCACCAGCAGCGGCCCGCCCGGGTCCGGGGCCAGGGTCTGCGCGGCCAGGAGCGACAGGGCCGCGGTGCGCCGGGCCGTGAGTTCGGGGCCGTCCAGCAGGGCCAGCCGCTCACCCGTGACCGCGTCCATGACCACCACCTCACCCAGCAGCGAGGGCAGGCCCAGCGCGGGATTGCCAGGGTGCACGCTCACCAGCTTGGCCATGGCCAGCCGCTCCCCGGCCGCAGGCATGACCAGCAACACCCCGCCCCCGGCCAGGGGAACCCGCAGCCTGGGCGGCGCGGCCACAGCCCCGGCCTTCCAGCGCCGCAGAGCCCCGGCCAGGGCCTGGGCCAGTCCCGCATAGGGCATCGCCTCCCTGGTCATGGCGGCATCCAGCACGCGCATCGCATCCTCTCCTGTCCGGTTTTTCGTGCTCCCGGCCCGGCCGCAGGCGGGGAACACGAGATGAACGATTAGCTTCCTTAAAATTACGCAAACAACCAGAAGCCGTCCGCAACGTTGACGCATTTACGTAGCGGCCTCTACAATGGAATCCCAGCGGAATCCTCCGTAACGCACCCCAATGCCCGGCCGCGCCGCCGCCTTCGAGGACCCCATGCCCCATTCGGCTCGCACATATCTCCAGATTCTGGCCCTGTGCCTCGCCCTCATTCTGCCCGGCTGCGGCTCGGACGGCAATGCCGGCAAGTCCGGCCCCAAGAAGCGCCCCGCCCCCGTGGCCGTGGCCCAGGCCTCCCTGCGCGACCTGCCCGTGCGCCTGAACGCGGTGGGCGCGGTGCAGGCCGCGGCCACGGTGAGCGTCAAGAGCCAGGTGGGCGGACTCATCGTCACCCAGTTCGTGCGCGACGGCCAGGAGGTCAAGGCCGGGGACATCCTGTTCCAGATCGACCCCCGCCCCTTCCAGGCCGACCTGGCCGAGGCCCGGGCCCAGATCGAGCACAGCCAGGTGCTGCTCAAGAAGGCCCAGGACGACCTGGCCCGCTACACCGGGCTCATGGACAAGAAGGTCATCAGCCAGGAACAATTCGACCAGACCCGGACCGACGCCGAGGCCCTGCGCGCCAACATCCGGCTCTACCAGGCCCAGGAGGACAGGGCCCGCCTGGACCTGGGCCATGCGGCCATCCGCTCCCCCATCGCCGGGGTGGCCGGCGAGGTCAAGGTCAACGAGGGCAACGTCATCAAGGCCAACGACGACCGCGACCTGGTGGTCATCCGGCAGGTGCGCCCCATCTTCGCCTCCTTTGCCGTGCCCGAGGCCAACCTGCCCGAGGTGGCCCGCCGCATGCGCGCAGGCGCGGTGGACGTGCTGGCCTATCCCACCGGGGAGGAGGACCGCCCGGTCCCGGGCCGCCTGGCCTCCATGGACAACACCGTGGACCGCGCCACCGGCACCATCCGGCTCAAGGCCGAGTTCGGCAATGCCGACGGCCGGCTCTGGCCCGGCCAGTTCGTGCGGGTCTCGGTGCGGCTGGACACCCTGAGGGACGCGGTGGTGGCCCCCTCGGCCGCGGTGCAGACCGGCATCGAGGGGCCCTACGTCTATGTGGTCACCGCCGACGACACGGCCGAGTACCGCCTGGTCCGGACCGGCCTGACCGAGGACGGCCTCACCGTGGTGTCCGACGGCCTCAAGCCGGGCGAGAAGGTGGTGGTGGACGGCCACCTGCTGCTCACCCCGGGCGCGGCCGTGACGCTCAAGACCGGCAAGCCCGCGCCCGGCGCGGACAAGGCCGGACAGCCCACGGGCGGCAAGCCGGCGGAAGGGGCTGCGCAGTGAACGTCTCGCGCATCTTCATCGAGCGGCCGGTCATGACCACCCTGGTCATGGCCGCCATCCTGCTCTTCGGGCTCATGGGCTACGCCAACCTGCCGGTGTCGGACCTGCCCAACGTGGACTTCCCCACCATCGAGGTGCGGGCCGAGATGCCCGGGGCCAGCCCGGACACCATGGCCTCCTCCGTGGCCACCCCGCTGGAGAAGGAGTTCTCCACCATCGCCGGCCTGGAGTCCATGTCCTCGTCCAACTACCTGGGCGCCACCCGGGTCACCCTGCAGTTCGCCCTGGACCGCGACCTGGACGCCGCGGCCCTGGACGTGCAGCGCGCCATCTCCTCGGCCATGCGCGCCCTGCCCGACGACCTGGACAACCCGCCCTACTTCCGCAAGGTCAACCCGGCCGACCACCCCATCTTCTACCTGGCCGTGACCTCGTCCATCCTGCCCCTGTCCGACGTGACCGAGTACGCCGAGAACCTCATGGCCCAGCGCCTGTCCATGGTCAGCGGCGTGGCCCAGGTCAACGTGTACGGCTCCCAGAAGTACGCGGTGCGCATCCGGCTCGACCCCGACGCCCTGGCGTCGCGCGAGATCGGGGTGGACGAGGTGGCCGCCGCGGTCAAGAACGGCAACGTGCTCCTGCCCACGGGCATGGTCTCCGGGCCGGAGCGCGAGTTCACCGTGCGCACGGACAACCAGCTCCAGAACGCCGCGGCCTACCGCCCCCTGGTGGTGGCCTGGCGCGCGGGCGCGCCGGTGCGCCTGGCCGACCTGGGCGAGGTCCTGGACAGCGTGGAGAACGACAAGCGCGACAACCTGTTCGACGGCGTCCCCTCCATCATCCTGGCCATCCAGCGCCAGCCCGGGTCCAACACCGTGCGCATCGTGGACGCGATCAAGGAGATCCTGCCCGAGCTCCAGGCCCAGGTGCCCGCGTCCATCAACTTCGCCACCCTCTACGACCGCTCCGAGTCCATCCGCGCCTCGGTGGAGGACGTGAAGATCACCCTGTACCTGGCCGTGGGCCTGGTGGTGCTGGTCATCTTCCTGTTCCTGCGCAACCTGCGCGCCACCATCATCCCCAGCCTGGCCCTGCCCATGTCCATCGTGGGCACCTTCGCGGCCATGTACCTGGCCGGGTTCTCCCTGGACAACATCTCCCTCATGGCGCTCACCCTGTCCCTGGGCTTCGTGGTGGACGACGCCATCGTCATGCTGGAGAACGTGGTTCGCCACATGGAGGAGGGCGCCTCCCCCCTGCGCGCGGTGTACGACGGCTCGCGGGAGATCAGCTTCACCATCGTGTCCATGACCCTGTCCCTGGCCGCGGTGTTCCTGCCCGTGCTCTTCATGGGCGGGGTGGTGGGCCGGCTCTTCAACGAGTTCGCGGTGACCATCATGGTCTCCATCCTCATCTCCGGGTTCGTATCCCTGTCGCTCACCCCCATGCTCTGCCGCACCATGCTGCGCAGCGCGCCCAAGGAGCGCGACACGGCCTTCCACCGCTTCTCCGAGCGCTTCTTCGAGACCGCACGCACGATCTACGAGGTCACCCTGCGCGTGTGCGTGCGCCACCGGCTGGTCGTGTTCCTGGCCTCCCTGGCGCTCCTCGCCGTCACCGCCTGGCTCTTCGCCCGCATCCCCAAGGGCTTTTTGCCCGCCGAGGACACCGGCCGCATCCAGATCTACACCGAGGCCGACGAGGGCATCTCCTTCCCGGCCATGCGGGAGCGCCAGAAGCTCCTGCTGCAGACCGTGATCGACCACCCCGACGTGGACGGAACCATGTCCGTGGTGGGCGCGTCCGGGCCCAACCGCACCGCCAACACCGGCCGCATCATGGCCCGGCTCAAGCCCGAATCCGAGCGCACCCGCACCGTGGAGCAGATCCTCCAGGACCTGCGGCCCAAGCTCAACCACGTGCCGGGCATCCGGGCCGTACCCCAGAACCCGCCCAGCATCCGCATCGGCGCGCGCACCTCCAAGGCGCTCTACCAGTTCACCCTGCAGCACCCGGACACCCGGCTCCTGGCCGAAACCGCGGTGGCCTTCGAGGAGCTGGCCAAGGGCGTGCCCGGGCTGCTGGACGTGAACTCCGACCTCCAGCTCAAGAACCCCCAGGTCAACGTGTCCATAGACCGCGACCGGGCCTCGGCCCTGGGCGTCACCGCCTTCCAGTTCGAGGACGCCCTGGACACGGCCTACAGCTCGCGCAAGGTGAGCACCATCTACGCGCCCACCAACAGCTACAGCGTCATCATGGAGCTGGCCCCCCAGTTCCAGCGCGACCCCCACGCCCTGTCCCTGCTCTACGTGCGCTCGGCCACCACCGGGAAGCTGGTGCCCCTGGAGTCCCTGGCCAAGATCTCAACCGGCGTGGGCCCCATGTCCGTGAACCACTCGGGCCAGATGCCCTCGGCCACCATCTCCTTCAACCTCGCGCCCGGCGTGTCCCTGGGCCAGGCCGTGGAGCGCGTCTCGGAACTGGCCCGCAACGCCCTGCCCGCGGGCATCGCCACCAGCTTCCAGGGTACGGCCCAGGCCTTTCAGGAGTCCTTCAAGGGCATGTGGGTCCTGCTCATCCTGTCCATCACCGTGATCTACATCGTGCTGGGCATCCTCTACGAGAGCTTCATCCACCCGCTCACCATCCTCTCGGGCCTGCCCTCGGCCGGCGCGGGCGCGCTCATCACCCTGTTGGTCTTCGGCATGCAGCTCGACATCTACGGGTTCGTGGGCATCATCATGCTGGTGGGCATCGTGAAGAAGAACGCCATCATGATGATCGACTTCGCCATCGAGGCCAGGCGCAGCCGGGACCTGTCCCCGGAGGAGGCCATCTGCCAGGGCGCGCTGGTGCGCTTTCGGCCCATCATGATGACCACCATGGCCGCGCTCATGGGCACCCTGCCCATCGCCCTGGGCCTGGGCGCGGGCGCGGAATCCCGGCGGCCCCTGGGCCTGGCGGTCATGGGCGGCCTCATCGTGTCCCAGGCCCTGACCCTGTACATAACCCCGGTCTACTACATCTACCTGGACAAGCTGCAGACCCGCCTGGCCCGCGCCTTCAAGCCCGCGGCCGCAGCCACGGCCGCGCCCGGGGCGTAGGATATCTATGCGAAAGGGGGGCGATCCACGGATCGCCCCCCTTTCGCATTATTCCTGATTGCGGAGAACCGTCAGAATATCGAGCCGCGACGCCTGCCAGGCGGGGTATGCCCCCGCGGCCAGGCCCAGGGCGGCGGAGCCGGCCAGGGTGCCGGTGATGACCTGGGGGTTGTACACGGGCGGGAACTCGCCCAGGGCGTAGGCGATGCTGACCAGGACCAGGGAGGCCCCCACCCCGGCCAGGCCGCCCGCGCCCGAGAGCAGGCCGGCCTCGAACACGAACTGGAGCATGATGTCCGAGCGGCGCGCTCCCACGGCGCGCCGCACCCCGATCTCCAGGCGGCGGGCGCGCACCAGCAGGATCATGATCGACAGGATGCCCAGGCCGCCCACGGCAAAGGACACGGTGGAGCTGATGAGCCCCAGCACGCCCACCAGGTCCAGGGCCTGCTTCTGGAGCTGGATGGTGTCCTTGGCCGTGAGCACCGCGAAGTCGTCCTTGGCCCCGGGGCCGATGTTGTGCCGGGCGCGCAGGATGGCGGTGGCGGTCTCCTTGGCTTCTTCGGGGTCCATGCCCGGGGCCAGCTCCAGGTAGACCCCGCTGATGTAGTCCTGGTTGGACAGGCGGCGCATGGCCGTGGTGAGCGGCACGAAGACCTGGTCGTCCTGGTCCGTGCCCGCGATGTCCGCGCCCTTGGCCTCCATGACCCCGATCACCGTGAGCGCCGCGCGGTAGAGGTAGACCTCCCGGCCCAGGGCGGCCTCGGGCCGGCGGAACAGGCGGTCGGCAATGGAGCGGCCGAGCACGCAGACCTTGGCCGACGCGGCGGCCTCCTCTTCGGTGAAGAACCGGCCGAACTCGGGCCGGAAGCTGCGCACCTGCTGGTAGGCCGGGGTGGCGCCCACGAGCTGGCACAGGACCGTGGTGTCGCCCACCCGCGCCGGCATGTTGCGGGCCGCGAAGGGAGCGGCGGTGCGGGCCGAGGGCATGCCTTCGGCCAAGGCCCGGGCGTCGTGCAGGGTGAAGGTGTGGGGTTCGGCCCCCACCTTCACCCCGGAGCGCCGGAACCGGAGCTGCCCGGCCCGGGCCATGAACAGGTTGGGCCCGAGCTTCTCCACCTCGACCTCGGCCTTGCGCACCATGGCCAGGGACATGTGCTGCACCCCGGTGAGCGCCAGCGCGCCCAGGAACACCCCGAGCATGGCCAGCACGGCCCGCAGCTTGTGGGTGGCCAGCGAGGCCAGGGCGATGCGCAGGGAGAAGTGCATGGGCGGAGAATACGGCCGGTCGGCCTTCCCCGCAAGGCCGGGCCGGGAATGAAAAATCCCGTGACTCGCGGGCGCTCTGTTGACCCGGCCGGGGGGCGGTCTTAGTATGTGCGGTTCCCGCAGGAAAGCCCATGAGCAGCGCAGCCCACCTCCTTCCCGAAGACGCCCCGTGGCGGACCATCTGGCGCCTGGCCTGGCCCCAGGTGCTCATGATGTTCTTCCACTTCATCATCGGGTTCGTGGACGTGTACGTGGCCGGGAAGCTGGACGTGCGGGTGCAGGCGTCGCTGGGGCTCATCACCTCCTGCCTGTTCTTCCTGCTCATCGTGGCCGTGGCCGCGGCCAACGGCGCGGTGGCGGCCATCAGCCAGTCCCTGGGCGCGGGGCGCTCTGCCCGGGCCCTGCGGTTCATCGGCCTGGCCCTGGCCATCGGGCTCGCGGGCGGCCTGCTCCTGGCCGGCCTGGGCTTCGCGGGCCAGGACCTGTTCTTCGCCGTGCTCCAGGTGCCGCCCGAGATCCGGGACGTGACCCGCTACTTCTTCTCGGTCTATCTGCTGCTCCTGCCCATCTACTACCTGTTTCTGGTGGGCAACGCAGTGTTCCGGGCGCGGCGGCAGGTGATGGTGCCGCTCTACGCCATGGCCCTGGCCGCGGTGCTCAACACCTTCCTGGACTACGGCCTGGGCCTGGGCTGGTGGGGCCTGCCGGACATGGGCTTCCGGGGCCTGGCCTGGGCCACCTTCGGCTCGGTGAGCGCGGGCGCGGCGCTGAACCTCTGGGTGCTGCGCGGCCAGGGGCTGCTGGTGCGCGCGGCCGTGCCCGCCTGGCGCTGGGCCAGGCCGGCCCTGGCCTACCTGTTCCGGGTGGCCTGGCCCGCGGGCCTCATGCAGGTCCTGTGGCAGACCGGCTTCCTGGTGCTCTTCGCCATCACCGCGGCGCTGCCCACGGACAACATCACGGCCCTGGCCGGCATGACCGCGGGCCTGCGGGTGGAGTCCATCCTGTTCCTGCCCGGATTCGCCTTCAACATGACCGCCTCGGTGCTGGTGGGCAACTTCCTGGGCGCGGGCCGGCCGGCCGAGGCCAAGGCCTTCGGCTACCGCATCTGGGGCGTGGGCGTCGCGTCCATCGGCCTGCTCACCCTGGCGGTGTGGCGCTTCGTGCCCGAGATCGCGGCCCTGCTCTCGCCCGAACCCGCGGTGCAGGCCCAGATGAAGAGCTACCTGTTCTACAACTTCCTGGCCATTCCCTTCACCCTGACCAGCATGACCCTGGGCGGGGCCTTCGTGGGGGCCGGGGCCACCATCTACAACCTCACCATATTCGGGACCACGGTGTGGGGCCTGCGCCTGCCCCTGGCCTGGTTTCTGGGGCACAAGCTCCTGGGCCGGGCCGAAGGGGTGTGGATGGCCCAGCTCGCCTCCCAGGTGGTCCAGTCCATGGCCCTGCTGTATTTCTACCAGTTCGGGAACTGGCAACGCTTCGCCCTGGGCGGCCGCCGGCGCAGGACGCCGGAGCCCCCGGTCAAGGGCGCGGTGGGCGAGCCCACGACCCTGGCCTGCGACGACGACCCGGACTGCGACAAGGAGACCCCGTGACGAGTTCCAGCGATTGGCGGCCGGTGAGCCTTTCCGGCCGCGAGGAATACCTGAAGCGACTGGCCCTGTGCCCCACCGTGACCTCGGACGTGTCCTTCGGCAACATCTGGGGCTGGCGCGAGGTGTACGGGCTCGAGTGGCGCTTCGGCCGCAGCCACGCATGGCTGCGCCAGACCCGGCCCGAGACCGTGTACTGGGGGCCGGTGGGCCCCTGGTTCGAGGAGGACTGGGAGCATTGCCCGGTGCTGGCCGGGGGCGGCGGCTTCACCCGGGTGCCCGAGGCCCTGGCCCTGCTCTGGGCCGAGCGCCTGCCGCAGCGGGTGGAGCTCATCGAGTGCCGCGGCCACTGGGACTACGTGTACTCCGTGCCCGACCTGGTTGCGCTCAAGGGCAACAAGTTCCACAAGAAGAAGAACCTGCTCAACCAGTTCATGCGCGCCTACGACTCCAGATACCACGCCATGACCCCGGACTGCGTGGAGGGCGTGCTCCAGATGCAGGAGCAGTGGTGCTCCTGGCGGGACTGCGAGTCCGGCAACACGCTCGTCTCCGAGAACGAGGCCATCCGCCGGGTGCTGGAGAACTGGGACAACATGCCGGGCATGTTCGGCGGGGTCATCGAGGTGGGCCGGAACATCGTGGCCTACACCGTGGCCGAGCGGCTTGACGAGAAGGCCCTTGTCATCCATTTTGAAAAGGGCCATGCGGAATTCAAGGGCATCTACCAGGCCATGAACCAGCTCTTCCTGGCCAACGCGGCCGGCGACTACGCCCTGGTGAACCGTGAGCAGGACCTGGACGATCCCGGCCTGCGTAAGGCCAAGGAATCCTACAACCCCGTGGACTACCTCAAGAAATACGAGGTCCGGGTGGCCCCTGCCCAGGACCGGTCCCAAGGAGGGCGCGCATGAGCCAGGGTGTGAAGCTGCCCGACGGCACCGAGCGCCGCCGCCACGAGCGATTCAGCCTCAAGGTGTTCGGCTCCTACAACTCCTGCACCATCGCCCTGGACCCCGGGACCTTCCTGGACTGCTCCATCCTGGACGTGAGCCGGGGCGGGCTGCGCATGAGCATCAACTCCGAGAAGAAGGGCATCACCGCCCCGGACATGGGCCAGGTGGTGGAGTTCCGCTCCTTCCTGTCCACCCGCAACCGGTTCCTGGAGGGCTGCAAGGGCACCGTGGCCTGGTACGACCCCGACCGCCGCGAATTCGGGGTCCGGTTCGAGTCCTCCCTGCCCGAGGACAAGGTGACGGTGCTGGCCGCGGAATGATCCCGGCCGGAACCTGATCGCCCTTCCCGCCGCCTCCCCGCCGCCTCCCCCTTCCTGCCGCGCGATCCTGTTACGCAGCCCACGCTGTTGCACTGCTACCCCTTTTATGCGAATAAAGGTAATGTAGCAGGCGGCATGCGCCGAAAGGATTCGGGACGCGCAGGGCTATGAAAAAGCAGGACAAACACCCCCTGGACTTCCGCATCGGCGAGAAAGTGCTCGTGGATGTGGAGGGCACGGGCAAGCGCTTCTGGACCGAGGCCTACGGCCGCATCCGGGAGGAGTTCATTCTCCTGCGCCATCCCATGAACGCGTCCTTCAAGGACCTGCTCAACAAGGACCAGCCCATCACCGCCCGCTACATGGACAGCGAAGGGGCCATTTACGGGTTCAAGTCCACGGTGGTGGGCGCCATCGCCCGGCCATCGCCCATCCTGGTCATCACCCACCCCTTCACCATCGAGACCGTGAACCTGCGCCGGCACGACCGGGTGCAGTGCTTCCTGCCGGCCAACCTCTTCCACGAGGGCGACGAGATGACCGGCTACATCGTGAACATCTCCGCGGGCGGAGCCAAGTTCGTCTGGCCCCTGAAGAACGGGAACGCCCCGGAATTCCCCAAGGACGCCGAGGCGTTCTGCCAGTTCTCCATGCCCGGGGCCGATGCCGAGCTCTACGCCCGCAGCATCATCAAGGGCACCACCCTGGACGAGAGCAAGTGCATCATCGGCCTCAAGTTCGAGGACCTGGAAGAGGAAAACAAACGGCTCATCACCGACTACGTGCAACTGGCCATGGAATTCATGGTCAGTTGACGCCGCAGCAGATTCGTCCGGAAAATCCGTTGCCCTAGAGCCTGCCTGTGGATATATTGGGATAGGTCCGGGCTTTTCCGGCTGCAAGCAAAACCAGGCGGCGCATCATGCAAGACGAACTCCTCAAACAGGACGAACAGTTCGAGCCCATCTTCGTGGCCCGGCAACCCATTTTCGACCGCAACCAGAACATCTGGGGCTACGAGTTGCTCTTCCGGCACAGCGGCACCGCAGGCGCCGCCCAGGTCACCGACCCGGACGTGGCCACGGCCAAGGTCATCGCCGACGGCTTCAGCCTGGCGCTCACCGGCATGCCCCCGGGCCGGCGCACGCTCATCAACTTCCCCCAGAACCTCATCCTGCGCGGCACGGCCTTCGCCCTGCCCAAGGACATCTGCGTGGTGGAGATCCTGGAGACCGTGGAGGCCACGCCGGCCATCGTGGATGCCTGCAAGAAACTCAAGGAAGCAGGCTACATCCTGGCTCTGGACGACTTCGTGGGCCAGCCCGGGTTCGAGGAGATATTAAAGATCGCGGACATCGTGAAGGTGGAGATCCTGGGCCAGCCCACCCCCAACATCATCAAGATATCCCAGGCCCTCAAGAAGAGCGGCACCAAGCTCCTGGCCGAGAAGATCGAGGATGCGAAGACCTACCAACTCACCAAGTCCCTGGGCTACGAATACTTCCAGGGCTACTTCTTCTCCAAGCCCGAGATCATCCCGGGCCGCAAGATCTCGGCCAACCAGATATCCAAGATGCGCCTGTTGCAGGCCCTGGCCCGGGACGAGGCCGAGACCAAGGAGTTGGCCAAGATCATCGAGGGCGACCTGTCGCTCTCCTACCGCATCCTGCGCTTCATGAACTCCGCGGCCTTCGGCCTGGCCAAGACCCTGACCAGCGTGGAGCAGGCCGTGGCCCTGCTGGGCCGCCGCCCCCTCAAGCAGTGGGTCATGGTGGTCTCCCTCTCGGATCTGGCCCCCACCCCCCGGGCCGAGGAGCTCTCCTTCCAGTCCATCCAGCGGGGCCGCTTCCTGGAAACCCTGGTCACGGCCATGCCCAAGGCCGCCATACCCAAGGACACGGCCTTTCTGCTCGGCCTGTTCTCCAAGCTGGACGCCCTGCTCAACCAGCCCATGGAGCAGATCCTGGACGACCTGCCCCTGGAGGACGACATCAAGAGCGCGCTGGAGGGGCAGCAGAACCCGGCCCGCCAACTCCTGGACTTCCTGGAGGCCGTGGAGGCCGGGGCCTGGGACACCACCGTAGCGACCCTGGCCAGCTACGGGGTCAAGCAGGACGAGGCCGCGGTGCTCTACGCCAAGTCCACCTCCTGGACCCAGAAGATCCTGGGCCAGTCCAAGGAGGACAAGGCCGCGTAGGCGCTGGCCGCGAACCGAAACGTGAAAAGGGGAAGGCCGCGAACGGCCTTCCCCTTTTTCATGGTTGATCCGGAGATTCCGGGAGGCCTTACGGCAAATGCGTCGGTTCGCCAGCCTGCTCCGGGAGGAGTTCCTTCGCAGGCGCACGGGAGAACGCGTCCGCCATCTTTCCGGTTCGCAATGGCTTGCCGTTGCGATCAATGCCGTGGCGGGAAACATGCCCTGCATGTTTCATGACACGGCAAATCCTGAGGTCACGCGGACTGGGGGGCCAGGCCGGGGTCGGGCGGGACGGCGCTGCCCCGGGCCGCGGCCCGGGCCACCAGCCGCCGGCGCAGCCGCTCGCAGGGCAGCTCCACCCCCAGGTGCAGCACCACGGCCGCGGCCAGCACCAGGGCCACCAGGGCCAGGGGGCCGGCCTCGCCCAGGTGAGCCTCGAACAGGCCGATGACCAGGTAGTGGACCAGGTAGAAGGGATAAGAGAGCCGGCCCAGGAACCGGTCCACCGCGCTGTGCCGGAAGGCCAGGAACACGAAGGGGAGGGCCAGGCACACCAGGCACATGAACACCGCGAAGCGCATGGGTCCGGCCAGGATGTCCCAGAGCGCGGCGAACAGGGCCAGCAGCAGGAACAGGCCCAGGCCCAGGGCGCGGTTGCGCGCGGTGTCGCGCAGCCGGGCGTAAATGGCGTGGGAGAAATATCCGGCCAGGAACAGGTGGAACTGGGTGGGCAGCAGGCGCTGCCACACCGGGTCCAGGGCGGGGAAGGCCCGGCCCAGGCCCACATGCAGGGCCAGGCTGGCCAGCAGCAGCCACCCCGCCAGCCGCGGGCCGCGGGAGAATATCCAGGGCGCGGCCAGGTAGAAACCGAACTCCAGGGACAGGGACCAGGCCTGGGGCGCCAGGAGCAGGGTGTAGGCCTTGGCCGTGGCCGCCACCGGGCCGGGGGACCAGGCCAGGGTCCCGTCCGGGGCCAGGCGCAGCCAGAACAGCACCTCCTGGCCCAGCACCGCGGCGTTGGTCCAGGCCCAGGCGGCCAGGGTGCGGGCATCGCCGTGGAGCAGGGCCAGCAGGGTGTCCCGGTTCAGGAAGGGATGGCTGTCCAGGGCCAGCACCGCAACCAGGGACAGGACCAGCACCACCCCGTACACCGGGGCCAGGCGCAACAACCGGCTCAGGTAGAAGGCCCGACGCGGCGCACCGGCGTAGCGCCCCTCCAGCACCAGGGCCATGGTGAACCCGGAGAGCAGGAAAAAGGCGCGCACCGCCACGAAACCGGGCAGGATCCCGAAATCCAGGACGCCGGTGTGGTCGGCCAGCACCGCAAAGGCGAGAAGCAGGCGCGTGAATCCCATGGCCCCATCCCCAAGGCAGCCGGACCCGGCTGGCGGAATCCCCGCCTTCAGCAAGTTCTGGTCCACGGACTAACATATTTGTTTTGCTCAGTTTTATCGGAACGCTTCAGGAAGCCTGACTTCCGCTTTTTGGGGCGCGGCAGATCCAGGCCATGCCTGAATCCCGGGATGCCCCCGGGAAAGCCCCGCGGAATGCGGCGCAGGGGCTGCAGCGGAAACCCCATTTCCGCAGCCGGAACTGGCGGCACTCCCATTTCTCCTCCCGGATTCCGCTCCGAAATGGCGCTCTCTGGGGAAAAACCGCGCATGGCCGAGGTAACGGACGAAATCTCACGCATCCCTTCAAAAAAAATTCCTGCCCCCCCTTGCCACCCGGCTCATCGGGATTATTGTCCTGCCTGGCCGCAAGGCCGGGATTGTGGAATTCACGTTCCGGCCCGTATACGCTAGTCCCCGACGCTGTTAGCGCTCACCACAGGAGAGTGCTAACACAACCGTACCAAACATCACCTTCAATGGAGGATCACCATGAAGCTCAAACCGTTGAACGATCGCGTGCTGGTGAAGCGCCTGGAGTCCGAGGAGAAGACCGCGGGCGGCATCATCATTCCCGACACCGCCAAGGAAAAGCCCATGCGCGGCGAAGTGGTCGCGGCCGGCCCCGGCAAGGTGGGTGACGACGGCAAGAAGGCCAAGATGTCCGTGGGCAAGGGCGACATCGTGCTCTTCAACAAGTACGCCGGCACCGAAGTGAAGATCGACGGCGTGGAACACCTCATGATGCGCGAGGACGACATTCTCGCCATCATCGAAGACTAATCACCCAGACCCCTAGATCACAAGGAGAACATCCATGTCTGCCAAAGAGATTCTCTTCGACGCCAAGGCGCGCGAGAAACTGAAGAAGGGTGTCGACATCCTGGCCAACGCCGTGAAGGTCACCCTGGGCCCCAAGGGCCGCAACGTGGTCATCGAGAAGAGCTTCGGCTCCCCGATCATCACCAAGGACGGCGTGACCGTGGCCAAGGAGATCGAGGTCGCCGACAAGTTCGAGAACATGGGCGCCCAGATGGTCAAGGAAGTGGCCTCCAAGACCTCGGACGTGGCCGGCGACGGCACCACCACCGCCACCATCCTGGCCCAGGCCGTGTTCGGCGAGGGCATCAAGCTGGTGGCCGCGGGCCGCAACCCCATGGCCATCAAGCGCGGCATCGACAAGGCCGTGGAAGTGATCATCGAGGACCTGGGCAAGCTGACCAAGCCCACCCGGGACCAGAAGGAGATCGCCCAGGTGGGCACCATCTCCGCCAACAACGACGCCACCATCGGCAACATCATCGCCGAGGCCATGAACAAGGTCGGCCGCGACGGCGTCATCACCGTGGAGGAGGCCAAGGGCCTGGAGACCACCCTGGACGTGGTCGAGGGCATGCAGTTCGACCGCGGCTACCTCTCCCCCTACTTCGTGACCGATCCCGAGAAGATGGAGTGCGCCCTTGAGGAGCCCCTGATTCTCATCCACGAGAAGAAGATCTCCACCATGAAGGACATGCTCCCGGTGCTGGAGCAGGTCGCCCGCATGTCCAAGCCGCTCATCATCGTGGCCGAGGACGTGGACGGCGAGGCCCTGGCCACCCTGGTGGTGAACAAGCTGCGCGGCACCCTGCAGGTGGCCGCGGTGAAGGCCCCCGGCTTCGGCGACCGCCGCAAGGAGATGCTGAAAGACATCGCCATCCTCACCGGCGGCCAGGTGGTTTCCGAGGACCTGGGCCTCAAGCTGGAGAACGTGACCCTGAACGACCTGGGCAGCGCCAAGCGCGTGGTCATCGACAAGGAGAACACCACCATCGTCGACGGCGCGGGCAAGGGCGAGGAGATCAAGGGCCGGGTCAACCAGATCCGCCGCCAGTCCGAGGAGACCACCTCGGACTACGACCGTGAGAAGCTGCAGGAGCGCCTGGCCAAGCTGGTGGGCGGCGTGGCCGTCATCAACGTGGGCGCCGCCACCGAGACCGAGATGAAGGAGAAGAAGGCCCGCGTCGAGGACGCCCTGAACGCCACCCGCGCGGCCGTGGAAGAGGGCATCGTGCCCGGCGGCGGCGTGGCCCTGGTGCGCTGCTCCGCGGCCCTGTCCAAGGTGAAGCCCGCGGACGACGACGAGGCCGCCGGCGTGGAGATCATCCGCCGCGCCATCGAGGAGCCCCTGCGCATGATCGCCTCCAACGCGGGCATGGAAGGCTCCATCGTGGTGGAGAAGGTGAAGGACGGCAAGGGCAACATGGGCTTCAACGCCGCCACCTGCGAGTACGAGGACCTGGTCAAGGCCGGCGTCATCGACCCCAAGAAGGTGACCCGCATCGCCCTGCAGAACGCCTCCTCCGTGGCCGGCCTGATGCTCACCACCGAGTGCGCCATCGCCGAGAAGCCCGAGCCCAAGAAGGACATGCCCCCGATGCCCGGCGGCGGCATGGGCGGGATGTACTAGCCAGTACTGACGCCATAGCGTGAAGACGAGGCCGGTCCCTAGCGGGGCCGGCCTTTTTCGTTAAGATTCACGTGGCATGAAGCGGCCCTGCCCCCCAGGGATGAATATCTCCCGGCGAGCTTGCACGCGGTTCCGTTTTTCCTGGACATGCAATTTGCAGAACGTTATAATGTAATTAATAAATTTGAATCGTAAACTAATCGGCAAAAGCACACCAACTGAAGAGGAGGCTTCGAGCATGCGAAGGCTTCACCTTGTCCCCCTTGCCTTGGCCATGGTCATGCTGATTTGTCCGGATGTCCAGGCGGCCAGCGGCAAGGCCACCATATCCGGCATGCGCACAAGCTACACCGGTGCGTTGAACTACATGCAGTCCATACTGATCCTTTCCAATGTGTCCGAATCGACGGTCCATGTGACCGTCACGTTCGTGAAACAGGATGGCTCCATACTTGCGGATGACGGCTTGTCGACATCCGGCAACATCACTGCGACCAACCCCGGATCAAACTACAACGACAACATTGCGAACGCATCCGTGGAGTTCGACATGGCCCCGAGCACCACGACGCAGATCCAGTTGCAGATCAAACAGCCGGCCATATACTGGAGCTGTTACACAACCGTCGAATGGAGCAACACAGGAATCAACCCCAACACCGCTCTCGTTGGCAGCGCCTTCGTTCACTCCCAGTTCCCCAACGCCAATCTGAGCGTGGTTCATTCGCTTTCAGTCAACAACGGGATACCCTTCTAGGGCCTGTTTCTGACTCGCCGCGCTATCGCTGAATGACAAGGCCGGCCCCTTGCGGGACCGGCCTTTTCTTTGGGGCTCTCGCCGGTCAGCCGGCCAGGGCCTCGCTATCGTAGCGGGTGGCGGTGTCTTCCGGGGCCAGGGGCAGAGCGACCCGCACAGTGGTGCCTTCCTACTCGCTGGTGGTGAAGCTGATGCACCCCTGCATACAGGAAGGCGAAGTAGATACCGAGTCCGGTGCCGTGTGGGGTTGGCTCGTGGCCCACGATTGACTCCGATTATCCCGTCTTGCTGAAATGTTAAGCTCTCGCCCTGATCGCACGCAGGTAAGTAAAGTGCATATTCATTCAACGTACAGCTTTCTGCCAGCTTGTCAAAGCAGGGCCACGCATGTTCCCTAGCCTGCGCCGCATCGCGACGCCCCGCCTTCCTGGCCGCGGTGGCCCCGGCCTGTTTGCTTTCCGCCGGCTCCGTGCTACCCACCCGGCCATGCGCGAACTTCCCCATGGCGGCAACCTCCGCCACCTGGCAGAGATGTCCGGCCGGCGGCCGGAGGACATTCTCGACTTCTCGGCCTCCATCAACCCCCTGGGGCCGCCCGAGTGGCTGCGCGAGGAGATCGCCGCAACCACCGGCCAGCTGGCCCATTACCCGGACCCGGACTGCGCCGCCCTGGTGGCCGCCGCGGCGGCTCGCTACGGCGCGCCCGCCGGGGAGATCGTGGCGGGCAACGGGTCCACCGAGCTCTTGCACGCGGCCTGCGGCATGGCCGCGGCCATGGGCTATACCCGGGCGGTGATCCCGGCCCCGGCCTACGGCGACTACGCCCGCGCCGCTGCCGCCGCCGGGCTGGCCGTGGAGGAGGTCGTGCTGCGCGAAGCCGAGAGCTTCGCCCTGGATCTGGAGCGCCTGAACGGCCACCCGGGCCAGCCTGCGCTCATCCTGCTCTGCCAACCCAACAATCCCACGGGCGCGGCCCTGGACCCCCGGGCTCTGCGCGCCTTTGCCGCGGCGCGACCGGGCTGCCTGCTGGTGCTCGACGAGGCGTACGCCGACTTCGCGCCCGGCCTGGACCGGCTCACCGCCGACCGGCCAGGAAACGTCATCACCCTGCTCTCCCTCACCAAGTTCTTCGCCGTGCCCGGCCTGCGCCTGGGCCTGGCCCTGGCCGCCCCGGACCTGGCCGAGGGCCTGCGCAGCCGCATCCTGCCCTGGTCGGTGAACGCCCTGGCCCAGGCCGTGGGCGTGCGCGCCCTGGCGGACCGCGACTACGCGGGCCGCAGCGTGGCGGCCATGGACACGCTGCGCGCCGGCCTGGCCGAGGGCCTGGCCGCCCTGCCCGGGCTCACCGTGTTCCCCTCGGTGGCCAATTTCCTGCTCTGCCGCCTGCCGGACACGGGCCCGAACGCGTTCAAGCTGGCCTCGCGCCTGTTGGCGGAGCACGGCATCGCCATCCGGGTCTGCGCCAGCTTCACCGGGCTCACGCACCGCCATTTCCGGGTGGCGGTGCGCGGCAGGGAGGACAACGGCCGGCTCCTGGACGCGCTGAGCATCGTCCTGGCCGCGCCCCGGCCCCCTGTCTTCCTGCGCCCCCGCCGCACCCCCGCGCTCATGGTCCAGGCCACCTCGTCCAACGCGGGCAAGAGCGTGCTGTGCGCGGCCCTGTGCCGCATCCTGCTCCAGGACGGCTACCGGGTCGCGCCCTTCAAAGCCCAGAACATGAGCCTCAATTCCTATGTGGACCGGCAGGGCCGCGAGTTGGGCCGCGCCCAGGCCACCCAGGCCCGGGCCTGCCGCCTGGAGCCCGAGGCGCGCATGAACCCGGTGCTGCTCAAGCCCAACTCGGACACCGGCTCCCAGGTCATCCTTCTGGGCCGGCCCGTGGGCTCCATGAACGTGGCCGAGTACATCGACGCCAAGCCCGCCCTGTTCCAGGCCGCGCGCGCGGCCTACGACGAGCTGGCCGAGGAGGCCGACGTGATGGTGCTGGAGGGCGCGGGCAGCCCGGCGGAGATCAACCTGAAGGCCCACGACATCGTGAACATGCGCATGGCCGAGCACGCCGCGGCCAAGGTGCTGCTGGCCGGTGACATCGACCGGGGCGGGGTGTTCGCGGCCCTGGCCGGCACCATGGACCTGCTGGCCGAGTGGGAGCGCGCCCTGGTGGCCGGGTTCGTGCTCAACAAGTTCCGGGGCGACCCGTCCCTGCTCGGGCCCGCCCTGGACGCGCTCACCCGCCGCACGGGCAGGCCCTTCCTGGGCACCGTGCCCTTCCTGCCGGACCTGGGGCTGCCCGAGGAGGACTCGGTGTCCTTCAAGAGCGGGGTGCTGGACCAGGCTCCCGACCCCGAGCGAGTGGTGGACGTGGCCTTCCTGGACCTGCCCCACGTGTCCAACTTCACGGACCTGGACGCCCTGGCCGGGGAGCCCGATGTCCGCGTCCGCATAGTCCGCCGCGCCTCCGAGTTGGGCGAACCACACGCACTCATCCTGCCCGGGTCCAAGAACGTGCCCGGCGACCTGGCGCACCTGCGCGCCACGGGCCTGGCCGATGCGGTGCTGGCCCTGGCCGCTGCGGGCCGCACCGAGATCGTGGGCCTGTGCGGCGGCCTGCAGATGCTGGGGCTCGCCATCACGGACCCGCACGGCCTGGAGTCCTCGGGCAACGCGCCCGCGCCCGGGTTGGGGCTCTTGGCCGTGGACACCGAACTGGCCGCGGACAAGACCCTCACCCAGGCCCGGGCCGTGCACGCCGAGTCCGGCCTGGACCTGTACGGCTACGAGATCCACCACGGCCTGACCCGGCCCCGGGACGCCTCGGCCGTGCCGGCGGTGCGACGGGCCGACGGCGAAGTCATTGGCTTTGCCAATCCCAACGGGCTGGCCTGGGGCACCTATCTGCATGGGGCCTTTGACGCCGACCCGTTCCGCCGCTGGTTCCTGGATAGGCTACGGTCACGGGCCGGACTGCCCGTCCTGGGTCGCGTTGCAGCCCCCTTCGACCTGGAACCGGCCCTGGACCGCCTGGCCGACGCGGTGCGGGCCCACCTGGACATGGACCGCATCTCTGCACTGATCGGCTTGGCTCCGCGCCGCGGCTGACCACGGCCTTCGCTGGCCGGTCCGCGGCTTCATCTTTGCACGCCCCCTGCTCTGTTTATCCGAATATTCGTGCAACAAGTCATACAACATGCCACTTGCCGGCCATAAAACTTTCGCGTGATTTTTTTCACGTTTGCACAGTGCTTCAAACAAAAATGTCTTATGTCTGCATGTCGTTCAGGAGACACTTCTTCATTTTTTTCTGCACTGCATTCTATTGCATTGCATCCATCGCTGTATTATGTGTCGCGAAACAAACCTGCGGAGGAACGTCCATGGACGATTTTCTGAAAGAAGCACTGGAGATTGCCAAGGCCCAAGCCAGCGTGCGGACCATGACCGAAGAGGAGATCCTCACCATGGTGCACAAGCTGGCCGTGAACCTGGCCCGCATCTCTGGCGAGGGCGCGCTGGCCGATGCCAGCGAGGACACCCCGGCCGCCGACCCCAAGAAGGCCATCCGGGAAAAATCCATCATCTGCCTGGAGTGCGGCAAGAGCTTCAAGGTGCTGACCAAACGGCACCTGGCCTCGCACGGCCTCACCCCGGCAGAGTACAAGGAGAAGTGGGGCTATCCCAAGAAGACCACCCTGGTCTGCAAGGGCCTGGCCCGCGACCGCCGCAAGAAGATGGGCGAGATGAAGCTGTGGGAGCGCCGCAAGAAGGCGTAGGCCCGACCCTCCCGCGTTTTCCAGACCGCCCGGCCCTGCCGGGCGGTCTCTTTTTGGGCTCCCGCCGTGTCATGAAACCTGCGTGCGCAGGTTTCCCGCCACGGCCCATACTGGCAAAGGCGAGCCTTTGCATTCCCGCAAGAAGACGCCCTGCGTCCCGGCACGTGGTTGCAAGCGCGCAGGGCTGTGCGACCGAGGCCGCAGCGCACAGCCCCGCAAAAACAAAGCGCGCCCCCGGTCTGCCGGGGACGCGCTCGAAATCAGGACCGTTGGGGGCTAGGACAGCTCTTTAGCCAGGGCCGCGATCTCCTCGCGGATGATGCGGGCCGCGGCCGCGGGCGCCGCCTTCTCCACCATGGCCTCGATGTCCTGGCGCAGGGACTCCTTGAACTCCTCCAGATCGTCCCGGGTCAGCACCTTGCCCTCCAGGGCGTCCAGGCGCGCGGTCAGGGGGCCCAGGCCCTCGGCCTGGGCCGCCAGGGTGGCCAGGTCCCCTTCCATCCCATCCAGCCGGGCGCTCAGCCCGTCCAGGCCCTCGCCCGCCGGGGCCGCAGCCGAGGCGGGCGCGGCCGCCGGGGCGGATTCATCCTCGTCCAGGGCTTGGTCCAGGGCCTGTTCCGCGGCCGGGCTGTCCAGGGAGGCCAGCAGGTCGTCGTCCGCCGAATCCAGGCCGGCCAGCAGTTCATCGGCCTCGGCCGCCGCGGGGTCCGGAGCCGGGGCCGGAGCGGCAGCGGGAGCGGCGTCGTCCAGGCCGTCCAGCAGGTCGTCCAGCTTGGACAGGTCCAGGTCGTCGTCCTCGGCCGCAGCCTCGGCCGGCTCCTCGGCGGAAGCGGCGGGTTCGGGCTCGTCCGGAGCCTCGGCCAGGAGCGCATCCAGGCTGTCGTCCGCCTCGTCTCCAGGCAGATCGGCGCCCAGGTCCATGTCCTGGCCCAGATCGGAAAGATCGATGTCGTCGTCGGCAGTTGCGGCCGGTTCGGCGGCTGCGTCGCCGCCACCCAGGTCGTCCAGCCCGGCCAAATCGTCCAGCCCGGCCAGCAGGTCGTCGTCCAGGTCGTCGGCCGGAGCGGCGGCTTTGGCCGCGGGCTTGGCAGTGGGAGCAGGCTCCTCGCCGGCCAGGTCATCCAGCCCGGCCAACAGGTCGTCGTCCAGGTCGTCGGCCGGAGCGGCGGCTTTGGCCGCGGGCTTGGCAGTGGGAGCAGGCTCCTCGCCGGCCAGGTCACCCAGCCCGGCCAACAGGTCGTCGTCCAGGTCGTCCGCCGGAGCGGCGGCTTTGGCCGCGGGCGCGGGAGCGGATTCGTCGCCGCCCAGGGCGTCCTCCAGACCGGCCAGCAGGTCCGCATCCAGGTCGTCCAGGTCCCCGGCCGGCGCGGCCTTGGCCGCGGGCTTGGCCGCAGGGGCGGGCGCGGCGGCGGCCAGGGCGTCGCCCAGGTCGTCGCCTCCAGCCGCGGGCTTGCCGCCCTCGGCATCGTCGGAAAAGAGATCCTCCAACTCCTGCTCGAAACTCAGGTCCACGTCCGCATCGGACCCGGCCCCGCCGCTTTCGGTCAGCTCACCCTTCTTGATGATGTCGGTGAGTTCGAGGAGTTCGTCGCTGTCGGCCGGAACCATGGCAGCCCTCGGCGGTTAGGAGGAAGGGGGGCCGCCATGGCGGCCCCCCCGAATACTCAACTTAGGGATGGCAAGCGGACTTGGCGCAGCTCTTCAGCTTCTTGCCCGCTTCCTTGTCCAGCTTCTTGGCCGCATCGGTGTGGCAGGACACGCAGGTGGACAGCTTGGCCTTCTTGTTGTGCATGGCCTGGTAGTAGGACTTCACGCTCTTGTCGGCCTTATCGAACACATCGTGGCACCCGGCATCGGAGCACTTCTTGATCGCGCCCGCGCCGTCCCAGGTGTGGTGGCATTCCTTGCAATCCGACGCCTTGTGCGCGGAGTGGTTGAACACCACGTTCTTCGAGGTCTTGGCCATCTTGAGGCCGTCAGCCGGAGCCTGGGCAGCCATGGCGGCCACGGCGCAGAAGCACACGATGGCAGCACACGCCAGCAACATGGAGAACACACGTTTCATCTGACAAGCACCTCCTGATACATGAATTGAATGCGTTACGCCTGCATCTTCCAAGCCCTTAGGGCAGTCCAACAGGGCTGTCAAGGGAAAGACGGCCTGTGGAGCGGCCCCGCGGGCGTCCGCACCTGCTCTTGCACTATCCGGGCCAGGACAAGAGGCCGTCACTCCCCTACTCCATACTTCGCCATATAGCCCCGCGGCGTTACCATGCGCCCCGCCTCCAGTCGGGTGGACCCGTTGCCCACCACCAGGATGGAGAGCATGTCCACCTGCCCGGCGTCGAAGTCCGCCAGCCGCGCCGCACCCACCGCCTGGCCCGGCCGGAACGCGTTGCGCACCAGCCCCACCGGAGTGTCCGGCCCGCGGTGCCGCGCCACGATATCCAGGGCCCGGGGCAGTTGCCAGTCGCGCTTGTGCGAACGCGGATTGTAGATGACCAGCACGAAGTCCGCCCCGGCCGCCGCATCCAGACGTTTTTCAATGACCTCCCACGGGGTCATGAGGTCCGAGAGGCTCACGCAGGCGAAGTCGTGGGTCAAGGGAGCGCCCAGCAGCGCCGCGGCCGCGGCCAGGGCCGGCACCCCGGGCAGCACCCGGATGTCCAGCTCCTCCAGCAGCCCCCGCTCCGCGGCCAGTTCCAGCACCAGCCCGGCCATGGCGTAGATGCCCGCGTCGCCCGAGGACACCACCGCCACCCGCCGTCCGGCGCGGGCCGCGTCCAGGGCCGCGCCCGCCCGCTCCATCTCCCCGGTCATGCCGGTGGAGAGGCGTTCCTTGCCCGCCAGAAGCTCCGGCGGAACCAGCTCCAGATACCGCTTGTACCCCACGATGAGCTCGGCCCGCCCCAGGGCCTCGCGGCACTGCGGGGTCATGAGCGCCGCATCCCCCGGCCCCAGGCTGACCACGTCCAGGATTCCCGCCATCACGTCCTCACTCCTGGACCGCCACGGCCAGGGTCACGTTGCCCACCACCCGCTTCTCCACCAGGAGCGCGTCCGACCCGGAGAGCAAGAGCGCCGCGGCCTCGCACACGCTGGGCGTGCCCATGCGCTCCGCCACCCGGGCCGAGGGGTTGGGCGTGGCCACCTCGGCCAGCTCCCCGGCCGCAAAAAAGAACAATCCCTTGCCCAGGGACGCGGCCGCGGCCAAGAGCCCGTCCTCGTCCTGCTTTTCCGCCACCGTGCCCAGGCTGAGCACGCTGGCCAGGGCCAGGCCCTCGTCGGCCAGCACCGCGTGCAGCGCCGCCTCGATCTCCCCGGCCGAAACGCCCCGCCGGCAGCCCACGCCCACGCACAGGCAGGGCGGGTGCAGCACCAGCATCTCGGGCTGGGGCGGCACCGCGCGCCAGCTCACCGCCACCCCGGGCCGGGACGGGTCCCAGGCCCCCAGGTCCGGCACCAACGCCAGCCGGCCGGCCCACTCCGGCTGGGCCTGGGCCAGGCCCAGCCACCCCTCCGGGTCGCACACCTGGATGGGGTCGCCGGCCAACAGCGCCACGTTCACCGGCTTGATCATGGCCGGATCGGCCACGGCCAGGCCGCGCTCCCGCGCCAGGTCGTCCACCGCGGGCACACCCTCAACGTCCGTGGCCGTGGTCACCACCGCCTGGCCCGAGGTGGCCGCCGCCACCTCCCGGGCCAGGGCGTTGGCCCCGCCCAGGTGGCCCGACACCAGGCTCACCGCGAACCGGCCCCGCTGGTCCACCACCACCACGGCCGGGTCCCGGTCCTTGCCCCGCAAATGCGGGGCCACGGCCCGCACCACGATACCCGCCGCGGCCACGAACACGTGCCGCCGGTACCGGCCCCAGGTGTCGCCCACCAGGGGGAGCAGGCTCCCGAAGCCCCGGCCCCCGAACTCCCCGGCCAGCCTGTCGGGCAGGAACAGGTCTCCGCCCAGCCTCGCGGCCAGTGCCCGGCCCAGCCGCGCCCCCACCACGGTCAGGGCGTAGATCGCCAGATCCTGGCCTGCCGCCGGTTCCTGCTCGGGCTCGAACATGGCGTCACCAAACCAGCTTGCATCCTGGTGCAAGCTGGTATATGTACTGCGCGCTTAAATAGGTATTCAATAGGAAAGTCCTTATGCGACGTTATGTTCTGGCAGCAATCCTGCTGCTTTCCTGTGCCGCTCCAGCCAACGCCTTGACCGTGGAGAACGCCTCCGAGGCCGTGCTCTACTGCTCCGTCTACCGCCAGGGCTACGACATGCCCCTCACCCAGTTCGTGCTCCTGCCCGGCAAGAAACACACCTGGACCCCGGCCCTGCCCACCTCCCACCCCCTGGTGGTGCGGGCCATGGCCGAACGCCGCCTGGTCAAGTGCATCGAGCCCGCCACCTACACCGTGCACGACCACTCGGCCACGGTCTACGCGGACAGGGACAAGGACACCCTGATCCTGGACGTACACAAGCACCAACCCATCCGCTAGCAGGCCGCCCCAAAAGTGCAATCTGCTTCGTCAGTGAAAAAATCCAGACCGCTTATGTATGCGCAATACACTGCGCGCCCTGGATTTTTCCACTTCCTTGCATCTCACGCTTTTTGAGCGGCCTGCGGAAAATCACGCTCAATACTCAGCTAGCCCGCGAAGCCCTTCACCCCGTCCAGGAACCGCGCATACTCCTCCTCGCCGTGGGCGAAGGAGGTGAACGCGGTCTCGAAGCCCGAAGGCGCCAGGTTCACCCCGGCAGCGCGCATGTGCGCGTAGAACCGGGCGTACATGCCCGAATCCGCCTCCTTGGCGCTGGGGAAGTCCGTCACCGGCCCCTCGCAGAAGAACACCGTGAACATGGACGCCACCTGCGCCACGTAGGCCGGGATGCCCTTTTCGCCCAGGATATCCCGCACCTCGGCCGCCAGGGACGCGGTGCGCTTCTCCAGGCCGGCGTAGTCCGCGGCCTTGAGCGCCGTGAGGGTGGCGATGCCCGCGGCCATGGCCACCGGATTGCCCGAAAGCGTGCCCGCCTGGTACACGTCGCCGCAGGGCGCGATGCGCTCCATGATCTCCCGCCGGCCGCCGTAGGCCCCCACCGGGAACCCGCCGCCGATGATCTTGCCCAGGGTGGTCAGGTCCGGGGTCACCCCGAACCGGCCCTGCGCCCCGTTGTACGCCACGCGGAATCCGGTAATGACCTCGTCGAAGATGAGCAGGGCCCCGTACCGGTCGCACAGGGCGCGCAGCCCCTCCAGGAACCCTTCCACCGGCAACACCAGGCCCATGTTCCCGGCCACCGGCTCCACGATCACCGCGGCCAGCTCCTCGCCGTGGTTCTCGAAAACCTCGCGCACCGCCTCCAGGTCGTTGTACTCAACGCCCAGCGTATGCTGGATGAGCTCCTCCGGCACGCCCACCGCGCGGGTCACGCCCTGGGTGGCCAGGCCCGAGCCCGCGTCCACCAGGAACGAATCCGCGTGCCCGTGGTAGCAGCCCCGGAACTTGAGCAGCTTGCTGCGGCCGGTGAAGCCGCGGGCCAAGCGCAGGGCGCTCATGGTGGCCTCGGTGCCCGACGACACCATGCGCACCATCTCCACCCCGGACAGGGCCGCGCACACCAGCTCGGCCATCGCAAGCTCCGCCGGGCACGGCGCGCCGAAACTCGCCCCGTCCCGCGCCGCCCGGACTGCGGCCTCGGTCACCGCCGGATGCGCGTGGCCCAACAGCCCCGGCCCCCAGGTCATGACGAAGTCCACCAACTCGTCCCCGTCCACCGTGGTCAACCGCGGCCCCGCGGCCTTGGCGATGAACAGGGGCTCGGCCCCGACGCTGCGGCAGGCCCGCACCGGGCTGTTCACCCCGCCCGGGATGAGCTGCTGCGCCTTGACGAAAAGATCGTGCGATGAAGCCATTGGAATGTGCCTCCGGCGGCTGGGGGGAAGGGGAAAGGACTTTTTGAAAAAAGTCCTTTCCCCTTCCCCCCAGGCCCCCCATCCCCTATCCCAAAAACTTATATTTGGGGGAGGGGCAGGGTGTTAGAAGTATTTCATGCTCGTTTTTTTCAACTCTTTGACGCTCTGCAGGATGTCGTACTCGTCCAGCCCGGTCAGGGCCGCCAGCTCGGCCACCGTGCGGCCGCACGCCTCGGGGTCCTGGCCGTGGATCATGGTGTACACGTTGAACGGCCAGTCCAGGCAGTTGCTGCGCACGTAGCAGTGGGAAATCTCGGGCCGCGAGGCGAACAACTCGCCCACCTCGTCCACCCGGTCCTCCTCCACGTACCACGCCACCATGGCGTTGTGCCCGTAGCCCGCCTTCTGGTGCCGCAGGGTGGCCCCGAAACGCCGGATCGCCCCGGATTGCTTGAGTTCGCGGAGGAGGGAAAGGACCTCGTCCTCCGTGGCCCCGCACTCCCGGGCGATGTCCGCGAACGGGGTGGCCGTGTCCGGCAGGTTGCCCTGCACCATGCCCAATATGGCCCGCTCCCGGGCCGTGAATTCACGCTTGGCCATGCTCGCTGCACTCTCCTTGCAAAGAATCCCCGGTGTACCCGAGCCCGTGCCGGGTTGCAACCGGACCGGGGCCGGGGTATCAGGAAGAGCGGCCCGCGCGGCCGTACAACGACCTGGAGGAACCTATGAAAGTCGCGGTTGTCGGCGGCGGAGCCTGGGGCACCACCCTGGCCAACGCCCTGGCCAAGAAGGGCCTGCCCACCGCCCTGTGGGTGCGGGAAATGGAAGTGGTGGCCAAGATCAACGCCACCCGGGAAAACGAATGGTACCTGCCCGGGGTGAAACTGCACGACGCCCTGGAAGTCACCGGCGACATGGCCCAGACCGCGGCCTCGGCCGAGGTGCTGCTCTTCGCCACCCCCTCCCAGTTCTACCGCTCGGTGCTGGGCCAGTTCAAGCCGCTCTTGCCCAAGAAGCCCATCTGCGTGTGCGCCAACAAGGGCATCGAGCTGGACACCCTCATGACCATGTCCCAGGTCACCGAGGACGTGCTGGGCCCCCTCAAGCCGCGCTTCGCCATGCTCTCCGGCCCCACCTTCGCCTTCGAGGTCAGCCGCGAGATGCCCACCGCCATCGTGCTGGGCTGCGCGGACAAGAAACTGGCCAAGGACCTGCAAGCCGCCTTCTCCACCGACTACCTGCGGGTCTACACCAACCCCGACTTCCGCGGCGTGGAGCTGGGCGGGGCCTTCAAGAACATCATCGCCATCGCCGCGGGCGTGGCCGACGGCCTGGGCTTCGGGTCCAACGCCCGCGCCGCGCTCATCACCCGCGGCCTGGCCGAGATGGGCCGCCTGGGCAAGGCCATGGGCGCGCAACCCGCCACCCTCACCGGCCTGTCCGGCATGGGCGACCTGGTGCTCACCTGCACCGGCGAACTCTCCCGCAACCGCACCGTGGGCCTCAAGCTCGGCCAGGGCCAGAAGCTCATGGACATCCTGAGGGACATGCGCGCCGTGGCCGAAGGCGTGAAGACCACCGAGGCGGTCCACGCCCTGGGCCGCAAGCTCGACGTGGAGATACCCATCACCGACCAGGTCTACCAGGTCCTCTACCAGGACAAGGACCCCAAGGAGGCGGTGAAGGAACTCATGGCCCGCGGCCTCAAGGGCGAGATGTAGGCCCGGCAGAACCAAAGCAAAACGGCCCGGGGCGCTCGCGCCCCGGGCCGTTCGTTTTGGGCCTGATTATTTAGAGGCTAAGAACGTGGCCCAGACCTGCCGGCTCCGGGGCCCATCCCACTCGCAGAAGAACACGCCCTGCCAGGTTCCCAATTGGACCCTTCCGCCGGCGACTATGAGGGTCAGCCCCGGCCCCATCAAGCTCGACTTGATGTGCGCGTCGGAGTTGCCCTCGGCGTGGCGGTAGTCCCCGCGCTGGGGCACGAGCGCGTTCATGTTCACCACGATGTCGCGCACCACGTCCGGGTCAGCGGCCTCGTTCACGGTCAGCGCGCCCGTGGTGTGCGGGCACCACAGATACAACAGCCCGTCACCCCACCCCTTGTCCGCCACCAGCCCCTGCACCGCGGACGTCAGGTTCACCATCTCCTCCCGGCGGGAGGTCTTCACGCTGAATTTCTCCATGGCAGGCTCCTTCCGGGGGAAAGGGAACCCCCTTTTCTAGCGGAAAAAGGGGGTTCCCTCTCCCCCGGACCCCCTCTCCTTCCCCGAAAACCGCCATCATGTTCCTGGCCTCGGCCGTACATCCCGAGTACGCGGGCGCAGCCCGCGCGATGGGGGTCCCAAGGGGCCGTCGGCCCCTTGGCCCCCGGAGGGAAACCTCTTCTACGGCCTTGCCGACTGGCACGCCCCGCAGGCCGTGGCCGGGTCCTTGGCGTAGAGGTCGGCGGCCAGGGCCACGTCCGGCTCCAGGCGTACCGCGTCTTGGGCCAGGGCGTCCAGCCACTGCGCCTCCAGTTCGTCCAGATCGGCCCCGTACACCGACGACCAGGGCCGGCCGGTGTCGCCGGTTTCCTGGCAGAGGCGCTTGAGCCGGGCCATGCCAAAGCGGTCGAACAGGAACCGGCCGAAGCTGGCGGCCTCGGCGTAGGTGCGGTGGTGGCGGTCCGGGTCGCGGGTGAAGGGCACGCCCTTGTCGTTTTCGCCCATGCCCCAGGACCCGTGGTCCGGCCCCAGTTCGGCGAGGGGCAGGTAGAGGCCCAGGCGGCGCAGGGCCAGGACCCAGGCGTCGGGCGCGATGCCGCAGGACGGGAAGGCCCGGGCGTTGCCCAGGCGCGCCTCGGTGGCCTCGCCCATCATGTTGCGGATGAGCTTGTCCTTGCTGGGGAAGAGCGCGCTGGCGAGCTTGTGGGCCAGCATCTGGGGTGGCCCGTCCGGCGGCGCGGCCAGGACCTCCCGCACCATGCGGCCATCCCCCCGCACGTTGCGGAACACGGACAGTTGCAGGCTGCGGCCCGGGGGGAGGAGCACCACCCGGATCCTGCCGTGCTTGTCCAGGCCGGGGTCGGCCTCCCACAAGGCCAGGATCTTTTCGAACAGGCCCTGGATGCGGGCGGCGCGCTCGGCCAGGCGTTCCGGGGAAATCCGGTTGGCCGGGTCCACGACCACCAGGTGCGCGGTCTGCACCTCGGCGGCGCGGGCCGGCAGGGCCGCGGCCAGAACCCCCAGGAAGAGAAGAACGGACCAGAAACCACGCCGCAACATGGCGCGCCTCCTTGGTTCAGCCCTCCAGGGGCTTGTCCGCGCCCACGATGAAGACCGGGTTGTGGGCGGCGAGGTGGAAATCGTCGGCCAGGGGCCGGGCCTCGGCGCAGGAGACCAGGGTGATGAAGACCGTCCAGCCGCGGGCCGCGAGGTTGGCGCGCACCCGCTCCAGGGTGGAGAGCAGCACCACGTGGCAGACCAGGCGGCCGCCCGGTGAGAGGCGGGCGCAGGCCAGGTCCAGTACCGCGTCGTTCTTGGACAGCCCGCCGCCGATGAAGATGCGGTCCGGGTCGGGCAGGTCCTCCAGGCAGCGGGGCATGGGGCCGTGCACCGGCTCCACGGTGTAGGCCCCGGTGCGGCGGATGTTCTCGCGGATCAGGCCCACGCGGCTGCCGTTCTTCTCCACGGCCAGGACCCGGCCCGCGGCCAGGGACGCGGCCTCCACGGCCACGGCCCCGCAGCCCGCGCCCAGGTCCCACACCGTGTCGCCCGGGGTGACGCGCAGGGCGGACAGCCCGGCCGCCCGCACCGGACCCTTGGTGATGAGGTTCTTCTCCTTGGCCAGCAGGTCGTCGGGAATGCCCAGGGTCAGGTCCACCTCGGGCTTGCCCGTGCGCTCCAGGAGCACCAGGTTGAGCTTGGAGAAGGAGGTGCGGGCGGCCTGCTCCAGGGTGAACTTGCGCACCTGCTCGGCCTCGGACTCCATGTCCTCCAGCACCCACATGGCGAAGTGGGCGCAGCCCTTGTCCAGGGCGGCCTGGGCCACGGCGGCCGGCACGTTGACCGGGTCGGTGTACACCGCGATGAAGTCCGCGCGGGTCAGGGCGCGGTACAGGGGCAGCCAGTCGGTGCGGCCGTGCAGGGACACGGTCTCCACCCGGCTCCAGGGTATCTTGAGCTTGGCGGCCGCGGCCTGGAGCGCGGTGACGCCGGGGTAGACCAGGACTTCCTCGGGCCCCAGGCGCTCGATGAGGGTCGCGCCGATGCCGTAGTACAGCGGGTCGCCGTCGGCCAGCACCACCACCATGAGGCCGTCGGCGTTGCGGGCGGAGAGTTCGGCCAGGCACTGGTCCAGGGGCGCGGTGATGGCGATCTTCTCGGCCGGGTGGTCCTCGAAATGCGCAAGCTGGCTCTTGCCGCCGCACAGCACCTGGGCGTGCTCGATGACTTCCGAGGAATGCTCGGGCAGGTTGTCCGGGTCCATGCCCAGGCCGACCACGTGGATCATGCGCCGTCTCCTTCCAAGGTCAGAAGCCTTTTCCCGTCCTGAGTGTATACCCGATATTCCAGGACCGGTCCAGGACCGGCGAACTTTCTTGCGCACGCCATGGCATGGGCGGCCACGGCCTGCAGGCAGGCCTGGCCGGCCGGGGAGGCCAAAATCACGTCCTGGGCGGCCAGGGCGGTGTTGGCCGCGGCCACCCGGGCCACGGCCTCGGGTTCGAGGCCCGCTTCCGCGCAGATGGCGGCCAGGGCGGGCAGGTCCAGGGGCGCGGTGCGGGCGTGGGTGTTGGGCAGGCCCTGGGCCTGCTTGGCCAGCTTGCCGAAGAACACCGAGAGGGTCAGGCGGGTGAAGCCCCGGGCGACGGCCGCCGTGAGCGCCGGGGCGAAGAAGTCCGCGAACTGGACGCAGGCCAGCTCGGGCACGTGGGGCAGGTCCTCCCGGGCCAGGCGTTCGCTGCGGCCGCCGGTGGAGAGGATGGCGTGGGTCAGCCCCGCGGCCCGGGCCACGTCCAGGCCGGACTCGATGGTGGCCACATAGGAGGCGTGGGAGAACGGCTTCACCGTGCCCCGGGTGCCCAGGATGGAAATGCCGCCCAGGATGCCCAGGCGCGGATTGAGGGTCTTCTGCGCCAGGCGCTCGCCCTCGGGCACCTCGATGACCACCCGCGCCCCGCCCTGCTTTCCCGCCTCGCGCAGCGCCTCGCGGCAGGCGTCGGCGATCTGGGCGCGGGGGGCCGGGTTGATGGCGGGCTCGCCGGGCGGGATGGGTAAACCGGGCAAGGTCACTCTTCCGACGCCTTTTCCCCCTTTAAGGACGATTTCTCCATCCCCCAACCCCAAATCGAGGACAACGAGGGCCTGGATTTCCGCCCTGTGCGTCACGTCAGGGTCGTCTCCGCCGTCCTTGACCACGGTGACGCGCACCCCTGCGCCTTCGGCCTCGTACCGCGCGATGGGCACCACGTGCCGCCCCCCCGGAGGCAGCGGCACCTCGATCTCCGCCCGCTCCATCCGGTCGGCAAGCCACAGCACAGCGGCCTTGGCCGCGGCGGACGCGGCCGTGCCCGTGGTGAACCCTTCGCGCAGTTTGGCCATCTACCTTGCCTTACTCGATGGCGGCTTTCGCCCTGCACGCCTCCACGAACGCCGAAGCAACGTCGGGGTTGGAGGCGAAGTGGAGGTGGATGTAGGAGCCCAGGGTGTTGCCTTTGGAGAAGCCCTCAGCCAGATCGGTCCAACCGCGGCGGTCGCGGACCTTGTAGAGGGGCGCGGCGTCGGGGTCGGCGGTGGTGGGTGCGGAGTAGTGGAACTCGTGGCCCCGGGCCATGGTCCAGGCTGGGCCGAGCAGACTGTCGCTGGTGGTGACCACCTCGCGGTAACCCAGGGCGGCGAAGCGCGGGAGCATGGCCGCGGCCATGGCGAAGACCCCGCACATGGGGCGGGTAGCGCCGTCGGGGTCGATGATGCTGTCCATGAGGTACATGAACCCGCCGCACTCGGCGTACACGGGCCGGCCGGCCGTGGAGAACGCCTTGATCTCGGCGCGCAGGCCGGCGTTGGCGGCCAGATCCCGGGCGTGCAGCTCGGGGTAGCCGCCGGGCAGGTAGAGGCCGCGCAGGTCCGGGGGGAGCGCCTTGTCGGCAAGGGGCGAGAAGGGGACGAGCTCCGCGCCCGCGGCCTCCAGGAGGCGCTGGTTCTCGGCGTAGGTGAAGCAGAAGGCCGCGTCCTGGGCAATGCCGATGCGCACGCGGGAGGCCGGGGCCGGGTTGCCTTCGAGGTCCGGGAACTCCAGGGCCGGGCAGGCGTTGAGCAGCCGGGTGAGGTCGAGGTTGTCCTCTGCCCAGCGGGCCAGGCGGGCGACGCGTTCCGGGTCCAGGGGGTTGTCCTGGGCCGTGACCAGGCCCAGGTGGCGCGAGGGCAGGGCCAGGGCCTCGTCGCGGGGCAGGAGCCCCAGGATGCGGGTGCTGGAGGGTAGGTTTGGGCTGGTTTCCAGGGCCTCGCGCAGGAGCGCGGCGTGGTTGGCGCTGCCCACCCGGTTGAGGATGAGGCCGGCCAGGGGCAGTTCCGGGTCGAAGGCGGTGTAGCCCAGGGCCAGGGCGGCCACGGAGCGGGCCATGGAGCGGGCGTCCAGCACCAGGGCCACGGGCAGGCCCAGGAGCTTGGCCAGGGCGGCGGTGGAGCCCTCCTCGCTGGAGCCCGAGATGCCGTCGAACACGCCCATGACCCCCTCGACCACGGCCACCTGGGCTCCCCGGGCGTGGCGCAGCAGGATGGCGCGCGCGGCCTCGGGCCCGCACATCCAGGGATCCAGGTTGTGGGAGGGCCGGCCGCAGACCGCGGCGTGCAGGGTGGGGTCGATGAAGTCCGGCCCGACCTTGAAGGGCGCGACCGCAAGGCCCCGGGCGCGCAGGGCGGCCATGACCGCCAGGGACACCAGGGTCTTGCCGCACCCGGAGTTGGTGCCGGCGATGACGAATGCCTTGCAGCGGGGCGCGTCATTGGATGCGACAGCCATGGCCGGGTTCATACCCGGGGGCGGGGAAGATGGGAAGGGCCTAGGCCGCGGGCAGGTGGAACACGAAGGTCGCGCCCTGGCCTTCGCCGGATTCGGCCCAGATGCGGCCGCCGTAGTGCTCCACCACCTGGCGGCAGATGGTGAGCCCCAGGCCCGTGCCCTTGGGCTTGTCGCGCAGGGTGTCGCCGTCGCGCACCTGGAAGAACTTGCGGAACACGTTCTCCAGGTCCTGCTCCGGGATGCCGGGGCCGGTGTCGCTCACCCGCACCTCGATCCCGTTGTCGACGGCCCTGGCCTGCACGCGGATGGCGCCCTGGGCTGTGAACTTGGCGGCGTTGCCCAGCAGGTTGGAGAGCACCTGCATGATGCGGTCGCGGTCCGCGCGCACCGTGGGCAGGTGGTCGGGGATGTCCGCGGCCAGCCGCACCCCGGAGCTGCTCCCGACCTGGCCGCGCAGGGTCTCCAGGGCCTTGCGCAGCAGGTGGGGCATGTCCAGGTCCGTGTCGCGCCACTCCAGCGCCCCGGACTCGATCTTGGAGATGTCCAGCAGGTCGTTGACCAGGCGGGTGAGGCGTTCGCCCTCGCCCAGGATGATGTCCAGGTTGTCCAGGATGCGCTGCGCCCGGCCCGCGGCCTCCGCATCGTCCGCCGCGCGGGGCAGGAAGTAGGCGGAAAAGGCCTTGCGGATGAGCTTGGCGAAGCCCAGCACCGAGGTCAGGGGGGTGCGCAGTTCGTGGGAGGCCAGGGACAGGAAGGAGCTCTTCACCTGGTCCAGTTCGCGCAGCCGCTCGTTGGCCGCCTCCAGCTCCAGGGTTCGCTCGGCCACCCGGCGCTCCAGGGTCTCGTGGGAGCTGGCCAGCAGCTCCTGGGCCTGCTTGGACGCGGTCACGTCCTGCAGGAAGCCCTCGATGTAGGGCGCGCCGCGGCGGTCCAGGGCGGCGCGGGCGCTGATCTGCACCCAGATGAGGAATCCGTCGGCCCGGCGCAGCCGCACCTGGCCGCGCCGCACCTCGCCCATGCGCCAGACCCGGCGCAGGAAGTCGGTCTCGGAGTCCAGGGGATCGCCGGCCAGGCGGCGGAAATCCACCAGGCTGTCCACCATGTGCTGGCCCGAGGAGTAGCCCAGGATGCGGGCCAGGGCCGGGTTGGCCCCGATGATGAGCCCGTCGGGCGTGGCCTGGAAGATGCCCTCCGAGGCGCTCTCCACGATGCCGCGGTACTTCATCTCGCTCTCGGCCAGGGCCTGTTCCGCCTCCTTGCGGGCGGTGATGTCGCGCACGCACTCGATGGCCCCGGCCAGTTTGCCCTCGGCGTCATGGAGCGGGGCTGCCGTGGCCCACACGTGGCCGCCGCGCCCGCCGTAGAGTTGGGACGCAAAGGCCTCGGCCACCAGGGTGGCGCCGTGCCGCTCCACCCCCTGGTAGCGGTCGCGCAGCCTCGGGTCGTCCTCCCAGAACAGCTCCAGGAGCCCGGGCCGGGACTCGCCGTAGAAGGGCACGGCATACTCCCCGTCGCCCCGGCCCAGCATCTGCTCCTTGGGCACCCCGGTCATGCGCTCGATGGCCCGGTTCCAGGAGATGACCCGGCGCTGGGCATCCACCACGAAGGTGGCGTCCGGCATGAATTCGAGGATGTTCTCCAGCCGGGTGCGCACCGCCCGGATCTCGTCCTCGGCGTTGACCCGGGCGGTGATGTCCTCCACGCTGCCGTGGAAGTGGATGATGGACCCGCCCGGGTCGCGCTCGGCGCGGCAGCGGTTGTGCACCCAGATGACGCTGCCGTCGCGGCAACGATAACGGGTCTCGAACTCCACCACCTGGCTCTCGGTCCCGAACCGGGCGATGTGGCGCTCGCGCTCGGCCGCGCTCTCGTAGAGGTCGGCCATGTTCATCGCCAGCAGGCTGTCCACGTCGTCGTAACCCAGCATCTGGGCCATGACCGGGTTGGCCTCCAGGATGCGGCCGCTGCGCGCCGAGCGGTAGAGGCCCACGGGCACGCCGTCGAACAGGCCCTGGTAAAGCCGCCGGGACTCGCGCTCGCGGTCGGTGAGCCAACTGGTCACCAGGGCGATGGCGTTGAAGGCCACCACCAGGGTGAGGGCCTGCATGACGTGGGCGGATTCGAGGTCGATTCCCCTGCGCAGGGCCAGGGAGCCGCAGGCCAGGCTGGCCACCAGGGCGGCCAGCAGCCCGCCCCGGCGGCCGAAGAAGAAGGAGGCCAGGAGCACCGGGAAGACCAGGAGGATCCCGAAAAAGAGCTGGGCGTGTTCCTGGCGGTCGGTCTGCAGGAAGCCGATCCCGGCCAGGACCAGCCAGGCCGCAACCAGACCGGCCCTGAGCCAGTCCGCGCCGCGCTGCGTGCCCGTCACCATCGCTCAGGGCAGTAGCAGAAGTGCCGCAGGGAGTTCGCCAGGAGCACCACGGCCACCATCTCCACCGAGGCCTCGGTGAGCAGGCCCAGGGCCGTGGAGGGCAGGGCCTCCACCGGAACGGACAGCAGTCCCAGGCGGATGAAGAAGAGCATGTTCAGCAGGTGCCCCGGAATCAGGGCCGTGGAGGCCATCAGTTCCGAACCGTTCCGGCCCAGGCGGCCGGCCAGGGCGCCCATGAGGGCGTGGGGCAGGATGGCCAGGGCGTCGAACATGCCCCCGGTGAGCAGGGCGGCCAGGCCCGCGCCCACCCCGCCGGACAGCGCGCCGCTGCACGGGCCGTACAGGTACCCGGCCAGCACCGGGAAGACCATGTTCAGGGCCACGATGGCCCCGGGCGCCATGGGGTTGGGCAAGAGCTGCACCAGGGGCGCAGCAAGGGGATACAGCAGGGTCAGGACCGCAACCCCGATCAGGCGGCGCTTGGCATCGGTCATACGTGGATCGGATTCCCCTGGGACGCTTGGAGGATTCGCCTTCTCCTGCAACGCTTTTACGACACTAGAGCAATTGCGCTGCCCCTGCAACCCGAACCGGCAACCCAACCCTTGGTGCAACCGGATTGCCACCTGGCTGGCCGGTTCCATCCCGGGCCGTCCCGGTATACACCGGGGCCGGAGGGAAACGCCATGGACGCGTCAGTGCTCAAGGATTTCAGGAGGATTCCCGGGGTGGGCAAGCGGGTGGCCCAGGACCTGTGGGAGCTGGGCTTTCGGGCCACGGCGGAACTGGCCGACGCCGACCCGCAGGAGATGTACCAGCGCCTGTGCCGGCTGGCCGGTGGGCACGTGGACCGCTGCATGCTCTACGTGTTCCGTTGCGCGGTCCACTTCGCCGGGTCCGAGGCCCGGGGCGAGGTCCCGGCCCCGGAAACGCTCAAGTGGTGGAACTGGAAGGATCGGCCGTAGCTACTGCACGGTGTTGCAGGAGGACTCGCCCTCCGCGCCGGGCGCGGTGGCCTTGGCCAGGTACTCGCGCACCTGGTCGCTGGACTTCCACGCGGCGAAGATCTCGCGCCACTTGGCGAAATCCAGCCGGTCCCGGTCGAAGGCCGCCTCGTGGCCGGACACGAACAGCCCGAACAGGTGCATCTCCAGCTTGAAGTCGCGGGAGTCGAACACCCGGTCCACCAACCCGGCCCGGTGCCGCACCCCGTCCAGGAACCGGGCGGCGAAGGTGCACACCTCGTTCACCGAGGTCTGGTAGTCCACGGCCTTGCCGTTCATGGCCTCGGCCAGGGGCCAGAGAAGGGCGTGGTCGCGCTGGATGGCCTCCTGCGCGTCGGCCGGGATGTCCAGGACCAGCTCCTCGCCCTCTCCCTGCCGGAGGAAATAGAACCGCAGCCAGGTCTCGAACTGCATGGCCTCGGCCACATCGGCCAGGACGCTCTGGAAATCGTCGCTCATCTTCGGTCTCCTCTCGCAAAAGGGCTTCGGCCGCGGCCGGGTCCCACTCCGTAGTCACCCGCTCCCCTGGCGTCAAGGACGGGCATGGAGATGGCAGGCCGTGAAATGCCCGGGCGACACTTCGGTCCAGGCCGGCTCCTGCGCGGCGCACGGGCCGAAGGCCTCGGGGCAGCGCGGATGGAACCGGCAGCCCGCGGGCGGCGCGCTGGGGCTGGGCATGTCCCCGCTCACCCGCAGAACCATGCCCTTGGCCGCCGGGTCGGGCACGGGCACCGCCTCCAGAAGCGCCCGCGTGTACGGATGCGCCGGATGCCCGTACAGCTCGGCGGCCGGGGCCAGCTCCACCAGCCGGCCCAGGTACATCACCGCCACGCGGTCGCTCACGTAGCTCACCACGGACAGGTCGTGGGAAATGAACACGTAGGTCAGGCCAAGCCGCTCCTGCAGCTCCTGCAGGAGATTGATCACCTGGGCCTGGATGGACACGTCCAGGGCGGACACCGGCTCGTCGCACACCACCAGCTCGGGATTGAGCGCCAGGGCCCGGGCGATGGCCACCCGCTGCCGCTGGCCGCCGGAAAATTCGTGGGGATAGGCGTCCATGCGCTCGCGCCTGAGGCCCACCAGGTCCATGAGTTCGGCCACCCGCTCCCGCTGCCCGGCCCGGCCAATGCCGGACACGGCCAGGGCCTCGGCCATGGACGCGCCGATGGACAGCCGCGGATTGAGCGAGGAGAACGGGTCCTGGAACACCATCTGCACCCGGCGCGGCAGCTCGCGCACGAACTGCGCATCCCCGGTCCAGACGTCCTGCCCGCCGTAGAGGACCTTGCCGGCCGTGGGCTCCTCCAGCCGCACCACCAGGCGCGCCAGGGTGGACTTGCCGCAGCCGCTCTCGCCAACCAGGCCCAGGGTCTCGCCCCTGGCCACGGCCAGGTCCACCCCGTCCACCGCGCGCACCCACTCCCGGGCCGCGCTGAAAACCCCGCGCCGGACCGGGTAGAGTTTCTGGAGGGCGACGGTTTCGAGCAGCATGGCGAAAAGACGAAGGGGAAGCCCCTGCGGGCCTCCCCTTCCGTGTCTACCTGTAGAGGGTCTGCGCCCTGTCCGGCCCCACCGACACGATGGTGACGGGTGCGCCGGCGAGTTCCTCGATGCGGGCGATGTAGTTCTTGGCGTTCTGGGGCAGGTCGTCGAACGAGGTGATGTGCTCGATGGGTTCGGACCAGCCGGGCAGGGTTTCGTAGATCGGGGTGACCTGGGCCAGGGAATTCTCGCCCTGGGGCGGGTAGGCCAGGGTCTCGTCGCCGTGCTGGTAGGCGGTGCAGACCTTGAGCTCGGGCAGGCCGCCCAGCACGTCCAGCTTGGTGAGGGCCAGGCCGGTGGGGCCGTTGAGGCGCACGCCCTCGCGCAGCAGCACCGCGTCGAGCCAGCCGCAGCGGCGGCGGCGGCCGGTGGTGGCTCCGAATTCCGCGCCCTTGCCCTGCAGGTGCTCGCCCACCGCGTCGTCCAGCTCGGTGGGGAAGGGGCCGCTGCCCACCCGGGTGGTGTAGGCCTTGACCACGCAGACGATCCGGTCCAGGCGGGCCGGGGCGCAGCCGCTGCCGGCCGCGGCGTTGCCGGACACGGTGTTGGAGGAGGTCACGAAGGGGTAGGTGCCGTGGTCGATGTCCAGGAAGGTGCCCTGGGCGCCCTCGAAGAGCACCTCCCAGCCGTCCTCCATGCCCTGCTGCAGGGCGCCGGCCACGTCGCCCACGTAGGCGGACAGGCGCTGGGCCACGGGCAACAGGGCGGCGAGGACCTCCTCCGCGTCCAGGGAGGGCTGGCCGTAGAACGCGAACAGGGCGTTCTTCTCGGGCAGGGCGCACTCGATCTTGCGGCGCAGAAGCTCGGGATCGGCCAGGTCGCCGGCGCGGATGCCGGTGCGGGCCATCTTCTCCTCGTAGCAGGGCCCGATGCCGCGGCCGGTGGTGCCGATCTTGGCGTCCGCGGACTTGGCCTGCTCCCGGGCCGCATCCAGGCGCTTGTGGTAGGGCATGATGACGTGGGTCTTGGGGCTGACCATGAGCCGGCTGGGGGAGACGTCCACGCCCTCGGCGGCCAGCCGGTCCACCTCCATGAGGAAGACCTCGGGGTCCAGGACCACGCCGTTGCCGATGAGACACAATTTTCCGGCGTGCAGGATGCCCGAGGGAATGAGGTGGACAACCAGGGACTTGCCGGCAACCACCAGGGTGTGCCCGGCGTTGTTGCCGCCCTGGAAACGCACCACCATGTCGGCGCGTTCCGCCAGCAAATCCACTATCTTGCCCTTGCCCTCGTCGCCCCACTGGGCGCCCATGACCACGGTATTTGACATGCGGCTCTCCTTTTGGCATAGCCCCCGTTCGCGCGCGGGCCGGGCCGCCGATTTACGGCAAAAGACTATCACGCTTAAAGAACGGCCGCCGCAAAGTCAAGCGGGCCGGGCCTAGAAATCATGCTGGCAGGGATATTGCTTGACTCCTGCCGCGCACCCCGCGCCCTGTGAAACATCATGCACATCATCAAGAATACCATCCCCCGGGAGCTCTGCCTCCTAGCCGTGCTGTTGGCCGGACTGGCCGCCGGCGTGTGGCATTGGCACATGGGCGTGGCGCCCCCGCCCGAAAGCGTGCTGCGGGTGGCCGCGCCCCAGAGCGAATGGCTGGCTTCCTCCTTGACTCCCTTCGGCAAGGGATTCGAGCAGGAGCTTCTGGAACGTTTTTGCACTGCCCAGGGACGGGAATTGCACTGGGTGGACGTGGACTCCTGGGACGAGGCCTGGCAGGCCCTGGCCGAGGGCAAGGCCGACCTGGTGCTGGGCCTGGGCAACGAGCCCCCGGCCAGCCTGGAGGCCGGAATCGCCGCAGGTCCGGCCTACGCCCACTTCCGGCCCCTGCTGGTGAAGGACAGCCGCGCGGGCAAGCGGGCGGGCGAAGCCGGGGTGCTCCTGGCCGAGAGCCCGGCGCTGATGGCCGGGCTGACCCGCCAGGCGGACACCCTGGCCTTCACCCCGCGCGCCGAGGTCCAGGCCGGGCACGCCCTGCCCCCGGTGCTGGACCGGCTGGCCGGGGACCGCGGCCGCCTGGCCCTGGTGGACGCGGGCCGGTTCCAGCTCTGGCAGCCCTTCTATCCCGACATCAAGGCCACGGGCGCCCTGCCCGACTCCCTGCTCTACCGCTGGTACTGGAGCGATGCCACCCCCGCCCTGTCCGCGGATTTGGCCGGATTCTGGAAGGACCTGGCGGGCAGCGCCGCGCTCAAGGACCTGCGGGACCGCTATTTCGGCTTCCTGCCCGAAGGGGCGGACGCCTTCGACCTGGCGGACCTGGCCGACGCGGTGAAGAACCGCATGGCCCCGTACCGGGACACCATCGCCCTGGCCGCCTCGCGGCACGACATCCCGCCGCTGCTCCTCACCGCGGTCATCTACCAGGAATCGCGCTTCGACCCCGAGGCGGTGAGCCATACCGGGGTGCGGGGGCTCATGCAGCTCACCCAGGCCACGGCCCGGGAACTGGGCGTCACCGACCGCACCGATCCGACCCAGAGCATCGAAGCCGGGGCGCGCTACCTGCGCCGGCTCCTCGACCAGATCGACACGCCCGAACTCACCGAATGGGACCGCTGGTGCCTGGCCCTGGCGTCGTACAACGCCGGGCTCGCCCACGTGCAGGACGCCATGGACCTGGCCCTGCGCAAGGGGGCCAAGCAGCCCACCTGGCGCGAGGTGAAGCGGGTCTTCCCCCTGCTCAGGCTGGAGAAGTACGCCCGGCAGGCGTCCGCGGGGTATGCCCGGGGAGCCTACCAGGCCATGGATTTCGTGGAGAGCGTCCGCTACTGGTGCTACGTGCTACACGGAATCGTCGTCCTCGCGCGGCCGGAAGCGGAGAACCTTGCCGCGCTTGTCCCGGACCTCGCCGTCCCCGCCCGCTCCTGATCCCGCCCCGGGGCTCGGCGCGGGCAGAGGGGGCGACACCGAGTGCAGGGGCACGCCCGGCGTGTCGCCGGGCTCGCGCATGAGCTTCCAGTGGTGGTTGAAGAGCTGGTTCTTCCAGCGCACGGCCTGGATCATGCCCAGCATGACCGCGGCCTCTTCCCAGCGCTGGGTGGGCTCGAACTTCTCCACCACCGCGGAGTAACGCTCCCACATGGAGGTCAGCGAGGCCTCGTCGAAAGCCATGAGTTGTTTGGCCAGCTTGTTCAGAGCCTTGTCCATGGGCGATCTCCCTTGAATGCCCGTCCCGGGCGGCGCGCGCGGCGCGCATTGCCCCGGGTCGGAGGGTATGCTATCGCGGGGAACACAAGGCTGGCGCCTCGCGCTCCCGCGGCTCCGCCGCCTGGCCCCGCGTTCCGCAGGGCCGCGCTTATAACCCGGAGCACGAAAATGATGACATTTTCCGCTCCGGGTAATATCAGCCTTGGCCTACCCCGTAAATGAGGTGACACCATGAGCGACCTGAAGAAGATGTACCACACGGTGCAAAAGGACCCCTTTCCCGCCGACATGAGCCTCCGCCTGGGCGACCAGGAGCTCGTCTTCCGCAAGCGGGTGTGGAGCATCGGCGGCGAGGACCTGGGCCTGCGCTACGGCGAGAACCCGGACCAGCCCGCGGCGCTGTACGAGCTTACGGGCGGCGGGCTCACCGTGGGCGGCGTGGCCCTGCGCGGTCCGGGCCAGGGCCTGGTGAGCGCGCTCACCGAGGAGCACATGCTCCAGGCGGGCAAGCACCCGGGCAAGATCAACCTCACCGACGTGGACAACGGGATCAACATCCTGCAGTACCTCACGGCCAAGCCGGCCTGCGTGATCCTCAAACACAACAACCCCTGCGGCGCGGCCTGGACCGAGGACGGCCCGGCCGTGGCCCTGACCCGGGCCTTCGAGTCGGACCGCATCGCGGCCTTCGGCGGCACTGTGGTGTTCAACCGGCCGGTGGACGAGGCCTGCGCGCAGACCATCAACTCTTCCTATTTCGAGGTGGTGGCTGCCCCTGGTTACACCGGGGACTCCCTTTCCATCCTCAAGAAACGTAAAAATCTCCGGATTCTCCATATCCCCGGCCTGGCCGACCTGGGCTCCCTGGCGGGCCAGCCCTTCCTGGACCTGAAGAGCCTGGCCGACGGCGGGGTGGTGGCGCAGTTCTCCTTCGTGAACCGCATCCGCACGGCGGACGACTTCCTGTCGGCTTCGGCGGAGAAGGACGGGGTGTCGGTGGCGGCGCGCAAGCCCACGCCGGCCGAGGCCGACGACCTGCTCTTCGCCTGGGCGGTGGAGGCCGGGGTCTCGTCCAACTCGGTGATCTTCGTGCGGGACGGCTGCACTGTGGCCATCGGCACCGGGGAGCAGGACCGGGTGGGCTGCGTGGAGCTGACCATCTACAAGGCCTACACCAAGTATGCGGACCTCCTGGCCTTCAAGGAGCTGGGCCTGTCCCTGTACGAGCTCAAGGAAAAGGCCAAGGCGGACGCGGAGACGGCGGCCAGGCTGAAGGACATCGAGGCGCGCACTGCCGAGGCCAAGGGCGGCCTGCCGGGCACGGCGCTGGTGTCGGACGGGTTCTTCCCGTTCCGGGACGGGGTGGACCTGGCCCTGGCCCAGGGGGTGGTGGCCATCGCCCAGCCGGGCGGCTCCATCCGCGACGTGGAGGTCATCCGCGCGGTGAACGAGTCCGTGCCCCAGGCCGCCATGGTGTTCACCGGCCAGCGCTCGTTTAAGCATTAGCCCCGGCGTACCGAACGAATCTCAACTCCCCCGGTTACTCCTGCCCCGACCGTTAGCGGTTTTTGGAGGGTGGAGAGGGGGTCCGGGGGAGAGGAGGGGACCTTTTTTCCGCTGGAAAAAGGTCCCCTCCTCTCCCCCGGCGGAGCCCTGCTTGTCCGATCTCGTGAAATATCCCGGCCCGGGCTGCATCGTGGAGTTCCTGCAAGGCAACCGGCCGCACGTGGCCTGGGTGCTGGAGGAGTCCGCGGGCCGCTGCCGACTCTACACCCTGAACAAGCGCGAGACCAAGCTGCCGGCCGCGCGGCTGTTGCCGTGGGCCGGGCCGGCCTACGACCCCGGGGCCAGCCGGTCGGTGATGGAGGAGCGCCTGGCCGCGCACGACGCGCGGCGGCAGGAGCTGGCCGGCACGGTGGACCCCATGGCGGTGTGGGAGCTGGCCCAGGGCGAGTTGGACCAGGCCCGGGCCGAGTGGTTCGCGGGCCTCATCTGGGACAGCCCGGACGCGGACCGGGTCTCGGCCATGGGCCGGGCGCTCCTGGAGCACAAGACCCATTTCAAGTTCAATCCCCCGGACTTCGAGGTGCACCCCGCGGACAAGGTGGAGGCGCGCCTGGCCGAGCAGGAAGTGGCCCGGGAACGGGAGCGGGTGGTCACCGGCGGGCAGACCTTCCTGGCCGCCCTGTGGGAGTCCTGGACCCGGCGGCAGCGGCGGCCGGCCGAGCCCGAGGACGCGGAACTGGTCGCGCGGCTCAGGGACATGCTCTTCGCGGCCATGGCCGAGCGCCCGGACCCCGATACCCAGGCCCTGTGGAAGTCCCTGACCAAGGGCCTGCCCGACGTGCCGCACCTGGCCCTGCACCTGGCCCAGGCCTGGGGCCTGGTGGGCGAGCACCACAATCTCCAGTTGGAGGTGGAGGGCTACGCCTGGGGCGACGCCTGGGCCGCGGAGCACGCCGGGGACATGGCCGGGGTGCGGGCGCGGTTCGAGGAGCTGCGGCAGCCGGCCGAGGGCACGCCTTACGTGAGCGTGGACTCGGCCACCACCCGGGACATCGACGACGCCTTCGTGGTTGCGCGCGACGGGGACGGGTACCGGATGAGCCTGGCCCTGGCCTGCCCGGCCCTGGACTGGCCGTTCGGCAGCGGCCTGGACGCGGTGGTGCGGGAACGGGCCAGCAGCATCTATCTGCCCGAGGGCACCAGCCACATGCTGCCCGAGGAACTGGGCCTTACGCTCTTCACCCTGCAGGCCGGGGAGGAGCGGCCCGGGCTGGTGCTGGATTTCGTGCTGGACGCGGCGGGGCAGGTCGTGTCCCTGGCCCCGCGCGAGGCCTGGGTGAAGGTGGCCGAGAACAGCACCTACGAGAAGGTGGAGGAGGCCCTGGCCGGGGGATCTGCGGACCCGGGCCTGGCCGCGGCCTTCGAGCTGGCCGAAAAGCTGCGCGCGGGCCGCATCGCCGCGGGCGCGGTGGTGGTGGAGCGGCCCGACCCCAAGCTGGTGCTGGGCCAGGAGGACGGGCACACGGTGGTGGACATTGAGGACACGCCGGAAAACGCCCGCGCCCAGCTGGTGGTGAGCGAATTCATGATCCTGGGCAACGCGGCCGTGGGGGCCTGGGCCCGGGACGCGGGCCTGCCGCTCTTGTACCGCACCCAGGACGTGACCCTGCCCGGGGACGCGGCCGGGGTGTGGAGCGCGCCCGAGGAGGCGTACCGGGTGGTGCGCCTGGCCGGGGCCACCCTGCTGGAGCCCGAGCCCCGGCCGCACGCCTGCCTGGGCGTGCCGGCCTACAGCCCGGTGACCTCGCCGCTTCGGCGCTACCCGGACCTCATGAACCAGGCCCAGGTGCTCTGCTGGCTCAGGAACGGGCATCCCCTGTGGAGCCGGGAGGACCTGGTGCGGCTGTTGCCGGTGGTGACCGCACGGGTGGAGGCGGCCTCGCGCATCCAGCGGTTCCGCACCCGCTACTGGAAGCTGGAGTATTTCCGGGAGCGCAAGGACCAGATGTTTTCCGCGGTGGTGGTGGAGGACGGGCCCTTCGTGTCCGCCACCCTGCCCCGCGAGCAGCTCTTCGTACGCGCGCCCCGCGACCTGTTCGGCGAGAAGGTCTACCCCGGCAAGCGCTACTCGGTGCGCCTGGGCAAGGTGAATCCGCTGCTCAACGAGATACGGGTCATGGAGGCGGTGGAGGAATAGCCTCCCCCACACTTGCCGGCCGCCCCGAACGTTGCTAGTTCCGCTTCAGGAGGGACCACCCATGCTTTCCATTGCCTGGATCGCCCTGGCCTATCTCATCGGGTCCATGCCCTTCGGACTGTTCGTGGCCAAGATGGCCAAGGGGGTCGACCCGCGCGAAGGCGGCAGCCGCAACATCGGGGCCACCAACGTGGCCCGGTTGTGCGGCACGGGATGGGGCGTGCTGGTGCTCATTCTGGACATCGCCAAGGGCTGGCTGCCCGTGGCCGTGGGCTCGACCTTCAGCGACTCGTCCTTTTTCCTGGGCGCCACGGCCCTGGCCGCGGTGAGCGGGCACATCTTCTCGGTGTTCCTGCACGGCCGGGGCGGCAAGGCGGTGGCCACCACGGTGGGCGTGTTCCTGGCCCTGGCCCCGGCCCAGCTCATCATTTCCGCGATAGCCTGCATCCTGGCCATCGGCCTGTCCGGCTACGTGTCCCTGGGGTCCCTCACCCTGGTGACGCTCCTGCCCATCCTGCTGCTCTTCACCGGGCAGGTGACCTATTTCTTCTTCGCCCTGGCCATCATGGTGCTGGTCTACTGGCGGCACCGGGATAACATCCAGCGCCTGGTGCGCGGGGAAGAGAAGCCCTGGCGCAAGCCGCGGGAAGAATAGCAGGGGTATGATGCTCTAGCCGCCCCGAGAACGCAAAAAAGCCGGGCCTGAGCACAGGCCCGGCTTTTTTGCGCCCTATTCCCGGCTACTTGAGGCCGCGACAGAAGGAAGAGTTGAACTTGGACAGGGACATGGCGGACTTCTTGGCCGCGCCGTCCTCGCAGCCCTGCTTGCACATGGCGACGGTGAGGGCCGCGGACATGCCGGAGACGTCCTTCTCGCCCATGAGGCGCGGGGCAAGCGCCTGGACCAGGTAGTCGCAGCCGGACTGGTCCATGCCCTTCCCGCCCTCGTAGCAGGTCTGGTAGATCTGGTAGGTGTCGGCGCAGGTGGCCTCCTGGTCCGCGGCAGCGGCCGGGAGGGCCAGGCAGAGGAACAGGGCCAAAGCCAGGAAAAGGGCGGGACGGGACATGGCGTGACTCCGGGGTTGGGAATGCGGAAAGTACTCTTGTCCTAGCACAGGGCCGGCGGTTTTCAAAGCCCGGCACGGTTTCTTCAGGCTTCGTCCGGGCCGGCGTCCTCGGGCAGAACCAGCACGTGCAGGCCGGGCCGGTCCAGGGCCTGGCGGATGTCCTCGCGCCGGGCGGCCTTGGCCGGAACCACCAGGGTGCCGGGAAAACCCCCGGCCGCGGCGGCCAGGAACTGGGCCTCGTCCATGCGGGTGACCTCGCCGCCGGACAGGGCGAAGAACGAGTCGCGCCGATCCGGGAAGATGCGCAGGAGCACCGTGACCAGGCGCTTGGAATAGCGGCGGGTGAGCAGGGCGTGCACGGTCTCCAGGAGCTTGTCCTCGTCGATGGGCTTGGGCAGGGTGGCGTCTCCCCAGCCCGGGTCGCCCTCGGGGATGGCGGAGATGACCAGGATGGGGATGTTCCTCAGGTCCGGGTCGCCGCGCAGCACGTTCATCACCGCCCGGCCGTCCATGGAGGGCATGAGCAGGTCCATGGTGATGAGGTCCGGGGAAAGCTCGCGGGCCGCGCGCAGGGCGGACTCGCCGTCGGTGGCCGCGGCCGCGCGCCAGCCCTCGCTCTCCAGGAACTGGAGCAGGTAGGAGCACACCGCGGGGTCGTCGTCCACCACCAGGATGAGGGGCCGGCCGGCCTCGGCCAGGGTTTCGCCGGGCAGGAAGCTCAACTCGGGCTCGGCCGCGGGCCGGGACGAGGCCACGGGAAGCTGGAAAATGAAGGTGCTGCCCTTGTCCGGCTCGGCCTCGGCCCAGATGCGGCCGCCGTAGTGCCCCACGATCTCCCGGCAGATGGCCAGGCCGAGCCCTGCGCCGCGGGGCTTGCGGGATACGGTGTCCCCGCGCCGGGCCTGGTGGAACTTGTCGAAGACCCGGGCCAGGTCCCGCCAGGCGATGCCCACCCCGGTGTCCGCCACCTCCACCCGGACCTGGTCGTCGGGCAGCAGGCGGCCGCGCACCGTGACCGAGCCCTGGGCCGTGAACTTGGCCGCGTTGGAGAGCAGGTTGATCATCACCTGCTCCAGGCGGTCGGAGTCCGCCACCAGCATGGGCAGGTCCGGGGCCAGGTCCACCACCAGGTCCACCCCTGGCCGGTCGGCGAAGAACCCCTGGACCGCCCGGGCCGACCGCTCCACCACCCGGGCCAGGGCCACCGGCTGGTCGTGCCAGTCCATGCGGCCGGACTCTATCTTGGCCAGGTCCAGGAAGTCGTTGATGAGCCGGGTGAGGCGCTCCCCCTCCTCGGTGATGATGCCCAGGTTCTCCCGGATGCGGCCGGCCCGGGCCTTGAGCCCCGGGTCCTCTCCGGCCAGGGGCGCGAACGAGCGCACGAAGTCGCGGGAGATGAGCTTGGCGAAGCCGAGCAGGGAGGTGAGCGGGGTGCGCAGTTCGTGGGACACGGCCGAGAGGAAGGAGGACTTCATCTCGTCCAGGCCCATGAGGCGCAGGTTGGCGCGCTCAAGCTCCCGGGCCTTGTCGCTGTATTCCCGGGTGCGCTCCACCACGGTCTGCTCCAGGCGGCGGGTGAGCCGGGCCAGGTCCACCTCGGCCTGTTTGCGCGCGGTCACGTCGCGGGCCATGAACACGTAGCCCGCCAGATTCTTGTCCCGGTCCCAGACCCCGGCCACCCGGGCGAGGTAGTCGCGCTCCCCGTGCTCCTGCTGCCGGGTGAACTCGAAGGTGTGGGCCGAGTCCGGGGTCAGGTTGTCCAGGATGCGGGTCAGGCGGGAGAGCTCCACCCCCACCCGCAGGTGGGCCTGGCGGGCATCGCGGCCCAGGGCGTCGGACGCCTTGATGCCCAGGATGGCCTCGGCCTCGGGGTTGAAATAGGCCACCCGGAAGGCGGTGTCCGTGGCCACGATGCCCAGGTCCAGGGAGGAGCGCAGGATGTTGTCCAGAAAGACGGTCTTCTCCACCAGGCTGCGGCCCACCTCCTCCAGCCGCTCGTCCCGGTCGCGCAGCACCTGCTTCAGGGTGCGCACGTACTTGCTCTCCAGGCCGCGGATGATGTCGGTCTGGGTCACGATGCCCCGCCCCTCGCCCGTGTCGTCCACCACCACCAGGCGGCGGATGCCGTGCCGCTCCAGGAGCAGGGCGGCCTCGAAGGCCGGGGCATCCAGGGACACGGTGCGCACCGGCGCGCTCATGACCGCGGACAGGGGCAGGTCCGGGGCGACCTTGCTCTCCAGGAGGAGCCCGATCACGTCGCGCTCGGTGAGGATGCCCAGGGGCCGGCAATCCTCGGCAGCCACCACGCAGCTCATGCCGCGGTCGGCCATGCGGCGCACCGCCTCGCGCACCGGGGTGGCCGGGGGCACGCACTCCAGGCCGGGGTGCATGATCTCCCCCACGCTCTTCACCTCGGCCAGGTAGTCGTAACCCAACTGCCGCACCAGGTTGGACTGGGTGACCACCCCGCAGGCCCGGCCCGCGTCGTCCACCACCACCAGGTGGCGCACCCCGCGGCTGGCCAGCAGGGCATAGGCCTCGTAGATGGGGCTGGTCTCGGGGATGGTGGTCACCGGCGAACTCATGAGTTCGGCGATGCGGCAACCGGACAGGCAGTCGAAGTCGTGGGCCGCGGCCCACAGGAAGTTGCGCTCGGTGACGATGCCCTTGGGCAGCCCCTCCTCCAGCACCACCACGCAGGAGATGCGGCGCTCGCGCATGATGGAGAGGACCTCGGGCAGGGAGGTGTCCGGCCCAACGGCCACGACCTTGGGCGTGACGATGTCGCTGATGAACCGTTCGGTCATGGGTCGCCTTCGCGCTCGGCTCGGTTCACAGGCATGGGAAATGGCTTATATGATTATTCAACCATTCGTCCCGGATGGCAAGCGCTTTTCGCGGCAGGACCGGCAGGAAGGCTGGCGTAAGGCCCCGCCTCTGAAAAAGAACGCCCGGCGGAGGACCTCCGCCGGGCCAGGCTGCCCCGGACGGGGAATCAGCCAGTGGTTTCCAGCACCCTGCCCTTGGGCTCCTCCATGACCGGATGGATCTCCGCAAAGCGGGGAATGGTATCCGGGAAGCGCGACTGGAGCATGCCCACGGTGGCCACGTAATCCCGCATGAAGTTCGAGGCGATGCTGTGGCTGACCGCTGAAAAGTCGCTCACCATCTGCATCACCTGAAACTGCCCTTCAACCAGCTTGGCCATGACGGCCCTCCTTCTCGGTCCGGGTTGGGACGGCCGGGTACGGGCTTGACGGGGAGTCCCTGCCTGGACAGTATGAGTATGGCCGTTTCCGCAAAACCTTGCAAGTGGCCCGCAACTATTTCTCAAACCTTTCACCGGTCCGAGGATTGACCATGCTCCACACCCCACCCATGCCCCGCATCCCGGACGACCGCGCCGGCGACATCCTGGGCCTTGAACACGCCGAGGACGCGGATCTGGTGCTGTTCTTGGCCGGCAACCAGTTCATGGCCGTGCCCGAACTGCTGGAGGCGTTTCGCGCCGCACACCCGCACGTACGGCGCATCTTCTGCGAGACCCTGCCCCCTGGCCTGGAGCTGAAGCAGATCCTGGCCGGCGGGGCCACGTTCCAGGGCCGGATCCTCACCGGACGGCCGGATCTGTATGCCTCGGTGTCCGCGGCTGCGATCACGACCCTGGAGAACGCCGGCAGGGTGCGGCGAGGCGAAAGCTTCACCTACCTGCACAACCGGCTGGTGCTGCTCACGGCCCCGGGCAACCCCGCGGGCATAGCCACGGTGGCCGACCTGGGCCGCGACGGGGTGCGCATCTCCCAGCCCAACCCGGCCCTGGAGCACATCGGCGCGCACATCCTGGACATGTACCGGGCCGCGGGCGGCGAGGCCCTGGTGCACCGGATCATGGAGGAAAAGATGCTCGACGGCTCCGCCCGGCTCACCACCGTGCATCACCGCGAGACCCCGCAGCGGCTTTTGGACGGCAGCGCGGACGTGGGCCCGGTGTGGGCCACCGAGGCGGCGCACGCCCAGGCCCGCGGCCTGGGCCTGGAGACCGTGGAGCCCGGCCCGGCCCTGGACCGGCGCCAGGCGGTGCGCTACTTCGCCTGCCCCCTGGTGGATGGGCCGAACCCGGAGAACGGCGCGGCCTTCGCCGCGTTCCTGCGCTCGGACACGGCCCGCTCGATCTACGCCCGGTTCGGCTTCGTGCCCGCCCAGGGCTCTGCCGACAGACACCCGTGAGCAGGCCGTTCCCATCCCGCTAGGACCCCGCCATGCACGACGTCACGATGCTCCTGGACCTCTGCGTGGTCTTCGCCCTGTCCATCGGGGTGATTCTCCTGGGGCACGGGCTCAAGGTGCCGCCGGTGGTGGGGTTCCTGCTCACCGGCATCCTGGCCGGCCCCTCGGTGCTGGGCATGGTGGACGCGGCCAACGAGGTGGAGCTGTTGGCCGAGGTGGGGGTCATTCTCCTGCTCTTCACCATCGGCCTGGAGTTCTCCCTGGCCGAACTGGCCCGGCTGGGCCGCACCGTGCTGGTGGCGGGCGGGCTGCAGGTGGGGCTGACCATCGCCGCGGCCGGGGCCCTGGCCTACGCGGCCGGGCTGGCCGCGGGCCAGTCCGTGTTCATGGGCTTCCTGGCCGCGCTGTCCAGCACCGCCATCGTGCTCAAGCTCTACCAGGAGCGCCTGGACATGGAGGCCCCGCACGGCAGGGTGGCCCTGTCCGTGCTCATCCTCCAGGACCTGCTCATCGTGCCCATGGTGCTCCTGGTTCCCTTCCTGGCCGGGTCCGCGGGCAGCCTGGGGCCGGCCCTGGGGCTCATGGCGCTCAAGGCCGCGGGGGTGGCGGTGCTGCTCTTCGTGGTGGCCCGCCGCCTGGTCACCCCGCTCCTGCGCCTGGTGCTGCGCACCCGCAGCCGGGAGCTCTTCCTGCTCACGGTCCTGGCCGTGTGCCTGGGCGTGGCCCTGGCCACCTCGGCCATGGGCCTGTCCCTGTCGCTCGGGGCCTTCCTGGCCGGCATGGTGGTGGCGGACTCGGAGTACAGCCACCACGCCCTGGAGGGCATCCTTCCCTTCAAGGACGTGTTCACCAGCCTGTTCTTCGTGTCCATGGGCATGCTCCTGGACGTGCGCTTCGTGCTGGCCCATCCCGGGACCGTGGCGTTGGCCCTGGCCGGGATCCTGCTGCTCAAGTCGGGCATCGCGGGCCTGGCCACCCTGGCCGCGGGCCATCCCCTGCGCACCGCGGTGCTGGCCGGGCTGGGCCTGTCCCAGGTGGGCGAGTTCTCCTTCGTGCTGGCCAAGGCCGGCCTGGGCCAGGGCCTGCTTGGCCCGGACCTGTACCAGCTCTTCCTGGCGGCCAGCATCGCCACCATGGCGGCCACGCCCTTCCTCATCCGCCTGGCCCCGGCCGCGGCGGAATACGTGGCCGGCCGGCTCCTGCGCCAGCCCCCTGCCCGCCCCGCCGAGGACGAGGGCCCCGCGGAGATCGCGGACCACCTGGTCATCGTGGGCTTCGGGTTCGGCGGCCGGCGGCTGGCCCGGGCCGCGGCCGCGGCCGGGATTCCCCACCTGGTGCTGGAGACCAACCCGGACACGGTGCGCGCCGAGCGCGCGGCCGGGGTCCCCATCCGCTTCGGCGACGCCCGCCACGCCGCGGTGCTGGAGCACGCCGGCATCGCCCGGGCCCGGGTGCTGGCCGTGGCGGTCAACGACCCGGCCGCGGTGCGGCGCATCACCGAACTGGCCCGCGTGGCCAACCCGGCCCTGTACATCGTGGTGCGCACCCGGTTCGTGAGCGAGATCGGCCCGCTCACGGAGCTGGGCGCGGACGACGTGATTCCCGAGGAATTCGAGACCGCGGTGGAGATCTTCACCCGGGTGCTGGCCCGTTACCTGGTGCCCCAGGACGAGATCGCCCGGCTGGCCGCCGGGGTGCGGGCCGAGGGCTACGGCATGCTGCGCGAACCCGGCCAGGCCGCGGGGACCCTGGCCGACGCCAGGCGAAGCCTGCCCGGCCTGGGGGTGTGCACCCTGCGCCTGGCCCCGGATTCGCCCCTGGCCGGGGAGACCCTGGCCTCCGCTGCCCTGCGCCGGGAGCACGGGCTCACGGTGCTGGCCGTGCAGCGGGATGGCCAGGTGGTGTCCAACCCGGCCGCTGACTTCACCATGGCCGTGGGAGACCTGGTCTACGTGCTCGGCTGCCCCGCGGACCTGGGCGGCCTGGCCGGAACCGCGCCGCGCCACTCCGCCAAGGAGCATAAATGAACGTCATCTTCAAGGTCATCACGGACATCCTGCACCGGCAGAAGCAGGCGGAGAAAGAAAAGCAGCGGCAGGCCGCGGCCCAGGCCGCAGCCCAGGCCGGAGCCCAGGAAGGAGACGACGCCCGGCGCTGCCCGGTGTGCAACGAACCCGCCGGGGAGCACGACACCGAGTGCCCGTCCTGCGGGGCGCGCCTGGACTGAGCCCTGGGACCGTTTTCTTTATCCCGGCACTGTGCTAGGAGCCTGTTGGGCAAATCCACATGAGCAGGCCGTTCAAAAACCGCGAGGGCAAGGCGCAAGAAAAAGCCAAGGCCGACGCGTATTCCACATACGCGAGGGTTTGGCTTTTTCGCAGCAACGCAGCCATCGCGGAATTTTCAACGGCCTGCTAGCCCCCCATGCTGACCCATTCCCTCATCCTGGCCCTGGGCCTGGCCGTGCTGGTGGCCGGCGCCGAGCTGCTGGTGCGCGGCGCCTCGCGCCTGGCCGCGGCCGCGGGCATCTCGCCCCTGGTCATCGGGCTCACGGTGGTGGCCTTCGGCACCAGCGCGCCCGAGTCCGCGGCCAGCCTGCGCGCCTCCCTGGCCGGCCAATCGGACCTGGCCCTGGGCAACGTGCTGGGCAGCAACATCATGAACGTGCTGTGCATCCTGGGGGTCGCCGCCCTGGCCGCGCCCCTGGCCGTGCACCGCCAGGTGGTGCGGCGCGAGCTGCCCCTCATGATCGCGGCCAGCGGCCTGGTCTGGGGCCTGGCCCTGGCCGGGAGCCTGGGCCGGGTGGCCGGGGCCTGCCTGCTGTCCGGGTCGGTGCTCTACACCGTGTTCCTGCTGCGGGCCGCGCGCTGCGAAAAGGACTGCCAGGAGCTGGCCGAGGACCGGCCGCGCGGGCCGCGCGCCATGGCCTGGGCCGGAGGCGTCGCCGGGGCCGGGCTGGTGCTCCTGGTGCTGGGCGCGGACTGGCTGGTGGAGGGGGCCGTGGGCCTGGCCCGGGGACTGGGCGTGAGCGAACTGGTCATCGGCCTGACCATCGTGGCCGCGGGCACCTCCCTGCCCGAACTGGCCACCTCCTTGGCCGCGGCGCTCAAGGGCGAGCGGGACATGGCCGTGGGCAACGTGGTGGGCAGCAACCTCTTCAACCTGCTGTTCGTGCTGGGCCTGGCCGGGGTGGCGGCCCCGCACGGGGTGGACGTGAACCCCCAGGCCCTGGCCTACGACTTCCCGGTCATGGCCGGCGCGGCCGTAGCCTGCCTGCCGGTCTGCCTCTCGGGCATGGAGGTCTCCCGGTTCGAGGGCGCGCTGTTTCTGCTCTCCTACCTGCTCTACGTGGGGCTGCTGGTGCTCCAGACCCTGGGCCTGGCCCCCCTGGGCCCCGGCCCCCTGGCCGCGGTGGTCCTGCTCCCGGCCCTGGGTGCGGCGCTGCTGGCCTGGGTGCTGCGCGCCCAGGCCGGACTGGGCCGGATGGCCGACCCCCTGGGGCACCTGCTGGGCGCGGCCCTGGCCGGGGCGGTCAAGAACGCCCGCAAGATCGCGGTGCTCATCACCGGCACCGCGGTGGTGCTGGTGGGCATCGCCATGATCGTGCTGCCCGGGCCGGCGGTGGTGGTCATCCCCCTGGGGCTGGGCATCCTGGCCACCGAGTTCCTCTGGGCCCGGCGGCTGCTCTCCCGCATGAACCGCGAGGTCCGCGACGCCGCGGCCAAGGTTCTGCGCCGCAAGAAGACCCCTCCCCAGGAATAAGGGCCGGAGCCTTCCGGCCCCGGCCCATCCCGCCTGCCCGCTAGCGCGGGTTAATGATCATACTTCTTCGCGTACGCGGCGTCGTTGTAGATGCCCTCGCCGTACTGCTTGGCCCCGTAGTCCGCGATGATCTTCTGGCCCGCGGCCGAGCCCACGAACTCCACGAAGGCCATGGCCGTGGCCTGGCCCGGGGTGGCGCCGGCGGGCTGCACCAGGGTGTGGTAGGTATTCACCAGGAAGGGATCACCCTTGAACAGGATGGCCAGGCCCTTCATATCCTTGCGGGCCGCGATCCAGGTGCTGGAGTCGGTCATGAAGTACCCGCCCTCGGCGTCGGCGCGCTTGAGGGTCGCCATCATGAAGTCCTTGGTCACGATGTACCAGTCGCCCGCGGGCTTGACCCCGGACTTCTCCCACACGGCCAGCTCCTTCTTGTGGGTGCCGGAGTTGTCGCCGCGGGAGAAGAACTTGGCCTTGGCCGCCGCGATCCTGGCGTAGGCGTCGCCCGCGTCCTTGGCCTTGGCGATGCCCGCGGGATCGGACGCGGGGCCCACGATGTAGAACTCGTTGGACCCGATGAGGGTGCGGCCGATGGCCCAGCCATCGGCCACCGCAGCCTTTTCCGCGGCCGGGGCGTGGACCATGATCATGTCCGCCTTCTTTTCCTTGAGCAGCTTGAGGGACGCGCCGGAGCCGGCCTTCTTCCAGCACATGGCGGAGCCGTTCTTGGCGTTGAAGGCGTTGGCCAGCTGCTCCAAGAGGCCCAGCTCGCCCGGGCTGCCGGTGGCCAGGGAGAAGGCCTTGGCCCCGGAACCATAGGTGGCGGTGCAGTCCCCGGCCCAGGCGGGCAGGGCGGCCAGGGCCACGGCAAGGACCAGGAAGGACAGGATGCGGCGCATGTGGTTCTCCTTTCGGTTGTCGTGAATGGTTTGGTTTAGACGTTTTCGGTAGCATATAACACGAATCCTGTAAGAAAACGACTATTCCTTCCGGCACGGCACAACCCTGCGCCCGGGCAGCCATGCGCAGCGCGCCCCGGCTGGCCGCGGGCATGGTTGGACGCGCGACCGTGCGCCGCGGCAACTGCGCGCCCCAGGGCTCGATTGCACCGGCCGCGGTTCTTGTGCTACGGGAATATTGCAAGAGATTCCAAGCACCCTGAGCCCGGCCCGCCGGGCTCATCCAGGAGGCCCCATGCCCAGGAAGAACGCGGCCAAGGCCGCGGACTCTGCCCGAAAGGAAGTGGCCGCCCGCCAGGCCGAAACCGCAACGCGGCAAGATGCTCTGGAAAAGGACATCGCGCGGCACGTGGTCTCCACCATGGGCCAGGACCCCAACCCGCCGCGGCGCTTCCCCTACTACTGCGGCCTGGCCTACTCGGTGCGCGACCGGCTCATCGACCTCTGGCTCAAGACCCAGCGGGCCTACTACGACGTGATGACCAAGCGGGTGTACTACCTGTCCATGGAGTTCCTGCCCGGCCGGTTCCTCATGAACTTCCTGGTGAACCTCCAGATGGACGACGACTGCCGCGCGGTGGTGGAGAAGCTGGGCTTCGGCATGGAGGAGATCGAGGAAGAGGAGTGGGACGCCGGGCTGGGCAACGGCGGCCTGGGCCGGCTGGCCTCCTGCTTCATGGACTCGGTGGCCACCCTCAAGGTCCCGGCCTACGGCTACGGCATCCGCTACGACTACGGCATCTTCCACCAGTCCATCGTGAACGGCTACCAGGAGGAGCGCTGCGACAACTGGCTGCGCCACGGCAACCCGTGGGAGATCCAGCGCCGGGAGCACCTCTTTCCGGTGAACTTCCACGGCCGCTCGGAAGCCTACGAGGACGAGGCCGGCCACTCACGCTACCGTTGGGTGGACGCGGACACGGTCATGGCCATGGCCTGCGACATCGTGATCCCGGGCTACGGCGGCCAGCACGTGTCCAACATGCGGCTGTGGACCGCGGTGTCCAGCCGGGAGTTCAGCTTCAAGGAGTTCAACCGCGGCGACTACATGGGGGCCATGGAGGCCAAGGTCCTGGGCGAGAACATCACCAAGGTGCTCTACCCCAACGACGAGGTCTCGGTGGGCAAGGAGCTGCGCCTCAAGCAGCAATACTTCCTGGTGGCCGCCACCATGCAGGACATCCTGCGCCGCTTCAAGAAGCTGCACCGGCCCTGGAGCGACCTGCCCCAGTTCGTGGGCATCCAGCTCAACGACACCCACCCCTCCATCGCGGTGGCCGAACTCATGCGGGTGCTGCTGGACCTGGAGGGCCTGGCCTGGGACGAGGCCTGGGAGGCCACCCGGAACACCTTCGCCTACACCAACCACACGGTGCTGCCCGAGGCCCTGGAGACCTGGCCCGTGGGGCTCATGGACTACGTGCTGCCCAGGCACCTGGAGATCATCTACGAGATCAACCGCCGCTTCATGGCGGAGGTGGCGGCCCGCTATCCCGGCGACTCCGAGCGCCTGGCCCGCATGAGCCTCATCCAGGAGGGCGGGGAGAAGCGGGTGCGCATGGCCCACCTGGCCATCGTGGGCAGCCACTCGGTGAACGGGGTGGCGGCCCTGCACTCGGACATCCTGCGCGAGCAGCTGTTCCGCGACTTCGAGGAGCTGACCCCGGGCAAGGTCAAGAACGTGACCAACGGCGTGACCCCGCGGCGCTGGGTGCTCCAGGCCAACCCGCCCCTGGCCGGGCTCATCACCGAGGCCATCGGGCCGGAGTGGATCACCGACCTGGACCGGCTGCGCGAGCTGGAGCCCCTGGCTCGCGACGCGGCCTTCCAGGAGAAGTGGCGGGAGGTCAAGCGCACCTGCAAGAAGCGCCTGTCCCGCTACGCCCTGCGCAAGTTGGGGGTGGGGGTGAACCCCGACACCCTGTTCGACATCCACGTCAAGCGCATGCACGAGTACAAGCGCCAGCTCCTGAACCTGCTGCACGTGGTGACCTTCTACAACCGCGTGCTGGACAATCCCCGCGCGGACATGACCCCGCGCACCGTGTTCTTCTCGGGCAAGGCCGCGCCCGGCTACCGCCAGGCCAAGCTCATCATCAAGCTCATCAACGCGGTGGCCGAGGCCGTGAACAACGACCCCAAGGTGGGCGGCAAGCTCAAGGTGCTGTTCATGCCCAACTACTGCATCTCGGCGGCCGAGAAGATCATCCCGGCCGCGGACCTGTCGGAACAGATCTCCACCGCGGGCATGGAGGCCTCGGGCACGGGCAACATGAAGTTCTCCCTGAACGGGGCGCTGACCATCGGCACCCTGGACGGGGCCAACGTGGAGATCGCGGAGGAGGTGGGCCTGGACAACATCTTCATCTTCGGGCTCACGGCCGCGGAGGTGGGCGACCTGCGCCGCCGCGGCTACGACCCGCGCGCCTATGCGGATGCGGACCCGGAGCTGGCCCGCGCCCTGCACGACATCGCCTCGGGCCGGTTCTCGCCCGACGAGCCCGGGCTGTTCACGCCCATCACCGACGCCCTGCTCAACTGGGGGGACTTCTACCTCCTGTGCGCGGACTATCGCAGCTATGTGGACGCCCAGGGCCGGGTGGGCGACCTGTACCGCGACCACGGGGCCTGGACCGAGAAGTCCATCCTCAACGTGGCGCGCATGGGCAAGTTCTCCAGCGACCGGGCCATCATGGAGTACGCCAGGAACATCTGGCACGTGGAGCCGCTGGGGTAGGCGGGCCGTGTCATGAAACCTGCCTGCGCAGGTTTCCCGCCACGGCGACCGCAGCAGAGGCGAGCCTCTGCGCTCCCTGAAAAAACCGTCCCGGTTCCAGGCTCTTTGCCAGCGCGAAGGCCATCAAAACAGAAGCCCGGGCCGCGTGAACGGCCCGGGCCTTGTTGCGTGCAATACCTGTAGGCCGTTCAAAACCCGCGAGGGCAAGGCGCAAGAAGCCGCCGAGGCCGCAGACCTTGAGCCGTCAGCGAGTCTTCGAGCGTTACGGCGCAAGAGAGCAGCGCTGTATACGACATACGTGAGGCGTCGGCGGATTCGCAGCAACGCCGCCATCGCGGAGTTTTCAACGGCCTACACGCTGCTCGCAAATCCCTCGGCCCAGGCCATGGCCTTGGCGAAGCAGGCCTTGAGCCGGGCCGGATCCATGGAGAGCTTCTGGCAGAGCGGATCGAAACGGCTCCAGTCCGCCTCCTCCAGGCTGTCCGCCAGGGCCAGCAGGGGCAGGTACTCGTTGTTCTCCTTGCGCAAGAGCGCGGCCTTGAGCTTGTCGTCCAGGGGCAGGTAGTCCACGGCCTCGGCCATGGGCATGCCCAGGAGCGCGTCCAGGAGCGAGAACAGGCCGAGCATGAACAGGGTGCCCGGGTCGAAGCCAAAGAAGTCGTACTCCCGGGTCATGAGCTCCAGGAACCGGCCCCGCTGCACCGAGAGGATGACCAGTTCGCTCTTGAGCTCGGCCTTGTCGCTCATCTCGGCCAGGAGCACCGCGCGCAGCCAGTTCTTGAGCTTCGTCCAGCCCAGCAGCACCATGGCCTGCTTGATGGAGGTCACCTTCTGGGCCAGGCCGAAATAGGGGGCGTTCAGGTAGGAGAGCAGGCGGAAGGACAGGGACACGTCCGCGGAGATGGCGTCGGTCAGGGCCGCGAAGTCCGGCTCCGGCTCCTCGATCATGCGCAGGAGGGTGAAGCGGGAGGTCTCCATGGAGGTGAGCTTGCGCTCGGGCAGGTCCTCGGCCTCCTTGAGAAACGGACCGGTGAACAGGGTGAAGCCCTGCACCTTGAGCCCATCCGCCTCCTCGGCCGAGGCCACGCCGCGGGCCAGAAGCCTGGCCTTGAGCCCCTTGGCCTTGAGCATGAAGCCCGAGGGCAGGCCGCCCCTGCCCGGGGCGCAGCAGATCACGTCGGCCAGGGCGAAGCGGCGGCGGCCCAGGTCGGCGGCGGCCTCGAACTCCACGGCCACCAGGAACCCGTCGGCCTTGAGCTTCTCCAGGGCCGCCAGGGTTGCGTCGGCCAGGACGCCCTTCTCGCGCACCTGCACCACCCCGTGCCCCGGGGGCAGCACGTAGGGCGCGCCCTCCTGCACCGCGTGCTCGCTGAACCCGGCCAGGACCTTGCGGCCGCGGCCGATGGCCTGCTGCATGCCGATGTAGGAGCTCTGGGCCAGCCCCTTCTCGTTGAGCAGGCAGGCGCTCTCGTCCACGCCGCACACGAATTCGTAGCCCCAGATGCGGCGCTTGTCGTCCAGGATGGTATGCTTGGTGAAGAGCAGGGGGCTCGCCCCGCCGTTGGTGTCGGAAGTGCCGGGCACGGTGCGCCTCGCTTGGTCGGAGTTGTCTCGTAGCCTAGGACTCTAGCCTACCCCGGCAAGGCCCACAAGCCCCGAGTGCCGGACCCGGCCAGCCGGCCCTTTCAGAAGCACAACGTCCGGTCGGCCCGGGCCAGGGCCGCGTACAAGTCCTTCTGGCTGGCCTTGGCCACCGGCTCCTTCGCATCCACGCCGTGGATGCCCAGGCTCTTGCCTCAGGCCAGGAGCACGCCCTCGGACAGCCCGAAGAGTTTGGCCTGAACCGAAAGGTCGAGCTTCTCCGTCTCCCCGGCGCACACATCCACCGCCGGCCCGTTCAGGAACACGGTCACGTCGTCGCCCTCGTTCAGCATGAGGTTAGCGAAACGCAGCGCGTTCCACTTCACCTCCGGGTCGGCGCTGGACAGCAGCACGAGCATTTGCATGGCTGATACCTCCAGCCTTTTTTCATAGACCAATTCGATAGGAAATGCCAGGGAGGCCACAGGCCGGCCAAAGAGAAAGGGCCGCGTCCTTGCGGATGCGGCCCTTTTGAAAAGTGGTGCCGAAGGGGAGAGTCGCGTAACCACGCCCCTAATCGCCTCGAAATCCTTAGAGATTTTCTCTCCGGCGGACCTCTGTTGGCACGGCCAAAAGAGCACGATTAGGCACAAGCCGTCAAGCTTCTGCTCTGGACATGATGCGGAACACTCTTCGTCGCCCTGCCCCTGGAAAGCCACTTGCTACCCGTGGGCTGGCATGTTGTTTTTTGGGCCGTAAATGGTCCTATAATCGATTTTCTGGGCCGTTGCCTTGTCCGTGGTCGTCTTGCGATGCAAGGGGGCTGTTTTGATAGCCTGAAAGTGACTATGTGAGCTTATGCTTAGAAGCACCTGGGATGCTTGCCCGTCCCTGACGGGATTCCCAGAGAACTTAGTCGAAGACACCCAGCGCGTCAGCGCTGCCGAAGTCATAAACACGAAAGAGCACGAAGTGCTCTTGAGGGTTTTTGACTTCGTTTCTTCTTCTTTGTCTTTGTTCTTAGAAATCTCTCTTATATTATTAAAACTAATATAAGAACTAATAGGGCGTTTTGCTTAGAACTTATGCTTAGAACTTATGCTTACTCCAGTTCGTTGTGCTTAGAACAAGGGGCCGGTCCCGATGACCGGCCCCTACCCCATTAGCCGTTGTACTTAGAACTCTAGGCCGCCTGGGCAGCCTCCCCGGCCGCGCCGGGCTTCTTGGCCTTGTCTCCCCCTGCCACGTCGCCGAAGTCCGCCAGAGCCAGGCCGAGGGGCTGAACCTCCCGGCGAATCCGTTCCCTGGCCTCCTGCAAGCGCCAGTTGGAGTTGCGGGACAGGTCATCGTGGGCTTCCTCGAACTCCACCAGCCAGGGCTGCTCGCGCTCCCGCAGGCTCTTCTTGAAGCTCTCCGTCTGGGCCGGGTGCAGGACGGGCGCGAGGGCCGTATCCAGGGCCGCGAAGGCCATCTTGGCCTTCTCCGGGTTCTCGGCCACGAGGCGGGCCAGGGCTTCATGCGCCTTTTCGCGGCCGAGGCTGTTCAGCTCGGCCATGTAGGAGCCCAGGAGGGCCACCCGGGAGGCCGCTTCCCGGGCGTCCACCGGTTCGGGCAGCGCTAGAGCATCCACCTTCACGGCCCCCAACATCCTGGCGCGGTTATCTGTGGCCTCCTGAAGCTCGGTCATGAGCCTGAAGAGGCGCTTCACCTGGGGCGCGAGGGCTTCCACGGCCTTCCCCTTCGCATACTCCTCCCTGAACACGGCCACCTTACCCTTGGTGTCGTTGACCAGGGCGCGAAGTGCCGTCAGGCCCTTGAGGAACTCGCCATAAAACTCCCGGTGAAACGAGAGCGACCACTCCGACTCTTCCCGAGCCGCCCAGCGCAGCTTGCCGTCGCCCACCGCGTTTGGCGCAAAGATTTCCGGGTCAAGGTTGTGGACTTGAACGATGGGCCGCCCGCCGAAACGGTTGCGGGGCAGGGCCGGAATGACGAAGCGACCCGCCGAACACTTCACGTCGCGGCTACCGTCGCCCAACTCGGTAATTTTAAGCTGCGGCACGAGGTTCCTCCTGCTCCTGAAGTTTGTCCAGTTCGGCCAAGAGCGCTTTTTCAGCCCGAAAGATTTCCTCCTGGGCTTTGACAAGGTGGCACAACCGATGGACTCGACGGGGATTCAGGCGGACATTTTCACCACGGTCCATTCGGGCTTTTTCCTTGCGGGCCTGGGAGAGCATGGCCTCCACTTCGGCGGCCACGGTGTTGCGGACGCCCTCCCACGCTGCAAATTCAGCCATGATTTCTTCCAAAGTCATGTCAGTTCTCCTTAGAAAAGTTTGGGTTCGGTGTTGGACTTGTAGTGCGGGCCGAACAGGCCGTGCTCTTGGGCCATGCGGTGCCGCTCTTCGACCACGGCCTGTTCCACTTCAAGGCGACGAATGTCCGCTTCCAGGGCCTTGATTTGGGCTTCCTGCTCTTCGATGGCAGCCTCGCCTTCGTCGGTGACTTCGACGAACCGGGCCTTCTGTTCGTCGGTCAGGTCGGACCAGCGCGGTTCGTCGCCCTCGATTTCGGCGTTCCACTTGCGGCGGTAGTGCTCCTCGGGCTTTCTCATGTCGCGCCCCTACCAGCCCCAGACACGCCGGGTCTGAGCAACGGTGCCGGTGCCATCGGGATACTCCTTGTAGTGGCCCCGGGTGCCAGGCTTCTTCCGCAGGACGGGAACCCGCTCGGCCAGAATGGTCAGGAGCAAATCATTCACGTCGGGCTTGTATCCGCCCCACTCTTCGGCCATGAGACGGTTGATTTCCGCCTCCAAGCTGCCATAAATCTCAAGCTGCACAGTCGCTCTCCTTAGGTTGATGGTTGCAACAATAAGCGATAATCAACGCGATTTCTCGCTTCAACGCCGCATTGACGAGAACAGACACCGGGATACCAGAGTCTCTCCTAGCAATTAGGAGCCGCTCAAAGATGTCTTTATCTAGGGTTACAGTGTACTTGACCTTTGCAGGCACTAAATACCTCCTTGCTGATTGGATGGTGATGCAGGGCAACGCCCTACCGCTAAGGTAAAAAAACGGGAGCCTCCCCAATTGACGAGAGGGGAGGCTCCCTCAGGGTGTCCACGTCGAATCTGGCCGCCAAGCCGGAACAACGTGGTGTCTCTGACCCCTAGTTGAGAAAGATTGGGCCTTTTATGCTCATGCCCAGGAGCCTTCCTTGCCTTGCCCTGCCCAGCCTCGCCGGGCCGCGCCCTGCCGGGCCTCGCCCTGCCGAGCCCCGCCCTGCCGGGCCTCTCCTTGCCGGGCCGCGCTATGCAGCGCCGCGCCCCGCCGGGCTACTGCTGGAGGTTTAAACTTCCAGCGCGTTCGTAAAAAAGAGAACTCCGAATCTCCCCGCAAAGTGCATTTTCCCAAGAGATATTTTTCTGCCTGCGAGATTTTTTCCTACGGCCAAGTTCAGGAGCGTACATTTCAAGTTCTTCTTCGGTCGGCTTGACCCGCTGAATCAAGTCAGATTTCTTGATGAAGCGCCTAACCGTCTCTTCATCAACACCGTAGAACCTGGCAATCGCCCTCACAGACAACGCATATCTCCCGTTATCCTTTGCAGCGTAGTAGAGCTTGCGAAATTCAACTATGTCTGGGTTAAACTTAGCCGCCGGTCCTCGCCTCTTTTTACTGAAGTGCTTACAACGCAAATCTCTGATGTAAGTCTTAACCCAGTTCAAGCACGAACGAACAAAGATGTTGTCCATCTGCTCTTTGCTTTGGTCTGGGTACTTCACTAAGAGTTCTGCCATGAGCAAGCATAACTCGCCTTCCAATTCTTGTAGGTCAATGGCACCTGGGAGTTTATCGAATCCAATACTTCTAAGCTTTTCAAACTGCTCAGCCGCTTTCTTCTTGACGAAGAGTAAATCTTGATTGGTGAAGTTGCTGCCGGATTTATCGCTGGTGTTCATGTGGAATCCTCCTGGTAGTATTATTCCCGGAAATTGGACGTTTTTAGGGTCTCCCTCAAAAAAAAGTTCGCCAACTCCACAAGACAATTACTCCCGGACGAAGGACGTTTTTATGGTCCACCAATGAAAATAGTTCGGGTCGCAGCTTGAACGCCGCGACCCGATTGGAGACTTTCTTGATGAGCTTAGCTGCTCACGAGATAGGAGAGCCCTGCCAGCCTGGGTTTCACCTGCTAGCTGGCAGGGCTCATGCTCAAGGAGATGGCCTGGGGGCTGTTGGCAGTAGAGGACGAGCCAGGATGGCCTGTGCTGCGTTTTCCCGGGCCTGGCCGAGTGTCGGCCTGCCCCGAAGAGCAATCGGGCTCCCTACAAGGCCGTGGGGAAGGTCAATCCGGCATATCCTTAGTCAGGGCATCCAGCCGCCGGAGGATGCGCGTGATAATGCCCTCGCGGGCGAGCTTCGGAAGCAAGCCTTCGGTGAACCGCTCGCCGCGAACAATGCCCGTTGTCAGTTCCCGGAGCCGGTCCAGGGTCATGCAGTCAATTTCCTCGGGTGCGCGGTAGATGATGCGCTCAAACTCGGCTACATGGTCCATCCACTTGAAGTCTTCGAGCATGATGTCTGAGGCATAGGCTTCGGAGTGAAACTTTTCCAGCGCAGGCCCCCAGGTCATCCACCAGTTGCCCGGCTCTGAGTGGGCCAATTCGTCAGGCGTGCTCTTTGTGAACACAGGAAGCAAGGCAACGATGGCCCGTAGCGTTTCCTTGGTCGGCTGCATGGCCTACGCCTCCTTCTTCGCCAGAAGGGCGTACACGGTCTGCCGAGATACGCCGTACTCTTCGGCCAGGGCCTTCTTCTCTTCGCCCCGCTCCACCCGGGCCAAAAGCTCCTTCACCTGCTCCCGGGAGAGCTTGCCGGGCCTGCCCAGGTGCTTCCCCGCCTTCTTGGCGAGGGCGATACCTTCACGTTGGCGCTCCCGGATGAGCGCCCGCTCGAACTCGGCCACGGCCCCGATGATTTGCAGTTGGAGCGCCTGGAAGGGGTCCGCCTCCCCGGTGAAGGTCAAGGCCTCCTTGTGGAACTTCACGGCCACGCCCCGGCTGGTCAGGTCAGTGAGCACGACCAGGAGGTCTTGAAGATTGCGGGCAAGCCGGTCAATGCTGTGGACGTGCAGAGTGTCGCCCTCCCGGACATAGGCCAGGGCCTCTTGCAGGGCCGGGCGCTTGGTGTCCCTGCCAGAGAGCTTGTCCTCGAAGGTGCGGTCCAGGGCCACTCCGTCTAGCTGGCGGGCGGTGTTCTGGTCATCGGTGCTGACCCGGATGTAGCCAATGTCCTGCGTCTTGCCGTTTCGGGCGGCGGTGCTCTTCTTGGCGGTCATGTCCTCAGCCCTCCCTCAATGTGTTGAGAAAGTTCTAAGGATTTCCTGAAATCGCGTCAAGAAATTATTATTGCGACCTTTCTTGTCACGGTGAAATGCGGGTTCCCGGGCAGCGCCGGGCATGTCCAGAAAGGTTTACCTTTTTGTTATGGATTTTTAGAACCCCCTAAGTTAGTAGAGAGAAAAAGAGGACGTTATGCCGAAATCTCGTATCAGAGAAGAAGTCCCCAATGTTCATTTTGCTGACGCATTAATAGCTCTTGGCCTGCCTGCTGTCCCAGAAACCATTAGAGCCCGAGGCAAGCATCGCCCAGATGTTTTTATTAAATTCCAAGGGATGCGCATTGCTATTGAGGGCAAAATTGGCAGCAACAGTGCTGAAAGAAAGGATGCAGAAAATCAAACCAGGGAAAGAGTTGAATTCGGCATTGCCCAAATCGCAATCGGCGTTTTGTATCCATCGGAAATTAGAACCATAGACTATTCAAAATTATCTGGATTTATTAAAAAGGCAAAATATGAATACATTGTAATTTCTGAATCAGGCACAAGCAACTGGGAAACAGGAGATATAACCGAAATTGTTAGCTCAATCTCTCGCGTTAAAAATGAACTAGCTACTCAAGACATTGTTTGCAAATCAGCAGAGTTGATAAACTCTTCTTTGGAAGAACTAGCCAGTGTATTAGCTGACAATCAGCATGTATGCAATGAGTTAGCTAAAGTCTTGGGGATTGGCTCAGCCGGGAATAAAAAAATTGATAAACAAAAACGCATCAAAACTATTTCCTTAGTCGCATCTTTGATGGTTGCAAATTCATTTATTTTTAATGAGCAACTAGCAGTTACAGGAATAAAAAATGTTTACACCCTCAGAAGCTTAATCGCATCTGAACAAATAATCGACAATGCAATAAGCTCATGGCAGTGGGTTTGCGACAACATCAACTATGTTCCGATATTCAAGGTCGCAATCGAAATCCTCACAAAAATACCCTCATCTCCTGAATCAAACTCGGCAATAAAGTTTCTTGCTGATAAAGCCCTTGAAGTCTGCAACAACAAAGCGGCTCTTCGACATGATTTAATGGGCAGAGTTTATCACTACTTATTACATGAAGCAAAATTCTTGGGAACATTTTATACTTCTACTCCTTCTGCGACGTTACTTTTAAAAACTGTTTTTCAAGCCAAATTGTGGACCACAACAAAATTTGACTCTTTACCCACGTTAAAAGACTTTAAAATTGCAGACTTAACTTGCGGCACTGGCACGCTTTTAATGGCGTCTCTACAAGCCTTGAAGGATAATTACATATCAGAAGCATATAAAAATAATAAATCTTTAAAGCCAAGAATATTAAATGAATTTCATAAAATTGCAATAGAGAAAATTGTTTATGGTTACGACGTTCTTTCTTCGGCTGTTCACCTTACTGCATCAACATTAGCACTACTTGCGCCAGAAGTCGTCTTTAATAAGATGCACTTATACGTTATGCCTCTTGGCCTTACTCGAAATAAACCATGCCTAGGAAGCTTGGAATTTCTAAAACGTCAAACGGCAAATACTCAATATTCGTTGCCTGGACATGAAGTTACTGAGAAAATAGTCACGGGCGCTGGAGATAAAAATGTTTTAACTTCAATCCCTGATATGGACCTCATTGTAATGAACCCTCCTTTTGTGCGAAGTGTCAATGGCAATCTTTTGTTTGGCACTCTTTCCGACACGCACAGGGACAAGCTTCAAACAGATTTGAAGAAACTTGTTGCGAAACAAAATATACCAGCAAACATCACTTCGGGGCTCGGAAGTGTTTTTGTTGCTTTAGCTGCACGGCATATTAAAAATGATGGTAGAATTGCTTTTATTCTTCCTATGGCACTTGCTTCAGGCATATCATGGGAGCCCACTCGCAAGTTACTCGCTGATAAATTTCACATAGAATATATATTTACAAGCCACGAGCCATCGCGTTGGAATTTTTCGGAAAATACTGACCTCTCTGAAGTTATGTTTATTGCCCAAAGGAAAAGCACAAAAGACGAAAAACGAAAAACGACTTTTATAAATCTTTGGCGAAATCCTTCAAATTCTATTGAAGCTTTATCAACGTTTCAATGCATACAAGATACGGCTGCGCAAGACGTTGATGATTACGGTATTTCGAATTTAGTTGATAATAATCGAAAAATTGGTGAGACATTAACAGTCCCCACAACTGACATATCAAATCAATGGTGGGGCGGCTCTTTTGCGCAAAATAGCTTGAATATAACTGCGAGAAAACTACGAGATGGCTTGCTTTATATTAACAATAAGTTCATTAAAACGTTGCCGATTTGTCAGTTAGGCACACTTGGCAAAATTGGCCATGATGCCAGAGATATTCATGATGGCTTTAAAAACGTAGCACATAAAACTGCATATGGCGCTTTTTGGAATCATGAATCTGATTTTGTAAACACTATCTTACAATCACCAAATAGTTTTTTAGAGCCAAGAACTGAACCAGCGCCAGGAAGAAAAAAAATATTGCCTTCTTCTAATTTATGGCAATCACGTTCTAGGCTATTAATCGCATGGAGATTTTGGCTTATAACTCACAAGCTAACTTCAATATTTGTTGACAAAGAAGTATTAAGTAACACGTGGTTTACAATTTGCCTAAACAATAACGATGAACGAATTGTAAAATGCCTTTCTTTGTGGCTTAATTCTACGTTTGGAATTATGTCTATGGCATTCTCAAGCATTAGAACTCGCGGGCCTTGGATACAATTAAAAAAGCCAACAATACAAAATTTGCCAGTTATTGATGTTACAAAAATATCTAATGAACAAATTGATTTGTTATCTAGTTCATTTGATAGATGCTCAAAATTAAAATTGCTTTCATTTTCTAACATATCGGAAGATGCAAGCAGAGCCTTGATTGACAAAGCACTGTGCGATGCGCTAGACATTGGTGATATTTCTATAATTAGAGACACTCTTGGAATTGAACCAATTTTTACAAATACTTCTTTATAACAAGTACAACATGAGTTCGATTCATCAATTGCTTATCCCCCTTAATAACGAGGGGGAGGGGTTGCCCTGGCTTGCCATAGGACTCCCCTCCCACTCCTAGCCTACTTCGTCCTCTCCTTCGCGGCCCGCCTTGGTTCCTGGGGCATTGGGTTCGTCGCCCTCCCCTTCATCCCAGATGCCCTTGGCCGATGCCTCCAAGGCCGCGATGACCCCGCTGACATCGTGGCCCACGCCGCGCTGTGTCTGGGCAAACTTGACCTCTTCGATGCTGCGAAGAACCCCGGTGAGGGTCTGGCCGATGAAGGCCAATAACCTCCCCTTGTCGCGGCCTATGCGCCCCACGCGGACCTTGTGAAACACGTCGGCCATCTCGTCACGCAGGGCCTCCAAGCTGTCTATCCTGTGTCGCCTGGGCATGATGCTCTCCCATGAAAAAGGCCGCCCGAAGGCGGCCTGTTGGTTGTTATCGTCGGAGCCCGGCTAGCGGGCGAACTTGCACTTAGAAACGTGTGCCAGGTCCAGGCCCGGGTAGTCCAGCGGGTCTAGCACCCGCTCCTTGAGCTTGTCCGGGCCGAGGCGCTTGCCGTAGCGACCGAAGGTTTCACCGCTGACCTTGTGGCCGTCCAACTCCATGAGCGCCACGGGGTCAACGCCAAGCTCCTTGGCCCTGGTGATGAACGTATGCCGGAAGCTGTGGAAGCTCTTCTTGCCGTCCAGGCCGAGCCGCTTGACCGTGCGGGAGAAGAACTGCGATGCAGCCTTGCCGTAGCGCTCGGCCTCGCCCTTCTTCTCAAGGTCTGGGAACAGGCGCTCTTCGCCCTTCCTGCGGAGCCGGGCAGCGTAGGTCGGGAGGTCAACCACTTCGAGCAGAACCCGGTGCAGTGGGACCAATCGCTTACTCTGAGCCGTCTTCAGGCGCTTCCCCTCGCCCGCCCGGATGTCCAGTACCCAGACACCTTGCTCCTGCCGGATGTCCTCTAAGTGTAGCTGGGCAAGCTCTTCCAGCCGCGCCCCGGTGTAGAGTCCGAGCAGGGGAAGCCAGAACTGCCAACCGGACTTGAAGCTGTCCGCCGTGTAGCCGTCCTGGCCGAAGATAGCCGCCAGGTCCGCCAGGGTGAACGCCTCGCGCTCTTCATCGGCCCGGGTGACGGTTCTAAGCGCAAGGCCAGAGGCCGGGTTGTCCGTCATGTAGCCTTGGTCCTTCCCGTAGTTGAAGAGCCCGGCAACGTGCGTCAGAACGTTGTTGAACGTGGTGGCGCTGATAGTCTTCTCCGGGCGCATGGCAAGGACTTGCTCGGCCGTCTTGCCCCGGTACTTGGCAATCTTCGGCCGGTTCGGGGGCATCTTGAGAAACTTCTCCTTGAAGCCCCGGAGGGTGGCCTTGTCCAGGGCGCTCACCCGGGTATCCGGCCCAAGGATGAACGTCAGGTGCTCTAGAGCCGCACGCACGTCCCCTTCCGTCTTGGCCGTCCAAGTGCCTCCCCGCTTCCGCTCGGCAACGTAGTTCTGGATGAGTTCTGCCAGGGTGAGGGCCGGTGCCTCGGGTGCGGCCGGGCTTGCGGGAGGGGCAACGGCCAGGGCGGGGGCAAGCTCCCGCTCTAAGCGTATGTCGCCGTGCCGCCGGGCAAGGGCTACCTCGAAGTAGTTGACCGCCATCTTCAGGAACTCCCGGCACAGGAAGCCGAAGTCCTGGCTGCCCTCCGGGGCGTCCAAGTCGTGCTTCTTCACCAGGGCGCGGGCCTTGTCCGCCATGACGGCGTGGTTCCCGGTCGCCAGGAGCAGTTGGTACTTGTTCCGGGTCGCTTCCAGGCTCTCCACCTTCCCGGACAACTCGCCGATGCTCACCGGCGCGGCGGCGGCAAGCTGAAGCTCGGCTTCGTCCAGGGCGCGGCGGAAGTAGCTGTCCACCAGGGTTCTAAGTTCTTGGGGCGTGGCCTTCTTGGGCATGTGCGGGTCCAGTTCAGTGAAGAGCGTTCTAAGTTCAAAGGCGAAGCGCCGGGCGACGGCCTGGGCATGGCGTCTGCTGCCTGTCCCGAGGCTCTTTCTAAGCTCACCGGTCCCGAACATCCCCCGCAGGGGTGCGGGCACGGCCAACCGGAAATAGTAAGTCCCTTCGCGCCTGTAAAGGTTCGTCCCTCTCTTGGGCATGGCTGACCCCCTCTTCGACCGTGCCTGGGGCCGTTCCGGCACAGGATACCGGCACAATAACGGCACACCCGGCGTTGCACAGGCCGGAGAGCGGGTTTTCTAAGGATTTCGGGTGATAACGGCTGCCGGAAAAGAAGAAGGGTTCCGGCATGTTACCGGAACCCTTCCTACTTTCGGTGGTGCCGAAGGGGAGACTCGAACTCCCACGGGGGAACCCCCACTAGACCCTGAACCTAGCGTGTCTACCAATTCCACCACTTCGGCACGTTCAGGGAAGGCCGTATCTACGCGCTCACCCCGGTCTTGGCAAGTATTTTTTATGAAGATGGAAATCTCGTTCCGGGACAGGTGGTTGGGGCCATGTCCCGGCTGGACGCCGGGGCGCGGCGCCCGGCGGGTTGCGGGTTGAACGCCGGGCTCCTTTGGTGTATCACGGCCCCCGCGGCTTCGCCGCGTTGCCTCGCCGGTGGCGTGGCTGTGCGTATAACTCGGAGCACAAAAATGGTGTACATTTTCTGCTCCGAGTAATAACAGCCCAGCCTTGCCCTGCCGCACCCGGCCGGGCCCATCCTGTTCGTGCCGCGAGCCTGCCCCATGATCGTCATCCGCGACCCCCGCGACCTCCAAGACACCCTTCGCGGGGCCTGCATCACCATAGGCAATTTCGACGGGGTCCACGTGGGCCACCAGCAGCTCATCGCCCGCACCCGGGAAAAGGCCCGGGCGCACGGCCTGGAGTGTGTGGTGCTCACCTTCGAACCCCATCCCGAACGCGTGCTGGTCGGGCCCGACACCCCGCCCTTCATCACCCTGCTGGACCAGAAGCTCGAACTCATCGGGCGCCAGGGAGTGGAGGTCACGGTGGTCATGGAGTTCACCCGCCAGCTCGCCGCCCTGTCCCCCGAGGACTTCGTCAAGACCTACCTGGTGGACTGCCTGGCCTGCCGCGAACTGGTCATCGGCTACGACTACGCCTTCGGCAAGGGCCGCAAGGGCAACTACGAGCTGCTCGCCACCCTGGGGGCCAGGTACGGCTTCGGGGTGGAGCGCCTGGGACCGGTCATGCTGGACAACGCGGTGGTCTCCTCCACCCGCATCCGCGACCTGGTGCAGGCGGGCAAGGTCTGGGAGGCCATGCCGCTGCTCGGCCGCTTCTACATCGTCAAGGGCGAGGTGGTGACCGGCCGCGACCGGGGCGGCAAGCTCCTGGGCTTCCCCACCGCCAACCTCAAGCTGGTGGACGAGCTGTTCCCGGCCACCGGGGTCTACGCGGTCTGGGCCGAGATCGAGGGCCGGGTCCACCCGGCGGTGGCCAACATCGGGTTCAACCCCACCTTCGGCAACACCGCCCTGTCCGTGGAGGTCCATGTGCTGGACTTCTCCGACAACCTGCGCGGCCAGACCCTGCGCATCCATTTCGTGCAGCGCCTGCGTTCGGAGCAGAAGTTCTCCAGCCTGGACGAACTTCGCACCCGCATCGGGCAGGACATCCAGCTGGGCCGACAGATCCTGGCCAGCTCCATGGCCCAGTGCTACCTGCCCTACATCGAGCAGCCCCGCACCTAGGGCATTCGAGGAGACATGCTGCGCCGCATGGCCACCTTCTGGACGAACTTCCTGAGGTCCTTTTCCCGGATCAGCCACGTGCGCTGGCTGCTCCTGGGCGTCGTGGTGGGCGCGCTCTCCGGCCTGGCCGCGGTGGGATTCTTCACGGGCATCGAGTGGCTCAAGACCACCCTGCTCCACGTGTACGCCGGCCTGACCCTGCCCGCGCCCGCGGGCGAAAGCCTGTTCGAGCACCTGGCCCCGGGCCCGCACCGGCCCTGGCTCATCCCCATCTACCTGGCCGGGGTCGGCCTGGTCACCGGGCTTCTGGTGTCGCGCTTCATCCCCGAGTCCGTGCGAGGCGGCACCGACGGCACCGACGCCATGATCAACGCCTTCCACAACCAGGCGGGCGTAATCAGGCCGCGCACCTTCATCATCCGCGGCCTGACCTCCATCCTCACCATCGGCGCGGGCGGCAGCGCGGGCCGGGAGGGACCCATCTCCCAGATCGGCGCGGGACTCGGCTCCTTCATCGCCCAGCGCCTGCACATGTCCCCCAAGGAACGGCGGCTGCTCCTCCTGGCCGGCGCGGCCGGCGGCCTGGGCGCCATCTTCCGCGCGCCCCTGGGCGGCGCGCTCACCGCCATCGAGGTCATCTACAAGGAGGACTTCGAGGCCGAGGCCATCCTGCCCTCGGTGCTCTCCTCGGTGGTGGCCTACTCCATCTTCACCTTCTTCTTCGGCACCGACCCCATCTTCGGCATCCCGGAGTTCAGCTTCCACAGCATGGCCGAGTTGCCCTTCTACGCGGTGCTGGCCCTGTTCTGCGCAGGCACGGGCTGGCTGTTCGTGCGCACCTTCGAGCGCCTCAAGCACCGGGTGTTCCTGCCCCTGTCCGACCGCATCGGCATCACCGCCACCATGACCGTGGGCGGGCTGGGCATGGGCACCCTGGGCATGGTCTTCCCGGAGCTGCTCTCGGGCGGCTACGGCTGGCTGGAGCTGGCCATCAAGAACGAGCTGCCGCTCATCACCATGATGCTCATCCTGTTCGGCAAGATCCTGGCCACCGGCGTCACCATCGGCAGCGGCCTGTCCGGGGGCATGTTCGCGCCGGCCCTGTTCATCGGCGGCATGAGCGGCGGCGTGGTGGGCCAGCTGGCCAACGCCTGGCGCCCGGACATCGCCACCCAGCCCGGGGGCTACGTGCTGGTGGGCATGGCCGCCTTCTTCGCGGGCGTGGCCAACGCGCCCATCGGGCCGCTCATCATGGTCTGCGAGCTCACCCAGGGCTACGGGCTGCTGGCCCCGCTCATGCTCGCCTCGGCCCTGTGCCTGGTGCTGGGCCGCAAGACCTCGCTCTACGAGCACCAGGTGGAGAGCAAGTTCGACTCCCCGGCGCACCTGGACGACGCCACCATCAACATCCTGGAGGGCCTCCAGGTGCAGGACGTCTACACCCCGGGCCGGGTCACCGCCCTGGAGGAAGGCACCACCTTGAAGGCCCTCACGGACATCATCGCCAACACCAACGAGCTCACCTTCCCGGTGCGCAACAACAATGACGAGATCACCGGCATCCTGGGAGTGGAGGACGTGCGCAAGGTGATCTTCGAGGACTGCCTGTTCGACCTGCTGGTGGTGGGCGAGCTGGCGCACAAGCCGGCCACGCTCAAGCCCGAGGACAACCTCTACACCGCGCTGCTCAAGTTCGTGGACACCAACTACGGCCAGATTCCCATCACCTCCCCCAGCGACGACAAGGAAATCCTCGGCCTGCTCAACCGCGAAGACGTGTTCAAGGCGTATTCGGACACGCTCAAGAAGCTGAAAGAGGAAGAATAGGAAGAAAAGGCAGGGCGATTCGTGAATCGCCCCTACACAAGAGGGTCCAGCCAGGGGCGCGGTTCCGGCTCTCTTCCGTAGGGGCGATTCACGAATCGCCCGTCTTCTTTTTTTCTTCCAGCTCCCGCCGAACGTGGCGCACGCGCACCACCACGGTCCAGAACGTCAGCGCCCAGTACAGCCACAGGCCCCAGGCGGCCGGGTCCCCGGCGGACGCGAGGGCGGCGGCGAGGTAGAGGGCGGCCAGCACCAGGAAGCGGGGGGCGCGCTCCATGAGGCCCACGTCGCAAGTCACGCCCAGGGCCTCGCCCCGGGCCTTGGCGTAGCTGGCCAGGAAGGAGAGGAGCGCGGCGGAGAAGCAGAGCAGGGTCGCGGGGACCGGCGGGGCCTTGTGCTCCAGCAGGAGCAGCCAGAGGCCGACCAGGTAGAGGAAGTCCGCGGCCCGGGCCAGAATGGAATCCAGGAACTCGCCAGCCGGGCTGGTCCGGCCCGTGGCCCGGGCCAGGGCTCCGCCCAGGGCGTCGGCCAGGCCCGAGGCGAGCATCGCGGCCAGGCCCAGCCAGGGGGAGGACAGGCACGCCAGCGGCACGAGCAGGGCCAGGCCCAGGCCGGCCCAGGTGAGCCGGTCCGGCCGCACCCGGGCGCGGACGAGCCTCGGCAGCAGCAGGCGCTCACACAGGCCGGCAAAGGCGCGGCCGGGCAGGCTCTCGCGCAGAAGCATGGCGCGCGGGCCAGTCAGGGCCGCTCGGCGCGCATCACGAACTCGGGCGCGTTCACGATGTGCTTCTTCACGAAGCAGGCCTCCATGGCCTTGAGCACCGCGTTCTCGTACTTTTTCGGGAATTCCTCGGGCAGGGCGAGGGTCATTTCGATCCTGGGATAGCGGTGGGCCTCCTCGTCGTACTCGCAGTGCAGGGTGAGGGCCATGCCCGAGGTGTCGATGTCGCGCTTCTCGCAGAAGCCCTGGGCGTAGTAGGCCGAGCAGGTGGCGATGGAGGCCAGGAACAGGTCGAAGGGAGAGGGGGCGGTGTCGCCCCCGCCCTCGTCCGCGGGCTGGTCGCAGAACACGGTGTGCTGGCCGATGCGGGCGGCGAGGCGCTTGCCCCCGGGAAAGGACACGGCAACGGTCTTGGCCATGGGGTTCCCCTTTATGCGGCGTTTTTCTTGGAGAGTTCGTGGCTGTGCACGATGGCCGGAATGGCGAAGAGCAGGTAGGGCAGGTACAGGCGGAGCACGTCCAGGATTCCGGGGTTCTCGATGAGGTCCGGGGTCCCGATGTGCTCGCCCATGGTGTACAGGAAGACCTGGAACGCGCCCAGGACCAGGGTTGCCTGGCCGGCCATGCGCCAGCGCCGGGCGTTCATGCTCCTGAGCACCGGGCGGGAGAAGCCCAGCTCGAAGCTGGCGATGAGGCACAGGGTGAAGAGCGCGACGTCGGCCAGGTGGTTGAAGAAGAACCAGTCCGGCACGGGCCGGGCCACCATGGACGGGATGCTGATGAGCAGCACGCGGGCGATGTGCAGCAGGGTGAGCAGGACGAAGTAGAATTTCACGCGGGTCTCCGGGTGGTAGCCCAAAAATGCCAAGGGCGTTTTTTGAAAAAACGTTTGCCGCGGCGCAAAGATGCGCCTCCAGGCGGAAGAGTGTTCGCCACCGTATCCATTGTCAGCCCAGGTTGAGGCGGAAGGCGTCGCGCACCAGGGACTGGAGCCGGCCGATGACCCCGAAGGCGTCCTTCAGGGTGCGCTTCTCCATGTCCGAGAGCATGCCGGGGTCGAGCTGGTTGTTGGGTTCCTGCCCGTTCTTGATCTGCCCCATCTGGAGAACCAGGCGGAGCTGCATGAGGAACTCGTAGGCCCCGGCGGCCTCGGCCAGGAGGTCGCGGGACAGGTGGCCGCCCTCGCGCAGGAGGTTCAGCCGGTCCAGGGTGTTGGTCTCCTTGACCCCGTGCCGCAGGGCGAAGAGCCGGGCGAAGTCCACGAAGGGGGTGAGCCCGCGCTCCTTGAGGTTCAGGGTGTTCTTGTGCTCCCCGTCCTTCTCCACCACGAAGTTGCGGAACAGGGACAGGGGCGGCCTGGCCTTGAGGCAGTCCGCTGCCAGGTGGCGCTGGAACACGTGCTCCCGCTTGGCGTGGACGGTGACGTGCTCGCGCAGGGCCTCGCCGAACTCCAGGCGGCCGTAGCCCGGCCGGAAGTCGAAGAAGATGGAGGCGTGCAGCACCTCCTGGGGCTCGGGCCGCATGATGAGGTACTCGAAGAAGTCCCGGAACTCGGCGTAGGGTTTGCGCCACCTGGGGTTCACGGCCATCATCTGGCCCGGGCACGGGGGAAAGCCGCAGGCCACCAGGTGGTCGATGGCCCGGCGGGTGAACGCCTCGAAATACGCCTCGCAGGCCCGGGCCTCCTGGGGGTCCCTGGGGTCCTGGTAGACCAGGGCGTTGTCCTGGTCGGTGCGGAAGGTCTGCTCCTTGCGCCCCTCGGAACCCATGAGCAGCCAGCAGAAGGGAACCGGCGGCGCGCCCATCTCGTCCTGGAGCATGGTGAGCAGCTTGTCCAGGATGAGGTCGTTGAGCACCGTGACCATGCGGGTGATGTTGGCGGCCTTGGCCCCTTCCTCCAGGAGCCGGCCGGCCACCAGGGGGACCTTGCGGGACAGGTCGTAGAGCCCGGGGATGGCGCGCTGGGCCAGGATCTCCCGGAACAGGGCCACGGGCGAGCGCCCCTGCAGCACCATGATGTCGTGGGAGGTGACCATGCCCGCCACCTTCCCGCCCCGGGTCACGGCCAGGTGGTGGATCTTGCGGTCCATCATGCGGATGAGCGCGTCGAAGCACACCGCGTGGTGCTCCATGGTGGCCACGGGCGAGGACATGATGGAGCGCACCGGGGCGTCGTAGTCCAGGCCGCGGGCCACCACCCGGCGCAGGTCCTTGTCCGTGATGATGCCCTCGATCTCCCCGTCCGGCCCACCCTCGCCGGTGATCAGCAGGGAGCCGATGCCGTGCTCGGCCATGAGCGCGGCGCAGTCGCGGACGGAGGCGGCGGCCGGAGCGGTGCGGGGCTCGCCCTTGAGCACGTCGCCCAGCTTGGTGCCGAAGAGGTAGAGGGGGCTTTCGCTGGCGCAGATGTCGGCCTGGCGGTGGCGAAGCTCGGCAAAGGCCTTGGACACGTAGGCTTCGGTGAAGGTGCGCAGGAAGTGGCCGGCGAAAGCCGGGTTGGCGGCGAGAAGCCCCAGGAAGGCGGACCTCGGCACGGCCAGGAATTCGGTGTCCTCCACGGCCTCCACGTTCAGGTTGGCCTTGGAGCCTCGGATGAGGCCCAGCGCGCCCACCACCGCGCCCTCGCCGCGATAGTCCACCAGCCGGTCCTCGCCCCCCCCTCCAGCGCCGGGCACGGCCAGGAAGAGCTTCACCCCGCCGGAGCGGATGATGAGCAGGTGGGTGATCTCGGTCTCGCCCTGGGCCATGACCCGGGAGCCCTTGGCATGGCTCAGGAGCAGGCAGTCCCGGGCCAGGGCCTGGCGCTCTTCCGGGCTGAGCTCGGAAAAGGGCAGGGTGCGGGAGAGCTGGTCCAGGGCCTCGCCGGCCGCGGCGGGCCGTTGGTTGAGCGGGCGTTGCATGTGCGTCCTGGTCCCAAGGTGAGAGGGCAGGGGGGAGTCCCCCCTGCCCTCTCCTAGCCGCGGGGCGGGGTCGAGGTCAATGTCCGGGGGCTAATGGGCCGTGGCCATGCCGGCGCCCCGCGGGTAGCGCACGCCGTCCACCATGTCCTGCACGTCCTGGGGCGGCGCCGCAGTGACCAGGGACACGCCCACGGTCACCGCGAAGTTCAGGAGCATCCCGACGGAGCCGATGCCTTCGGGGCTGATGCCCAGGATGTAGTTGCCGAATCCCAGGTACTTGGTCTGGATGATGTACAGCATGGTGAAGCCGATGCCGCAGAGCATGCCGGCCACCGCGCCCTCGCGGTTGGCGCGCTTCCAGAAGATGCCCAGCACCAGGATCGGGAAGAAGCTGGCCGAGGCCAGGCCGAAGGCCAGCGCCACCACCTGGGCCACGAAGCCCGGGGGATTGATGCCGAAGTAACCGGCCACCATCACCGCGATGCCGATCATCACCCGGCCGATCATGAGCCGCTTGGCCTCGGACGCCTCCCGGTTGATGATGCGGTAGTACAGGTCGTGGGAGATGGAGGAGGCCACCACCAGGAGCAGGCCCGAGGCGGTGGACAGGGCCGCGGCCAGGCCGCCCGCCGCCACCAGCGCCACCACCCAGGCGGGCAGGTTGGCGATCTCGGGGTTGGCCAGCACCATGATGTCGCGGTCCACGAACAGCTCGTTGCCCGTGGAGCTGGCCTCGTTCTTCAGGAGCTTCTGGCCCTGGACCCCGGTCTCGCCGGTGAAGGCGGGCTTGCCCTTGAAGGGCGCGCCGGCGCGGAACTGGATGACCCCGTCGTTGTTCTTGTCCATCCAGGCCACCAGGCCGGTCCTCTCCCAGTTGTGGAACCAGGACGGGGCCTCGGTGTAGGCCTTGTCGTTCAGGGTGTTGATCATGTTGTAGCGCGCAAAGGACGCCACGGCCGGGGCGGTGGTGTAGAGGATGGCGATGAAGATCAGGGCGTAGCCCGCGGACAGCCGGGCGGCCTTCACGCTGGGCACGGTGTAGAAGCGCACGATCACGTGGGGCAGGCCCGCGGTGCCCACCATGAGGCACAGGGTCAGGGCGAACACGTCGATCATGGGCTTCTGTCCCGCGCCGAAGGCCGAGGTGTAGGCCGCGAATCCCAGGTCCACGTTGATCTTGTCCAGGGTCTCCAGCAGGTAGGCCCCGGCGTCGGGTCCGGCCGAGATGGTGGAGCCGAAGCCCAGCTGCGGGATGGGATTGCCGGTGATGGAGGAGGAGATGGCCACCGCCGGGATGAGGTAGGCCAGGATGAGCACGCAGTACTGGGCCACCTGGGTCCAGGTGATGCCCTTCATGCCGCCCAGGCCGGCGTACAGGAACACGATGACCATGCCGATGATCACGCCGGTGTTCACGTCGGTGCCCAGGAAGCGGGAGAACACGATGCCCACGCCGCGCATCTGGCCGGCCACGTAGGTCATGGACACCACGATGGCGCAGATGAGGGCCACGATCCGGGCGGTCCTGGAGTAGTACCGGTCGCCCACGAAGTCCGGCACGGTGAACTTGCCGAACTTGCGCAGATAGGGGGCCAGGAGCAGGGCCAACAGCACGTAGCCGCCGGTCCAGCCCATGAGGTACACGGCCCCGGAATAGCCCAGGAAGGAGATGAGGCCGGCCATGGAGATGAAGGAGGCCGCGCTCATCCAGTCCGCAGCCGTGGCCATGCCGTTGGCCAGGGGCGGCACCCCGCCGCCGGCCACGTAGAAGCCCTTGGTGTCTTTCACCCGGGACATCCAGGCAATGGTGAGGTAGATCCCGAAGGTCAGGCCCACCATCACGTAGGTCCATGTTTGTATGCTCATGTCGCTTCTCCTTGCGGTTTTCCGTGCGGCCTACTCGTGCACGTCGTATTCGCGGTCCAGCTTGCGCATGAGTCCCACGTAGACGAAGATGAGGGCCACGAAGACGTAGATGGAGCCCTGCTGGGCGAACCAGAAGCCCAGGGGGAAGCCGCCCAGCTTGAAAGCGTTCAGCTGTTCAACGAAAACGATTCCGCAAACATAGGACACAAGAAACCAAATCGCGAGAAGTGTGACCATGTAGCCCAGGTTCTTGCGCCAGTACTCCGCCAATTTGTCCTTATTCATGCCGGCACCCCCGATATTCTGGACCTATTGCCTCGCCGTTGCGTGACCAGGCCCGTTCACGTTCCGCCATGCACCATGCGGCGGCGGGTTTCGATGCTCCCTTGTGGCACAAAGAAAAGACATTTGCATGCCCTATTCGGTGAACGGGAGAACGGCGATGCATGGCCCGGCGAACGGGAGCGGCCCCGCCGTCCGTCCGGCCCCGGCCGCCACCCGCACCCTGGGGCCGGGCCGCTCACCGTTCGCCGTTGGCCGAGCAGGACGGTGAACGGCGCGGGCGAGGCGGGCCGCAGCCGGGCCAGCTTGCGCTCGGCCCCGCGGCGCGGCGCCCGGCCCTCCCCCCGACCGCACCTACTGGAAAGGAGACAAACGCAAGCAAATCAGGCAGGATGCGCCTCCGGCCGGGGGGTATGCCCGGCCGGGCGGCCCGGAGGCGAAGGGCCGGTCCGCGCCCGGTCCGGCGCGAGATCGCTTCGCCCGCCGTGGCGCCTGTCCTGACCCACACGTCCGCCGCCGCTCCTGGACGGACCAACCCCGAACGCACACCCAAGGAGAATCGCGTCTATGGAAGAAAAGTTGGCCAACCCCGCGCCCCTCGGGCTCATGGGATTCGGCATGACCACCATTCTCTTGAACATCCACAACTGCGGGTTTTTCCCCCTGGGGTCCATGATCCTGGCCATGGGGATCTTCTACGGCGGTCTGGCCCAGATTTTCGCCGGACTGCTCGAATTCAAGAAGGGCAACACGTTCGGCCTGACCGCCTTCACCTCCTACGGCTGCTTCTGGCTCACCCTGGTGGCCCTCATCGTGCTGCCCAGGATGGGCCTCGTCCCAGCTCCGGACGAGGGCTTCATGGCCTGGTACCTCTTCATGTGGGGCCTGTTCACCCTGTTCATGTTCTTCGGAACCCTGAAGTCGAGCTTGGCCTTGAAGTTCATCTTCGGCTCCCTGGCCCTGCTCTTCTTCCTGCTGGCCTTGCGCGACTGGACCGGCTCCTCCGCCATCGGCGCCCTGGCCGGGTTCGAGGGCATCGCCTGCGGGGCGAGCGCCTGCTACCTGGCCATGGCGGAAGTGCTCCAGGAGCAGCTCGGCCGGGCCGTCCTGCCCATCGGCCAGCCCAAGGCCTGAGCCCTCACGTCCGGCTGACTCGAAAAAAACGCCGCCCGCCCCGCAGTGCCGGGGAGGGCGGCTTCTTCATGGCCGATCCGGCGCAAGCCGGGTGGTGCGGAGCACCCCGAAGGCCACGCTCACGCGCGTGTCCGCGCTGGCGTGGGGCGTGGGCGCTTCGCCCGGAAGGGGAGGGGAAAAAGCAATGGGTTGGTTCCCCGGCGCCGGCAACTCTTGTCGGCGCCGAGGAACCAAGTGGGGAGGGGAGATACTGTCATCGCCCGGAACGCCCCGAGGCGTCCGGCGTTATGACCCGAGTTGGCCCAGAAGCTCGACGGCGGAGGCGTGTTCGGGATCCGCCTCCAGGATGAGGCCGAGCTGGAAGCGGGCCTCGTCCGTGCGCCCCAGGCAGGACAGGCAGCCCGCCAGGGAGTAGCGCACCTCGTGCTTCATGGGATCGATGGCCAGGTAGTTCTCCATGTGGGGAACCACCTCGGCCAGCCGGCCCAGGGTGTGACCCAGCTGGACCAGGCAGAAAATCGCGATCAGGTTCTCGGGATTCTTCCCCAGGGCCGCCACGAAGTGGTCGAAGGCGTCGGCCTTCCGGCCGGTCTCCATCTCCACCAGGGCCATGCCGCCCAGGGACTTGTCGTCCGGGTCGATCTCCGCGGCCTTGCGGTAGAGCGTGAGCGCCTTCTCCAGGTCGCCGCGCTGCACCGCGATGGTGGCCAGTCCCAGGTACGGGTCGGGATGGACGCCGTTGGAGCGCACCGCCTTGTCGTAGTATTCATGGGCCTTTTCCAGGTCGCCCATGAACAGGTAGCACTCGCCCAGTTCCTTGTTGATCTCGTAGTCCAGATGGCTGCTCATTTCTCTCTCCCTCCACCTCGGGAAATTTACCGGGCGTCTTTCGCCCCTGGCCGTGCCCTGGCAAGAACCGCGCCAGGACCTCCTGGCCCCTCGCAGTGGAAGCACGGGGGCGCCACTCCTATAGCAACACCCGTGCCAAAGCGTGGGGCATTTTCCGGCCCTTCCTTATACAGGCCGCGTGCGGCGCGGCTCCACGACCGCCGCTGCGGACGAAGGCGCGCCCCGCCGCCACCCCGGTGACGGGAAATCCCTGCCCAGCGCCAGGGCCCGGCCGGCTCCCGCCCCGGCCTGGGGGCGGCAGAATGTGCAGCCGGCCCCCGGACCGGCTCCCCGCAGGGGCATTTCATGGAAAGTTCAATAATACAATAGAGATGTAAACATTGGTATGGGGGTTGCTTTGTCCCGGCAGACCCCCTGCCCAGGCACCGGCCCCGGGCCCCAGCGCCCGCGGGGGAAAAACCCGGCGCAACCCGCGGCAGACAAGGAGGGAAGCGGTATGAAGACCATGTTCGAGCCACACGAGTCGCTCACCGAAAAGGTCCTGGACATGCAGCTCATGCGTCAAAATATCGTCGCGAGCAACATGGCCAACCTGACCACCCCCAACTACAAGGCCCGCCGCCTGGAGTTCGAAGAAAACCTCCAGTCCGCGCTGAACCTGGACGCCCGGGGCAAGATGACCCGCAGCGACCCGGGACACATCCCGGCGGCCTTCCATCCCGAGACCTTCGGGCCGGAGTTGGAGAAGGACCTGCCCTACCGGGTCATCCACGGCGACGACAACGTGGACCTGGACAAGGAAATGGCCACCATGGCCAAGAACACCATGCGGTACAACGCGCTGACCACGGTCATCAAGAAGGGCTTCGACGGTCTGCGCGAGATCATCGCTGACGGAGGCCGGTAATGGACTTCATGAGCGCGCTGGACATCGGGGCGTCGGGGCTGTCGGCCGAGCGGGCCAACATCAACATCATCTCCATGAACCTGGCCAACGCCAAGACCACCCGCACCCCGGAAGGCGGACCCTACCGCCGCAAGAGCGTGGTCTTCGCCGAGGCCGACGTGGACAAGCCCTTCTCGGCGCTCATGCAGGACGCCCTGGGCCGCGAGACCAAGGGCGTGCGCGTGCTGGGCGTGGCCACCGACCAGCGGCCCCTCAAGCGGGTGCTGGAGCCGGGCCACCCCGACGCCAACGCCGAAGGCTACGTGTTCTACCCGGACATCAACGTGGTGGAGGAGATGACCAACCTCATGACCGCCACCCGCACCTACGAGGCCGGGGTCGCCACCCTGAACACCGTCAAGAGCATGTACCAGCGGGCCCTGACCCTGGGCGCCTAACGCCACACACGGAGGACCGCCATGACCATCGCCAGCATAAGCGCCCTCAAGGCTTACCAGAACGCCCTGCAGGCGGACAAGCTCGCCCGCAAGAGCTCCGTCGTCCCGGACCTCTCGACCAAGAAGGCCGACAACTTCACCTCCACCCTCAAGGACTCGGTGAAGCGTACCAACGAGATGTACAACGAGAAGGAAGCCATGATCGAGTCCTTTGCCGCTGGCAAGAACCAGAACGTGCACGAACTCATGATCACGCTGCAGAAGGCGGGACTCGCCATGAAGCTCACCAGCACGGTGCGCAACAAGGTGATGGAAGCCTACAAGGAACTGTCCCACATGGCGTTCTAGGGCCCTGCCCCGCCGCGAACCTGAAAACCCGGAGCTTCGGCCATGCCCTCGGTGTTCAACGAATTCTTCGACAAGACCAAGTCCCTGTGGGGCCGGACCACCACCTCCCAGCGCCTGCTCATCGGCGGCCTGGCCGTCACCATGGTGGGCACCTTCTTCCTGCTCATCCTCTGGCTCAACCAGCCGGACTGGAAGGTGCTCTACTCCCGCATGTACAAGGAAGACGCCTCCACGGTGGTGAAGAAGCTGCAGGCCCAGAAGGTCAAGTACTCCCTGGAGGAAGGCGAGGACGGGACCACCACCATCCTGGTGCCCGCGGACCAGGCCTACGACCTGCGCCTGTCCATCGCCGGCGAGGGCATCCTGCACGGCCAGGGCCTGGGCTTCGAGATCTTCGACGAGATCAAGGTGGGCCAGACCGACTTCGTGCAGCGCATCAACTACCAGCGCGCCCTGCAGGGCGAACTGGCCCGCACCATCAGCGAGTTCCCCCAGGTGGAGCGCGCCCGGGTGCACCTGGTGGTGCCGCACAAGACCCTGTTCATCGAGGAGCAGGCCCCGCCCACCGCCTCGGTGGTCATCAAGCTCAAGGAAGGCGAGAAGAAGCTCGACGCCAAGCAGATCGAGGGCATCGTGGGCCTCATCTCCCTGGCCGTCGAGGGCCTGGACAAGGACCACATCTCCATCGCCGGCACCGACGGCACCATCCTCTACTCGCCCAAGGGCGAGGGCACCATGGAAGGCCTCACCACCACCCAGGTGGAGACCAAGCTGAACATGGAGGGCACCCTGGAGCGGCGCATCGAGGAGATGCTCTCCCCGCTCTACGGCCCGGGCCGGGTCATCGCCAAGGTCAACGCCGAGCTGGACTTCAGCAAGAAGACCATCCGCCGCGAGGTCTACGACCCGGCCAGTGCGGTGGTGCGCAGCGAGCAGCGCTCCGAGGAGACCCAGACCGGGACCGCCAACCTGTCCCAGGGCTCTCCCGACCCCAATTTCCGCGGCGACGGCATGGGCGGCGCCCTGTCCAACCAGCAGGGCAACCGCGAAACCCGCACCACCAACTACGAGATCAACAAGGAAGAGTACAACATCATCTCCCCGGTGGGCGAACTCAAGCGCCTGTCCGTGGCGGTGATCGTGGACGGCACCTACGCCAAGGCCGAGGACGGCGTGGTGACCTTCACCCCGCGCCCGGCCGAGGAGATCGAACGGGTGCGCCAGCTGGTCACCCAGGCCGTGGGCGTGGACCGCGCCCGGGGCGACTCCCTGGAGGTCACCTCCATCTCCTTCGGCGGCCCCGAGGAGGAGATCAGGCCCAACCTGCTCCAGATCATCCTGGAATACACCCAGCGGCTGGGCAAGCCCTTCCTCAACGGCCTGCTCATCTTCCTCTTCCTGGTGCTGGTGGTGCGGCCCGTGGTCATGGCCCTCATCCGGCCCAAGACCGAGGTGGAGGGCGTGGAGGGCATCGCCGGCCTGCCCGAGGGCGAAGGCCGCCTGGCGCTGGAGGAGGCCGAGGACGAAGCCGCGCTTGCCTTCGACCAGCTGCGCAAGATAGATGACATCAGGGCCCACGCCATCCAGCTCTCGGAACAGAACATGGACGGCGCCATGGCCATCATCAAGACCTGGCTCAAGGTGGAGGCCGCGTAAATGCCCCCTGAAAAGATCTCCGGACCGGCCAAGGTAGCCATCCTGCTCCTCGCCATGGGCGAGAAGTTCACGGCTGACGTGTTCAAGCGCCTGGACCGCCAGGAGATCGCCCACATCTCCAAGGCCATGGTGGAGATGGAGACCATTCCCAAGGAGCAGGTGGAGGCGGTGCTGCGCGAGTACCACCACCAGCTCATCCTCAACGCCGAGATGCTCATGGGCGGCCCCGAAGCGGTCAAGAAGCTGCTCATGAAGAACCTCGACGCCGAGACCGCCAAGTACATCCTGGACGCCCTGGACCTGGACTCCGGGCCCGCGCCCTTCCGCGAGCTGGAGAACGTGTCCCCGCGCATCCTGGCCCAGATCCTGCGCAACGAACACCCCCAGACCCTGGCCCTCATCCTCGGCCACCTCCACCCGGAGCAAGCCGCGGAGCTCCTCCAGAACCTGCCCGCCGGGGTGCGGCCCGAGGTGCTCATGCGCCTGGCCCGCCTGGAGGCCGTGGCCGAGGAGATGCTCATGGAAGTGGACAAGGTGCTGCAGAGCCAGCTCATCGCCATGGGCGGCAAGGAAGGCAAGAAGGTGGGCGGCGTGGCCGCGGTGGCCGAGATATTGAACGCGGTGGACCGCGCCACGGAAGAGGAAGTCCTGGCCGAGATCGAGGAGGAGTCCTCCCAGATGGCCGAGGACATCAGGAACCTCATGTTCGTGTTCGAGGACATCAAGGCCCTGGACGACCGCTCCATCCGCGAGCTGCTCAAGGAGGTCTCCAACGACGACCTCACCAAGGCGCTCAAGGGCTCCACCGAGGATCTCCAGGACAAGTTCCTGAAGAACCTCTCCGAACGCGCCGCCACCATGATCCGGGAAGACCTGGAGATCATGGGCCCGGTGCGGCTCTCCGAGGTGGAGACCGCCCAGCAGAACATCGTCAAGATCGTGCGCCGGCTGGAGAGCGAAGGCCGGATCATGATCGGCCGGGGCGGCGGAGATGTCTTTGTCTAGAGCACAAAACACCGCCTCCGCCTCCCCTGCGGCGGAAGAGCGCAAGGTCACCGGCCGGGTCTTCATGGGCATGGGGGGCAGCGGCCCCGCGGAGATGCGCATCGAGGACATGGAGGGCCGCGGCCGCTCCACCCAGTGGAACCTCAAGACCGAGGAGGAGTACTTCCGCCGGGTGCGGGACCGCGCCGCGGTCATGGCCCGGGACGTGGTGGACTCGGCCCAGGCCGAGGTGGAGGCCCTGCGGGTCCAGGCCCGGGAAGAGGGCCTGGCCGAGGGCCGGGCCCAGGCCGAGCAGGAGAAGGAACGGTTCCTCTCCGCCCAGGCCAAGGCCCTGGCCCAGTCCCTGGGGGGCATGTGCTCCGGGTGCGAGGACATCTGGAACGAGCACCGTCAGGAACTCGTCACCCTGGTCCGGCTCACCGTGGAAAAACTCCTGAACATCGAGCTGTCCGAACGCCGCACCGAGATCCTGGGCAAGCTTTTGACCCAGGCGGTGGAGGCCATCGACTCCACCCGCGGCCTCACCGTGGTGGTGTCCCCCGCGGACAAGGGCCTGGTGGACGAGCTCCTGGACCGGGCCAAGGCCGACAACCCCCGGCTGGCCCAGTTCACGGTGCGCACCGAGCCCGGCATTGCCCCGGGCGGCCTGCGCCTGGAGTCCGAGCAGGGCATGGTGGACAACACCCTGGAAGGCCGCTGGAAGGTCATCGAACCCATCCTGGACCAGCTGGCCATCGCCGAGGAAGGCCAGTGATCCTCGACCCCGCCGGCTGCATCAGCCTGCTTTCGGACCTCGACCCCTGCCAGGCCTACGGCAAGGTCTCCAAGGTGGTGGGGCTCATCGCCGAGGGCCGCGGCATCAAGGCCCCCCTGGGCTCGGTGTGCCGGCTCATCCCGGACGCGGGCGAGCGCGGCGGCATCCCGGCCGAGGTGGTGGGATTCCGCGACGACTGCTGCCTGTTCATGCCCTACGGCGAGATGCGCGGCATCCGGCCGGGCAGCCTGATCAAGAACATGAGCACCCCGCCCCTGTTCCCGGTGGGCGAGCGCCTGCTGGGGCGCTGCGTGGACGCCTTCGGCGAGCCGCTGGACAACGCCGGCATGGTGGTGCCCGAGCGCTACTACCCGCTCTACGCCAGCCCCCTGAACCCCATGGAGCGGCCCCGCATCGCCGACCCCCTGGACGTGGGCGTGCGGGCCATCAACGGCCTGCTCACCCTGGGCAAGGGCCAGCGGGTGGGCATCATGGCCGGCTCGGGCGTGGGCAAGTCCACCCTCATGGGCATGATGGCCCGCTACACCAAGGCCGACGTGAACGTCATCGGCCTGGTGGGCGAACGCGGCCGCGAGGTGCTGGAGTTCATCGAAAAGGACCTGGGTCCCGAGGGCATGGCCCGCTCGGTGGTGGTCTGCGCCACCTCGGACCACTCTCCCCTGGTGCGCATGCGCGCGGCCTACGCCGCCACCGCCGCGGCAGAATACTTCCGGGACCAGGGCGCGGACGTTCTGCTCATGATGGACTCGGTGACCCGGTTCGCCATGGCCGGCCGCGAGGTCGGACTCGCCGCGGGCGAACCGCCCACCACCCGGGGCTACACCCCCTCGGTGTTCGCCGCCCTGCCGCGCCTTCTGGAGCGCGCCGGCCGCAGCCCCAAGGGCACCATCACCGGCATCTACACCGTCCTGGTGGACGGCGACGACTTCAACGAGCCCATCGCCGACGCGGTGCGCTCCATCCTGGACGGCCACATCGTGCTCACCCGCGAACTGGCCGACCAGGGCCACTACCCCGCCATCGACGTGCTCAAGAGCATCAGCCGGCTGCGGCCCGACGTGACCCCAAAGGACGTGCTGTCCCTGGGCCGCGACTTCATCCGCCTGCTGGCCACCTACAACCGGGTGGAGGACATGGTGAACATCGGGGCCTACGCCAAGGGCTCCAACCCGGAGATCGACCAGGCCATCCGCATGATCGGCCCCATGAAGGCCTACCTGCAGCAGGCCGTGGCCGACGGCCAGCCCCTGGAGTCCAGCTTCGCCGGCCTCACCGCCCTGCTCGCCCCCGCCGGGGGCAAGAAGGCCGCCTAGACCGACGCCCCTGCGCTGCTTCCGTTCTTTTCGCATCCGGTGTATAGACCCCGGGTCGGATCAACCCTCTTCACCGCGGGAACCATGCCCAGAGCCGACCTGGCCGCTGCCCTGCGCCGGTTGCCCATCAGCCAGCGCATCACCCAGATCATGCTGGCCAACGCCTTCGTGGTGGTGGTGCTCATGACCCTGGCCTGGTTCGGGGTGGAGCTCTTCACCACCCAGTCCCAGCGCCTGGCCGACCTGGCCCGCATGAGCCGCCGGGTGGAGGACGCGGGCAGCCGCTGCACCGGCCTGGCCCTGTTCCTGCGCCAGCACCTGACGGACCACAGCCCCCCGGCCCGGGACCAGGCCGCGGCCCTGGCCAACGCGCTCATCGAGGACATCTCGGCCCTGTCCGACGCCCTGCCCCCCATCAAGCCGGAATTCATGTCCCTGGCCGGGGCGGTGCGCCGCCTCTACCACGGCTTCACCGACATCCAGGCCCGCGACGCCGCGCTGGACAGCCTCTACCAGACCCGCGTGCTGGACGTGATCGACGCCTTCCGCACCCAGGTCGCGGCCCTGCGCACTCTGGCCAACGACCGCTCGGCCGAGACCCTGAACAACGCCCTGGACCACACCCTGCACCTTTCCCAGCTCACGGCCGGGGCTGCGGCCGCCCTGCACCTGGGCCGCGACCCCCGCGAGGCGGACAAGGCCAGGTCCGGGCTCGTGGAGCTGGGCGCCGCCCTGGCCCGGGTCCGCTCCCGCGCCGCCCCGGGCAGGGAGGCCGGGATCGTCGACCGGTTGAACGGCCTGGCGAGCGACCTGGGCTCCGGGGTGGACCTGATCCTGGCCGAGGTGCAGCAGCGCCGCAGCCTGCTGGCCACCGAGGTGGACGGCGGCCAGGCGGCCATCGCCCCGGCGGTGGAGCGCATCCTGGCCTGGAACGACCAGCGCGAACGCAGCCTGCGCGACCAGATCAAGAACGAGGTGCTGCGCAACGCCATCCTGGGCTCTGCCCTGTCCGGGCTGCTCCTGCTCACCGTGGGCGTGCTCTCCTGGGGCATCGCCCGCAGCATCTCCCGGCCCCTGACCTCGCTCATGGAGGACATCCGCCGCCTGGCCCCGGACGCGGCGGACGACGAGGCCAGCCCGGGCGACGAGATCGCGGTCCTGGACCACACCGTGCGCACCGCCCTGGCGCTCAAGACCGAAAAGGAGCGGCTGCTGGCCGACACCGAGACCCTCATCACCCAGCTGGAGAGCGAAAAGGCCCGGGCCGACGCCACGCTCCAGGACCTGGTGCGCGCAAACGTGGAGTTGGAAGCCCTGTTCGACAACTCCCTGGTGGGCATCGCCATGTTCAACGACCAGGGCCTGCTGCTCAAGGCCAACAGCCGCTTCGCCGACATCTTCGACTGCGAACCCGAGGACCTGGAGCACCTCTCGGCCCAGGACCTGCACCGCTCGGAAGAGGAATACCTGGTCTTCCGGGAGATGTACTACAAGCGCCTGGGCCAGGAGGAGCTGCTCCAGGTGGAGATTCCCCTGCAGCGCCGCAAGGGCGCCCCCATCTGGTGCCAGATCTCCGCCAAGCTGGTGGACCCGGCCGACCCGGGCCGCGGCCTCATCGTGGTGTTCGACGACGTGACCGGGAAGAAGAAGGTGCGCGAGGAGCTGGGCGCGCTCAACCGCCATCTGGAGCAGCTGGTGCTCTCCCGCACCCGGGACCTGGCGGAAAAGGCCAAGGAGCTGGAGGCCAAGGCCCGGGAACTGGAGGAGGCCAACTCCCGGCTGCGCGAGCTGGACCGCATGAAGAGCGACTTCCTCTCCTCGGTGTCGCACGAACTGCGCACCCCGCTCACCTCGGTGCTGGGCTTCGCCAAGCTCATCCGCCGCGAGTTCGGCCGGGCCCTGGAGCTGTGCCGGGACGACGTCTGCCCGGTGCCCCTGGACCGGGCCGAGCGCATCGACAAGAACCTGGACATCATCGTGCAGGAGTCCCACCGCCTCACGGCCATGATCAACGACGTGCTGGACCTCACCAAGATCGAGGACGGCCGGGTGGAATGGCGCGACTCGCCGTTCCACCCGGAACGCGCCCTGGACCGGACGGCCCGGGCCGCCGCCGGCATGGCCGCGGAGAAGCCCGGCCTGGTCCTGGCCCTCGACCCATCGCCCGAACTGCCCCTCATCATCGCGGACCAGGACCGGGTTCACCAGGTGCTCATGAACCTGGTGTCCAACGCCATCAAGTTCTCGGACGCCGGCACGGTCACCCTGTCCGCCTCCCGCGACGGCACCATGGTGCGCTTCACCGTGGCCGACCAGGGAGTGGGCATTCCGCCCCAGGACCTGGAGCGCATCTTCGACAAGTTCCACCAGTCCACCAGCCACGGCGACATCCTGCTGGGCAAGGCCAAGGGCACCGGCCTGGGCCTGCCCATCTGCAAGGAGATCGTCACCCACTACGCCGGCCGCATCTGGGCCGAATCCACCGCAGGCCAGGGCTCGATCTTCCACTTCACGCTGCCCGCGGTTTAGGGGCGGGGCAAAAGACAAAGAACGGGCGATTCGTGAATCGCCCCTACAGAAGAGGAACCAGCCGGACGCGCTGGTGCGGCTCTCTTGTGTAGGGGCGATTCACGAATCGCCCGTCTTTCTGCCTTCTCGTCTTTCCCGCTTTGCGGCTACGCCCCCTCCCTGGCCGCGTACGCCACCGGCACCACCACGAGGGTGAAGACCGTTGACGCCATGAGGCCGAAGATCAGGGCCCAGGCCAGGCCGGAGAAAATGGGGTCCAGGGTGATGGGCCAGGCGCCCAGCGCGGTGGTGACCGCGGTGAGCAGGATGGGGCGCATGCGCGCCGAGCCGCTCTCCAGCACGGCCTCGCGCAGGGCCATGCCCTCCTTGCGCCGGTCCTGGATGAACTCGATGAGCACCAGGGAGTTGCGGATCACGATGCCGCCCAGGGCGATCATGCCGATCATGGCCGTGGCGGTGAAGAACACCGGGTCCGGGTAGTCCCCCACCGGGCTGGTGAAGAGCAGGTTCAAGAGCCAGAACCCGGGCATGATGCCGATGAGGGTCAAGGGGATGGCGCTCATGACCAACAGCGGCAGGGTCCAGGACTTGGTCTGCAGCACCAGCAGGATGTAGATGCCCAGGAGCGCCGCGCCGAAGGCCAGCCCCAGGTCGCGGAACACGGACAGGGTGATCTCCCACTCGCCCTCCCCGGCCCAGTCCACGCGCACGCCCGGGGGCAGGGGGTCCCGGGCCACGTCCTGCTGGAGGTCGAGGATGGCCTCCCCGGGCGCGCGGCCGGCCATCTCGGCGTAGGCGAAGACCAGGCGCTCCAGGTTCTTGTGGTAAATTGGCTGGTCCACCGGGGCCAGGCTGAAGGAGCCCAGTTCGGCCAGGTGCACCATGCCGCCCGCGGCGGTGCGCAGGGGGAGCTGGCCCAGGCCCGCGGCCCCGGAGCGCTCGGCCCGGGACAGGATGAGGCGCACGGGCAGGGGCTGGCGCTCGCCGGGCAGGTGCACGTTGGCCGGTGCGTCCCCGGACACGGCCAGGGCCAGGGTGCTGGTGGCGTCCGCGGCCGTGACCCCGTGCAGGGCGGCCTTCTCCTTGTCCAGGGTGAAGGTGAGGGCCGAGCGCTCGGCCTCGGCCGAGGTGTCCACATCCCGGACCAGGGATTCGGCGCGCATGCGGCGGGCCAGTTCGCGGCCCGCGCCCACCAGGTCGTCGTAGGCCATGGCCGGCGGGCCGTAGACCTCGGCGGTGATGGTGGCCATGACCGGCGGGCCGGGCGGGGTCTCCACCAGCTTGAGCCGCGCCCCGTGCGCGGCTGCCGCGGCCTCCAACTCGGGCCGCAGGCGCAGCACGATGGCGTGGCTCTGGGTGGTGCGCCGGCCCTTGTCCACCAGGTTCACCCGGATGTCGGCCAGGTTGCCGCCGCTGCGCTGGTAGTAGTGGCGCACCAGGCCGTTGAAATCCATGGGCGAGGCCAGGCCGGTGAAGGCGGCGAAGCAGGTGACCTCGGGCGCGCGTCGCAGCACGTCCTCCAGGGCGCGGACCGCGCGGTCCGTGGCCTCGGCCGGGCTGCCCTCGGGCATGTCCACCACCACCTGGAACTCGTTCTTGTTGTCGAAGGGCAGCATCTTGAGCGGCACCTGGCGCAGCAGCGCCAGGCCCGCGGAAAAGGCCAGCAGCGCCAGGATGCCGGCCAGCAGCAGCCAGCGGTTGCGCCGGGAGCCCAGGAAGGGCGTGAGCAGCCGGCGGTAGGCCCGGGCCAGCCAGGCCGGGGTGGCCTCCTTCTGCGCTTCCGGAGCCGGGCCGTCGGCGTAGCGGCGCAGGAGCAGGTAGGAGAGCCACGGCACCACGGTGAGCGCGGCCACGGTGGAGAATCCCACGGTGAGCGGCACGTTGGCGGCCATGGGGGCCATGTAGGGGCCCATCATGCCGGTGATGAAGAACAGGGGCACGAAGCAGGCCACGATGGCCAGGGTGGACATGATGACCGGGGGCAGCATCTCGGCCACCGCGGCCAGGGTGGCCTGGCGCGGGGGCAGGGCGCGGCGCAGGATGTGGCGCTGGATGTTGTCCACGTTGATGATGGGATCGTCCACCACGATGCCCAGGGACAGGATGAGCGCGAAGAGCGTGACCCGGTTGATGGTGTAGCCGAACAGGTGGTTCACGAACAGGGCCAGGGCGAAGGACAGGGGCACGGACACCGCCACCACCCCGGCCTCGCGCCAGCCCAGGAAAAGCACCAGCACGCCCACCACGGTGGCCACGGCGAAGGCCAGGGACTTGAGCAGCTCGTCGGCCTTGGCCTGGGCGGTGTGGCCGTTGTCCCGGGTGACCTCCATCGCCACGTCCGGGGGCAGGATCTCGGCCCCCAGCTTGGCCAGGCGCTCCTTCGCCGCGCGGGACACCTCCACCGCGTTGGTGCCCTTCTTCTTGGCCACGGCGATGGTGACCGCGGAAAATTCCGTTGCGCCCGCGAGGCCGCGGGCCTCGGCCTCGCGGTTGGAGAACCCCAGGCGGGTGTAGGTATTGGCCTCGGCCGGGCCGTCGGTGACGTTCGCCACGTCGCGCAGGTACACGGGCCGGCCCTCGAACACCCCCACCACCACCCGGCCCACCTCCGCGGCCGAGGCCAGGAAGGAGTCGGCGCGCACGGACAACTCCCGGCCGGCCTGGTCCACGTTCCCGGCCAGCACCGAGGTGTCGGCCCCGGCCAGGGCGGTGCGCGCGTCCAGGGCGGTGACGTGGTAGCCGGACAGGCGCTCGGCGGACAGCTCCACCCGCACCTCGCGGGGCTGGCCCCCGTGCACCGTGACCCGGGAGAGGTTGCGCAAGCTGGCCAGCCGGGCGGACAGCTCCTCGGCCATGCGGCGCAGCTCGTGCGGGCCGTGCCGGTCCGAATACAGGGCCGCGGTGAGGATGGGCACGTCGTCGATCTCCACCGGCTTGACCAGCCAGCCGGAGACGATGGACGGCACCAGGTCCAGGTTCATCTGGATGCCGCTCATCAGCTTGACCAGGGACTCCTCCCGGTCCTGGCCCACGTAGAAGCGCACCGTGGCCATGGCGGAGCCGCGGCGGGACACGGAATACACGTGCTCCACCCCGTCGATCTGCCAGAGCAGCTTCTCCAGGGGCGTGGTGACGAGCTTCTCCACCTCCTCGGCGCTGGCCCCGGGCACGCTGACCATCACGTCGGCCAGGGGCACCACGATCTGGGGCTCCTCCTCGCGGGGGGTCACCCACAGGGCGGCCACGCCCAGGCACAGCCCGGCCAGGAGCAGGAGCAGGGAGGCCCGGCTGTCCAGGAAGGCCTCCACCATGGCGGGGATGAAGCCGCGCCGGGCGGAACTATTGTCCATGGCCCGCCCCCGGGGCGGTCCACAGGCCCACGGTCTCGTTGCCGGCCAGGCCGGCCAGGATCTCCACCATGCCGCCCCGGACCGCGCCGGTCTTGACGTACACGCTGCGCCAGCCGTCCGCCTCCCGCACGGCCACGGTCTCCAACTGCCCCACCCGGCGCACGGCCGCCCGGGGCGCCAGCACGGCCTTGCGCTCGCCGGCCGGCACCAGGAGCCGGCCGAACATGCCGGGGTACACCCCGGGCAGGGAGGGCAGGCCCACCTTCACCAGGAAGGTCCGGGTGGCCGGGTCGGCCGAGGGCACCACCTCCTCCACCACGCCGGGCACGGTCTCGCCAGCACCGATGGCCACGGGCAGCTCGGCCCCCACCCGGGCCGATGCGATGAGCCCCTCGCGCACAAAGGCCTCCAGGCGCAGGGAGCCCGGAGTCTGGAGCAGGAGCAACGTCTTTCCCGGCGACGCCACGTCGCCGGGCTCCACCATGCGCCTGGCCACCTCGCCGGCCTCGGGCGCGCGCACCGTGGCGTAGTCCAGACCGATCTGGGCTTCCTCCACCGCCTTGCCCGCCTGACGCTCCCCGGCCTCGGCCGCGGCCAGGCCGTCCCGGGCCTGGGCCAGGCCGGCCCGGGCCTGGAGATAGCGGGCCTCGGCCTGCTCCAGTTCGCGGGAAGTCACGGCCTTTTCCGCGTGCAAGGTCTGCACCCGGCGGTACTGGGCCTGGGCCTCGTCGAGCCCGGCCTGGGCCGCAGCCACGGCCTGCCGCGCCTGCTCGCGCTGGGCAGCGGCGGACTGCCGGCCCTGGGCCGAGCGCTCCAGGCGGGTGCGGTACTCGCGGTCCTCCAGGACCACCAGCACGTCGCCCCGGGCAACCTTGTCGCCCGCGCGCACGTTCACCTTGAGCACCTTGCCCGTGACCTGGGCCTCCACCTGCACCTCGGTGCGCGGCCGCACCGTGCCCACGGCCTCCACCAGCTCGGGTATCACGGCCAGCCCGGCCTTGGCCTCGGCCACCGGGTCCGGCGCTGTGCGCGGCAGGTCCGGCGCTTCCCCCGGCCCGATGCGGCCCGGGGTGAGCGCCCCGGACATCCACGCCATGAGCACCGCCAGGGCAGCCGCGCCGATCAGATACATCCAGGATTTCTTCATCGTTGGTCCTGCACTTAGGGTTTGGGCAGTCCTACCATGATTACAACCCCCTGTGAACCAGTGGGGGTATCTTGCTCCGTCCCCGGCAAGCGAAGACGGGCGATTCGTGCATCGCCCCTACGAAAGAGAGCCGCGCCTCGCGTGGAGATGCGACCCTCTTGTGCAGGGGCGATTCGTGAATCGCCCGCTCCTTGTCTTCGCCTTGTCCCGCGCCGACCTAGCCCTTGCTCTGGCCCTCCTTCTTGAGCCGGGCGATGAGGTCCATGAGGGCCGAGGTCTGCTCGGCCAGGTCGTGCAGGGCCTCGGCGGTCTGCTGCACGCTGCGCGCGGCATCCTGGGCGATCTCGTTGATCTCGTCCACCGAGCGGTTGATCTCCTCGGTGGCTGCGGACTGCTCCTCGGCCGCGGTGGCGATGGAACTGATCTGGACTGCGGACTGTTCCGCGCCCGAGACGATCTGGGAGAGCACCGCACCGGACTCGTGCGACATCTCCGAGGCGCGGGCGAGATCGTCCACCGCGGCGTCCATGGCGCGCACGTTCTCCGCGGCCACGGACTGGATGGCCTGGATGGAGGAGGTGACCTCCTTGGTGGCGCCCATGGTCTTCTCGGCCAGCTTGCGCACCTCGTCGGCCACCACGGCGAAGCCGCGGCCCGCATCGCCGGCCCGGGCGGCCTCGATGGCCGCGTTCAGGGCCAGCAGGTTGGTCTGGTCCGCGATATCCTCGATGACCGTGATGACGGTGCCGATGGCCCGCGCCTGGTCGTCGAGCTGGGCCATGGTGGCCTTGAGGTCCTTGGCCTTGGCCTCGGTGGCGCCGATGGCCGATATGGCCCGCTCCACCACCTTCGCGCCGTTGACCGCCTTGTCGCGGGTGTCCTTGCCGTCGCCCGCGGCCTGGCCGGCGTTCCTGGCCACTTCCAAGACCGTGGCGGTCATCTCCTCCATGGCCGTGGCCGTGGTCTGGATGCGGTCGCGCTGGGTTTCGGAGCCCGTGCGGATATCCGCGGCCTGGGTGGAAATCCGCTCCGCAGCCGAGGAGATGCGCGCGGCCACCTGCTCCAGGGCCTGGGCGGCATGGAGCATGCCCTCGGCCTTGGCCGACTCGGCCTTGCTGCGGGCCTGCTCCGCCTCCCCGGTGGCCAGTTCGCACACCCGGGCCTTCTCCTCGGCCAGGTGGGTCTGCTCGGTGATCTCGGCCAGGTTCCTGCGCAGGGTGGCCACCATGTTCTCCAGGGCGCGGTTGAGCACCCCCACTTCGCTTTTGCCCTCGTCCTGCAGGGTCACGTCGAGGTTGCCCTCGGCCACCTGGGTGGCGGCCGCGGTGGCGGCCCGGATGGGCACCACCACGCTCTTGATGAGCAGCCAGGACACCGGGAGCACCACCAGCAGGAAGATGCCGGCCACCACCGCCAGGATGGTGCCGGTCATGCTCCGCACCACCGCCTCGATGGCTCCGCGTATCTCGCCCTTGGCCTTGTCCACGTTGTCGATGTAGATGCCGGTGCCGATCCAGTACCCGGTGCCGGGGATCGCCTCGGCATAGCCCAGCTTGGGCTGGTCGCCCTGGTTGGGCTTGGGGAACACGTACTCCACGAACCCGCCGCCCTCGCCGGCCCGCGCGGCCAGCTCGCGGACGAAGTACACGCCGTTCTTGTCCTTGGCGCCGGCCAGGTCCTTGCCCTGGATCTCCTTCTTGGGCGGCAGGGCCACGTTCACCGTGCCCTTGTACACGAAGTAGTAGCCGGACTTGTCCTCCTCGAACCGGATGGGGTCCACGGCCTGGCGGATGATCTCCACGATCCTGGCGTCATCCGCACCCTTGATCATCTCGCCCAGGGACAGGGCGATGCTGTGCGTGGCCACCTGGAGTTTCTCTTTCTGGCCTTCGAGCATGAGGCGCTGGGTCTCGCCCACCCCCAGCTCGGTTATGGACTGGGTCTCGGCGTAGAACGCCACGATGACCCCGGCCAGGAACACTATCATGAAGCCGAGCAACACGAATACCTTGAACCCTATGGAAAAATTACGGAAAGCTCTCATGGCGCTCCACCCCTTTCCCGGTGATCCACCGTTGGTTCCCTGCCGTGGCTGACCAGCCCCCTGCAGGCATCAACACGATACCTAGCCTTGCATATCCTCATACCATGCAGCCAAGGATGCAGCAATCGCCCGGTTGGAAGTTCTTGCTCCCTTCCCAGGGCGGCCATGGCTGCGCCAAGAATGTTAATTGAACGTTCGTTTAACGTTTTTTATGCAAAAAGGAAAGAAAAAAACCGATCCGCGCCCCAGCTTTCCTATTCGTCCCGCAGGCGCGGGTCGAAGCGGTCGCGCAGGGCCTCGCCCAGGAGGTTGTAGCCGAGCACGGTGACCAGGATGGCCAGGCCCGGGAAGGTGGACATCCAGGGGGCGATCTCCAGCACGTCCTTGCCCTGCATGAGGATGTTGCCCCAGCTGGGCATGGGCGGCTGCACGCCCAGGCCCAGGAAGGACAGGGAGGACTCCACCAGGATGGCCCCGGCCACGCCCAGGGTGGCGGACACCAGCACCGGGGCCAGGGCGTTGGGCAGGATGTGGCGGGACATGATGCGCACCGGGCCGGCCCCGGCCAGCCGGGCCGCGGACACGAAGTCGCGGCGGCGCAGGGAAAGCGTCTCGGCGCGCACCAGCCGCGCCACGCCCATCCAGGAGGTGAGGCCGATGACCACCATGATGTTGGTGAGCGACGGCTCCAGAAAGGCGATGACCGCGAGGATGAGGAAGAAGGACGGGAAGCAGAGCATGATGTCCACGAAGCGCATGACCAGCTCGTCCACCAGCCCGCCGAAGTAGCCCGCGGCAAGGCCCAGGGCGATGCCTATGGCCGCGGACAGGCCCACGGCCACGAACCCGACCCACAGCGACACCCGGCCGCCGAAGAGCATGCGGGCCAGGATGTCGCGGCCCAGGGTGTCCGTGCCGAAGGGGTGGGCCAGGGAGGGCGGCCGCAGGATGGCGTCCACGTTGAGCGCCGAGGGGTCGTAGGGCGTGATCCAGGGGGCCAGGATGGCGGCCAGGGACATGACCAGCACGATGCCCGCGCCGGCCAGGAGCATGGCGTTGCGCGACAACAGGCGGCGGGCCAGGCTGGCGGGGAAGAGTCTCATCCCTGCCGGCTCCCGGCGCGTATGCGCGGGTCGGCAAGGGCGTAGCCCAGGTCGGCCAGCAGGTTGCCCGCCAGGGTGAGCACCGCGCCCAGCACCAGGTTGCCCATGATGAGCGGATAGTCCCGGGCCATGACGCCCTGGTAGAAGAGTTGGCCCAGGCCGGGCAGGGCGAACACGCTCTCGATGATGACCGAGCCGCCTATGAGCCCGGGGATGGAGAGCCCCAAAATGGTAATGACCGGCAGGAGCGCGTTGCGCAGGGCGTGGCCGTAGATGACCGCGGCCTCGGACAGGCCCTTGGCCCGGGCGGTGAGGATGAAGTCCTGGCGCAGGATCTCCAGCATGGTGGTGCGCATGTAGCGCGACAGCCCGGCCAGGGAGGTGATGGTATAGATGAAGATGGGCATGGCCAGGTGCCGGGTGAGGTCCCAGAACTTGCCCCAGCCCGAGAGCCGGTCGAAGTTCATGGAGGTGAGGCCGGAGATGGGGAACCAGTCCAGGTGGATGCCGAAGAGGTATTGCATGAGCAGGGCCAGCCAGAACCCGGGCACCGCGAACCCGAGGAACACGAACACCGTGACCCCCCGGTCGAAGCCCGATCCCCGGCGCACGGCCGAGGCCACGCCCAGGGGGATGGCGATGGCCAGGGTGAGGACGAGGGAGACCAGGTTCATGCCCAGGGTGAGCGGCAGGCGCTCCCCGATCTTCTCCAGCACCGGCCGCGAATCCGAGCTCATGGAGCGGCCGAAGTCCAGTCGGGCCAGGTGGGCGAGCCAGTCCAGGTACTGGACGTGCAGCGGCCTGTCCAGGCCGTAGAGCTTCTCCAGCCGGGCGCGGGTGTCGCCGGTGGTCTGGGGGTTCAGGGTGGTCTGCAAGTCCGTGGGCGAGCCCGGGGCCAGATGGATGACCGCGAACGAGAGCACCGTAATGCCCACAAACACCACCCCGATCCACAGGGTCTTGGCGAGCAGGCGCTTGAGCAGGGCGGGCATGGCCCGGGACCATAGGCCAAACCCCGGATTCAGGCAACGCGGCTAGGCGCTCTCTGCCGAAAGGGCCTCCGGGGCGCGCAGCTTGCGGTCGGGCGCGGTGGCCAGGGCCACGGCCAGGAGCACCAGGAGGCCGCCGGCCATCTGGAGCGGGGCCAGGCTCTCCCCGATCATGGCCCAGGCCCCGAGCGCCGTGACCACGGGCACCATGTTGATGCCGAGCGAGGCGCGCGGGGCCGGGATGAAGCCGAGCGCGTAGTTGTAGGAGAGGAACCCCAAAATGGTCGGTCCCAACGCCAGCACCAGGGTGGCGGCCAGGGGCAGGCCCAAACTAGCCCAGGCGATGTCGCCCATGCCGGCCCATACTTGTGCAAAACAGAACGGGGCGAAGACCACGGCCCCGGCGATCATCTGCAGGCCCGTGAGGTCCACGCAGGACACCCGGGAGCCCAGCCGGCCGGCCAGGACCATGTAGGCCGCGGCCGCCAGCACCGCGCCGCCCATGTACAGGTCCCCGAGCTGCGGGCCGGAGAGCAGCCCGGCCGCCCCGCCTCCGCCCGCCACCAGCAGCCCCACCCCGGGCAGGGACAGGGCCGCGCCGGCCAGCACCCGGGGCCGCGGCCGCTCCCGGTGCAGCCAGGCCGAGGCCAGGAGCACCACCAGGGGGATGGTGGCGGCCAGGAGCGAGGCCTTGGACGCGGTGGTGAACTTGATGCCGTAGGTCTCCAGGATGAAGTAGGCCACGGGCATGAACAGGGCGATGCGCGCCACCCGCCACAGGTCGGGCCGCGCCAGCCGGGGCAGGCCGCGCCGGGCGAACCAGGCCAGGAAGAAGGCCGCGGCCAGGGCGAAGCGCAAGAACAGGATGGCCAGGGGCGGCAGGCCGGCGAGGGCCACCTTGGTGAACACGAAGGACAGGCCCCAGAGCAGCACGGCCGTGGCCAGCGCCACATAGGGCAGGAGCAGGGATTTCTTGGTTTCCATGGCCAGACAATAGCCAGGGGCGCGGCCCGGGTATTGTACGAAATTGACGTGGGGAGAAGCCGGTTGCGAATCGAAGCCCGGCCCGATGAAGACGGGCGATTCGTGAATCGCCCCTACGAAAGAGTGCCTTGCCAGGCGCCCGGGTACGGCGCTCTTTCGAAAACTCGCTACGAAAAAGGGTCCAATCTGTCGCGCCGCTCCGGCTCTCTTCTGTAGGGGCGATTCACGAATCGCCCGTGCTTGTTGCGATAACGGCCCGGTCGTCCGGCGCTACCCCGCGGCCTGGTACTGGCCTGGGGTCGCTGCGACGAACCTTCGGAACGTGCGGTGGAAATGGCTCTGGTCCGTGAAGCCCGTGTCCTGCGCCACCTGGGCGATGGGCATGCCCGCGGCCAGGAGGCCCTTGGCGCGCTCCACCCGGAGCTGGTTCTGGTAGGCGTGGGGCGGCAAGCCCAGCACGTTGCGGAAGGTGCGCACCAGGTGGCCCGAGGACAGGCCGGTGACCCCGGCCAGCTCCTCCAGGGGCACGGGCCGCTCCAGGTTGGCGGCCAGGTGCTCCCGCGCGGCCAGAATCTCACGCGTGCGCTCGGGCGTGCGGCAGGCGCGGGACGGGATGGGGGCTGGCTGCAAGGCAGGCGCAAGGATGCCCAGCATGTGCCTGCGGAAGGCCGCGTCCTTCTCCTGGGCCGGCCGGTCCGAGCCCACCAGGGCCTCCAGGAGCCGGAAGGAGCGCACCGAGCCCGGGTCCGTGACCACGCCCATGGCCAGGGCGGTGAAGTCCGGGGCGCGGCCCAGCCGCTCGTCCAGGAGCTTCGCCAGCCAGCCGCTGTCCAGGTAGAACTGGGAATAGGCCAGGTCCTGGCCCGAATCGAGCAGGCAGGCGTGGGGCTCGTCGGGCAGGATGGTGATGACCGCGCCCGGCCCCATGGGCACCCGGCCGCCGCGGTAGCGGAAGGCCGAGCACCCGGCCTTGATGAGCACGAAGGTGAAGCACTCGTGGGTGTGCAGCTCGAAGTGCGAGCCGCGCAGATGGGTGTGCCGGGCCTCCAGGTAGGGCAGGTCCGGGTCGCGCAGGAACGCGGCGTGGTGCTTGGCTTTCATGCGGGACACTATAGGGACGCCCCTGCCCGGGGGCAAGGGCCGCTTCCCCTACTTCCTCTTGCCCCACCGCCAGCGGGGCGGCTCCCCCTTGGCGAGGCACACCGCCACCAGGGCCACGGAGACGGCCAGCACGTAGACCAGGAAGAGCCCCGCCTGGGCCGGGTTGCGCTTGAGCAGGACCATGCCCAGCCCGAGCAGCAGCCCGTACGCCGCCATCACGGCCCAGCCCTGCCAGGTCCGGGGCCTGCCCCAGCCGAAGCCGTGCGTCTTGGCCGGGAACCAGTATCGCTCCTCGTTGTCCACGAGCGCCTCCGCCCCGACCATAAGCCTGGCCCGCGCCATGGGCAAGCGCACCGAGACAGTACCCACCACCCGCAGGTTCTTTAATTCCGGGCCGCGCCACCGGCCTCCGGCGGAACAGCGCCCACCCCCGCGGCCCTCTTCCCCAAGCCTCCCGGGGGCGGCGGCCACCCGCCCCCAAACCGGGCCGCGCCGCTCCCCAGGGGCGGGACATCGCTTGACCCCGCGGCCCCGCCAGCAGAAGATGCGGCCATGATCCAGGACGACGCCCCGGGCGGCGCGCACCTCAAGCTGTGCGACGCCTGCTGCGACAAGAGCGGGACCCTCAAGGAGATGGTCAAGACCGGGGGCTGCACCTGCGACGTGTGCGGGTTCGCCTGCGCCTGCTGCGGCGGCGACGGCCGGCAGTTCGTGAACCGCGTGCTGGCCCGCACCATCCCCGAGGACGGCTGGCCCGTGCTCCAGGAGCGCAACCGCAAAAGCCTGGTCCCCCTGGACTGGGAAACCCTGTTTTGTCTGGGCCGCGAGTGACGCCCGCGAAAAAGTTTTCCCTGGCTGCTTGACAAACGCCGGCTTTTGCAGGAAGAGGACCTTCCTCTTGAGCGTGGGGCTGTAGCTCAGTTGGGAGAGCGCTTGAATGGCATTCAAGAGGTCGTGAGTTCGATTCTCTCCAGCTCCACCAATTTTTCTAATATATTTGAAGCCGGTTTGAATGCCAGACCGGCTTCTTCTTTTTATTTTATTTGTATTTTTGACAAGATTAGCCTAAGATAATATAAAAATTTTGCCATGGAATCCCACCTCTTCTTATTAAACGATTTCGCTAGATCGCCTCTATCTAGCGATGATGCAGTTTTTGAATTTAGTGATGAATTTGATACCATCTTATATAAAACAAAAAAAGGAATGGAACTCTCATCGCTAGAGATAATGCAGTGCTCCGATTTATATTCTAATCACTACGGATGCTGGAGCGCCGACTCGCCAACCCGCCCAGGCGAAAGAATCAAATTAAGCGCCGAATTCTTTAGGAAAGATACTTTTAAGCCCGGAATTTACGCATCTCTTGCAATACACAACGATACAATCATCGGCCTAGCAATTTATTTACGTAAGAATTACGAAAACTTTGGATACATTTCATGGGTATTGCGACTAGTCGTCCACTCCAGCTATCGACAAAAAGGAATAGCGACAAAATTATTATATTCTATATGGGGATTTTCGGGAGACACCGCGTGGGGCCTAGCTACTGCAAACCCTTTAACTGTTAAAACTCTTGAGAAAGCAACATTTCGTAAATGTGATCCCCTTGTTATATATAAAAATATTGATGTAGTTCAAAAAATTATGGCAGATGTTCGATTTGCTAGAGATGCGGAGTTAATTGTTGGAAACAACCACTCCTTAATTGATACATGCTTTTATGTTGATACATCAAATCTTTTTGATTTATTAGAAAAATTTGGCGAGAGTTGGCAGTTAGGGGAACTTGCCTGCGGTACTGAATGGCTCGCTTTTACTTTTCAGGAGCAGAAAATGAACATATCATCCCTTCAATTTGATGAAATACGAAAACATTCACGAGCAGCTCTAAATGAAGCCTACTCTAGAATGGACATTATTAATCACCCATGGGCAAGACATGCCTCAAGTGAAGTCGAATATCTCACTGAATTTATAGCAAAAGGGAGCAACCCTTCAATTCTTGATATGGGATGTGGAACAGGAAGACATTTAATTTCGTTCGCAATGAAAGGATATAAAGGTTTGGGAATAGATTTTTCTAACAGACACATCTCTATGGCAAAGTGTCTTTCTGGTGAAAAAATGCTTAGCAACCTGATTGAATTTAGAGTCGCAGACTGTAGAGACTTTGTAAGTAGAGATAAATATGATATAGTTCTAATGCTATACGATGTTGTAGGGTCATTTACAGAGCAAGAAGAAAATGAAAAAATGATATCAAACGCCTATAAAAATCTTAAAAAAGGCGGGATGTTGTTTTTATCAGTTATGAACCTTGAGCTTACTCAACTAATGGCAATACACAAGATCAATAGAGTAGAATGTCCAAGCAAAGTGCTTGAACTAATTCCAAGCGGCACGATGCAAAAGACAGGTGATATATTCAACCCTGATTTTTTCCTTCTAGAAGAAGATACTGGCGTCATATACAGAAAAGAGCAATTCAGTGGCGACGACCTGCTGTCGGCAGAATACATTGTGTGCGACAAAAGATTTACTATGGATGAAATTTCTGGACTTATATCTAAATATAAATTTAAAATAATTGAATCAAGATACGTTCAAGCTGGTCGCTTTGAGACACCCCTTACAGCCACGAGTAATAATGCAAAAGAAATACTAGTTGTTGCGACCAAAGAATAATATCTCAATTCCCTCCAGCTCCACCACGCTAGGAACGAGGCCGGTCACTGACCGGCCTTTTTCTTTTGGCGCGAACCCTCAGGCCTTGCGCACCTCGACGGTGTTGTCGTTCAGGGTGGTGGCCTCGCCGATGTCCGAGAGGCGCTCGTGGTGCAGGGTGTTGACGAGCTTGCCGTTGGCGGACTGCCGGGTATCGAAGATGCCCGCGGCCGCGGCCGCGCCTTTGACCACCCGCGGGGCGGGGTTCCCACCCGCCGGGGAAAGGGGTATGCAACCGCCCCATGACGCCAGCCATCGACCAGGCCAAACGGGCCAAGATCACCTTTCAGATCCACGAGTACGCCCACGACCCGGCGGCCGAGTCCTATGGGCTGGAGGCCGCCCAGAAGCTGGGCGTGGAGCCGGGGCGGGTGTTCAAGACCCTGGTGGCCGCCACCGGGCCCAAGGACCTAGTGGTGGCGGTGCTGCCGGTGTCGCGCCAGCTGGACCTGAAGCTGCTGGCCAAGGCCGTGGGCGCGAAAAAGGCGGCCATGGCCGAAGTGAAGGTGGTGGAGCGCACCACGGGCTATGTGGTGGGCGGGGTCTCCCCCCTGGGCCAGAAAAAGGCGCTGCCCACGGTCATCGACGCCTCGGCCGAAGAGCTTGCCACCATGTTCGTGAGCGCCGGCCGCCGCGGCCTGGAAATCGAGCTGGCCCCGGCCGACCTGGCCGCCCTGACCCGGGCGACCTTCTCAGATATTGCCCGTTAGCGGGCTGCGCAGAAGTGGCCCGTTAGCGGGCCGCGCCCCCATCGCCAAGTGATTCCCCGCGCCTAGCTCCCCGCGCCCGGCTCCGGGCCGTCGCCCGCAGAGGCGCAGACCCGGTTCCGGCCGCCCTGCTTGGCCTCGTACAGGGCCTGGTCCGCGGCCTGGAGCAGCCTGTCCAGGGAGGGAACCGAGGGCGTCATCCCGGCCACGCCGATGCTCACCGTGACGTCAAGGCCCAGCTCCGGCCCGGCGAACGGGCTGTCCGCCACGATCCGGCGCAGCCGCTCGGCGGCCTGCACGGCCTGCTCCTGCCCGCAATGGGGCATGACGATGAGAAACTCCTCGCCCCCGGTGCGGCCGAACAGGTCCACCTCGCGCAGGGTGCCTGCGCAGCGCGCGGCCAGCTCCACCAGCACCGCATCGCCGGCCGCATGGCCGTGCGTGTCGTTGACCTGCTTGAAATGGTCGATGTCGAACATGAGCACCGCGCAGGCATGGCCGTAGCGCCGGGCCGCGTTGAACTCGCGCGCGGCCAGCTCCATGAGCCGGCGGCGGTTGAGGATGCCGGTGAGGCTGTCCGTCTCGGCGCGGCGGCGCAGCTCCTCCAGGGCCAGGAACTCTCCCCGCCGGGCCTGGCCGAAGAGCTTGGCGAAGTAGAAGCCGAACCCGTTGGCCACGGCGAAGCTGATGCACGTGTTGGCCACGTGCCCAGCCGAGGTGGACGTGCCCAGGGCCAGGACCGTCAGGTAGCAGGCCGAGCCCAGGACCCCGGGAACCAGGCTCTGCAGGATGCTCGGCGTCAGGATCATGTAGAAGAGCAGGACCATGAAGACCGAGATGGGCAACTCGTCCGACAACTGCGTGGAAGCCTTGAGAAAGAGCTCGAAGCTCTCGCTGAGCATGATCGCGGCCATGTAGGCCACGGTGGAGGCGCCCAGGCGACGCAGGGACGTGAGCCCGGGCAGGGTGGCGCAGAACATGCCCGCCGCGAACAGGCCCACCATGGCGCGGGCGCAGGCCATGACCACCAGGTCCGATCCGGCGACCTGCATGGTGTCCGCGTAGAAGCCGCCCAGGTAGGCCGCGGCGGTCAGGACGCTGACATAGCGGAAACGCAGCCGGATGCGGTCCGCCTGCGACTCCAGGTACGCCTGCTCGGCCTCCCGGTCCCGCAGTCGCCCGAACAGGTCGAACCGCGCCTTGTCCTTGAGAAATTCCTCCATGAGGGCCAAGCGGTACCTGCGCAACGCCGCCGGGTCAATGAAATTTCCGGCGCGGCCGCGCTGGGCGGCTAGCTCACATCCGCGCAAACTCCGACGCCGTCACCCCATAGATTCGCTTGAAGTGGCGGTTGAGGTGGGAGAGGTCCACGAAGCCGCAGTCCGCCACCGCGGCGTAGGCGTCGCGGCTGTCCTGGATCACGCGCTTGGCGTGCTCCACCTTGCAACTCAGGAAGAACTGGTAGGGGCTGATGCCGGTGGCGGCCCTGAAAAGGCGGATGAAGTGGAACTTGGACATGGCCAGTTCCGCGCAGATGTCGTCCAGCTTCACCTTGCCGTCGCGGCCCGCGCGCAGCATCTCCCTGGCCCGGCGCATTGCCGCGTCGCCCCGCATGGGCCGGGGGGAATCCTCCCGGCAGGCGGCGCGGCGCACCACGTCCAGGAGCAGCTCGTGGGACCACAGTTCGTCCCGGCCCTTGGCCACGCCCCGGGCCAGGCGCAGGATGCCCGCGGCCAGGGCGCGGTCGTAGACCACGGGCGCGCCGAAGCGCAGCACCTCCCGCGCGCCGGCCGCCTCCAGGAACAGGGGCGCGGGCACGTACACCATCTCGTATTCCAGGTTGCCCCGGTCCGCGGACGAGCCATCGTGCACCTGCTCCGGGCTGAACAGGATGGCCCCGCCCGGCCGCGAGGCGTGCAGCCCGCCCCCCAGGTGGAACTGCTGCACCCCGCGCACGGTCACGCCCAGGGAATACTCCTCGTGCGCGTGCCGCTTGTAGGTGAAGTCCGACATGGTGGCCGAGAGCACGGTGACGCCAGTGCCCTTGGCGTAGGCGAACCGTTCCGGAATCCTGCTCATGCCAGCGAGGGTATGTCCAGAACCGCCCAGGCGCAATAGGACAGGAACAGGGCCGTGGCCGGGATGGCCACGTTGGCCGGGCCGGGGGTGAAGGTCACCACGATGCAGAACGCCAGGAACGCCAGGATGTTCATGGGCCATGCTCCTCGCCGGAAGTCCGCCCGGATTGCCCAGGCTGCCCGCAACATGGCATGGCGCACCAGGATCGCCTAGGACGATGTTGCTCCCCCCGGGCCCGGGCCTGCATCGCCCTGCCGCGGTGGTCAGACCACTGGGCTTGGCTTTGCCCCGGGAAGGGCGTATTGCCGCCCCTTCCCTTGGCGCAACTTTCCGGCCCCGGGCATCATGAACTCCTTTGTCCTCATTCTCCTGCTGGCCGCCTTCCCGGCCCTGTCCACGGACATGTACCTGCCCGCCATCCCGGCGCTGTGCAGCCTGTGGGGCATCCCCCTGGCCCTGGCCAACCTCTCGCTGGTGGCCTTCTTCGCCAGCTTCAGCGCCTTCCTGCTGGTGCATGGCGCCCTGGCCGACCGCTACGGCCGGCGGCCGGTGCTCCTGGCCGGGGTGTCGCTCTACGTGGCCGGGAGCCTGGCCTGCGCCGGGGCCGGGTCCATCACCCTGCTGGTGCTGGCCCGGGTGCTCCAGGCCATCGGCGCGGCCGCTGCCGCGGCCATGGCCCTCACCCTGGCCAAGGACCTCTACACCGGGGACCGGCGCAAGAAGCTCTTCGCCTACATCGGCGTGATCATCCCGCTGTGCCCCATGGTGGCCCCCACCCTGGGCGCGCTCATGCTGCGGCACGTGTCCTGGCGCGGCATCTTCCTGGCCCAGGCCCTGCTGGCCCTGCCCGCCCTGTACGGCTGCATCCGGCTCAAGGAGCCGGCGTTCGAACGCGCCACGGGCGGCCTGGCCGCCGCGGTGGGCCGCTACCGGAACCTGTTCCGCAACCGGGGCTACCTGGCCTGCGCCCTGTCCTTCTCAGTGGTGGGATTCGCGTTCTTCGCCTTCATCGGCGGCTCCCCGGACATCTACATCACCGGCTACGGCCTGGACGAGGGCAGCTACGGGCTCTACTTCGCGTTCAACGCCCTGGCCCTGATGCTGGGGTCGCTCCTGTGCTCCCGCCTGTGCGTGGGCATCGAGTCCTTCCGCATCCTGCTGGCCTCGCTCACGGGCATGTTCGCCGCGGCCGCGGCCATGCTCCTGCTGGGCGGCGGCACGCCGCTGCGCTTCGCGGTCCCCATGTTCGCCTATTCCCTGTTCCTGGGCCTTTCCCGGCCCATCAGCAACGACATGGTTCTGGAGCAGGTGGATCGGGACACGGGCGCAGCAGCCTCGCTGCTCACCTTCTTCAACTTCATGGTCGGGGCCGCGGCCATGGAGCTCATCTCCCTGGACTGGCCCTCCAAGCCCGCAACCATCGCGGTCCTCGGGCTGGCCGGCAGCCTGGTCCCCCTGGCCGTCCTGCTGCTCCTGCGCCGGCGGGGCTGACGGCCGGCCATGCGGGCCGGGTCACGCCCGGGCCAGGATGCCGTAGAAGGTGGAGCCGGGCATGAGGCGCTCCGCGCGCTGGCTGGGAAGGCCGGCGCGGGCGAGTTGCTTCCGGGTCTGCGCCAGGTCGGGCAGGGGCCATAACCCCTGCATGGAGCAGGTGCCCACGTTCAGGCTGGCGGAGAAAGGGTCCCGGCCGTGGCTCGCAAAGCTGCACACCAGGGCCAGGCTGCCGCCGTCGGCCAGGAGCCCGGCCAGGCGGCGGTAGACGGCCTCCCGCTCCTCGGGTGGAAAGTAATAGGCCAGGTTGGCGAACAGGATGAGGTCGAAGCCCTCGCCCAGCGCCGGGACCGGGTCACGCAGGTCGCCTTCGGCAACCAGGAACCTGTCGCCCAGGCCCCAACTCGCCAGATTGTCCCGGACCTGGTCCGCCACGGCCGGGTCCTTTTCCAGGCCCACGCCTTGGGCCACGGGATTGGCCTCGGCCACCAGGCGCAGGTAGATTCCGGAGCCGCAGCCCACATCCAGCATGCGCAACCGGTCCCGGTTGCGCACCTCGGCCTGGAGCATCCCGGCCACATAGGGCTCCATCAGGCGGGAGGCCCGGGCCACCACCGGGCCGATCCAGTCCAGGTAGTCGCCCCGGGGTTCGCCCACCAGACGCTCGGGCAGGGTCACGTACACCGAGTTGTAATAGGTGACATAGGCCTCGACCATGGCGGCCAGGCTGTCGCCGTCCTGGGCCTGCACGGCGCGTAGCGCCCGGCCCCGCGTCCGGTAGCGGCCACGGTCCAGGCCCAGTTCGCCCAGGGCCAGGCCAAGGTCCAGCAGCGCACCCAACAACTCGGGCCGCGCCACACCCAGCCGGCTCTCCAGTTCCTCCCGGGTGGCGGGGGCGGCCAGGGCCGCGGCCAGGCCCGAGTGCACTGCCGCGTCCAGGAAGTGCAGGCGCAGGAAGGAGCGTGCGTCCTGCATGAGCCGGAACATGGCCAGCTTGTGCCGGGCTTGGAACGCGGTGCGCAGGGAGCGCAGGAACATGGGACCTCCTTCGGCCTCAGGCCGCGATGCCTTCCAGGAGCTGGCCCACCAGGGCGTCGCAGCGCGCGGCCCAGGCGTCCATATCCGGTTTGTCTTCCCACAGGCCCAGGTTCAGGCAGGCGAGGTAAAAGGACCAGACGGCCATGGCGGCTGTCTGGGCGTTCACGTCGCGCCGCACCTCTCCCCGCGCCTTGGCCGCCTCGAACAGGCCGGCCGCCCGTTTCAGGCCATCCTCCATCTGGGCGCGCAGCCTTTCGCCGGCCACGCCCCGGGTGGCGAAGGCCTGGCTCACCAGTTCCCGGGACAGCCGCGGCCGCCTGGCGTAAAAGCCGTACATGACCTGGGCCACGTGGCGGAACTGGGCCCGGAGATTCTGTTCGGGCATGCTTGCCAGGGCCAGCTCCAGTTCCGCGCCGATGTCGCCGATAAAGGCCTCGGCCAGCAGCGCGGCCTTGTCCGGGAAGTGCTGGAAGATGGTGCCCAGCCCCACCCCGGCCCGGGCCGCCAGTTCGCGCATCGTGGTCTTATGAAAGCCCTTTTCCTCGAACAGGGCATACGCAGTGTCCAGGATCAGGCGGTGGGTTTCCTGGCGCATGGCGCGCTGGCGCATGAGTGCTCCATAATTTTTTGAACATGTTCATAAACTGAACATGTTCATTTTTTCTTCGTCCTAGCCCTCCCTGGCCCCTGGCGTCAAGCTTGAGGCATAAAAATGAGGCCGGCCGTGTGGTTACCGACCGGCCTCGCTCTCAACAGGGGCGTCTAGCGGCCTTACATCGCGGTGATGCCGGCCTTGGCCAGGGTGTGCGCGCCGAGGTTGAAGCCCACCAGGGCAGCGGAACTGTCCGGGGCCAGGCCCAGGTGCGCCACGTCCAGGGCGTACAGGGTGAACACGTAGCGGTGCGCGCCGTGGCCCTTGGGCGGGCAGGCCCCGCCGTAGCCGGGCGCGCCGAAATCGGTGCGCGATTGCACCGCGCCGGCCGGCAGGGCCTTGCCGTCGGCGCTGCCCGCCCCGGCCGGCAGGCTGCGTGCGCCGGCCGGGATGTCGAACACCACCCAGTGCCACCAGCCGCTGCCCGTGGGCGCGTCCGGGTCGTATACGGTCAGGGCGAAGCTCTTGGTCCCGGCCGGCGGGTCCTGCCAGGACAGGGCCGGGGACACGTTGCCCCCGGTGCAGCCGAAGTCGTTGAGGAGCTGCCTGGCGTCCAGGGCCTTGCCCTGGGCGATGTCCGGGCTGGACAGAACGAAGTCCGCGGCCCGGGCCGGGATCGCCAGGGCCAGCAGCAGAAGAACCATCGCGAGTTGCTTCATGGAACATCCCTCCTTGCGGGTGATGCGCCATCATGCGGCATCAGGCTGCGGCGGTCCCGCCCGCTCCGGCCAAATCCTGCCCCGGAACGGACCCGGCCGGCATATTGTACCTGAGCACCTCGCTGGGCGAGACGCCGAAGCGCTCCCGGAACCGGCCGGCGAAGCGGGAGGCAGAGCCGTAGCCGCAGCGGTCCGCCACCTCGGCCACGGACAGGCCCCCGGCCTGGAGCATGGCCAGCCCGGCATTCAGGCGGATTGCCTGGAGCACGCCGCGCAGGCTCGCGCCCTCGGCGGCCAGGTTGCGGCGCAGGCTGCGTTCGCCCACGCCCAGGCAGCGGGACACCTCGGCCGCGCTCCAGTCCCGGCCCGGGTCCGCGGCCGCCAGGGCGGCGCAGCGGCCACGCCAGGATTCGGCCGCGCTCCAGAGCAAGGGCAGGGCCGCGGTGCGCTCCGCAGCGAGCAGCGCCACCTCCTCCAGGCACAATCCGAGCAGCCGGCCGTGGCCCGGCCGATCCCCGGCCATGTCCAGGAGATGGGCCACGGCCCGCAGCAGGGCCGGGTCGTGCTGCACGGCCAGGGCGTCCAATCCCGCTGGCGCGGGCCCGACCTCCCGAACCTGGGCCGCGACCCGGGCCACCAGGTCCGGGGCCAGGCACAGGCACAGGGCCAGGTAGCGGCCGGTGCGGGCCGCGGGCTCGTTCTCCACCGTGATTTCCATTTGGGCCGGCAGCAGGAACATGCTTCCCGCAGGCAGCACCAACCGTTCGCCGCCCCGGTGGAGCGTCTTGGTTCCCTCCAGCACCAGCACCGCAACGGCCTGGGACGGGCACACCGAGTGCAGGCGGTGCCGCTCCAGGCAGCACACCGCGCCCAGGAAGGGCAGCGGGGTCAGGCCGCCGGCCCGGACCCGGCCCAACAGGCCGAGCAGTTTCTGCGCCAGGTCGCGGGTGTCCATGGCCCGGTGCTAGCAGGGGGCGCCAAGGGATTCAAGGGGGCGCGGCCTGATTCGCGGACGGCGAAGCCAGGCCGGCCCAGGCCGGTTCGTGATGCGAACGCAGGCCGCGGGGGCCAACGGATATGCAACCGTGCGTGGTTTCCCGTTGCGCAGGCTGGGGCGCGGGCGGGGAGACGGCGGAGCCGGGCCGGCCCCGAAGGGTTGCGGCGCTAACCGGGGCGATGGGGGCCGGCTTGTTTCAATGTCGGGGCTCTCGTTGCCGTGCGTGGAGAAAGGCGCTGCCAGCCCTGGCCGTTGAAACTTGCCTTTTTCGCGGGCCGGGGCCACTCTGCTGCCCGCGGCCTAGCCGCACATCCCATGGGAGGGGCGGAATGCTCGAAATTCTGGGCGCGGGCGCGGTCCTGGGGCTGTCCGCGGGGTTGTCGCCCGGGCCGCTCTTGGCCCTGGTGGTGGCCCAGTCCCTGCGCCACGGCATGGGCGAGGGGGCCAAGGTGGCCCTGTCCCCGCTCATCACCGACCTGCCCATCATCGCGGTGAGCGTCCTGGCGCTCTCCCAGATCCAAGACCACGCCGGGCTGCTCGGCATCGTGTCCCTGGCCGGCGCGGCCTTCGTGGCCAAGCTCGGGCTGGACAGCCTGGCCACCCCACGCCTGGAGCTGGACCCGGCCGCGGTGGCCCCGCGCTCCCTGCGCCAGGGCGTGGTGGTGAACCTGCTCTCCCCCCATCCCTACCTGTTCTGGATCACCGTGGGCGCGCCCACCATGCTCAAGGGCTACGAGAAGAGCCCACTGGCGGCCGCGGGTTTCCTGGCCCTGTTCTACGTGGCCCTGGTGGGGGCCAAGCTCATGGTGGCGGTGCTGTCCGGCGCGTCCCGCCGCCTGCTGGCCGGGCCGGCCTACGCCTGGGCCATGCGCCTGCTCGGCGTGCTGCTCCTCGCCTTCGCCGCGCTCCTGGTGCGCGACGGCCTGCGCCTGTTGGGCCTTCTGGGGGCATGACCCCGGGTTTGCCTTTTGCCCCGGCTCCTGCTAGGCCCCCCGTTCCGTCCGCCTGCTGCGATCACCCCCATGCCGCTCCCCGCCATCACACATCTCGCCGCCTTCCTGCGTCCCCTCCTGCACGAGGCCCCGCCGGACACGGACCCCGCGGATATGGAGGCGGCCCGGCAGGACCTGGCCCTCTCCAACCAGGCGCGCATCCGGGTGTTGCTGCACGTCTTCATCGGCCTCACCGCCCTGCTCCTGGCCATGAGCTGGCTGCTCTGGGACCGCGCCGTGCAGGACTTCGACTCGCCCGAGCCCATGTGGCGGGTCACCTGGCTGCGCGTGAGCTGGATAGCGCTGGAGCTGGCCTGCCTGTGGGCCCTGCGGACGCAGGCCCGCCCCGGCCTGCCCGCGGTTTCGCGCGACCGGCTCACCACCCTCCTCATCCTGGCGAACATGCTCATGGTGGTGGCCCTGACCTGGATCCTCTATCCCTATTACCAATCCATCTACGCCTTCCTGCTGGGGCTGTTCGCCCACGCCGCGGTGGTGCGCCTGGAACTGCGGCGCGGCCTGCTGGTCCTGGGCCTGCCCAGCGCGCTCCTCATCGGGATCATCATCCACCTCGACCCGGACGGCGCGCGCACCGCCTCCAACGTGGTGAACCTCTTCTTCATGGCCGTCCTGGCCCTGGCGGTCATGCACATGCTGCGCACCGCGGGCCTGCGCAACGCCTTGCAACAGCTCGTGATCCAGCGCCAGAACGCGGAACTGGGGCGGCTGGCCATGACCGACGGCCTGACCCGGCTGGCCAACCGCCGCGCCCTGGACCAGTGCCTGGAGCTGGAGTGGAAGCGGGCCATGCGCGAGGACCGGCCCCTGGCGGCCATCATCCTGGACATCGACCATTTCAAGGCGTTCAACGACACCTGCGGCCATCCGGCAGGCGACACCTGCCTGCAACTGGTGGCACGCTGCCTGGAGGGCCATCTGCGCCGCAGCGGGGACCTGGCTGCGCGCTACGGCGGCGAGGAGTTCGCGCTACTGCTGCCGGGCGCGGACCAGGACGGCGCCCTGGCCGTGGCCGAGGACATCCGCCGCGAGGTCATGGCCCTGGGGCACACCCATCCGGGCTCGCCCCTGGGCTGCCTGACCGTGAGCCTGGGCGCGGCCTGTTGCCGGCCGAGCCAGTCCCCTGCGCCCGCAAGCCTGCTGGAGAAAGCGGACCGCGCCCTGTACCGGGCCAAGGCCGGGGGCCGCAACCGGGTGGCCGCGGCCGACGGGGACGCGGCCGAAGAGGAGCCGGCGCGCGGACTGGTCGCCCAGCCCACGGCCTGAACATCGCCCCAGGAGGGGAAACGCCTGGGGTTGCCGCCGAGGGAATCCTGCCTATCTTCCTGTCAGGCGAGACCTGCCCGGACCGAATCCGGATCCAGAAAAATCAACGAAACCGCCAGGGTTGCCAAGCCTCGCCGCCGGGGGTAGGCAGCTTTTCCCGGCCGCAGGGTCCGGGACGACGTTAGCCGGAGCTTTTTGCCATGCCGCTTCGCACCTTTCTTCGCGCCAAGATCCACCGGGCCACGGTAACCGCCGCGGACCCGGACTACGTGGGCTCCATCTCCATCGATCCCAAGCTGTTGGCTGCCGCGGGCATCGCGGCCTTCGAGCAGGTGGACGTGTACAACGTGGACAACGGCGAACGCCTGACCACCTACGCCATCGAGGGCGAGCCCGGCCAGGTCTGCCTGAACGGCGCTGCCGCGCGCAAGGCCGAGCCCGGCCACCGGGTCATCGTCTGCGCCTACGCGCTCCTGCGGGACGACGAGGTGGGCATGCTCACCCCCCGCGTGGTCATCTGCGGCCCGGGCAACACCATGGTGCCCCGGCAGTAGCGCCCGCCGCGCTCACTTCAGGATGGCGGCGAAGTACTCGTCCTGCATCCTCCTCCAGTCGACCTGGGACAATCCCTGGTTGAAGGCCTGGGCCAGGTTCTCGCCCTGCGCGTCCCTGCGGAAGCAGACGAACAGGCCCTTGGTCTCCAGGGGCCTGGGATTGATCCGCACCGCGTCCCTGAGTCCGGACAGGTCCGGCCGATGGGCCATCAGGTAGCGGAACACGTTGGCGTCGATGACCGCCAGGGCCACCCTGCCGGCGGCCACCTTGCGGATGTTGGTCTCGTCGTTGGCCACCGCCTCCACCCTGAGCCGTCCTGCGGCGGCCAGCCGGTCGAATTCCTCGGTGTTCACGTAGCCCGAGACCGTGCCTATGGGCACACCCGCCAGGTCGGCCAGCGTGTCCCAAGCCACCGGCCTGGCCGTGTTCTCGATGAACACCAGCGGGCTTTCACCCATGCGTTCCGAGAGGATGAACTCCCGGTCGATCATGTAGGAATAGTACTCGGGGAAGTACCCGATGACGTGCGGCGAATTCCTGGCCAGCATCACCGCCCGGTTCCAGGGAAAGAACTCGACGGACAGGCCGATTCCGGCCGCGGCGAAGGCGGCCCGGACGATCCGGGTGCTGGCGCCCTGGTCGGCCAGGTCCTGCCCGGTGTAGGGGGGCCATTCCAGGGAGGTCAGCAGCGCGCTTTCCTGGGACAGGGCCGGGCCGGCGGCCAGGAGAACGGCCAGCGCAACCGCAACGGCGATATGGGTGAACAACCCGGCCTGTTTCCTTGCCGCCACCTTTTCCCTTCCTGGCTGAAGGCTCCAGGGCAACGCTGGCGCGGCGCAAGACACCGCGCCATGCAGCGTAGGAGCCCACCCCGCCAGCTGTCAAGGCGGATGACCACAGCGCGGCGGCAGGACAGGCGGGGAAATCAGGCGCGGGAAGAGGCCACGCGCCGCAGCGCCCGCAGCCGCCACGCGCCCTCGGCCGTGTAGAGGACCACCCCGGCCCAGATCAGGCCGAAGGTGGCGGCGTGGGCCGGGCCGAAGGGCTCGCCGTAGGCCAGCACCCCGAGCAGGAACATGCCCGTGGGGCCCAGGTACTGGATCACGCCCAGGGTGGTCAGGGTGATGCGCCGCGCGCCGAAGGCGAAGGCCAACAGCGGCGCGGTGGTCACGGCCCCGGCCCCGACCATGAGCAGGTCCAGGCCCGCGCCCAGGTGCAGGAACCCGCCCTGGCCGTGCAGCAGGAGCCAGAGCAGGTAGCCGCCCGCGGGCAGGGTGAGCACCGAGGTCTCCACGAACAGCCCGGACAGGGAGCCCAGGCTCATGAGCTTGCGCACCATGCCGTAGACGCCGAAGGTGACGGCCATGCCCAGGGCCAGCCAGGGCAGCGTGCCGTGCGAGAACACCTGCACCGACACCCCGGCCGCGGCCAGCACCACGGCGATGATCTGCACCGGCCGCAGCCGGTCCCGGAAGAAGAGCACCCCGAAGACCACGTTGACCAGGGGGTTCAGGTAGTAGCCCAGGCTGGCCTCCAGCACCTGGCCGGAGTTCACCGCGTAGATGTAGAGGAACCAGTTCACGCCGATGATGCTGCTGCTGCAGGCGAGCAGGAGCAGGTCGCGGCGGGAGCGCAGCGCGGCGCGCACCTCGGCCAGCCCGCCCATGGGCCCCAGGAGCAGGGCGGTGACAAGCAGGGACCAGACCACCCGGTGGCAGATGATCTCGAAGGCCGGCACCGCGGCCATCGATTTCCAATAGATGGGCAAAAGCCCCCAGGCCACGAAGGCGAAGGCCGCGGCCAGGACGCCGGATGCCTGCTGCTTGTCGTTCATCCCGCACGCGCCCCCTTGCGCGAGGTGCGGATACTGCTCCTGAACCCGGGATTTGTGAAGGGGATTCCCGGACCTTTGCCCCGGCCCCTTCCCCGTTGACAGCCGGGGCCGGCCTGGGTAGAAGGTACTTCCTCTTGGACGTGGGGCTGTAGCTCAGTTGGGAGAGCGCTTGAATGGCATTCAAGAGGTCAAGAGTTCAATTCTCTTCAGCTCCACCAGAAAGTACAAGGGTTCCGTAGAGATACGGAACCCTTTTTCTTGCCTGAAAGAGCCTTTTTCCCCGTGTGTCCGCTCTGTGTCCGCCGGTCCAAACCGGGTCAGGACGACGAGCCGTCATGCCGCGCCAGGCAACCCTGAGTGGGGTTGCTCCTGGCCGGGTTCCTCCGGGCGGTGTGGCGGACCGTGGCGGCCTCTCCGCTCTTTTTCCCGCTGGCCCGCGCAGGGCCCTACTTGACCTTTTTCAGGCGGATCATTTCGTCGATGACCAGCATGCCCTTGTCCAGCCGCCACTTCATGGAAGTAGGCGGCGCGCCCACCAAATCCCAGATCATGACGTCGCCGTCGATGGTGTACGTGCCCTTCTGGGCGGCGATGACGGGATTCACCGAGCCCTTGGGCAGCGTTTTCAAGATTTCCGGCGTGAGCTTGGAGTTGAAGTCGAAGCTGCCGTTCCTGTTCAGGACCACGGTGTACAGGGCCTGGGGCAGCCCGTCCTTAAATCCCTGCCAGGTTCCCACCAGGGCGTCCACGACGACGGTCTTGCGCACGATGGGCTCCTGGGGCTTCACTCCCTTGGCCTCCAGGGCGGAGACGCCGCCCGCATTCCCGGCGCGTTTGGCGTAGGCCATGACCGTTTCGCCCGCGCCGTTCTTCTTCTGCGCGTCGACCCCCTTGTCCAGCAGGAGCTTCACCAGCTTCTCGTTGCCCGCGCCAGCGGCCAGCATCAGGGCCGTCTCCTTCTTGTCGTTCACCGCGTCGAGCTTTGCCCCTTTGCCGACGAGTAGAGCCGCCCGCTCGTAGCCGTCGGAATGATCGGACTTCCGGGCCGCGGCCATGAGCGGGGTGGTGCCGTCGGAGGCCGGGAAGTCGATGTCGGCCTTGTGGTCCAGCAGGCAGGTGATGATGGCGATGTTCTTCTTGTTGTCGAGGGGGTTGGGATTGCCCGCCGCGGCTGCCAGGGGCGTGACCATAGCGTTCACGCGGGACTTCACGTTGACGGCGGCGCCCGCGGCCGCCAGCACCTCCACCATGTCCGGGTCCACCCGCAGGGTTGCGGTCAAGAGCGGCGTGGAGCCGAAGTTGTCCACGATCTCCAGGTTCGCCTTGCGCGTGATGAGCATTTTGGCGAAGCCGACCTGATTGGCGCTGGCCGCGGTGTGCAGGGGCGTGCCGCCCGTGAGCAGGCTCTTGATGTCGATGCTGGCCCCGCTGTCGAGCAGGAGCCTGCCGATGTCCACATGGCCGAAGCGGGCGGCCAGGTGCAGGGCCGAGTAGCCGCCCTCGCCCTTGCGCTGTTCGAAGTCCAGTTTGGGCTTGTAGCTGATGAACTTCTCCATCCACGTGGCGAGCCGCGGCAGTCCATCGCCGTTTGCCAGAATGGCCTGCATCAGCGGCGACTGGCCGTTGTTGTCGGACATGTTGATGTCCGCGCCGTTGGCGACCAGGTAGTCCAGCACCTCGAACGTCTTGTGCCGCACCGTGCCCACGAGCATGGAGGCGCCCGTGTTCGTCTGGTGGTTGATGCGCGCACCATGCTCGTGCAGGACCTTCACGGCCTCGAAATCCTCCGCCGCCACGACAAGCGAGAGCGGGGTCTCGCCCTCGGTGGTCTGAGCATCGACGAGGAGGTTCTTGCCTTGGGCCGCCAGCACCCGAATGACCTCGGTGTGGTCCCTCTGCGCCGCCTTGAGGAGGGCGGTGCCGCCGCGCGCCTCGGGCACCCTGTCCGTCCGGTCGCGGGCGTTGACATCGGCCCCGCGCTGCAGAAGCAGGGCCACGATGTCCGCCTGGCCCATGTGCGCGGCCAGGATCAGCGGGGGGCGCTCCCACTCGCCGAAGTCATCGTACCGGACGCCCCGCTTGTTCACGTCCAGCCGTGGCGACTGCAGGAGCAGCTTGGTGATCTCCCGGTCGCCATTGCGGATGGCCCAGCAGAGCATGGTGTCCCGGTCGTGCACGGCGTTCACGTCGCCGCCGCTGTCCAAGGCGGCCCGGACCCGGGCCAGGTCGCCCTGGTCGATGGCTTGCAGGAGTTCCGGCTTTGACTTGCCAGTATCCCCTATCCCGGCAGCCTGAAGAGGGGACAGCGCCCCGAAGGCGAGAAACAGCACCACAACAACGACCAACGCTTTCATTGAGTTCACCCGGTCCCCTGCGCCTCAAACAGTTGTGCGCCGCAGTGCTAGCCGCACACGCGGCTGCCTGCCGCGAACACTCCGAACGGTCACGTCCGTCGACGTGGTGTAATGACCTTTCCTCGCAGAATAAGCCAGCAGAAAGTCGGGGCTTTTTATCAAGAGGTCAAGAGTTCAATTCTCTTCAGCTCCACCACAAATTTCCCCAAAATAGGGCTGCCAGACGAAAAGTCTGACAGCCCCTATTTCATTGCTTGACAACCGGATGGTGAACCGTAGGATGATTTCTCTGCTCTCTGCGGAGCCTATGTAACTTTCCGGTTTCACTACGTATTGAGAGACGGAAAAATGCCCTACACAATTACCTGGGAGACTGAAGGCGTCATCTGGACATTCCATGGTTCGCTGACTGGCGAAGACGCCATCCAAGCCAACTTGGACATCTATGGAGATCCGCGTTTCGACAATCTGCGCTACCAGATTGTCGACATATCAGAGGTTGAACAATTCAACATACCTAGTGAAGCCCTGGAAACGGCTGCGGCCATGGACGAAGCAGCCACCCTCAGCAACCCCCGCCTCGTTGTCGCCGTGGTCGCCCCAGGGGGGGAAGCCTTGAAGGTGGCAGAAACCTACAAATCCGCCATGAGTTCATCTAGCTGGAAAGTTGGAATATTTTGCTCAATGGAAGAGGCAGGGGAATGGGTCCGTCTCGAATGCAGAAGGTGACCCGCCTATCAGCCCACCTCCAACCAAGGAGGCGACCATGATCCTGGCCATCGAGGGGAGCCCGCGCAAGGGCGGGAACTCCCACACCCTGCTGACGGCGTTCCTGGACGGCGCGGCCGAGGCCGGCGCGGCGCACCGCGCGGTGCACCTGCGCGACTACCGGTTCGAGCCCTGCGTGGGCTGCGAGCAGTGCCGCCGGGACAAGATCTGCACCCGGTTCCAGGACGGCATGACCCTGCTCTACCCGCTCATCCAGGAGGCCCGGGGCCTCATCCTGGTGACCCCGGTGCACAACTACAACGTCACCGCCTGGGTCAAGGCCTTCATCGACCGGCTCTACTGCTTCTACGACTTCGCGGACACCCGGCCCCGGGGCTGGTCCAGCCGCCTGGCCGGCGCGGGCCGCAGGGCCGTGGTCGCGGCCATCGCCGAGCAGGAGGCCCCGGAGAACCTGGGCGTGGCCCTGCCCGCCATGCGCCTGCCCCTCGAAGCCCTGGGCTACGAGATCGCGGCCGAGCTGCCGGTGCTGGGCCTCTTCGACCGCGGCATCATCGCCAAGCACGGCGGCATCCTGGACATCGCCCGCCGCCAGGGCCGCGAGTTGGCGCAGGGGCTATGAGCCGCACGTAAGCCCCTCCCTGTCCCCGGGCCCGTCCCTTCCCCCGTTTCCCCTCCCGGTGTTGAACCCTGCCCGGGCATGCTGTATTGTCGTAAAATGAACCCCCTCCCTCGTGCTCACATCTTGAGGCCCCGGCCATGAACCGCCTGGGCCGCGCCTTCAGCCGCCTGCCCATCCGGGCCAAGCTCCTCTACGGCTACACCTCGGCCGGCCTGCTGGTGGTGGCCGCGGGCAGCCTGGTCCTGTTCCTGGTCCTGCGGAGCGTGATCGAGCGGGACATCGAGCGCCAGCTCGCCACCACCACCACCGCCATCCTCAACCTGGTCCGAACCTCGGTGGACACCTCCATCCGCAACCACCTCCGGGCCGTGGCCGAGAAGAACCTGGACGTGGTCCGCCATTTCCACGCCCTGGCCGCCAGGGGGGCCATCACGGAAGGCGAGGCCAAGGCCCGGGCCGCCGAGGTGCTGCTCAGCCAGAGCATCGGCTCCACCGGCTACCTCTACTGCGTCGACAACAAGGGCTTCATCCAGGTCCATCCCCGCGCGGAACTGGTCGGCGCGGACCTCTCCGGCTACTCCTTCATCCAGGACCAGATGCGGCGCAAGGAGGGCTATGCGGAGTACGCCTGGGCCAACCCCGGCGAGGCGGCGCCCCGGGCCAAGGCCCTGTACATGACCCATTTCGCGCCCTGGGACTGGATCATCTCGGCCTCGTCCTACCGCGACGAGTTCCGCGACCTGGTGCGGGTGGACGACTTCCGCGAACGCATCCTCTCCATCACCTTCGGCGAGACCGGCTATCCCTATGTCATGGATTTCGACGGGACCCTCATCATCCATCCCGCGCTGGAGGGGACCAATATCGCCGACTCCACCGATTCCTCGGGCCGGAAGTTCATCCGCGAGGTCCTGGAGCGCCGGGACGGGACCATCGTCTACCCCTGGCAGAACCCGGGCGAGCCCGAGCCCCGGGAGAAGCTGGTGGTGTTCAACTCCATCCCGGAGATGCGGTGGATCGTGGCCTCCTCCAGCTACCTGGAGGAGTTCCGGAGGCCCCTGCGCCTGCTCTCCTACGTCACCGCGGGCATGGCCGCGGGCATGGTGCTCCTGCTCGTGCCCCTGACCTGGTGGATAGGCTCGGCCGTGACCCGGCCCCTGGCCCCGCTCATGGACGGCCTTGCCGCAGGCGCGCAGGGCGACCTCACCCGGCGCATGGACGAGGCGCAGGGCGGGGAGTTCGGCCGGCTGGCCGCCTACTACAACCACTTCATGGACCGGCTGGAGGAGTCCCACCGCCGGCTGGCCGAATCCGAGGAAAAGTACCGCTCCATCTTCGAGCAGGCCATGGAGGGCATCTTCCAGTCCCGGCCAGGGGGGACGTTCATCAGCGTCAACCCGGCCATGGCCGCCATATTCGGCTATGCCGGGCCCGAGGAGATGCGGGCCGAGGTGAACGACATCGGCGCCCAGGTGTACGCCGACCCCGCGGATCGGGACCGGTTCCTGGGCCTCATGGCCGCGCAGGGCCGGGTGTCCGGCCTGGAGGTCCGCTTCCTGCGCCGCGACCGCAGCGTGTTCTGGGGCGAACTCTCGGCCCGGTGCGTGCTCGGGGAGGACGGACGGCCCCGCTATCTGGAGGGCATGGTCAAGGACGTCACCGCCCAGCGCGAGGCCCTGCAGGCCCTGACCCGGGCCAAGGAGGAGGCCGAGGCCGCCAGCCGGCTCAAGTCGGACTTCCTCTCCATGGTCTCGCACGAGATGCGCACGCCCCTTACCTCGGTGTCGGGCTTCGCCAAGATGGCGCGCAAGCAGCTCGGAACCAAGGTCCGGCCCGCCCTGGCCCCGGCCGACGACAAGGCGCTCCGGGCCGTGTCGCGCCTGGAGGACAACCTGGACGTCATCCTGGCCGAGAGCGGCCGCCTGGCCCGGCTCATCAACGACGTGCTCGACCTCTCCCGGCTCGAGTCCGGAGACCTGCCCCTGGACCAGCAGCCCACCCGCCCCGGCGACCTTGCTGTCCACGCCCGGGACGCCGCCCTGGACGCCACCCGGGAAAAGGGGCTGGTCCTGGAGTTGCGCGTGGCGGAAGGCCTGCCCCGGGTCCTGGCCGACCCGGAGCGGATCCGGCAGGTGCTCGGGCACCTGCTGGACAATGCCGTGAAGTTCACTGCCGACGGGCACATCACCCTGGGCGCCGTACTGCGGGACGGCGCAGTGGAGTTCTCGGTGCGGGACACCGGCCCGGGCATACCGCCCGAGAGCCTGGAGCGCGTGTTCGAGCACTTCACCCAGCTCGGGGACGTGCTCACGGACAAGCCCCGGGGCACGGGCCTGGGCCTGGCCATCTGCCGGAGCATCGTGCGCCTGCACCACGGCCGCATCTGGGCCGAATCCGCGCCCGGGACGGGCAGCACTTTCCGCTTCACCCTGCCCCTGGCCGCCCCGGAGGCCGGCTAGCTCCCGGCGGACCGCTCCCGCACCGCCTTGTGCAGCCCGGGATGCCGGTCGTACTGGTGGACGATGGTGGCCGGTACCCCGGCGTCGTTGAGGATGTCGCCCTGCGCGTCCACCCCCGGCGGCTCCTTGCGCCAGCCCAGGGTCAGGATGGGCCCGCCGCTGTCGTAGGCCGTGGCGTCCGGGAGCGCGCCGGAGTGCAGGAGCTGGTTGTGCACGCCCTGGTCGTAGCCCGCCATGTGCCGGGCCGGGGTGAAGGGCAACAGCAGAGCGACCATCTTCGCCAGATAGTCCAGGACGGCCCCCTGGCTCCCCACCGTGGTGCCGGAGCAGGACACGGGCTTGTCCGCCAGGGCCGCGAGCGCCTCCTCGCCCAGGTGCTGCCGCACCCAGCGGCTGGTGTAGGGGCACGCGCCCACGGTGCGGCCGCCGTGCTCCAGGGCCAGGCCCAAGCCCTCGGGCCAGGGAAAGGAGAAGGGGTCGGCCTGGAACGCCACGTCCCGCACGTCCGTGAGCAGGATGCGGCGGAACGCCCCCTTCTGCTGGCGCAGGTACTCCAGGTACAGGAAGTACCGCAGGGCGTTCACCGGGAGGTGGCCCAGGCCCGGGGGCGGGGGCGGGGCGAAGCGGACCGGGGTGATGCCGAAGGCGGCCAGGCGCTCGGCCTCCCGGGTGGTGGCCGAGACGAAGAGCACGCAGCGGCCGGCAAAGCCGGAGGCGGCCAGGGACGCGGCGAACGGCCGCAGGTCCCCGAAATGGTAGCCCGCGGCCAGGCCCAGGATCAGGCAGTCGGCGCTCATGGCCCGTCCCTATCCGGCCCCGGGCGGGGTGGCAAGGCGCGCATTTCCAGTCCCGGAGTTTTTTGCTAGACCGGCCCCGAAACATGAAGGACCCAAGGAGGCCGCATGGCCGCTGATTTCACTGTGGAGCGCGGAGGCGTGCTGCGCGGCGCCGTCTGGATGCTCTTCATCCTGGTGCTGCTCTTCTGGCTGCCGCTGCTGGGGCCGCTGCTGGCCGGCGCGGTGGGCGGCAAGAAGGCCGGCGGCGTGGGCACGGCCATCGTCGCGGTGTTTCTGCCCTGCGTGCTGCTGGCCGCCTTCCTCTTCCTCTATTCCACGGCCCTCACCGGCCTGCCCCTGTTCGGGTTCATGGTGGGAGCGGGCAGCTTCCTGCTCCTGGTGGGCAACCTCGGCCCCCTGCTGGTGGGCGCAATAATCGGCGGGCTCATCGCCAAGTAGGAGATTCCATGTCCGATTCCCTGTCCCCCTCGGCCCAGCGGGTGCAGGCCGCCCTGGCCGAGCGTGGTTTCGAGTTCACGGTGGTGGAGCTGCCCTCGTCCACGCGGACTGCTGCGGAAGCCGCGGCGGCCGTGGGCTGCGAGGTGGCGCACATCGCCAAGTCCCTGGTGTTCCGCGGTGCGCAGAGCAACGAGCCGGTCCTGGTGGTGGCCAGCGGCACCAACCGGGTGAACGAGGCCAAAGTGGGCGTGCTGCTGGGCGAGCCCATCGCCAAGGCCGACGCCGCGTTCGTGCGCGAGGCCACGGGCTTCGCCATCGGCGGCATCCCGCCGGTGGGCCATGCCCGGCCCCTGCGCACCCTGGTGGACGAGGACCTCATGCGGTTCCCGGCCATCTGGGCCGCGGCCGGCACCCCGCACGCGGTGTTCCGCCTGACCCCGGCCGAACTGGCCGACCTGTGCGGCGGCCGGGTGGCCCGCATCTGCTGATTCCGACACACGCCCGCCAGAAAGCGGAATGAAGGAGACATCCATGCGCAAGACCGTGACCTACGGACAACCCCTGGAGACCGAGATCGGCTATTCCCGCGCCTGCCGCGTGGGCAACATCGTGGCCGTGACCGGCACCGCGCCCATGAACCCGGACGGCACCCTGAACTCCCCCGGCGACCTCTACGGCCAGTCCAAGCGCTGCCTGGAGATCATCGCCGACGTGCTGGCCCAGGCCGGCGCGAGCCTGGACACCGTGATACGCACCCGCATCTTCTTGACTGACATGACCCGCTGGAAAGAAGCCGCCAAGGCCCACGGCGAAGTGTTCGGCCAGATCAAGCCCGCCACCAGCTTCCTGGGCACGTCCGCCCTCATCAATCCCGGCTGGCTGGTGGAGATCGAGGCCGACGCGGTCATCGAGGAGGCGTAACCCCCGCCCCCCGGACCGGGCCGGTCAGCCTGCCGCCGGGGCCTCGTGAGGGGCCGCGTCCAGGGCCGCGGCGGTAAAGGCCAGAAGCTCGCCCTCCAGGTCCGCCAGGTGGCGGCCGGAGAACAGCCGCATCCGCACCGCGCCGCTGATCAGGGACAGCACCAGGTGGGCCGCGGCCTCCACCTCCACCTGCCGCACCGATCCGTCCCGCACCCCCAGGGCCAGGCCGATCGTGAGCTGCTCAATCATCTTCTCGTGGATGCGCCGGATGTCCGCCCGGCAGGACTCGCCCACCCGCGGCATCTGGTAGGGATTGTTGCGGTGGATGAAGTCGAACTCGGTCTCCCGCTTCTCGTAGAACCGGCAATAGATCCAAACCAGCCGCAGCACCATGGCCAGGCCCGACTCCTCGGGCCGGAAGCGGAACTCCCGCTCCAGGTCCGCGAAGAACGTCTCCCGCACGTCGCGGAATATGGCGGCCAACAGGTTCTCCTTGGTGGAGAACAGCCGGAATATCGCGCCCTCCGAAACCCCGGCCGCCCGGGCGATCTCGGTCACCGGCGCGCCGGCGTAGCCCCGCTCCGCAAAGAGCCGGGTGGCTGTGGCCAGGATCACCGACCTGCGTTCACTCATGGCGTGTGGTTCCCTGCTTTTTTTCTTGCACTGTATGCCGGGACGGGCTATTCGCAAAGCGAAGTCTACACTTCGGAAAACAAAAGCGCAGACTTCGGGGTGCTGTCAAGGCCGAAACCGACAAACGGCCGCGGTATGCACGGACTGTCCGGTAGGGGTGCCTGGACGGCCGGAAGCCCGGCCACATCCGCCCTCCGGGGCAGGAGAACCCATGGAATACGCACTCCCCCTCCTCCTCCTTGTGGTTGCCGCAGTGGTCATCATCTACAACCTGCGGGGCAAGAAGAAACCCTAGGCATGCCTTATGCCTGCGCCGCCCGGCCGGCTTTCCGGCCGGGCGACGTCCTTGTTCTTGCCTGACCGGGCCGTTTCCTTCCGGCTTCGGACGTGATAGATACGCGCACCATGCGCGCGTCCTTCGCCGCCCTTTGCCGGACCCTCGCGGCGTTGCTGGCCGTCTCCCTTCTCTGCCCGGCCGAACCGGCCGCGGCCCAGGAGAACGCCACCCGCGGCCCCGCCTACATCCCCTCGGTGGAAGGCGCCCCGGACGAGGACCTGGCCCGCTCCCTGGCCGACCTGGCCGACACCTTCCGGCTCCGGGACCGCCCCCCGGGCTCCCGCCTGCTCTTGGAGCGCCGGGCCCGGGCCGACCTGCCCGCCATGGAGAAGCTCCTGCGCGCCGAAGGCTATCTCAAGGCCCGGCTGGACGTGGAGGTGCGCACCAGCGAGCGGCCCTGGCGCGCCATCTTCCGCCTGGACCCCGGACCGGCCTTCCTCCTGGGCCGGGTGGCCGCCAGCCCGGCCCCGGACGGCCCCCAGGACACGGACCTGCCCCTGCCCGCGGAACTGGGCCTCGCGCCCGGCGAACGCTTCACCGCCCGCAAGGTGCTGGACGCGGAGCAGACCCTGCTCCGGCTGCTGGGGGAGAGGGGGCATCCCTTCCCGGCCCGGGCCGGCCGAAAGGTGGTGGCCGATCACGCCACCAACGCCGTGGACGTGGATATCCTGGTGAATCCCGGCCCGCAGGCGGAGTTCGGGGACACCGCTTTCCACGGCCTGGCCGGGTCCGACGAGGCCCATGTGCGCTCCCTGCTGCCCTGGAAGCCGGGCCAGCCCTACGACCTGAGCCTGCTGGAGGCGGCCCGCGCCGCGCTCTACAACTCCGGTCTGTTCAGCTACGTGGAGGTGGCTCCGGCCAGGGCCCTGGACCCGGACGGCAGGCTGCCCATCCGGGTGGGCGTGACCGAGCGCCTGCCCCGCACCGTGCGCGCCGGCCTGGAGTACACCACGGACTTCGGCCCGGGCATCAAGCTGGGCTGGGTCCATCGCAACCTCCTGGGCAACGGGGAAAGGCTGAACCTGTCCCTGGTCTACAACGAATACATGCAGAAGCTGTCCGGCGACCTGAAGAAGCCGCGCTTCGTGCGCGACGACCAGAACCTGGCCCTGCACGGCGAGGTCGGCAACGAGCGCACCGACGCCTACGTCCTGGCCCTGGCCGGCACCTCCGCCTCCCTGGAACGCCGCCTGCTGCGCCAGGTCACCGCCTCCCTGGGCCTGGGCTACCGGGTGGCCCACGTGGAGGACAAGAAGCTCGACAAGGAACAGGACTACGGCCACGTGTACGTGCCCGGTGGGCTCATGGGCGACTGGCGCGACGACGTGCTGGACCCGGGCTCCGGAGCCACCGTCAACGTCCTGGGCGCGCCCTATGCCGACACCCTGGGCAACCTGAACAGCTTCTTCAAGTACCGGGCCGAGGGCACCGGCTATCTGGGCCTCATGGAGGACAAGCAGGCGGTGTTCGCCCTGCGCGGGGCCTGGGGCCAGATATGGGGCCCGACCCGGGACGACATCCCCGCGGACCTGCGCTTCTACGCCGGCGGCGGAGGCTCGGTGCGCGGCTACGCCTACCAGACCGCGGGCAGCCTGACGGACGGCGCGCCCGTGGGCGGCAAGTCCCTGGCCGAGATTTCGGGCGAACTGCGGCTCAAGGTCACCGAGCACTTCGGGGTGGTCCCTTTCCTGGACGGAGGCTCCACCTACGAGGGCTACGTGCCCAAATTCGAGGAGCAGTTCTATTGGGGCGCCGGCCTGGGCCTGCGCTACTACACCACGGTCGGCCCCATCCGCCTGGACGTGGGCTTCCCCCTCAACCCCCGCTCCAGCGACGACCCCTTCCAGGTCTACGGCAGCCTGGGGCAGTCCTTCTGAGGCCGCGCCCGCGCGTGTAACGGAACCCTCGAATCGGCGGAAACACCATGAAGACCCAGGCGTGAAGCAACCGGACATGGACGAGCACCAGCCCCAGCCCCCCCCGGCCCCAGCCGCTCCCGGCCGCCCCCTGCGCCGCGTCCTGCGCGGGCTGGGCTGGGCCCTGGCCGGCCTGGCCCTGGCCCTGGTTGCGGCCTGGGCCGCGCTCCAGGTCCCGGCCACGCGCCAGGCCCTGGCGCGGGCCGCGGTGGAAGCCGCGGTCGGGCCGGGGACCCGGGTGGAAATCCAGGGACTGGGGCCTGGCCTGCCCTTCACCCTGTCCGTGGAGCGACTGGCCCTGGCCGACGCCGCCGGCCCCTGGCTCTCCGTGGAGGGGCTCATCCTGCGCTGGTCGCCCTGGCCGCTGCTGGCCGGCCGGCTGGACATCACGTCCCTCACCGCCCGCACCCTGGCCCTGCTGCGCCTGCCCGAGGCCCCGGAAGGGGAAGCGCCGGACCGGACCGGATCCGAACCGGCCCCGGCCGGCCCCTTGCGCCTGCCCCGGGCCAGCATCCGGGAACTGGCCCTGGACGAGGTGTTCCTGGCCGCCGCGGTGGTGGACCGGGACCTGCGCCTGGCCGTGCGCTCCAGCCTGCGGCCCGTGCCCGGCGGCCTGGGACTCGCCCTGGACACCGCCGCGCTGGACGGCCGGCCCGACCGCATCAGCCTGAACGCAACCCTGGCCCGCGACCTCTCCACCCTGGCCCTGGACCTGCGCGCGGACGAGGCCCCGGGCGGGTTCCTGGGCTGGACCCTGGGCCTGTCCGACCACATCCCCCTGTCCGTGTCCCTGGCCGGCTCGGGCGGGCCGGGCCGCTGGGCCGGGGCCTTCGGGTTCCATGCGCCCGGGGCCCTGGACGTGGACGTGGACCTGAGCCTGGAGGATGAGGGCGGGCTCATCCTGCGCGGCCACGGCCGGGCGGTCCTGGCCCCGGACATCGCCCCGGCCCGGCTGGAGGACCTGTGGCGCGGCGGGGTGAACGCCACCTTCACGGCCCGGCCCGACCTGGACGGCCTCATCCGGGTGGAGCGCCTGGACCTGGCTGGGCCGACGGCCGCGGCCACCGCCACGGGCTGGGTGAACGTGCTGGACCTGGACCTGGACGCCGCCGCGACCCTCACCCTGGCCGACCCGGCCCGGCTCCTGGCGGGCAGTGGCTTCGCGGTGCTGGGCCTGAAGCCCCTGGACCTCCACGGCACGGGCCTGATCAAGCACCTGAACCTGGACCTGCGCGGCCGGGCCGATTCCCTGCGCCTGCACGGCCTGGCCCTGGACGAGCCACGCCTGGACCTCACGGCCCGGCCCTTCACCCACCTCTACCGCCGCGACCCGGGCCTGGCGGCCAACGCCACCCTGGCCGGCCGCCGCCTGGACCTGGACGGCGCGCCCCTGGCCGACTCCCCGGTGCTGGACGCGGCCATGTCCACGTCGCACTTCACGTCCCTGGAGTTCCCGGCCATCAGGCTGCGCGCCCATGGCCTGGACCTGGACCTGGACGGGGAGCTGGACGCCGCCACCCTGGCCGCGCGCGCCGGCCTGCGCCTGTCGCGCTGGGACGGCCGGGAATTTCCCCAGGCCCTGGGCCTACCCCTGTCCGGCCGCGCCCAGGCCCTGGTGCGGGCCGACCTGGGCCGGCTCAGCGGCCGGGCCGAGCTCACCGGCCAGGTGGAGGGCCTGCCCGGCCTGCACCCGGCCGTGGCCGCCCTGACCGGACCGGCCGAACCCCTGGCCGCGGTGCTGGGCTTCTCCCCGCAGCGGCTGGACCTGGTCCATTTCTTCCTGGGCAACGCCACGGCCCGGCTCACCGGCTCCGGTGACTGGAACGTCGCGCACCGGGACTTCCGGGCCCAGGCCGCGCTGGACGCGGACCAGGCCGGGCCCCTGGGCCAGGCCCTGGGCCTGGACCTGGCCGGAGGGCTCGCGGCCCGGGCCACGGCCCAGGGCGCGCCTGCGGACTTCGCAGCCCAGGCCGAGGCCCGGGTGGACGGCCTCTCCCTCCCCCTGGGGGCCGGCCTGGACCTGGGGCCGACCCGGGCCGGGGCTGTGCTGGCCGGGCTGCCCACGGACCCGCGCGGCGGGCTCTCCCTGTCCGCCCGCCCGGCAGCCGGGCCCCTGGACATCTCGGCCGGGCTCTCCACCCGGCATGGCCCCACCCTCCCTGGATTGATCCGGCTGCGCGCCATCCGCGGCCACGGCCCGGGCCTGGACCTGGCCGGGGACCTGGACCTGGACCCGGCCACCGGACTGGCCACGGGCAAGCTGCGGGCCGACCTGCCCGACCCCCTGCTCCTGCGCGGCCTGCTGGGCCGCCGGGCCAGGGGCTCGGCCCGGCTGGACCTGGAGTTGGCCGCGCGTGGCGCCACCCAGGCCGCGGACCTGGACCTGGCCGTGCGCGCCCTGTCCGGCGACGTCCTGAGCCTGAAATCCCTGGACGCCTCAGCCTCCCTGGAGGGCCTGTTCGGCCCGGTGCGCGGCACGGCGCGCCTGGCTGGCCAGGGCTTGAACCTGGGCGGCCTGGACCTGGCCGAGTTCTCGGGCAAGGCCCAGGGCGACCGGCAGGCGGCCCGGTTCGACCTGTCCTGCGCCGGCGAGGCGGGCCGGCCCCTGAAGCTGGCGGCCCGGGGCAGCCTGGCCGTGGACGGCCTGCTGCACGTGGGCCTGGAGAGCCTGACCGGGTCCTGGGACGGCCGGCGCATCGCCCTGGCCTCGCCCGCGGACCTGGATCTGGCCACGGACAGCCTGGCCCTGCACGGCTTGGACCTGGACCTGGCCGGCGGTTCGGTGCGGGCCACGGGAAGCATCGGGCCGGGCGGCGCGGACCTGGACGCCACCGCCCGAGACCTGCCCCTGCTCCTGGCCGCCTTCCTCCTGCCCCTGCCCCTGGACGGCAAGGCCGACGCGGACCTCACGGCCCGGGGCACGGCCCGAAACCCGGACATCGCCCTGGACCTGGCCCTGCGCCAGGTGGAGCGGGCCGGCTTGGCCCGGCCCGGCCCGGTGCTGGGCCTCACCGCCACGGCCCGGCTGCGCGACGGCCGGCTGGATGCCACGGCCGGGCTGGACGGCCTGGGTCCCGGCCGGCTGGACCTGGCCGCGGCCCTGCCCCTGCGCCTGTCCCTGCGTCCCTGGAACCTGGACCTGCCGCCCCAGGGCGAGCTTGCCGGCTCCCTGCGCGGGGAGGTGGACCCCGCGGCCCTGGCCCGGCTCCTGGACCTGGAGGGCCATACCCTGGCCGGCCGGGCGATCCTGGACCTGAAGGTGGCCGGCAGCCCGGCCGACCCCTTCCTGGACGGCTCGGCCGAGCTTGCGCAGGGCCGCTACGAGAACGCCTTCCTCGGGTTGCTGCTCACCGACCTCACGGCCCGCCTGGACGCCTGGGGCCGCCGGCTGGAACTGGCCAGCCTGAGCGCCACCGGGCCGGAAAAGGGCCGCCTCTCCGGCACGGGCCGCCTGGACCTGGAGCCGGACCTGCCCTATGCCCTGGACCTGAACCTGGACAAGCTGGCCCCGGTGCGCCACGACTGGCTGTCCCTGTCCGCCACCGGCCGCGCCGGCCTGTCCGGCAACGCCACCGCGGCGCGGCTGTCCGGCGCCCTGGCCCTGGAGCCGGTGGAGGTGCGCATCCCGGACCGCCTGCCCCCGGACATCCCCGAGCTGGAGATCACCGAGGTCAACCTGGCCCCGGACCGCGAGCCTGCCCCGGCCGAGGCCCCGGCGCCCGCCCTGGACCTGGGCATGGACCTGGACCTGTCCTTCCCGGGCCGCTGCTTCGTGCGCGGCCGGGGCCTGGACGCGGAGTTCACCGGCCGGCTGCGCATCACCGGCCAGCCCGAGGCCCCGGCGGTGAACGGCACCCTGTCCGTGGTCCGGGGCCGCTACGAATTTCTGGGCAAGTCCTTTGCCATCACCTCGGGCAGCATGGACTTCGACGGCGTGGGCGCCACCCCCTTCCTCAACGTGGTGGCCGAGACCGCCACCGGGGACATCACCGCCCGGGCGCGCCTGGTGGGGCCGGCCCGCTCCTTCTCCCTGTCCCTGGAATCCGAACCCGCCCTGCCCCGGGACGAGATCCTGGCCCGCATGCTCTTCGGCGGCTCCACCGCCAGCCTGAACCCGGTGCAGGCCGCCCAGCTGGCCAACGCGGTTCGCATGCTCACCCTGGGCGGCCCCTCCCTGGACCCCACCACCACGGTGCGCCAGGCCCTGGGCCTGGACCAGCTCGGGGTGGTGGACAGCGAGAGCGACAAGGGGCCCGGCCTGACCATGGGCAAGTACCTGCGGGACAACGTGTACATCGAGGTGCGCCAGGACCTGACCAAGGGCGGGGAGGAAGTGTCCCTGGAGGTGGAGCTGGCCCCCAACCTGGGCGTGGAGAGCACCACCGGCACCGAGCGCAGCGGCGTGGGCCTCAACTGGAAAAAGGACTACTAGGCCCCGGGCTTGTGTTTCCCGACGGTTGCGCTAGAAAGGATGGGACACATCCGTCCCTCCCCCACAAGGAGCCGCATATGGACGTCAAAGTGCTGTCCTCGGACAAGGCCCACAACCATGTGGTCCTCTCCGGCCGGATCGACCCCGACGGGGTGCACGACCGGGGCTACGAGTTCCACAAGATGGCGGCCTTTCCCCACAAGAACCTGGTGGTGGACATGGCCGCGGTCACCTTCATCGCCTCTTTGGGCATCGGCATGCTGCTCACCGCGGCCAAGGAACTGGCGGCCACCGGCAACAAGATGGTGCTGCTCTCCCCCCAGAAACTGGTGGAGGGCACCCTGCGCACCGCCGGCCTCACCGGGGTCATCCACATCTCCCGCACCCTGGACGAGGCGTTGCGCTATCTCGACGGACACTAGCGCATTTCCGTCTTGAAACACGACCAGAGGCTGAAATAATGTTCCATTATTCCAGCGAAATGCATAAGAGCGTCTAAGCCTTTTCAAGGCTAAGACGCTCTAACCCCGGCCCCAGCCCATGGTTGATTCCGATTTCGCCCTGGACCTGCGCAACGACTTCGCCGACCTCTCCCGGGCCGTGCGCGAGGCCATCCTTTTCCTGGAGCAGGCGGGCCTGTGCCCGGAGGCCGTGTACCGCGCCAACCTGGGCCTGGAGGAGCTGCTCACCAACATCATCAAGTACGGCTACGACGACGAGGCCGAACACCGCATCCTGCTGCGGATGGCGGTCGAGGATGGAGCCCTTCGCCTGGCCATCGAGGACGACGGCCACCGCTTCGATCCCCGCCAGGCCCCCTCGCCCAAGCTGGACCGCCCCCTGTCCGAGCGCCGCGCCGGCGGGCTGGGCATCCACCTGGTCCTGGCCATGATGGACCTGGTGGAATACCGCCGCCAGGACAACCGCAACATCCTGGAGCTGACCATCATCCCCCGGCCCGACCCCGAGGAGTGAGCCCGCCCGACCCATGAGTTGACTTTCCCCGCGCTTTGCCTTCTCTTCCCCCGGACACCAACCCCAGCCCCGAGGCCCGACCATGGACCCCAAGACCCGACTTCTGCCCCAGGTGGAGCAGTTCACGCCCTATACCCCCGGCCTGTCCATCGACGAGATACGGGACCGCTTCGGCCTGCAGACCGTCATCAAGATGGCCAGCAACGAGAACCCGCTGGGCACCCCGCCCCTGGCCCAGAAGGCCCTGGCCCGGGCCGCGTCCCTGGCCTTCCGCTACCCCCAGGCCGGCAACCCCCGCCTGGCCGCCGCCCTGGCCGGGCACCTCGGCACCGACCCCCGGCGCATCGTCACCGGCAACGGCTCGGACGAACTCATCGACCTCCTGGTGCGCGTGACCGCCCAGCCCGGCCGGGACAACATCCTGGCCTTCTCGCCCTGCTTCTCCATCTACGAGCTGCAGGCCAAGCTCTGCGGAGTGGAGCTGCGCCAGGCCCCCTTGAATCCGGATTTCTCCTTCCCCTGGGACGACCTGCTGGCCAAGGCCGACGAGCACTCGGCCATCTGCTTCGTGACCACGCCGGACAACCCCTCGGGCTTCGCCCCGCCGGTGGAGGAACTGGCCGCCTTCGCCCGCCGCCTGCCCGAAACCTGCCTGCTGCTGGTGGACGAGGCCTACATGGACTTCGCCTCGCCCCAGGCGGGCTTCTCCCTGCTGCCGCGCCTGGACGAGTTCCCCAACCTGGGCATCCTGCGCACCTTCTCCAAAATGTACGGCCTGGCCGGCCTGCGCCTGGGCTACGCCGCCCTGCCCACCTGGCTGGCCGACGCGGTGCTGCGGGTCAAGCTGCCCTTCTCGGTGAATCTGCTGGCCGAAGAGGCCGGCCTGGCGGCCCTGGCGGACACGGAATTCCTCCGCCGCACCCTGGACACCACCCTGCGCGGCCGCGAGGCCCTGGCCCAGGGCCTGGCCAGGCTGGGCTGCGCGGTGCGGCCCTCCCAGGCCAACTTCCTGCTCTTCGACCTGCCGGCCGGCTCCCCCCTGGACGCGGCCGGCTTCTTCTACGCCCTGCTGCGCAAGGGCGTGATCATCCGGCCCCTCAAGAGCTACAACCTGCCGAACTCCCTGCGGGTCAGCGTGGGCAACGACCGGGAGAACGCCCTGTTCCTGGAGGCGGCCGAGGAAGTGCTCAATGCCTGAACCGCGCGACACGCCACGCATCATAACCATCGACGGCCCGGCCGGGGTGGGCAAGTCCACCCTGGCCAAGCGCCTGGCCGCCCACCTGGGCGTGGCCTACCTGGACACCGGGGCCATGTTCCGCGGCACGGCCATGGCCCTGGGCGAGGGGTCCTGGGCCTGGCCCGAACCCCAAATCCAGAAGGCCCTGGCCGGGCTTTCCTTCTCCCTGTCCGGGACCGGCGCGGACTCCCGGGTCCGCCTGGGCGGCGTCGACCTGGGCGACGAGATCCGCACCGAGCAGGTGGGCATGTGGGCCTCCAACATCGCCACCCTGCCCGTGGTCCGCGCCTTCCAGAAACTCGCCCAGCAGGCCATCGGCCACACCACCCCCCTGGTGGCCGAGGGCCGCGACATGGGCACCGTGGTCTTTCCCCAGGCCGATCCCAAGTTCTTCCTGGACGCCACCCCCGAGGTCCGCGCCGCGCGGCGCTTCCTCCAGTTCCAGATCATGGGCAAGCCCGCCGACATCCACGAGATCACCGCCAGCATCCGCGCCCGCGACCACCAGGACCGCACCCGCGCCGCAGCCCCGCTCAAGCCCGCGCCCGACGCCCGCATCATCGACACCTCCGACCTCACCATCGACGAGGTGTTCGACACCATGCTGGAGGCGCTGTAACGGGCCTTCGGCCCTTCAAGAAAAGAGCGGGCGATTCGTGAATCGCCCCTACAGAAGAACCCCCGGCCAGACCCGCCGGCACTGCCTTCTTGTGTAGGGGCGGTTCGCGAACCGCCCGTCTTCGCCATGCCAACCAGGCTGTCCGCGGACAGTCCGGAAAAAACCTGGCCTACGCCTCGGCCTCTTCGGGCCGGATGGTGAGCACCGGGCACTTGGCGGACTTGACCACCTTCTCGGCCACCGAGCCGAAGAGGATGCGGTCGATGCCGGCGCGGCCGTGGGTGCCCATGACGATCATGTCCGCCCCTTCCTTCACGGCCAGGGCCAGGATCTCCTCGGCCGCGTAGCCGGTGGCCACCTTGCCGATGACCGCCGCGTTGGGGAAGTTCTCCTGGATGAAGGTCTCCATGGTCTTTTCCGCGCCGGACACGATCTCACCCACGAAGTTCTCGATGGAGGTGGGCGGCACGTGGAAGCCCACGTACTGGTTCAGGGAGGGGGCCACGTAGAGCACCAGGAGCTGGGCCCCGGTGCAATTGGCCAGGCCCAGGGCGTAGTTGGCGACCATGGGGCTGCTCTCCGAGAAGTCCACGGCGCAGAGTATCTTCTTCACGCTGAACATGGTTACCTCCTCTCTGCCGGGGAGAACCCGGCGGGGGTTAGGCCTCAAGCCCGGGGGCGAGACGGCCGATAGGGAGTGAGGCGGGCCTTTGCCCGCGTCATCCTTGGATTTCCATTCTGGTTGTACGCGCAGGCGCGGCGGTTCGACAAGGGCTTTTTTCTGGCGTAGGAAGCGGACATGGGACCCTGCCCGGGGGGCAAAAAGTTCCGAGCGCCCGAAAATTACATCAATATTTCTCGATAGATAAAAAGTACCCCCCGGTTGGCAGGCATTTTGCTACCCATGGGCAAACCATGGATGAGGTGTGCCATGAAGATCACCACCGAACAGTTGAGGCCGCTGGAGACCGAACAGGAATCCAAGGCCCGCCGCGCCGAATCCGGCGAGGGATTCGGGGAGCTGCTCTCCAAGGAGCTGGACGCCCAGGGGGTCGTCGCGGCTCCGGGCTTGCGGCCGCCCACTGCGCCGCTCTTGCCGCACCAGATCGCGGCAGCCAGCAAGACGGCGGCAACCGACCAGAGCACCACGGCAGGACAAGAGGTCATGGACAAGCTGGAGAACATCCTGGGCGAATGGGAAAATTATGCCACCCACCTGGCCGAGCCCGGAGCAGAGGACGGGTTGCGCAAGGCCAACGGGGCTCTCGAAAGCATCGAGAGCGACGTGGCCGGGCTCAAGACCAGCTACCCGGCGCTGGGCAAGGACCATCCCGGCCTGAAGTCGGTGGTGGACGAGATGGAAATCCTGGCCGTGACCGAGCGGATCAAGTTCAACCGGGGGGACTACCTGGAGTAGTTCACCAGCCCGCGGCGAAGGTGGAGAGGGCGGAGTACTTCGGCCCGCCGGGGCGCAGTTCGCTCCGGTACAGGGCAAAGCCCGCCGCGGGAAATTCGGGCCAGGGACGGCCTGCGAGGTCGGCGACGACCTCGTCCCAGGGATCGGGTTCGGACCATTTGATTCGCGCCAACGTCAGGTGTGCGGAGAAGGGGCGCTCCTCGGCGGGGAAACCCAGCGGAAGGAGCGCCTTCTCTATGGAGGACGCCAGGGCCGCGGCCTCGGCCGCCCCCTGGGCCAGGCCCACCCAGAGCACCCGGGGCTGCCAGCGGCGGCCCCTCTTTTCCGGGGCGGGCCTGGGCGGAAAGAACCCGCCCCCGCCCCCCTGCGCCGCGAACTCCGGAAAGCGCACCCCGCCCAGGGCCGCAACCAGGGCGGGCAGGCGGTCCTCGGCCACGTCTCCCAGGAACTTCAGGGTGAGGTGCCAGTTGCCCGGCTGGGTCCAGTTCAGCTTGGACCGCAGCCGGCGCTCCCAATCCCGGCGCACCGCGGCCAGGCCGTCCTGGTAGGCCGGGGGCAGGGGCAGGGCCACGAAGGCCCGAATGGTGGGGGCAGGGCTCACGCGGCCTCCAGCAGCCGGGCCAACTCCTCCAGGCAGGCGCGCACCGTGGCCGCGCGCACCGACGCCCGGTCGCCCGGGAACAGAAAGCGCCGGGCGCTGGCCGCGCCGGCCAGGTCCCAGGCCATCCACACCGTGCCCACGGGCTTGCCCGGGCTTCCGCCGCCCGGGCCGGCGACGCCGGAAACGGCCAGCCCCGCGTCCGCTCCGGTCGCCCGTCGCGCGCCCGCGGCCATGGCCAGCACCACGGGCGCGCTCACCGCGCCGTGGGCGGCCAGGTGGGATTCGGGCACCCCGAGCAGGCCGGACTTCACGCTGTTGGCGTAGGCCACCACCCCGCCCGCGAACCAGTCCGAGCTGCCCGCCACGTCGGTCAACGCCGCGGCGACCAGGCCCGCGGTACAGGATTCGGCCGTGGCCAGGGTCCAGCGCCGGCCGCGCAGCAGGTCGCCGATGCGCGACGCCAGGTCGAGCAATGAGGGGGTTTCCATGGCCCCAGGGTAGCAACAGGAGGTTTGCCTTACAAGGCGGCTTGCGGTAGTTGCTGTCTGCCGTACGGAAGAGGCTTCCCTCCGGGGGCTCAAGGGCCGACGGCCCTTGAGAATCCCCATATGGCGGACTGGAAGCCGGCCCCCGGCCCCCAAACCGGGCCGCGCGGCGGGCAAGGAACATAAGAGCGGTTTTTGGGGGAAGGGGATGGGAGAGCGCGAGAGGGAAGGGGGAACCCCCTTTTTTCCGCCAGAAAAAGGGGGTTCCCCCTTCCCTCTCGCCTGCTTAAGGAGCAGCCAATGTTGGACATGAAGTTTGTGCGGGGCAATGTCGAGGCGGTGCGCGAGGCCATGGCCAAGCGGCACGCGGACGTGGGCCTGGACGCCTTTCTGGAGCTGGACGCCAGGCGGCGGGCCATCCTGGGCGAGGTGGAGGGCCTCAAGGCCGAGCGCAACGCGGCGTCCGCCGAGGTGGGCAAGCGCAAGCGCGCGGGCGAGAGCGCGGACGACCTCATGGCCCGGGTGGGCGAGGTCAACGAGCGCATCAAGGTGCTGGACGCGGACCTTGCCGAGGTGGACGCCCGGGTGAGCGACTGGCTGCTCACCGTGCCCAACATCCCGCACGAGTCCGTGCCCGTGGGCAAGGACGAGAACGACAATCCCGAGGTCTCCAAGTGGGGTGTGCCCCGGACCTTCGATTTCCCGGTCAAGGAGCACTGGGAGATCGGCGCGAACCTGGGCGGCCTGGACTTCGAGCGGGCGGCCAAGCTGGCGGGCGCGCGGTTCGCGGTGTCCTCGGGCCAGGTCGCGCGGCTGGAGCGGGCGCTCACGGCCTTCATGCTGGACTTGCAGACCACCGAGCACGGGTACCTGGAGGTGGCACCGCCGCTCATGGTGAACCGGGCGACCATGACCGGCACCGGGCAGCTGCCCAAGTTCGCGGAAGACCTGTTCAAGCTGGAGAACTGGGACTATTTCCTGATCCCCACGGCCGAGGTGCCGCTCACCAACCTGTACCGGGACGAGGTGATCGAGGACGCGGCGCTGCCCTTCAGGTTCACGGCCGCCACGCCGTGCTTCCGGTCCGAGGCGGGCTCCTACGGCAAGGACACCAAGGGCCTCATCCGGCAGCACCAGTTCCTCAAGGTGGAGATGGTGCGCATCGAGCGGCCCGAGGAGTCGTACGCCGCGCTGGAGGCCATGCGCGGGCACGCGGAGGAGGTGCTCCGGCGGCTGGAGCTGCCCTACCGGGTCATCACCCTGTGCACCGGGGACATGGGCTTTTCCGCGGCCAAGACCTACGACATCGAGGTCTGGCTGCCGGGCCAGGGCAAGTACCGCGAGATATCGTCCTGCTCCAACTGCGAGGACTTCCAGGCGCGGCGGGCCAACATCCGGTACCGCCCGGCCGGGAGCAAGAAGCCGGCCTTCGTGCACACCCTGAACGGGTCGGGCCTGGCCGTGGGGCGGACGCTGGTGGCGGTCTTGGAGAACTGCCAGCAGGCGGACGGCTCGGTGCGGGTGCCGGCGGCGCTGGTTCCCTACATGGGCGGGGTGGAGGTGCTCGCGCCCCAGGGCTGAGGTGAGCCAACTCTGTGAAAGCACCGGGAAACGCCCGCGCGATATTGCCCCGCAAGCGGAAGTGTCGTAGGGGTGGCTTGACAGGGGGGAATGCGGCGTTTAGGTTCCGCTTCCTCAAAGTGGGCCGTTAACTCAGTCGGTAGAGTATCTGCCTTTTAAGCAGAGAGTCGCTGGTTCGAGCCCAGCACGGCCCACCAGTCTTCCTCTCGCGGCGCATTGCGAAGACGGCCGATGCGGGACGCCTCTGGGAGCCCGCTTGACCTGCGCTCGGCCCTGATGCATTTTCTGCTTGACACGGTGCCTCCCTTCTGGGAAAGAACGCCGCACGCCAAGAGCGTATCCGTCCCCATCGTCTAGTGGCCTAGGACGTCGGCCTCTCACGCCGATAACACCGGTTCAAACCCGGTTGGGGACGCCAAACACAACGCGGGCCCGGAGTCACCTCCGGGCCCGCTTCTTGTTGCCTTCCAAAGCACTTCCGGACGCGAAGGGCGCTAGAGCAGGGTGCGGAAATCCGCGTTCAGGGCCGCGGCCAGGCGACGGGCCACGTCCTTGCCCAGGGGGCGCTTGCCGTTCTCCATCTCGGAAATGTGGTGGGGCTTGAGCCCGGCCTTGGCGGCCAGGGCCGCCTGGGTCAGGTCCTCGCGCACCCGCAGGCCGCGCAGGATGCGGCCGGGATGGCTATCCGGGAACACCTCGGCCGCCGGGTGCAGGGCCTCGTCCCCAGGGTCCGGGGGCTCCACCTCCCGCACCTCATGCCCGGCCAGGCGCAGGAACTCCCGCACCGCGTTGGACACCCGCTCCGCATCCTTGGCCGGGGCCTTGATGCAGACCTCAACGAATCTTCCCGTAGTCCGCCTTCTCGTGACTTCCAACATAGCGCACCTCCACCACCCGGACCTCGCCATCCGCCTCTTTCCATACGGCCACATAGCGGGGCTTGCCCTTGTTCAGGTGGCAATGATGCCACCCCGGCCGGCCCTTGAGCTTCCCATAGTGCGGCCAGGCCGGCGCCGCCGGCCCGCCCACCTCCAAGTCGCGCCGTAACGCATCCAATGCGTCCTGAAGCCGCAAGGGCAGGGCGTCCTTCTGCTTCTTGGCCTTGCCGGTGAACAGCACTGTCCAGGGCATGCGAAGAATTAATACCACTAGCTGGTAGTAGTCAAGACAATATACCACCCATCCCGCTCCGCCCCGTCGTGCGTGCTCTCCTCCGGGGGCTTCGCGGGGAGAGAAGTCATGGAGAGGCGTGTCAGTCTATCCCTGACATGACCGGGCCACTGGCCCCGGACGGCACAACGCTCCGCTTCCTTGACACATAGGCTTGCGAGAGAGATGAAGGCATACTAGGAGAGCGAAAGGCAGGCCCAGGCAGGGCAAAGGGCCGCGCACGGCCGAGGGGCGGAACTGGAGTTCCGCGCGGTGGCGCGAAGGACACATTGCCTTCCGAAGCAGCGTTATTTATTTTATCTCTATTGAGTCAAGGTAACAATATGTGTTGCGCGCAAGATGTATTTAAAAAAGCATGGTTAGCATGCTACAACTATACAAAATACGTCTTTAAATTATTTTATGTTGGCAAGAATGGTCGCCAATTGTTCCGTTTTTATTTATTTGACATCTTTAAATCACTATTTTCTAGCTTTTTTATGTTTATTTTAATCAGCATGCTGTATATATTAATAGCATTATTTTCAATAACTTTGTTGTATTACGACAAAATACAATTAATCAACATATCTAATTTAATTTTTGAATTGAAAGATGAATATAAAATTAATCTTTCCATTGCTATTTTAACTTTACTTTCAGTTCATTTTGGCTTTTGGAGAAACAGACAACAGATGAAAGAACAGCACATTATCCAATACAAACTGAATTCAGCACAAGAAATCAATGAACTATTTATAAAGACTTCTGATAATTTAATAAGACTCAAGGCAAATATTTATATTATAGACAACTTCATGCAACAGTTAGCAGGAGCAAATATGGGGAAAATTAATCTACGTATAAATAATAATGAAAAACTATTTGAAGAATACTATAAAATGTTTATTGATTTATGTAATCATGAAATTATCTTTAAGAAGAAACAAGGCAAGTTTATGAGCCTTATGTCCGAAATAGGACTTAATTTTTATATATTTGAAATATATGTCAGATATTATGAAATATTGTCCAAATTAAAAGAGATATCGTTGCCATTTAATAGAGATGAACTACTTGATTTTTTTTGCAACAAATATGATAGAACACAGTTTAAAAGATTATTACAAAATGTTGATGCGCTTCATGGCTCTATACAAATCACATATGATGTAATTGCCAGCAGACTACAAAAAGACATTATTAAGGGAAAATTGTGCAATTTGTTAACTATATGTAGAAGTGAAGATATGTCAAAAGTTATTATTGATTTTGCAAATTATATGAAAAGTCGAAAGAACTACCATACAAAACGTTTTAATGAAACTGAACAAGAATTGCCTTGGAAAAATTTTATTAACTATGAAACTGGTGCATTAGAAAAAGAAGAACATACGGGGTGAGAATGGTAACACAACGAAATCACAGGATTACACTTTGACATTTTGATTGGTTATACGCCTGTGAGACGAAAGGGACGGAAATCGGGACGGAAAAACTCCCTGGCGAGCCCCCTTGAGCTTCCGGGGAGGTGTGAAAACCAAGGGCTTTAGCGGTAACTGTCCGCCATTCCTTGCCCTCTCACGCCGATACCGCCGGTTCAGCGCTGCTCTCCTTGGCTCTAGGGCTTGATGACTCGCCAAGAGCCAAGGGAAACCCGGTTGGGGACGCCACAAACATTAGGCGGCTGCGAAAGCAGCCGCCTTTTCTATTGCCCGCGGGCGGCATCCCGGAACGGCCTCCGGCAGGCCGGCGCGCAGGCGTGGGGGTCAGGTTCTCCAGTGGGGGCGCTGCGCGGCCCAGTGCGCGACGGTCTCGCGAAGCCAGGCCTCCATCTTGCTGCGGATGTAGAACCTGGGCAGGAGCAAATCGTCCGCAGGGGCGAGCACGCCCTCGGCCCTGGCCTGGGACGCCAAACGGGTGTCCGGGTAGATGCGGATGCCCACCGTGAGCTTCATGGCCTCCAGGCCCAGGGAATCGACGAACTCCAGGCTCTCCAGCACGGACTCCCGGGTCTCGTCCGGTCCGCCCAGCAGGAGGAAGCCCGTGCGGCGGATACCGGCCCGGCCGAGCATCCGGGCCGACCGGCTCACGTCGGCCCGGGAGAAGGGCTTGCCCAGGCCGGACAACACCCGGTCGCTGCCGCTCTCGAATCCCAGGGACACCTCGGCGCACCCGGCCCGGGCCATGGCCTGGGCCAGCGGCTCCGCGCAGCGGCGGGGGGAGACGATGGCCCGCCAGGAAAGGCCGAGGCGCGCCGCCTCCAGCAGGTTGCACAGCGTTTCCGCGTAGCGGGGAGGCAGGTTGAAGGTGTTGTCCACGAAGAAGACGCGCCTGAGGCCCGCCTCGCGCCAGCGGGCCAGCTCCCTGACCACCGCTTCCGGGGACCGCGCCCGGATGCGGCGGCCCTCGATGGTCCCCGTGGAGCAGTAGGTGCACGCAAAGGGACAGCCCCGGCGGGTCTGGAACGGAAGCCAGAAGGCCGGGTCACCGAACCGGGCGGGGTCGAACAGGGCCGGGTCGGGATAGGGCCAGTCGTCGAGGCGGGGCAGGTACGCGCGGGGGGTGGGGCGCCCGGCGCGGCGCACATAGAGGCCTGGGATGCCGGCATAGCCGGCCTTGGCCTCCATCCGGGCCAGGATGTCGAGGAAAACGGATTCACCCTCGCCCTGCACGCCCATGTCCGCGCCCAGGTATGCCAGGGCGCTCTCCGGAAACATGCTGTATCCCGCCCCGCCCAGGACCACCGGCGCGGGGGAGAGGCGCTTGCACAGGGCGACCACGGGCCGCGCCGCCTCCAGCAGGAACCGGGGTCCCGCGCTGTCCTGGTCGTCCACGTTGCGGATCGAGATGCCGATGGCCTGGGGAGGGTCGGCGGCAATGGCGTCCGCCAGGGCGGCCTCGGGCGCGGCCTCGCCCATGAGGTCCAGGAACCGGACCCGGTGCCCGGCCCGCACGGCCGCAGCCGCGACCAGCCCAAGGCCCATGGGCGGGGCCGGCATGTTGAAGGTCTCCGTGTTGGCGGAAATCAGCAGGGTGTTCACGATCATGGCCGCCTGTCTGCAGGAAGCGGGGGACAGCCCTCCTGTACACCAACAGGCCGCCGCGGAAAAGCGCCGGTGTGGACAGCGCAGCCCCTCAGGTATCGGCAATCGATATGACTGGGGCCTGGCCGGGCCGGGCTCTACCTGACCCAGAAGGGCCGGCAGCGGCCCTAGCGCCGCGCCGCAGCCGGCCGCCTTGCAGGACACGGGCCCGGGGGAGACTCCGGGCCCGCGTCTTTTTCCGGCCTGCCCGCGCCCAATCCCGGCCTCCTGCCTGGCACTTGACTCCGACCCGCAAATTGGGTGTATGTGTGGAGAATACCCGAAATATGCGCGTGCAGCGGAGGGGGAGTGGCAGATTCCAAGCCGACCATCGACCTGACCCAGGTCACCCAGCAGAAGGTGGACGGAACGTCCCTATCCATCGAGGTGGGCACCCGCTGGCGCATGAAGCCCGTGGCCTCAAACAAGGTCTACGAGTGCACCTACGTGGGCTCCATCTACCCCACCCACCTGCTGACCACCCTGCCCACGTCCGCCGGCGTCCGGGAGATCCTCGCCCCGGGACAGTCGATCAACGTCTCGTTCCTGCACGAGGACTACAACATCTGCAAGTTCGAGACCCAGGTGAAGGCCATCGTCACCTCCCCGATCCAGGCGGTGTGCTACGAGTACCCGGAGTTCTTCTACGCGCTCAACCTGCGCAAGCACGAACGCGCGGTCTGCGCCCTGCCCTGCGCCCTCGTGCACGACGCGCAGACCCTGCAGGGCACGGCCCTGAACATCTCCAGCGGCGGGGCCAAGATCGCCTTCCTGGGCGACAACGCCGCGGCCCTGCGCGACATCGCGGAGTCCGCCGAAGTGACGGTCATGGCCAAGCTCGTACACGACGGCCAGGACGTGTTCCTGCCCGGCCAGGTGAAGAAGATCGTGCGCGACGACGCCGGCATCGCCCTGGGCCTCATGTTCTCCAGCCTGGACACCGACCAGCAGCACGCGGTGGGCCGCTACGTGCAGATATCCCGCTACGTGTCCAAGTACCGCTTCGACTGAACCGCCCTGCCCGCCTCCCGGAGCCCGCCGCCAGGCGCCGGCCGGCTTCAGGGCGTTCCCCCTCCCCTCCCTGGGCTACGCCGGCCCGCCCCGGGGCGATGCCCCACCTGGGCGCGGCACCTTTGTCGAACTCCTTGTTTTTTCCACAGGATTTGCCTATGCCTTGGGCACGGCCTTCCGCCCTCCCGGGCGGTCAACCAGCACCGGAGCTTGTACCCGCACCTTCGCATGAGCAGCACCGCACTTCGCACCTTCTCCCTGGGCGGGGTCCATCCCCCGGGCCGCAAGGCCCCGGCCGCGGGCTTGGCCATCGAGGCCCTGCCCGCGCCGTCCGAGTACGTGGTCCCGCTGCTCCAGCACTGCGGCGCGCCGGCTGCGCCCCTGGTCAAGAAGGGCGAGGTGGTGGCCGAGGGCCAGTGCATCGGCCGGGTGGACAAGGGCCTGGGCGCCTCGGTGCACAGCCCCTGCGCGGGCAAGGTCACGGGCCTGGTCCGCACCCCCAACCCCATCCTGGGCCTGGTTCCCGCGGTGGCCATCGAGCCCGACCCCGAGGCCGCGGCCTTCGCGCCCCTGCCGGAAGACTGGGAGGCCATGGAGGCCTGCGACATCCTGGGCCGCATCAAGGAGGCCGGGGTGGTGGGCATGGGCGGAGCCGGGTTCCCCACCCACATCAAGCTCTGCCCGCCTCCTGACCTCAAGGTCGACACCTTCATCGCCAACGGGGTGGAGTGCGAGAGCTATTTGGCCGCGGACCACCGGCTCATGCTGGAGCGCACGGCCGACGTGGTGCAGGGCGTGCGCATCCTGCGCAAGGTCCTGGGCGTGGAGCGCGCGCTCATCGGGGTGGAGGCCAACAAGCCCGACGCCATCGCCGCCCTGCTCGCCGCGGTGGAAGCCGCGGGCGAGGGGGGACGGATTTCCGTGCAGCCCCTGGCGGTCAAGTACCCGCAAGGCTCGGAAAAACAGCTCATCAGCGCGCTCACCGGCCGCAACGTGCCCGCGGGCGGGCTGCCCGCCCACGTGGGCTGCGTGGTGCAGAACGTGGGCACCTGCTGCGCGGTGTACGAGGCCGTGGCCCTGGGCCGGCCCTGCTACGAGCGGGTGGTCACCGTGGCCGGGGCGGGGGTGGCGCGGGCCGCCAACCTGCGCTGCCGGGTGGGCACCTCGCTGCGCTACCTGGTCGAGTACCTGGGCGGGGCCACGGACGAGGCGGCCTCGTGCGTGCTGGGCGGCCCCATGATGGGCCTGGCCGTGCAGAACCTGGACTACCGGGTGACCAAGGCCACCTCCGGGGTGCTGCTGCTCACCGCGGCCGAGACCGGGACCGGGGACTTCGGCCCCTGCATCCGCTGCGGCCGCTGCCTGGACGCCTGCCCCATGGGGCTGGAGCCCCGCGACATCTCCATCTACGCCGAGCGCGGCCGCTACGCCGACACCCCGCGCTTCGGCCTGTGGGACTGCTTCGAATGCGGCTCGTGCGCCTACGTGTGCCCGGCCAAGCGGCCCCTGGTCCAGTTCATCCGCGCCAGCAAGCTGCGCCTGCGGTGCCGGGGGTAGGGATGGCCGAGAAGCTCTGGCGCGTCTCCATGTCCCCGCACCTGCGCGACGGGACCAGCACGTCGAACATCATGTGGACCGTGTTCTGCGCGCTCCTGCCCCAGCTGGCCCTGTCCGCCTGGGTGTTCGGGCCGCGGGTGCTGCTGCTCGCCGGGGTGAGCATCGGCTCGGCCATGCTGGCCGAGTGGGCGGTGCGCCGCGCCATGGGCCGGGACAACACCCTGGCCGACGGCAGCGCGGCCCTCACCGGCCTGCTCCTGGCCTACGTGCTGCCCCCGGGCGTGCCCCTGGACCTGCCCTTCTGGGGCGCGGTGTTCTCGGTGTGCATCGCCAAGCAACTGTTCGGCGGCCTGGGCTTCAACTTCTTCAACCCCGCGCTCATGGGCCGCGCCTTCCTGGCCGTGGGCTTCCCGGTGGCCATGACCACCGCCTGGATCATGCCCCAGTTCCCGGGCTTCCTGTCCTCCCTGGCCGCGCCCGACGCGGTGGCCACCGCCACCCCGCTCTACGTGCTCAAGCACGCGGGCCTGGTGGAGTTCCTCCGGGAGTTCGGCAACCAGCGCGGCTGGGCCTCGCTCATCCTTGGATTCAGGCCCGGCTGCATCGGCGAGACCAGCCCGGTGCTGCTGCTGGCGGGCGGCCTGTACCTCATGTACCGCCGCATCATCACCTGGCACGTTCCGGCGTCCATGCTGGCCTCGGTGGCGCTCCTGGCCTGGGTGTTCGGGCCGGAAGGCTGGCTCACCGGGCCGGTGCTGCCCCACCTGTTCTCGGGCGGGCTCTTCCTGGGCGCGTTCTTCATGGCCACGGACTACGTGACCTCGCCCTCGCGGCCCCGCGCCAAGCTCATCTTCGGGGCCGGATGCGGCGCGATCACCGTGCTCATCCGGCTCAAGGGCGGCTACCCCGAGGGCGTGTGCTACGCCATCCTGCTCATGAACTGCATAAGCCCGGTGCTGGACGACTGGATCAGGCCCCGCCGCTTCGCCCCGCCCCTGCAATGCGCGCCGGGGAAGAAGCCGTGAAGGAATTCCTCAAGATAGCCGCCAACCTGCTGGCCATCTGCCTGGTTGCAGCAGGGCTCCTGGGCGTGATCTTCATCCACACCGAGGCCGCCCGGCTGCGCAACGAGGAGGCCCGGCTCACCACATCCATGCGGCGCTACCTGCCGCAGGGCGTGCAGGCCGACTTCTCGCCCATCCACCGCTACCTGGTGGAGGAGGAGGGCCAGGAGCCCGGGGTGGGCTACCTGCTGCCCACCAGGGCCGGCCACGCCCTGCTGGTGCTGGACCCCGAGGGCGGCATCATGCACCAGGCCGAGGTCACCGCCCCCCTGGACTCGGAGGCCGAGCGCGAGGAGGCCATGGCCCACGTCCTGCCCGGGGCGCGCCTGCACTTCGCGGACACCTACATCCTGGCCCTGGGACCGGACGGCAGGCGGCTGGCCTCCTTCATCTCCGGCCGCACCACCGGGTTCAAGACCTGGGTCAAGCTGCTGGTGGCCCTGGGGCCGGACAACGGGGTCCTGGGCCTGGAGGTGCTGGAGCACGAGGAGGACCCGGGCCTGGGCGCGGAGATCGAGCAGGAGTACTTCCGCAACCAGTTCACCGGCCGCACCCTGGAGGAGCTGGCCCACCTGGGGGTGGTGAAGCTGCCCCTGCCCGACGACTACCGCCGCTGCCTGGAGCGCTCGCGCTGGGCCGAACGCGGCCTGGACGCGGCCAAGGCGCACGAGATGTGCGCGGGGTACGCGCACGAGGACATCCACGCCATCACCGGAGCCACCATCTCCAGCCGCCGGGTCACCCAGGGCGTGAAGCGCCTGGCCGGTGCCTTTGTGCGGCGCATGGACATGGTGCAGGCCGCGGCCGCCAAGGCCGGGCTGGAGCCCGCTTTTTAGTGGGGTGAACGTATGAGCACGGAACGCAGCTATACGCTCCTGGAGCGCCTGGGCAACGGGCTGGTCAAGGAGAACCCCATCTTCAAGCTGGCCCTGTCCATGTGCCCGGCCGTGGCCATGACCAACACCGTGCGCAACGGGTTTTTGCTGGGCCTGGCCGTGCTCTTCGTGCAGGTGGCCTCCAACGTCACGGTCTCCATCCTGCGCCGGGGCATCCACGAGCGCATCCGCATCCCGGCCTACATCATCATCATCGCCACCTGGGTGAGCGTGAGCGACATGGGCCTGGCCGCCTACGCGCCGGGCTTCTACAAGGAGATCGCGCTCTACGTGAAGCTCATCGTGGTCTTCGCCATCATCATCTCGCGCCTGGAGGTCTTCGCCTCGCGCAACCCGGTGCTGCCCTCGCTCTACGACGGCCTGGGCATGGGCCTGGGCTTCATGTTCGGGCTCATGCTGGTGGGCTGCTTCCGGGAGTTTTTGGGCGCGGGCACCCTGTGGGGCTTCGAGATCCTGCCCTTCAAGCCCTTCTTCTTCTGGTCCCTGCCGCCCGCCGGGTTCTTCGCCATCGGGCTCATCATGGCCCTGTTCATCTGGCTGGAACGCAAGTTCAACGCCTGGAGGACCAAGCGATGACCCGCCGCGCCCTCTCCGCCGCCCTGCTGGCGCTCCTGCTCGCCTGCCTGGCCCTGCCGGCCCGGGCCGCTGGCCTGGTGCGCGCCGGGGCCGTGGCGGACGAACACCACATCACCCTGGAGCTGGCCGGCCCCCTGGCCGCAGGCTGGGACTGGCCGGGCAACGTGGCCGTGACCGAGCGCGAGAGCCCGGACATCCCCCTGGCCGTGACCGGGGTCGAAGTCTCGCCCGACCGCACGGAACTCACCCTGGCCCTGGCCGAGCCCGTGGCCGAGCAGGGGGCCTACCGGGTGGCCCTGCGCCAGGTGGATGTGGGCGGGGTGCGCTCGGACGTGGAGCGCTTCCTGGTGCGCAAGGGCGTGCTGGCTACCCTCCTGTCCATCGTCATCTCCGCGGCGCTCATCCAGAACTTCGTGTTCAGCCGCTACCTGGGCCTGTGCATCTTCTTCGGGGCCTCGGGCCGCAAGGAGACCGCCATCGGCATGGGCTTCTCCTTCGGCCTGGTCATGACCCTGTCCGCGGCCTTCGTGTGGGCCATGTACAACTTCGTGCTGCGGCCCCTGCACCTGGAGTTTCTGCAGGTGCTCACCTTCGTGGGCATCATCGCCATCTTCGTGCAGCTCCTGGACACGGTGCTGCGCAAGGTGAACCCGTTTTTGTTCAAGAAGCTGGGCGTGTACCTGGTGCTCATCACCACCAACTGCATCATCCTGGCGGTGCCGCTGATCCTGGTGGGCAACGCCTACAACCTGTGGGAGAGCCTGGCCCTGGCCATCGGTTCGGCCGTGGGCTTCGCCCTGGCCCTGTTCCTCATGGCCTGCGTGCGGGAACGCCTGGAGCTGGCCGACGTGCCCGAGGTGTTCCGCGGCCTGCCCATCGCCTTTTTGGCAGCGGGCCTGTTCGCATTGGCGTTCCTGGGCTTCTCGGGCATGAGTTTTTAGCGAAGGGAATGCTCCATGTGTTGCGCAACGCCCCGGTCGGCAAAGATTTTATCAACAAAACACCCAAGGGTGTTTTGTTGGGTTCCTAGGAGCGCCTGATGGACCTGACCCAACTCGCCTGGACCGGACTGGCGGTGTTCGGGGCCCTGGGGCTGCTGGCCGGGGCGGCCCTGGCCCTGGCCGCGGTGCGCTGCCGGGTGGAGGTGAACCCCAAGATCGAGGCCGTGAAGCACGCGCTCATGGGGGCCAACTGCGGGGGCTGCGCCTACCCCGGGTGCGAGGCCTACGCCGAGGCCCTGGTCAGCGACCCGGCCGTGCCCCCGGACCTGTGCCGGCCCGGCGGGCCGGAAGTGGCCCTGGCCGTGGCCCGCATCACCGGCAAGGAACTGGGCTCGGCCCAGCCGGTCATGGCCGTGCGCCGCTGCGTCAAGGACGAGGGCCAGGTGGTGGCGGAGCTGGCCTATTCCGGCATCAAGACCTGCCTGGCCGCCAGCCTGGCCCACGGCGGACCCGACGCCTGCCGCTACGCCTGCATCGGCCTGGGCGACTGCGTGGCCTCCTGCCCCTTCGGGGCCATGCGCCTGGAAGGCGGCATGGTCCGCATCGACCCGGAGGCCTGCACCGGGTGCGGCAACTGCGTGCGCGCCTGCCCCAAGGCCATCCTGGAGCTGGCCCCGCGCGCGGCCCGGGTGCTCATCCACTGCTCCTCCCGGGACAAGGGCAAGGAAGTCACCGGCGTGTGCCAGGCGGGCTGCATCGCCTGCGGCATGTGCGTGAAGAAGTGCCCGGCCCAGGCCGTCAGCATGGAGGCCGGCCGCATCAAGATCGACCACGACGCCTGCCAGGCCTATGGCCCGGCCTGCGAGGAGGCCTGCGCCGAGTCCTGCCCCCGGTCCATCCTGCGAAGGACCGGACAGGCCGCGCCGCCGGCCAAGGCCCCGCAGCCCGCGGCCGAAGCGCAGCAGCAGACGCAGGAGGCATGAGATGAACCGTCGCGACGCCCTGCGCATTCTGGGGGCCGGAGCCGCCCTGGCCGCGGGCTTCGGCGTGGCGCGCAGCCTGGACCGCATCGCCCTGCCCGGCCGGCAGGGCCGGCTGGTGTCCGCCACCCGGCTGGGCATGGGCACCGTGGCCACGGTGAGCGCCGTGGACCCGTCCCCGGCCCGGGCCGAGGACGCCATTGCCGCTGCCTTCGCCGAGCTGGACCGGCTCACGCCCCTGCTCACCCGCTTCGACCCGGCCGCGCCCCTGGCCGTGCTGAATTCCCACGGCCGGCTGGACGCCCCGCCCGCCTGCCTGACCGCTGTTCTTGATGAAGCGCACCGGGCGCACCAGGCCACCAAGGGTGCCTTCGACCCCACGGTGCTGCCCCTCTTGGCCTACGTGCAGGCCGAGTGCGCCGCGGGCCGCGAGCCCGACCCCCGCGAGCTTTCCGCCCGCCGCGAGCTGGTGGGCCTCCCCCGGGTGTCCTGGTCCTCCCGCAAGGTGGCGTTTTCCCGCGCCGGCATGGCCCTGACCCTGGACGGGGTGGCCAAGGGCTTCATCGTGGACGCCATGGCCGCGGCCCTGCGCCGGGCCGGGGTGCGCCACGGGCTGGTGGACGCGGGCGGCGACATCGCGGCCTTCGGCGGCAAGGCCCAGGGCGCGCCCTGGAGCGTGGCCGTACGCGACCCGCAGGACCCCGAGGCCGTGCGCGAACGCATCGACATCTTTGACGGGGCCTGCACCACCTCGGGCGACTACGAGGTGTATTTCGACCCGCAGCGCCGCCACCACCACATCCTGGACCCGGCCACCGGCGCGAGCCCCCACCTGGCCCACTCGGCCACCGTGGTGGCGGACACCGCCGCCCGCGCCGACGCCCTGTCCACCGCGCTCCTGGTCCTCGGCCCCGAGGGCCGCAGCCTGATAGCGCGCCAGGCGCGCCAGGCCATCCTGGGCTAGCCCAGCCCTTCCACAAACAGAAAAGGCGGCGCTCCGGAGAGCGCCGCCTTTTTTCATGGAAGTGCGTCCTGCCTAATGGTTGCCGCAGCCCTCGTGGCCGTGGTGGGACAGGCAGACGATCTTGGAGTCGGCCAGCCTGCCCGCGGCCCAGTCGGCCACGGCCTGGCGCACCGGGCCGGAGGCCCCGCGCACCACGGCGATGCCTGCGCCGCGCAGCTTGGCCGCCGCGCCCTCGCCCATGTTCCCGCCGATGAGCAGGCCCACTCCCATGCCCTTGAGCGTGGCGGCCACGTCGGACTTGCACCCGCAGCCCGGGGGCGGGGTGAAGCTCTCTTCCCCGGACACTGCTTTGGCCTCGTCCAGGGTGAACACGGTGAAGGACTCGCAATGCCCGAAATGTTCGTCCACCAGGCCCTGCCGGGTGGGAATGGCAATCTTCATGCAGACCTCCTGCTGAGAGAATTCCCAGGAATGTAAGGGGCAAAAGCCTGCTGTCAAGGCGAAGGGCGCGCGCGGGCGTTGACGCGGCCTGGGCACCTCACTATGATTCCAGCCGGTTACCCGCCATGAGCCAGCAATCCCCCTCCATCCCGCCAGCGGGCGACGTGAACCTGCCCACGGGCAAGTTGCTGGTGGTGCTCTACATCACCACCCTCACTTTCGCCTCGTTCTACGCGCCCCAGCCCCTGCTGCCCGCGCTGCGCGACGAGTTCGGGGTGACCCAGGCCGCGGCCTCCCTGCTCATCACCGTCACCCTGCTGCCCTTGTCCTTCGCGCCCATGCTCTACGGGGTGCTGCTGGGCTCGGTGTCCACCCGGCGGCTGCTGCTGGTCACGGTGAGCCTGCTCGCCGCAAGCGAACTGCCCATCGTCCTGGCCCCGTCCTACGGGGTGGTCCTGGGGGCGCGCGTGGCCCAGGGCCTGCTCTTGCCGGCCATCCTCACCGCGCTCATGTCCTACGTGGCGACCCATTCCAGCGGCCAGGGCCTGCAGCGGGCCATGTCCCTGTACATCGGCGCCACCATCTTCGGGGCCTTCGCCGGCCGGCTGGTGGCCGGGGTGATGGCCACCCTGGTGGGCTGGCGCTTCGCCTTCGCCACCCTGGGCTGCGCCATCCTGGCCGGGCTGTTGCCCCTGCTGCGGCGGCCGGAGCAGCCGTCGCGCAAGGCCGGCTTCACCCGGCTGCGCCTGGGCCAGGTGGCCGACGTGCTGCGCGCGCCCGGGGCCCTGCGCATCTACCTCCTGGTCTTCTGCGGCTTCTTCGCCCTGGCGGGCATGCTCAACTTCCTGCCCTTCCGCATCACCGAACTGGACCCCGGGGCCAGCGAGGCGCGCATCGCCCTCATGTACGCGGGCTATTTCATCGGCATCGGGCTGTCCCTGGGCTCACGGCGGGTGGTGGCCCTGTGCGGGGGCGAGATCCGGGCCATCCAGTACGGGCTGGCCTTCTACCTGGCCGTGTGCCCGCTCCTGGCCGTGCCCAGCGAGCCGGTGATCTTCGTGGCCATGGGCCTGTTCTGCGGCGGGATGTTCCTGGTGCAGACCACCGCCCCGGGCGTGGTCAACCGCCTGGCGCCCAACAGCGGCGGGGTGGTCAACGGGCTGTACCTGTCCTTCTACTACGCGGGCGGCGCCCTGGGCACATATCTGCCGGGCTACGTGTACCGGCGGTTCGGCTGGACCGTGTTCGTGCTGTCCCTCACCGGGCTGTTGGCCGTGGCCCTGGTCCTGGCCTCGGGCCTGCGCCGCACGGGCAACCAGCTCTCCTCGGCCCCGCCCGGCCCGGCCTGCTAGGCCGCGATCCAAAGCGCCCGCGCACCATGCGGGGGATTCACGGACAGGCGGGGGACGCGCCGGTGGCGTCGTGGAGCATGGCCAGGTAGTGGCCGGGCCGGCCGCCGCCTTCCGGAACGGCCACGATGTTCAGCCACACCTGGCGGGCCTCCCCGCTCCTGCGCGAAATCCAGACATCCCCGGACCACTGCCCCGCGCTGGCCAGGGAGCGCCACATCCCGGCGTAGAAGGCGTCGTCGTGGCGCTCGGACGCGAAGAAGCGCGGGTTCTTGCCCAACACTTCGTGCTCCTCGTACCCGGTGATGGCGGTGAAGGCCCGGTTGACCCGGATGATGGCGCCCCCGGCGCCGGTGAGCACAAGGCCCTCCCGGGAGAGCCGGAAGATGTGCCCGATGAGGTTGGCCTCGGCGCGCAGCCGGATATGGACATCCCGGAGCTGGGCCGCGTCCTCCCGCGCCCGGCGCTCCAGCTCCTCCTGGGCCTGGCGCAGCTCCCGGGCGGTGCGCGTCAGTTCGCGCAGGGAGGCCTGGGCCTGGTCCCGGGAGTCCTTGAGGGACAGGAGCGAGGCCATGCGCACCATGAGCTCGGTCTTGTCCACGGGCTTGGCGATGAAGTCGCTCACCCCGGCCTGCACCGCGCGCAGGCGGTCCTCCCGGCCGGACAGGGTGGTGACCATGATGATGGGCACCTCGGCGTGCTCCCCGGCCCGGATGCTCCGGGCCACGGCGAACCCGTCCATGCCGGGCATGAGCGCGTCCAGGAGCACCAGGTCCACCCCGGCGTCGAGCTTGAGCAGGGCCTCCTCCCCTCCCCTGGCCGCCAGGGGCGTGCAGCCCAGGCTCTCCAGCAGGGCGGTGAGCACCCGCTGGTTGAGCTCGTCGTCGTCCACCACCAGGATACGGCGGGACCCGATGGCGGAGGCGAGGATGGGCGAGGGGGCCTGATAGGGCATGGCCGCTCCTGCAAAGGGGCGGCCGCCCGGCCGAGGGGGGGAGCCGGGCGGCCGCAGGGGCCAGGCTAGGCAGCCTGGAGCAACTCGTGTTCCTCGGGGGCCAGCAGCCGGTCCAGGTCCAGCAGGATGAGCAGCCGGTCGTCCAGCTTGCCCACCCCGCTGATGTAGTCCGAATCGATGCTCGCCACTATCGAGGGGGTGGGCACCACCGTGTCCGCGGGCAGGCGCAGGACCTCGGACACCGAGTCCACCACGAAGCCCACCACCGCGGAGGATATCTCCATGACGATGATGCGGGTGTCGCGGTCGTGGGCCTTCTGGCCCATGCCGAAGCGCTTGCGCAGGTCGATGATGGGGATGACCTTGCCGCGCAGGTTGATGACCCCCTCCACGAAGGCCGGGGCCTTGGGCACCCTGGTCACCTCCATGGAGCGGATGATCTCCTGCACCCGCAGGATGTCCACCCCGAACTCCTCGCCCTCCACGCGGAAGGTCACCAGTTGGAGCAGGCCCTGGGCGGCGTTCTTGATGATGTTCATGGCGGCTCCTCACTCGATGGTTCGCAGCCCGCGGCTTCAGGCCACGGCGCAAGATTCCCGCGACGGCTGCAGGTCCGGCAGGGACACGGTGAAACGCAGCCACAGTTCATCGTCCAGCCGGTCGATGACGAAGCACGGAATGCTCACCGACAGGTCAGGTTCGCCGGGCAGCCCAGGCTCCAGCGCGACTTCCTCGCCCGGCTCGGGGAACTCCTGGCCCGAGACAACTCTGACCCTGGCCCAAACCTGGCCGATGGCGACGATCTCCGCATCCTGCCCGGCGTCCCTGGCCAGGACCCGGCAACCGCGCCCAGGGCCGCAGTCCAACAGGGCGTCGACACGCAACGTGAGTCCGGTGGCGGATGCGGCATTCGGCATGCGCATGAGAGTTCCCCTTGTGAGATGGTGCTGGACCGGCACTGGCAACAAGCATGCCATCCGTCCGGGGCCGGGAACGAAGCGAATCCGCCTTGCATGAGAGGAGGTTGGAGAAGGGGATCGCCCCTGGCCCCAGGTGCGGGCCAGCCCCGGGAGTGCGGAAAGAACGGAAATATTCCGGGAAAAGCGGAGCGCCTCCGCAATAACGGGAAAAGCGGGATATCCCGCGAAGGGTTAGGGGTTCAGGCGCAGGCCGTGGGTGCGGAGCAGTTCGTAGAGCCGGGTCTTGGACAGGCCGGACAGGCGCATGGCCGTCTCCAGTGAGCCCCCGGCCCGCTCCAGCAGGGAGGTGAGGTATTCCCGCTCGCCACGGGCCACCAGGTCGCGCCGGAAGGCGGCGAAGGTGGGCAGGCCCGGCCCCTGGTCCGGCCCGGCCGGGGTCGCCTCCCGGCCGAGCAGGGCCTCCCGGGCGGCGCGGGCGCGCAGCTCGCGGGGCAGGTGCTCGGGCCTGAGCTGCGGCTCGCGCCGGGCCGCGGCCACGGAACGGTCAAGAGCCTGCACCAGCTCACGCACGTTGCCCGGCCAGTCGTAGGCCATCAGGGCGTCCAGGAACTCCCGGGACAGCCCCTTGGTGTCCAGGCCGTCCCGCTGGCAGAGCACCGCGGTCCAGTGCAGGGCCAGCTCGCGCACGTCGCTCCCGCGCTCCCGCAGGGGGGGCAGGTTGATGACGAAGGAGCGCAGCCGGAAGAGCAGGTCCGGACGGAAGCGGCCCGCCTCGGCCAGGGCCTCCAGGTCCTGGTTGGTGGCGGCCAGCAGCCGGAAATCGCTCTGCCGCTCGCGGTCCTCGCCCACCGGACGGAAGCGGCGGTCCTGGAGCACCCGCAGGAAGATGCGCTGGGCGTCGGTCGGCATGTCGCCCACCTCGTCCAGGAACAGGGTGCCCCGGTGGGCCTGGGCCACCAGGCCGTCCCGATCGCGGTCCGCGCCGGTGAAGGCCCCCTTGCGGTGGCCGAAGAGCACGCTCTCCACCAGAGTGGGGGGCAGGGCCGCGCAGTCCACCACCACGAAGGGGGCGGCCGAGCGCCGGCTGTTGTCGTGGATGGCGCGGGCCAGGACCTCCTTGCCCGTGCCCGTGGGGCCGGTGATGAGCACCGCGGCGTCGCTGTCCGCGGCCTGAGCGGCCTGGTCCAGGCAGGCGGCCAGCTGCGGGCTGCCGCCTATGATGTCCGCCCGCCGGAAGGTAGCGGTGTGGCGGCTGGCCAGCTTGCTCTCCCTGAAGGCCAGGGCCCGGGCCATGGTCAGGCGCAGTTCGGCCAGGTTCACCGGCTTGCCGATGTAGTCCCAGGCCCCGCTGCTGATGGCCAGCTCCGCGCCGCGCGGATCGCCGGCCGCGGTGATGATGATGGCCTCCGGGGCCGAGGCCGAGGCCATGAGCCGGGGCAACAGGTCCAGGCCGTTGCCGTCGGGCAGGTGCACGTCCAGGAGCACCACGTCGAACTCCCCGGCCGCGGCGGCCTCGCGGGCCCCGCCCAGGGTCTGCACCCACTGGCTGGTGTGGCCCATGTCCCGGACCAGGCGGCCCAGCAGGTGCCCGATGAGTTCGTCGTCGTCCACGATGAGAATGTGGCCCATGTCAGTCCTCCTGCCCCAGGCGGCGCAACACCCGGTCCAGCGCCTCGGCCAGGCCGGGGAGCAGGGCCTCGGCCTCGGCCCAGCGGCCCTGGCGCAGGTGGCCGTAGGCCGCCTCCGCCAGCCGGGACAGGGGCATGGCCCCCACCGTGGCCGCGTTGCCCTTGAGGGAGTGGGCCGCCCGCGCGGCCGCCTCCTGGTCCCGGCCCCGGAACCCGGCCTGGAGCTCCTCCATGCGCAGGGGCGTGTTGCGCCGGAATATCTCCACCAGTTCGGCGAACAGGGTCTCGTCGTTGTCCAGGCTCCGCAGGGCCGCAGCCTTGTCCAGCACCGAGGGGGCCGGGGCCGGGGCCGGCCTGGCCTCCCCTTCCGGGGACGGGGCGGCCAGGCGCAGGGCCGCGGCCAGCTCCTTGAAGCTCATGGGCTTGGCCAGGAACCCGTCCATGCCCGCATCCCGGCACTGCTCCCGGAACCCGGACACCACGTGCGCGGTCAGGGCCAGGATGGGGACCGCGCGGGCCGCCTCGCCGGCCTCCCCGGCCCGGATGCGGGCCGCGGCCTCCAGCCCGCCCATGCCGGGCATCTCCAGGTCCATGAGCACCAGGTCGAAGCCGCCCTCGGCCAGCCGGTTCAGGGCCTCACGGCCGTCGCGCGCCACCTCGCAGGCGTGGCCCAGGCGACGCAGGAACGTGGCGGCCACCTTGACGTTCTCCTCGTTGTCCTCGGCCAGGAGCACCCGAAGCCGCCGGGCCTCGCCGCCGGCAACCGGCTCCTCGGCAGGCCGCGCGGCCGCCGCGGCCGGGTCCCCCGTGGGCAGGGACAGGGTGCAGGTGAAGTGCGCGCCCTGGCCGGGCCGGCTCTCGGCCCGCACCTCGCCGCCCATCATCTGGGCCAGCTCCTTGACGATGGCCAGGCCCAGGCCCGAACCCTGGCTCCGGCCTGCCTGCCCCGCGTCCGCCTGGGTGAAGGTGTCGAAGATGGCCTCCAGCTTGTCCGGGGGAATGCCGATGCCGGTGTCCAGCACCTCCAGGACGACCTGCACCTGGCCCTCCCCGGCCGGGGCCGAGGAGCCGCGCACCCGCACCTGGCCGCGCAGGGTGAACTTCAGCGCGTTGCCCACCAGGTTGGCCATGATCTGGCGGAACCGCACCGGATCGCCCTTCACGCAGGGCGCGGCCTCGAAGCCGGCGTCCACGGACAGGGCCAGGCCCTTGTCCGAGGCGTGCCGGGCAAAGGGCTGCACCGCCTGGTGCAGGGCCTCGGCCAGGTCGAAGTCCTCCTGGGCCAGGACCAGGCGCCGGGCCTCGATGCGGGAGATGTCCAGGATGTCGTCGATGATGGTGCGCAAGCTGCCGGCCGAACGGCGGACAATCTCCACCATCTCCCGCTGCTCCGGGTCCAGGGCGGTGTGCAGCACGTTGTCGCTCATGCCCAGCACCGCGTTCATGGGGGTGCGTATCTCGTGGCTCATCTTGGCCAGGAATTCGCTCTTGGCCCGGCTGGCGGCCTCGGCCGCGGTCTTGGCCTCCTCCAGCGCCAGCCGGCTCTGCTGCTGGTGGATGATGCGGAACAGGGTGTCAACGAACAGGTAGAGCTGGTGCACGTCGGTGGGGGTGTAGGGGTCCTGCTTGTTGCCCACCCCGGCCACGGCCACCACCCGCCCTTCCGAGAACACCGGCACGCTCATGTGCCGGCGCAGGGGCGCGTGGCCCTGGGGCAGGCCCTTGCGGCCGGCCTCGGCCGGGTAGTCGTTGTGCACCACCGGGGCGCGCTCCCGCACGCAGTCGGCCCAGATTCCGGCCTGGGCCAGGGAGGCGTGGGCAATGGCGGCCGCGGTGCAGTCGGCCCGCACCTCCCGGGACCAGGAGTACATCGCGATGCTGCCGTCCTCGTGGATGAAGTGCAGGTAGCCGATACGGCTGCGGGTCAGGCGCACCGCCTCCTCCAGGGCGAAGTCCGCGATGTCCTGGGGCGAGGTGTCCCCCAGCCGGGCCAGGTTCACCAGGGCCTCCAGCCGGCGCTGGTTGAAGAGGATCTCCTCCCGGGCGTGCTCCAACTGCTCCACGCTGGCCGTTAGTCCGGCATTGGCCGCGGTGAGCTCGCGGGTCTGCTCGGCCACCTTGGCGTCCAGCTCGCTGGCGTGCCGGGCCACGGCCTCGTACAGGAAGGCCTTGTTCACGCCCATGGTCACGATGGCGGCCAGGGACTCCAGGAACCCGGCGTGCGGGGCGAAATCCCGCCGGGCCGTGCTGCCCAGGCCCAGCACCCCCACCATCTCGCTGCCCATGCGCAGGGGCAGGGCGGCGTAGGAGGTGATGCCCGCCAGCTTGCACTCGGTGTGGGTGCAGCGCTCGTCGCTGTGGATGTCCACCGCATAGACCGCGGTGGCGTCGCGGGCGCTGGCCCCGCACAGGCAGGCCCCCACCTCGTGCTCCAGGTCCCGGGCCTTGGGAAAGGCGATGCCCGAGGTGCGCAGCCCGCGGATGGCCATCGCGCCGTCCTGCACCAGGTAGAGCACGGCCAGGTTCAGGGACAGGGCTTCCAGCAGGCCGTCCACTGCGGCCTGGGCCACGTCGTCCATGCCCACCGCGGCGCTCACCTGCCGGCTCAGGGTGTTGAGCGCGGCCAGCTCGGTCACGTCCCAGGCCACCCCGCCGGCCAGGGGAGGCCGACCTTTGCGGGAGATGGGAAACTTCACCGTGCGGAAGATGCGCTCCTGCCCGTCCCCCAGGACCACCCGCTCCTCCCGCTGCACGATTTTGCCGGCCAGGGCCTGGCGGGTGTCCTCCTCCATGCCCTCCCCGACCGGGCCGGGGAAGAGCTCCGCGGGACGGCGGCCCAGCCAGGACTCGCCCACGTCCAGCTTGTCCCTGAGGTACTGGTTCAGGTAGACGCTGCCCAGGTTCCGGCCGTTCAGGAACACCGCGGCCGGAATCTGGTCCATGAACGCGGCGAAGAGCTCCTGGCTCTCGCGCAGGGACTCGCTGTCCTGCCGGGCCTGGCTCACGTCCCGGATCACGGCGTACAGGGCCGGCACCCGGCCGTAGGGCAGGGCCGCCACCTCCGCCTGGCCCCAGAAGCGGCGGCCCGCCAGGGTGACGAACTCCGTCTCCAGGCAGACCGGGCCCTTGCTTTGGCTCAGGGACGCGAGCATGGCCCCGCGCTCGGCCGGGTCCACGTAGAAGGACCCGGCATACAGGCCGGACGTGTCGTGGGACGGGATGGCGAACAGCTCCCGGCCCGCCCGGTTCACGTACAGGATGGAGCCGTCCTTGCGGCGGGAGACCACGATGGGCGCGGGCAGGGATTCCAGGAGCCGGCTCTTGCGCTTCTCCTCCCGGCGCAGGGATTCCTCCACCTGCTTCAGCTCGCTGATGTCCGTGGCCACCGAAATGCGCACCCACCGGCCGTCGCTCCAGCGCACGGCCCGGTCCGTGACCTGGTACCAGCGGCCGTTGCGGGTGTTGTGGTGCTTCCAGTAGCAGGGGCCGGTGGGCTCGCCGCCCTCGTCCAGCAGGCGGGGGTTGGAGCAGAAGGGGCAGGGCCCGTCCTGGTCCGCGCGCATCACCTGCCAACAGGTGCGGCCCACGGCTTCGTCGCCCATGTCCTCCCGGAGCTTGCGGTTGGCGTAGAGGATCTCGTAGGACGCCATGTCCGCCACGTAGACCATGGCGTCGATGGAATCCAGGATGGCGGCCAGGACGTCGCCAGCCTGGGCCGGACAGGAGGCTGGCTTCGGCGTTTCGGGCATGGATGGTCCTTGTCCGGGACCGGCTGCGCCGGGCTTTCGCTGCTACCCGGCGATAGTACCGGAACGGCGTGCTGGGTCAACCGGACGCAGCGGACGCGGTTGCCAAGGGCCGGGAGTTTCGGGTATATCGCGGCCCGGTCGGCAGTTCACCCAGGCGTCGCCGCCCCCCACGGGGTGCTAAACCTGCCCTTTTGCCCTCCACCCGACACCGTATCCGCGTGCCGAGTCGGAAGACGGCGACCACCGATGCTCCCCGGAGAGGCGCGCAAGCGAGGATACGTCGTGTCCAGAACTCCCCTGCCATTGCACGTGGCCGACCTCTCGGCATTTGCCCGCGCCCTGCGCCGCCAACTCGACGGCCAGGAGCGCCTCCCCAGCCACCTGGAGCTCCTGAACCTGCTGGCCAAGGCCGCGGGGTTCAAGAACTTCCAGCACTTCCGCGCCCAGGCCGGCCAGCCCGCAGCAACTCCCGAGGCGATCCCGGAAACCGCGGCCCAGGCCGCTCCGGCCCCGGAGGCGGCGCCCCGGGCCGATCCCGCACCCGAACCGGCAGCCGTGGACCCCAGGCTGGTGAATCGGCTCCTGCGCCTGTACGACCGGGAAGGAAGGCTCCTGCGCTGGCCCAAGAAGCTCGTCGAGCGCCAAACCAGCCTCTGGGTCCTGTGGACGCGCCTGCCCGCGCACGAGACCATGACCGAACGCGAGATCAGCGACCGCATCACGGACCACCACGCCTTCGGCGACTACGCCTTCCTGCGCCGCCAACTGGTGGACAACGCCATGGTCACCCGCACCCCGGACGGCCGCGAGTACCGCCGGGTGGAAGGCAAGCCGAGCATAGAGGCCCTGGCCCTGCTGGAACGCCTGAACGCCTAGCAACAAGGGAGGCCGGCGCACGCCGGCCTCCCCATCACGCACAAAGAAAAAGGGCCGCTTTCGCGGCCCTGATTCTCTTACTGGTCGGGATGAGATGATTTGAACATCCGGCCCCCTGAACCCCATTCCAAATCGCCCATAATATCAGCTTGATATTATTATATATTTCACAAGGCTGCTATACGAAATTTGACCGATTCATAAGGGTTTGTAGTGTGCGGATGTAGTGCAGCTACCGGCTCCTAAGGGACCAGGCGTGAGAGGGCAAGGAATGACGGACAGTTACCAATAAAACCCTTGGTTTCGGGCATTGTTGGAAGCTCAAAGGGGCTTGCCTGGGAGTCTTTCCGTTCCGATTACCGTCCCTCTCGTCTCAATAGTAATCTTTGAGATGGCAAAGGGCTCGCAATCTACATTGCTAAAACTTCCCTAACTTGATCACGGAAACTTTTATAAGCATCCTGAACAGCTCCACAGAGCAAGAGAAGCTGTCGCATATTTTCATCAAATTCCCTACTTGCGGATTCGTAATCATCAATCTCTCTATCCCATAATTTATAATTGAATGTATATCTTCTATCATCTTCTTCATCTTGATAATAATGTGGCAAAACTATTTCTTGTACAAATTGCCAAAGCTCGTTGATTGCGTTAGACAAATTGCAAGATTTGTCTTCAATGTTTTCATCAATAAATTCATTATCCCCATCATCTATGAATTCATACGCTTCTAACAAGGGCTCGAATTGGCTTGTATAGTATTCTGCTTCATCAATAAGAGAAGAACATAAATTTGATATGTCTGTACTAGATATGATTTCGCTCAAAGATTCGAAAAGTTGTTCATCATGTTCTCTGTCTCGTTTTGATTTTTCTTTACCGCCTAAAGAATTAACAAAGCCTATTACTTCTTTTATGACCATCATAATGCCTCCTGCATCATCCAATTATGCTATAAGTTCTTCAAATTTTTTATCTAAATGACGTTCCAGTAATTCGTATTGGCCCTTACTCTTGTAATCAATTAATAATTTAATATCGTTATCGTCCAAAACTAATACATAACCTCTGCCATCATTCAAAATGTCCTTACATTTTTTTAATGAAGATTTTAAATCTTCAATTCTTCTACATACGATTATTCCAAATCGTCCACGTTCTTTGTTAAATCTTCCAGTTATCTGATCATATTCAGGATTTTGTAGGTCTGATGAATAATTTTTGCATTCAAAGAATACAAGCGGGCACTTAACGCGATGAAATCTATTCAATCTACTAAAAAAACCACCCTTACTTGCGTTTGTAAATTTTATATCTACACGCTTTCTGCCATTGTGTACTCTAAACTCCTTTTCTGGATACATAAGTTCGGGATAGAATATGGCTTCTAAGGCCCCCATAATGTAGTTGTGATACTCGTCCGCAAATTTTCTACCTACTCCAATCTTGTCAACTCCTTTTAATATTGAATCATAATCAATATATCTGGGATCTTTTTGATGGGATTCAATTGTTTCGTCGAGAAGCGAGTAGTCTTGCGTCGCAGCCTCTGCTTTATATTTCTTTAATACAGCCGGCTTTTCTTCAATAAATTCTGCAATGTTTGATTTTTTCCCCGAATAATGCTCCTTTAACTTCTTTTTAGTAACTCTCCTCTTCCCGTTGACTAATAATTCGACAAGAGCACTGTTAGAATTCAAGTGTTCTGTTTGAAGGTAGCTGAGCATAAAATGATTATAAAATTTTTGATGATTTATAATCATTCTATGGCGAACAGCTCTTTTGGGAACCAATACTATTCCCTTATTTTTATAAACAGGAAGTGATACGTAGTCGCGATACCATCTCCTCTCTTCGATGTTCCACATGGGTTGGCTAGGTATATCCAGCAGCTGAATATCCCAATAGTTGCATTGCGCTTGTGTATACAATATCAATTCAGACCTAATAATGTTTGTTGTCATATCTGAAATTCTGTCAGCCCCAATATATGGTATCATAAGTTCCATTTCAGATAAGTCGCTTAGCTTTCCAGTTTTTACAGCTTTACTTTTTGAAAGTCTGCCATATAAATCTTTAGCGAATTTTGCTCCTATTCCTTTTCCTTGCGGCTTATGTCTTGATAATCCTAGATGAGTATCGTTCGCTTCATGGAGATTACTTAATAAAGAAACAGACTTTGCAATTTTGCCATCCTTAATGGTAATTACTAGTTTTTCAAAGAAATCAACAAGATAGTTGTTGCAATTGGCAAACCAATCGCCTCGTTGAATACTTATGGCATAAGGATCGATGAACAGTGGTATATCTGTATTCAGCGGAATATCTACAAAATCCAACTCAGCTTGGGATTTATTTATATTGAAGAATTCGGAGAAGCGCATAAAATTAACCTCCATAATGCCATGCCATGCGAACTTGAATTCCCAAATAAAAATGCCATTAAATAAATAATACTAGCTATAATGGTAATTATAAATACGCTTCCGAGGGCAATGTGTCCTCCGCGCCACTGCGCGGAACTTCAGTTCCGCCCATCGGCCGTGCCTGGGCCTTGGTGCTGCCTGGGCCAACCTTTCGCTCTCCTGGTATGCCTTCATCTACCCTGCAAGCCTGCGTGTCAAGAAAGCGCAGCGTTGTGCCGTCCGTGGCCGGTGGCCTGGTCATGTCGGGAATGGACTGACGCGCCTCTTGGTTGTCGTTGGCGCGGCGGCGGTGGTGGCGGCGGCGGCGCGCAAGCGTCCGTCCGTCCGTCCATCCATCCGCCGGCCGCGCGCCCATCACATGAGCAACCTCATTCAGTTTCAGCCACCCCGCGGAGCCCCCGGAGGAGAGCACGCACGACGGGGCGGAGCGGGGAGGGAAGGGAAGGGGCTGAAGGCCGCGTGATTGGCCACTACCGCACAAAGAAAAAGGGCCGCTTTCGCGGCCCTGATTCTCTTACTGGTCGGGATGAGATGATTTGAACATCCGGCCCCCTGAACCCCATTCAGGTGCGCTACCAGACTGCGCTACATCCCGACCCCAGAAGGGAATGACGTGATACGGCCGCCTGCGGCGTTTGTCAACGTTTTTTGCCAGCGGGCCGGAATCCCTGCCCAACCCCTTGGCATCGCTGGGTCCGCCTCAGCCCTCGGGCTCAGCCTCGCCCCCTGCGGCGGCAGGGTCCAGCAGGCGGCGGATGGACTTGAGCTCCTCGGCCACGCTGCGCTTGAGATCCGTGAGGCCGTCCTCCTGCTCCATGCGGCGGCGCGCGCCGTCCAGGGTCAGGCCCTCCTCGTGCGTCAGGTGGTGGATGGTCTTGAGCAGGGCAAGGTGCTCCTCGGTGTAGAGGCGCTGCCCCTTTTCCGTGCGAACCGGCGCGAGCTGGGGGAACTCGGTCTCCCAGAAGCGCAAGACGTGCGGCTTGAGCCCCAAGAGCCGGGCCGCCTGGCCGATGCGGTACACCCTGTCACCCATGCCCCCAACCTACGGGCCGCGCCGTCCGGCGTCAACGCCCTCAACCGCACGGGAAGGCATAATAAAAAGGCTGTCGGAACAGCCCGCTGCAGCAGGCCGTTCAAAAACCGCGAGGGCAAGGCGCGAAACCCCGCCAAGCCCGCAGCGTATTGGGACATACGTGAGGGATTGGCGGGGTTGAGCAACGCCGCCATCGCGGTTTTTTCAACGGCCTGCTAGACCCGCACCGGCAGCGCGGCGGTGACCGCGTCCACCACCTTGGCGTGGGCCTTGTCCGCCTCGGCGTCCTTGAGGGTGCGCTCGGCGTGGCGGTAGGTCAGGCGCAGGCTCAGGTTGCGCTCGCCGCCCGGCTCGGGCTGGTACACGTTGACCAGCAGCACGTCGGACAGGAGCTTCTCCTTGGCGCCCCGGGCCGCATCCAGCAGGGCCGCGGCCTCGATGTTCGCCGGGCAGGCGAAGGTCACGTCGCGCCGCACGGGCGGGAACTTGGCCAGGGCCGTGAAGCCCTGCACCCGCGCCTCGGCCCGGGCCTTCAGAAGGTCCGCGTCCAGCTCCGCCAGCCAGACCTCCTTGCGCGCCTCGTAGGCGTCGGCCAGCTCCGGCTTCACCCGGCCCAGCTCGCCCAGGACCTCGCCGTCGAGCGTGGCCTGCACGCAGGGCGAGAGGTAGGGATGCCCCTCTTGCACCGCGAAGGCCGCCTGGGGCAGCTTGAGATGGGCCAAGAGGTGCTCCACCAGGCCCTTGAGGTCCAGGTAGTCCGCGGGCCGGTCCTCGCTGGGCCAGCCCTCGGCCGCCCGGTCGCCGTAGAGCACCAGCCCCAGGCGCACGGGCTCGCGGGCCGTGGTGTCGGAGGCCGCATCCGGGAAGAAGAGGTGCGCCAGCTCGAACACCCGCACCCGGGCCGCGCCCGTGGACACGTTCTGGCGCACGGTGTTGAGCAGGCCCGGGGCCAGGGCGGTGCGCAGCACGTTCTGGTCCTCGGACAGGGGGTTCTTCACGGGCACGCGGTTGTCCGCGGGCAGGCCCAGCAGATCCAGGTCCTTGGTGCCCACGAAGCTGTAGTTGATGGCCTCGCGCAGGCCCGCGCCGCGCGCCCAGGCCTTGAGCCGCAGGGCGAAGGCGTAGGTGGTGTCGGCCTTGCCCACCGTGTCCAGGGACTTGGGGATGCGGGGCAGCACCGCGGGAATGCGGTCGATGCCCCAGACCCGGGCCACCTCCTCGATGAGGTCCACCTCGCGCTCCAGGTCCAGGCGGTGGCTGGGGGCCACGGCCGAGAAATTCTCGCCCGAGCCCTCGAGTTCGCAGCCCACGGCCTCCAGGGTCTTGCGGCAGAAACTCTCGTCCACGGGCAGGCCCAGCAGGTCCCGGGCGCGCTCCGTGCGGAAGGGCACCACCCGGCTTTGCCAGGGCCGCGGCTCGGCCGCCGCCACCCCGGGCAGGATGCGGCCGCCGGAGAACTCGGCCATGAGCGCGGCCGCGCGGTTGAGCGCAAAGAGCGACCCGGGCTGGTCCACCCCGCGCTCGAACCGGTAGGACGACTCGCTGGGGATGCCCAGCCGGCGAGCGGTCTTGCGGATGGTGCCGGGCCGGAACACCGCGCTCTCCAGGAACACCTCGGTGGAGTCGTCGCGCATCTCGGTGTTGGCCCCGCCCATGACCCCGGCCAGGCCCACGGGCTTTTCCGCGTCCCAGATGAGCAGGTCGTTGGAATTCAGGATGCGCTCCTGGTTGTCCAGGGTGGTGAAGCGCATGCCCTCGTGGGCCCGGGCCACGCGGATGAGGCCGCCGGCCAGGAGCCGCCGGTCGAACGCGTGCAGGGGCTGGCCCAGCTCGAACATGACGTAGTTGGTCACGTCCACGATGTTGCTGATGGGGCGCAGGCCCACTGCCAGCAGCCGCCAGCGCAGCCAGTCCGGGGACGGGCCGATCTTCACGCCGGCCAGCATGCGGCCCTGGTACACCGGGCACAGGTCGGGCTCGGGCAGTTCGATGCGGAAGAAGTCCTCCACCCGGCCGGGACCCTGCTCGCTGACCTGCACCGTGGGCAGGGACAGGGGCAGGCCGAAGGCCAGGGCCACCTCGCGCGCCACGCCCAGCACGGACAGGCAGTCCGCCCGGTTGGGGGTGATGCTCACCTCCAGCACCTCGGTGTCCAGGCTGAGCGCCTCGGCCAGGGGCGCGCCCGCCTTGAGCGCGGGGTCCAGCACCATGATGCCGGCGTGGCCCTCGCCCAGGCCCAGTTCGTCCTCGGCGCAGATCATGCCCCGGGACTCGGCCCCGCGGATCTTGGACTTCTTGATGGTGATGCCGCCCGGCAGGCTCGCGCCCACCAGGGCCACGGCCACGGTCTGGCCCGCGGCCACGTTGGGCGCGCCGCACACGATGGGCAACAGCTCGCCCTGGCCCGCGTCCACCCTGGTCAGCGACAGCTTGTCCGCATCGGGATGCTTGGCGCATTCCACCACCTTGCCCACCACCACCTTGTCCAGGCCGGCAAAGGGGTGGGCGATCTCCTCCACCTCCAGGCCCAACATGGTGATCCGGTCGGCCAGATCCTGCAACTCGCCGTCAAACGGCGTGAACTCCCGCAACCAGTTGACGCTTACCCGCATGGCAGCCTCGATTCCTTCCGAATTATCGCATTTTCGCCGGTCCCCGGCGCGTGAACCGAACCCAATACCGCCAAAGCCCACGGCTGGCAACCATTCCCGGCCGCAGCCCCCCGGTGGCCCCACCCCGCAAAAAAACAGGAAAAAGTTGTTGCGCTTTCTTTCAACTCTGTTTATAAAGCGCAACAACAACCCTGGAAACACCATGAGCAGCACCTTCGACGCGTTTTTCCGCCGCCTGTCCGAAGCCTCGGACATCCGCTCCCAGCAGGACTTGGCCTCGGCCCTGGGCGTGAACCGCTCGGCCGTGACCCAGGCCAAGCGGCGCGGCCTGGCCCCGGAGAAATGGGTGCTGCGCCTGGCCCACGACCTGGGCCTGTCCCCGGACTGGCTGGCCTCGGGCCGCGGATTCGCCCGCGCCAGCGCGCCCCGGCCCTCGGCCGAGGACTTCTTCCAGGTGCCCAAGGTGGCGGCCCGGCTCTCGGCCGGGGGCGGCTCCTTCGAGGTGGAGGCCCGGGTGCGCGACTACTACGCGTTCAAGCGCGACTGGCTGGCCCGCAAGGGCACGCCCGAGCGCATGGTGCTCATGGACGTGTCCGGCACCTCCATGGAGCCGGAGATCAAGGAAGGGGACACCGTGCTGGTGGACCAGGGCCAGCAGGCGGTCATGGCCGGGTCCATCTACGCCGTGGGCGTGGAGGACACGGTCATGGTCAAGCGCCTGGAAAAGCGGCCCGGCGCCCTGGTCCTGGTCTCGGACAACCCGGACTACCACCCCGTGCTGCTGCGCGGGGACGAACTGGCCAACGTGCGGCTCATCGGCAAGGTGGTCTGGATCGGCCGCGAGTACCGCTGAGCCCACCCCGTATTTTTTTTGCCTGCGATGTTAACTTTAATAAACAGAACGCAACCAAGCGCAACACCCACCCCGGAGGACGTCATGCAAGAGCGTTACTGCACCTGCGGCCGCAAGATCACCGTGTCCTTCTCCCTCACCCCCAAGGGCTGGACCGCCACCCTGCTGCCCCGCGCCGCTGTCCCCCAGGCCACCACCTGCTGCCCCAACTGCGGCAAGAAGCTCGACATCGACGCGTTGCGGTAAAAACGAGAGGGAGGGGGAACCCCCTTCTTGAAAGAAGTGGGTTCCCCCTCCCTCTCGAACTCTCCCTCCCCCTCCCCCAAGAACTTTCATCACGGGCCTTCGGCCCTTCAAGAGGGATGGGTGAAGGAAGGATGAACGATTGTGCTCCCCCCTCCCCCGCTACGCGTTCATCTCCTGGATGAGCGCGCCGAGCTGCTGGGCCAGGCGGGTGAGCTCGACCACGGCTTCGGCGGACTGGCCCATGGTCTCCGCGGTCTCGGTGGAGATGCGGTTGATCTCCTCGGTGGAGCGGTTGATCTGCTCGCTGGACGCGGACTGCTGCTCCGAGGCCGCGGCGATGGAACGGACCTGGTCCGCGGTCTCCTCGGCCAGGGCCACGATCTCGTCCAGGGCCGCTCCCGAGGCCTGGGCCGTGGACGCGCTTCCGGCCACCGACTCGGCGGCCTTCTGGGTCTCGTCGATGCTCCTGCGCGCCCCTTCCTGGATGGCGGTGATGGCGTCGCCCACTTCCTTGGTGGCGGTCATGGTCTTTTCCGCCAGCTTGCGCACCTCGTCGGCCACCACCGCGAAGCCCCGCCCCGCGTCGCCGGCGCGCGCAGCCTCGATGGCCGCGTTGAGCGCCAGCAGGTTGGTCTGGTCCGCGATGTCGGAGATCACGTTGAGCACGCGGCTGATGCCCTCGGCCTGCTGGCCCAGGCCGGCCATGTTGGCGGACAGGGCGTCCATCTGGGCCTTGATGTCCAGGACCGCGGCCACCAGGGCCTCCACGTTGCGCGCGCCCTCGCGGGCCTTGGCCTGGGTGGCGTCGGCGGCCTGGGCCGCGTTGGATGCGCTGTGGGCCACGGCCATGACCGTGGAGTTCATCTGCTCCATGGCGGTGGCGGTCTCCGCGGCGCGCTCGCGCTGGATGTCCGAGCCCCGGCTGGACTCCTCCACCTGGGCCGAGAGCTCCTCCGCGGCCGAGGACAGGTTGCTGGCGATGCCCTTGGCCTGGTCGGCCAGGCGGCCCATCTGCTTCTGGGCGCGCTTGATCTCGGTCTGGTCGGTGACCACCTCCATGGCGCCGACGGTGGCTCCCTTCGCATCCTTGATGGGCACTGCGGTGTAGGTGATCTCCAGGTCGCTGCCGCCAGGATGGGCCGAGGTGGCGGACTCGACCATGGCGTTGGCGGACATGGCCCGGGAGCAGGCGCACCCCGGGGTGTTGCAATCGCCGGTCTTGAAGTGGTCGTAGCACTTGGAGCCCTGGAGCTGCAGGGGATCGGCGCCGCCGGCCTGGGCCCCGGCCTTGTTGATGAACTGGATGGCGTGCTCGTTGTCCACGGTGGTGATGGGCGAGGACACCATGTCCAGGTAGCCGACCAGGGTGTCGGCCATGCGGTTGGCGTTGCCGATGAGCTCGGCGTACGCACCCTTGAAGGTGGTATCGTCGCCGCGGGAGCGCAGCCTTCCCAGGCTGATGTCCCCGGTGGTCGCGGAGAACTCGTCGATCATGTTGCGCAGGGCCTCGGCTATGCGGCGCAGGGACCAGCACACCTCGCCCACCTCGTCGCGCTGGCGGATGGGCAGGTCCTTGTCCACCACGCCCGCGGCCAGGTCCAGGGCGAAGGCCATGGCCTTCTTCAGGGGCCGGGTGATGCTCAGGGTCATGACCGCAGCCACGATGACGGCCAGAAGCACGCCCACCGCGGATACGGCAAGGCCCGTGGAGATGGCGGCCTTGCGCGCGGCGTCAAAGGCGTTGGCCGCTTCGTGGCTCTCCTTCTCGATGCTCAGGACGATCGTTTCCAGGGGCTTGCGCGCGGCATCGCGGAAGGCGATGACCCGGGCATAGACGTAGCGCACCTCGTCCGTGTCCACGATCTTGGATTCCAGTGCGGGAAGGAGCTTGCGTTCGACGGTATCCTGGTAGGCCTTGAGGGCGGAAATCACCGTCTCGACGCTCTTGCGCTCCTCGTCGGTGTCCGCCAGCACGTTCAGCTGGGTCATGTCCCGCTCGGCCTTGGCCTTGTAGTCGGCGTACTTCTCCTTGAACGCCTTGAGATTGCCGTTGATAATGACGTCGCTGCAGATGATGGTGAGCGACTCGACGCGGTTGAGGATGTTCAGGACATCCTCGGCATCCACGGCCCGGGAGGCGCTCTCCTCCTGGATCTCGCCCAGGCGGTCCAGGGCGCGGATCTGGTAGGCGGCAACGGCCACGAATACGGCCACCACCACGAGGAAGGCCAGGGAGAGCTTGATGCCGAGTTTGGTGTCCTTGATGAGACTCATGGCTCCTCCTGCGCGTTTCGGATCGGCTGCGGGCGCGAGACGCCCAGGGAAAAGGCGCGCCGCATCCCCCCGGGGCGGGTGCAGCACCGCCCCATGCGACGTTCTGCACGGAGCTATACGGACAAACCCTTTCCGTCCGCAACCAAAATGTCACGCTTTTTTTACTGCGCCGCAACCCGTCGTATCGGCGTTGCGGGGCGAAACTTCAGGGCCGGCCCGGGGACTCGGCCGTCCAGCCCGGGCAGCCGGTGCGGGCGGCGTGCGCCGCATCCACCGGGTACATGCGGCAGACATAGGGCTTGAGATCCTGGATGGTGCAGCGGTACCTGGCCTGGCCGCGGACCTTGCGCAGGAAGGGGCACCGCTTCACGGGCAGGCCGGTCTTGGGATGGATCCAGATGTCGTAGGCGAACACCTGGCGGCCCACGAAGGAGGGACGCACGTATTGCAGGATGTCCCAGCGCCGGGCTGCGATCCAGGTGGCCACATCGCCCTCGGTGGCGTCGCTCTTCTTGCCTTCCTTGAGGTCCAGGCAGCAGTGGCCGCACTGGCGGCAGGCGAATTCGGGCATGGACGGGCCTCCTGCGCCGGGGTGTACCCCAAGTGTCCGCCCGGCTGCAACATCACCTTGACACCATTACGGTATTCCCGCTAGCTAGCCGCCCCCCCGGGAGACCCCATGTTCACCGCCCTGCGCCGCAGATACCGAGCCGAAAACGGTTACCGCCACGTCCTGCACGTGGGGTTTCCGCTCATCGTGAGCATGTCCGCGGCCACGCTCATGCAGTTCACAGACCGCGTGTTCCTGTCCTGGCACTCCCTGGACGCCATCGCCGCGGCCATGCCGGCCACCGCGGCCAACTTCCTGCCCATGGGCTTCTGCATAGGGGTGGCCAGCTACCTGAACGCCTTCGTGGCCCAGTACACCGGCGCGGGCCGCCCGGAGCGGGTGGGCGCGGCCCTGTGGCAGGGGCTGCGCTTCTCGGTGCTGGCCGCGGTGGGCCTGGCGCTCCTGGCCCTGGCCGCCGGGCCGGTGTTCTCCCTGGCCGGCCACGGGGCAGCGGTGCAGGCCCTGGAGGAGGACTATTTCCGGGTCCTGTGCTGGGGCTCGGGGTTCAACGTGGCTGCGGTGGCCCTGTCCGCGTTCTATTCGGGCCGCGGACTCACCCGCCCGGTGATGCTGGTGAACCTGGCGGGCGCGGCGCTCAACATCCCCCTGGACTACGCCCTCATCTTCGGCTGGGGCCCCTTCCCGGAACTGGGCATCTTCGGGGCCGGGCTGGCCACGGCCGTGTCCTGGGGGTTCAACGCCCTGCTCTTCGCGCTCCTGGTGTTTAGCCGCCGCAACGAGGAGCACTTCCGCACCCGCTCGGCGCGGGGCTACGACCGGGACCTGTTCCGGCGGCTGTTGCGCTTTGGGCTGCCCGGGGGCGCGCAGTTCTTCATCGACATCTTCGCCTTCTCCTTTTTCCTGTTCCTGGTGGGCAGGCTGGGGCAGGACGAACTGGCGGCCACCAACATCGTGTTCTCCCTGAACCACCTGGCCTTCCTGCCCATGATCGGGCTGCACGTGGCGGTGGAGACCCTGGTGGGCCAGGCCGTGGGCCGGGGCCGGCCCGACGACGGGGCCGCGGCCACCCTGTCCGCGGTGCACCTGTGCCTGGCCTACATGGCCGCGGTGGGGCTGTGTTTCGTGCTGGCGGGCGGGCCGCTCATGCGGCTCTTCACCCCGGCCGAGGTGGCGCCCGCGGCCTTCGCCCCGGTGGTGGGGGCCGGGGTGGCGCTGTTGCGCATGGTGGCGTTCTATTCCCTGTTCGACGCCCTGGGGATCATCTTCATGGGCGCGCTCAAGGGCGCGGGGGACACCCGGTTCGTGATGCTGGCCTCGGCCGCCACCTCGCTGTGCATGGTCGTCATCCCCGTGTGGCTGGCGCTGGAGGTGTTCCATGCCGGGCTGTACGCGGCCTGGGCCTGCATCGTGGCCTGGGTGGTGGCCATCGCCTCGGCCTGCACCATCCGCTTCGCCCGGGGCAGGTGGCGGCTCATGCGCATCATCGAGGAATGAAAAGGGCGGCCCGAAGGCCGCCCTTTCTTCTTGCAGCGGATGCGGGAGGCTAGGCCCGGGAGGCCGCGGCGATCTCCGCCGCCTCCTCGCGCCGTCCCTTCCACATGTTGCCCAGGATGATGACCGCGCCGATCAACAGGGCGAAGCACATGGAGTAGAAGCTCACCTTGGTGAGCACGCCCACGGCGGACTCGCCCATCTCCATGAGGCCCAGCTTGACCAGGTACTTGGGCACGGCCAGGCCGCGGGACACGGCCACGATGAGCATGATGGTGGCCATGACGAACTTGATGGTGTGCTCGCGCACGTAGGTGGTCCCGATGGCGCCCAGCTGCACGCCGAACAGGGAGCCGCCCAGGATGATGAGCACCAGGCGGATGTCGATCATGCCGTGCAGGGCCCAGTTCACGGAGCCGAAGAAGCCCATGACGAAGGCGATGACCAGTTCGGTGGCCGAGGCCACCAGGCCGGAAGCGCCGATGACGTAGATCATGCCGGGCACGCCGATGAACCCGCCCACCGCGATGGTGGCGGCCAGCATGCCGGTGGCGAAGCCCACCGGGATGGTGAACCACAGGCTGATGCGGATGCCCGAGGTCTTGAAGGTGATCATGGGCCACAGCTCGATCTTCTGCAGGCGCAGGGCCAGGGCCGCGGGCTTCTCCTCCATGCCGCAGCGGGCGTTGCGGGCGCAGGCCAGGGCGTCCTTGAGCACGTAGCCGCCCACGGTGACCAGCACGGCCACGAAGGAGAGGCTCACGTACAGGTCCGAGCCGGCCGGCCCCCAGGTGGCCAGGATGAAGTGCTGGAGCTGGATGCCCACCTGCACGCCAACGCCGGCGGACACGGCCATGACCAGGCCGAGCTTGAGGTCCACCTGGCCGTACTTGAAGCGCTTGAGCGCGCCCACCAGGGCCTTGGGGAACTTGTGGCACATGTTGCTGGCCACGGCCACGGTGCCGGGCACGCCCAGGCTCATCATGCCGGGAGTGAGGACGAAGGCCCCGCCGGAACCGATGAAGCCGCTGACCAGGCCGCCGATGAAGCCCACGATGAGAAGGAAGGCGATGTTCGAGGGCGTCAGGGTGATGAACATGCTGGGGTCGAGAAGCAAGGTTTCCATGTGGCTATCCTTGTGGGTTCCGGGTTAGGCGTTGAGTTCCGCGCGCACCTGGGGCCGCTGCGTGGCCTGGGTAGCCCGCACGGCCTTGCGCTTCTGCCGGCCCTCGATGCCCAGGCAGGACCAGAAATTGTTGGTGAAGTTGCCGTGGGCGTAGGAGAACGCGAACACGGTGGCCAGGGGCGCGGCTGCCCACAGGGAACCCTGGGCGAAGTGCGCGGCAATGGTGTCCGCAAAGGTGAACACCCCGGCGTACAGGCCCACGGTAAGCAGACCGAAGGCTGCGGCCTTGGCGTAAGGTCTCTTCTTCTGTTCCGTCGCCATTGAATCCTCCTCGTCTGGTTTTCTGCGCCCGCCCCGGCGGGACAGCCGCTCTTTTCCGCTCTTCCCCGTGCCGCGGCCCCGGGCCGGTCGACACTTCTTTCACAAGCATGTGTGCGGCCGGATTCGCCCGGCCCGCATCCCTAGGCCACGGTGAACACCGGGCGATGGGCGCGCAGGCCCACGGCGCCGGCTTCCTCGGGCTCGGACAGCACGATCTCCACCCGGCCCAGTTCGGTGCAGGCCTCGGCCGCGGCTGCGGCCGGGTCGCCCAGGCGGACCAGGTGCTCGGCCGGCACGCCGCGCTCCCGGGCCTGATCCAGCCAGGGCCGGACAGTGGCCTCGGCGGCCTCGCGGGCCTGCTCCTGCTGGGCCTGGTCGGCCCGGCTGCGGGAGCGGGCCGGGGGCAGGACCGTGAGGAACACGGCCTCCGCCCCCATGCGGCCGGCCAGGCCCAGGGCGAATTCCGCCAGGCGGGGGGCCAGGTTCGGCCCCCGGGACACCACCAGCACCCGGCGGCGGCCCGCATTCTCGCGGCGCAGCACCTCGGCGGCGCGGGTCTGCTCACCGGCCTCGGCCCAGGCCAGGGCCTCGGACATGCAGTCCAGCCGGTCCATGGCCGAGCGGCGGGACACCTTCACCCCCTGCGGGGCGGCAGGGCCGCCCATGAGGGTGCGCTTGCCGCGGGCCACCAGGCCGGCCAGGGCGCCGCGTTCCTTGGACGCCTTGCGGGGCATGGCTACTCCGCTCGCAGCTCGGGCCGCTTGGCCTTGGTTGCGGACTTCTTGGCCCGGTCGTCCTTGCGGGGCTGCTTGCCGGACAGCTCATCCAGCATGGGCTTGGCCTCCTGCACGGCGTTGCGCTCGATGAAGGCGAGGGCCGCATACACGGTCTCGAGGTTGTGGCGAATGCTCCCCATGGTACGATCCTCCTGGCTTGTCCTGGCTTGGACGTTGCAATTTGCCCCACTAGTCCAAGACTCGTGCCGAAACGTGCGGATTTGGATAACCATCTGAAATTAAACACGTAACCAGGAGAGGCGCGATACCGGAATCGAGCGCGGATGTTGCAAATTACAACACCCTGGTGTATGCTTCGAAAAAGCTAGCTGAATTTCTTGGGTTTTTTCCGAACGGTGGGGGTGTTCGCCTTTGCAACACGCGCCGGGACGCGCGCGGCGACCGGAGGACCCATGATCTTTTTCCGCAAGATGGACGAGCCCGGGCCCGATCCCGAGCAAAGTGACGTGGCCAAGCTGCGCGCCCGCGCCGAGGCCACCGCCCTGCCCGAGACCGCGGCCAAGGCCGTGCAGCACGAACTGGCCCGGCTGGACAAGACCGACCCCTCGGTGGCCGAGTACTCCATCGCCTTCAACTACGTGGAGTACGTGCTCTCCCTGCCCTGGAACGTGCTCACCCCGGACCTCCTGGACCCGGCCCACGCCCAGGAGGTGCTGGAGTCCAGCCACGCCGGCCTGGCCCAAGTCAAGGACCGCATCCTGGAGTACCTGGCCGCCCGCTCCATGCGCAACCAGGCCAAGCCCGCGGTGCTGGTGGTGGACGACGAGGCCATCGCCCGCGACAACCTGGCCCACGTCATGGCCAAGGACGGCTACCAGGTGGAGACCGCGGCCAACGGGGTGGAGGCCCTGGGCAAGGTCAAGCGCTTCGAGTTCGACCTGATCATCACCGACCTCAAGATGGAGCGCATGGACGGCCTGCAGCTCCTCCAGGAGGCCAAGGCCGCCTCGCCCTCCACCGAGATCATGCTGGTCACCGGCTTCGCCACCGTGGACACCGCGGTCAAGGCGCTGAAGACCGGGGCCGTGCACTACCTGGCCAAGCCCATCGACATCGCCGAGCTGCGCGCCGCAGTGCGGGACATCCTGTCCGCCCGCTCCTCCCGCCTGGGCTTCCGCGCCCCCATCCTCTGCTTCGTGGGCCCCCCCGGGGTGGGCAAGACCTCGGTGGGCATGGCCGTGGCCGAGGCCCTGGGCCGACGCTTCCACCGCATCTCCCTGGCCGACCTGCGCGACGAGTCCGAGCTGCGCGGGCACCGCCGCACCTACGTGGGCGCATTGCCCGGCCGCATCATGCAGGGCATCCGCGCCGCGGGCGCGCGCAACCCGGTGTTCATGCTCGACGAGATGGACAAGATCGGCCAGGACGTGAAGGGCGACCCGGCCTCGGCGCTGCTGGAGATCCTGGACCCGGAGCAGAACCGCCGCTTCCTGGACCGCTACCTGGACGTGCCCTTCGACCTGTCCTCGGTCATGTTCATCGCCACGGCCAACGGCCTGGACCGCCTGCAGGGGCCGCTCCTGGACCGCCTCGAAGTGGTGCCCTTCTCCGGCTACTCCGAGGCCGAGAAGAAGGAGATCGCCACCCGCTTCCTCATCCCCCGGCAGCTTCGCGAGCACGGCCTGACCCACCCCTACCCCACCATCAGCGATCCGGCCCTGGCCGCCATCATCCGCGACCACACCAACGAGGCCGGGGTGCGCAACCTGGAGCGGGAGATCGCCCGGGTCTGCCGCAAGCTGGCCCGCATCTGCCTGGAGGAGAAGCGCACCTGCCACGAGGGCGAGATCGGGCCGGAGCTGGTGTCCGCCCTGCTCGGGCCGCGGCGCTTCACCCACGAGGCCGCGGAGCGACTGGGCCAGGTGGGCGTGGCCGCGGGCCTGGTGTGGTCCGACACCGGGGGCGAGATCGTGTTCGTGGAGGCCACCCGCATGCCCGGAGCCAGCCAGCTCCTGCTCACCGGCTCCCTGGGCGGGGTGCTCAAGGAGTCGGCCCAGATCGCGCTCAGCTACCTGCGCAGCAACGCGGGCCGCTACGCCATCCCCGCGGACTTCTTCAGCGGCCACGATTTGCACGTGCACATCCCCGCGGGCGGGGTGTCCAAGGACGGCCCCTCGGCCGGGCTCACCATCGCCGCGGCCCTGGCCTCCCTGCTCTCGGGCCGGCCGGTGCGGCCCGACGTGGCCCTGTCCGGCGAGATATCCCTGTCCGGCCGGGTGCTGCCCGTGGCCGGGGTGCGGGAAAAGATCCTGGCCGCCCTGCGCGGCGGGGTGACCACCGTGGTGTTGCCCGCGGCCAACGCCGCGGACGTGGAGGCCGTGCGCCGCACCATGCCCGACATCCCCGAGATCGTGCTGGCCGAGGACGCGGCCCAGGGCCTGGCCGCGGCCCTCGCCCCGGCGCAGGACTAGGGAGGCGCGCCATGCCTCACCTCTCCTTCTCCACCTTCGCCCTGAACATCCGCCAGAAGGTGGTCCTGGGCCTGGTCATCTCCCTGCTCGGCCTGGGGCTGCTCGGCAGCATCTCCTACTACCACCTGGTGCAGATCGACCAGGCCCTGCGCCTGGCCGAGGTGGTGGACGACCTGAACAACCACGTGCTCGAGGTGCGGCGCTACGAGAAGAACTACCTGCTCTACGCCAACCCCGACGACGCCCGCGAGACCCTGGACTACATCCGGAAGGCCCTGGACCTGGTGGAGCGCATCCAACCCGAGAACGGGCCCGCCGCCACCTCCAACGACGGCCAGGAGGCCTTTGCCCGGCTGCGCACCGAGCTGCTCAAGTACCGGGAGAACTTCCTGGTCCTGGACCCCAGGCCGGCCCACAAGGAGGGCTCCTCCCTGCGCGAGCTGGGCAAGGACCTGGTGGCCACGGCCCAGCGCATCGTCACCACCCAGCGCGAACTCATCCTGCGCAGCGTGTCCACCCTGAAGACCCAGCTCCTCCTGTCCATCTGCTCCTTCCTGGGCATGGGCGGGCTGGTGGCCTGGTTCGTGGGCCGCAAGATCGTGCACGCCCTGAACCTCATCGAACGGGCCACGGTGGAGATCGTGCAGGGCCGGTTCGCGCCCCTGCCCGTGCCCATCGCCCGGGACGAGACCCGCGCCGTGGTCGTGGCCTTCAACCACATGATCGAGGAGTTGGACAAGCGCCAGAACCAGCTGCTCCAGGAAAAGAAGCTGGCGTCCTTGGGCGTGCTCACCTCGGGGATAGCCCACCAGCTCAACAACCCCCTGAACAACATCTCCACCTCCTGCCAGATACTCAAGGAAGAAGTGGACGAGGGCGGGGACCCGGAGTTCGCAAAGCGCATGCTGGGCAACATCCACGGCGAGGTGTTGCGCTCCCGGGACATCGTGAAGGGGCTCCTGGAGTTCTCCCGAACCTCGGACTTCCTGCTCAAGCCCACCGCCCTGGCCGACCTGATGGAGCGCTCGGTGAACCTGGTGTCCAGCGACCTGCACCCGGGTCTGGACATCGTGCGCGAGGTCCCCGCGGACCTGGTCCTGCCCCTGGACGCCCAGCGCATGCAGGAGGCCTTCCTGAACCTGCTCCTGAACGCCATCCAGGCCATCGGCGAGGGCGAGGGCCGCATCACCGTGTCCGCCGCGGCCGAGCCCGAAGCGGGCCAGGCCGTGGTGCGCTTCACGGACACCGGGGCGGGCATTCCGCCCGAGGCCCTGGGCCGCATCTTCGACCCGTTCTACACCACCAAGGAGGTGGGCCGGGGCACCGGCCTGGGCCTGTCCATCGTGTTCGGCATCGTGAAGAAGCACGGCGGAACCGTGAACGTGGAAAGCACGCCCGGCGCGGGCGCGACCTTCACCCTGCGCCTGCCCCTGGCCCCCAAGGAGCCTGTTGCATGAGCAAGCCGCTGGCGCTGGTGGTGGACGACGAGGCCATCGCCCGGGAGAACCTGGCCCACATCCTCACCCGCCAGGGCATGGAGGTGGCCACCGCGCCGGACGGCCGCGCCGCCCTGGCCGAACTGGACAAGCGGGAGTTCGACCTGGTGCTCACCGACCTCATGATGGAGGGGGTGGACGGGTTCGCGGTGCTGCGCCGGGTGAAGGAGCTCTACCCGGACACCGAGGTGCTGGTCATCACCGGCTACCCGGCCGTGGACACCGCGGTGGAGGCCATGCGCCTGGGCGCGTACCACTACCTGGCCAAGCCCATCGAGCTGGCCGAGGCCCGGGTGCTGGTGGAAAAGGCCATGGAGAAGCGCCGCCTGTCCCAGGAGGTGCGCGACCTGCGCCGCCAGGTGGAGGCCCAGTCCGGGCCGGTGCCCCTGCTCGGCTCCTCCCCGCCCATGGAGGAGCTCAAGCGCACCATCGCCCGGGTGGCGGCCGCGGATTCCACGGTGCTCATCCTGGGCGAGACCGGCACGGGCAAGGAGCTGGTGGCCCGCACCCTGCACGCCCTGGGCAGGCGGTCCAACCGCCGCTTCCTGGCCATCAACTGCGGGGCCTTCAACGAGGAGCTGCTGGAGAACGAGTTGTTCGGCCACGAGGCCGGGGCCTTTTCCGGGGCCACCCGGCAGAAGAAGGGCCTGTTCGAGGCCGCGGACACGGGCACCCTGTTCCTGGACGAGGTGGGCGAGACCGCGCCGGCCATGCAGGTGAAGCTGTTGCGCGCCCTGCAGGAGCGCACCATCCGCCGGGTGGGCGGCACCGCGGACATCGCGGTGGACGTGCGCATCATGGCCGCCACCAACAAGGACCTCAAGGACGAGGTGGCCGCCGGGAGCTTCCGCCAGGACCTCTACTACCGGCTGAACGTCATCACTCTCCTGGCCCCGCCCCTGGCCGAGCGCCGCGGCGACATCCCGCTCCTGGCCCGCCACTTCCTGGACAAGGCCGCCCGCGCCCTGGACAAGCCGCGCCTGGCCCTGTCCCCCGAGGCCCTGGCCATCCTGGAGCACTACCCGTTCCCGGGCAACGTGCGGGAGCTGGAGAACATCCTGGAACGCGCCGCTGTCATGGCCGACGGCCCAGCAATGCTGCCCGAACACCTGCCCCCGGACCTGGCCTGCATGGTGGCGGTGCAGCGCGTGGCCCCGGAGGGCGACGAGCCCGTGGCCCCCCTCACATTGGAAGAGAACGAGCGCCGCCACATCGCCCGCATCCTGGACCACTGCGGCCGCAACAAGACCCAGGCCGCCAAGACCCTGGGCATCGACCGGGCGTCCCTGTGGCGGAAGCTCAAGCGGTTCGGGCTGGAGTAGGCCGGCCCTTGCCAATCGCCCCAGGCTGAGTTATATAAAAATATAACTCGGCGAGGAACCCATGCACAAGACGAGTCTGCGCAAGGTCGGGGGGTCGGTGATGCTGGCGGTGCCGCCGGCCATTTTGGACATGCTGCACGTGTCGGCCGGCTCCGAGGTCGGGATGAGCGTGGAGGGGGGGCAGCTGGTGGTCAGCCCCAGCCCGCGGCCGCGCTACCGGCTGGAGGAGCTTTTGGCCCGGTGCGACGCCGCGGCCGAGCCGGGTCCCGAGGACCGGGAGTGGCTGGAGTCCAGGCCGGCGGGCGACGAACTCTTGTGATGGAGCGCGGCGACATCTACCTGGTCTCGCTGGACCCGACCGCCGGGCACGAACAACAGGGCCGGCGGCCGGTGCTGGTGGTTTCGGCCACGGCCTTCAACCAGCTGACCCGGGTGCCGGTGGTCCTGCCCATCACCAGCAAGGGGAACTTCGCCCGCACGGCCGGGTTCGCGGTCCCACTCGACGGAGCCGGGACCAAGACCACCGGAATCGTCCGTTGCGACCAGCCCCGCGCCATGGACCTCGCCGCGCGCCACGGCCGCAGGTTGGAGAGCGTGCCCCAACCCGTGCTGGACGAGGTGCTGGCCCGGCTGGCCGCGATCTTCGAGTAGCCCCAGGGACGCCGTTCTCGCAACTCAAGCGGTTCGGGCTGGAGCAGTCCGGCCGCTCAGCGGCAGCCCTTCAGCTCGTAGCGGGTGTCGTCGATGTGCTGCTGCAGGCTGCGGGCCGCGTCCAGGACCTTGCCGTTGACCTGGTTGGCGTCCATGATGCGGTTGAAGCTGAGCAGCCAGTCCAGGGCGTTGTAGCTCTGCTTCACCGAAATCTCGATGCCCGCGATGAGCGGGACCTTCTTGGCCACCCACTTGCCGAAGACCTTGCTGTCCGCCAGGATCTTGGACAGGTCGAACAGTGCGCTCAGGGTGGGGGCGTCGGTCTCGAAGTACTTGCCGACCTTGGGGTCCTCCAGCACGGCCTTGACCTCGGCGTCCGAGGCGGCCAGCTGGACGAGCATGGCGGACAGGCCGTCCTTGGCGAACGTGGTCCAGTCGTTGAGCTTGTTGGTGAGCTCCGCCACCTGCCCCACGGTGGACAGCGTGGCCATGCGGTCTATCTTGGCCCGGATGGCGGCCACGTCGATGCCCTCCCTGGCCATCTCCTCGGCCCGCCTCTCCAGGATGCCCTTGTAGCGCTCCGCGGCCCGGCCGCGCTTGGAGAGCACCTCCAGGTACTGCCCGGCGAAGTACTCGAACCCGTCCTTGGCCGCGTTGAGCAGGGCGTTGCGGTTGGCCTCCTTCCAGGTGTCGACCTGCTCCTGGGCCATGAGGATGGTCTTGGAGAACTTCTGGCGCTGCTCCAGGAAGCCTGTGAGCTTGGCGGACAGGCGCTCGCAGTCCGGGGACTTGGCCGCGGCCGCCTTCTTGTCCGGCTTCTCGTCCTGCTTCTTGTCCGGGGCCGGCTCCTTGGGCTCCTTCTTGAGGTTCTCCACCACGAACTTCTTGGCCTCCCGCAGGTCCGCCACCCGGGGATCGTTGTCCGGGTTCACCAGGAGTTGGAGGTCCTGCACGGGCATGGTGTCGCCGAAGAAGGGGGTGGGCGCGGAGGCCGGCGGCGCGTCGTCCAGGCCCTTGAGACCCAGGCCGGCGGTGTCGAAGGGCTTGCGGGCGTTCGCCGCCATGGCCTCCATGTCCCCGTCCAGGCCCTTGAGCCCCAACCCACCTCCGGGGGCCTTGGCTGCGCCGTCCAACTGCTTGTAGGACTGCATCATCCGATTGAAGTCGGCCTGGGCCTGGGCCTCCTTGGCCCGCATCTCCGCGCTCTTCTTGGCGGCCAGCTCCGCGGCCTTCTTCTGCGCGGCCAGGGCCGCGGCCTGCTGCGCCGCGATGTCCTGCGGGGAGGCCCCGGGATCGGCAAACACCGCTTCCAGCAGGCTCCCGAAGATGGTGCCCACGATCATGGCCTGCATGTCCCCTGCGCCCGCTCCGGAATGATGGTGCTTCTTCCCGCCGCCGGAGCTCTTGGGCGCCGAGTAGTACGGGCAGCTCGAGGAATGCACCCCGTTGGGCAGGGGCGTGCCGCAGTAGGCACAGGACGGCTTGGGGTCCTGCGCCTGCGCCGCGGACGGGCGAAGGGAAACCCCGAGCAGGACGGAGAGGATCAGAAGACTCGCGGCAAAGCGGCGCATGGCGCATTCCTCCCGGGTCATTGCCCGCCGCCCAGGGCCTCCCACTCGTAGATCTTGTCCTGGGCGGTGCGGGCGTCCTCGGCCTCGGGCACCATGAGCAGGTACTTCTTCATGGAGGTGATGGCCGCGGAGTAGCGCCCCTGCTGGGCGGAGATGAGGGCCATGTTGTAGTGGGCCGCGGGGTAGGAGTACGGGTTGACCGCCAGGGCCTGCTCGTACAGGGCCAGGGCCTTGGCGAACTCCCGCTTCTGGGTCAGGGCGTTGGCCTGGACGATGAACCGCCGCTGCTCCTCCGAGACCGGCGGCTTGCTCGGCATGGCCCGGTACTGGTCCGCCACCGGCCGGAAGGCGGCCAATTCCTGCTCCTGCCTCCTCTTGAGCGCGGGCTGCTGGATGAACCTGAATTCCTCGGCCACGCACTGCGCCAGGTCCCGGTCCGCGAAGCTGAAGCGCACCACACCTTCGATAAGCACGTTGTAGGGATAGGTCGGGTGGACGGACTTCTCGTTGAACTCCACCTGGCTGTCCGCCAGTTCGTCGAACCCGAAGGACAGTTGGTTGCTGGCGGCCACCCGGGTGTCCGACACCTGGACGGCGCCCACGGTGACGTACAGCACCTGGCCGTCCTTGTGGGAATAGGACATGAGGTTCCGGGCGCCTGCCGTCAGCGCGTCGATGTGCGCCACGTTGGCGTCATAGGGCTTCAGGGGCTTCACCACGATGCCCGCCGGCACGTAGGCCAGCAAGGCCCCCAGGTCCTTCTTGACCTCCGCGGGGCTCGCCGGGGTCGCGGCGGCGCAGAGGTGCTGGCTGCGGACGAAGGGCGGAGGCGTCGGCTGCGACAGCCCCGCCCCAGCGAAGTCCTCGGCGCAGCCCGCCAACATCCCGCCGACAAGCAAAAGGGACAGAGGCAGCAACAACCGGCGCGTCAGGTCCATTCCTTGTTTCCCCCTTTCAGCGAATTGGCAGTCTTACCCTGTCGCACGCAGTGGCTCACTTCAGGCCGCCGGCAGCCTCCCACTCGTAGATCTTGTCCTGGGCGCTGCGCGCGTCCTCGGCCGCGGGGGCCAGGAGCAGGTACTTCTGCATGGAGACGATGGCCGGCAGGTAGCGCCCCTCCTGGGCGGAGATGAGCGCCATGTTGTAGTAGGCCGCCGGGTAGGAGAACGGATCCACTGCCAGCGCCCTCTCGTAGAATTCCAGGGCCTGGCCGAACTCCTTCCTCTGGGTCATGGAGTTGGCCTGGACGATGTACTTGCGCTGCTCCTCGGAGACCTGGGGCCTGGCCGACATGGCCCGGTACTTCTCCGCCATCGGCTGGAACGCGGCCAGCTCGTCGGCAATCCGCTTTTCCCAGTACCCCTGGCGGATGAAGGCCAACTCCGCGGCCACGCATTGCGCCAGGTCCTGGTTGGCGAAGCTGAACAAGATCACGTCCTTGACAAGGACGCTATAAGGATGTGGTATGTAGGAGTCATCATCAGGATATCTTGGCAACGTGGGATATCCCAATTTATCAGTGTAAGTTACTTGATGCTCCATCAGCTCGTCAAAAGTGAAATACATTGCATTGGTAACTGATACCATGGAGTCGGACACGACTATTGTACAAGGAATGACCAGTTCTATTCCACCCATGTTGGTGAGCGCCGAGCGATCAAGATTTACAACGCCTTCCAAGACCTTGTACGCACCTTTCAGGCTGGTGTCATACGGCTTGTAATATTTGACAACGACGCCGGCATCAACGAACGAGAGGAGATTCGCCAAATCTTTCTTGAGCGCCTGCACGTCACGCATGTTGGCGGCATTCGCGCAGAGGTGCTCGGCCCGGACAAAGGGGGGCCGGGGCGGCGACGCCAGTCCACCGGCACTCTCGACGCATCCCGACAACCCGCAAGCCAGGCACAGGCAGACAAGAGACACCACAAGCCGACGAACCAGACGCATAGATATCCCCCCCGGTCCTTTGCGCGATGCCATAGGATGCGGCAATATACGCCGGCAGCCTGGGGACAGCAATGGGTCTGCAGACTTTATTCGCAAAGATTCCAGTGCCCTGTCCTTGCTTGCCTTTCCTGCGCCGGTGATTACACTCGCCTTCTGCGACAATCCCCCCGCCGCGCCCCTTCCCTTGAAACCGATAGCGGTTTTTGGGGAGGGTGGGTGAGGAGGGTCCGGGAGGAGAGGGCGGGAACCCTTTTTTCCGCCAGAAAAAGGGGTTCCCGCCCTCTCCTCCCGGCCGCCGGAGGCAACGACATCCCATGGCCCATGAGTTCATCCGCATAGAAGGCGCCCGCCAGCACAACCTCAAGGACATCAGCCTGGACATTCCCCGGGACAAGCTGGTGGTGGTGTGCGGGCCGTCGGGGTCGGGCAAGTCCACCCTGGCGTTCGACATCGTGTACGCCGAGGGCCAGCGCCGGTACGTGGAGTCCCTGTCCGCGTACGCGCGCCAGTTCCTGCCCCAGATGGACAAGCCCCAGGTGGACAAGATCGAGGGCCTGTCCCCGGCCATCTCCCTGGAGCAGCAGAGCGCCGGCCGCAACCCGCGCTCCACCGTGGGCACCGTGACCGAGGCCTACGACTTTTTGCGGGTGTTCTTCGCCCGGCTGGGCACCATGCACTGCCCGCACTGCGGCCGGCCCATCCAGTCCCGCACCTCGGACGAGATCGTGGAGGAGATCATGGCCCTGCCCGAGGGCGCGCGGTTCCTCCTGCTCGCGCCCCTGGTGGAGCTCAAGAAGGGCACGCACCAGGACCTGTTCAAGAAGCTCAGGCGCGAGGGCTGGACCCGGGTGCGGGTCAACGGGGAGCAACACACCCTGGACGCGCCCCCGGACCTGGACAAGAACCGCAAGCACACCATCGACCTGGTGGTGCGCCGCCAGGTCATGAAGCCGGACATCCGCTCCGACCTGGCCGGCGCGGTGGAGCAGGCCCTGCCCTACGGAGGCGGCCGGCTCACGGTGGCGGTGGTGGACGGGCCGGAGACGCCGTACAGCACGGCCTCGGTGTGCCCGGAGTGCAAGGTCAGCCTGCCGCCGCTCACGCCCCAGCTCTTCTCGTTCAACAGCCCCCAGGGCGCGTGCCCCGAGTGCTCGGGCCTGGGCACGGTGGAATATTTCGAGCCCCTGCTCCTGGCCCCCAACAAGGGCCTGTCCCTGAACCAGGGCGCGGTGATCCCCTGGCGCAACCCGCGGCTCATGGCCCGGTACTCCGACGCCCTGCGCAGCCTGGGCAAGAAGCTCGGCTTCGGCCTGGACACACCCCTGGCGGATTTCACCGACGCGGCGCGGCACGCCCTGTTCAGCGGGTACGAGGCCACGGCTTGGCCGGGGATCGTGCAGCTGCTGGAGGGCGGCATGCACCTGGGCCAGGTGTGGCGCGACGAGCTGTCGCGCTTCCGCCAGAGCCGCCCCTGCCCGGCCTGCAACGGCGCGCGGCTCAAGCCCGAGGCGTTGGGGGTCAAGGTCGAGGGCTGGAGCATCGTGGACTTCACGTCCGCCTCCATCGGCCGCAGCCTGGAATGGCTGACCAGGCTGGACTTCAACCACGGCCGGCGGCCGCACCTCATGGCCATCGCCGAGCCCCTGCTCAAGGAGCTCAACCACCGGCTGTCTTTTTTGGTGAACGTGGGCCTGGACTACCTCTCCCTGCACCGGACCATGAGCACCCTGTCCGGCGGCGAGGCCCAGCGCATCAGGCTGGCCGGGCAGCTGGGCTCGGGCCTGGTGGGCGTGACCTACGTGCTGGACGAGCCCTCCATCGGCCTGCACCCGCGCGACAACGAGCGGCTGCTCTCCACCCTGCGCGATTTGCAGGGACGCGGGAATACCGTTCTTGTGGTCGAGCACGACGAGGCCACGATACTTTCGGCGGACCACGTGGTGGAGCTGGGCCCGGGCTCGGGCATGCTGGGCGGCGAGGTGGTGTACCAGGGCGGGGTGCCGGGGCTGAAGAAGGCGCAGAGCCTGACCGCCAAGTACCTGCGCGGGGACCTGCGCATCGAGCACCCGTCGGAACGGCGGCCGGCCCAGGGCTGGCTGACCCTCAAGGGCGCGTCGGCCAACAACCTGCGCGACATCGACGCGGCCTTCCCCCTGGGCTGCCTGACCTGCGTGACCGGGGTGTCCGGCTCGGGCAAGAGCTCCCTGGTGGTGGACACGCTCTACAAGCACCTGGCCCTGGCCCAGGGCATCAAGGTGGAGGAGCCCGGCCCCCTGGCGGGCATGGAGGGGGGCGAGGCCATCGAGCGCATCGTGTCCATCGACCAGACCCCCATCGGCCGCACCCCGCGGTCCAACCCGGCCACGTACACCAAGGTCTTCGACGAGATACGCACCATCTTCACCAGCACCAAGGACGCCCGGGCCAAGGGCTACAAGCCCGGCCGGTTCTCCTTCAACGTGCGCGGCGGCCGCTGCGAGGCCTGCCAGGGCGACGGCCAGATCCGGGTGGAGATGCACTTTCTGCCGGACGTGTTCGTGACCTGCGAGGTGTGCAAGGGCAAGCGCTACAACCGGGAAACCCTGGACGTTCGCTACAAGGGCATGAACATCGCCGAGGTGCTGGGCATGACCGTGCGCCAGGCCGGGGCGTTCTTCGAGAACTACCCGGCGCTCAAGCGGCGGCTCGGCGTGCTGGAGGAGGTGGGCCTGGAGTACCTGCGCCTGGGCCAGCCCGCCACCACGCTCTCGGGCGGCGAGGCCCAGCGCATCAAGATCAGCCGCGAGCTGGGCAAGCGCAGCCTGCCCCGCACCCTGTACATCCTGGACGAGCCCACCACGGGCCTGCACATGCACGAGGTGGGCAAGCTCATCCGCGTGCTGCACCGCCTGGTGGACATGGGGGCCACGGTGGTGGTCATTGAGCACAACCTGGACGTGGTCCTGGCCGCGGACTGGGTGCTCGACCTCGGTCCGGCCGGCGGCGAGAACGGCGGCCGCATCGTGAGCCAGGGCACGCCCGAAGACATCATGCGCGACAAGAAGTCCGTGACCGGCGAGTTCCTCAAGGGCGTGCGGCGGTAGGAGATTTGCCTTTCCCCCGGCCTTGGGCTACTCCTCGCGCATCCCTACTTTCCTGCGTGTTGTGCGCAAAATGACCCAAAGGAGCGCCCTGTGAAGGTCCTCATCGTCGGCTCCGGCGGCCGGGAGCACACCCTGGCCTGGAAACTGCGCCAGAGCCCCCTGGTCTCGGAACTGTTCATCGCCCCGGGCAATGGCGGCACCGCCACCGAGGGAACCAACGTCCCCATCTCCGACTCGGACGTCCCCGGCCTGGTGGCGTTCGCCACGGACAACGGCGTCGGCCTGGTGGTGGCCGGCCCCGAAGCGCCCCTGGTGGCCGGGCTCACCGACGCCATGGAGGCGGCCGGCATACCCTGCTTCGGGCCGGACGGCTTCGCCGCCAACCTGGAGGGCTCCAAGTCCTTTGCCAAAACCGTCATGCGCGATGCCGGCGTGCCCACCGCGGCCTTCGAGGTCTTCACCGACTTCGCCGCGGCCAAGGCCCACGTCGAAAGCCGGCCCCTGCCCATGGTGCTCAAGGCCGACGGCCTGGCCGCGGGCAAGGGCGTGGTGGTGGCCAAGACCCGCCAGGAGGCCCTGGACGCCCTGGACGAGATGATGAAGCTGCGCGTGTTCGGCGAGGCCGGCGACAAGGTGGTGGTGGAGGACGCGCTGGCCGGCGAGGAGGCCTCGTTCCTGGCCTTCTGCGACGGGACAACCGCAGTGTGCATGCCCTCGTCCCAGGACCACAAGCCCGTGGGCGAGGGCGATACCGGCCCCAACACCGGCGGCATGGGCGCATACTCGCCCGCCCCGGTGCTGCCCCCGGCGGACTGGGAGAAGACCGCGGACCTGTGCATCCGCCCCATAGTGAAGCGCCTGGCCGAGCTGGGCCACCCCTTCAAGGGCATCCTCTACGCCGGGCTCATATACACCGCCTCCGGCCCCATGGTCCTGGAATACAACGTGCGCTTCGGCGACCCCGAGTGCCAGCCCCTGCTCTCCCGCCTGGACTCTGACCTGTGCGCCATCATGCTGGCCTGCATCAAGGGCGAACTGGCCTCGGCCGAGGTGAAATGGAGCACGGACACCGCCATCTGCGTGGTCATGGCCGCGGCCGGCTACCCCAAGTCCTATCCCAAGGGCATGGCCATCACCGGCATCCCCGAGGCCGAGGCCCTGGGCCGGGTCAAGGTGTTCCACGCCGGCACCAAGGCCGCTGAAAACGGCGCCGTCACCTCCGGCGGCCGGGTGCTCGGCGTCACCGCCCTGGGGCCGGACCTGAAGTCAGCCCAGACCCTGGCCTACCGGGCCGTGGACCTGGTGCATTTCGACAACTCCTACGTGCGCCGCGACATCGGCGACAAGGGCATCGGACGATGAACATTCCCGTCAAGGTCGCCATCTTCATGGGCTCCATCTCCGACGAGAACACCATGCGGCCCTGCGCCGACACCCTCAAGGAGCTGGGCATCCCCTACGCCTTCACCGTGACCTCGGCCCACCGCACGCCCGAGCGCACCGGGAAGCTCATCGAGGAGCTGGAGGCCGCGGGCTGCCAGGTCTTCATCTGCGCCGCGGGCATGGCCGCCCACCTGGCCGGGGCGGTGGCCGCCAAGACCACCAAGCCGGTGCTCGGCGTGCCCCTGTCCGCCTCCAGCCTGGGCGGCATGGACGCCCTGCTCTCCACCGTGCAGATGCCCCCGGGCTTCCCGGTGGGCACCCTGGCCCTGGACAAGGCCGGGGCCAAGAACGCCGCCTACCTGGCCGCGTCCATCCTGGCCCTGAACGACCCTGACCTGGCCAAGAAACTCAAGGCCCTGCGCGAAGGCTTCAAGGCCTCCGTGGAAAAGGCCGCCGCCGGCCTGTTGCAGTAGCTGGGGCGCTGCCCCAGACCCCGGCAAGGGGGCTCCGCGCCCCCTTGCAGCCCCCTGCCAGGGGGCGCGGCCTGGAAGCAGCGCGGCTGCGCCGCTTGACCCCGCCCCGGCGGGGTCGGCCGCATAACTCGGAGTACGAAAACACTGCGCTTTTTCTACTCCGAGTAAAATCCCCTGGACGTGGAGCCCTGACGATTGGCTGGAATCGGTGTCCGCATGGAAGAACGCATACGAAACATACTCGACCGGCTCGGCGCTGAACCGCCGCAGGTTCTGCTCTTTGAGGGCGGCACTGCCGATGATCGACAGGAAGCAGCCTTCTACTGGGCCAAGCGGCTGAACTGCGGGTCCGGGGAGCGGGCGTGCGGCGGGTGTCCGGCGTGCGGGCAGATCGAGGCGGGGGTGTACCGCGACCTGTTCGTGTTCAACGGCCGCGAGGGCAACATCAAGGTGGAGGAGGTGCGGGAGGCCATTCCCGTGTTCTCCCAGGGCCCGGCCGTGGGGAAGAAGCGGGTCGTGCTCTTCCTGGAAGGCCAGATGTTCACCGAGGCCACGGCCAACACCCTGCTCAAGTCCCTGGAGGAGCCCAACCCGGCCACCTGTTTCGTGCTCACCGCGCCGCAGCGGGAGCGGCTCCTGCCCACCCTGGTGTCGCGCTCCTGGGTCATGACCCTGGCCTGGCCCGCGCCCGCGGGCGAGGGCGGCGGGGAGTGGGTGCCGGCGCTGAAGGAATTCGCCCGGACGGGCAAGGGCTGGTTCCGCCGCACCTCGGGCAAGGGCGCGGTGGACAAGAATGCGGCCCTGGCCGCGGTGCTGGCCTGCCAGGCGGACCTGGCCTCGGCCATGCGCGGCGAGGGGGGCGAGGGGCTGGCGCAAGAGTTGGAGAGGGTGCTGGGCGCGGAGGGGCTGCGCAAGCTGGACCTGGCGCTGGGGCACGCCCAGGACGCCCTGACCCTGCCCACGCCGGTGAACCCGGCCCTGGTTCTCGACTGGCTGGCCACCCGGGTGCGTTCCTGGGTGGCGTGACGCCGCTACATCCCTGTTGAATCCGGCGGCGTGCAGCCGCACCCCTGGCGGCCGCCCTTGAGGGAGCGCAGCCGGGGCTTGTCCTCGGGCTGGGCCTTGGGCTCGGCTCCGGCCTGGGCCACCGCGGCGTGGATATCCGAGGGCGTGGCGGACAGGGCCTTCTGGCTCATGTCCACGCACAGGACGAAGGTCTGGCCCTGGCACTCGAAGGTGCTGGCGATGGTGATGCAGAGGTTGCCGCTGGCCAGGGAGATGTAGGGCTCGGAGGTGTACTTCCTGAGCCCGGCGGACAGGGGCAGGTAGTATTCCTTGAGGGAGTGGTCCGCCCCGCGCGGCGCGGGGTGGTAGATGAAGCGCTTGGTCTCGGAGATCTTCTCCGGGCTGCACACGCTGGACGACACCTGGATGCCGTGCTCGTCCAGGATGTAGAGGCACTCCAGGTCCTGGTGCGCGGACACCGCCTCGGCCAGCCGGCGGTCGAAGCCGTCGGGCTCGCAGCACACCAGCTGGGCGATGGTGTTCTCCAGCACGATGTCGTAGAGCTTGTGCTGGAGCTTCTTGGCGTTGATCTTCTCGACCATGTGCGTCTTGAAGGCCTCCGCGGTCTTGCGGATGCGCGGCAGGAAGGCGAAGCGCGGCGAGTCGAACTCCCGCGGCTTGCAGAAATAGAAGCCCTGGAAGATGTCCACCCCCAGTTCCATGAGGGTGAGGACCTCGGCCTGGGTCTCCACGCCCTCGGCCACGGCCATGGCGCCCACGTTGCCTGCCAGGCGCACCAGGGACTTGGCGATCTCGTACTTGTGGTGCTCGCGGTCGATGTCGCGGATGAGCCCCTTGTCGATCTTGATGATGTCGGGCTTGATGGAGGAGATGCGGTCCAGGTTGGAGTGGCCCGCGCCGATGTCGTCCAGGGCGATGAGGAAACCGTGGCCGCGGTAGGCGCAGATGAACTCGGCCAGGGCGGCCTCGTCCTTCACGTTGGATTCCAGGATCTCGATGATGACGTTGTTGGGGTTGACCCCCATGTCCCTGACGCTGCCCAGCAGATGCCCGGAGCCCACGATGGCCCGGTAGAGCACCCTGGTGTCCAGGTTCAGGGAGAGCAGGAGGTCGCGCTTGGCCTGGTAGAGCGGGGCGAAGCGCTGCACGGCCTTCTTGCGGCACAGGCGGTCCAGGGCCAGCCGGTCCTTCTGGGTGGTGGCGAGCTGGAACAGGACGCCCGGGGGCACGGCCAGGTTGGCTCCCTCCAGCACGCCGCGGGACAGGGCCTCCAGGCCGATGACCGCGCGGTTCTTGATGGAGACCAGGGGCTGGAAGTGGGTGAGGATGCTCTCCGAGGAGATGATGGCATCCAGGTTCAGTTCAAGGGGCTTCATGGGGGTGCGCGGGACTGGGTGGATTGAAGGAAATGGACCCGGGCCGGCGAGAGCCGGCCCGGGTCCGGTTGGGCATTAGATCTCGGTGTCGCCGGTGCGCACGCGCACCGCCTTGGCCATGTCCAGGACGAAGACCACGCCGTCGCCTTCCTTGCCGGTCTTGGCGCCGGTGGTGATGGCTTCCAGGGCCGCGTCCACCAGGTCGTCCTTGAGGCCGATCTCGATGCGGACCTTCTTGAGCAGGTTCACTTCCATGACCACGCCGCGGTAGGTCTCGGTGAAACCTTTCTGCCGGCCCGCGCCCAGGATGTTGGTCACGGACATGCTGTAGATGTTCTTGGCGTAGAGCGCCTGCTTGACCGCGGTCAGGCGTTCCGGCCGGATGTAGGCGATGAGGAGTTTCATAGTGTTGGCCTCCTTGGGGACTTACTCGTTGGAGAAGATCTGGAAGCCGCTGTAGGCTTCGGAGCCATGCTCGGTGATGTCCAGGCCCTTGAGCTCCTCTTCGGGGCTCACGCGCAGGCCGAAGACGGACTTGAGGACCTGCATCATAATGAAGCCCGTGCCGAAGGCCCAGACGAAGACCGCGGCCACGCCGATGAGCTGGGTGATGAACTGGCCGATCTCGCCGCCGTAGAACAGGCCGGTGGCGCTGCCGTAGTCCGGGGAGGCGAACAGGCCGACCATGAGGGTGCCGAACGCGCCGCACACGCCGTGCACGGACACCGCGCCCACCGGGTCGTCGATCTTGAGGACCTGGTCGATGAAGACCACGGACAGGACCACCACGATGCCGGCGCCGAAGCCCACGATCATGGAGCCGATGGGGGACAGCTCGTAGCAGCCCGCGGTGATGGCCACCAGGCCGGCCAGGGCGCCGTTCATGGCCATGGACATGTCGGGCTTGCCGAAGCGGATCCAGGCGGTGATCATGGCCGCGACCATGCCGGTGCAGGCGGCCAGGCTGGTGTTCACGGCGATGTAGCCGATGGTGCCGTCAGCGGTGACCGTGGAGCCGGGGTTGAAACCGAACCAGCCGAACCAGAGGATGAACACGCCCAGGCCGGCCATGGGGATGTTGTGGCCGGGGATGGCCTTGGCCTTGCCGTCCGGGGAGTACTTGCCCAGGCGGGGTCCGAGGACCATGGCGCCGGCCAGGGCGATCCAGCCGCCCACCGAGTGCACCACGGTGGAGCCGGCGAAGTCGATGAAGCCCATGCCGGAGAGCCAGCCGCCGCCCCAGGCCCAGTGGCCGGAGATGGGGTAGATGAGGCCGGAAATCACGATGCTCACCAGGATGTAGGTGCCGAACTTGGTGCGCTCGGCCATGGCGCCGGACACGATGGTGGCCGCGGTGGCCGCGAACACGGACTGGAAGAACCAGAAGGTCAGGGTCCACTGCCCGTCGGCCGCCAGGCCGGTGGAGCCGGACAGGGCGAAGCCGGAGCTGCCCAGGAAGCCGCCGATGTCGTCGCCGAACATGAGCGCGTAGCCGATGAGGAAATACACGGGCGCGCCGGCGGAGAAGTCCAGGAAGTTCTTCATCATGATGTTGCCCGCGTTCTTGGCGCGGGTGAAGCCGGCCTCGACCAGGGCGAAGCCGGGCTGCATGAACATCACCAGGATGCCGGCCAACAGGGTCCAGAGGATGTTGGCGTTGGCCTGGGTGAGCATTTCGGGCGCAGCCTCGGCGACCTCTTCGGCCAGGGCCGGGATGGGCGCCAGGGCCAGGGCGGCGACGGCCGCGCACCCGAGGGCCAGGGACAGATAACGGGTACCGGGGGACTTGGGTTTGAACATATGACCTCCTTGCTCCTGCAAAAACGTATAGCGTGGTTAGGGCCCGGCAGAACGAGGTCCCTTTGAGCAAGGACCGGGCCAAAACACGCATCCACTGAAATACCTGGACATTTTTTTCGACCCCAAAATTGGGGCGCACATTTTTGGTATTTTTTTGCAAAAAAGAAAAAATTAAACTGGTGCATTATTCACGTATTTGTCATTTCATGACCATTATCCCAGCCCCCCCATGCTGCCGTCTTTTCCGCCCCTTGAGAAAAATTGTCTTGACAATTTCCCGGCCGGGGGCGTAGAGGCCGCAATCATGCGCACCGAAAGCTCCGCCCCCATGTACTTTTGGTATTTTTGGTTTATGCCCGCCTGTGGCCGGGAGGGGTGCGGACTGCTCTAGGAAGCGCGCAAGAGACCAACCCCGAAGGGCCGCAGGCAACACAAGCCGGCGGCCCTTCGTGTTTTAACGGACTGACACGCGGCCCCCGGCGCCTGGCCGGACGGGACAACCGAGCAAGGAGGAAACCCATGCTCCTCGGCAAGGCGGTGCGCCTCGAGCGCATATTCGACCGCAATACCGGACGGACCATCATCGTCCCCATGGACCACGGCGTGTCGGTGGGCCCCATCTACGGCCTGATCGACCTCAAGGGCACGGTCAACGACATCGCCGAGGGCGGGGCCAACGCCGTGCTCATGCACAAGGGCATGCCCCGCTGCACCCACCGCGGCCGCGGCAAGGACGTGGGTCTCATCATCCATCTCTCGGCCTCCACTTCCCTGTCGCCCTACCCCAACTCCAAGGTCATGGTCGGCACCGTGGAGGACGCCCTGCGCCTGGGCGCGGACGCGGTGTCCATCCACGTGAACCTGGGCGACGAGAACGAGGCCCACATGCTCCAGTGCCTGGGCGACCTCACCTCCCGGGCCACCGAATGGGGCATGCCGGTGCTGGCCATGATGTACGCCCGCGGCGAGAAAATCACCAATCCCTATGATCCCGACGTGGTGCGCCACTGCGCCCGGGTGGGCGTGGAGCTGGGCGCGGACGTGATCAAGGTGCCCTACACCGGCGACATCAAGAGCTTCTCCTCGGTGGTGGACGCCTGCTGCGTGCCCGTGGTCATTGCCGGCGGCCCCAAGCTGGACTCGGACCTGGACCTGTTGCGCATGGTGCACGACTCGGTGCAGGCCGGCGGCGCGGGCCTGTCCGTGGGCCGCAACATCTTCCAGCACGACACCGTGACCAAGCTCATGCGGGCCCTGAACGGCATCGTGCACCACGACTGGGACCTGGACCAGGCCGAGGAGTTCATGAACTCCGGGGAGACCCGATGAGCGCGGCCAAGAAGATCTTCGTGCGGGCCATCCCCTTTGCCAAGAAGCTGGTGACCCTGGCCCTGGAGTCCGGGGTGGACGGCCTGGTGGTGGAGGCCGGGGACGCGGACAAGGTCACGGCCCTGGGCCGCACCCAGGTGCTCACCCCGGCTGACCTGGCCGAGGTGGCCATCGCCTCCAAGGCCGACGAGGAGGCCGCGGCCCAAGGCCTGGCCGCGGGCAAGCCCGTGGTGCTCAAGCAGGGCTGGGAGATCATCCCGGTGGAGAACATCCTGGCCATGGCCGGCGCGCCTTCCGGCCTGGGCGTGGGCGCCGAGGTGGAGTCCCTGGACCGGGCGGTGCTGGCCGCGGGCATCCTGGAGCGCGGGGTGGACTTCCTGGTGGTGCTGCCCGAGGCCGCTGCGGACCTCAAGCAGATCGTGGCCGAGCTCAAGCTCTCCCAGGGCGCCCTGCCCCTGGAGAAGGCCACGGTCACCGCGGTGCGCCACGCCGGCTTGGGCCACCGGGTGTGCGTGGACACCCTGTCCATGCTGCGCACCGGCCAGGGCATGCTGGTGGGCAACTCCAGCGCCTTCACCTTCCTGGTGCACGCCGAGACCGAGTCCAACCCCTACGTGGCGGCGCGGCCATTCAGGGTCAACGCTGGCGCGGTGCACGCCTACTGCGTGCGGCCCGGGGACAAGACCTCCTACCTGGAGGAGCTGGCCGCGGGCAGCGAGGTGCTGGTGGTGGACGCCGCGGGCAAGACCTCCCTGGCCACCGTGGGCCGGGTCAAGGTGGAGGTGCGGCCCATGCTGCTCATTTCCGCCCGCACCAAGGACGGCAAGGAGGGCGCGGTGTTCCTGCAGAACGCCGAGACCATCCGGCTCACCACCCCCGGCGGCAAGCCGGTCTCGGTGGTGTCCGTCAAGGAAGGGGACGAGATCCTGGTGCGCACCGACCAGGCCGGCCGCCATTTCGGCATGCGCATCCGCGAGGACATCAAGGAGGGCTGAGCCGTGGACAAGACCGCCATCCAAGAGCGCCTCGCCGAACTGCGCACCGAGATCGACGCCATCGACCTAGCCGTGCTCGCGCTGCTCTCCCGCCGCGCCGGGTGCAGCCTGGAGGTGGGCCGCATCAAGGCCGGCACCCGGGACATGATCTTCAAGCCCTTCCGGGAAAAGGAGGTCATGGACAAGCTCCTGGCCGCCTCGGACGGCACCCTGCCCGAGAAGCACCTGCGCGCCATCTACCGGGAGATCTTCTCCTCCAGCCGCCGCCTGCAGCGGCCGCAGCAGGTGGCCTACCTGGGGCCCGAGGGCACCTTCTCCTACTTCGCGGGCGTGGAGTTTTTGGGCCACAACGCGGACTACCTGCCCAAGCCCAGCTTCGAGGACGTGTTCGCCGCGGTGTCCGCGGGCCAGGCCGAGCTCGGCATCATCCCGCTGGAAAACTCCCTGAACGGCACCGTGGGCCAGAGCCTGGACCTCTTTTTCCGGCACGCGGTCTACATCCAGTCGGAAATCTTCTGCAAGATCAGCCACTGTTGCCTGGGCAAGGCCGAGCGCCTGGCCGACGTGCGGGTGGTGTACTCCCATCCCCAGCCCCTGGCCCAGTGCAGCGGCTGGCTCAAGGCCAACCTGCCCAGCGCCAAGGTGGTGCCCGTGGAGAGCACCGCCGCGGCCGCGGCCCGGGTGGCCGAGGACCCGGGCGCGGTGGCCCTGGGCCACCAGGCCCTGGCCCCCATGTTCGGCCTGAACGTCCTGGCCGCGGGCATCGAGGATTTGCCGGACAACTGGACCCGGTTCGTGGTCATCGGCCTGGACCCGGCCGACGACGGGCACCGGGACAAGACCTCCCTGCTCTTCACCCTGCCGGACAAGCCCGGCTCCCTGGCCGGGGTGCTCAACGTGCTGGCCGGCCGGGGCATCAACCTGAAGAAGCTGGAATCCCGCCCCATGCGCGGGGAGAAGTGGAAGTACGTGTTCTTCGTGGACGTGGAGGCCGACCTGGGCCGCGACGAGTACGGCGAGGCCCTGCGCGAGTTGGGCGAGAGCTGCCATACCCTGCGCATCCTGGGCTCCTATCCGGCCGGCCCGTCCCTGGACGTCTCCAACACCGCCCCGGCCCGCAAGGCCGACCCGGTAGACTTGTAAGTCTCGTGATGTAAGAAGGAGTTCGCCATGCAACTCGCCTACGATCCCGACACCGACGTGCTGCGCATCGTCCTGGGCTGCGAGCCCGTGCGCCGCCGTTCCGGCGGGGAGGCTCCCGGGGTGTCCCTGGGCCTGGACGACAACGGCGGGGTGGTGGACCTGGAAATCACCCAGGCCAGCCGCCGCATCGACAACCCCCGGTCCCTGGACTTCAGCGTGGCCGGCCGCTGCGTCCGCGGCATGCGAATGCTCTAAGGAGAACCCATGGCCAACTCGCCCGTCACGGTCCAGGCCCCGTCCAGCAAGTCCCTGTCGCACCGCGCCCTGATCTGCGCGGCCCTGGCCCCGGGAGTGAGCGAACTCACCGGCGTGCTGGAGAGCGACGACACCCGGCGCACCATGGCCTGCTTCATGGCCTGCGGCGCGCAGTTCTTCCCGGCCGGGTCCATCCTCAAGGTGGCCGGGGTGGGGGGCCGTCCCCAGGGCGGGGCGCACCAGCCCGTGGACTTCAACGTGCACGAGTCCGGCACCACCTGCCGGCTCATGACCGCAGTGGCCGCGTCCGGCACCGGAAGGTTCAGGATCCACGGCGCGCCGCGCCTGCACGAGCGGCCCATCGGCTCCCTGGCCCGGGCCCTGGCCAGCCAGGACGTGCGCTTCGAGTGGGAGGGCAAGAAGGGGTACCCGCCCTTCGTCATGGACAGCGCGGGCCTGCCCGGCGGGACCATCGCCATCGACGCGGAGGAGAGCAGCCAGTACCTGTCGGGCCTGCTCCTGGCCGCGCCCCTGGCCCAGGCCGAGACCGTGGTGGAGCTGGCCGGGTCCAAGGTGGTGTCCTGGCCCTACGTGTCGCTCACCCTGCAGGCCATGGAGGACTTCGGCGCGACCTTCGCGGCCGAGGTCACCGACGGCCAGGCCTGGTTCTACACCCCCTGGCGCGAACTCGCCGAGGTCACACCGGGCGCGGTGCGGTTCCGGGTCAAGCCCGGCGGCTACAAGACCGTGCGCCTGCGGGTGGAGGGGGACTGGTCCAACGCGTCGTACCTGCTGGCCGCGGGCGCGGTGGGGCAGCGGCCGGTGCGCATCAAGGGCCTGCGCCCAGACTCCCTGCAGGGGGACCGGGCCATCCTGGACATCCTCGCCCGCATGGGCGCGGACGTGGCCTGGGACCACGACCTGGTCACCGTGTCCCCCTCCCCCCTCAAGGGGATCGCTGTGGACATGGCCGCCTGCCCGGACCTGGTGCCCACCGTGGCGGTGCTGGCCGCCCTGGCCCAGGGGGAGACGGTCATCTCCGGCGCGGCGCACCTGCGCATCAAGGAGTGCGACCGCCTGGCCGCCCCGGCCGGGGAGCTGGCCAAGATCGGGGTGCGCGCCGAGGTGCTGGACGACGGCCTGCGCATCACCCCGCAGCCCATCGACCCCACGGCCCAGGCCGATTTTTGCACCTTCGGCGACCACCGCATGGCCATGAGCCTGTCCATCCTCGCCCTGGCCGGGGTGCGGGTGCGCCTGGATGACAAGGACTGCGTGAAGAAGTCCTTCCCGGGCTTCTGGGCCGAGTGGGCCAAGATCGCGGAGGCCGGCGCGTGATTCCCTCCTGCGTGGCCATCGTCGGGGCTTCGGGCCGCATGGCGCGGCTCTTCGCCGAGCGGTCCCGAGCCCTGGGCATCACGGTGCGCGGGCTCTCCCGGCCGCTCACCCCCGAACTCTTCGCCCGCGAGCTGCCCGGTGCGGACCTGGTGGTGCTCTCGGTGCCCGCGGACGCGGTGGAGGACGTGGCCAGGATGGCCGCGCCCCACCTGGACGGGACCCAGGTCCTGGCCGACGTGTGCTCGGTCAAGGTGCGGCCGGTGCAGTCCATGCTGGAGGCCTACGCCGGCCCGGTGGCCGGGACCCATCCCCTGTTCGGCCCCGACCCCGGCCAGGGCCGCAACCGGGTGGCCCTGGCCGGAGGCCGGGGCGAGGCGGCCATGGACCTGGCCGAGGCCTGGTTCACGGCCATGGGCTTTCCCTGCTTCCGCACCGGGCCCGAGGCCCACGACCGGGCCATGGCCCTGGTGCAGAGCCTGAATTTCGTGACCACCGTGGCCTACCTGGCCACCCTGGCCGAGGACGAGGAGCTTCTGGACTTTCTGACCCCCTCCTTCGACCGCCGCCTGGTCGCGGCGCGCAAGATGCTCACCGAGGACAACGCCATGTTCTCCGCCCTGTTCGAGGCCAATCCCTTTGCCCAGGACGCGGTGCGGCGCTTCCGCACCATGCTGGGCATCGCCATGGGCGGCGACGTGGACCTGCTCTGTGAGCGGGCCGGCTGGTGGTGGCGAGGAACGGACAGTGGGGGAGAGGCTTAGGCCGACCGACGAGTCGACAGCCGCGCTCCCCCGGGGGCGCGGCTTTTTTTCACCCTTGATCGGAGGAACCACGATGCACAGCGTGACGCTCAAGCAACACGGAGCCTGGATGCCCGCGGACATCCAGACCCCCATCAGCCTGTTCCTGGGCCTGGTGGGCAGCAAGCAGGGCCTGCTCCTGGAAAGCGCCGAGGTGGACGGCCGCCTGGGCCGCTATTCCATCATCGCCTGGAACTTCGCCCTGCGCCTGTCCTGCCGCGACGGCAAGCTCCTGGTGGGCGCGCGCGACGAGCGCCTGGCAGGGTTCAAGGCCCTGTCCGGCAAACCCTTCCTGGAGGGGGTGCGCGAGGCCATGGCCGGGCTGAACATCCAGCCCGCGGAAGGGTTCGAGGATCTGCCGCCCATCACCCGCTCCCTGGTGGGCTACTTCGGCTACGGCCTGACCGGGGCCTTCGAGCCCAAGCTGGCGCCCGTGCTGCCCCCGGAGCGGGCCGAGAGCTGCCTGGTGCTGCCCGGCAACGTGGCCATGTTCGACCACCTCACCAGCCGGCTGTGCTTTTTGACCCTGAGCGAGGGGGTCAAGCCGGTGCTGGACCATAAGCTGGTCTCGGGCGCGGGCGACCCGCCGCTGCTCGGCCGCATCACCAACTACCCGGACGAGAACGGCTACAAGTCCGCGGTGGCCGCGGCCAAGGACCTCATCCGCCAGGGCGAGTGCATCCAGACCGTGCTCTCCACCCGGTTCTCGGCCCCGTTCTCGGGCGACCCCTTCGTGCTCTACCGCAGGCTCAGGCAAGTGAACCCCTCGCCCTACATGTTCTTCCTGCGCCTGGCCGACGTGACGCTCCTGGGCTCCTCGCCGGAACTGCTGGTGCGCTGCACCGGCGGCCGGCTGGAGACCTGCCCCATCGCCGGCACCCGGCCCCGGGGAGAGAACTCCGGGGCGGACCAGGCCCTGGCCGAGGAGCTCAAGGCCGACCCCAAGGAGCGGGCCGAGCACGTCATGCTGGTGGACCTGGGCCGCAACGACCTGGGCCGCATCGCCAAGTCAGGTACGGTCAAGGTGGACAAGTTCATGGACGTGGAGCGCTTCTCCCACGTCATGCACCTGACCTCCTACGTGGAGGCCACGCTCAAGGACGGGCTGGACGCCATCGACGTGCTGGCCTCCACCTTCCCGGCGGGCACGGTCTCCGGCGCGCCCAAGGTGCGGGCCATGGAGATCATCGCGGACATGGAGCGCATGGACCGCGGCCCCTACGCCGGGGCCATGGGCTGGATCGGCCTGGACAAGGACCGGGTGGACCTGGACACCTGCATCACCATCCGCAGCCTGTGGGTGCGCGACGGGCTGGTCACCTGGCAGGCGGGCGCGGGCATCGTGTTCGACTCGGACCCGGAAAAGGAATGGCAGGAATGCCAGAACAAGGCCAAGGCGCTCATGAGCGCGCTCATGGGCAAGGGAGGCGGCGATGTTCTTGCTCATTGACAACTTCGACTCGTTCACCTTCAACCTGGTGCAGGCCTTCCAGGGCCTGGGCCGGGACCCGGAGGTGATCCGCAACGACCGGCCCGAGCTGCTGGACCTGGCCGGGTCGGGCACGCTCTCCATGGTCTGCCTCTCCCCGGGCCCCAGCCGGCCAGAGAACGCGGGCTATTGCCTGGAGTTCCTGGCCCGGCTGCCGCACAGCGTGCCGGTGCTGGGGGTGTGCCTGGGCCACCAGACCCTGGGGCACTTCGCCGGGGCCAGGGTGGAGGTGGCCGACCGCATCATGCACGGCAAGACGTCCATGATCACCCATGAGGGGACCGGACTCTTCACCGGCCTGCCCAATCCCTTCGAGGTGGGGCGCTACCACTCCCTCCTGGTCAAGGCGGACGAGGCCCCGGAGGAGGCCCGGAAGCTCCTTCGGGTCACGGCCCGCACCGACCAGGGCGAGGTCATGGGCCTCAAGTACGCGGACCGGCCCTGGGTCGGGGTGCAGTTCCACCCGGAGTCGGTGCTCACCCCGCTGGGACCCCAGCTTCTTGCCAATTTTGTGAACGGCGTTCTGTAAGGAGGATTCCATGCAGCCCATGCACATGGCCGACGTGCTCGAACTGTTGGCGTACCACAAAGACCTGCCCGAGGACATGGCGGCCGAGAGCTTCGGCCGGCTCATGGACGGGACCATGACCCCGGCCCAGGCCGGCAGCTTCCTCATGGGGCTCAAGACCAAGGGCGAAACCGCCAGCGAGCTGGCTGCGGCGGTCAAGGCCGCCCTGGCCCACGCCCGGCTGGTGCCGGGCCTGTCCGGCGCGCGCATCGACACCTGCGGCACGGGCGGGGACAAGTCCTGCTCCTTCAACTGCTCCACGGCCGTGGCCCTGGTGCTGGCGGGCATGGGCTACCAGGTGGTGAAGCACGGCAACCGCGCCATCACCAGCACCTGCGGCAGCGCCGACGCCCTGGAGGCCATGGGCCTGCCCCTGGTCACCGAGCCCCAGGACGTGGCCGCGGAGCTGGCCAAACGCAGGTTCGTGTTCCTGTTCGCGCCCAGCTACCACCCGGCGTTCAAACACATCATGCCCATCCGCAAGGAGATCGGGTGCCGCACCCTGTTCAACCTGCTGGGGCCGCTGCTCAACCCGGCCCGGCCCACGCACCAGATCCTGGGCGTGTCCATCCCCAATTTCCTGAACCGCATGGCCAAGGTGCTGGCCCTGACCGGGGTGCAGCAGGCCGCGGTGGTGCACGGCGCAGGCGGGCTGGACGAGCTGACCCCCTTCGGCCTCAATAAAGTTGTTTGGATGCGCGAGGGCTGGCTGCGCGAGGACGTGCTGGACCCGAGCACCCTGGGCTTCGGCGCGGGCAGCGCCGAGGCCGTGGCCGTGGCCACCAAGGACCAGGCCGTGGACGTGCTGCGCCAGGTGCTGGCCGGCAAGGGGCCGCAGGCCATGCAGGACATGGTGGTGCTGAACGTGGCCGCAGCCCTGCACCTGCTGGAGGACCGGCTGTCCCTCAAGGACGCCGTCGGCCGCGCCCGCGAGGCCCTGGCCGCGGGCGTGGGAGAGAGGCCCCTCAATGCCTGACATGCTCGGGAAGTTCGCGGCGGCCAAGGCCGCGGAGATCGCGGACCTCAAGGCCCGCGAGCGGGAAGGCCGCCTGCCCCCGGTGTGGACCGGGGAGCGGCCCACCTTCACCACCGCGCTGGAGGGCCGCGCGCCCCTGGCGGTGATCGCCGAGTACAAGCGGGCCTCGCCCTCCAAGGGCGTGATCTGCCTGGACCTCACCGCCGGCGACGTGGCGGCCCAGTACGCGGCCGCCGGCGCCGCGGCCCTGTCCGTGCTCACCGAGGAGGCGCACTTCCAGGGGTCCCTGGACTACCTGGCCCAGGCCAGGGAGGCCGCGCCCGGGGTGCCGCTCCTGCGCAAGGACTTCCTGCTGGACCCGGTGCAGGTGCGGGCCACGGCCAGCACCCCGGCCTCGGCCCTGCTCCTCATCGCCCGCATGGTGGACGAGGACCTGCTGGCCGAGATGCTGGACCAGGCCGGAGCCCTGGGCCTGGCCGCGGTGGTGGAGGTGTTCGACGAGGCGGACCTGAAAAAGGCCAGGGCAGCGGGCGCAGGCATCATCCAGGTGAACAACCGGGACCTGGACACGCTCCGGGTCGACCTGGCCGTGTCCCGCCGCCTGGTGCTGCGCAAGCGCGAGAGCGAGCACTGGATCAGCGCCAGCGGCGTGGAGTTCGGAGCCCAGCTGCGGGAACTGGCCGCCATCGGCTTCGACGCGGCCCTGGTGGGCACCAGCCTCATGGCCGGCGGCCGGCCCGGGCAGGCGCTGGCCACGCTGCTGTCCGAGGCGGTGGACGATTAGGGCAGGCCGTTGAAAAGTCCCCGATGGCTGCGGACCGGCCTGTGTTTTTTGCCACAGGGCGAGGACACGACCCGGTTGCCCGGTCGGCGACAGCGCTCCCGGCACTCGGAACGCCGCCATTGCGCCGATTTTGCGCGATGGCCCGCAACCCGGTGAAGGCACACGGAGTTAGAGATAGTCTAGGTTTTCTTTAAGCACGGTTTTGCACGAAGCCGGCGTGATGCCGCCAGGGGCGAAACCGTGTGCGTTTCAAACACAGGGGGCACGGACATGGACCGGAAACGGCTGCTCGTGAAGGTCTGCGGCATGACCCGGCAGCAGGACGCCGACGCCAGCCGGGGACTGGGCGCGGACCTGCTGGGCTTCATCTTCCATGCCCCCAGCCCGCGCAACGTCACCCCGGAGCAGGCTGCGGCCATCGCCACCCCCGGGGTCCTGCGCGTGGGCGTGTTCGTGCGCCAGGACCCGGACGAGGTGAAGGCCGTCATGGACGCCGCCCGCCTGGACCTGGCCCAGCTCGCGGGCAACCAGGACCCGGAGTTCTGCCGCGCGGTAGGCCCCGAACGCGTCATCCGCGTGTTCTTTCCCGAGCGCCTCGGCAGCATCGCCAACCTGGAGGCCGAGCTGGCCCGCTTCAGCGGCTGCATGCGCTTTGCCCTGCTCGACGCCGGCTCCAGCGGCGGGGGCACCGGCCGCTCCCTGCCCTTCGCCAGCTTGGCCGGCATCCAGCCGCCCGCCCCCTGGCTCCTGGCCGGCGGACTCTCCGCCACCAACCTGGCCGAGGCCCTCGGCCAGTGCTCCCCGGCCGGGGTGGACATCAACTCCGGCGTGGAGAGCGCCCCCGGCCAAAAGGACCGCGCCAAGCTGGAGGCCGCGTTCGCGGCCATCCAGCCCTTCCGCTAGGCCTGCCCGCTAGACCCACCCGCTCATTCGCCCCTGGCCCGGGCGCACGCTCAGCGTGCTCCGGCCAAGAAGGCGGCCGTGGGCTCGACCTGGGCGTAGACCATGCCCAGGGCGGCCAGGAACGCGGCGTGCACCTGGGCCGCGGGCACCTTCTGTCCCGAGAACTCCAGGGCCCGCGCCGCGCAGGCGTCGGAGAGCACCGTGACGCCGTAGCCCAGGTCCGCGGCCGCGCGCACCGTGGCGTCCACGCACATGAGGGTCATCATGCCCGCCACCACCAGCTTCCGCACGCCCAGGGCCTGCAGCTTATCCTGGAGGTCGGTCTCCCGGAAGCTGTTGGGGAAGTGCTTGCGCACCACCGCCTCGCCCGGCCGCGGGGCCACGGCAGGGTTGATCTCCGCGCCCGGGGTGTTGGGCAGGAAGAAGGTGGAGCCCGGCCGCACGGACTCGTGCCGCACGTGCACCACGGCCAGGCCGCGTTCCCGGAACAGGTCCAGGGCCGCCCGCGCCTGCCCGGCCGCGGCCTCGCTCCCCTCCAGCTCGAACGCGCCGCCCGGGAAATAGTCGTTCTGGATGTCGATGATGAGCAGGGCGGTGTGGGTGAGGTCCATATTCGTGACTCCCTTTGAGACAGGTGGTTCGGTTCAGTCAGCCCGCCTGGGCCGCGCCCCGTTTCTCCCATGCCCTTCTCTCGGGTGTCAAAGCCTCCCTTTCCGCAAGGCCACCGGCGACACCCCCCTGGACTATGTCCAACGCCTCCGCAGCGAATCCGCCAAACGCCTCCTGGAAACCACCCCCCGCACCGTGGACGACATCGCCGCCGCCGTCGGCTACGCCGACCCCACCTCGTTCCGACGGCTCTTCAAGGCCAGGACCGGGCTGACGCCGGACGGGTATCGGAGGAGGTTCAGGGAGGGGCGAGAACTAGCCAACTCAACTCGAGAAATCTCAACCCAGCCTATTTATGCCTGGACAACATGTATTCACCAAGCTAATTGCTTCTCAACTGGTTTCATTACTAATCAGTTGGAGGTGTCGATGCCCACCGGCTTTGAAGGCATCCTCGAGAAATACCTGGATTCCGGACTCGGCCGTTATCTGGATGACGTTGAGTCCATGGCTTTTCTGGAGGAGACCCTTAAAGACGCCCTAGGAGACGTGGGTGTTCCAGCGACTGTAACCAGGGGCTGTGTCTTTCTCCTGCCCCGTGCTCTTCGGTGGCTAGAGCAGCAGCTTCACGGCCAGCGTTCATGGTTCGGAGGTGTGGCGGGGCTCACCATCATGCAGGCCCTGGAAAGCCTGCCCTACTCAGACAAAATAGCGGCCCGGCTCGATACAGTGCTCCAGAAGTTCCTGGAAGGCATCGAAGCCCGAGAGGCAAGTGAGGCCTTCCGCCGGGGTGACTTGAGCCCCGTGGCCCGAGAATTTGCGAACAACCTGCCCAATGAGCTCAAGTGGCACGTGGAGCAACTCGGCGCGATCCGAGATATTGCCACATTACTCAAAGACCTCACACCGCAGCCCCCACTACGATTTCACGTCCAGGACCTAACTGACGAGAACCGCTTCATCTACCGCTCGCGCAGCGTGCCCTTTGTGGGCCGCGATCAAGAGATGGCCCGGCTGGAAAAATTTCTGGAGAGCCCCAAGCCCTTTTCGTGGTGGCTGGTTTCCGGCCCGGCAGGGTCCGGCAAGAGCCGACTCGGCTTCGAGTTTTGCTTGCGCCGAGCAGCCGGCACCTGGCGGGCCGGCTTCCTGCCCAAGAGTCCCGAAAAACTCAAGCAATGGTGCAATGTCCAGGCCTGGCGGCCAGACACCCCAACCTTGCTCGTCGCCGACTACCCCCACATGGCTCCGGAGGTTCTGCACGAAATCACCATGGACCTGACGCACAGCGACACGTTGGACTCTCCGGTCCGGCTCCTGCTCCTGGAGCGCGATGCCGCGGGCCCCTGGCGGGAGCAATTCCTGGGCGGCTCGGAACGGGGCGACCTGCTGGAATGCGCGCATTCTCCTTCAGCCCTGGAACTGCCTTCCCTGGACGGCCTGGAGCAGCATCTGTGGAGCATCCTCAAGGCAGCCGCGGGGATGGACGAAGACCGCCTGCCCGAGAAAGCCCAAACCCTGAAACAACTCCGGGAAATCGACCCGCTCGGCCGGCCGCTCTTCGCCATGTTCCTGGGCGACGCCCTGGCCAGGCACAACAACCCCAGGGCCTGGGATCGGAAGCGGCTGCTCGAGAATGTGCTGACACGAGAAAGGGAGCGCTGGGCGGCCTGCGGACTCCAGGAAAAGCCCGATTTCAACCTCCTGGCCCTGGCCACCATGACCGGCGGGCTCGCAAGGGAGAGCCTGTCCCTGCCCAGCCTCTCCCCCCTGCTTCCCGAACCCTGGGACCAGTTCCCCCGACGTTTCGAGCACCTGGGCGGAGGGAGCCAGGAGTGGCTCCCCAGGCTGGAGCCTGACATCCTGGGCGAGTTGTTCGTCCTCGACCTTGTGGAGCATGACCCGCGCCGGTCCACGCTGGCGGGGCAGCTCCGCGCCGCTGCCTGGGACTGCGACGCCGGGGGCATGTTCTCCTTCCTAACCCGCGCCGGCCAGAACCACCCGCAAAAGTCCAGCTTACGAGAATTGGCGAAGTCGCAGGGGGTTGATGGGAATGGACGTGTCGGCTGGGCCGTGGCAGCCTTCAACCTTGTCACTCTTCTCGGCCAGGCCCAGGACCTTCCCTCGGCCCTGGGCATCTACCGGGAACTGGAGGCCCTGGCCGGGCAGCACGACGAGCCCCCGCTGCGCGAACTGCAAGCCAAGGCCGGCGTCAACCTCGTCAACGATTACGGTTCA